>ERZ772893.1-NODE-1-length-662679-cov-10.165910_pt1 | contig 662679 bp, 554 predicted proteins | sample MGYA00511482_ERZ772893 | MGnify/ENA primary metagenome ERZ772893 (study PRJEB29015, sample SAMEA2737687) | human gut metagenome | biome: human gut; feature: human-associated habitat; material: faeces | place: China | collected 2012 ... | reverse complement strand
GATCTATAACAAGCATAACCGCAGCTACTTTGAAGCACTTGAAGTAAAAGCTGAGAAAATGGCTAAGAAGTATGATTGTGCCTTTGTGGATAATGAAATGCCTTATGGCAGAGTCCCGCAGGGACATCCGGTAATCGTGGATTATTTCTATCATGAGGAAATCAGAGGGACAGAAAATACCGGAAAAAGAAATCTTTAAACAGAAATTGACCGAGTTCTTTGAACGAGGGAGAGTAATTATCAAAAAAGCATGTTCGCTGATTTCTCGATAATTAACATGAACAATATATCACAGAATTCTAAAAGAAGTAACATCATAAATCTAACACAGTAAAGCGCTACCTTTGCATTTTTGATGGATAAACAATATAAAAGCCCTCGTGTGCTCTGCCTGCACATATACATTTTAAATAATACGGTTCAAATTTTTCGGTTTCAGAATTTATATCAAAACTATATTCCGTAAATTGCTCCTAATCAATTTCTATTTTAAAACAGATTGGACTGCTGTTGGTAAAGTTTTCGTTTGCTTTAATAATCAATTCATTATCATTTCTTTCAAATTTAAGCGTTTCACTTGTTGAAAGCAGCGTGATCCTTTTTATGATAAAGTCGTGCGGATTGTGCTTTTTCAATGCCTTAATAACAGCATTTTCACCATTTGGACGCATTTGAAAAGCATATATTGAACCGCGTTTATATGTGAATCGGAAATCCTTTTCTGTAAACGCCTTTTCTTCTCTGTCCTTAAAAAAGCCCTCCTCATTGTTCACATCACCCTCGCCGAATTGTTTCCAAAAGGTTGTACCGTAAATGCCCTCACCATTCAGCTTCATCCATTCGCCAAGTTCTTTTAACACCTGCGTTTCCTCATTGGTAATTGTTCCGTCTGGTTTAGGACCGATATTAAGCAGCAGCATACCGTTTTTGCTGACAATATCAATCAAATCGGTAATAATCTGCCTCGTGCTTTTATAGGTATTGTCCTTTCTGTAGCCCCATGAATCTTTACCGATTGCCGTATCTGTCTGCCATGGGATTGGTGAAATATACGTTAACGCACCGCGCTCAACATCAAAGGTTGCCACAGTAGGTGGAAATGCCTCATGCTTATAGTTGATGGTAACCTCTTCGCCCCACTCATCTGCTCTGTTGTAGTAATAAGCTGCCAGCTTTTTTAGATACGGCTTAAAGGAATGGTTGTGAATCCACCAGTCAAAATACAGAATTTTCGGCTGATATTTATCAATCAATTCACAGGTACGCACGAGCCAGTCCTCAAGCCATTCTTTACTTGCACCGATGGAATAAGTATCTGCTGTCGTTTTGTGTATTGTATGGCTGTCCCATTCAGGGCAATAAACAGCGGGTCCGTAAAAATCTCTGTACTTTTCATCATTTACATCACTGTCAAATGTTCTGCCCATATTCATAAAGAAATAATGCTCGGCTCTGTGTGTTGATGCACAGAAGGTCAAGCCATTATTCTCACACGCTTTCTTTATCTCGCCCGTAATATCTCGGCAAGGTCCCATTGCTTTGGCATTCCAGCGGTTAAATACTGTATCATACATAGCAAATCCGTCATGATGCTCACACACGGGCATAACGAATTTTGCACCGCTTTCCTTGAAAAGTGCTGCCCATTTATCTGCATTAAACTTTTCTGCCTTGAACATAGAGATAAAATCCTTGTAACCGAATTTATCGCCATAGGTTTTCCTGTGGTATTCAAACTCACGGCAGTTTTTATCATACATTGCTCTTGAATACCACTCACTGCCGTAGGCAGGTACGCTGTAAATTCCCCAGTGAATAAAAATTCCGAGCTTGCCGTTGTAATACCAGTCCGGTGTTTTGTGATTGGATAAAGACTCCCAACTATCTTTATATTTCCCGTTTGTGATTACATCATCTATCTGCTGTAAGTATTCCTTAGTTGTCATAATTTTTTCCTCATGCAAAGCATTCTATAATCTCTGCACCCTTTCTGACAAATGCAATAAATTCATCAATTTCTGCTGTAACAGTATGATAACCCTTATAATATTACAATTTTAATTATATCGTAGAAAAAGCATAATATCAACAAATAAAGAGCAATTGTCCCAAAAAGCGAACTATTACAAACATAAATTCGATAACAACATCAAAAAGGATCTGCCTTTGCATTTTTGGTGGATAAATAATATAGAATGGCAAACTTAAAGTTAGGGTTTAAAGTTTTATTACTTTAAGCCCTCATTATTTTTTGAAATGTCTCTCAAATTTTTTCTCCATTTCAATTCGTGTTACGATTTCGATTTGAGCGATGTCTCTCGAAAGTCTCAGTTATAAATGCCCTAAATCGCACTAAAATGACTTTGGAATTTTGAAATTTGCTGTCTCTTAGAATCTCTCAAAGACTCTCACGATATTTTAAGGCAAAGAAAAAGTGCCCGAATACCGCCGTAAAAAGCAGTATTCGGGCATAAAAAAGCCTCGGAACACGAATGTTCCGAGGTGATGGCAGAGGTATAAGGATTCGAACCTTAAATGACGGAGTCAGAGTCCGGAGTGTTACCGTTACACTATACCTCTATATTCAGTTGGCAAAGCAGTTCCGCATTGCTGAATAATATTAGCACATTCGGAAGAGGTTGTCAAGAAAAAATGAGAATTTCTCAACAAAAAATTCGGATCATCGCAGCGGCGACGGTCCGCTGCGTTTGTAAACGGCAAATTCTTTGCGCATGGATGCGGCTTTTGGCGCAGCGTCTTGCATAACCGCCGGATTTTCGCTATACTGAAACAGGAAATACCGGCGGCGGTGGAATCTTTATTTTTGCAGCGCGGCCAGCTCTTTTTTCATAGCAGAGAGGAGCAACTTGTTGTCTTTGCCGTTTGAGGTGATGACCACATCGCAGGTATAGCCTGCGGCGCGTATATAAAACTCCTGCTGGAAGCGGCCGGTGCGCAGCTGGAGAGCGCCGGTGCGCTGGGCGCAAATGTCCGTGTACTTCATGGCCAGACTGGTCTTTATGTCCGAGCGGGTGTATTCGCCGCCGCGGATGGTGGGTTTGGCGTCGAAAAACGCCGTAGCATTCTGCTGCTCCTCGGAGGTTAGGCGCAAGGTGTACTGCACGGTGCCGGTGTCGTATTCATCTGTGCGGGTGTAGTTGCTGTCCGCCTTTTGCAGGTTTTCCTCTACCAAGGCGCTATCCACCGTGGACGGAAAGTTGGAGGCGATCATCACCTGGGCAGGCGGAAAGTTGTTGTCTGCCGTGTAGTAAACGGCAAAGTACGCCACACTGCCGGCCAAGAGCAGCAGCGGGATCAGCAGAAAAATGCGCTTGCCAAGTTTTAAGAACCAAACGGTCAGCCCAATGGCTGCCAGAACAAGAACCACAAAAACCACAAAAAATACATTCCAAATCATAAACAGACCTCGTTTGCAAGAGTAACTCTATTATATCTTGCTTTGTCTTGTAGGTCAACAGTAAGTTGGAGGATCAGTCATGAATGTGCAGGTCAACGGCGTGATATTATACTATGAAAAGCAGGGCAGCGGGCCGCCGCTGGTGCTGCTCCACGGCAATGGGGAGGATGGACGCATTTTTGACCGTACCGCAGAAGTATTGGCCCCTCATTACACCGTCTACACCATTGACAGCCGCTGCCACGGCAAAAGCAGCCGCGACGTGCCCCTAAGTTATGACTTAATGGCGGCAGACGTGCTGGCATTTTCAAAAGCATTAAAGTTGGAAAAGCCGGTGATCTGCGGCTTTTCGGATGGGGGAATCGTGGCGCTGCTGGCAGCAATCCGGGCGCCGGAATTGCCCGGTGCGCTGATCGCCTGCGGCGCCAACACCACCCCGGCAGGGCTGAAGTGGCCGGTGCGCCTGGGTATGGCGCTTCGTTACCTGGTGTGCCGGGAACCGCGGACCAAAATGATGCTCTGTCAGCCCCAGATCTCCTCGGCTATGTTAGGGCGTATTCAGGTGCCTACACTGGTGTTGTGCGGCGCCCACGATATGATTCGCCCGGCAGACAGCCGCGCTATTGCCGCCGCCATTCCCGGCGCCCGGTTGCAAGAATTGCCCCATGAGGGCCACGGTACTTATATCGTCCACAGTCCTAAACTGGCCCACCTGGTGCTGGCATTTCTGCGATCCCTGTGAAGTGCCCCCCCTGCCTGCGACGGAAATGGATAAGGATTGCGATTGATTTTAGGCGTAAAACAGCAGCCATCGGCTTTTGGTCGATGGCTGCTGCTTTTTTATATTATTGATTTTACTTTTTGGCTTTATGCTTTTTAATGACTTTTACCAGTACAATGATAACCGCGGTCAGCGCCGCCAGGCCGGCAATGCCGCCGCACAGTGCGGGAATAAAAACACTCTTATATTCATAATAGCCATGCTCTCGGATATAGGGGTTCTTCACTGTATAATCCATCAGCTTGTCGGCAGGGATTACCTGGGTTTGAAACGTAGTCAGGTTGCTTTCATCCAGGTCAATGGTGCGCACACCCCGGTAATTGCCGTAGCTGTAAAAGGTGACGGCAGGCGCAGCCAACAGGCGAATGCCTTTATATGTACCGGCGTAGTCGTTCACATGGTCGTGGCCAAAGATCGCGCCTAAAATATCGCCCTGCTTGACCCAACTGTCCAGCTGGCCGTCATTGGCGGTATTGGCGGGGCAGGGACCCTCGTTCAGGTGGCCGGCGTCGATGTAATCCGGGTTGGTCACATAATACTGTTTGGTATGGTTGGCGTTGCCTCGCACGGCGCCTTTGGTACCCTTGGACACTTCGGTAAACATATTGTACACCTCCGGCACCACAATATGCTGGAACAGCAGAGAGGGGATGGGCTTGCCGCCGTTCTCCGCCTTTAAGGCGTTAGAGGTGCGCTCGTACCAGTCGATCTGGTCCTTGTGCACATAGCCGTAGCCGCCGCCCTCGCTTTCGTCCGTATAAGGATTGGAGTCCATAAACCACAGATTAAAGACGGTTTTGTTCCCGGCGGTGTTAAGAATGGGCAGGTTGTAGTTGCCCACGCCGGTCATTTCCTCACCGTCCACCGCCATACAGTATTCGTAGGCTTGGAACCAGGCCATCAGTTGCTTTTTGGCCTGCTCTTCGGTCATGCCGTTTTGCTCGTCACACAGCCCCTCGTGGTCATGGTTGCCGAACACCAGGGCAAAGGGGATCTTGCGGTCGTTAATGGCTTTGCCCACAATATCCACCGCCGCCTTGGTCTCCTCCGGGGTGACCCCCTTCCACCAACCGGCAATGTTGTCACCGGTCAGGGCGATAAAGTCCGGCTTCGTTTGGTCAATGGCGTTATTCATCAGGTCCACGGTGGCCTGCTGGGGGGTGTTGGTGTCTTGAATATCGGCTAAGATTAAAATTTTGAATTTGCCGTTTTTGAATTGCAGGGGCGCGCCGGCCGTGTTGTCCGCAGCCAGCGCTGTAAAGGGTAGGGTGCCCATAATCAGTAGGGCGGTCAATAGGGCAGTCAGGGCGTTACGCAGGGTTTTCATCTTTGGGTTCCTCCTTATCTGCTTTCTTTTTCTTTTTGAATTTGGCCAGCAACTTTTCCGCTTTGGCCCACTCGGCCTCCGCCTTGTCGGCGTCTGCTTCCAGTCGCTCTTCCATATTGTAGTTCATAATATTGCAGCCGCACTTGGGGCATTCCGGCTTTAAGTAGAATACGCTTAGCTTGGCACCGCACTTGGGGCATTTGTTTTCCATAAGCTCCTCCTTATTCTGCGTCTGCGGCAGCGCCGGTCAGGTTTTCTCTCCGCTGTGCCAGCTCCCGGTGGATGGTGTCCAGCTTTTCGCCCTCCAGGTCGTAGAAAATAAACGGGATCAGGGACAACAGATTCAGCACGGCGGGAATGATGGTCACAATGGCCCAAAGCAGGAAACGGGTATTCAACTCGCCGCCCTCCGGCAGCACCATATCCTGGTTCACCTGTTGCAGTCCGATCACCGGGATCAGCGCTGCGGACACGGCGGTGGCCAAAGATCCGGTGAGCTTACTGACGAAAGTGAGCAGAGAGAAAGAGGTGCCTTCGCTGCGCTCCTTGGTTTTCCATTCCATATAGTCCACCGTGTCGCCGATCATTTTGGTGGGGATCACCATTTTTATGCTGCATATGGCAGAGTTAAACACGCCCCACACCATCATCAGCGGCACGATCACCCGGGGATCACGATACCAGTGGGCGCCGATCAGGAAGATGGCGCTGGATACCACAGCCTTGACGATCACCGCGCGAATAACAATCTGCTTGGAGGTCCAGCGCCGTTCCAGCGTCGGAATAAAGGTATAGGCCAAAAATCCGGTAACAGTGCCGGGAATACCGGCCACAATGGACAGACTGGCGCTGCCCAGGGTAAAGAGATAAAAATACTGGGTAAAGGCGTCTGCAATGCTCTCCACCGTGCCCAGCACATTGGAGCACACGATCAGCAGCAGCGGCTTGTTCTTTACCAGGCACTTAAAGCAGTCGGAGATTTTTGGCTCCTCGCTTTGCTGCATCACCCGTTCTTTGGTGCACAGCCCGGCCAGGGAGAACAGACCCATACCGAATGTGCCGGCCACAATACCCAAGATAAAGAACAGCTGCCGCATATCCATGCCGATCTTGCCGCTCTTTTGCAGGTCAATGAAGATGGAGATAACCGGACCCACCAGGCCGCCGATGGCACCGGAGATCAGGCGGGCCGAAGTAATGACCCGGCTGCGATCCTTAGGGTTCGGCGAGATGGCTGCCGACATTCCCCAAAAGGGAATATCACCAATGGTGTAAAAGAACTCCCAAATAAAATAGGTGATACACATGTAGACGATCTTGGCGGTGGTAGACTCCACCCCGCGCAAAAACTCCGCGCCGCCGAAAAAGAGAATGGTGGCGACACCCAGCGGAATGGGTACAAACAGCAGATAAGGCCGCAGCTTACCGTAGCGGGTACGGGTCTTGTCTACAATGGTGCCCATGATCGGGTCATTCATGGTGTCCCAGATCCCCATAAAGAAGATCATCAGCGACACGGCCTGGCCGGGTATGCCGAATACAGTGACCAGGAAAAAGGTCAGCTGCATACGCACCAAGTTGTAGCCGATCACTTGGCCGCCGTTGGCAACGCCGTAGATCAAGGTTTCGCGAACGCCTACATAGCGTCGCTCTTTCAGTTCCGTTTGTTCCATAGCATATCCCCCTTCTTTTCATGAATGGAAACGGTTTGTATTATTGCCCGCCACAGGCGGTAATTTATGCTTTAGGTGCCAGGCAGTTCTCTGTAAACCGCTCCAGTGCCAACTGATAGGCAGTAGGGTCGGTGTAGTAGCTCCTGGCGTGGACGGCTGCCGGTACGGTCAGCTTTGCCTTTTCCGTGGGACAGGCGTTATAGAGTTGATCCCGCATAAAGAAAGGCACAAAGTCGTCCTTCTTGCCGTGGATAAACAGTACCGGCACCCGGGCTTTGGCTACCGCCGCAATCGGCGCAGCTTGGCGGAAGGAATAGCCGGCAAACAGCTTGCAGTATAGATTGCAAATGTGCAGAATGGGAAAGGGCGGCAGATGAAACGAGGTGCGCAGTTGGTAGCGGAATTCCGCCCAGGCGCTGGTGTAAGCGCAGTCGGCAATGATGCCTTTTACTTGCGCCGGGTTTACCTTGTCGCTCATCATCAGCACTGTGGCACCGCCCATGGATACCCCAAGCAAAAATACCGGCAGGTCCGGATAATGGATCTTTGCATAGTCCAGCCAAAGCAGGGCGTCTCGGCTTTCGTGGGTGCCGTAGCCCATATATTTGCCGTCGCTTTCGCCGCAGCCCCGGTGATCCGGGAACAGCACCGTATAGCCTTTTTTATACAGATAAGGCGCCATAAGGGCAAATTCGCCGGTGCCGCAGCTGCGTGCGCCGTGGCAGGCGATCAGTAGGCGGCCGTTGGGCTTCTCCGGAGTCAGCACTTTGGCTGCCAGTCGTGCACCGTCCGGCGTGTGCAGTTCCACCGATCGGATCGGCAGCTGCGAAAAAGCTGCTACGGCAGCGTTGTTCTTTTTTTCATACGCGTCCGGCATGGCGTTGCCGGCAATGCGGTCTGTGATCCAGCGGGGTATGGACACGGTTTTGCGCCATACCAGTTGGTTAAAAATAAAGCCGCATACGAAAAACAGCAGCACCACCGCCGCGGCGGCCACTGCCAACAGAATGCCGATTGCTTTCATATTTTTTCTCCATCAGCCGTCGTGCTGGCTGGGTAGGCATGCGTGGCGAATTTTGCGCGTAAACGGCCAATGCCATCATAACTCATATTGCACAAAAAATCAAGTTGCTTACAATATATTTTGTATAAAATGTCAACACCCGGCTTGCGATTTGTGCACTTTGCTAAGTTTTTGATTTGCAATCCCAAACGGTTGTGCGGCTTTACATAGTGGGATCTTTTGGGTGGTCAGTGGGAGAATGGCCATTGCTCCGTGCGGTGAGGTATGGTATAGTGTAGATACTTATTAAAAAGGATCCGGAGGGCAAAAAATGATCTATTATTTAGAAGAAAATCGCATTTTTGTGCTGGAGACGGAGAACACCCATTATGTGTTCGGCATTGACCAGGCAGGGTATAACCGGCATTTGCACTGGGGCGCCAAGTGTGACCCGGCGGATTATGCTTTTGCGGAGATCGGAGACGAAAACTCCAATCATTCCAGGCTGGACGAATACCGCCAGGAGCTGACTCCCTTTGGGTCCACCGTGTACCGCACCTGTGACCTGAAGGCACAGTTTGCAGACGGCTGCCGGGAGGTGGCGCTGCGCTACACTGGCTATCGGCTGGAGGACGATACCCTGCGAGTTGCGTTTGAGGATGCATACTATCCCTTGCAGGTGCGCCTGGGCTACCGGGTGTATCCGGGGCTGGATATCATCAAGCGCTGGGTGGAGGTGGAGAACACCGGCTCCGCGCCGATTTCCTTTGAGCGGCTGTTTAGCGCCGGGTTCTCTCTGCCCGGTATGGATCCGTATATTTTTGAGAATACCAACGGTGCTTGGGGCGGTGAATTTCTGCCCTGCCGCACGGTGCTGGATGGGGGCAATTTGGTATATGAGAGCCACCGGGGTGCGTCCAATCATAATCAGTCGCCGTATTTTATCGCCCACCGCGGGGCCACAGAGACCCGGGGCGCTGTGTACTTTGGTTCTCTGGCATACAGCGGCAATTTTAAGGTAATTGCCGGGCGGGATCTGTACGGTATTACTCGGGTGAGCGTGGGTATGAACGACTTTGATTTTTCTCACACTTTAGAGCCGGGGGCGCGCTTTGAGACTCCGCCGGTGTACTGTGGCAAAACGGAGGGATTGGGCGAAATGTCTCGCCAAATGAACCGCTTTTGTTTGGAACACCTGTTGCCGTCCCGATTCCGGGCAGAGACGCTGCCGGTGCTGTATAATTCTTGGGAGGCCACGGAATTTAATGTAAATGTGGCGGATCAGACCCGCTTGGCGGAGATCGCCGCCAAGATCGGGGTGGAGCTGTTTGTGATGGATGACGGTTGGTTCGGTGCCCGCAACAACGACCGTGCCGGGCTGGGGGACTGGTTTGTGAACCCGGAGAAATTCCCCGGCGGCCTGAACGAACTGATCGGCAATGTAAACGCCCTGGGTATGGATTTCGGTCTGTGGGTGGAGCCGGAGATGGTGAACCCGGACAGCAACCTTTACCGTGCCCACCCGGACTGGGCATATCACTTTCCACACCGTCACGCAGATGAGCTGCGCCATCAGCTGGTGCTGAATATGACCCGCAGCGATGTGCAGGCGTATATTTTAGATTGCCTGGATCGGCTGCTGACGGATCACAATATCCGCTATATCAAGTGGGATATGAACCGGCCGTTCTCCCAGGTGGGGGCGGAGAATTTGGCGGATCCCAAAATGTATTCTTATCTGCATACCATGGCAGTGTACCGGATCGTGGATGAACTGAAGCGCCGTCACCCGGGAGTGCAGTTTGAAAGCTGTGCCTCCGGCGGCGGTCGGTGCGACCTGGGAGCCATCAGTCACTTTGACCAGGTGTGGACCAGCGATAATACAGACGGCATTGACCGGATGACCATACAAAAAGGCTATTCCATGCTCCACCCCATCAAGACCATGCGGGCGTGGGTAACGGATATTGCCGGAATCAACAAGCCCTGCTCCCTGGACTTCCGCTTCCATATCGCCATGCAGGGGGCGCTGGGCCTGGGCGGCAATTTGGAGAAATACAGTCCGGAAGAGCTGGAGATCTGCCGCCGCAATGTGGCGCTGTATAAAGAGATCCGCCCGCTGGTGCAGTTTGGCGATCTGTATCGGATCCTGGATGCGGATCGGGACGAGGTGCTTTGCAATCAGTATGTCAGCCGGGACAAAATGCAGGCGGTTTTGTTTCTGAGTGCCCGGGGCACCCGGTTCTTTAAAAAGAAGATGAACCTACGCTTTGCGGGCTTGGCGCCGGACAGGGCGTATGCTTTTACATTGGACGGCGTGGCGTATAAGAAAGGCGGCGCCTTCCTCATGGAAGTGGGTTTGCCCGTCTATGTGCGTGGTGCCGATTATAATCAAATCGTCCGCTTGACCGCAGTAGAATAAGTGAAAAAGAATAGAAAAAGACCGGGTATTTCCGGCGTCTAACAGGCGCGGGTGTTTACTCGGTCTTTTATTTTTGTATTCCGATTTTAGTGCCAGCCGTCACAGTAGTCTTTGTTGTGGGCAATGTAGGCGTCGGTCAGGGCGCAGGCCAGGGAATAGCTGTTTACCAGCGGGTGCAGGGTCAGAGCTTGCACGGCTGCGGTGCGGCTTTTCTCCCGAATGGCTTTGGAGGCCAGACGCTCGTAGTTCTTCACCCGGTGGATCAGCTCCAGATTTTGCTCGTCTACGGCGCCGATCCGATGGGGCGTGCAGCCCTTTGGCCCCACCTCACAGGTGACCTCCACCACATCGTCCGGGCGCAGGCCGTCAATAGCGTTGCCGTTTGGCACGCACAGGATCATGGGGCCGGTTTGGCCGCTTTGTGCGTTTTCTATGAATTTCAGCGCCACACCGGCGTAGCCGCCGTCGTCTTCTTCATAAATATTAAAGTGCCAGGGTTGGCTGCGTTTCTCGCCGGTCTCGCTGGCCATATAACTGCCCTCTCGCATACCGTACCATTTATTGAATACCGCCAAGCAGCCTTCAAAGTCGTTTTCAATATCCATTTGGCGCAGCTGGGCGGTCATTTGCCGGTTGATATCCAAAATCTGTTCACCACGGGTCTGGGGCGCTTTCAGAATATTGGCCACCGCCTGTTCCCGGTAGTAGAAGTAGTAGAGATATTCGTTGAGCACCGCGCCCCGATCCCGCAGCAGTTCTTTGGAGAAGTAGCGCATATCGCTGTTCTTGTAGGCGTCGTCATTCTCGATCAGATCGTGCAGAATCTCTTTGCCGTTTATGGTGATGCTTTTGAAGTAGGACAGGTGGTTGAGCCCGTACACCTCGCCGGTAATGTTCGCCGGGTTCGCCCCGTACAGCAGGGCAAAGGAGCGGAGCATGCCGGAGGGCGCGTCGCAAATGCCGTAGGTAAAATCGTAGCCCATATCCCGCAGGGTTTGGGACACCACCCCGGCCGGGTTCGTAAAGTTGAATACCTTTACGCTCGGCTTCGCATATTTCTGAATCAGCTCGCAGTAGGCAGCCAGCGCCGGTACGCTGCGCATGGCAAAGGACAGCCCGGCAGCGCCGGTGGTTTCTTGCCCCAGTACCCCGTGATCCAGGGCAATACGCTCGTCCTTGGCACGCATTTCGTCCTGTCCCACCCGAATGGTGGTGATCACATAGTCCGCGTCCCGTACCGCTTCCACCGGGTCGGTGGTGAGGGTAAAGCCCATTTCCGCGCACAGCAGGCGCGCCACATGCGCCGCCATACCGCCGTAGATACGCAGCTTTTCCTCGTCATTATCCATAAAACATAGTTCATCGATCCCCAGCCGCTTTGCCTTTTGGGCAATGCTTTTTGCCAGGAACATGGAGCGCACACCGCCTCCGCCAAGTACCGTGATCTTCATAGAACCCCTCCTGTTTCCCAGCGCGCTCGCGCCAAATTTCCAATCTTATAGTACCCAATTCACCGCCCCTTTGTCAAGATGCAATCTCCGTTCTTCCAAACCCGGGCATACAAAAACGCACAGACAAACTGCCTGTGCGTTTTTTGTTCCACTCCTGCAAATTGTGCAGTATTACAGCTTCTCCAGCAAGGGGAGCAGATCCGGTAGACGGTGGATCTGGTATTCTACGGTGCCGTCGGTGGGGAGAGGCAGGCGGTTCGGGTTGTACCAGCAGGTGTGCATACCGGCGATTTTGCCGCCCAGCATATCGGAGGTCAGACTGTCGCCCAGCATCAGGCTCTCGCTGCGCTTTACGCCAGGCAGGCTGGCAAAACAAGCGTCGAAAAAGCCAAGCTGGGGCTTATTGGCGCCTAGGTACTCGGAGATAAACACCCGGTCCAGCAGAGGCAAAATGCCGCTGCTTTTCAGTCGCCCTTCCTGTACCCAGCCGGTGCCGTTGGAGGCCAGGCACAGGGTATAGCGCCCATGGAGGGCAGAGAGCAGCTTTTTTGCTCCGGGGAGAAAGAAATGGCGGCTGCTCAGCCGTTCCATATAGTAGCGGTTCACTTCCTCCCGATCCAGGTCGCTGCCCAGGTGGGTCAGCAGCAGGTCAAAGCGGCGGTAGCCGATCTCCGATCGCTGAACTTTGCCTTGCTCCAGCAGCTTCCACTGTGCATCGTTACCGGCACTGTACAGAGCCAAAATCTCATCTGAATAGGGCAGGGTGTAGTGGCGCATGGTTTCTTCCAGTGCCACTTGTTCCGCCTGCTGAAAGCTGAACAGCGTATCGTCTAAATCTAAAAAAATCGTGGTGATCATAGCGAACTCCTTTGGCTCCAGTATAGCACAGCTGCCGCAGGGTGCGCAAGTCCCAAAAAACGGACGGCAGCTTGTATGCAGGTGCATTTTATGGTATGCTTTTCACTAAGGAGGTAGAGGAATGGATGCAATCAATTTGATTTTATTTGCGGTGCTTTTTGTGCTGCAGGTGGCGATCCTCATTTTGCTGCTGCGCCGCCGCAGTGGGGATGCAGGGCACCAAACGGAGCTGCTGGCGCGGCAGCTGCAAGCCCAGGACAATGAGCGCCGTGCCCAAATAGAGCGGTTGGAAGCGGCAGTGCAGACTCTGCGGGAGGATAACTACCGTCAGCAGGTGAAGCTGCTGGAGCTGGTCCAGAACCAAAGCGACAGCCAAACCCGGCGGTTGGGTGCCTTTATGGCAGAGATGCAAAAGAGCAATGAGCAAAAGCTGGACCAAATGCGTCAAACGGTGGACGAAAAACTTACCGGCACCTTGAACACACGGCTGAATGCCTCGTTCCAAACTGTGTCCCAGCAGCTGGAGAGCGTGTACAAGAGCCTGGGCGAAATGCAAAAGCTGTCCTCCGGGGTAACGGAAAGCGTCAACGGGTTGAATCGGGTGCTTACCAATGTAAAGAGCCGAGGCACCTGGGCGGAGGTGCAGCTGGGCAATATTTTAGACCAGACGGTGCCGGGTATGTATGACACCAATGTGGCCACCAATCCCAAGTATAACGGTCGCGTAGAGTTTGCGGTGCGGATCCCGGCGGCGGACGGCAGCGGTCACGCCTGGCTGCCCATTGATTCCAAATTTCCTATGGAGGATTATGCACGCTTGACCGCAGCGGCTCAGGCCGGGGATCGACAAGGTATGGAAAGTGCCCAAAAGGCGCTGGAGCAGCGGGTGCGTGACGAGGCCAAGCTGGTGCGTCAGTACATTTCTGCCCCGGAGACCACACCCTTTGCGGTGCTGTATTTGGCCACCGAGGGGCTGTATGCGCAGATTCTGGGCAGTCGCAGCGGACTGGCGGAGAAGCTGCAGCAGCAGGGCATTTTGCTGGCCGGGCCTACCACGGTGACAGCGCTGCTTAATGCGCTGGCGATGGGCTTTCGCACCCTGGCCATCAACCGCAAAGCCACGGAGGTGTGGCAGGTGCTGGGCGCTGCTAAAATGCAGTATGAGAAGTTCGGCGACCTGCTGCAAAAGGCACGCAAAAAGGTGGATGAGGCCGGCAAGGTGCTGGACGAGGCGGATCGCCGTAACCACATCATTCAAAAGCACCTGCGCCGGGTGGAGACCCTGGACGACCCGACGGCAGCGGAAGCGGTACCGGAATTATTTGACTGAACAAACCCGATAAAAAGGGCGCCTGCTTACAGCAGACGCCCTTTTGCTTTACGCATACGCTTTGATAATTTCCCGTATCATACGAACATTGTCCTTGGTGTGCAGGGCGTTTGGAGCCTTGTATTCCAGCAAACAGCAGGGAATGTTCAGCTTTTTGTGTACCCAACCGATGGCGTAGCCTTCGTTTGCGGCATAGACGCCGTCTTTCATTTTGTTTAAGTGCAGGGTGCGATTGACGATTTGGCACAGCTTTTTGGTGCCTAAGGTTTCGTTAAGCCAGCCGTGGGCATTGATGTACACATTGGGCTTGCTGCGGAGAATAAAGTCTCGCAGGGCACGGGTCTCTTTGCCCTTAAACGGACCGAAATCCCGGTTTATGTCAATATGCGCGGCGGTGCAGCGCCCAAAGGCATTCTTGCCGGAGCGTTGTGCGTTTTTGCCGGCAATGGCACCGTCCGGATTGGCGCAGGGTACAATAACCAATCGGTAATTGCCCAATTCCTTCGGGTGGGAAGCAAAGTGGGCGATCAAGTGGTTGGCAATGGCAGTCAGACGCTGTCCGTCTCTGGCATAATCGTCCTCAAAGCCGTGGATGGCAAAGTCAATAAACAGCGTCTTTTTGTACTTGCCGTTTGTCGGGGTGATGATATAGCCTTCCAAATTGCGATTTTGTACGGATTTGCCATAAACCACTTGGGTCACATGTTTGTGGTCTAAGGCCAACTGTGCGGCATTTGCATTCAGCGGCAGTGCCTTGTTTTGTACGCGAACGGTAATCTGTGCCGTAACGCCATTATAGGTGCGTACGGTCAGTTGGGTTTTGCCTTTGGATTTGCCGGTAATGTAGCCTTGTTTGTTGACTGTGGCTATGGCAGAATCCCGGGTCTTATAAGTGACGGTGTAGGCTGCGGTGCCACGGGCAAATTGCAGCTTTATCTTATGGTTGTTGGCGCCCTTTTGGATAACCACATCGCCGCCTTTGACGGCTAACTTGGTGGGTGCGGCCTTAACCGTAACGGTGCAAGCGGCGGTTTGGCGTCTGTAACGCACGGTCACTTTGGCTGTACCGATTTTCTTGGCGGTAACCACGCCGGATTTGCTAACGGCCAGTACACTTGTGTCTGCTGAGCGATAGGTGCAGTCGGTAGGGTGGATACGAGAATTATTGAATTGAATACAAGCGGCTTTTTCGCCTAAGCCCAGCGCAACGGCAGTGCGCTTTAATGTTAGATTTTCTGCAGCATAGGCTGTGCAGGTGTTGCTGAGCAAAAACATAAGCAGCAATAGTGCTGCCGCTATGGAAGTGCGGTGCTTCATAACAGAATCTCCTTCTTTTCTGATTTGGCAGCGACCCGGGTGCCACTACTGTAACAGTGTATCATTTCTTGCAAAGTGTGACAAGTTGTTTGCGTTTTTTGCCGTATTTTGATATTTGCGTTTATACGCTGCGGTTTTGTGTACGGCAAAGTGCTGCAAAACTGTGTCGCAAATGCAAAAAAAATTGTTTTTGCGTTTATTGCGCCGCTTTAGACTTTGTGGTAAAATAAAGCCGAGGTATTTGATTATGGAGCATCTTTGGAAACAGAATTTGCGGCAGATCGAGCCGTATGTGCCCGGGGAGCAAAGCAGCGACCCGGATCGGATCAAGCTCAATGCCAATGAGAACCCGTATCCACCGGCCCCCGGCGTGGAGGCGGTGCTGCGCAGTTACGATCCGGCAGCGCTGTGCCTGTACCCGGACGCCAACGCCCGGCTGCTCAAGGCGTCCATTGCCCGCCACTACGGCGTGGCGCCGGAGCAGGTGTTTGTGGGCAACGGCTCGGACGATGTGCTGGCACTGGCATTTCAGTCCTTTTTTAACAGCGACAAGCCCATTGCCTTTCCGGATATTACTTACAGCTTTTACCCGGTGTGGTGCCGGCTGTTTCACATTCCTTTTGTGACCTACCCGCTGACGGCGGATTTTCGCATTGATCCGGCGGATTACGCGGCGCCTAACGGCGGCGTGGTGCTGCCCAATCCCAATGCCCCCACCTCTATCGGTGAGGACCTGCCCTTTGTGCAGGCGCTCTTGGAGGGCAACCGGGATGCTGTGGTGATTATTGATGAGGCCTATGCGGACTTTGGCGGCGTCAGCGCCGTGCCGCTGCTGGCGGACTATCCCAATTTGTTGGTGTGCGGCACATTTTCAAAATCCCGCTCTTTGGCCGGGCTGCGGCTGGGCTTTGCCATCGGCAGCGCAGAGCTGATCGGTGTGTTGGAAGCAGTGAAGAATTCCTACAACAGCTACACGGTGGACAATTTGTCTCTGCTGTGTGGTGCGGCTGCTATGGATGATGAGGCGTATTTTGCCAAGACCACGGCGGCGGTGATAACCACCCGGGAGCGGGTGCGCCGGGCGCTGGAGCAGATGGGCTTTTCCGTATTGCCCTCCCGCACCAACTTCCTTTTTGCAACGAAGGACGGCGCGTCTATGCGGGAACTGTTTCTCTATTTGAAGCAAAGACATATTTACATTCGCTATTTTGACCTGCCGCGGATTGACAATTATGTGCGTATTACCATCGGTACCGACGCGCAGATGGACGCATTTTTGCAGGGAACGGAGGCTTTTTTGCGTGGAGAATAAAAAAGTTGCGCTGATCTTCTTGTATTTTATCGGTGCCATTCAGCTGGTGGCCGGTGTGTACACCCAGCTGGTGGGGTTGTTTCATTGGGACTTTATGTCCCTGTTCCCGGTGGTGGAGATGGGCACCCAGCAGATCTTGTATTTGAATTTGCTGGCGGTGTTCCTGGTGACCACGCTGATCCATATTGTGGTGGCGGCACTGGTCAATGACGGCAGCTACGGTCCACTTGATGTGCTGCAGGCTTGCCCGCCGCTGACCGTCGTGGTGCCGCTGGTGCTCTTTGGCATTTCCATTTATACCACTCTGGGCGCTACCTCGGCGGGGGAGCGGGCGTTCTGCCTGGCTGTGTCCGCTTTGTATATTCTTGCCTGTTATATCAGCGTGGGCTGCATTGCCGCTGTGCGAGATATGGAAGATTAAACAAAAAACAGACAGAAAAGGACCTCTGTGTGCCAAACACAGAGGTCCTTTTTTATGCTTTATTTACCGAGAAAGAGTACCAACAGCAGTGCCACTACGGCAATACCGCCCAAGGCGGCAAAAATTTTAACTGCTCGGGAAATTGCGTCGTACACATTGGTGGGCATGATTTGGAAGAAAGCAAAATGCAGCGGCTCTTGCAGCTTTTTGCCTACCAAGTCCCGGTAGCGCAGGTCCTGGGTGGACAGGCTGCCGTCCCGGTGCAGCGCAATGGTGCGCACACCTCGATCCAGTCCCGGGCCGTACACATGGAACCCGGCACCCTGGGTGTAGCCCACATCAATGCCGCGAATGTCACCGTGGAAGGCGTTGTTGTGGTCGTGGCCGAAGTATAGACCCTTTACATCGCCCTTTTCGCAGAAGGCGTCAAACTCGCCGCTGTTTTCCTGGGGATCGGCGGGGGATTCTTTCATAAAGCCCGCTTTGTCTACCCGCTTTCTGTTTAGTACAAACCACTCCTTGGCGTGGGTGCGGAAGCCCTGTACCGCGCCTTTGGTGGACTTTTTCACCTGCGTGAGCAGGTCAAACACCTCGCACACGGGAATGTGCTGAATGACAACGGAGGGAATGGTGTGGCCGTATTGTTTTTCATAACTGTCGCGTACGCCCCGATACCAGTCAATCTGGTTTTGGTGCACATGGTCGTAGCCCACTTTCAGGCTGGAGTGACTGTCGATCAGGTAAAGCAGATAGCCGGGTCGGTCGCCGTCGGCGATCTCCAGCACGCAGTTGCCCACACCGTCTACGCCGGGGGTATCCTCCCCGATAAAACCGGGGATCTCTTTGTAGATTTCAAACTGGGCACGGTTGTCCAGCCCCACCTGTCGATCGTGATTGCCAAAGCAGATGGCAAAGGGCAGATGCCGCTCCACCACCGGGGCGGTCAGCTCTTTCAGTACCCGGCGCACCTGGTTTACATCACCGTGGAACCCGCGCCCCCAGATCTGGTCACCGCTGTATACCACCAGGTCCGGCTCCTCTCGATCCAAGGCGGCGTTGATCAGCGCCAAGGTGTCCGGGCTGACCTTGCGGCCCTCTTGCGTATCTGCAATTTGCAGGATCTTAAAGGTGTCGTTCTTGAATGTCAACTTCATATTTATTCTCCGTTCTCAGAAATTTTGCCTTTTTTCTAATTTTAACACAAGAAAGCCTTGACGGCAACGCTTTTTCAAATTATAATATGAAGTGCTGTTACGGCAAGTACATCCGCCCGTGGCGAAGCTGGATATCGCAGCAGATTCCGATTCTGAAGGCCGGGGGTTCGAATCCCTCCGGGCGGACCATAAACGCGGCAAGCGTCTTTACGATGCTTGCCGCGTTTTATTTTTTTGCCACTTACCGGCGCGTGTATCGGCAAAAAAGCGCATTGTAACAGAACCGATAGGTGGACAGCTTTGTGAATAGGCGGTTCGATTCTTTTCCATTATATATAAGAGAGTTCTTGATTTCATCCGGAAGCTATGTTATACTGAGTATGAACGAACGGTCAGTAAAGTTAGAAACGAATAACCAGAAATTTTGAAAAAAACTGACCGGGTGCCGTTCTTGCCGATTTTGCCCCCATTTTTGAATTTTGAACGGAGGTAAGAAGATGAAAACAGGAAAGAAACGACTCACAGGTACGCTTTTGGCGCTTTGTGCCGCTTTGTTGGTGCTTTGCATCGTGCTTGCCATAGGATGGAGCAAGACGGCAAAAGCCGACGCAGTATTGCCGGAGGTGCGCAATAACGGCACGGCGGTTCAGTGGAAATACAGAGATGAAACCGATTGGCGCGACCTTGTGGCGCTTACCGAACTTACGGGTGCTGCCGGAGAAAACGGCAGGGACGGAGCCAACGGCGAGAATGGCACCGACGGTAAGAACGGAATAAACGGTACGAACGGCAAAGATGGTATGAACGGCGTTGATGGCACAGACGGGCAAAACGGTATCGACGGTAAAGACGGTAAAGACGGCTCTAACGGTGCCGACGGTAAGAACGGAATAAACGGTACAAACGGAAAAGATGGTATGAACGGCGTTGACGGTACAGACGGGCAAAACGGTATCGACGGTAAAGACGGCGTCAACGGCAAGGACGGCGTGAACGCCAAAAATATAGAAGTGCAGCGAGCCGAAACGCACATACAGTGGCGTTATGAGGGCGGCGAGTGGCAGAACCTTGTGGCGATCGCCGATATAGAAGGCCCTGCCGGGCAGAACGGTAAGGACGGAGCAAACGGAAAAACACCGGAATTCCGCGTAAGCGAAAATATCCTGCAATGGCGCTATGTCGGCGATGAAATATGGCTGAACCTGTACGATCTTACCACATTAAAAGGTGCGGATGGCAGAGACGGCGTTGACGGCAAGGATGGTGTAAACGGAAAAGACGGCGTTGACGGCAAGGACGGCACCGACGGGCAAAACGGCTCTGACGGGCAAAACGGCTCTGACGGCAAAGACGGTAAAACACCTTTTATCGGCGAAAACGGCAACTGGTGGATCGGAGAAATCGACACCGCCGTAAAAGCCGCAGGCATTGACGGCACAGACGGTGTTGACGGCGACAAGGGCGAAAAGGGCGACCCCGGCGAAAAAGGCGACAAGGGCGACAAGGGCGACAAGGGTGACAAAGGCGACAAAGGCGACCCCGGTCAGAACGGCGGAAGCCTCGGGTACTTTGCAGCAAACGGCAGAGTATACAGTTGGGGAACACCGCTTCCGTTCAATGTAAAAAAAGAAAGCGGAGATTTGATCTCCTATGACGCATCAAGCAAAACAATCACCCTTTCAAAAGGTCACACATACAGTATGGTATTCAGCGGAACGGTTATGATCAGCGCTAACGGTAACTATAAGTTGTGCGGTGCATCACTCATTGACGGATATAACAGTTCTGAAATGATGCTTGAGACGCGAACCTATGTGAGTATGATAGATGACGGTCAAGGTGCAAGACTTGGTATGTCGTATAACACGATATACCGTTCCGAAGCGGATATTGCTTTGACATTTCAATATACAAATATGCTCTTCCAGAATACCAATTTTACCGAAAGTCAGTACAACATAACCATTATTGCTCTTGACTGAGCCGACCTATACGAAAACGGAGGTAGCAAGAAATGAAAAAACGAATACTCAGTATCCTGCTCGCCCTATGTATGCTGTTCTGCCTTGTGCCGACTACGGCGTTTGCCGCGGACTGCGCGGAGGATCTGGTAGACCCCGTGATCTGGATTCACCTCAGTTCTGATGGCGGCGGCTACTATGACGTTCTAAATGGTACATGGACGGCGGCGGATTTCTTCCAGCCGGGCAAGGCGCCAAAGGGAGCGAAAATCACTGCGGTCACGCCGCCTACTTCTCCCTCCATTCCGGTTAGTGTGAATGTAAACAGCGACGGTACGCTGAACTGCACGAAAACCGAAAACACCACGGAACCAGTACCCAAATCAGAGACCTATACCGTCACCATCACCAGCGATGACTACGCGCCCATTTCCGCTCCGCTGACCGTGCGCCAGTATCTCAATGCAGGCTTTAGGGGACCGGTCTATTTCGATGATGAGTTGCTCTACGGAGATACCTATACTTACACGTGCCGGGTGAATAACCCCGGTGAAAACGGCGTCTGGTCCGCGCTGATACAGGACCCCCAGATGTTTGAAATTTATAAAGAGACCACCGACACCACCAGCGAACCGGGGAAGTCTATCTACACCGTCCACATCCGAGCCATCAAGGCAGGCGCACGCATAACTTGTATCGACTTTCTGTATGTTTCCGATACGACAATGGCATCGTCTAAAGTTTCCAGGGGGGCTGTCACCGGCGGTGCTGTCCGTACGCGCCCCCTCACCGTGACGGCTGGCAGCGCAACCATCACCGAGGGCAATGCGCTGCCAACAGACCTTGTGACCTGTACCGGCCTGCTGGACAGCGAAGGACGCAAGGACGACCGGGATACCGTGCTGGACAATGCTCTGGGCTACCAACTGCTTGACGCAAACAACGAGGAAGTCACGGCGGCCACGGCACGCAATATGCCCGGAACCTACACTGTTGTTCCCGCTGCCACCCTCAAATCCGGCTGGGGCGAGCGGTATTCGCTTAACAAGGTCAGCGGCACGCTGACGGTGGAAAATCAGCCTGACGAGCAGTTTACCCTCGCCCCCGGCGGCAGATACTATTTCGACCTTTCGGCGATGAATATTCCCGGAACGGCAAACGGCGGAAACTCAGATGGTGCGGTTTCTTTGCCGGATACGTCGCTGCACTATGTTCCCTTTACCTATGTGGGAACGATAGAAGCCTACAAACTCACGTCTGCGACGGCAACCACCCAGGCGTATGCACAGCAGAACAAATATCCCCACAGCCTGTTTGTGGCGGACTATGCCGTAACGCATACGATTAGCTGGGGTGGCCTGAATGACGAAGGTCTGATTTTCGGCAAAAATTATGCCAGCGGCGGCGTGGACTATACCCTGCGCGCACCGTCTGTGGGAAGTAACTCTACAGGTTCGGGCGATTCCCAACGCGGCGTGCCCCAAAGCAACGAATGGGACACGATGCTGAACAAGAACAGCGGATATATCCAAAACTGGAATAAAATGTATTCGTGGGGACAGGATACTTCTTCTGCCGCCGAGTCGTTCCGGGCGTACCGTGGGTACAACTCGGCCCGCTTCTGGTATTACACCTCGTCCTCGTTTCGGAACGTCTACCTCGGTTTCCGCCCCGTCCTTGAAGTCCTGAACCCTGGCACACTGGGTTCTGACGGACTAAAGGTCGTTACCCTTGACCTTGGCGGCGGCAAGCTGGGTAATAGCTCCGAGGATATTCAAATCATCGTGAAAACCGGCAGCGAGTTTACCGCGCCTGCGTCCGACGGTCTGACCCGCCCGGACGGGGATGCAGGAAGTTTCTTTATGTGGCTTGGCAGCAACGGTAAATTCTACGTTCCCGGTGACAGCGTTCCTGCTGATGTGACAGCACTGACAGTGCAGTGGACAGTCCCGACCTATGCCGTCACACTGCACCCCAACGGCGGCACCATCAACAGCGGCAATGTCACCGGATACACCTATGGCGTGGGCGTAACACTCCCGACAGCCGACGATATGACCTATACAGGCCACACGTTCAAGGGCTGGTATGACAACGAAAATCTGACCGGCTCTCCTGTTACGGCAATCGGCGGTACAGGAACGGGCAATAAGGAATACTGGGCAAAGTGGGAGATCAATCAATATACCATCACAGTCAAACCCGAAAACGGCAAAGCGGATATTACCATAACGCAGGACTACGGCACGAATATTACCGCCCCTGCCGACCCGACAAGAGATGGCTACACCTTTATGGGCTGGGACAGGGAAATTCCCAAGACCATGCCTGCCGAAAATATAACGCTCAAAGCACGGTGGAAAGACATTGAAAAGCCCACGGGCGAAATTGTCATAGGCACCAACAAATGGCAGGAATTCCTGAATAAAATCACCTTCGGCCTGTTCTTTAAGGATACGCAGACGGTGACGATAAACGCCGCCGACAACAGCGGAACCGTGTTTGTCTCCTATTTGGTGACCGATCAGGATCTTTCTGAGGCGGAGCTTCAATCTCTTGTATTCAGCGGGTACGAGGAGCCGTTTCGCATAAACCCCAACGGGGAATACATTGTTTATGCAATGCTTGTTGACCCGAGCCTGAATATAACATACCTTCGCTCCGACCGCATAACGCTTGACAATGTTCAGCCCGTGATCTCCGGTATTGAGGACGGAAAGACCTACTGCGAGGCGCAGACGGTGACAATTATCGAGAAGTATATCGACACCGTCACCGTAAACGGCACGGCGGTCACGCTTGACGAAAACGGCAGCTTTATTCTTTCTGCGGCAGACGGCGAGCAGAAGATTGTTGCTACCGACAAGGCCGGCAACACCGCCGAAATGACCGTAACGGTCAATGACGGGCATACCGGCGGCACAGCCACCTGCACCGAAAGGGCGGTTTGCGAAGTCTGCGGAAAGGCTTACGGAGAGCCTGACCCGAAGAACCACACCAACCTCCAGCATATTTCCGCAAAGGCGGCGACAAAGACTGCCGGGGGCAATATCGAGTATTGGTACTGTGAAGACTGCGACAAGTATTTTGCCGATGCTGCGGCTACCAAAGAAATCAAGCAGGCAGATACCGTAACGGCCAAACTGTCAGGCGCTGCCAAATCGCCCCAAACCGGTGGGGACAGCGGCGTTGTGACCGTATTGCTGCTAAGCGGCGGTGCGTTCATCTGCTTGGTATCCCGCCGGAAAAAGCGCACCCACACCGTGTAAACTACACAAATCATTGCACAAAAAGAGCAGACATCATGTCTGCTCTTTTTAACACCCGGCAGGAAAGCCCTTTGCGCTCTTTACAGAGAACGATGGGTATGGTAAAATGCAGGGGAGGTGAGCAAAATGTATGAACCCAGCGAAACACGCTACGAAACAATGCCCTATAACCGGTGCGGCAAAAGCGGTCTGCGGCTGCCGGCGCTGTCTGTGGGGCTGTGGCAGAACTTTGGCGTGAACAACGATTACGATACCATGAAAGAGATCATCCTGACAGCCTTTGACCATGGGGTGACCCATTTTGACCTGGCTAATAATTACGGGCCGGAGCCGGGGCGGGCAGAGATCAACTTTGGCCGCATATTCAAGGAAAATCTGCGCCCTTACCGGGATCAGCTGATTATCAGCACCAAGGCCGGGTATGAGATGTGGCCGGGCCCCTACGGCGGTCGGGGCGGCAGCCGCAAGTACCTGACTGCTTCCCTGGACCAGAGTTTGCAGCGGATGGGGCTGGAGTATGTGGATATTTTTTACCACCACTGCATGACCCCAGACACGCCGCTGAAGGAGACGGCTCTGTGCCTGGCGGATCTGGTGCGCCGGGGCAAGACCCTGTATGTGGGTATGAGCAATTATGACGGCAAGACCATGCATCGTATGTACCACAAGTGCGACGATGTGCAAGCGCCCTTTGTCATCAACCAAAATCGCTATTCCATCTTTGACCGCACGGTGGAGAAAAACAAGCTGCTGAAAGAAGCCCGGGACAAGGGCAAGGGCGTGATCTGCTTTTCGCCGCTGGCCCAGGGGCAACTGTCGGATAAATACGCCAAAGGCATCCCGGAGGGCGCCCGCCTGTTTGGCAACGAGAAGCTGCAAGCCCATGTGGGTTATGATCAGCACCGTGCCCAGCAGATTGAAAAGCTCTATCAGCTGGTAAAAGACCGGGGCGAGACCCTTTCTCAGCTGGCAATCCAGTGGCTGTGGCAGCAAAAGGGGGTCACCTCCGTGCTGGTGGGCGTGCACTCCAAGGCGCAACTGCTGGAGAATTTGGCTGCGCTGGAACAGCCGCCCCTTAGCGAGGCGGACCTGATCCGTATTGACTCTTACAGCAAATAACAGCACTTTATACAGAATAAGTAAAACAAAAGGAACGCGGCTGACAGTCGGGTTCCTTTTCATTTGACAGTGCCGGCGGAATATGCTACCCTTTTACCAAGAACGGCGGGCGGCGGCCCGTGATTTGGAGAGAAAAGAATGCCCTATATGCAAATGACAGAGGAGCAGTTCAAGGTTCCTGTGCTGAAAAATGTGATCTATGCCCTGCGCCTGGTGTGGCAGACGGACAAGCGCCTGCTCATCGGCTATCTGTTGCAAGAGGGGCTGTATGCGGTGTTTTCCCGCTATTTGCAGAATATTTTGTTCTTAAAGATCCTGCTGGATGTGATCACCGGCAGCGGCGACTTTCGCACTTATGTGGGGGAGCTGGCGGCGTTTGCCCTTTTGGCGCTGGTGGTGAAGGTGGCCCAGTGGGAGGGTATGCGCATGGAGAAGTGCGCCACCAAGCGGGTGCTGAAGTTGCTGAACGACCGGATCTTTGAAAAGGCGCTGTCTGTGGATGTGGCCTGTTATGAGAACCCGGAATTCTACGACAAATATCAGCGGGCAACCATGGTGACCACCAATGGCTTTTTTGACCTGATCTGCTTTGATTTTTCTGCCTTTGTGGCGGATGTGGTGGCGCTGGTGTGCGTGATGGCCACCGTGGCGGCGGTGCACCCGCTGTATCTGCTGTTTTTGGTGCCGGTGTTCTTTGTGTTCGCCGTAGAGGTGTATAAGAGCAAGTGCGTCTATCGGCGGGATATGTCCATGACCGCCAACAAACGAATGCAAGCCTATGTGCAGCGCACGGTGTACCTGCGAGAGTACGCCAAGGATATGCGCACCTCCAATATCTTTGCCGTGATGGTTCGGCGTATGGAGGCGGCCACCAAGGCCAATGTGCGCATTTTGAGAGACTACGGCGTGCGGCTGTTTTTGTACAGCGTAGTCAGCAGCCTGCTTGGTGAGCTGCTGCCGGTGCTGGGCACTTATGCCTTTGCCTGCCACAGCTTTGTGCAGGGCAGCGGGCTGACCGTGTCCGGCTTTAGCGTGGTGGCCTCCGGCATTAACGCGGTGCGGGAGTCTACCCTGGACACCACCGAGTGCTTTGACGAAATGACTTTGATGGCGTTGTATTTTCAGAATTTGCGGGAGTTTTTGGACTATCAGCCCCAGGTGGTATCCGGTCCTCTGCCGGTGCCGCCGCTGGAGACGCTGGAATTTTGCCATGTGGACTTTACCTACCCGGGCACCGATCGACGGGTGCTCCACGATGTGAACTTTACCCTGCGGCAGGGCGAGACCCTGGCGGTGGTGGGCATTAACGGCGCCGGCAAATCCACACTGGTCAAGCTCCTGCTGCGGTTTTACGATCCTACGGTTGGCCAAATTCTCTATAACGGCAAGCCGCTGCCGGAATATGACCTGGAGCAGCTGCGGGCTGCCTTTGGCACCGTGTTCCAGGATTATAAAAACTTTGCCCTGTCCGTCAACGAGAATGTGATCGGCCACGCTTGTACCCCGGCGGAAAAAGCTCTGGCAGAGCAGGCACTGCGCCACAGCGGTGTGTGGGACAAAATTGCCTCACTGCCCCGGGGGGCGGACACGGTGCTGACCCGAGAGTTTGACGAGACGGGCACCGGCCTGTCCGGCGGCGAAAATCAAAAGGTGTCTACCGCCCGGCTGTTTGCCCGGGACTTCCAGATCGCCGTGCTGGACGAGCCAAGCTCCGCCCTGGATCCGGTGGCGGAGTATAAAATGTATGAGAATTTGCTGCAAGTGACAGAGAACAAGACGGTGATCTTTATCTCTCACCGGCTGTCCAGCGCGGTGCTCAGCGACCGCATTTTGGTGCTGGCCGACGGTCAGGTGCAGGAGAGCGGCTCCCACCGGCAGCTGATGGAGCAAAACGGACTGTATGCGGATATGTTCCGCCTGCAAGCCTCCGGTTACAAGCAGGAAGGGGGTGCCGCCGGTGCGCAAGCCTAAGCATGCGGGAGAGCACTCCATGTTCTCCAATTTATTCTACTTTTTGCGGCTGCTGTTTGCAGCCTCCCCGGCGCTGGTGATCGGCGAGCTGGCATGGGGCGTGCTGACGGTGCTGCCCGGCCAGCTGGTCAGCGTGCTGGGGGTTAAGTATGTGATCGACATTGTCACCTCCGGTCGGGACTTAAAACGGCTGTACGCCGTGGTGGCCGTTGTGGTGGCGCTGCTGGCGCTGTGCCGGCTGGCGTCCTATTTGTATCGGGAGTTCTTTTGGAATGTGCAAAGGGAGAAAGCCTATTACCGGCTGAACCGGCGGCTGTATGCCAAGGCGGCGGAGCTGGACTTGGCGTCCTATGATGACCCGGAATTTTACAACCGCTTTATTCTGACCATTGAGTCCTCCGGCGACAACATCCAAAACCTGCTGGGCCTGGTGCGCCGGTACTTTGGCAACTTAATCTCGTTGATTGCCATTTCCTCTGTGCTGCTGACCATTGACCCGCTGTGTTTGGTGATTATTTTGGCGTCTATTTTGCTGTTTTTGCCCCTAAGCAAGGCCATTAGCAACTTGCAGGTGCAACGTCAGGTGGAGAACACCCGCTATCATCGGCGATCAGACTACTTCCAGCGGCTGTTTTACTTGCAGGATTACGCCAAAGAGGTGCGTATGAACGGCATTGCGCCTCTGCTGATGGAGCGCTACGACCAAGCGGCGGAGGATGTGATCGCCTGCCAAAAGAAATACTTTGGCAAGATCACCCGCCGCTATCTGCTCCAGGAGACCGGCGTGCAGGTGCTGGGCTTTATGTTTGTGCTGCCCATGTACCTGGGCTACCTGGTGTTGGTGCGCCACCAGATCAGCCCCGGGGATTTTGTGGCCAGCTTTAACGGCGCCTATGCCATCGCCATGAGCTTGAATTTCCTCACTGTGTGGGGCGTTGCCCAGTTTGACGAGCGGGCCAAGCTGATCGAGAAGTACCGGGCCTTTCTCCACGCCGAACCCACCATTCGGGACGGGGCGCAGGCGGCGCCCAAGAGCCAGTCCGGCGAGATCAAGCTGGAACACCTGACCTTTACTTATCCCGGTGGGGCGGCGCCTGTTTTGCAGGACATTAACCTGACGATTCACCCGGGGGAGAAGATCGCCCTGGTAGGCTACAACGGCGCCGGTAAGACCACCTTAACCAATTTGCTGCTGCGGCTGTATGAGCCCACCGGTGGGCGGATCCTGATTGATGGGCAAGACATTCGGGACTGCACCCTGCAAAGCCATCGGGATCGGTTTGCGGCGGTGTTCCAGGACTTCCAGCTGTTTGCCTGTCGGGTAGGGGAGAATGTGGCGCTCAGTCCGCAGTTTGACCCGGAGCGGGTGCGCCGTGCACTGGACCACAGCGGCTTTCAGCGACCTTTGACCCGGGGCGTGGACACCCAGCTGCTGCGGGAGTTTGACGATGACGGACTGATGCTTTCCGGCGGCGAGAGCCAAAAGGTGGCGGTGGCGCGGGCATTCTACAAGGACTGCCCCTTTGTGATCCTGGATGAGCCCTCTGCCAACTTGGACCCGGTAGCGGAATACCAGCTGAACCGGGCTATGCTGGAGGCTGCCCGGGACAAGACGGTGATCTTTATTTCTCACCGGTTGTCCACCACGGTGCAGGCGGATAAAATTTATGTGATGGAGCAGGGTCGGATCATAGAGAGCGGCTCGCACAGTGAACTGATGGCGGCAGACGGCACTTATGCTTATATGTTCCGCCTGCAAGCGGAGAAGTATAAGAACGCCAAAAGTGAATAACGATAAAAAGCGAACGATTTTTATATCGTTCGCTTTTGTGTTGCTAAAAGATGTTACCCACCGTTACCTTGCTGTTGTCGTAGATCTCTGCCAGTTCCGTTTGGCACTGGCGAATGGTAGGGCGCAGATCGTCGCTTTCGTCCCCAGCCAAGGGTTGTAGGGTGCCCAGGGTTACCCCCGCCTCTTGTAAAGCGCGGTGCTCCATGAGCACGCACAGGGTGGGGTAGCGGGCGGTCCAAATGTTTTGCAGTTGGCGGGCCTTGCGTTCTGCCTCCGGGTAATTCTCTTCTGCGGCGGCTGCGTCCATGCTTTGCAGTAGGGTCTCCATATTCTCAAAGGTGGTCTTGACCGTGTGCTGTTCAAAGATACACAGCCCTGCCACCAGCAGCAAAAACAAAATGGCAAACCAAGTGCGCTTCACTTTTTTCTCTCCTTTTTTACGGCAAAGACGGTGCCGCTGTCATCTATGGTCACCACCAGCTGTTCACCGGGGCACAGGCTCTCCTTTTGCAGCGCCTTGGCAATGGCCGCCGTGTCCAGCACTTGGTCGCCGAAATATTCCGGTACAATGTGGCCGTCGGTGACTACGGGTATAGGAAAGCCGTTGTCCGGCGTCGGTACGCCCAACTGTTTGGGGGTCACCGGGCTTTCCTCCGTACGCAGCCGCACGGACAGGCTGCCGTTGGTTTCTACTACCGCTTCCTCCACGGTGGACAGATCAAATACATCCTTTTGGCGCAGGGCGTCTATCAAATCGTCTACGGTAAAGCGCAGGCGACGCATTTGCTTTTGATCCGGTTTGCCGTGGCGTATGAGAAAGATGGGTCGCCCTTGCAGCAGGTTTCGCAGCCGCAGGCTTTTCATGGACGCCACGGAGGCGAGAATTTCCAGACTTACCAGTAGCAGCATGGGCAAAAAGGCGTTGGCCAGGGGCATGGTGTTGTCTTGTAGGGGAATGGAGGCAATCTGGCTTACCAATATGGTAATGACCAGCTCGTGGGGGTTCAGCTCGCCGATCTGGCGCTTGCCCATGATCCGCATAGCCAGAATGACGGTAAAGTAGATCAGCAGTGCGCGAATAAGAGTTACTGTCATTTCAATCACCGGTTGTATTTTGTGAATAAATTCCCCGGTTATGCCAAAATTAGTACGGGTGATAGAAATTGGAAAACCTTAGGCGTCAATATAATGATAATGTACAGAAATTTAAGGCGGACTTTGCGGACTGCTCGGATTTTTTGCTCAAGGAGGCGGAAACCGGCGGTCGCAAGTGCTTTTTTGCTGTGATGGACGGATTGGTGGATTCTTTGCAGCTGGGGCAGATGATTATGGGACCGGTGCTGGGAGCACAGGTGGAGGCCCGCACCCCCGGCGAGCAGTTTCGCCAGCTGATGCGCACCTGCGTGCAGTCGGTAGAGCTGAAAGAGGCAGAGACCTTCGAGGATGCTTACTATTATTTGATGAGCGGCTTTTGCGTGTTTGTGTTGGACGGCTGTCCCCGGGCTATGGTCATGGGTATTCAGGGTTGGACCAAGCGCAGTACCGACGAGCCGGAGAGCGAAAGCAATGTGCGCGGAGCCAAAGAGTGCTTTGTGGAGTCTGTGAACGACAACAAGGCGCTGCTGCGCAAGCGCATGAAAACCCATCACTTAAAGCTGCGCCAAATCCAGCTGGGCACCGCCGCCCCAACCCCGGTGGTATTGGCTTTTTTGGATGACCGTGCCGCGGCGGAATTGGTGAATGCGGTGGAGCAGCGGCTAAAGGACGCGCATTTGAACACGGTGGCGGATTACGGCGAACTGGTGCCCTTTTTAGACACAAATATGCGTTCCTTTTTCTCTGCCGTAGGCACCACGGAGCGCCCGGATGTGTTGGCGTCCAAGCTTTATGAGGGCCGGGTGGCGGTACTGGTGGAGGGCACGCCCTTTGTGCTTTATGTGCCGTATCTTTTCAGCGATAATTTTCAGTCTTTGGATGATTACGATTATCCGCCGTTTTTCGGTGGCTTTGTGCGGCTGTTGAAGTATTTCAGTTTTGGCATTTCCGTGTTTTTGCCCGGGGTGTATGTGGCGCTGGGCACTTTTCATCAAGAACTGATTCCCACCAACTTGCTGTTTACCATTGCGTCGGCAGAGTTCCGTACCCCGCTGTCCCTGATGAATGAGGCCATTATGACCCTGATCTTTTATGAAATCATGCGGGAGGCGGGGCTGCGGTTGCCCAAGGTCGTCGGCCACGCGGTGTCTATCATCGGCGCCATTGTTATCGGTGAGGCCACCGTGTCTGCCGGGCTGATCGGCGCGCCTATTTTGGTGATTATCGCCATTACCGCCATTGCCTCTTATGTGGCGTTTCCGCTGTATGACAGCGTGTCGGTGCTGCGGCTCTTGTTTATCCTGGCCGGGGGACTCACCGGACTTTACGGTTTGATGCTGGGCATGGCGGCGCTGTTTGTAAATATTTGCAGTCTCAGCCCCTACGGTGTGCCGTACGCCGCCCCCATCGCGCCGCTAAATGTGCGCTCCCTGGGCGATGTGTTTTATCGGGAAAGTTGGACCAAGCTGGCCCGCCGCCGGGTGCGGGTACAGGATCTGCGGGGTGCGCATATTGACCAGTGTGAATAACAGCAAAATTTCTTCGTTCAGTCTGTTTGCCATGCTGTATATCAGCCGCCTGGTGGTGAGCCTGACCCATGTGCAGTCTATTATGGCAGGTAAGCTGTCTACCCAAATGCTGATGAGCGTGGGGGTAGCGCTGGTGCTTTCCCTGTTGTTTGCGGTGCCCGCGCTTCTTTGTGTGCAGCGGGAATGCTCACCGTTGGCGCACAGAACGATGGGCACTCTTTATGCCTGTAATTTTATCTTCTTGGCGGGGATCAATGTGAGCCGCTTTGCCTACTTCGCCTCTGCCCGGTTGAATCCGGAGGCCAAAAGTTGGGGATTTGCCTTGCTGATTCTTCTATTTGCGGTGTATGGGGCGTTGGTTGGGCTGCAAGGATTGTCTCGTTTTTCCGGCTTCGCCTTTTGCCTGATTGTGCTTGTGGTAGCGGTGGTGCTGGGCTTTAATGTGCAGCACTTCCAATGGTTCAGCCTGTTTCCGCCAGGCAGCAATACCGTGGGTGAAGTGGTGCGAAACGGCGTGGTGCTGTCTGCCAATACGGCAGAGATTACGATCTTTTTGGTGCTGGCGGATCGGGTGGTTATCGGCGGACGTCGTTTTGGTGCCTTTTATGGCGCTATGGGGTGTTCGTACCTGACTACGAGCCTGCTGTTTCTCTTTGCCATCGGCGTGATGGGGGACGCGGCCGGGTTACAGGCGTTTCCGATTTATACCCTCTCTCAGCTGGCAGGCAGCGGCTCAATGGTGCGGATGGATGCGCTGTATACCGGCTTTTGGATCTTTGCTATCTTTATTAAGGCGGCACTGCTGATTTATTGTGCGGCAGTGACCCTGCCGGGCAGTGGTGGGTACAAGGGCAAGTGCCTGGGCGCCGGTTTGGCGGCCTTTGCCGTCAGTTGTGCGCTGGGACGGTTGATGACTGTGGGTCAGCACTCGCCGTTGATCACAGTGGTGCCCTTTGCAGTGTTTTCCTCTCTCATTCCCTTGGTGTGGCTGCTGGGGCACAGAAAGGCGCGTGGTACAAATGAGACGAATCATTAAGCTGTTTCTTTGCTTTCTGCTGGTGGCGGCTACGCTGTGCGGCTGCTCCGGGCGGCGCACCCTGAGCAATTTGGCGGTGGTGGAGGGCATGAGCATTGACCGGGCGGCCAATGGAGTGTCCGTCTCGGTGCAGACCTTGAATATGACCAAGAGCGGCAACGGCTCAGAGGCTCTGTCCGGCAATATTACCATCAATACCGCAGAGAGCGGCACCGGTATCTCCCAGGCTCTGTCTAAACTGTCCGAGGACTTGTCCCGCAATTTGTTTTTAGGACAAAACAAGATTACGGTGTTCAGCAGCAGCGTGGCACGGCACGGGGTGGGCGACAATATGGATTACTTTGTGCGCAGCGCCGCCAGTCGGCCGGATGTGCTGCTGTGCGTGGCAGACGGTAACGCCAAGGCGCTGTTGGAGAGTAAGGAAGACGACGCTTTGGTGCCCAGCGCAAATATGGTGCAACTGTTGCAGAATGGGCAGGATAGCGGTATGGGCGCGGTGGTGTCCGTTAATGACGCGCTGCGCCGCTTTGCCAGTCCTACCTCGGATATTTATTTGCCGCTGTTAAAGAAAGCGGGCACACATACGGCTTTTGAAGGGTTGGCGCTGTTTGATGGGGGCAAGATGACCGCCACGGCGGATATGGACGATACTTTCGGCATCCTCCTGATGAACGGTAAGATTAAAAGCGGACTGCTAACCCTGCAAAATGACAAGCTGGGGCATATCGGGGTGGAACTGGTGTCCTGCAAGGTGAGGGCACGGAGCGCCATGGAGAACGGGCGACCGGTGTTTCGGGTAACGGTGCGAACGCAGTTGATGCTGGATGAAGTGCAAAAGGGCTATATCAGTACCATAGATAATCGCGCCATTTCCGTCATAGAGCACCTGGCGGAGCAAAAGCTGGTGGACCTGTGCACCGGGGCTTACGCCTGCTTGCAGGCCGCCGGATGCGACGGCGTGCAGGTTGGGGCGCGGCTGGCAATGTCAGACCCGGCGGGGTATGCAGCGGTTAAAGCGGACTGGAATCGAGCGTTCTCTGCCTCGGTGATTCAGGCTGTCTGCCACTGCCGGATTACGAAAATTAACGATAATTCCATCAGAGAATAGGTGCCGTCAGCACCGCAGAGTGGAGCAGGCTTACCAGATCACTGCTGCCTTGGGTGTGAAATGCGGCGAACATGGGCACCCCGAATGTGAGCAAAAACAGCAGAGCAAACAGGATCAATACTTTTTTCAAAGCGGATCTCTCCTTTCAGATAACTTGACATTTGTCTATTATAATTGTATAATGATTGTTCTAAATGTATGTTTGAAAGGAGCGATTTTGTGGCTTCCAATTATATTTCGCCCATCTCCATGGACGCACTGTCCAATTTGTGCCAGGAGCTGGGGAAGAATAACTATATCAATGCCCACGATTTTGAACGCTATCAGGTAAAGCGGGGCCTGCGCAACAGCGACGGCACCGGCGTGATGGCCGGATTGACCCGTATTTGCTCGGTAGAGGGCTACTATATTCTGGACGGCGAGCGGATTCCTACGGACGGCAAGTTGTCTTACCGTGGTTATGACATTCGTGATTTGGTGGACAACTGCATTGCCGAGGACCGCTTTGGCTATGAGGAAGTGGTGTGGCTGCTGCTGTTTGGCAATCTGCCCACTGCCAATCAGTTGTATTCTCTCCACGAGGTGCTGTCTGAGTGCCGGGCACTGCCGGACGAGTTTGTGGAAGATGTGATTATGAAGCATGCCTCCAAGGATATTATGAACAAGATGGCGCGCTGCATTTTGTCCCTTTACTCTTTTGATGAGAACCCGGACGATACCTCCATTCCCAATGTGCTGCGCCAGTCCTTGCAGCTGATCGCTCAGACCCCGACCATTATGAACAGCGCCTATCAGATCAAGCGCCGTACATTCTACAACAAGACCATGTTCCTGCACCCGATCAACAAGGAGCAGACCATGGCGGAGTACATTCTAAATCAGCTGCGGGTGGACAAGACTTTTACCCGCGAAGAGGCCAAACTGCTGGACATTTGCTTAATGCTTCATGCGGACCACGGCGGCGGTAACAACTCTACCTTCTCTACCCGTGTGCTTACCTCCAGCGGTACGGATACGTATTCGGCCATTACGGCGGGCTTCGGCTCCCTGAAAGGTCCTCGCCACGGCGGCGCCAACATTCGAGTGACGCACATGATGGAGGACATTATTGCCCATGTGGCAGACCCCACCAAGCCGGAGCAGGTGAAAGATTACCTGGTTAAAATCCTGAATAAAGAAGCCGGTGACGGTTCCGGTTTGATCTACGGTATGGGTCACGCAGTCTATACTAAATCAGATCCCCGCGCGGTGATCTTGAAATCCAATGCCCGCAAGCTGGCTTATGAGGCCGGATTTGAAAAAGAGTTTAAAACCTTGGAGAATGTGGAGATGCTGACCCCGGAGGTGTTTGCCGAGGTAAAGGGCGACAACAAGGTGATGTGCGCCAATGTAGATCTGTACTCCGGTTTGGTTTACAAGGTGCTGAAGATCCCGGAGGATCTGTTTACCCCGCTGTTTGCCACCGCCCGTATTGCCGGTTGGTGCGCGCATCGGCTGGAGGAACTGATTTCCGGCGGCCGAATTATGCGTCCGGCATACAAGAGCGTGTCCCACACCAGAACGTACATTGCCCCGGCAGACCGAGAGGTTCAGGGCTGATTTTGAACGAAAGAGGAGCGAAAAAGTGCGTACCAGACCCCAACTGATCCCTTGGATTCTGACTTTTGCGATCACCGGGGCGGCGGTGGTATTGCGCTTTGTTCAGCTCCTCCTTTTTACGGACAGCAGTACCGGGCGGGTCACAGCTGCCGGTGCGCCGTTGACTTATGGGCTGTATGCTTTGCTGCTGTGTGCCGGTGTGTGTTGCACTGTGTGTGCCCTGCACCAAAGCCATACGGCAGTGGCGGTGGCTGCAAACGGCGGCAGCCGCAGGCTGACCGTTGTGTCCTATCTGGTGTCTGTGGCGTTCTTTTTTGATTTTATTTACCGATGCTTTTTGTGCTACGACTTGGCGGACGGTGCGGTTTATTTACAGTGGAATGACCTGGTCAGCGAAGGGCTGACGGCACTGTTTGCTTTACTCAGCTGCTCCTACTATTTTGTTGTAGGGCGCAGCTATGGGGGCGGACGGTATGATTTTCGCGCGTTCCGCTTCTTTCACTTTGTGCCGGCGCTGTGGGGGCTTTGCCGTTTGCTAACCATTTTAGCTAAGATGGTCAGTGTGCTGGTAGATACCCAGACGGTGTGCGAGGTGCTGTTTTTGGTGGCGCTGCTGCTGTTTCTCTTATCCTTTGCAACGGCGGTGGTTACCTCCCGCCATGCAGGGCGTGCGGTGGTGTTCTTTGGCCTGCTGGTGTTTGTGTGCGGCTGTGTGCTGGCATTGCCCGGACTGTCCGTATGGTTTGCCGGGCACCGGAATCTGTTGAACGGCAGCATGTATTTCGGCCCGGCGGATTTATTGCTGGGTGTGTTCGCCTTGGCTTTTGTGCAGGATCTGCGCCGTCGCAGCGCAGCGGATTAGGAGCGTGCCTTTGTTTTTTGCAACTCTAAAGACCGTGGCCGGTCAGGTACTGATGCTGTACCTGATCTCTCTGATCGGCTTTGTGACGGATAAGTTGGGCGTGTTTCGCCAGGCGGACGCCAAGCGGGTGATCGACCTACTGTTTAATATCGTGCTGCCCATTGCCATTATTTATACATTTATGACCATGGCGTATACCCCGGACCATGTGCGGGGTATTCTTTTGGCGTTTGTGTGCGCCTTTGCCACCCACCTGGTGGGCGGCGTGCTGGGACAGCTGTGCTTTCGCCACCGCAGTCCCATGGAGCGGGGCGTGTACCGCTACGGTATGCTGTTCTCCAACGCCAGCTTTTTGGCGCTGCCTTTGGCTCTGGCGGTGATTGGCTCGGAGGGCGTGTTCTACTGCTCCGTTTATGTGGCTGTTTTTAATGTGGTGGCCTTTACCTACGGCATTTATGAGATCAGCGGCCATACCGCCAAGATCGACCTGCGCCGGTTGGTGCTGAACCCCGGCTCCATGGCGGTGCTCATCGGGCTGCCGCTGTTCTTTTTGCAGCCCAGGCTGCCCCAGGTGATCCTGCGGCCCATGGAGATGGTGGGCAACTGTAATTCGCCCTTGGCCATGATGATTTTCGGCACCTTTCTTGCCAATGCGGACTGGAAGCGCATGTTCGCCAAAAAGGAGCTGTACTTTTGCTCCCTGATGCGTTTGGCAGTGATCCCCCTGTGTATGGTGGGGCTGTTTTATCTGTGCGGCGTGCGGGGTGATCTGCTGATCGCTATGGTCATCTCCGCCTCTGCCCCCACGGCGACCAATACGGCTATGTATGCGGCCAAGTACGACAATGACGCCGCCTTGGGCAGCGAGTTGGCCGCCCAGTCCTCGCTGTTTTCCATTGTTACCATGCCGGTGGTGGTGGCACTGGCAGCGGTGATTTAACCCCAAAAAAGGTGAAATTTGTCTAAATAAGTACAAATTGTAAATTTTATTTGAAGTGATAATACAGATAGTTGTAAAGTTGCGAACCAAGGCGTATAATAGGAAGCATTAACGGAAAGGATGGATGTTTATATGAAGCTGGTTATGGCTGTAATTTCAAATAAAGATGTTTCCAAAGTTTTGGATGCGATTACGAAGGAGGGCTTTTCCTCCTCCCGCATCTCCACCACCGGTCAGTTCTTGGCCGATGGGCACACCACGCTGTTTATCGGCACGGAGGATCACAAGGTGGAGCAGCTGTTCGATGTGCTGAAGAAGCATGTGACCAAGCGGGTGGTGCGCCAAGCGGGCGTGGCCAGCACGCTGGAGGGCTCATTGCTGCGCCAGCCGGTGGACGTGGAGGAATACGGCGCTGTGGCGTTTGTGATCAATGTGGACGAGTTCCGCAAATTGTAAAGGCAAGTATGGAATTTAAGCACTTTCTCGGGAATGAAAAAATCAAGGCGCAGCTGTCTGCATTGGTAGACGGCGGCCGCCTGCCCCACGCCGTGGTGCTGGAGGGGGAGAGCGGTCTGGGTAAGCGCACGCTGGCCGGTGAACTGGCTGCGGCATTGGTGTGTCGAGGTGAGCACCGCCCTTGCGACAGCTGTCCCCAGTGCCACAAGGCTCGTGCCGGGGTGCACCCGGATATTTTGGTCTATGCCCCGGAGGGGGGCGCCCGTTCGTTCCATAAAAAGACGGTGGATCAAATTGTGGGCGATGTGTATATGACCCCCAACGAGGCCGATTATAAGATCTACATATTGGTTAACGCCCATTTGATGAGCGTGCAGGCCCAGAATGCCATTTTGAAAGTGCTGGAGGAACCGCCGGCTTATGTGCGGTTCATTTTAACGGTGGAGAACAAGAGCGCTCTGCTGCCCACGGTGCTGTCCCGCAGTGTGGTGTTTCGGTTGGAGGGCGTGCCGGTAGAGATCGGCGCGGATTATATTTTGCAGCGGCAGCCGGAGGCAGACCCGGATCGGGTGCGCCAGGCGTTGCAGCTGTGGAACGGCAACATCGGAAAGGCCATGGAGAGCCTGGAGGACGGCGAGGCCGCCAAGTACAGCGCCTTGTCCGCAGAACTGTGCCGAGCGCTGGTGGCGGAGAATGAGTATGCGCTCATTTGCGCCTGTGCACCCCTGCAAAAGGACAGGCAGGCGGTACTGAATATCTGCGAGGTGCTGCGGGATCTGTTTCGGGACGCATTGGTGCTGGACAGCGGCGCCGATCTGCTTTCCGGCAGCGATGAAATTCCCCGGCTGCTTGGCTCCAAATGTACCAGAAAACAACTGCTGCAACTGGTATCTGTGGCAGAGGACACTTATCAGCGAGCGCTGCAAAATGCCAATAACGCCCTGCTGATCACAAAATTTTGTGCCGATTTGCGCCAGGCGATCGGCCGTTAGGAGGATAGATTATGACAAAAGTGGTAGGCGTTCGGTTTAAGGACACCGGCAAAACATATTATTTTGACCCCAAGGGGTTGGAGATTAAAAAAGGCGACCTGGTGGTGGTAGAGACCGCCCGAGGTATGGAATGCGGCGTCGCCCAGTATGCGCCCAAAGAGGTGGCGGAGAATGAGGTCACTGCACCCCTCAAGCCGGTGCTGCGTATTGCCACCGCCAGAGACAAGCAAATTCTGGAAGAAAATAAAGAAAAAGAGAAACGCGCCTACGAGGTGTGCCTGCAAAAGATCGAGAAACACAAGCTGGATATGAACCTGACCGAGGTGGAATACGCCTTTGACGGGTCCAAGATTCTGTTTTATTTTACCGCGGACGGCCGTGTGGACTTTAGAGAGCTGGTCAAGGATCTGGCCTCCACTTTCCATACCCGTATTGAGCTGCGCCAGATCGGCGTGCGAGACGAGGCCAAGATGCTGGGCGGTCTGGGCGTGTGCGGGCGACCGTTTTGCTGCTCCACCTTCTTGAATGACTTCCACTCCGTGTCTATCAAAATGGCCAAGGAGCAGGGACTGAGCCTGTCCCCCTCTAAGATCAGCGGCACTTGCGGGCGGCTGATGTGCTGCCTGAAATATGAGCAGAACTCTTATGAATACCTGGCAAAGATTACTCCCCGCCGAGGCACCGTGGTGGATTGCAGAGAGGGTCGAGGCACGGTGGTAGACGCTGCGCTGCTCACCGGCAAGCTGAAAGTGCAGCTGGATAATGCGCCGGAGGGCGCACCGGTGATTGTCAATCGGGAAGAAGTGCGCGTGGTGCGTGCGCCCCGTCGCGGCGGCAAAAATGAGAAAAAAGCGGACAAGCCCGCCCAGGCTGAGAAGTAAGGCAAGACTAATTTTTAAGAATTCACTTGCATTTTTAAATCAATGCTGTTATATTTAGGTTGAGAAACATACAGGAGGTGTTTATCATGGCATATCAGATTTCTGATGATTGTATTTCCTGCGGTGCTTGCGCAGCAGAGTGTCCGGTTTCCGCCATCTCCGAGGGTGACGGCAAATTTGTAATTGACGCTGACGTTTGCATTGAGTGCGGTGCGTGCGAGGCAACCTGCCCCGTGGGTGCGCCTGCCCAGGCATAAGCGGATTTTGTAGATTTTTCTGCTTTTGTACAAACAAAAAGGAACACGCCGAGAGCTTTGGCTTTGGGCGTGTCTTTTTTTGTCCGCTTGCCAAAGCGGGGCGGTAGGTATATAATAAGCGCAAAGACCCGGGCACGGCCCGGTAGTGGGAGAGCCTATGAACGAGACGGTTATGCCTTTGGCAGAGCACATGCAAATCGTGGTCAGTGATCGCCACACTTTTGGTACGGACGCCGTGGTGCTGGCGGATTTTGCCCATATTCGCCGCCGGGATCGGGCGCTGGATTTGGGTACAGGTTGTGGAATTATTCCGCTGCTTTGGCTGCGAGATGCCCGGCAAAGTCCGGTGGCGTGCCTGGATATTCAGGACCGGGCGGTACGGCAGGTGCAGCAATCCATTGCGCTGAATCATTTGGAAGAGCGGCTAACCGTGCAGCAGGCAGATCTGCGAGATCATCGGCAGCTGTACCCGGCGGGCAGCTTTACTCTGGTGAGTATGAACCCGCCGTACAAGCCGGTGGACACGGGCATTTTGTCTCCGGAGCCGTGGGATCAAATTGCCCGGCACGAGGTGTGCTGCACCTTGGAGGACGCCTGTGCGGCAGCGGGCTATCTGTTGCAGTTCGGCGGGCGGTTTTGCATTTGCCATCGGCCGGAACGCCTGGCGGATATTGTAACGGCTATGCGTGCCCATGATTTGGAGCCTAAGCGGCTGCGGCTGGTGCAGCACCGGGAGGGAGAGGCACCCTTTTTGCTGCTGATGGAGGGGCGCAAGGGCGCCAAGCCGTACTTAACGGCAGAGCCTACGCTGATTTTGGAAAGTCCGGCGGGCCAGGCGGAAATGCAAAGAATATACGGCGCATATTTTGAAGGAGGCGCAAAGTGAGCGGTACTTTATATGTGGTGGGCACGCCCATCGGGAATTTAAGCGACTGGTCGCCCCGGGCGGTTGACACCCTGGGGACTGTGGATTTTATTGCGGCAGAGGACACCCGGGTGACCTTAAAGCTGCTGAATCATTTTGGTATCAAAAAAGAGATGGTCAGCTATTATGAGCACAACCGTCGAGAGCGGGGCGAGATCATCACTGCCCGCATTGCGGCGGGGGAGGACTGCGCCATTGTAACGGACGCGGGTATGCCTGCCATTTCGGACCCGGGGCAGGATCTGGTGCACCTGTGCCACTTGCAGGGGATCCCGGTGGTGTCCGTGCCCGGACCGGTGGCTTTTGCCACAGCACTGGCGGTGTCCGGTATGGAGAGCGGGCGCTTTACCTTTGAGGGCTTTTTGTCCGTTAATAAAAAATCCCGCCGGGACCACCTGGAGGAGCTTAAGGACGAGAAGCGCACCATGATTTTTTATGAGGCGCCGCATAAGTTTATCAACACCATTGGGGATCTGCACCGGGTGCTGGGCGACCGGGAGGTCGCCATTGTGCGGGAACTGACCAAGGTGCATGAGCAGGTGGTGCGTACCACCTTGGCACAGGCGGAGAAAGACTATACGGAAAATAAGATCAAAGGGGAGATCGTGCTGATCGTGGCCGGCAAAAAGGCCGAGCCAACGGACGCCATCACCTTTGACCAGGCGGTGGAACAGGCCCGTGCGCTGGTGGAGAAAGGCGCTTCCGTTAACGCTGCCGCCAAGGAGATTGCCGCGGTAACCCCGTACAAAAAAGGCGATCTCTATAAGGCACTGCTGTGAGTGGGTGTAATGCCTGCCCCCGCCGGTGCGGTGTTGACCGTACCACGGCCGTGGGCGCCTGTGGTGTGGGCGCTGCCTTTCGGGTGGCGCGTATGGCGCTGCACGCCTGGGAGGAGCCGTGTATCAGCGGCAAATCCGGCAGCGGAGCAATCTTCTTTTCCGGCTGTCCGCTGAAGTGTGTGTTTTGCCAGAATATGGAAATCAGCCGGGGCTGCAAGGGCGTGGACCTAACCGAGGACCAGCTGATCGCCGGTATGCAGCGGCTGATTGACGCCGGGGCGCAGAATATCAATTTGGTCAGCCCCACCCAGTACGCACCGGCCTTGGCGCGGCTGCTGCGCCGATGGAAGCCCCCGGTGCCGGTGGTGTACAACACCGGCGGCTATGAGCGACTAGAGACCCTGCGGCAGCTGGAGGGACTGATAGATATTTATTTGCCGGATTTTAAATACACTCGCCCGGCTAAGGCGGCGGCTTACAGCGCTGCGCCGGACTATGTGGAGCGGGTGGGCCCGGCGCTGCTGGAAATGCGCCGCCAGGTGCAGGACCGGTGGGACGGGGATAAAATGCTGTCCGGTATGATCGTGCGCCATTTGATTTTGCCGGGCAATACCAATTCGGCCATTGAGGCGCTGGATTGGCTGCACAGCCATTTGCCGGGCACCTATGTGTCCCTGATGGCCCAGTACACCCCTATGCCGGGGCTGGAGCGCTACCCGGAGCTGACGCGCACCATCACCCGCCGGGAGTACGACAAGGTGGTGGATCATGCTCTGGCGCTGGGTATGGATCATGTGTTTTTGCAGCAGCGCAGCGCAGTAGGTAAAGATTTTATTCCGGCATTTGATTTTACCGGCATTGTGTGATAGAATACAGTTAGACGCTGTGCGCCGAAAAGTGTAAAGACGAGGGAATGTGCAAATGAAGAAGTTTTTCCAGGAGTTTAAGGCATTCATTTCCCGCGGCAATGTGATGGACCTGGCCGTCGGCGTGATTATCGGTTCCGCTTTTACCGGTGTGGTTACCGCTTTGACGGACTCAATCATCAAACCGCTGCTCAACTGTATCGGCGGAGCGGAGATCCAGGGCAAGATTCATCTGCTGGGAGATAATTATTTGGACTACGGCGCGTTTTTGTCCGCTGTGGTGAATTTCCTGATTATGGCGCTGATCATCTTTTGTATGGTCAAGGGGCTGAATAAGCTGTCAGACGCAGTGAAGCACGCCACCCATGAGAAAGAGGCACAGGCGGCAACCACCACCAAGGTCTGCCCCTACTGCAAGAGCGAGATCAACATTGCTGCCACCCGCTGTCCCCACTGCACCTCGGTGCTGGAGGACGAAAAGGCAGAGTAACGACAGCTAAAACTGAATATGTAGGGACAATAATTTTACATAGAATCAGCAGGCATTGCCTGCGTTAAGGGGGATTTTTCTATGAAAACGAAAGCGTACACTTATCCCAGCGCCAGCGCGCTGGCCACCATCCATGCCTGGCAGTGGTATCCGGAGGACGGCAATGTGAAGGCCGTGCTGCTGCTCCACCACGGTATGGCCGAGCACTGCGGCCGCTACGGCGACTTTTTGCAGGCCTTTGCGGATATGGGTTATGCGGTCTTTATGCACGATATGCTGGGCCACGGTCAGTCCTGCGAAACGCCGGAGGACAGGGGGTTCTTTGGCGATAAGGACGGGTACAATGCTCTGCTGCAAGATGTGCGGCGGCTGTATGACATTGCCCGGGGCGAGTATCCGGACAAGAAGCTGGTTATTGCCGGCCATTCTATGGGCAGCTTTATTATGCGGTGCTTTACCGCCCGCTACCCGGATCTGGACTATGCGGCGGCCATTTATGTGGGCACCGGCGGGCCGAATCCGCTGGCAAATATCAGCGTGGCGGTGACCAATATACTGGGCGCTATTAAGGGTAAGCGCTACCGCTCCAAGTGGCTGGAGAATACCGGCTTTAAGGGCTATAACGATCATTTTGAGGGTCGCACTTCTGTGGACTGGCTCAGTCGAGATACTGCGTCGGTGGATGATTATGTTGCAGACGATGCCTGCGGTTTTACCTTTACTGTGGCCGCCTACGGCGATCTGGGACGGCTGATGTTTGAGTGCGGCAGCAAGGACTGGTACGCCCGCGTACCAAAGGATCTGCCGATTCTCTTTGTGTCCGGCCAGGAGGATCCGGTGAGCAATTACGGCGCCGGTATTCGGGCGGTCAGCGACCGGCTGAAGGCCACCGGCCACACTCGGGTGCAGGTTCTTTTGTATCCCGGTGCCCGGCACGAGATTCTGCGAGAGACCAACAGCCCGGAGGTGTACCGGGATATAGACGCCTTTATTACCAAAGCGGTTTTGCAGGCGAAATAAACACTGAAAAAACAGCCGAGGACTTGTATTTTGCAGGTCCTCGGCTTTCTCTTGCCTTTTTTGCCACGATCGGGTATAATCAAATTGGGATAGAGGCTTTTGTTTTATCGGGAGGTATGGGTATGAAAAGAATGCGTTTGCTATCTCTTTTGCTGGCGCTGGTGCTGGTGTGTACCGCTATGCCGGTTACGGCTGCGGCTGCCGATGGACTGGCAAGTGCTACCGTCTGTACGACCCATACAGTCCATACCGAGGGGCAGAGCGCAGAGGACTGTACCGGCCTGGCTCCGTATCTGGCTCCGGACGGTACCGCTTGGGCGGCGGTGGGGGACGATACCACGAAGGTCAAGACCTGGCACTGCTTCCAGCAGGATATAGATGCGGCGCTGACAGATGCGCTGCACCGTATGCTCCGGCGAGAGACTGCTTTTACCCTGTATATTGCGGTGGAAAAAAGCGATTACGACCCTACCACCGACAAGCTGCAAAAGGCGCTGTATGAGCGGTTGCGAAGCAACGCCCTGGCGGAGAAAGCGGGCACCATTGAGGGCGGTGACTTTTTGGACGCCCAGATTCAGGGCTTTCAGCCAGAGGATCTGGACACCCGGTGGCTGAATGTGGAGGGCTACAATGATAATACCGGCCCGGTGGCCTTTTATGAGGTGCACTGCACCTTCAAATATTGCGACACGGTGCAGCAAATGGAGATTCTGCGCCAAGCGGCGAAAAAGTGGACCCAACTGTTTGTTACCGATAATCCCACCATCGCGGCGGAGAAGGATACAAACCGCCGCCAGTACCTGATCGTCAAGACCATTTATGACTTTTTGGCGGAGAATACGGTGTACAACACCGCTGCCTATGAGAATTTTATGAATCATAAAGTGACCGACTGGTACGCCCACACCGCCTACGCGGCGTTCTTCGGCCTTACAGGGCAGGGGGCTGCGGATTTGGACAGCACCGGCTACGATTGGTCCGTGCGGCAAAAAAACAGCCTGACGGTGATCGGCACCACCGGCCAGGGCAAGGCCGTGTGCGAGGGCTACGCGGCGCTGTTTTACTATCTGTGCCGTTTGAACGGCATTGCCTGCAACACGGTGATGGGCAGCAAAATGGTGCGCAATGAGAACACCGGGGAACTACAAAAGGATATGCACGCCTGGAACTTTGTGTATTTGGATGACGGCACCGGCAGCGGCTACCAATGGTATCAGGTGGACGCCACCTTTGCCGCCTCCAACAACCTGCGGTTCCCGGGTTTTATCAATTATTACTACTTCCTTTGTGGGTCGAAAAATGCATACTTCACTTTGGAAAACGATCATCAGCAGTTGGACGATACCAAATCGTACCCGCTACTGTCTGCGACGGACTACCGCTTTGCCTCTACCGGCGAGGATCTGTCCGATTTTGACGGACAGGGCTATATGGTGCTGATGCGTCGCGGTGCCGAAGGCCAAATACGGGATTCTATTCTGATTCAACGGGCGGCGGACGGCAGCTGTGCCTATTTTAAGGCGCAGACGGACGGCAACGGTACGGTGCTGACGGACGAGAACGGGCAAGCCAAGGTGATCCCTCTGCCGGACGGCACCGGGCTGGATTATGTGGGCGAGGAAGGCGAATTCTCTCTGCTGATTCCGGGCTATGTGTTTGGTCGGGAGTACACCACCGTGTATGAGACCGGCGACGATCGTTACGCGCCGGGACAGCACACCATTATTGCCACGGACGGTACTGCACAGCTTTCTTGCTCCTTTTATCTCAACAAGATTGATGTAACCAAGGAAAAGAACCAGATCGAACTGCACAATCTGGATAAAAACGGTGCCATTACCTATAATGTTTGCCCCATTCAGGTGGATGTGCATGTGGTGGACGGCTACGGCCATGCTGCGGTGCGGGATAAGGACTACACCGTATTGTTCCTCGATGAGAACGGCACACAGGTGGATACCCTGTCCGAGCCCGGCAAGTACACCATCGTGTTGGATTTTTCTATCAGCGACCGTTATACCGGCAAGCTGAAGGGGAACGGTACCAACCGGCTGCGGTTTGAAATTGCCAAGCTGCCCATGAACCGGGCAGGCTTTGGCGATGTGCAGGCGCCGTACTCCGGCAAGAGCATTGCAGATGTGATGTCTGCCATGACCTTTGTCGGCACCACCACAGACGGCAAGCCTTATAAAAAGGTGTTCAAAGAGGGCGAGGACTACGCCCTCACATACAGCGGCTCCACGGTGCATGCCGGTAGCGGCACCTATACCGTGACGGCACTGGAAGGATCCAAGTACCTGACCGGCAGTGCGACCTATACTTATACCATCGCCCCGGCGTCTATTGCCGGGTACGGCGGGTCGTATGTTTGCGCGCCGGTGACCTATAACGGCAGTGCCCAGCGCCCCGGCACCGCTTGGTTTGACAGTCAAAGCGGCTTAAAGTCCGGTCGGGACTATACGGTGGTCCGTTACAGTGCCAATACCAATGCAGGTACCGCCAATGTGACGGTGCAGGGCAAGGGCAATTATACCGGTACGGCTGTGCTGCACTTTAAGATCAATCAAAAATCCCTGAACGACAGGGATGTGTCTGTTCGGTGTACCCCTACCGCGAAGGGCGCCACGATCAAGGCAACCTATAAGGGCAAGACTTTGCGGCAGAACAAGGATTACACCGTGTCCATTGCCACCAGAGGCACCACCCGCACGGTAACGGTGCAGGGCAAGGGCAACTTTAAGAGCAGGCGGCAATTTAAGATCCATGTGCATGCCTATAAGTGCACCGCCAAAAAAGCGGCCACCTACTTTGCCACCGGATATAAGAAATATAAGTGCACCGCTTGCGGCGCCAAAAAGACGGAAAAGCTGGCACAGCTGAAACCGGCGATCGTATCGCTGAAAAGCAGCAAAAAAGGCCGGCTGACCGTAAAGTGGAAGAAGGGCAGTGGCATTAGCGGTTACCAGATCAGCTATTCCACTTCGTCCAAGTTTACCAAATCCACCACCAAGTCGGTAACGATAACCAAGGCGGGCTCCACCGCCAAGACCCTAACAAAACTCAAAAGCAAGAAAAAGTATTATGTGCGCATTCGGGTGTATAAAAAGCAAAAGGGCGGCAAGCTGTACGGCGCCTGGTCCCCGGTAAAGAGTACCAAAGTGCGGTAATTTGACTTTGTTTTCTCTTTATGTTATAGTGAGGCCGAATAAACAACCCAAACGAGGTGTGATATGAAACAAAAATGTAAATCTCTGTTTTGCGCTCTGTTGTGCCTGGTGCTGATGTGCGCTACCGTGTTACCGGTATGGGCAGCCACTACGGCGCCGGCGTTTGGCACCGATGTGTCTCAGCATAACGGAAAAGGTGTGGATTACCCCGCATGGAAGAAGGCGGGCAAGACCTTTACTATGATCCGTATGAGCTACGGCAACGACCACCTGGATCCGCAGTTTTGGAATAATGTGAACGCGGCGGAGGCAGCGGGCGTGCCCTTTGGCGTGTACCATTACAGCTATGCGTTCAATACCAAGGAGGCCACGATTGAGGCCAATTATGTTAAGAGCGTGTTGGCTCAGATGAAGGGCAAGTACAAGTATTTTGTGCTGCCGGTGGCTTATGACCTGGAGGATCAGCTGATCCTGGACAACAGCAACAAAAAGACCATTATTCAGCACGCCATTACTTTTTGCGACGCCATTCGCGCAGCGGGCTACACCCCGATGGTTTACGCCAACCTGAATTGGTTTGCCAATTATTTGAATGTGCAGACTCTGCATAGCAAGGGCTATAAGCTGTGGTACGCCAACTGGCAGCCAAAAACCACTGATTTTTCCGCCCCGGTGCAGATTGGCAAAACCGGCGTGTATGCGGATATTTGGCAGTATGCCGAGGGCGATATGGGCGCCGGCGTGCCGGATTATAATGTGTTGTGGGATTTGTCTGCCCTGTGTGCCCATCATTATACAAAGATCAGCGAAAGCCTGACCCGGGCCACTGCTTCCAAGGATGGCAAGCGGGTCTATACCTATCGCTGCGCCGTGTGCGGCAAGCAGTACGCCAAGACCGTTGCGTACTATAAAGCCAACAATATCAAGCTGAGCAAAACCGCTTACACCTATAACGGCAAGGTGCAAAAACCGTCTGTGACTGTAAAAAACAGCAAGGGCAAGGCCCTGAAGAATGGAACGGATTACACCGTGACCTACCCCAAGGGTATGAAAAATGTGGGCAAATACACCGTAAAAGTGACCCTAAAGGGCAACTATAGCGGCAGTAAGTCCATGACCTATAATATTAACCCCAAGGGCACCGGCGTATCTAAAGTCACCGCTGCCAAGAAAGGCTTTAAGGTCACTTGGAAAAAACAGGTTACCCAAACCACCGGGTATCAGGTGCAGTATAGCACCAGCAGCAAATTTAAGAAAGCCAAGACGGTGACGATCAGCAAGAATAAGACCACTTCTAAGAGTGTCGGTAAGCTGTCTGCCAAAAAGAAGTATTATGTGCGGGTACGCACCTATAAAACTGTAAAAATCGGTGGCAAGAGTGTAAAACTCTATTCCGGGTGGAGTAAGGCCAAGAGCGTGACCACCAAGAAGTAAGCATTCTTGTCATTGCCGCCCGCCAATCCCTCTGCGGCTACGCCGCTTCCCCCTTTGCAAGGGGGACAAAGATATTGAACCCAATTTGCCTCCCTTGTAAAGGGAGGTGGCTGCGAGTTTGCGAGCAGACGGAGGGATTACACGGCGGGAGCAAGCCCCCGCCCTACGAATTACCCAATAAACACAAGCCCCCGCATTTTCACAAATGCGGGGGCTATTTGCTGTACTCAATAAGTCACACTAAATCTCGATGAATTCGTTAAACACGGCGGTCATTTTTTTTGCTGATCTCCAGGTCAGTCCTTGGCTGCTGCGGCTTCTTCTTTGTCCAGCTGTTCGGAGGTCTTGTTGTAGATAAAGTCGATCAGCTGCTTTTTATTCTCCTCTTTATTGATGGCGATGATGGAGTTGCCGTTGATGGTGTCATACCACCAAGTGTCCGGGAAAGGTACCCGGGCCTGGTGGGTGCTGGTGGCGCAGCTGCCGGCCTTGGCCACAAAGCTGCACAGTTCGCTTTTGGTCATATCCGTCTCAATATACGGGGCGGCGTTGCTGGCCATTTTATACAGGGTAAAGGGGTTGGAGGACTTCATTTTCTTAATAATGGCGTTCATCACCGTGCGCTGGCGCTTGGTGCGTACAAAGTCCGTGTCGATCTTGCGAATGCGGCAGTAGGCCAGGGCCTGCTTGCCGGTCAGGTTGTGCTTGCCGGCCTCTAACTTCACATTGCCGTAGCGCTTGGGGTGGCCGGTGACCTCCTTGGCCTCCGCCTTGGTAACCTTCACTTCTACGCCGCCGATGGCGTCCACCAGTACCTGGAACATCTCAAAATCCGCGACCACATAGTTGTCGATCTTTACGCCGAAGTTGTATTCAATGGTGTCTACCACGCCGCTGTAACCGCCGTACTGGCAGGCGGCGTTCAGCCGTTGACTCATATCCTTGCAGGGGATATACACCCAGGTGTCTCGCAAAAAGGAGGTCATCTTAATGGTGTGGTGCACAGAGTCCACGGAAATAAGCATCATGGTGTCACTGCGGGAGGCGCTGGCCTTGTCTTTGGGTCTGGCGTCTACGCCCAGCAGCAGCACATTCTTTACCCGCGGGTCGCTCTTTAGATTCGATGCGGTCACATATTCATTTTCTTTGTGCGCATTATAGGTGATCTTGCCCAGCACGCCGGTGGCACAGCCCACAAAAATGAAAATCAGCGCCAGCAGCACGCAAAAGATACTTAGCCCCACTTTTGCCTTTTTGCTGCCCTTGCCTTTTTTTGGCGGCTTGCCGTGCTTGTCGGTGGGGGCATGGCTGCGGCCCACGGTGCGGGGATCACGGCTTGTCCGCTCCCGGTTGTGGGCGCGCGTGGGCGTAGGCGTGTTGCTCCGGTCCGTATAAAAATCTGCCGGGCGCTCGCTCTCAAACCGGCGGGGCGGCGCCGGTGGCTCTATGTAACCGTTTGGGTCATAGTTGTTATTTTGGTTGTACGGTGCCGAGGGGGCGTAGGGATCCGGATAGTCGCAAGGGTTGATCCCGCTTTCGTCCTGCCGGTCGATCACATCCCGCTGCCGACGGTTAAAATCCAGGTCCACTCCCGGCACCAAATGCCGGTCTTCCTCCGGCACCGTGCGGTCCAGGGCGTCGTTCTCCCGCCGACGGCGGGGGTCAAAGCCTTCCTGTTCAAATCTGGGCATTCCGATTACCTGCCTTTCTTTGCTCCATAGTATTACAAAAAGAACAGAAATGCAAGACCTGTTCTGTAAATTCTTGCCCGGCAGAAAAACAGTTGACATTCCCCGGTGCTATGGATTAAAATGGAGAAGATGAGCCGGGCAGGCAGTTGCGCGCAGGTTACTGCGTGAGGAAAGTCCGAGCAGCACAGAGCAGGATAACGGCTAACGGCCGCCGGGGGCGACCCTAGGGAAAGTGCAACAGAAATAAACCGCCGCTTTTGCGGTAAGGATGGAAAGGCGAGGTAAGAGCTCACCGAGGGGGTGGAGACATTCCCTGCCATGTAAACCCTATCCGCTGCAACATCGACTGAAGGGTTGTTTGCTCGACACAAAACTTCGAAGGATGGCTGGAGCGCACGGGCAACCGTGCGTCGAGATAGATAATTGCCCAAGACAGAACTCGGCTTACGCCCGACTCATCGCATTTTTTGATTTGTATTTGAGGTGTGCCTATGCTGGTGAATATGCGTGATCTGCTGGCGGATGCCCGTGTCGGCGGCTATGCCGTTGGCTCCTTCTCCGTTGCCAATATGGAGATGGTGCTGGGTGTGCTGCAAGCGGCAGAGGAACTGCGCGCTCCGGTGATCCTCCAGATTGCGGAGGTGCGGCTGCGCCAGTCGCCGCTGGAGCTGATCGGTCCCTTGATGGTGGCCGCTGCCCGGCAGGCAAGCGTGCCGGTGGCGGTGCACTTTGACCACGGCAAAACGGAGAAGAAGATCGGCCAGGCGCTGGAGCTGGGCTTTACCTCCGTGATGTTTGACGGCTCTCATCTGCCGCTGGATGAGAATATAGCAGAGACCTGCCGCATTATAGAGATGGCGCGCCCTTACGGTGCTGCCGTGGAGGCGGAGATCGGCTGTGTAGGCGGTTCGGAGGATGGCTCTGAGGAGATCGCTATGCATTGTACGGACCCGGCGGACGCGGTGCGCTTTGAGCAGGAAACCGGGGTGGACGCTCTGGCCATCGCCATCGGTAACGCCCACGGCAATTACAAGGCCACGCCCAAGCTGCGGTTTGATATTTTGGCACAGGTGGCCGAGGATACCCACACGCCCTTGGTGCTCCACGGCGGCACCGGCATTTCGCCGGAGGATTTCCGCCGCTGTGCCCAGACAGGGATCCAAAAGATCAACATTGCCACGGCCACTTTTGACAGCGTGGAACAGACGGTGCGGGGCGCTTACGACGCCGGTGCCATCGGCGGTTACTACGATCTGCAAGGGGCAGAGGTGCAGGGGGCGTATAAGAACGCCCACCGCCACATTTTGATTTTCGGCACAGACGGCAAGGCATAAACCTGTCGCCTGCGCATAAATTTATGGAGAGGGAACTATGAAGTACATTGAATTTGACAGAACCAAACCGCTGGATTTTATCCCCATCGGCCGCATTGCCATTGATTTTAACCCCACGGATATGTATAAGCCGCTGTCTCAGTCGTCTAACTTTAACAAGTATGTAGGCGGCTCTCCGGCCAATATTGCCGTAGGCCTGGCCCGGCTGGGCTGCAAGGTGGGCTTTTGCGGCTGTGTGTCTGCCGACCAGTTTGGGGACTATGTGGTGGAGTATTTCCAAAATGAGGGGATCGACACCTCCCATGTGACCCGAGCCAAGAACGGCGAGTGCATTGGCCTGACTTTTACGGAAATTCTGTCTAAAGAGCAGTCCTCCATCTTAATGTACCGGGATAATGTGGCGGATTTTTGCCTGGCGCCGGAGGATATTGACGAGGCGTATATTGCTTCTGCTAAGGCCATTGTGATCAGCGGTACGGCGCTGGCCAAGTCTCCGTCCAGAGAGGCCTGCTTAAAGGCCATGATGCTGGCCCAGAAAAACAATGTGCGCATTATCTTTGACATCGACTATCGGGCGTACACCTGGCAGTCCAAGGACGAGATCGCTGTGTATTACAGCTTAGTGGCTCGCGGTGCGGATATTATTATGGGCTCTCGTGAGGAATTTGATCTGATGGAGGGCATTGTGGGCGTAAAAGGCTCTGACCCGGAGAGCGCCCGCTACTGGCAGTCCTTTGGTGCGACGATTTGCGTCATTAAGCACGGCAAAGACGGCTCCACCGCCTACACCAACGACGGCAATTATTACTCCATTAAGCCCTTCCCGGCGGTGGTGCTCAAGGGCTTTGGCGGCGGCGACGGCTACGGCTCCGCTTTTCTGTACAGCCTGCTGCAAGGCAAAGAGATGATCGAGTGCCTGGAGTTCGGCTCCGCCTCGGCCTCTATGCTCATCTCCGCCCACAGCTGCTCGGACGCTATGCCCACCGCAGAGGCAGTGGCGGCCTTTATTAAGAAAAGCAAGGAAGAATACGGCGAAATGGTGGCTCGCGTCTGACGAACCGCCACCCGGAATAAAAAAACAGACTCGTATGTAGTGATCCTATATACGGGTCTTTTTATTTTCAAATGGGAGGTTCTGCAATGCAGGCATACAGATGGACGGCAGAGCGGGTGCTGCGGGAGCTGAACAGCGCCCCCGGTGGGCTGAGCCGCAAACAGGCGGCTGCCCGGCTGGCAAAACATGGCGAAAACCGGCTGGCGCGGAAAAAGGGCGACAGCCTGTGGCGGAGGTTTATGCTGCAACTATCCGACCCGATGATCCTGGTGCTGCTGGCGGCGGCCGCCGTGTCTGCGGTGCTGTGCGTAGTGCACCGGGAATTCCCGGCGGATGTGCTGATCATTATGACCGTGGTGACGGTGAATGCCGTCTTAGGTGTGGTGCAGGAGAGCAAGGCGGAAAAGGCCATTGCCGCCTTGCAGGAGATGACCCCGGCCACCTCTCGGGTGCTGCGGGGCGGGGCAGAGTGTACCGTGCCCAGCCGCACTCTGGTGCCCGGCGATGTGGTGCTGCTGTCTGCCGGTGACCGTATTCCCGCAGACTGCCGGGTGCTGGAGAGCATTGGCCTGCGAGTGGAGGAATCCGCCCTTACCGGCGAGTCCCAGCCGGTGGAAAAATCTGCGGCCCCTTTGCCGGACGATGGGCAGGCGCTGCCGCCCTCCGCTTGCAGCAATTTGGTATTTATGGGTGCCAATGTGGTGTACGGCCGCGGGCGTGCTGTGGTGATTGCCACCGGTATGGACACGCAAATGGGGCGCATTGCCCACGCCCTGAACACCGCCGGACAGAACGCCACGCCTCTGCAAAAGAAATTGACCCAGCTGTCTAAAATTTTGTCCCTGCTGGTGCTGGCCATCTGTGCCGGGATCTTTGCGTTAGATGTAGGGCGCAGCTTACTGGCAGGCGGGCTGACCTTTAGCGGCGCGCTGTCCACCTTTATGGTGGCGGTGTCCCTGGCGGTGGCTGCCATTCCGGAGGGACTGGCAGCGGTGGTGACGATTGTGCTGTCCATCGGCGTGACCAAAATGAGTCGTCGCCACGCAGTGATCCGGCGACTGACGGCGGTGGAGACCCTGGGCTGTACGCAGGTGATCTGCTCGGACAAAACCGGCACGCTGACTCAAAATAAAATGACCGTTACCGCCCGCACCGGTGTGCCGCCGGAGCAGCTTATGACCGCTATGGCGCTGTGTTCGGACGCCCACCGAGCCGAGGACCGCATAGAGGGTGAACCCACGGAGGTGGCGTTGGTGCAGGACGCAGCAGACCTGGGGTTGGAAAAGGCGGCGCTGGAACGGCAGTACCCCCGGGTGGGTGAACTGCCCTTTGACTCTGCCCGCAAGATGATGACGACGCTCCACCGCACCCCGGAGGGCGTGGTGCAGTACACCAAGGGTGCGCCGGATGTAGTACTGAAGCGGTGCACCCACACCTGGCAGCAGGGGAGGGCGGTACCCTTGACTGCGGATCTGCGCCGCCGGATCCTGGACGAAAATCGGCGTATGGCAGACCGGGCGCTGCGGGTGCTTTGCGCTGCAACCAGGCAGTACCCGTCTCTACCGTCTGCTCGGTCGCCGGAGGCACTGGAACAGGGGCTTTGCTACCTGGGGCTGGTGGGTATGATGGATCCGGTGCGCCCGGAGGCGGTGGAGGCCATTGCCGCTTGTCGCCAAGCGGGCATTCGTCCGGTGATGATCACCGGCGATCATCGGGATACTGCCGCAGCCATTGCCCGACAGCTGGGGATCTTGGAGCCGGAGGGGGAGGTGCTCACCGGCGCCCAGCTGAGCCAAATGGACGATCGGGCGTTGGACGATGCCGTTGCCCGGTGCAGTGTATTTGCCCGGGTGCAGCCGGAGCATAAGGTGCGTATTGTAGAGGCCTTTCACCGGCAGGGGGCTGTGACTGCCATGACCGGCGACGGGGTCAACGACGCCCCGGCCATTCAGGCGGCGGATATTGGCGTAGGTATGGGCATGACCGGCACGGATGTGACCAAGAATGTGGCGGATATGGTACTGACGGACGACAACTTTGCCACCATTGTGGCGGCCGTGGAGGAGGGCCGCCGGGTGTATGACAATATCCGCAAGTCTATTCAGTTTTTGCTGTCCTCTAACTTGGCAGAGGTGCTCACCATTTTGGTGGCCACTCTGCTGGGCTTTACCATTTTGGAGCCGGTACATCTTCTGTGGATCAATTTGATCACCGATTGCTTCCCGGCGCTGGCACTGGGTATGGAGCGGGGCGAGCCGGAGATCATGCGCCGTCGTCCTCGAGATCCAAAGGACGGCATTTTTGCCGGGGGTATGGGCTTCGATGTGGCCTGGCAGGGACTGCTGGTAACGGCGGTGACCCTGCTGGCCTACTTCAGCGGTCTGCTGCTTACCTGCCCGGTACAAATGGACTGGGCGGCACTGGTACGTATTACGGACCCGCTGGCCCATAAAACCGGCATGACCATGGCGTTTTTTACCCTGTCTATGGCGGAGATTTTCCATAGCTTTAATATGCGCTCGCGCCGGGCCAGTTTGTTCTCTATGGGGCAAAACGGCTATTTGTGGGGCGCCATGGTGCTGTCTTTGGTGCTGTCCACGGTGGTGCTGTATGTGCCGGCGTTGGCCGCGGCCTTCGATTTTGTTCCTCTGTCCGGTACAGCCTACGGTGTGTCAATGGTGCTGGCACTGGCGGTGATCCCGGTGGTGGAACTGGTCAAGGCAGTGCAGCGGGCCGCCCATCGTTAAATCTGCAAAAAAAGTGCGGCAGGCAAGGAAATTTGCCCGCCGCCTTTTTCATTTTAACACTTCCTTTTCCCGCGGTTTTATGCTATGATAAAGGACGGTGATTTGGGTGCAACTCAAAAAGAATGACGAGATTCAACTGAATATAACCGCCCTGACTTCCGAGGGCAGTGCCATCGGGCGCAAGGACGGCGTGCCGATTTTTGTGCGTGGCGGTGTGCCCGGTGATGTGGTTACGGCGCATATCATTAAAGCCAAAAAGAACTATGCCGTGGCACGGCTGCAACAGGTGCTGGAGCCATCGCCTCATCGGGTGGAGAGTGACTGCCCGGTGTCCGCCCAGTGCGGCGGCTGTGCCTTTCGCACGGTGGATTATGCAGAAGAACTGCGATTTAAGCAGCAGCGGATCGACGATGCTTTTCAGCGGATCGGCCACCTGGATTTGCAGGTGGAGGGCGTGTTGGCAGCGCCCGATACCGTGCGCTATCGCAATAAAGCCCAGTACCCGGTGCAGCTGCAAGACGGCCGACCGGTAGCCGGTTTTTATGCCTATAAGAGCCACCGTGTGGTGCCCACCGAGGATTGCCTGCTCCAGTGCACGGATTTTTCCGCCGGTGTGGCGGCTTGCCTGCAATGGGCGGAAGAACATCAAATTTCCGTATATAATGAGGAGACCGGCACCGGTCTGCTGCGTCACTTGTATTTCCGCAAGGGCCAGGCTACCGGCCAGGTGCTGGCTTGTATTGTGATCAACGGCACGGATTTGCCCGGCGGGGACGCACTTTGCGCCGCCTTGCGTGCCGCTGTGCCCGGCTTGGTGGGCGTGGTGCTAAACAGCAACACTCGGCGCACCAATGTGATTTTGGGTGACCGGGACCGGGTGCTTTGGGGCAAGGGCAAACTGCTGGACAAGCTGTGCGGCAAGACCTTTGCCATCGGCCCCCATGCTTTTTATCAAGTCAACCACGACCAATGTGAACGCTTGTATGCGCTGGCCGGTGATTTTGCGGGCTTGACCGGAGAACAGGTGCTGCTGGATCTGTACTGCGGCGTGGGCACCATCGGCCTGACTTTAGCGGATCGTTGCCGCCGGTTGATCGGCGTGGAGGTGGTTCCCCAGGCGGTGGAGAACGCCCGGGAGAATGCCCGGCGCAACGGTATTGAGAATGCAGAATTCTTGTGTGCGGACGCAGCCGGTGCGGCAACGCAGCTGGCGTCCCAGGGCGTGCGCCCGGATGTGGCCATCGTAGACCCGCCACGCAAGGGCTGCGCGCCGGAGGTGTTCGCCGCTATTGATAAAATGGGTATTGAGCGGCTGGTGTATGTGTCCTGCGACCCGGCAACCTTGGCACGGGACTTGGCGCTTTTGGCCACCATGGGCTACACCGCCCGCCGCGCCTGCGGCGTAGACCTATTCCCACGCACCCCCCACGTGGAGACCGTGGTGCTGGTGGAGAAAAACCAGTGATGTTGTTATGATGAGAGGAATATAAATATGGGGCTTATAGACCTTTTTAAATCTAAAATCCAGCAAAGCAAAAAGAGCTTTGAGCTCAATATTCAAGAAGCAAATCAGTCAGAAAAGGATGTGCGAAATTCACCGGAATACTATGTGGATTCTAGTACCGTTTCTCCTGATGAAAGACCATTTTATCAACCGGACAACTATTATACATTCTATTCTTATCCCGGTACTGCAATGGCCAAAAGAGTCGTTCCTTTTGACGAACGAAAGCAAACCACTTATCCGTCTCAGCGGGGTTTGTATGTTGCTGAAATTCTGTTGTTGGCATATTGCGATAAGGGAAAATATCCTAAGCCCAAAGGCGGTTATCCCGGTTTCTGGTGGTTTAAATATGGTATTCGTGATGTTGGTCACGCATTGGAATCTTTGGAGCAGCGTGGATTTATTCAATGGACATCTAAATCAAGTGTAATTGAAAATTTGAAGGTCGATGAGCTAAAAGAGATTTTGGCAAATGCGGGCTTATCTGATGCTGGCCGAAAATCGGCTTTAGTGGCACGCATTGTTGCGAATATGTCTAATCAGCAGGTAGTTATCCCAAATTATGTATCAAAGTATGAACTAACTGCGCTTGGGAAAGAAGAATTGGAGCAAAATGGCTATGTGTTATATATGCACAGACACCGTAATGCCACGATTGAGGGCAATCAGTTTGGAAAACCATTTAATGTGTGGGAGATAAATAAATTGTTTCCGGATGGCGATGCAACCAACTGGAAAAGTGTAGTAGGTGCTATTGAAAAACAAGAATTCGGAGTGGATATGGCGAACGCAGATACAGAACCTAAAACTACAATACACAACCAAAAAGCAGATTGCTTTGAGAAAAGGAACGATATCAGAAAGTATCTTGCTTCACAACAGAGTGTGATCCAACAGGGCGTACAAAAGTCCGGTGATGGCTTCGATGAAGCGTCCAAGGGGTATTCATATAAGTCTGTTAATCAAGACAAAGAAGCACTTGTTCAGTTCTATATTGCCATTGGTAAAAGACTGGATACGCCGGCGTTATATCGAGAAACGGCAATTTTGTTACGGCGATATGGAATGTATGAAGAGGAATTGGCAGTGCTTGACGCAGGACTGAAAAATGTGCCGGAACATAATGCGGCTCATTGGGCAAAACTACAAGAGCGCAAGCAAAGAGTGCAAGAACTTATAGAAAAGCAGGAAAGGACGAGGTAAATGAAACTGAAAGACGGTATGGTGCTGGGGCATGTGGATGGCGAGGATTTTGCCATTGCTACCGGCAAGGCCATGAAGCACTTTAACGGTGTGATCCACAACAATCCCACGGCGGCATTTTTGTTTGAACTGCTCCAGACGGAGCAGACGGAGGACAGCCTGGTGGCGGCGCTCACGGAGAAATACGATGTAGACGCAGACACGGCTCGGGCGGATGTGCGTGAAATGCTGGATACCCTGCGGGCTGCCGGGGTGCTGGACTGAGTATGCAGATCGAAAATCAAACCTGCGCCTATTTGTTGGTGCTGCTGCGGTGCGCGCTGACCGGTGCGCCTGCGCCTGCTGCGCCGAAGGGACTGGATTTTGACGCATTTTTTGACCTGGCCCGGCGGCAGCAGGTATATAACATTGTCTTTCCGCTGCTGGCAGCGCTGCCCGGTGTGCCGGAGGGAGAGAAAAAGCGCTGGGAGAACTACACCTACACGGAGCTGACCCGCACCATCACCATGGATCATGAGCGGGGACAGCTGTTTGCCAAGCTGGATGAAGCGGGCATTGACTATATGCCCTTAAAAGGACTGCTGTTGCGGGAATATTACCCCAAGACCTCTATGCGCCAAATGACGGATAACGACGTTCTGTATGATCCGGCAGGGCGGGAGCAGCTGCTGCAGATCATGCGCAAGGCCGGGTACAAGATGACCGCTTGCGGCGAGAATTCCGACGACTTCCACAAGCCGCCTTATGCCACTTTTGAGTTTCATCGCACCTTGTTTTTTGACGAGAAGGACTTTTGTCCCCGGTTTGACGGGTTGTGGCAGCGGGCCACCCGAGACCCGGACCACCCGCACGCATTCGTTATGGATGTAAGTGACAATTATCTCTATACCGTTGCCCACATGTACAAGCATTATTCCACCAACGGCTGTGGTGTGCGCTTTTTGGCCGATGTGTATTTGCTTTATACCAAAGAAAACGCACGGCTGGATCGGCCGTATATTGAAGCGGAATTTCGCAAAATGGACATATTGGATTTTGCCCGCCTGGTATTGCGCCTGGCGCTGGATTTGTTTGAAGACAGGGAACTGGATCGGGACGAAATGCAAATGCTCACCGTCTGTATGCAGGGCGGTGTGTTTGGTGACAGCAAACTGACCCTGGTGCGCCAGCTGAATGCCCAGGGTGCCCAACTGTCCGGCTCGGCGCAGCGGCGGCGGTATCTGTGGCGGCGCTTGTTTCCGGATAAGAAAAAAATGCACGCGGACTTTAAGGCACTGGACCGGCACCCCTGGTTGCTGCCCTGGTTCTATTTGTTGCGGCTTTTGCGCCTGCCCTTTAAGCGCAAGGCGGTGCTGGCAGAGACCCGGCAGGTGCAGCAGCTGACTCGGCAGCAGGAGGAGAAATGACAAATGTAATTTTTGTAGGTCTGGGCGGCTTTGTGGGTGCAATACTGCGCTATCTGCTTGGGCTGATCCCGGTGCGCCAAACGCCTTTTCCCATTATCACCCTGTGTATCAATGTGCTGGGCGCCTTTGGAATTGGGCTGCTGGCCGCTTTGTGTGAAAAGCATAAAATCAATTCCCAGCCGCTGCTGCTGTTTTTGAAGGTGGGGCTTTGCGGCGGGTTTACCACATTTTCCACCTTCTCGTTGGAGACCTATGACCTGCTGAGCAGCGGGCGCACGGCACCGGCGATCTTGTATGCGCTGCTGAGCGTAGGCTTGTGCCTGCTGGTCATCTTCGGAGCCCGGGCGCTGATTCATTGACTTTCGGAGGAAGACCATTGGCTGTAAAGAAAGAGAACATTCGCAATTTTTCCATCATTGCCCACATTGACCACGGCAAGTCCACTTTGGCGGACCGACTGTTGGAGCTGACCAGTTCTGTGCAGCAGCGGGATATGCAGGAGCAAATTCTCGATGATATGGACCTGGAGCGGGAGCGGGGCATTACCATTAAGGCGCATGCAGTGACGCTGGGCTATGACGCCAAAAATGGCGAGCACTACGAATTTAACTTGATCGACACCCCCGGCCATGTAGACTTTAACTACGAGGTCAGCCGCTCGCTGGCGGCTTGCGAGGGCGCTATCTTGATTGTGGACGCCTCTCAGGGCGTAGAGGCGCAGACCCTTGCCAACACCTACCTGGCTTTAGATCACGACCTGGACATTATGCCGGTGATCAACAAGATCGACCTGCCGGCAGCGGACCCGGAGCGGGTGGCCCAGGAGGTAGAAGAAGTGGTGGGCATTCCCTGTATGGACGCCCCCCGCGTGTCTGCCAAGACCGGGCAGAATGTGGAGGAGGTGCTGGAGCGGATTGTGACGGAGATCCGCCCGCCGGTTGCCAACGACAATGCACCCCTGCGGGCGCTGATCTTTGACTCGGTTTATGACAGCTACCGTGGCGTGATCGTGTATGTGCGAGTCATGGACGGCAAAATCAAGGCCGGCGATACCATGCGTATGATGGCCACCGGTGCCCAGTTTACCGTGGTGGAGGTGGGTCGTATGCGGGCCACTTCCATGGAGAATACCGGTGTGCTCTCCTCCGGCGAGGTAGGCTATATTACCGCGTCCATCAAAACCGTTTCCGACGCCCGGGTGGGCGATACCATCACTTTGGCAAATGCGCCGGCAGCGGAGCCGCTGCCCGGTTACCGCAAGGTGAACCCAATGGTGTTCTGCGGTGTGTACCCGGCAGACGGTGCAGATTATGAGGCCCTGCGAGACGCGCTGGAGAAGCTGCAGCTTAATGACGCGTCCCTAAGCTATGAGCCGGAGACGTCCGGCGCCCTGGGCTTTGGCTTTCGCTGTGGCTTTTTGGGTCTCCTTCATTTGGAGATCATTGAGGAGCGCCTGGAGCGAGAGTACAACCTGGATCTGATTACCACCGTGCCCTCGGTGATCTACAAAATCCACATGATCGACGGCACCATGGTGGAGATCGACAATCCCACCAATTACCCGGATCCGTCCTTGATTGACTACTGCGAGGAGCCGTTTGCGGACTGCAATATTTATGTACCCAGCGAGTTTGTGGGCACCATTATGGATATGTGCCAGGATCGGCGGGGGATCTTTAAGAATATGAGCTATATCACCCCGGATCGGGTAGATATTCATTACGAACTGCCGCTAAATGAAATTATCTATGATTTCTTTGACGCACTTAAATCCCGCACCCGTGGCTACGCTTCTTTCGATTATGAGATCAAGGAATACCGCCGCTCAGATCTGGTAAAGGTGGATGTGCTGCTCAACGGTGACACCATCGACGCGCTGAGCTTTATTATCCACCGGGACAAGGCTTACCAGCGGGGGCGCCGCATTGCGGAGAAGCTCAAGGAGCATATCCCGCGGCATTTGTTTGAGATACCGGTGCAGGTGGCTATCGGTGGCAAGGTTATTGCCCGCGAGACGGTAAAGGCCCTGCGCAAGGATGTGTTGGCCAAGTGCTACGGCGGCGATGTGACCCGTAAGAAAAAGCTGCTGGAAAAGCAGAAAGAGGGCAAAAAGCGTATGCGCCAGTTCGGTCAGGTGGAGGTGCCCCAGGAGGCCTTCCTGGCAGTGCTCAAACTTTCCTCCGACGACGAATAAAGCAGAAATATAAAAAATCCCACCCGATACAGGTGTTGCCTGCTCGGGCGGGATTTTTTGCGTTTGTCAAGTGCTTTTGTGCAACTTGTCCGAAAATACGGACTTAAACTTGACAAAATAGGCAAGAATATGCAAAATTTGTTTACTTTCTTAATTGTTTGTGTTATGATGCAAATGTTGAAGGCGATAAAAAAGACCTGCAAAAATGCAGGTCTTGCTCACACACTGTGAGGTTGCCGCAACGGCAACGAGTTGAATCAATTGGTATTTGAACGCATAGTGTAAATCTCATAAGGTCTTGAGACAATTTGATATTAACACGAAAAGTTCCACTTGTCAATAGGTCAACTGAAAATTTTGATGAAAAAAGAAAAGGAGCGAGTTTATGGAACAAGGGACAAAACGCGGAGATTACTATTTAGGTCTGGATATGGGTACAGACTCGGTTGGCTGGGCTGTAACAGATATGGATTACCGTATTCCTAAGTTTAAGGGCAATGCCATGTGGGGTGTGCGCCTGTTTGATGAGAGCAACACGGCAGAGGAGCGGCGGCTGTTTCGCATCAGTCGGCGGCGTACCCAGCGGCGTCGGGAGCGGCTGGATCTGCTAGAGATGCTGTTTGACGGTCCGGTGAGTACCAAGGATCCGGCTTTCTTCCAGCGGTTGCGAGAGAGCGATCTGTATGCAGAGGATAAAACCACCAATACACCCTTTGCTGTGTTTGCGGATCCGGATTATACGGACACAGACTATCATCGCCAATTTCCCACCATTTATCATTTGCGTAATACGCTTTTGCATGAGAATGGCCCATACGATGTGCGCCTGGTGTTTTTGGCGGTGCATCATATTATCAAAAACCGCGGCCATTTTCTGTTTGACTCCTTAGGAGAGGCGCAAAACTTTGGTTCGATTTACGGTGCGTTTCGGGATTATTTGCAAGAAGAATATGAATGTGCAGTAGAATGCACGGACGAAAAAGCCTTTGGCGCCGTTCTCAAGGACAAGTCTTTGTCTAAGTCCAGAAAGACTGCAGCGGCAGCAGAGCTGTTCGGTGTAACAAAAAAGAGCGCTCCCCAGTTGTATGCCTGCCTGGCACTGGCCTGCGGCGCTACGGTGAAGCTGAAGGACCTGTTTAACGATGATACTTTGGCCGAGGCGGAAAAACCCAGCATCGCCTTTACCGGCAGCTATGAGGACAACGAGCCGGAATACCAGTCTCTTTTGGAAGAACGGTTTGATTTGGTGGTGCGGATCAAGGCCCTATATGATTGGGCTATTTTGGATGAGATCTTGGCCGGCCATCAGTATCTGTGCGAGGCCAAAGTGGCCACCTATGAGCAGCACAAGACGGATTTGCAGCGGCTGAAAACCTATGTGAAGACCTATCGTTCGGAACTGTACAAAAAGATTTTTAAGCTGAGCAGCAAGGACGACAACTATGTGGCCTATTCCGGTCATATCAAGGAAAATGGTCACACCGGCGTGCTGGAAAAGACTTGTAATCAAGAGGCTTTTTGCGCCTATTTGAAAAAGACGCTGGGCGACAATGGGGACCCAGCGTATGCGGATATGTTCGCTGCCATTGAGAATGGCACTTTTATGCCCAAGCAGGTATCTAAGGACAACGGCGTGATTCCTATGCAGTTGCAGAAAAAAGAACTGGAAGGTATTTTAGACCGGGCGCAGAGATATTTGCCGTTTGTAACAGAAAAGGATGAGACAGGCCTGACTGTGCGAGAAAAAATCATTTCCCTTTGCGAGCATCGTATTCCGTACTATGTTGGCCCGCTGAACAAGCATAGTAAAAAAGCCTGGATCGTGCGGAAAGAGGGGAAAATCTATCCCTGGAATTTTGACCAAGTGGTGGATTTGGATCGCAGCGCAGAGGCATTTATTGAAAATTTGACCAGCAAGTGCACCTATTTGCCCCAGTATGATGTGATCCCCAAGTATTCTTTGTTGTACACCAAGTTTATGGTGCTCAACGAGTTAAACAATTTAACGCTGGACGGCCAGCGTGTTGAGGTCAAACTGAAGCAGGAGATTTACCGGGACCTGTTTGAAAAGCGCGGCAAAGTCACCGGCAAGGGACTGAAAAACTATTTGCAGTCCCGGGGTATTGCCTATGAGGTGATGGGCGGCTTTGATGAAAACTTTAAGGCCAGTCTAAAGCCTTGGCAGGATCTGGCGCCTTATGATTTGACCTATGATGAGAAGGAAGAAGTTGTACGCTTAATTACGATCTTTGGCGACGATAAAAAGTTGCTGAAAAAGCGGCTGCGAGATCTGTTTGGCGATCGACTGACAGAAACAGAGCGGGGCAAACTGGCTCGATTGAAGTACACCGGCTGGAGCCGCCTGTCTCGGGAATTTCTGACCCAGGTGGCGTGCACCGACAAGAATACCGGCGAGGTGACCAATATCATTTCCGCGTTGTGGGATACCAACCTGAACTTAATGCAGCTGCTGTATAGTGCGGACTATATGCCCACGTTCGGGGAGCAGGTCGCAGCATGTAATCAGTTCGATAAGGATGTTTCCCTGCGCCAAATGGTGGAGGATCTGTATGTTTCACCGAAAGTAAAGAGACCGATTTACCAGTCGCTGCTGATCGCTCGCGAGATCGAAAAGATCCAAAAGTGCCCGCCGAAGAAAATCTTTATTGAGGTGGCGCGAGGAGAAGAAAAGAAAGAGCGCAAAAAGTCCAGAAAAGCCCAACTGTTGGAGCTGTACCAAAGCTGCAAAAAGGAATATGCAGACCTGTATGCGCAACTGGAGGGGACCGAGGAGGACAGATTGCGCAGCGATAAGCTTTACATGTATTATACCCAAATGGGCCGGTGCATGTATACCGGCGAGCATATTGACCTGAACAGTTTGCTGAGTGGCAATGTTTATGATATTGACCATATTTTTCCGCGCTCTAAGGTAAAGGACGATAGTCTGAATAACCGAGTGCTGGTGAAGAAGGTGGACAATGCAAAGAAAACGGATGTGTATCCTCTGGATCGAGAAACGCAGGCCAAAATGCACGGCTTTTGGCAGCTGCTTTTGTCTAAAAACTTGATCAGCAAGGTTAAATACCAACGCCTGATCCGGACGACACCCTTGACCGATGAAGAACTGGGTGCCTTTATCTCCCGCCAACTGGTAGAGACCCGTCAATCCACCAAGGCGGTTGCCCAAATTATGGAGCAGCTATATGACAAAGAGCAGACAGAGATCGTGTATGTCAAGGCTGCGCTGGCTTCCGATTTTCGCCATACCTATGATATGCTTAAGTGCCGTGAGGTCAACGACTTCCACCACGCTAAGGACGCGTACTTGAATGTGGTGGTGGGCAATGTTTACAATGTACGGTGCACCCATAATCTGCGCAATTTTATCCGCGGCTTGCAGGAGAACGGCCAGCGGGGCTACAGTATGAATGCCATGTTCAAGTGGGATATTCCCGGCGCCTGGGTAGCAGAGGGCGGCGAACTCCAGGAAACACAAACCAAGAGCCTGAAGATTGTAAAGCAAATGATGGCCAAGAACAATATTTGCTATACCCGGTATGCGTTTTGCCAGCACGGCGGTTTGTTTGATCAGATGCCGGTGAAAAAAGGCAAAGGCCAGATCCCGCTGAAACAGGACGGCCCCAAGAGCGATATGGCCAAGTACGGTGCATATAACAGGGCTATGTCTATGTACTTTGCTTTGGTTACCTATCAAGATAAAAAGGATAGGGAAGTGCGCCAGTTGGTGCCCATTGATGCGGTAACGGAAAAGGCTTATTTGACAGATCCGGACGGGTATGTAAGCAGTTATGTAGGCGTTCCGGCGAAAGTGCTGATTCCGTGTATCAAGTATAACGCCTGCCTGTCTTTTGACGGGTTTCGGATGCATATTAGTCAAAAGTCTGGAAACCAAATTGGATACAAACCAGCCATGCAGTTGGTGCTCAGCTATGAGCAAGAGAAATATGTGCGCAATATTACCAAGTATTTGAGCCAAAACAAGGATCGGCCTCTGAACACCTACGACGGCATTTCCACAGAGAAGAATGTTACACTCTTTGATACGCTGATAGATAAAATGCGCAATACGGTTCTTCGGCTGCGATTTGGTGATATGGGTGCCAAGATTGCTGATAAACGCGAAGTCTTTTGTGCATTGTCTTCAGAAGAACAGTGCGTGGTGGTAGCAGAAATATTGAAAATCCTGCATGCGAATGTAATGCGTGGAGATTTGACTAACATTAAGTTGGCTAAAACTGCCGGCGCGCTTGTTTCTAATATGAAGCTTTCCGAAATCAAAGGCGTAACCTCAGTCAAACTCATTCACCAATCCATTACCGGCTTGTTTGAGCAGCAAATCGAACTGCTGCCGTAAGGAGGGCTTGCCATGAGTTGGCGCATTGTGGTGGTGACCAAGTCCGCCAAGTTGGAGTACAGTATGGAGTACCTGGTGGTGCGGGATGCAGAGAGCACCACCAAGGTGCACCTTGGTGACATTTCGGTGCTTTTGATCGAGAATACTGCCTGTGCGATCACCACCGCTTTGATGAGTCAGCTGCTGCAGCATAAGATCAAGGTGATTTTTTGTGATGAAAAACGCAATCCCTGCGGCGAACTGACGGCCTATTACGGCTGCCATGATTGCAGCCAAAAGCTCAAGGATCAGCTTAGCTGGACCCGGGACGCTAAACAGTTGATTTGGACCGCCATTGTGGGCGAAAAAATCAAGAACCAAATGTTGGTGCTCCGCGCGGTCCAGTCCCCGCGGGCAGATCAGCTCTGCCGGTATTTGGACGAACTGGAGTTTGGGGACCGGACCAATCGAGAGGGTCATGCGGCCAAGGTGTATTTTAATGCCCTTTTTGGTTCTCATTTCAGCCGCAGTGACGACTGTCCCACCAACGCGGCATTAAATTATGGGTATAGCTTGATTTTATCCTGTTTTAACCGCGAGGTGGTGGCAGCCGGGTATTTGACCCAGCTGGGCTTGTTCCATGACAATATGTTCAATACCTATAATTTAAGCTGCGATTTAATGGAGCCTTTCCGCCCATTGGTAGATGCGTGCGTACGTAAGTTAGCACCCAAGCAGTTTGAAAAGGCGGAGAAAGTGGCCGTTTTGTCCATCTTAAACCAAGAGGTGCAGTTGGACGGCCGGGTGCAAACAGTGCTCAATGCCATTCGCCTGTATGCAGCCAGCGTGTTCCGCGCTTTGGCTGCCCAGGATGTGGCAGAAATTCATTTCCCGGTAGCTGCGTATGAGTTATAGATTTATGCGAGTGATTGTGTTTTTTGATTTGCCGGTAAAGACTGCTCAGGACCGGCGTGAGTATGCCCGCTTTCGCAAGAAGTTGGTCAAGAGCGGATTTATTATGATGCAGCAGTCGGTGTACTCCAAGATCGCTTTGAACCAAAATAACGCAGCCGGTATTTGCGCCGGGGTGCGGAAGTGTAAGCCTCCAGCCGGTGTGGTGCAGATCTTGACCGTAACGGAGAAGCAGTATGCCAAAATGGAACTGGTAGTAGGCTGCAACGACAGCAATGTGGTGGCCACGGATGAAAGGTTGCTGATTTTATGAGGATCGCTTTGGACTATTTTCCGGAGCCGTTGGCTTTTGAAAACCAAACGGCCATAGTTTTGACGCTGGAAAATAAAACGGTTTTTTGCCGGGTGGTCAACGCTTTTTTAGAGGATTGTGCAGATGAAGTGTTGACCTTTTCCCAGGAGTGGAAGCCTTTTGCTTTCTCCAAACAAGGGCTTTATATTGCGAATCTATTGCAGCCGGATGCGGATGCCAAAAAGTTGATGAACCATGTGGCATCTGCTATGGAACAGACACTCAACACTGAGCTGGCAGAGCCTTTGGCGCTTGTGCGCCAGGACTTATTACAGTTAGGAGATGCACTTACCGCCCGGTTTGATTATGATGTAGCCTACCAGGATGATTTAGAAGCGGCTGCCGTTGTGAAGCTTTTGCAGTTCCGTTTGCGGCGGGAAGAAAGTACAGCAGCCGAGCGCCTGGCGCGATTTTTGATTTTAACTTCCCGGTATTTGAAGGTGCGCATTTTTGCCATATCCAATTTGTATTTATATTTTGAGCCGGAGGAGGTGAGCCGGCTGCTACATACCCTATCTTTGCATCAAATTCGGATTTTAGACTTAGAGTGCCAGGCACCGGCGTGCGTAGATGTGCGCGCCAAACTCTATGTGCTGGATCGGGATTTGTGTACCCTTGACAATTCCGTTTCGCCATAGTACTATGGTACTAGATCTTGTGGATTTGCCCTGCGCTGTATAGTGGGCGCAGCTTATTTGAGGTTTGAGAATAGTGTAAATCCATAAGGTAGTGAAACTTGTTATATATTCGCGAGGATTGAAGCGTTGTTTGAGAATAGTGTAAATCCATAAGGTAGTGAAACCAGATCAAAAGTGAAGTAGAGAAAATAATAGTTTGAGAATAGTGTAAATCCATAAGGTAGTGAAACTATACAGGGCTTGATATGCTGAAATATGTAGTTTGAGAATAGTGTAAATCCATAAGGTAGTGAAACCCGCCGTCAGCTTGGCTGCGCTTACGCTAGTTTGAGAATAGTGTAAATCCATAAGGTAGTGAAACAAACAGCATGCGGCAGTATGCGCGTATGCGTTTGAGAATAGTGTAAATCCATAAGGTAGTGAAACTTACAAATTTAGTATACTTGGTCTGATTGGTTTGAGAATAGTGTAAATCCATAAGGTAGTGAAACCATTTACAATGTGTACCCTCTAACTGGTCGTTTGAGAATAGTGTAAATCCATAAGGTAGTGAAACCTTTCAGTGAGCCAAATGGTAATTATACCGTTTGAGAATAGTGTAAATCCATAAGGTAGTGAAACATTGCATACCTGAAACGCGGCACCAAATGGTTTGAGAATAGTGTAAATCCATAAGGTAGTGAAACCAAAGCGTTGATTTTTGGCAGCTTTTCTGTGTTTGAGAATAGTGTAAATCCATAAGGTAGTGAAACCCATTCTGCGTACAAATCATCAAATCCTAAGTTTGAGAATAGTGTAAATCCATAAGGTAGTGAAACGATCCTAATGCAAAAACAATCACTTTCACCGTTTGAGAATAGTGTAAATCCATAAGGTAGTGAAACTATCAACCCAGTAGGCTACTGAGTAACCTTGTTTGAGAATAGTGTAAATCCATAAGGTAGTGAAACTGGCACCACAACCAAAACAAACCAAATCGAGTTTGAGAATAGTGTAAATCCATAAGGTAGTGAAACTTCCGCGTATGTTTCCATGTAGATATGGGGGTTTGAGAATAGTGTAAATCCATAAGGTAGTGAAACTACTGCTTTGACACAGCTATCAACACCCAAGTTTGAGAATAGTGTAAATCCATAAGGTAGTGAAACTCCAACGCGATTGAGTGATCCTTGAACACGTTTGAGAATAGTGTAAATCCATAAGGTAGTGAAACCTGTTTCGGCTGGGGTGTCTATGAAATTTAGTTTGAGAATAGTGTAAATCCATAAGGTAGTGAAACACCGGCCTTTTTGTAGGCATATCGCAGTTTGTTTGAGAATAGTGTAAATCCATAAGGTAGTGAAACATACCAAGAAGCCTATGACCGAATGCGAACGTTTGAGAATAGTGTAAATCCATAAGGTAGTGAAACAAATATCTAACAAAAGAAGAGTTTGACCTTGTTTGAGAATAGTGTAAATCCATAAGGTAGTGAAACCCAGGGCATGGTATGCGTCATACACCTTGTTTGAGAATAGTGTAAATCCATAAGGTAGTGAAACAATGGCATTGCGGATTGTTAGCACACATTGTTTGAGAATAGTGTAAATCCATAAGGTAGTGAAACTGAATATTCATTCTCTCGCCTCGCTTTTAGTTTGAGAATAGTGTAAATCTATAAGGCGGAAAAACTTGATGATCGACGATAGATATGCTGAAAAACACAGTGGAAAGTTTGAATAAAAAGTCAAACTTTCCACTGCGTTTTTATTGTTGGATTCAGAAATAAAAGCATTTATCAAAATCCGAATATTGAAAGAAAACAGACGGTGTGAGCAGTCTGTCTATTTGCAATACCCAAAATAGTTTGTTGCGCTATTTCATTCGGGTTATGCGGTTATGACGGACTTTGTAGGCGGTGCGGGAGAGATGGATCATGGGCAGGTCGGCGGCGTTGTCGGTATAGAATGCGTCCGGTACGGCGCTTGCTCCAAAGCATTTGTGAAAAGCGGACACCTTATTGGCGCTGAAGTTGATATACTCCACCGTCAGGGTTTGGCGGTCCACCACGGAGCAGATACAGTGCTGCACCCCCAGGCGGCGGCACACCTCGTCCATAATCAAATTCAGCGAGGCGGTGACGATCACATCGTCCTTTTTCGGGTGATACCAGGCTTTGATCTTGCGTATATGCCCGTCCCAAAAGTCCCGGACCAGCCCCTCCGGGTCGTCAAAGCTGCTGAGGTATTGGGCGGCGTACTTGCGTCCGGCCTGCTCCAAGTCTGCCATGGTGGTGCGCCCCAACTTATAGCGCAGCAGGTGATACAGCACCACCGGCACATAGCGTGCTACCTTTGGATTGCGGCGCAGGCTGAACAGGTAAAAGTCAATGACGCTCTCACCGTCATAAATGGTATTGTCAAAATCAAATACGCGCATAAAAATCCCCCCCTTGGTACTTTCAGTATAACACAAAGCACCAAAGGGGGACAATTCTTTATTTTTTACCGCCCAAGTGGCGGCCTAGGTAGCCCAGCAGCAGAATGTCCTCGTCCGTTAAGGCGCTGCCGTCGCCGGGTTCCGGTTGTTCTTCTTCCTCCGGTTCCAGGGTCAGGGTCAATTCCCATTCCTCCGGCGGGTTGTTTTTGTCCTGTTGCTTTTTCATACCATGACCTCCCTTGCACTCTTACTGTAACACAAAAAGCCACCGGGTGCAAATGACAGGGAGAATTATAGGACAGAGAAATGGCGCTGCCCGGTACAGGCGACATTTGCTTTTAGCTTCTTTTCCCGCTTTTTGGCATGGCACGCAGGGCCTTGCGGAATTCAAAGAAGAACAGCACGCCGGTGAAGGCCACGGCCAGCACATCTGCCACCGGTTCTGCCATAAAGACAGCCTTGGTTAGGTCAGCGGTATACAGGTGGGGCATAATGTAGATTAGCGGCAGCAGCAGAATAAACTTGCGCATCACCGCCACGATGATGGACGCCTTGGCGTTGCCCAGAGAGGTGAAGGTCATTTGACAGGCGATTTGAATGCCAAACAGCCCCAGCGCCAGAGTGTAAATGCGCAACATCGGCTTGGTAAAGGCCAACAATTCTGCGTTGGAGGTAAAGATGGCGGCAAACACGCCGGGGAACAGTTGGATCAGCAGGCAAAAGAGCATGGCGTAGCAAACGCTGCAAGTGAGCAGCAGTCGGTACGCGCGGCGTACGCGATTACTGTTTCCCGCACCGTAATTGTAGCTGATAATGGGTTGAGCGCCTTGTCCAAGCCCTTGTAGCGGCAGCATGGCAAACTGCATGACACTGGTGAGAATGGTCATGGCACCCACTGCCAGATCGCCGCCGTATTTCAGCAGTGAGGTGTTAAAGCATACGGAGATCACGCTCTCGCTGGCTTGCATGACGAACAGGGCACTGCCCAGCGCCAGGCAGGGGAGAATGACCTTGGCGTGCAGACGCAGATTGCACCGGCGAATGCGGATAAAAGTCTTTTTGCCAAGTAAAAAAGACAGCACCCACAGGCAGGACAGTCCCTGGGACAGCACGGTAGCCAGTGCGGCACCTTGCACACCCATGTGGAAGCCGAAGATAAACAACGGATCCAGTGCTGTATTGGCAACGGCGCCGATGAGCACCGAGAGCATACCTACCTTAGCGAAGCCCTGGGCGGTGATAAAGGCGTTCATGCCAAGGGTCAGCTGCACGAATACGGTGCCTAAGGCGTAAAGGTTCATATAGGCCACGCTGTAATCAATGGTGTTGGAGCTGGCTCCGAATGCCAGTAGCAGCGGCCGGTTCCAGATGAGTACCACCGCTGTCAGCACCGCAGACACCAGCAGTTGCGTGACAAAGCAGTTGCCCAGAATCTGCTCCGCTTCTGCCGTTTGCTTCTTGCCTAAGGCGATGGAGGCCCGAGGTGCGCCGCCGTTGCCCACCAATGCCGCAAAGGCGGAGATGATGAGGATCAGCGGCATACACACGCCCACCCCGGTAAGCGCCAGCGCGCCCTCGCCGGGAATGTGGCCGATGTAAATGCGGTCCACCACATTGTAAAGCATATTGATCAATTGGGCGGCTACTGTGGGCAGGGACAGTTGGAGCAGCAGTCGTCCGATGGGCCGGGTGGCTAAAAAATCTTTGCTTTGTTCCATAGTCGTCAACTCATTTCTGCAATCTAAGCATACTTATTATAACGCGATGAACGGCGGTGTCAAGGCGCGGATTTTGAACAAGGGTCACTTATGCGGCGGATGCAGCAATGTGTCGAACATACAAAAATCACAATTTGCGCGGCTCAAAGCGTTTACATTATGGTGAAAATATGGTAAAATAGACGGCGTGAAAACGCACGCATTTTTATTTCACTCTTTACCCGATCCGACGCGCTGCGCCCGGTCGGAATTTCAGAAATGGAGAATGAGTATGCATTTGATTCCCAATCCCCGCGCATATCAGGCGTTGGACGGCGCCTTCACCTTGCAGGATGGCGAGAAGGTGAAGAGCGAACTGCGTATTCCTTTGGTACGCACCACCACCCGGGAGGCACGGATTGTTGTCACCCGCAACCCGGCGTTACAAAAGGAAGCATATACCTTGAATGTGACCCCGGAGAAGGTGCACATCACTGCCGCTACGCCTATCGGTGCTTACTATGCGCTGCAATCCCTGCGTATTTTGGCGGATTATGATATCGGCGGGCGTACGGTGCCCTGTTGCAGCATTCACGATGCCCCCCGTTGGGGTTGGCGCGGTATGAGCCTGGACGAGAGCCGCCATTTCTTTGGCAAAGAAGAAGTCAAGCGACTGCTGGATATGCTCTTTATGATGAAGCTCAATGTGTTCCACTGGCACCTGACGGACGATCAGGGCTGGCGCATTGAGATCAAAAAATATCCGCGCTTAACGGAGATCGGCTCTAAGCGCACTTGCACCCAGGTGGACGGCTGGCATACTTCTCACATGGTCAACGAGCCTCATGAGGGCTTTTATACCCAGGAGGATATTCGGGAGATCGTGGCCTATGCCAACGCCCGGGGCATTATGGTTGTGCCGGAGATTGACATGCCTGCCCATTTTGCGGCGGCGCAGGCAGCTTATCCCTGGTTGGCTTGTCGGGAACTGGAACGCCAGGTGCCCGGCTACTTTGGCGGTCGTGTGCCTACATTGCACGGCGTAATGGACTGGAACCGCTCTGCCTGCCTGGGCAAGGAGAGTACCTTCCAGTTTATCTTTGATGTGATTGATGAAGTGTGCGAACTGTTTGACGCGCCTTACTTCCATATTGGCGGCGATGAGGCGCCCAAGGACGAATGGAAGAAGTGTCCCCACTGCCAGGCGAAGATGAAAGAGATGCACCTAAACGATGTGGAAGAGCTGCAAGGCTGGTTCAACAACCGGGTGCTGGAATATGTAAAGCAGAAGGGTAAGCGCCTGATCGGCTGGAATGAGATTTTGGCCGCCGGCAATCTGGACCCCTCTGTGATCGGTCAATACTGGACCCCCAAGCGGGATAAGAATGTGGAGCGGCACATTGCCCGCGGCGGCGATGTGATCCTAAGCAATCACCGCAGTTTTTACTTTGATATGACCTACGGGCAGTACCCGTTGAGCTATACATACGATTTCGACCCGGGTCGTTATCATATTCCGCCTCGTTCCTATGACCATGTGCTGGGCGTAGAGGCTGAGGTATGGACCGAGTGGATCGACAAGCGTCCAAAACTGGATCTGAATGTGTACCCCCGTATGCAGGCTCTGGCAGAGGTTGCCTGGTCGGCCGAAGAGAGAAAAAAATACGCGGACTTCAAAGAGCGACTGGAGGCCTTTAAGCCTACGCTGGACGCCTTGGGAATCGGTTATGCTGTAACCAGCGTGGCGGAGCCAGGCACCTTCCAGCGGCAAAAGCCCCGCCGTTTGTTCTACTGCGGCGACACCCATTATGAGTTGAAACTCAACGAAGAACGCAAAGCAAAAGGAGAAAAATAAGTATGAAATTTAGCCAATTTCCCCAGCAGGTGATCGACGAAAATGTGGATTACACAGTCAAGGAGATCACCAACATCATTAAGAAGTACGGTCCCCGGGAGTCCGGCAACAGCAACTGCCTGGCTGCCGAGAAGCACATTAAAAAAGAGATGGACCCCTTCTGTGACGAGACCCACTTTGAAAGCTACAAAATGGCGCCTAAGGCCTTTTTGCACTTTACAAAAATCGTCAGTGTAGCCATCATCCTGGCTGTGGTGGTGTGTGCTGCTCTGGTGTTTACCAGTGTGCTGCCTTGGTGGATCGCCCAGTGTATTGTTGGCGGTGTGACTTTTGTGGGGCTGTTTATCACCGTAATGGAGTTCCTGTTTTACAAGCAGTTTATGGATCCGCTTTATAAGAAAGTAGAGGGCCACAACTTTTGCGCCACCCGCAAGCCCACCGGTGAGGTTAAGCGCCGCATTGTCATCAGCGGCCATATTGACGCAGCCTATGAATGGCGCCATTTGTACTATGCCAAGGGCAAGCTGCCCTTGATGGGAATTTTTATGGGCGGTACCATTGTCTGCGCGATCATCTCCTTTATTATCGCAGTGATCTGCCTGATTGCTCACTTTGCGGATATGGGCGCTTTCGGCGATTTTATGCTGAATTACAGCTACTATTTCCACTTTGTCACCGCGCTGTTTATGATCACCCTGTTCTGCTTTGTGGACTTTAAGACCATTTCTCCCGGTGCCAATGACAACCTGACCGGTACTTATGCGGCGGTGTGCGCTTTGCGTATGCTGGATATGGCCGGCGTGGAATTTGAAAATACCGAGGTGTGCTGCATGATCACAGACGGCGAGGAGGCCGGTCTGCGTGGCTGCAAGCAGTGGGCCAAGGACCATAAAAAAGAGTGCGACGAGATTGAGACCGCCGTGCTGTGCGTAGATACCTTAACGGATTTGGAATACCTGAATGTGTATAGCAAGGATATGACCGGTACGGTGAAGAACTCTAAGCTCTTCAGCCAACTGGTGATGGACAGTGCCATTGAGGCAGGTCATAAGGATTTGAAGTTCGCCAGCGTGTTCTTCGGTTCTTCCGACGCAGCGGCATTGTCCCAGGCGGGGATTCATGCCACCTGCCTGGCTGCTATGGACCCGACACCGGCCGACTATTACCATAATCGCCGGGATACGGCGGAGCGCCTGGTGCCGGAGGCCCTTAAGACCGGTTACGAGGTAGTGCTCAGTACCATTCTGAACTTTGACGAGAAAGGGCTGGGCACAGCAAAATAAGCGTGTAAGTTCAATACAAATGTATAAGCGGTACCCGGGTTTGGGTGCCGCTTTGCAGATTAAGGCTGTTTTTTACGGAAAGGGGAAAAGAAAATGACGGCTTCGTACATTATTTTAGGCTTGCTGGCTGCGTTTATCGTGATCACGCTGATCCGTGCAGCGTTCTTTACGGCGCCTAAGCCCCAGCGGGAGGAATTTCCGCCGGAGCAGGTGAACGGGCAGCGGGCGTGCGACCGGCTCAGTCAGGCGATTCAGATCAAGACCATTTCCTGCGAGGATGAGAGCCAAACGGATTGGGGTGCGTTTGACCGCTTCCATGCGTTTTTGGAACAATCCTACCCGCTGATTCACAAAAATCTGAAACTGGATCATATTTCCACTGCCAGTCTGCTGTTTTACTGGGAGGGGACGGATCCCGACCTGGATCCGATTGCCTTTTTGGCCCATCAGGATGTAGTGCCCATCAGCGAGGGCACCGAGGAGGACTGGAAACACCCGGCCTTTGACGGCGTAAATGACGGCCGGTTTATTTGGGGTCGCGGTGCGCTGGACATGAAGAACCACCTGATCTGCCTGATGGAGAGCGTGGAGACGCTGCTGGAGGAGGGCTATACCCCAAAGCGCGGGGTGTACCTGTGCCTGGGGCATAATGAGGAGATCGTCAGCGGCGGCAATAACGGTGCCCGGGAATTGGCGCGGGAATTGGAACGCCGGGGCGTGCACCTGGACAGCGTGGTGGACGAGGGCGGCGCTATGCTGCCGGCGCATGTAAAGGGGCTGCTGGACGCCAACCTGACCGGCGTGGGCGTGGCAGAGAAAGGCTATGCGGACTTTAAGATTACTGTAAAGTCCAAAGGCGGCCATTCTTCTCAACCACCCAAACACACCGCCATCGGCCAGTTGGCAAAGAAGGTGGAGCGACTGGAGAACCACCAATTTAAGAGCACCATTTTGCCCTTTGTTTATAATATGTTTACGGACATCGGCCGCCACGCCACCTACCCGGGGCGGGTGGTACTGTGCAACCTGTGGCTGCTGCGCCCGGTGCTGAAGCTGGTGATGAAGCAGATCCCGCCGGCTGCGTCCTTGATCCGCACCACGACCGGTGTGACTATGGCCAGCGGTTCGCCTGCCGCCAATGTGCTGCCTCAAAAGGCCAGCGTAACGGTAAACTTCCGCATTATGCCGGGCCAGACCATTGCGGATGTGCAGCGGCATATTGAAAAATATATGGGCGGCGACAATGTGGAGATTGAATTCATCAAGGGCAAGGAGCCCAGCATTGTATCACCCACGGACACCCGGGCTTTTGATACCCTGCGTCGGCTGTCCGTCAATCTGGACGAAAAAAATATTGTGGCGCCCTATTTGGTGATGGGCGGCACAGACGCTTATAATTACGAGAATGTGTGCAGCAATATTTATCGTTTTGCGCCCTTTACGGTGGACACGGCGCTGCTGCTCACCACCCACTCCACCAATGAGCGCATTCCCGTGGGTCAGATGACCCAGGGCGTCACCTTCTTTAAGCGCTACATTCGGTTGATGACCGCAGAGTAAAGGGGGAAGTGATATGGATTTTAAAGAAAGCGGATTTATGTATGCTCTGGGCGGCTTTATTGTCATCTTTGTGCTGGCCCAGTCGCTGTTTTTTCTCATTCGTGCCTGGAAGCAGGGCAAAAAGCTGGGGCTGTCCACCGCCATCATGCGAGGCACGGTGACCCAGTCAGCGCTGTTCAGCCTGGCGCCTGCCATCTCTATTGTGGCAACCATCCTTACCCTGTCCGGTGCGCTGGGCATTGTGCTGCCCTGGATCCGGCTGACGGTGATCGGCGCCATTTCTTATGAGGTGCCGGCAGCGGAGTCTGCCATGGAGGCACTGGGTTATACCGGCGGCCTGTCCACGGAGATCACGGATCCCCTGGGCTTTTCTACCGCCGCGTGGGTGATGACTCTGGGCTCTGTGATGCCTCTTGTGATCATTCCCTTTGCCATGAAGAAGATTCAAAACAGTATCGGCAAGGCGGTAAGCAAGAATACTGCCTGGGCGGATGTCATGAGCGCCGCGGCGTTTATCGGTCTGATCAGTGCCTTTGTGGGCCGTGCCATTGTGGGTCAGGGCGATAAGGCGGTGCTGGGCGACGGCGCCGGGATCATGAGCATTACCGCTTTGGCAGTGTCTATGCTGTCTATGCTGCTGTTTATGCAGATTGAGAAAAAGAAAAAGATTGCCTGGCTGCAAAGTATGGCTATGCCGCTGGCGATGTTTATCGGTATGGGTGCGGTGATGCTGCTGGCCAAGGTGCTGCCCACCCACATTGCTTGGCTGGAATGGAGGGGCTAATATGAAAGATTATAATGAAAAGACCCACCTGTACGGTCGCTTTTGGGTGATCTCCGCCCTGTTTATTTTCTTAATGCTGCCGGTTGCTATCAGCGCCCATTTGCATGCTTTTCCCTCCGCCCAGGTGGTGTTTAAGGGGTTGGCGCCTATTGCCCTGCTGTTTTATCCCACCGCGGTGATTGAAGTGATGACCTACACGCCGCTCCTGGGTACCGGGGCAACCTACCTGGCTTTTGTAACCGGGAATATTAATAACTTAAAGCTGCCCTGTGTGCTCTCTGCCCTGGACTCTGCCCAGGTGCGCGCCCAGAGCAAGGAGGGTGAGGTACTCTCCACCATTGCCTGCGCCACATCCTCTATTGTGACCACCCTGGTGATTGCCGCAGGGGTGCTGCTGTTCAGTCCGGTGCTGCCGTACTTGACAAATGACGACTCTGCTTTTGCCCCTGCTTTTAATCAGGTGGTGCCTGCACTGTTCGGCGCGCTGGGTATGAGCTATTTTGCCAAGCATTTTAAGCTGACTGTTGTGCCTGTTGCCGTCGTCTGCTTGATGTTGCTCTTTAAGGGCGACTTGGCGGTAGGCGTACTGATCCCTGTGGGCGTGGTGGTATCGCTGCTGTCTGCCCACCTGATGTTTAAGAAAGGCTGGGTCAAATAACAGACCGCATTCTTGCCAGTTAATCAGCAGATCGCCCAACTTGACTTTTATTGGTATGGTGGTGTATAATCATCATACGATCATTAGAGACGGGGGATATAAGTAATGAAAGAGACCGATCTGCGGTATGTGAAGACCGAGCGCGCCATTCGGGACGCCTTCTTTGAACTGCTGGAGGAGAGCGATTTTGACAAGGTATCCGTTACGGATATTACCCAGCGAGCCCAGATCAACCGAAACACGTTTTACCTGCATTACAGCGATAAATTCAATTTGGTCAATTCTATTTTAATTGACTTTGTGCAAGAGCTGTCCCAGCAGGCATTAAAGGTGATCGACCAGGCGGAGAAGCCGGACACAGCCACCTTTAACCAGTATTTCTTAACGATTTTTGTCAGCGCCAATCGGATCAAGAAAAAATATCGGATCTTGTTTCGCAACCGAAATATTGAGCCGTATTTGGATATTGCCGCCATTACGGATGTGATTGCGGATCATATCGGCAAAAACAAATTTTTGGATTTTCGCAGTCAGCGCTCCTCCGTGAGCAAGAGCTTTTTGGCTTTTGGCTTTTTCGGTGCGCTTAACGATTATTGCAGCAATGATTATACCAAGGAAGAGACGGTGCGCATGATCTCCGCCATGTCTGCCGGCTTGGCCGAGATCGCCCAGCAGCTACACGCTGCCGGGAACAAAGTCGGCAATGGAAATAAGAGCAATAAATAACAGACGATACAAAGCAAAAGGGACCTGAATCCAGGTCCCTTTTTGTATAGATATTTGTCATTCGCTCAGCAGACCATACCGCCTTCCACCCAGCGCATAACAGCCGGGTATTCCTCTTTATAGTTGTCCAGCTGGTCCGCGTTGGAGTCCACAAAGGCCTGAAATTCGTCCGTGTCCTCAAACTCGTAGGTAAAGTCTTGCTCAAAGTCATAAGTGGCGGTAAACAGGTAGTCAAACAGATCATCGGCAGAGAATTCCTCTAACAGCTTGTCCGCTGTGCGCTCGGTGATGGTGTCCAGCGCGTTTTTTACCGTTAGCTCAAAATCCTCCGGCTCTACCAGAATTTCCGGGTCGTTCTCGCAGTATTGCAGAATATCGTCCTCGCCGATAGCCAGGGTGCCCAGGTACTCCAGTACATCCTCATATCCGGTTTCGTTGACTGTATCATACAACCGGTAAGCAAACTCGCCTACCAGATTTTGCAGTGCCACCGCCTTGAACACACTGTCAATCTCGTATCCGCTCTCATCGGTGATTACATAGCCCACCTCCTGCAGGTTCTCCCACATCAGGTAGTAAAAAATGCGGTGCTGTTCTTTCTCGCCAAAAATGGCTTCGTGAATAAAGGTATCAATATCCATTGCCGTTCTCCTCTGTCTGTCGCATTTGCGCAAGGCTACTCATATTCTATACTATATGCAGGGGATTTGCAACATTTTGCAGGTAGATTTTGGCTTTTTTGTAAACTCTGAAAACCCCGCCTGTTTTTATTGCAATGCCGGTAGGGATAAGCTATAATAAAGGGGACTGGAGGGTTCTTATGGAACTGACATTAAAAAATGAACACTGTGCCGTCACCGTTACGGATGCGGGAGCGATGCTCCGCTCCCTGGTGCGGGACGGCCGAGAATATCTTTGGCAGGGGGACCCGGCTTACTGGGCCGGTCAGGCGCCGGTTTGCTTTCCCATTGTGGGGGTGCTGCCCAAGGGGGCGTCTACCGCATTTGGCAAGCCCTGCCGTATGAAGCGCCACGGCGTGGCCCGCATTAACCCCTTTACACTGACGGAGCACCGCCGCAACGGCGCCACCTTTACCCAAGTGGCAGATGACAATACCTTGGCGGCGTACCCCTTTGATTATCGGCTGGAGATCCGCTATGAGCTGGTGGACAGCACCGTTGCCGTGACTTATCATATTATCAACAGCGGCGGGGAGCCTATGCCCTTTGTGATCGGCGGCCATCCGGCCTTTAACTGCCCGCTGGCAGCAGGGGAGCGATTTGAGGATTACAAGGTGCACTTTGATCGCCCTGTGACGAAGGCGCCTTTGCGCCCGGATCACCAAACCGGGATCGTGGATCCGGCGCGTCGGTACAATGTGCTGGTGAATGGGCAGGAGCTGCCCCTGCGGCACGATCTGTTTTATGACGACGCATTGATTTTTGATCAGGTGGAAGCCAAAGCGGCTACCTTGCTGGGTCCGATGGGCTACGGCGTGCAGGTGGAGTACCAGGATATGGCCAACTTGCTGGTTTGGTCCGCAGAGAATGACGCCCCCTTTGTGGCATTGGAGCCATGGAGCGGCATTTCTCATTGTACGGACGAGGACGGCACCCTGGAACACCGTCGGGGCGTGACCGTTTTGCAGCCGGGGGAGACAGCCACCTTTGGTTATAAAATTACCATGCTGAGCGGAGAGATGAAATGAATTACGGATTTTTCAGAGTGGCGGCGGCAGCGCCCCGTTTGCGCGTGGCAGACCCGGATTATAACGCCGGGCAGCTGGAGACAGTAATCGACCGGGCTGTGGCGCAGCAGGTACGCCTGCTGGTGACCCCGGAGCTGTCCGTTACCGGCTATACCTGCGCGGATCTGTTCTTTACCGCTGCGCTCCAGCAGGCGGCGGATCGGGCGGTGCGGCGGCTGGCTGCCTATACGGCGGGCAAGGACATTGCGGTGCTCATTGGCGCCCCGGTGCCCTATAAGAATAGCCTTTATAACTGTGCCCTATTGCTCCGGGACGGGCAGGTGCAGGGCATGGTGCCCAAGGTGCACCTGGCCAATTATAACGAGTTTTACGAAAAGCGCTGGTTCGCCTCCGGCGCGGATTTCGATACGGTACAGATGGTGAACGGCGTGCCCATGGGCAGTCAACTATTTGACCTGGGCAGCGGCGTGCTGCTGGGTGTGGAGCTGTGCGAGGACCTGTGGGTGCCTCAGCCTCCCAGCGGTGCTTTGGCGCTGCAAGGCGCCAATTTGATCGCCAATCTGTCTGCCAGCGATGAGTATGTGTCCAAGGCGGCCTATCGTCGGGACCTGGTGGCCGGCCAGTCCGCCCGCTGCGTGGCCGGGTATGTGTATGCCGGCGCCGGGGTGCATGAGAGCACTACGGACCTGGTGTTCAGCGGCGCCACCTTAGTGGCGGAGAACGGCGGTATTTTGGCAGAGGGGGAGCGGTTTGCCCGAGAAAGCGTGCTCACCGTTGCCGATGTGGATGTTGAGAAGTTGAATGCCCAGCGGCGGCAAAATATGTCCTTTGAGAACCGGCCCGGCGCGGCGGTACAGTCTTGCCCGGTGCCCAATGCAGAGAATGATTTGGCGTACCGCATTGTGGACCCTCACCCCTTTGTGCCGGCAGCGGACGCCCAGCGCCGAGAGCGGTGCAAGGAGATCTTCCTGCTACAGGCCAGCGGCTTGGCCGGGCGGCTGGAGCATGTAGGCTCCAAGGGTTGCGTGTTGGGGATCAGTGGCGGTCTGGACTCCACCTTGGCACTGCTGGTGGCTGTGCGCGCCATGGAGCTGCTGGGTAAACCGGCCAGCGCCGTGCTGGGTGTGACCATGCCCGGGTTTGGCACCACGGACCGTACCTATCGCAACGCGCTGGATCTTATGGAAGCGCTGGGGGTCACCCGGCGAGAGATCTCCATTGCAGACGCCTGTGTGCAGCACATGGCGGACATTGGTCACGACCCGTCGGTGCATGACATTACTTATGAGAACACCCAGGCCAGAGAGCGCACCCAAATTCTCTTTGACCTGGCCAATAAAGAAGGCTGTTTGCTGGTGGGCACCGGCGATCTGAGCGAGCTGGCCATGGGCTGGTGTACTTACAACGGCGACCACATGAGTATGTACGGCGTGAATGCCTCTGTGCCCAAGACGCTGGTGCGATACCTGGTGGATTATGTAGCCGGGGAGTTGGGTGGCCGCACGGAAGAGATCTTGCGGGATGTGCTGGACACGCCGGTGTCGCCGGAGCTGCTGCCCCCGGACGCCAATGGCAAGATCGCCCAAAAAACGGAGGAGAAGATCGGCCCCTATGAATTGCATGACTTTTTCCTCTATCACTTTGTGCGCTTCGGCTTTGACCGGGAAAAGCTGACCATGCTGGCGGAGAAAGCCTTTGACGGCCGGTACGATCGCCCCACCATTGACCGGTGGCTGACGGAATTTTTGCGCCGGTTCTTTATCAGTCAATTTAAGCGTTCCTGTATTCCGGATTCACCCAAGGTGGGTTCTGTGTCGCTGAGCCCCCGGGGCGACTGGCGTATGCCCAGCGACGCGGCGATGCAGGCGTTTTTACAACCGGATGAACGGATATAAAGGAGTTGTTATAATGAAAAAAGCAATGGCATTGCTGCTGGCTTGCAGTATGGTACTGGCATTCGCTGCTTGCAGCAAAAAGCAATATACAGAACAGGAGGTCACAGCTGTGGTGGATGTGACCGATGAGAACGGCAAGACCGTTACGGATAAGGACGGCAAAGCCCAAACCCGGGTGGTTACCATACCCCAAACGGACGCCAAGGGCAACACCGTGGCGGCTGGGGAGAGCGCTGCCGACGGCAAATCCGCCGGTAACGGCGGTTCGGCTGCAAAGGACGGCAAGGACAAGACGGAAAAGGCAACCAAGAAGAAAGAAACTACCACGAAAAAGACCACGACTACCACAACCACCGTGGCCGCTAATCGAAAAATTCACATTTCCGTTTCTCTGCCTGCCGGCACAGATACCCGCACGGACAAGCTGCGCATTACCATTAACGGCAAGCAGGTAGACGAGAAGAAAGTGACCCTGGAGATCGGCAACACCTTTAACTACACCACGGAGAAAAAGTACCGGGGGGATGTAAAGGTGCAGGTGGAACTGGAACATACGAAAAAAAGCGCCAAAGTCACAGTGAAGAAAGGCACGGACACCGCCAAATTCAATTTTGAAAATATTGAGAATCTGCTGGGCGACGACGACTAAGCGACAATTGGTGAAAAAAACGAAATAATCGACAAAAAAGCAGTGTCTATGCGCTGCTTTTTGTTGTTATTATACAGAAACACTAAATTGTTGTGTTGAATTTCGCACGCCGGAGTGCTATAATTGGTATAGTTGTGGGCTTGCGCCCAAACTGAGGTTGTTATCTGTAAGATAGAATACAGGAGGAAATTCCATGAACAGAAAGAAAAAAACCATGGACGGTAACAGCGCCGCTGCCCATGTCAGCTACGCATTTACAGAAGTTGCCGCCATTTATCCCATCACCCCCTCATCCACCATGGCGGAGGAGACGGACGCCATGGCCGCCCGCGGGGTCAAGAACCTGTTTGGCCAAACGGTCAAGGTGGCGGAGATGGAGTCTGAGGCCGGTGCCGCCGGCGCCGTGCACGGTTCTTTGTCTGCCGGTGCGCTGACTACCACTTACACCGCGTCACAGGGTCTGCTGCTGATGATCCCCAATATGTACAAGATCGCCGGCGAACTGATTCCATCCGTTATTCATGTGTCTGCCCGCTGCGTGTCTACCCACGCGCTGAATATCTTTGGCGACCATTCCGATGTGATGGCCTGCCGCCAGACCGGCTATGCCATGCTCTGCTCTGCCAATGTGCAGGAGGTAATGGATCTGGGCGCTGTGGCTCATCTGTCTACCTTAAAGAGCCGTGTGCCGTTTTTGCATTTCTTTGACGGCTTCCGTACCTCTCATGAGGTGCAGAAGATTGAGACCTGGGACTATGAGGACCTGCGGTCTATGGTGGATATGGACGATGTGCAGGCGTTTCGCGCCCGCGCCCTGAACCCGGAGAAGCCGGTGTTGCGCGGCTCTGCGGAGAACAGTGATGTGTTCTTCCAGCACAGAGAGGCATGCAACCGCTACTATAACGACGCAGTTGCCACTACTGAGATGTATATGAACACCATCAACGAGAAGCTGGGCACGGATTATCGGCTGTTTAACTACTACGGCGCGCCGGATGCAGACCGTGTGATTGTGGCTATGGGTTCTGTGTGCGACACCATTCAGGAAACCGTAGATTTTTTGAACGCGCGCGGCGAAAAAGTGGGCATGGTCAAGGTGCACCTGTATCGCCCCTTCAGCGCCAAGCATCTGCTGGCTGCCCTGCCGGAGACGGTGAAGCACATTTCCGTGTTAGATAGAACGAAGGAGCCCGGCTCCTTGGGTGAGCCGCTGTTCCTGGATGTGGTGGCTGCGCTGAAAGGCTCTGCCTTTAACGATGTGCCGGTGTACGGCGGTCGTTTCGGCTTAGGATCTAAGGACACCGTACCGGCGCATATTATCGCTGTGTACAACAATATGGCTGCGCCCCAGCCCAAGCCGGAGTTCACTCTGTCCATTGAGGACGATGTGACCCACTTGTCCCTGCCAGTGACCGAGAACCCGGACACCACCCCGGCAGGCACCACTTCTTGTAAGTTTTGGGGTTTGGGCTCCGACGGCACCGTTGGCGCCAACAAGGACTCCATTAAGATCATCGGCGACAATACGGATATGTTTGCCCAGGGTTACTTCTTCTATGACTCCAAGAAGTCCGGCGGCATTACCGTGTCCCACCTGCGCTTTGGCTCGTCACCCATTACCTCTACCTATTTGATCAACAAGGCAAACTTTGTGGCCTGCCACTGCCCGTCCTATGTGACCAAGTATGATATGGTACAGGATCTGGTGCCCGGCGGCACTTTCCTGCTCAACTGTATTTGGACCCCGGATCAGCTGGACAGCCAGCTGCCTGCGTCCATGAAGCGCTATATTGCAGAGAACAACATCCATTTCTATATCATTAACGGCATTAAGATCGCAGAGGAAGTGGGCTTGCCCGGTCGTGCTTCCACCATCTTGCAGTCTGCATTCTTTGCCATCTCCGGTATTTTGCCGGTAGAGAAGGCCATTGAGCTGATGAAGGCCGCCGTGGTCAAGAAGTTCTCCAAGAAAGGCGAGGCGGTGGTGAATGCCAACTTTGCCGGCATTGACCGTGGCGCCCAGGAGATCGTGAAGGTGGATGTGCCGGACAGCTGGAAGACTGCAGAAGACGCACCCCGCCGGCTGGAAGTACCCACCGATCGTCCGGAGATGAAGAAGTTTGTCAAGGAAATTCTGGATCCGGTTGGCCGCCTGCACGGCGATGATCTACCGGTATCTGCCTTTGCTGATCGGGCGGACGGCGTATATCCTGCCGGTTCTGCCGCCTTTGAGAAGCGGGGCATTGCCATTACCGTACCCCAGTGGGACGGCACCAAGTGCGCCCAGTGTAACCTGTGCGCCATGGTCTGCCCCCACGCAGTCATTCGCCCCATTGCCATGAATGCAGAGGAAGCGGCGGCCGCACCGGAGGGCACCACCATGGTGAAGCACAAGAGAGCGGATTATCAGTACGCCCTGATTGTGTCCGTACTGGACTGCACCGGCTGCGCCTCCTGCGCCAACGTGTGTCCCACCAAGTCCCTGACCATGAAACCCATTGCCAGCGAGCTGGATCGGCAAAAGATCTATGATGCACTGGTGGACACCTCCGAAAAACCGGAGCTGCTTACCAACAATACCATCGGCGTGCAGTACAGAAAGCCGTATTTGGAGTTCTCCGGCGCTTGCGCAGGCTGCGGCGAGACGCCGTATGCCAAGCTGGCCACCCAGCTGTACGGCGACCGTATGTACATTGCCAACGCCACCGGCTGCTCCTCCATTTGGGGCGGTTCCGCACCCTCTACGCCTTACACGGTAGACAAGAACGGCCACGGCCCCGCTTGGTCCAACTCTCTGTTTGAGGACAACGCTGAGTTCGGCTACGGTATGCTATTGGCACAAAAGCAGATTCGCGAGCGGCTGGCTATGGACGCCCAGCAGCTGCTGGACACCCCGGTGGCGGACAAAGCCCAGGCTTGGCTGGATACCTATGAGGATGCTGCTACCAATACGGAGCCTGCCCAGGCACTGATCGCTGCATTGCAGACGGCAGCGCTGGAGGGTGACGCCAAGGCGGCTGCTGCCGATTTCCTGAAAGACGCAGATTATGCGGCCAAGAAGTATCAGTTTATCTTTGGCGGCGACGGCTGGGCCTACGACATTGGCTTTGGCGGCCTGGATCATGTGATCGCGTCCAATGAGAATGTGAACATTGTTGTGTTTGATACGGAGGTGTACTCCAACACCGGCGGTCAGGCCTCTAAGGCTACCCAGACCGGCGCTGTGGCCAAGTTCGCTGCCTCCGGTAAGGTGGTCAAGAAGAAAGACCTGGCGCAGATTGCGATGAGCTACGGTTATGTGTATGTGGCTCAGGTGGCTATGGGCGCCAATGCCAATCAGTGCTTAAAGGCGTTCCAGGAGGCTGCGGCTTATGACGGCCCGTCCATCATCATCTGCTATGCCCCCTGTATTAACCACGGCATTAAGATGCCCTTTAACCAGGCAGAGCAGAAGAAGGCGGTTGCCGCCGGGTACTGGAACCTGTTCCGCTTTAACCCGGATCTGGCCAAGGCAGGGAAAAATCCCTTTACCCTGGACAGCAAGGCACCCAGCGCCGATTATGTACAGTTCATCGAGGGCGAGACCCGCTACTCTGCGCTGAAGCGTTCCTTCCCCGGCAAGGCGGAGAAGCTGTTTAGCATTGCGGCGGAGAACTCTATTGAGAAGTACAACAAGTTGGCTGCACTGGTAGACTTCTACGCACCCAAGGGCGAGTAAAGCCAAATAAAAAAACAAAGCGCTGCGGTTCGTCCGCGGCGCTTTTGCTTTGTGATAAAAAACAACCCCTGCACACCGGGTGCAGGGGCTGTTCCTTTATGTAAGGGCTTAGCCGTTGAGAATGGCAAAGTTCTCTTTGTTGGCCTTGTACAGGTTCTTAAACACTTTGAAGTTGCGGTCATAGACTGCCTTGTTGGCCGGGTTGGGCTTATAAGTGGTCTTTACCGGGATCAGCTTCTTTACGTCAAAGATGGAGGGGATGGCGCCCATACCTACGGCGATACAAGCGGCTGCACCCACGGCGCCGATGTTTTGCGGGGACTCTACCACCACTACATCACGCTGGAGAATATCGGCCAAAATTTGGCAGGTGGTTTCGCCCAAAGCGCCGCCGCCGCAGAAGCGCACGGTCTTGGACTTCTGATACTTGGTGGTTTTTAACTCCTGGCGCTCCAGCATCCAGCGCATGTGGAAGCAGATGCCCTCCACAACGGCGCGGATCAGCTCTGTTTTGCCTACATTCAGCCGAATGTTAAAGAACATACCGGCGGCATTGGGATCCTCAAAGGGACAGCGGTTGCCGTGGAGCCAGGGGGTAAAGATCACGCCGTTGGAACCGGCGGGAATGGTGTCAATCACTTCTTCCAGGTAGTCGTACATATTGAATTCTACCTGTTCCAGGCTGTCGGTAGCGTTGCCGTAGCGCTTTAAGAACACGCCAATCTCGTCCAGCGCCAAATGATCCTTGACCCAGCCTACGCACTTGTTGGAGGTCTCCAGCTCACCAAAGTAGTTAAAGGTCTCCGGATTGGCGCCTACAATGGCAGCCATCATCGCACCGGTATCAACCATCTGCTCCGGCACAACGGTGCCCACCCAGCCGGAGGTGCCGCTGTAAATGTGCGCGTCGCCAATCTCTACCGCTCCGGCGCCTACGCCGATCAAAGAGGCGTCGCCGCCACCGCCGTACACAGCGGTGCCCTGAGCCAGACCCAGCTCCTCGGCAGCCTTGGCAGTGACTTCGCCCACTTTATCGGTGCACTTTTTGATTTCCGGCAGGTGCTTCATATCCACGCCTACCATATCGCAAATGGGCTTGCACCAGCCCTCGTGACCCTTGCGGGTGTCATACAGCAGGGTGCCGAATGCAGAATCCTGGGTCATTACGAATTCACCGGTCAGGCGGCAGATGAGATACTCTTTCACATCCAGCCACTTATAGACTTTCTTAAAGTTTTCCGGCTCGTGCTCCCGCACCCAGCGGTACTTCCAAATGGGGTCCTTAACAGAGGAGGATACGGCACCGGTATAGCGCAGGTACTTGAGCAGCTTGGTCACTTCCGCACCGGCGATTTGTACGCCGTGGGCAATGCCCTTCTTCAGCTCATCGCCGGCTCGCTGGTCCATATAGGTCATGGGGCGGCGAATGCAGTTGCCCGCTTTGTCTACCAGGACCAAACCCTGCATGGCAGAGCAGAAGCTGATGCCCTCTACCTGGTCTTTGGTCACGCCTACGCACTTATTGAACACATTGCGGGTGGTGCTGCACATGGCGCTCCACCATTCATCGGCGTCCTGCTCGGCGCCGCCCTTTACGCCGGTCTCATCATCCACATACAGACCGTAGCCTGCGGTGTCAGAGGCCAGAATGCGCATGGTGTCGCCGATCTCAATCAGACAGGTCTTGACCCCGGTGGTGCCCACATCGTAGGTGATTACATATTTGCTCATAAAATATCCTCCCATGGTGTTGTACGCGGTAAATACCGTCACTTCTTTTCAAATGTAAATGCGCTCTCCACAAATTTCAGCAGTTGACCGATCACCCGCTCCTCGTCCATTTCCTCCACATCTACGCCGGTGTAGAACTTGAACCGCTCCTTGTAGTAGTCGCAGGTGTAAGAGAATTGCAGGGACATCAGCAGATTGTCCAAAAAGAAGGCAAAGAGCCGGGGGTCCAGATCCGGGCGCACATCTCCCTTGGCCAGCGCCTGCGCAATGGCCGTGGTGTAGATGCCGCTGGTCTCGCTCTCAATCTCCCGCACCAGCATTTGGGTGCGCGCGCTGTCTTTCTCCGAGGCGATCTCATTATACAGCCGAATGTAATTGGCATTTCGCTTGGAATGGACGCAGGTGGCGCGAATGAGCTTTTCTGCCTTGATCAGCAGCTTGTCATCGCTGGCCATAATCTCCTCGATCACCTGGGTCAGAATACGCATGCCCCGCTGAATGCAGGTGATGAACAGATCCTCTTTGGTCGCAAAGTACTTGTACATCAGCCCAATGCTGATCCCTGCGTTCTTGGCGATCACATTGATGTTGGCGTTTTCGTACCCTTTGGAGGAAAACTCCTCGGTGCCCACTTCCAGTATGCGCTCCCGTCGCTCCTCGGAAATGCGGTCAAATGCGTCCTTGTGATGTTTATTTACCATTTCAAAAAATTTTGTAGCCTTGCACAAAGAACGGAAAAGCCCTTTGTGCAATCCGTACAAATACTCCCTCTCTGTAAAGCGTGAACCGCAATTCACTTTTCTTATATTATCATTATTTATCCGTTATTGCAAGAAATCTGAATAAAAATGCGGGAAAATTGAACAAATTATTGCAAGTATCTATTTGACAAATCATTAAAAAGTGATATACTAAAGGTGTATTTTATGTGAGCGATGGCTCACGCCCCTTGGGGTGAGCGACGACTCATTGAATTTTAAGGAGGAACGACCATTATGGATACCCGATTTGCAATTTCTGAGTATCTTGATGCAGCGCAGGTCACCGCTCAGCTGGACGCGCTCATCAAAAAGCCTATTTATTCCATCAGCCCGGCTGCACTGAAGAAGTATGAAGAAGAATACTTCGACAAGAAGTGCGCGAAGTCTAAGGCGATGATCACCGAGGCGAGAGAGATCATTCCCGGCGGTGTGCAGCACAACCTGGCGTTTAACTATCCTTTCCCCATCGTAATGACCAAGGCCAAGGGTGCTAAGCTCTATGATATTGATGGCAACGAGTATTACGACTTCCTGCAGGCCGGCGGTCCCACCATCCTGGGCTCCAACGACGATGTGGTGAAGGAGAAGGTTAAGGAATTGCTGGACGATTGCGGTCCTTCCACCGGTCTGTTCCATGAATATGAGTACAAGCTGGCCAAGAAGATCTCCGACTGTGTTCCTTCCGTAGAGATGTTCCGTATGCTGGGTTCCGGTACAGAGGCCTGCATGTGCGCTGTGCGTGTGGCTCGTCTGGCTACCGGCCATAAAAACATCATCAAGATGGGCGGCGCTTATCACGGCTGGTCCGATCAGCTGGCATGGGGCATGCGTGTACCTGGCACCCTGAATCTGCAGTCTCACGGCGTACCGCTGTTCGTATTCAAGCACACCCAGGAGTTCTTCCCCAATGATCTGAAGAGCCTGGAGCGCAAGCTGATCCTCAATAAGTTCCGCGGCGGTACCGCTGCCGTGTTCATTGAGGCCATTGGTCCGGAGTCCGGTACCCGTCCGGTAGACAAGGACTTCCCCAAGGGCGTACAGGCACTGTGCCGCAAGTACGGCGCTCTGCTGGTTTGCGACGAGGTTGTGACCGGCTTCCGTATCGGCGTGTCCGGTGCGCAGGGCTACTTTGGTATTGATCCCGATATCACCATCTTCGGTAAGGTGATCGCCGGCGGTTACCCGGGTGCAGGCGGCATCGGCGGCCACAGAGAGGTTATGAAATACTTAGGCGCCGGCCTGGATAAGGGCAACGGCTCCGGCAAGAAGATCCATAAGGCAATGTGCGGCGGCACCATGGCTGCCACCCCCATCTCCTGCTGCGCAGGTTACACTGCCATTTGCGAGATTGAGAAGCGTAACGCCTGCCAGGTAGCCGGTAAGATGGCTGACCGTCTGGTACACGGCTTGCAGGCGCTGATCAAGAAGTATGACCTGCCCTTCGTGTGCTTCAACCAGGGTTCTGTATGCCACTTGGATACCGTTGGTACCATGCACTTTAAGGTGGACTGGAAGCATCCGTGGACCATTCCGCACACCTTGAAGGAGACCGGCAAGCGTCAGTCCGAGATGGAGCACATGGGCGCTGCTTACATGGCAGAGGGCTTGGTAACTCTGGCCGGTTCTCGTCTGTACACCTCCGCCGCTTATACGGAAGAGATGATCGACGACTGCCTGAACAGATTTGAGAATGTGTTCAAGAACTGCGTTTGCATCGAGGCGTAAGATTTTTTACCAAGGGCGGTACCGGGCAGTGATGCCCGGCCGTCCTTTTGGTACTTTTGCCCCCGGGGCAAAAATACGATTTTAAGGGGAAAACACATGGCTTACGAATTAGAAGAAGCAAAAAAGCTGGTCGTTGCGGCCGGCAAAAAGCTGGTGGAAAGCGGTCTGATCGCCCGTACCTGGGGCAATGTATCCGCCCGTATTTCTGACACCCAGTTTGTGATCACACCCTCCGGTCGGGCGTATGAAACGCTGACGCCGGAAGAAGTGGTTGTGGTTAATATTGAGGACTGCTCCTACGAGGGCGATATTAAGCCCTCTTCCGAGAAGGGTGTGCACGCTGCGGCGTACCGCCACCATCCCACCGTGGATTTTGTGATCCACACCCACCAGAAGGCGGCCACCATCGTCAGCATTACCGGCATGGAGATCCGCAATGTTTACAAGGATTTTCAGCCGGTCCTGGGCAATAAGGTGCCCTGTGCCGATTATGCTATGTCTACCACCAATTCTCTGCGCAAGAAGGTAGAGACGTGCATTATGATGAACCCGGGCTGCCGTGCCATTATGTTGATGCACCATGGCACGCTGTGCATGGGCGATACCTATGAGCAGGCCTTTGAGATTGCAGACGCACTGGAGAAGTGCTGCCAGCGGGTGATCAAGGACAACTATCTGCGTCATTCCTGGGCAGAGACATATTCTGACGAAGGTAAGCGCAACTTTTACCTGAAAAAGAATGGTGCTGTGGCTATGCCGGAGAGCATTTGTGATCTGGGATCCTCCGTTCGCAACGGCAAGACCTTTAGCTTGACCGTTGGCGGAGAGACCGTTGATGTGGATTTGGAGACCGGGCTGGGCATTACCGGTATTGCACCCAAGTGCGCCAAGATCCATAAGGCCATTTATGACAGCCAGGATTGCTCCATCATCAAGCATGTGACCGATCCGGATGTGATCGCTGTGTCCTGCACAGGTGAAGATATGATTCCTATGATCGACGACTTTGCACAGATCGCCGGCGTGGATGTGAAAAACCGTCCGTGGATCGACGGTGATACAGACGCTTGTGCCAAAGATATTGCTAAGGCCATGGACAGCCGCAATGCAATCCTGATTCAGGGCAACGGTGCCATCATCACCGGCAATTCCGATGGGGATATGCAGGCGCTGGAGATCATTATGGATAAGGGCTGCGAGGCCGTGATCGACACGGATATTTTCAATCGCCCCCATTATGTGCCCAAGGTGGAGTGCTTCTTGATGCGCACCGTGTATTTGGCCAAGTATTCCAAAGAGATCAATAAAAAGTAAGGTGCTTTGCACCACCGCCACCCATTGCCTTGCAGTGGGTGGTTTTTTTATGGATTGCAGGCCACCCAAATGCCCATATCGGCCGCGGTGCGATGTGTATTGTATTCTGCATCGTTGACACACAGGGCGGGCGGATGCTATCCGCCCCTACGGTCATCTGGTTATAATAACGCTTTCGTAGGGGCGGCAATCTGCCGCCCGCTTCTCCATACATACAAGCAAAAAAGGAGCCTCGCTGATGAAGCGAGGCTCCTTTTTTGCTTTCGCTTTTACTTTTCCAGCACCAGGGTAGTGACGGAGCGGGCAGGGAGGGAAAAGGCATCGGTGGCGGTGCCGCTGTCTGTCCTTGCCAAGTCGTTGTCCTTGTCGGTTACATAGGTGGTGTGGCGGGTGTAACCGTCCAGCGCCAGGGTGGTGCTGCGGGCCTTATCTGTGTTGTTGATGAACACGGCGGTAACAGTGCCGTTGGGGTTTTTGAATGCCACGGACTGCACATCGCTCAGTTCCTTCGGTAGGGTAATGGAAATGCGTACGCTACCCTCGTCTGTGAATTTGGAGAAGTTGCCCAGTACCCACAGCCGCTTGGAGGTCTCGACTTGATGGCTGTCCTTGTCCAGGTACACCAGTCCGTCGGTGTAGCCGCCAAAGGCGCAGGCGGTCCACCAGTCCCATTCTACCGCGTTTAGCACCGTCAGATCCTGATGAATAATCCCGGCCAGTGCCAGACCGTATTCCATGCCCAGGCCGCTGTCCATACCGTTCTTTTGGATCAGGTCGTACACGCCGCTGTTTTGGTCCTCGGTCATTTGGCAGTATTCCGTCAGCGCCAGCTTGTAATTGCTGCCGTAGGTGGTGGCTATGGCGTCGGCAAAGGCCTGCTTCTCCTCCGGGCTGGCCCAGTAGGAATGGAGTGCCAGCGTGGGCATACCCTTGCGAAGGGCGTTGTTTTTCAGCCAGTTGACACCGCTTTTGCCAAACATGGTCTTAAGGTATGCCATACAGGTGTCCGTGCCGATGTGACCGCTTTCCCAGCCTTCCAGCCGGCAGTCCTTTAGCGCGTCTTCCTGCGCCATTTGCTTCAAAAATACCTTGTACAGATCCCGGCATTGCGTCTTGGAATAGTAGCAGCCCTCCTGCTTGGCGGTGCCGTCCTCGTAGCCCCGCCAGCTCCATTCCGGCTCATTGATGGGAGACAGGCCGGTGACCCGATACCCGGCCTCCGTAAAGTGCTTGGCGCAGGCAATGCTGTACTTGGCAAAGTCTGCGTACCGTTCCGGCTCCAGGTTGGTTACATATTTTTCATCGTCCGGCAGGTAGTCGCAGTAGGCTTTGCCGTTGGCGGTGTAAAACACCGGGGCACTGTTAGAGAACAGGGTTACCCGCAGGTCTTCGTTCATACTTTTTGCCAGGGCCAGGGCATTTTGCGCTGCTGCGTCCCGCTCCCAGTGGTAGCTGCCGTCCTTGTCTATAAAGGCTTCTGCCCGGCGGTCCGGGTCGGTGATGGTGGCGTCGTCCTTGGAACCGGCGCCCAGGTTGTAGCGGTAAATATTCAGCCCAATGCCGCTGTTTTCGTCATACAGCAGGGAGAGAATATCCTTGGCGTTCTCCCAATTGCCTACCTCCTGGCTCCACCAGCAGGCAGAAGCGCCAAAGCCGTTTATTGTCTGATAGGCAGCGGTTGGTTCAATGGTGATGGCCTTGACCTGTGCGGCGGTGGCGGCAGGCTCTGTGTTGTCGGAGGTGCCGGCGGCGCACCCGGCCAGTAGGGCAGTGGTGCACAGAACAGCGGTCACTTTTTGTAAGCGTTTGGTGTATGCAGTCATTTTTCTCGTCCTTATGTGAATTTAGTCTGTAATGGTAATGCCTTTTTTCTCCCGCTGGGCAGCTAGCTCCGTTTCCATTTTCTCCCTAAAGTCGCCGGTCAGGTTGTAGAAGAACATGGGAATGGTGCATACCAGCAGACTGATGGCGGGGATCAGCGATACCACGCTGAATATACCGTTTCGCACCCCATGGCTCATCAGCAGCGGGTTGGCGGTGACAGAGGCGTTAATGGAGCCTACATCCAGATCTACAATAATGTACATGAGAATGATAAAGGAGGTGGAGAGCGCCGCCCCCAGTTTGGTGACAAAGCTCTGAATGGCAGAGCCCATACCGGTGAGCCGGGTGCCGGTCTTCCACTCCATGTAGTCCAAACAGTCGCCGATCATGGCAAAGGCGCACACATTGATGGCGCCGCAGGGCACGCAGCTGAGTACCAAAAACGGTACGCAGGCCCAGAAATGCTGATACCCGATGCACCACATAATCAGACTGGATACGGCGCCCAGCAGGCTGGTGGCAATAATGATCTGTTTGTAGTTGAATTTCTTAAACAGCACCGGCATCAGCAGCATGGCGCCGAACATACCCACGGCGCTGGCCACGCTAAACACGGTGCTCACCAGCGAGATATTGCCTTGCAGCGCTGCCTCCTGCTCCACGGCGGACAGGCCGGTTAGGTCCTTGCCGATATAAAAGCTGTAACGGGCGGCGTGCACTGCGCCGGCCTGGTACATATAACGGGCGGCGGAGAGAATACCCATTAGTGCCGTGAGCATTAAAGGCTTGCAGGTGAAGATCAGCTTCAGCGCAGAGGGCTGGCTTTTGTCCTTCTTAGGCGGAATCGGAATGTTCACCCGTTCCTTGGTCTTAAAATATACCCGGATAAACAGCAGATTGCCCACAATGGCGCAAAACAGGGCAATGCACATATACTTCGTCTTTTCCAGCTCCGTGCCGGACAAATTGAACTTGGGCAGAATAAAGCCCAGTACCATAAAGAAAGCGGTAGGTACGGCAGAGCCCACGCCGTTGGCGGTGCGCGCCTTGCTGATAATGCCGCCCCGCTCGTCTGCATTGGGCGTTAAGGCATTGGGCAGTGCCCAGAAGGGCACATCCGAGGCGGTGTAGATCATACCCCAGGCCACATAGGTAACGGCGGCGTAGATCATCTTGGCTGTGTCGCTGATATTGGGTGCGTAGAACAGCAGCACCGTCAGTATGGCAATGGGAATGGGTGTGTAAATGAGATACGGCTTCATTTTGCCGTTCTTTGGATTGGCGTGGTCCATAATATAGCCCATGATCGGGTCGTTAATGGCGTCCCACACCCGCGCCAGCAGCATCAGCAACAGTACAAATAAAGGCGTGAGCTTCAGCACGCTAATGTAAAAGTCTGAGATATAGCTGCTCATAATGGCATAGACCATGCCTTGACCCAGTGCGCCGACGCAGTAGGCCATCCATTCTTTTTTCGGCACATGATTTGTATGATCCATGTGACCGTCCCCCTCTGTATTTTATTTTTAGAATAAAATATTCCAATACTAAGATACCATAGCCACCTACCTGCCGTCAATGAAAATGTACAGAAATCTGCATAAAAATAACCGGATTTTTACATAGAATGGAAGTAGTCAACACTGCGCAAATATGCTACAATGGGTTTGATAAGATCATCAAAGGAAGGAATTTGTATGCAGATCAAACTCATTGCAATGGACCTGGACGGCACTTTAATGCTGCCGGACCATCAGCGGGTAGGCGAGACCACCCGCCGGGCGTTGGCTGCCTGCCGCCAACAGGGTGTGCGCCTGGCGTTGGCCACCGGTCGCACCTTGGCGCTGACGGAGCCGGTGCAGGCCCAACTGCCTTTTTTAGATTATATTGTATTCAGCAACGGCGCCGGTGTGTGGGATGTGCAGAACAAAAAGCGGATCCACAGTGACCCGATGCAGCTGGCGGATGCGCGGCAGATCTGCGCTTATTTGGACAGCCGCCCGGTGTACTATGAATTCTATGCCGATGGGGTGCCGGTGGCGCCTGCCCGGCGCAAGGGCATGGCGCGGCTGGACGGAGTGCCGGACAGCTTTGTGGACGAACTGCTGGAAAAAGTGGTGTACCGGGACAGTGTGGCAGACGCACTGGTTGGTATGACGGTGGAAAAGCTCAATCTCTTTACGATACCGATGGAAGAAAACCGAGCACTGCGCGCGTTTTTGCAGACCATGGGCCATGTGGAGATTACCTCCTCCATCGGGTGCAATGTGGAGGCCGGCAAGGTGGGCACCAGCAAGGCCACGGCCTTGGCTGCCTTATGCAGGCAACTGGACTATGACCCGGCCCAGGTGATGTGTTTTGGTGACGGCGGCAACGATGTGGATATGCTGCGCTACTGCGGTTGGTCGTATGCCATGGAGAACGGTACGGACGCGGCCAAGGCGGCTGCCCGCTTTTTGGCGCCATCCAATGATCGGGAGGGTGTTGCCCGCGTGGTTCGGCAAGAGATACTGAAGGAGAATGCAGATGAATAACAAAAAAATCGCCGCCATCGTGCTGATATTTGTGATTCTGTTTTTGGTGCTGGTACTGGGGATCGGCTTTTTTGGTGCCATTCCGCTGATTGGCAAGTGGATCGCCTTTGTGCTGGCCTGTCTGTTGGTGGTGTTTTGCGTGGTGTTCTTTTGGCTGGCCGGGAGACGAAGCCGATGAGTCGCAGATACACCCGGCGGGGCACGGCGCTGCTGCTGGTACTGGCGCTCCTGGTGAGTATGCTGGGGGCGGCTCTGCCTGTACTGCAAAAATCGGGTGCCGCTTCCGGCACCTTTGCGACTGCCTATACTGCTCTGTTGGAGAAAGCCCCGGTGGCGCAGGCGGATTTAGAGCGTGATTCTTATGGTCTGTGCCGCCTGGTAGTTACCGGCTACGGCGGCAAGGACTACGGCGCTGTGGCAGCGGCGGTGACGGACGGCTTGGCGATTTTGCAATATGACACACCGTTGGCTGCCCGCAAGGCGGCGGTACAGTTGGCGCAGGACGGCGCCACGGCGGAGCCGGACAGCCTGTGCCAATTAGAGACAGATACGAACCTGACCGGCAACCTTTGCCCCTGGGCGGGGGAGATGGTGGGTGCCACCGCTTTTTGCGCCCGGCGGCGGATCCCGGGTCACCGGGTAGTCATCGCTCAAATTGATACAGGTTTTATGCTGGATCACCCGGCGCTGCAAGGGCGGCTGGTGTCTGACGGCATAGATCTGTCCGGCGACGGTAGAGCCAATGCGGCCTATGACACCCGGCAGCGGGGCGCCACTTATTGGCACGCCACGGCGGTGGCCTCGGTGCTGGCCGGGAATACAGATGAGAATGTAAAAATATTGCCCTATAAAGTGGTGCGCTTCGGTACGGACACCTGCGCTGCCTCGGCGGTTTTGGCCGCCATGGAGGACGCTGTGGCGAAGGGCGCACGGGTGCTGAATATGAGCCTGAGCACCAGCCAAAATCGGGCGGGCTTTGCAGCCATGATGGACAAGGCTGCGGCACTGGGCGTGGCCGTGTGCTGCTCTGCCGGCAATGCGGGCGAACAGATCAGCAACCGCTATCCCTCGGCATTGCCCCAGGCCATTACCGTCAGTGCAGTGACGGTGGACAAGACGGTGGCGGGGTTTTCCAATTACGGCGATCTGGTGGATTACTGTGCCCCCGGCAGCCACATTACCGTAGCCACCATGGACAGCGGCGGTGCACCGGCCGCTACAACTGCCTCCGGCACCTCGCTGTCCTGCCCCTATGGGGCGGCCTGCTGTGCGCTGCTGCTGAGTCTGCACCCGGATTTGACCCTGGACCAGCTGAACGCGCTGCTGCAAGGGAGTGCAGAGGATTTGGGTGACCCGGGCTTTGATCCCATTTACGGCAACGGTCTGCTGCGGCTGGACAACCTGACTCAAACCGGCACCACAGGCAACCTAACCTATACCCTGACCCTGCCGGAGGGTACGCTGGCCCTCACCGGCACCGGTGACGGCGCAGATTATGACCGTGCGGCAGCCACGCCCTGGGCACTGTGGGCGGAAGAACTACAGCAGATCACGGTGGCGGATACGGTCACCGGGCTGGGCAATTTTACCTTTTCCGGCTGCCAAAACGCAGTGTTTACCCTGCCGGAGACTTTGCAGCGGCTGGGGGCTTATGTGTTTGAAAATTGCAAGGGCCTGCACACCATCACATTGCCCCGCAATGTGGTGCAGGTGGGCACCGGCGCCTTTTCCGGTTGCAGCGATTTGACGGTGCGGGGCTGGCGCAACACCCCTGCGCCCCGGGCTGCGGCTGCGGCAGGAGCGGCGTTCTTACCTCTGGGTTGCGTGCATAACTATGTGTGTCAGATTTTGCGGCCCACAGATACGGACCCGGGCAGCCTGATCTACACCTGCGCCGTGTGCGGCGATACTTATACAGAGCCTTATGCGGAGCCGCAGGTGCTGGGCAGCGGCAGCTGCGGCCGTGGGGTTAACTGGACCTGCTATGCCACCGGGCAACTGGAGATTACCGGCGCCGGGCGGCTGTCTGCTTACAGCAGCAGCGCTGCGCCCTGGGCTGCCTATGCGGATACGGTGAGCAGCGTGTTCATCGGCCAGGGCGTCACCGGTGTAACCGGTTACGCCTTTGCGGATATGCGGCGGGTGACGGCGTTCTCTGTCACCGGCGATTATTATACGGTGGCAGAGGGCGTGCTGTACAGCGGGGACGGCACGGAGCTGATCTGTTACCCCGGTGGTCGGGTGGCTACGGACTTTACGATTCCGGATGGGGTGACTGCCGTGTATGCGGCGGCGTTTCTGTCTGCCTGGCAGCTGCAACAGGTGGAGAGCGCTTCTGCTGCGCTGACCGTTACGGCAGACGGCCTGTTGTACGGCAAAAATGGGCGCACCCTGTGGATGGCGTTGCCTCAGTTCCATCAAGATACCCTTGTGCTGCGCCGGGCGGTGCTGATCGCCGGCGGCGCGTTCTTACTGAATCATACCTTGCGTACGGTGTACGCCACGGCCGCCGTGTCCGTGGAGCCCCACGGACTGGGGACTACCTTTTCTGACGGCTTTGTGCGCCGGGCGCTGACGGTGTACGGCTTGCCCGGCTCTGTGCTGGAGACCTACTGCGGCACGGCTATTCCTTTTTACCCGGTGAACAGCGGCGCCTGCGGTGCGGAAACTGCTTGGCAGTATGATTTGGACACAGCGGCGCTTACGATCAGCGGCAGCGGACCGGTGGCAGATTTTGCCGCCGATGTGGCGCCCTGGTCGCTGTTTGGTGCAGAGATACGGCAAGTGACGGTGGAGGACGGCGTGACCGCCCTGCCGGAAAGCAGCTTTGCCAATTGCACCGGCCTGACCCGGGTGACCCTGGGCAGCGGTATAGAGAAAATGGACGCCAACTGGTTTGCCCATTGCCCGAACTTAACAGAACTGACGGTTACCGCTACGGACACGGTGTTTCCGACTGCTGTCTTTGCAGGGGTGGGTGACGGTCTGACTCTGTACGGTTACTATGACACCACGGTGATGGACTATGCCGGGGCGCAGGGATTGACCTTTGTGCCGCTTGGCTGCCTGCACCGCATCTATACGGACAGCGGACCGGTGCCCACCTGCACGGCAGGCGCCACCCGCAGCCGCACCTGCGCCCGCTGCGGCGCAGACCTGGGCACGGTAGAACTGCCCCCGAATGGTCATACTTATTCGGAGACGGTGCAAACGGCGCCTACCTGTACAGCAACCGGGTGTTCCAAGTACACCTGCACCGTGTGCGGCGACAGCTACACCGCAGACACCCCGGCTTTGGGTCACAATTGGGTGCAGCGCGCCTATACGGCGCCCACCTGCTGTGTGGCAGGCCGTGTGCAGCGCTACTGTGCCCGCTGCGGTACGGAGGAAACGAACATTTTGTCGCCCACCCAGCCGGAGGGGCATTTTGTTAAGGGCACGGTCACGGACAAGGCCGGTGCGCCGCTGGAAAACATCTCCGTATCGTTGGACGGCACGCCGGTGGCTGTGACCAACGAGAACGGCGTGTTCCTGTTTGAGGGCGTATCCTGCGGGGATTATACTTTGACTTTTTGCGGCGACGGCTGCGTGCCCCGCAGTGTGCCCCTGTCTGTCAGCGGCGGCAACACCACCGCACCGGTGGCTGTTTTGTTACTGGTGGGTGATTTGAACGGCGACGGTTATGTAAACGCACGGGACGATGTGCTGGCTCAGCGGCAAGAGGTCTGTCCAAGCGATGGTGCCAATTTGTCGGTGAACCGGGTGCTGCCGGAGGTGACGCTGGATCGAATTTATGGCGTGCAGGCCAAGATCGGTGTGCTGTATATTCGCCAGTCGGCAGAGGAGAATGGTGCCTACCGCCGCCGATTTGAGGTGAATGTGCGCGCCTTTAACGAGTACCGGGTCGTGGACTGCGGCTTCCTGTACGGTAAGAATATGGCTGAGACGGATTTGGTGCCGGAGCGGGTAGGTGCAACCAACGCCCAGGGCTATACGGTCAAGCGAATGCCTGCGGCCTGTACCCCCGGGCGCAAGGTGCTGCTGTACGGCTCCTCCTCTGCCACCGGGCAGGTGAGCGCCCGGTTTTATATCACTTATACCAACGGCGTTATGACCAAGACTTATTTAAGCGAGGTATGTACCTATGACTATGACGAAGCCTAAGCTGCTGGTCTCCGCCTGCCTGCTGGGGGAGAACTGCAAGTACAGCGGCGGCAATAACAGGGATGAGCAGGTGCGGGCACTGGAACGATATTTTCAGCTGATTCCGGTGTGCCCGGAGTGCTTTGGCGGACTGCCTATTCCCCGGGAGCCAAGTGAAATTCGGGACGGCTGTGTGGTGAGCAAAAGCGGTGTCGATGTGACCGCTGCCTTTGCGGACGGGGCGGAAAAAACTTTGTATATTGCTGAGGAGGAAAACTGCGGCCTGGCGCTTCTTAAGGAGCGCAGCCCCTCCTGCGGCAGCCACTTTGTTTATGATGGCACCTTTACCGGAACGGTGGTGCCGGGGCAGGGCGTGACGGCGGCGTTGCTGGCCGGGCGCGGGGTAGAGCTGTTCAGCGAGGAGACCATTGCCCGCTTGCTTTTGCTGTACGGTCCGGACGAGATGTAAAAACTTGCCTTTTTTGTGTCTGCGGCGTTGACAACGCCCGGCGTCTAAAGTATAATGCAAATAAGGAAAGTGAGGGCTTTTTTCATGAAAAAATGGTTTACCCTTTGTATGGCTGTTTTGTTGCTGCTGGGCGCGTTTGCCGGCTGTACCAAAGGCGGATCCGGCGGCGAGAACACCACGGCAGAGACCACCACATCTCCCTTAGAGACCAAGTCCGCAGCCATTACCGGCAATACGGCCATCCGTTTGCTGGAGAGCTATTCTAAAAAAGAGCTGGGTCTGGACAATGTGGGCAAGAAAAAATATGAGTTTATGCTCAGCACCATTGGCTCGGAAATCAAGGGCAAAAAGTATATTCGCGCCGAGGCGGGCTATATGGACCAAACCGGCAAGGATGAGAACGGCAAGCCGGTGTACCAGATGAAGTCGTACAAGACTTTTTATATTGCTTATGACGGCAAGACTTTGCTTATCGACCAGGGCGACGGCAAGTACAAAACCCTGCAGATCGACAAGGCACGGCTGGATCAAGTGACCACCACCCAGGCCAGTACCCAGAAGCACGAGAGCACTTCTAAGAAAAAATAATCGGCAAAAACGCAAATAACAGCCTTTTATCGGCGGCGGATTGTGGGATTTTCCACAATTCTGCCGCCGAATTTTTGTGCTTTTTACCAGTATTTTTACTTCCAAACCCGGTTATTTTAAGATTATGTAAAAAACCGGTTGCCGGTGTTGCCTTTTGGCGGTTTTGTGGTAAAATGAATTTTGGAATCATAGAAACAAGGAGTCTTGTAGAATGAAAAAAACAAAAATTATTTGCACCCTCGGTCCGGCAACGGATAACGATCAGGTGTTGGCGGATATGATTAAGGCCGGTATGGATGTGGCACGGTTCAACTTTAGTCACGGTGATTACGATGCCCAGTCCAAGCGGCTGGAACAGTTGGTACGTGTGCGTGAGGCGCAGGGCGTGCCGGTGGCTACCTTGCTGGATACCAAGGGTCCGGAAATTCGCACCGGGGACTTTGAAGATCCCGACGGCGTTGTGATTCACAAAGGTGACACCTTTACGCTTACCACAAAAAAATGCCTGGGTGATGCCAAGCACTGCTATGTGAACTACCCCGGGTTGATAGACGATGTAAAAGTGGGCACCTCTATCCTCATTAACGACGGCCTGATTGCCATGGAGGTGACGGAACTGCGCCGGGACGAGATCGTTTGCCGGGTAACGGACGGCGGTTTGCTCACCAACAAAAAGGGCGTGAATGTGCCGGACATCAGCCTGAATATGCCTTACCTGTCTCCGGCAGATATGCAGGATCTGGAATTCGGCGCGTCTCATGATTTTGATTTTATCGCCGCGTCCTTTGTGCGTACCGCAGGAGATGTGATCTATCTGCGCAACTTCTGCCAGGCGCTGGGCTGGAACGATGTGCGTATTATTGCTAAAATCGAGAATATGGAGGGCGTCAATAACATTGATGCGATTATTGAAGAAGCGGATGGCATTATGGTGGCCCGCGGCGACATGGGCGTAGAAATCCCCTTTGAGCGGATCCCCGCCATTCAGAAGATGATCATTCGCAAGGTGTATTCTGCCGGCAAAGTGGTGGTGACCGCTACCCAAATGCTGGAGTCTATGATCACCAATCCCCGCCCCACCCGGGCAGAGATCACCGATGTGGCTAACGCCATTTATGACGGCACCTCCGCCATTATGCTCAGTGGCGAGACCGCTATGGGCGCCCACCCGGTAGAGGCAGTGCAGACCATGGCATCCATTGCCGCTACCACGGAGGAGGACATTGACTACAAGGTGCGCTTTTCCAATGTGTATCCGGCGCCGCTGACGAAGAATATTACTTCTGCTATCGGTCACGCTACGGTGACCACCGCCCATGACCTGGGCGCTGCCGCCATCGTAACGGTCACGCAAAGCGGCACCACCGCCCGCATGATCTCCAAGTACCGCCCGGATGTACCTATTATCGGCGCCACTACGGAGGAGAAGGTGCTGCACCAGCTGATGCTCAGCTGGGGCGTGGTGCCGGTACGCTGCGTGCGCCAGGATAATACGGACGCTCTGTTTGACCACGCGGTGGAGGTGGGCCGTACGACCGGCCTGATCCACCCGGACGATATTGTTGTCATTACCGCCGGTATCCCTCTGGGTGCCAGCGGCACAACGAATATGCTGAAAGTGCAGACGGTGCGATGAGCCCCTTGCGCTTTTTCACCGCCGAGGATCCGGATATGGCCTGGGTGCGTGTCATTCGCCGACAGGTGTTTGTGCAGGACTTGGGCGTGCCGGAGCAGCAGGAATTTGACGCGGCGGATCTGCCGGGGGCAGATACCGTTTATGCGCTGCTGACGGCAGAGGGCAGCCCTCTGGGCACCGGTCGCCTGCAAGGGGCGGCGGAGAACTATAAAATCGGGCGCATTGCCTTTTTACCCGCTGCCAGAGGGCAGGGGAGCGGCCGCCGACTGGTAACGGCGCTGGTGCGCCGTGCCGCCGAACAGGGCGCGCACCGTGTGCCGGTGGACGCTCGGCTGGAGGCTGTGGGTTTTTATGAGAAGTTGGGTTTTGTGCCCTGCGGCCAGCCGTTTGTGCAGCGGGGTATGCGCCATTTGCCAATGGAATTGACCGGGGCGGCACTGCGCCGCCTGTTGGGAGAGAACGACCATGACGAAGAAGAAAAATAAATTCATGCGTATTCTGCTACCGGTGCTGCTGATCGTGGCGCTGGTGGCTGCCGGGCTGTATGCCTACAATTTGGTGCGCACGGATGTGGCCGGGGAGCGGGGCAGTAGCGCCAAGTACACTCTGGTGATTGAGGACAACGACTTTGCCTATGAAATCGGCGCCAAGCTGAAAAACGCCGGTATGATCAAAAGCGATACGGTGTGGACCTGGTGGATGGACCGCAATTACCCGGATTTTACATACTATAACGGCGAGTATTACCTAAACGCCGGTATGAGCTATCAGGAGCTGGCGGAGAAACTGCAAAACCCGGACATTAGCCATAAGAAGGTGAAGGTCACCATTCCCGAGGGCTACACGGTGTTTGATATTGCCTCTACGCTGGAGAAAAAGAATGTGTGCAGCGCCAAGGATTTCTTAAAGGCGTGCAGCACCACCGAGGGCTACGATTATGACTGGCTGGCGGACTTTCCCAAGAATGACCCCCATGTGGGCTATATCTTAGAGGGCTTTTTGTTCCCGGCGACCTATGATTTTGGCGAGAACTCCAAGGCCACGGAGATTGTGGACGCTATGCTGGAGGCCTTTGACCAGCGGATTACCGATGAGGTGAAAACCTATTGCAAGCAGCGGGGCTACACGCTGTACCAGTTTGTGACCCTGTGCTCTATTGTGCAAAAGGAGGCACTGAGCAAATCCAGTCAAGGCAATATTGCCTCTACTTTGGAGAACCGGCTGGACAAGGGCATGAAGATCGAGTGCGATGTGACCTATTACTATGCTAAGGCGCTGCGGGATCATGGCTTTTCCCAGTCGGTGTATGACGCTTATTACACCTACCGTTGCCCCGGCCTGCCTGCCGGTCCCATTGCCAACCCGGGTACGGAAATTATGACTGCCACCGTGGAGCACCCCAGTACCGATTATTTGTATTTCTTCTCGGACCTGAAAGGGAACTTCCACTTTGCCGCGACTTATGGTGAATTTGAAAGCTTAAAGGCCAAGTATCCCTGGAAATAATGGACTTTTGGCGATTATCACCAAAGAACGGAGCAAAAGTTTGGAGAAAGTGCCAAAGGCCTTTTCGTTGACGGCAAAATTGAAAATATGGTAAAATAAGTGTGTCCCTTGTGGGGCACACTTATTTTTTTACCTTCATACAAAGAAACAAAGAAAGCGAGGATTTTTATGAAAAAATTACTTTCCACCCTGCTGGCTGTCCTGCTGGCTGTAACCATGCTCACCGGCATGGCGATCCCTGCCCAGGCAGCGGAGAACGACATTTTCAACCCCGGCGTGCTGGAGCTGGACGGCAGCCGTACTTTTACCATCAGCAAAACCAAAAGTTCTGCCTTCTTTTCTTTTACACCGGAAACCACGGGATGCTACGAATTCCGTATTCAAAATAGAAAATTGAAAGATGTAGATGTGGATTTTGGCATAATGGACAATTATGCAATGATGTTAACTTCTGCAGAAGAGGTAGATGCGGCGCGTTACAGAGGTGTTTCAGATACGCTTGCGACTGCAATGACTTTACAAGCAGGTGAGCGTTATTTGATTTATTTTATTGCTTATAACCAGGAGCAATGGGAGCGCCCGGTGGATTTTAATGTGAATGTGGGTATGCACACACATGACGTTATAAAGGGCGATATTAAAGCCACGCACTACGATGATGGCGAGAACTATAAGCTGTGCAAGTATTGCGATGAGTATAAGGGCTACATGAATGATTACAATGCCTATGAGACCGTCGCATTGAGCAAGACTTCCTATACCTATGACGGCAAAGAGAAAAAACCGGGCGTTACGGTTACGGATTGGTTGGGTGATCCTATCTCCAAGAGTGAGTACACCGTGACTTACCCCAAGAGCGCCAAGAATGTAGGCAAATACACCGTGACCATCAAGTTTAAGAACCACTATGCCGGCACGGAAAAGCGCACTTTTACCATCAATCCCAAGGGCACTTCTTTGAGCAAGGTGACCAGCCCCAAAAAAGCCCAGCTGAAAGTGACTTGGAAGAAGCAGGCCTCCCAGACCACCGGCTACCAGGTGCAGTACAGCACGGACAAGAACTTCAAAAAAGGCAACAAGACCGTGACTGTAAAGGGCGCCAAGACCACCGCCAAGACCATTTCCAAGCTCACCAAGGGCAAGAAATACTATGTGCGGGTGCGTACCTATAAGACGGTGAACAAGACCAATTTCTACTCCGGCTGGAGCAAGAGCACCTCTGTTACCGTGAAAAAATAAGAAAACCGTTGACAAATCCGCGCGGGTGTGGTAGACTATTGCCACAACAAAGCAGAACGACCCTGTTCTCCCCTCCCGCTGCGGCAAAGAGGGCAATCTTCAATTCCTGAGATTTGAGAGAAGTGCGGGCGTTTTGCGTCCGCACTTTTTGGCTTTTCAGCCGGTGCAACTTTATCAAAGAGGTGTTATTTATCAGCAGAGAAAAGGACACAGTCCAACTCAACGAACAAATTCGGGATAAAGAGCTTCGTATCGTCTCCGCCGACGGCGAGCAGTTGGGGATCATGAGCGCCCGTGACGCGCAAAAGATTGCCGATGATCGCGGTCTGGATCTGGTGAAGATCGCTCCCCAGGCCAAGCCCCCGGTCTGCAAGATCATGGATTACAGCAAGTACCGTTACGAGCAGGCCAAGCGGGAGAAAGAGAACCGCAAGAATCAAAAGACGGTGGAAACGAAAGAGATTCGTCTGTCCCTGAAGATCGACATCGGTGACTTCAACACCAAGCTCAACCATGCCAAGAAGTTCTTAGAGGCCGGCAACAAGCTGAAGGTATCTATCCGCCTGCGCGGGCGGGAGATGGCCCACTCTGACCTGGGCGTTGCCACTATGCAGCGCTTTGCCGAGGGGATCGGCGAGCTGGGCTCTGTTGACAAGCAACCCAAACTGGAGGGCAGACAGATCCTGATGTTTATGTCCCCCAAGGCAGCAAAGTAAATTCACAAAACGGAGGAATAGATTATGCCTAAAATCAAAACGCACAGCGGCGCAAAAAAGCGCTTCAAGACCACCAAAAGCGGCAAGGTAAAGCGTGCTCACGCTTACACCTCCCACATTTTGACCAAGAAGTCCACCAAGCGTAAGAGAAACCTGCGCAAGACTGCCGTTGCAGATGTGACCAACCAGAAGCAGTGCAAGCGCCTGGTGCCCTACAAATAAGAGACAACGCGTTTTATCAGAATATCGGAGGTAAGAAAGAATGGCTAGAATTAAAGGCGCTATGGCGACCCGCAAGAGAAGAAAGAAAGTATTAAAGGCTGCGAAGGGTTATTACGGCGGCAAGCACCGTCTGTTTAAGACTGCTAAGCAGGCTGTGATGAAGAGCGGCCAGTACGCTTACATCGGCCGTAAGCAGAAGAAGAGAGATTTCCGCAGAATGTGGATCACCCGTATCTCTGCTGCCTGCAAGGCAAACGGTATGAATTACTCCACCTTTATGAACGGTTTGAAGAAGGCCGGCGTGGACCTGAACAGAAAGATGCTGTCTGAGATCGCCATTGCCGATCCGGCGGGCTTCACCGCTCTGACCGAGACCGCTAAGGCTGCTCTGTAAGATTTGCCAATGACGGACTGTACCCTTTTGGGTGCGGTCCGTTTTGTTTTTTTCAAAAAGTCAAAATTTTTTGTCTTTGGGTGTTGCACTTTTTTGCGATATAATGTAATATAAGATTTAATTTAATAAATAAAGCCAGTGGTTTGGTTAAACAGATAGGGGTCGGCCCGGTGCCGACTGCATAGTAGCACGCCAAAACGGAGATGTGTATGGATAAAATCACGGGAAAACAGAATCAACTGATCAAGGACACCAAAAAATTGTTGGCCTCCGCCAAGGCACGCCGGGACGCTCGCTCCTTTGTGCTGGAGGGGGCGCGGCTTTGTTTTGATGTCCTTCATTCGTTTTACACCGTTGCGCTGGTGTTGGTCACCGCCGACTGTATGGCGCGCTACCCGGCGGAATGTGCCCGGTTGTGTGATCGGGCCGATCGGGCGGTGGAGATCAGCAGTGAGGTGGCGGACAAACTGGCGGAGACGGAGCACACCCAAGGCATCTTCTGTGTGTGCAAAATGCCGGCGGAGAACCCTACCATTGAGACCGGGCGCTTTATCGCTTTGGACGGGGTGCAGGATCCCAGCAATCTGGGCGCCATCGCTCGCAGTGCAGAGGCGTTGGGCATAGCCGGTTTGCTGGCGTATAACTGCTGCGATGTGTATAATCCCAAGGCGCTGCGCGCCTCTATGGGCAGCCTGCTGCGGCTGCCGGTGACCGTCAGTTACGATTTGCGGGAGGATCTGCTGCTGTATAAGGCAGAGGGGTTCCAGGTGCTTGGCACCGTGCCGGTGGATACGGCAGCCAAAATTACGGAGACCCACTTTACCAAGTCCTCTATCTGTGTGATCGGTAATGAGGGCAACGGAATCAGCCAGGGGGTCAAGCAGGTGTGCGACGATCTGGTGACCATTCCCATGAAAGGGCGGGCCGAGAGCCTGAATGCCTCCGTTGCGGCGGCCATTACCATGTGGGAGATGATGCGATGAGCGAGACGGCCTACTGGGTATGGCTCCAATGTGCCCTGGGAGAGGGCGCGGCGGTACAGCCTTTGTTAGAAGAATTCGGCAGCGCCAAGGCGGTGTACGACGCCAACATTATGGAGTGGCGCATGACCCCGGCGCTGACAAAATATCAGGTGCAGCACTTGGAGAGCACGCCTTTGTCCGCTGCGGACAAAGTGCTTTCCACCTGCAAGCAGCAGGGCTGGCAGATGCTCCCCTATGACCATCCGGATTATCCCCGCCTGCTGCGGGATCTGCCGGACCCGCCGCTGGTGCTGTATGTGGACGGCACCGTGCCGGACTGGAACCGGCAGCTGACCCTGGGCATTGTGGGTACCCGCCAGGCGTCCGCTTATGCGGTGCAGGTGTGCGACATTATGGCTAAGGGCGTGGCAGGTGCCGGAGCCCTTGTGGTCAGCGGCGGCGCGCTGGGAATCGACAGTACCGCCCATAAGGGCGCGATGTTGGCCGGCGGCACCACCGTTGCGGTGCTGGGCTGCGGTCTGGGTACCCGGTATTTGATGCAAAATGAGCCGCTGCGGGCAGAAATTCGTAGCCACGGTGCGCTGGTAACGGAATTTCGACCCTTTACCCCGGCAGGGAAGCACACCTTCCCTTTGCGTAACCGCTTGATCAGCGGTATGAGCGAGGGCTTGCTGGTGGTAGAAGCCGGCAGCCACAGCGGCTCTTTGATCACCGCCCGTTGCGCGCTGGAACAGGGGCGCGATGTGTATGCGGTGCCCGGCTCCGTGTTGTCTACGGACTTTGCCGGCACAAACGATCTAATCAACGACGGTGCTTATGTGGTGACCCAGCCGGTCCAGCTGCTTTCCGGTTATGCGGAGCGCTACCACCTGGATCTGGACCGGGTGCCCAGCGTGCAGCAGCTGCTGGCGGCGGAGCAGGACCCGGGCGCCAACTTGCCCCAAACCTCTAAGGAGTACGATTTTGAACGGCTGGAGGAGGGGCGGCAGCGGCTGAAAAAGCGACGAGAAAATCAGGCGCTGCTTACAGCTGCGGAAAGTGCGGTGCTTGCTGCACTGCCGGAGGTATTCACCCCGGTAGATCAGGTGGCAGCCAAGGCAGCTATGCCCCAGGGACAGCTGCTGGCGGCACTGACCAAGCTGGAACTGCTGGACCTGGCGGAGAGCGCCCCCGGCAGCCGCTTTCGGAAGAAATAACAGCTCGAGAGAGAAAGGATATAGAACAAATGTCAAAACTGGTTATTGTGGAGTCGCCGGCCAAGGCGAAAAACATTAAGGGCTACTTGGGCAAGGGGTACGATGTGGTGGCCTCTATGGGCCATGTGCGGGATCTGCCCGCCGCCCGGCTGTCTGTGGACATTGCCCATGACTTTGCCCCTAAGTATGCGGTAATCGCCGGCAAGGAGAACTTTGTAAAGGACCTGAAAAAAAAGGCCCAGGCCGCCGATTATGTGTACCTGGCAACGGACCCTGATCGGGAGGGCGAGGCCATCAGCTGGCACCTGGCCACGCTGTTGGGGCTGGATATGAACGAGAAAAACCGGGTCACCTTTAACGAGATCACCAAGCACGGCGTGCTTACCGGTATGGAGCACCCCCGCGCCATTGATATTGACTTTGTAAATGCCCAGCAGGCCCGGCGAATTTTGGATCGGCTCATCGGCTACAAGCTGTCGCCCTTTATCAGTCAAAAAATCCGACGGGGTTTGTCTGCCGGTCGTGTGCAGTCCGTGGCGCTGCGGCTGGTGGTGGACCGGGAAGAGGAGATCCGTGCTTTTAAGCCGGAGGAATACTGGTCCATTGACGCTAAGTTTACCAATCCGCCGGAGCGCAAGAGCTTTGCCGCCGCCCTGGCCGGCAAGGTGGATGATAAGACCAAGATCAAGATCACTTCCAAGGAGGAGAGCGACAAGATTCTCTCCGATCTGGAGGGCGCCGAGTACATTGTGCAGTCGGTGAAGAAGGGCACCCGCAAGAAGAGCCCTACCCCGCCGTTTATCACCTCCACCTTGCAGCAGGAGGCTTCCCGCCGCCTGTCCTTCCAGGCCAAGCGGACCATGAAAGCCGCCCAGGAGTTGTATGAGGGCGTGGAAGTAGCCGGTCACGGCACACTGGGTCTGATCACTTATATGCGTACGGACTCCCTGCGTATCTCCGAGGAGGCACGGGCTGCCGGCAACGCCTTTATTACAGAGACTTACGGCGAGAAGTACCTGCCCAAGAAGCCCCGGTATTTTAAGTCCAAGAGCAATATTCAGGACGGCCACGAGGCCATCCGCCCTACCACCCCCTCCATTACCCCGGAGATGGTGAAGGGCAGCGTTACCACCGACCAGTACAAAATCTACAAGCTGGTGTGGGAGCGGTTTATTGCTTCCCTAATGGAGAACTGCCTGCAAGAGACCATGAAAATCGAGATCGTTGCCAACGGCTATGTGTTTAACGCCACCGGCTACACGGTGAAGTTTGACGGCTTTACCGTGCTGTATGAGGAGAAAGGCGACGACGGCAAAACCGAGGGCGCAGCACCCCTGCCGCCGGTAAAGGCCGGCGACAAGCTGCGGCTCAAGAGCATTCTCGGCAATCAGCACTTTACCCAGCCCCCCGCCCGGTACACGGAGGCGTCCCTGACCAAGGCACTGGAGGAGAACGGCGTGGGTCGTCCCTCCACCTATGTGACCATCACCTCCACCATTGTGGGTCGGGAGTATGTGAAGCGCGAGGGCAAGCAGTTCGTGCCCACGGAGCTGGGTGAGGCAGTGACCAAGCTGCTGGAGGAGCGTATGCCCAACATTGTGGATGTAAAGTACACCTCCAAGATGGAAGCGGATCTGGATAAGATCGACTCCGGTGATCGGGATTATATTGATATGATTCTTCACTATTACGAGGACTTTGAGGCCCCGCTGGAAAAGGCAAAGAAGGAAATGCAGGGCGTGAAAATCAAGCTGAAAGAGGAAGAGACGGATGTGGTCTGCGAAAAGTGCGGGCGCAACATGGTCATCAAAGTAGGCCGCTACGGCAAGTTCCTGGCCTGCCCCGGCTATCCGGAGTGTAAGAATACCAAGCCTCTGGTGTTTAAGACCAAGGCCAAGTGCCCGGTGTGCGGCGCCGATGTGATCGAGAAAAAGACCCGTAGGGGCACTTCTTTCTACGGCTGTTCCGCTTATCCCAACTGCAACTTTATGACCTGGGATGTGCCCACCGACGAGGTGTGCCCCCAGTGCGGCAAGTCCCTGTTTAAGAAGCGGGGCAATGTGCTGGTATGCCTGGACGAGAAGTGTGGCTTTAGCAAACCGGCACCTAAGAAGAAAAAAGAACAGGCAGAGGAATAAATGAGATTTACAGTAATCGGTGCAGGCTTAGCCGGTACGGAGGCGGCGTGGCAGATTGCCAATGCCGGCCACCCGGTCACCCTGCTGGAGATGAAGCCGGTGCAGTATTCACCGGCCCATACATCGCCATTGTTTGCAGAGCTGGTGTGCTCCAACTCCTTAAAGGCCGCCCGGCTGGAAAGTGCGGCGGGGTTGCTCAAGGAGGAGATGGCTCGGCTTGGCTCTCTGACGGTGCCCATTGCTCGGCAGTGCGCTGTGCCTGCCGGCGGTGCCCTGGCCGTGGATCGGGAGCAGTTCGCCTCTCGGGTGACGGCGGCGGTGGAGGCGCACCCCAATATCACCGTAGAGCACCGGGTGGTGACGGAAGTACCCCGCGGGGCGGATCAGATCACCGTGGTGGCCAGCGGTCCGCTGACGGCGGACGATCTGGCGTCGGATATTGAGCGGCTTTGCCCCGGTCGGTTGTCCTTTTATGACGCGGCGGCGCCCATTATCACAGCGGAGAGCGTGGACTATACCAAGGTGTTCGGCGCCTCCCGCTACGACCGTGGCGGCGACAGCGACTATTTGAACTGTCCCTTCAATCGGGCGGAATATGAGGCATTTATAAACGCGCTGGTGCATGCCGAGGGTGCAGTGACCCATGATTTTGATGTGTACGAGGGCTGTATGCCCATTGAGAAGTTGGCAAAGCGTGGCGCGGACGCACCCCGGTTCGGTCCCATGAAGCCGGTAGGGCTCATTGACCCGGCTACCGGGCACCGCCCTTGGGCCTGTGTGCAGCTGCGTCGGGAGAACGCCGGCGGCACCTTGTTTAACCTGGTGGGCTTCCAGACCAACTTAAAGTTTCCGGAGCAGCGGCGGGTGTTTCGTATGATCCCCGGACTGGAGCAGGCGGAGATTGTGCGCTACGGCGTGATGCACCGCAATTCCTTTATTGACTCGCCCCGGCTGCTGGGTGCGGATTACGCACTGCGCAGCCACCCCAACATTTTCTTTGCCGGCCAAATTACCGGTGTGGAGGGGTATATGGAGTCCGCCATGAGCGGCATTTTGGCCGGGCGCAATGCCGCGCGCCGAGCAGAGGGCAAGCCCACCGGCTGCCCGAACGGCGAGACGATGAGCGGTGCTTTGACCCGCTACATCAGCGACGAGAGCGTGAAGCACTTTCAGCCCATGGGCGCCAATTTCGGCATTTTGCCCCCCATGGAGCCGAAAATTCGAGATAAAAAAGAGCGCTATGCGGCTTTGTCTAACCGGGCGCTGGCGGCACTGGACCGCTTTTTGGAGAAATGAGCATGAAGATCATTGTAGACGCATTCGGCGGCGACCACGCACCCTTGGAGATTCTAAAGGGCGCCATGCAGGCGGTGGACACCTATGATGTGGACATTATCTTAACAGGCAAAGAGGCGGAAATTCGCCGCTGCGCGGAGGAGAACCGCTTGCAGCTGCGACGCACCCGCATTGTGGATGCTCCCCAGGTGATCACCATGGAGGACGACGCCAAGAGCGTGCTACGCAGCAAGAAAGACTCATCCCTGGGCGTGGCGTTTCAGCTGTTGAAAGCCGGGGAAGGGGACGCGCTGGTCAGCGCCGGCAATACCGGTGCCGTGACCGTAGGCGCTACGCTGATCACCGGGCGGATTAAAGGGGTTAAGCGACCGGCGATTGCCTCGGTTATGCCCTCTGCAAGCAAGCCTTTTTTGATGATGGACTGCGGCGCCAATGCAGAATGCAAGCCGGAGTTCCTGTGCCAATTTGGGCTGCTTGGTTCCCTGTATATGCAGCATGTGCTCCATGTGAAGAACCCGCGGGTGGCTCTGGCCAATAATGGCACGGAGTCCACCAAAGGCACCCCCACCGTGCGGGCGGCCTATGACCTGATGACTGCCGCACCGTACAATTTTGTGGGCAATATCGAGGGTCGCCAAATTCCCTTTGGGGACGCGGATGTGGTGGTGGCCGACGGCTTTACCGGCAACCTGATCTTAAAAACCTACGAGGGTGTGGCCAAGGTGCTGATGAACGAGATGAAGGGCCTGTTCAAGAAGAACGCCTTTACGCTGCTGTCTGCCCTGGGTGTGTCCGGCGGGCTGAAAAATATGAAGGCCAAGTTTGACTATAAAGAATACGGTGGCGCCGTAATGCTGGGGGTACAAAAGCCGGTGGTCAAGGCCCACGGCTCCGCAGACGCCCGCACCTTTAAGAATGCCATCAAACAGGCGGTCTGGTTTTTGCAAAACGACCTGATCGGCCATATAGAAACCGCCCTAGCAGCTCCTGCTGCCTCGGCAGAATAAGAGGAAGTTCGGTTATGGAATCTTTGGAACATAAGATTGGATATACCTTTCAGGATCGCAGCCTGTTGCAGGAGGCACTGACCCATTCCAGCTACGCCAACGAGCGCCACGGCCGCGTGCGTTGCAACGAGCGTATGGAGTTCCTGGGGGACGCGGTGCTGTCCATTGTGTCTGCAGAGCTGCTGTACACCCGGTTCCCGGATATGCCGGAGGGTCAACTGTCCAAGCTGCGCTCGGCGCTGGTGTGCACCCAAAGCTTGGCCGGGTTTGCCGCCCAGATCGACCTGGGCAGCTACCTGCGTATGGGCAAGGGTGAGATCCATACCAAGGGCTGGGAGCGCCCCTCCACGCTGGAAAATACCTTTGAGGCGCTGATCGCCGCCATTTATTTGGACGGCGGTATGGAACCGGCCAAGCGGCACATTCTCCGCTTTTTAGTACCGGCGTTGGAGAATCACACCACCGCCTTTAAGGACTACAAGACCACCCTGCAAGAGGTGGTACAGCAGAACCCGGGGGAGAATGTAACCTATGTGCTGGTGGGAGAGAGCGGCCCGGACCACGACAAGCGCTTTCAGGTGCAGGTGCGGCTCAATTCCAATGTGATCGGCTCCGGTGTGGGTCGCAGCAAAAAGGAAGCGGAGCAGGAGGCGGCCAAAGAGGCGCTGCACCTGATGGGTCTATGAGAAAGGGCAATATCAGTATTTTTGTGCCCCATATCGGCTGCCCGTGCCGGTGCTCTTTTTGCGATCAGCGCACCATCAGCGGCCAAACGGCGCCGCCTACGCCGGCAGATGTGCGCGCCGCTTGTGAGAAAGCCTTTGAAAAAGACGGTTTCAGCTATGAAATTGCGTTTTTTGGAGGCTCCTTTACCGCCATTGACCCGGCATATATGCAGTCCCTGCTGGCTGCTGCCGCACCGTATGTGCAGGCCGGCAAGGCCACAGGCATTCGGGTGTCTACCCGGCCGGATTGCGTAGACGACGCGGTGTTGGCACTGCTAAAATCCTACGGCGTGACTGCTGTGGAACTGGGGTGCCAGAGTATGGATGACCGGGTGCTGACCCGGTGCCGCCGGGGCCACACGGCAGCGGACAGTATTGCCGCCGCCCAGTGCGTGCACCGAGCGGGGCTGGAACTGGGCGTCCAGATGATGACCGGCCTGCCCGGCGATACGGACGATACCGCCTTGGAAACGGCTGGGCAGCTGATCGCCTTGCGCCCGGCCACCGTGCGGATTTACCCAACGGTGGTGCTGGCAGGTACGGAGCTGGAACGCCAATACCGCAGCGGGGACTATGTGCCCCAAACGGTGGAGCAGGCGGTGGACCTGTGCAGCCGGCTGGTGCCGCTGTTTACTGAGGCAGGGGTGCGGATCATTCGCCTGGGACTGCACAGCAGCCCGGAGGTGAAAGCCCGGCAGGTGGCCGGCGCCTTTCATGACAGCTTTGGCGAGCTGGTGTATTCCCGTATGTTGCTGCGCCGGGTGTTGGCGTATCCGCCGGGCGCGTACACCGTGACGGTGCACCCCCGGTACTACTCTCGCTTTGTGGGAAATAAAAAACAAAATCTGGATGAACTGGCCGCAAGGCAGTATCAAATCCGGTTACAAACAGATACCGCCCTGGCGGGCGAAATGAGGATCGAATATGGTATTAAGAACACTTGAAATGCAGGGGTTTAAGTCCTTCCCGGACAAAACGGTGCTGAACTTTGGCAAGGGCATCACCGCCGTGGTGGGACCCAACGGCTCCGGCAAGAGCAATATCTCCGACGCGGTGCGTTGGGTACTGGGCGAGACCAGTACCAAGTCCCTGCGTGGTTCTAAGATGGAGGATGTGATTTTTGGCGGCACCTCCGCCCGTAAGGCACTGGGCTTTGCCCAGGTGCAGCTGACCCTGGACAACAGCGACGGCACCTTAAAGGACCGGGGCGAGATTGTCACCGTCACCCGCCGCTATTACCGCAGCGGCGAGAGCGAGTACAAGATCGACGGCGAGCAGGTGCGGCGCAAGGACATTCGCGAGCTGTTTATGGACACGGGCTTGGGCGCCGACGGCTATTCTCTGGTGGGTCAGGGCAAGATCGATTCGATTATTTCTGCCAAGAATGAGGACCGTCGGGAACTGTTTGAAGAGGCGGCGGGAATCTCTCGCTTCCGCCACAAGCGCACAGATGCCCAGCGGCGGCTGGAGCAGGCACAGGAGAATTTGGTGCGCCTGCTGGATATTTTGGGCGAGTTGGAGAGCCGAGTAGGCCCCTTGAAAGTCCAAAGTGAAAAGGCGGCTGCCTTTTTAGACCTGAGTGCGGAAAAGAAAGAACTGGAGATCGGCGTTTGGCTGCAAAAGCTGGACCGCTTTACAGATGAATTGCGGGAGCAGGAGCACCGCATTGATGCCGCCGGTGCCTCTTACCAAATTTGTGAGGCGGATCTGGCAGAGATTGAGAAGAAAATTGAAGAAGCCGCCGCCGGTGCCGCTCAGCTGAATGTGGAGATTGAGGAGCAGCGCCTGGCCTCCCAAAAGCTGGAGGAGGAGGCTCTGCGCAAGGACGCAGAGATTCGGGTACTGGAGACCAATTTGCAGCACCAAACCGAGACCGTGGAGCGCCTGGAACAGGAGATCCGTGATGCGGACCAGACCGGCGCCACCTTAGAGGAACGGCTGGCTCGGCTGCGCCAAACCATTGGGGATAACGATGCTGCCGGAGCGGACAAGCGCCGCCAACTGGAGGAGATCACCCGCCAGAGCCAGGCACTGCTGGACTCCGGCGACAGCAATACAAAAGAGACTACGGAACTGAACCGCAAGCTCAGCGACCTGACCTTGCAGCTGTCTGACGCCAAGGTGCAGGCCTCCGCCGCCGCTTCTTCTATGGAGGAGATCGGGCAGCGTTCCGGCTCCGTGGACGACTTGCTGGCTGCCTGCGGCAAGGAGACCCAGCGAATCCTTGCCCAGCAACAGGAGAGCCAGGAGAATCTGGCGTTCTTGCAGCAGCGCATTGATGAGAACAGCAACGCGCTGTCCGGCTATCAAATGAAGCTGCAGGGCAAAACCGCCGCAGCGGAGAAAATCAAGTCCAAACTGGACGAGCTGGCCGCCGCCGTGCAGCAAAAGCAGCAGCGAGCCAATCTGCTGTCGGATTTAGAAAAGAATATGGAGGGCTTTTCCGGTGCGGTAAAGGCGGTGATCCGCCAATCCAGAGCCGGTGCGCTGCGGGGGATCCACGGGGTGCTGTCCCAGCTGATCACCGTAGAGGACGCCCATTCCACGGCCATTGAGGTGGCGCTGGGCGCCGCCATGCAGAATATTGTGACGGATAACGAGGCGGATGCCAAGCGCGCCATGCAGTACCTAAAGCAGAACAACGCCGGGCGAGCCACATTCCTGCCCATCAGCAACATTCAGGGCCGCCGGTTAGAGGAGCGGGGTCTGGAGGACTGCTTTGGCTATGTGGCGCTGGCGCCGGAGCTGGTAGACTGCGACCGCCGGTACAGCCAGATCATCTCTAACCTGCTGGGTCGCACGGTGATTGTGGAGGACTTGGACTCTGCCATCGGTATGGCCAAGCAGTACCACAACCGCTTTCGCATTGTGACCCTGGACGGCCAGGTGATGAACCCGGGCGGCTCCATGAGCGGTGGTTCCCGTGCCAAGGGTGCCGGGGTACTGTCCCGTGCCAATCAGATCGAAGCGCTGCGCAGCGAGGTCAAGGCCCTGGAGGGGCAGATGCATGATGTGCAAGCAGCGTATAAAACCGCCGTGGAGGAGGCCAACTTTGCCGCTGCCAAGCTGCAAGGTGCCCAGGCGGATATGAAACAGGCCCAGGAGGACCTGATCCGCGCCCAGGGCGACGACAAGTTAATTTTCGAAAAATTGTCTGCCGCCGAGAGCCAACAGCAGGCGTTGCAGCAAGAGAAGGACAATGCAGCCGATCGTGTGCAGGCCTTGCAGCAGGACCTGGACGCTGCCAATGCTAAGGCCGCCGCGTTTGAAAGTGCCATTGCAGACACCCGCGCCGCCTTGGAGCAGGCAGGCAGCCAGGCAGCCGCCATTACCGCACAGCGAGAAGAGACCCGCCGCCAGACAGAGCAGCTGAACCTGGATTTGGTCACTTTGGCCAAGGACAGCGCCGCTGCCAAAATGAGCATTGAGGATCTGCTTGCCCGGAAGAACAGCGCAGCGGATCGGGTGGCTGCCACCCGGCGAGAGATTGACCAAATCCGCGCCGCTCAAACCGGCTTTGCCGCCCAAACGGAGCAGTTGCAGGCAGAGGCTGGGGAACTGCGGGAGCGTGCAGCCCGAGCGGAAGAGGCGGTACAGCAAAAGATCGCTGCCCGAACGGATGGTGAAAAGACCACCGGCGACTTGCGTGCCGCCGAGCGGGCCAAGAGCCAGGAGCGCCAGCAGCTGTCTGCCGAGTTGGTACGGCTGGAAGAGCGCAAGAACGCTATGCAAAAGGAATATGACGAGCTGGGCGATATGCTCTTTGAGCAGTACGAGCTGACCCGCCGAGAGGCCCAGGCACTGAACATTCAAATTGACAATATGGCTGAGGCCAAAAAGCGCCTGCATGAGATCAAAGTGGCGATCAAAAAGCTGGGTTCCATCAATGTGGGCGCCATTGAGGAATACAAAGAGGTGTCCGAGCGCTACACATTCCTGAAAGAACAGATCGACGATGTGGAGCGCTCCAAGTCAGAGCTGAACAAGATCATTGAGGACCTGACCGCCTCTATGAGCGAGAAGTTCCTGACCCAGTTTCAGAAAATCAACACCGAGTTTGCCGCCTGCTTTACAGACTTTTTCGGCGGAGGCAAGGGCGAGTTGATTTTGGAAGAACCGGACAACTGTTTGGAGTCCGCCATTGAAATTAAAATTCAGCCCCCGGGCAAGTCGGTGCAGAACATTAACCTGTTCTCCGGCGGCGAAAAGTCGCTGGCGGCGCTGGCACTGCTCTTTAGTGTGCTGAAGGTGACGCCCTCTCCGTTTTGTATTTACGACGAGGTGGAGGCGGCGCTGGACGATGTGAATGTGGAGCGTTTTGCTAAGTATATGCGCCGTATGACGGACAAGACCCAGTTTATCAGCATTACCCACCGTCGGGGCACCATGGAAGAGGCGGATGTGCTCTACGGCGTGACCATGCAGGAGAAGGGCGTGTCCAAGCTGCTGGAGCTGCAAACGGCGGAACTGGCAGCCAAAATGGGATTGGAGGAATAAAGAATGGGTATTTTTTCTAAATTCAGAAAGGGTCTGAAAAAGACCCGCACCGAGGGTATTACTGCCCAGCTGGACGATGTGATGGAGAGCCATCAGGAGATCACGGACGATCTGTACGACGAGCTGGAAGAAGTGCTCATTATGGGCGATGTGGGTATTCCCACTGCCCAGCGAGTGATCCGGGATCTGAAAGCGAAAATTGAGAACGACAAGATCACCAGCGTGCCCCAGGTGCGGGAGACGATGAAGGACATTGTGTCCGGTATCGTGTGGGGCGGCAGCTATCTGTCCCTGCGCACCAAGCCCTCTGTGATTTTGGTCATCGGCGTTAACGGTGTAGGCAAGACCACTACCATCGGCAAGCTGGCTCTGCGGCTGAAAAATCAGGGCCGTAAGGTGATCCTGGGCGCGGCAGACACCTTCCGTGCCGCTGCCATTGAGCAGCTGGAAGTGTGGGCCAAGCGGGCAGATGTGGAGCTGATCAAGCATGCCGAGGGGGCGGACCCGGCCTCCGTGGTATTTGACACCATTGCCGCCGGTAAGGCCAGAAGTGCGGATGTGATTATTATTGATACCGCCGGCCGACTGCACAATAAAAAGAACCTGATGGATGAGCTGAACAAAATCAGCCGAGTCATTGAGCGGGAACTGCCGGGGGCCTCTAAGGAGGTGCTGCTGGTGCTGGACGCCACCACCGGCCAAAATGCCGTGAACCAGGCCAAGGACTTTAAGGACGCAGCGGGCATTACCGGTATTGTGCTCACCAAGTTGGACGGCACTGCCCGTGGCGGCGTGGTGCTGGCCATCAATAATGAGTTGGATGTGCCGGTGAAGTTTGTAGGCGTAGGCGAGCAGATCGACGATTTACAGCCCTTTGACGCAGACGCCTTTGCCGCCGGGCTGTTTGACAAGGCGCCCACAGAGGTGGACGAGGAGGAAATCGCCTCCTTTATCGGCAGCGCCGAAGCGGCAGCGGACGAAAAAGCGGAGAAAGGGTCGCAAAATTAAAATGGAATTTATCTTAGCAAGTAATAATCAAAAGAAGCTGGCAGAGATGCAGCGCATTCTCTCGCCCCTGGGTATCGAGGTAAAAACCGCCGCCATGCTGGGGCTGGAGCTGCCGGATGTGGTGGAGGACGGCGACACCTTTGAAGCCAACGCCGCCCTAAAGGCACGCAGTGCCTGCCAGGTTACCGGTCTGCCGGCCATTGCAGACGATAGCGGTTTGTGCGTGGATTATCTGGACGGTGCGCCGGGCATTTACAGCGCCCGGTTCTCCGGCGGTCACGGGAACGATGAGGCCAACAACGACCTGCTGCTGCAAAAGCTGGAGGGCGTGCCTATGGAGCAGCGCACTGCCTATTATGTGTGCGCCATTTGCTGCGTGTTCCCGGATGGGGAAGAGCTGACGGTGCGTGGCGAATGCCACGGGCACATTGGTTTTGAGCGGGACGGCAACGCCGGGTTCGGCTATGACCCGCTGTTTTTGGTAGAGGGCCGCAGCTTTGGCCGCTATACCGCAGAAGAAAAGGATAAAATCAGCCACAGAGGGCGCGCGCTGCGTACCCTGGCGGCAGAATTGGAGAAACGGATATGACAAGTAAAGAACGGGCCGCGTGGCGTGCCAAGGCCAACGGACTGGAGGCCATCTTCCAAATCGGCAAAGAGGGGATTTCCCACAACCTGATCGCCCAGCTGGACGACGCACTGGATGTGCGGGAGTTGATTAAGGTGCGGGTGCATCTGGAGTCTGCCCCCCAGCCGCCCAAGGCGTTGGCGCAGGCGTTGGGTGAGGCACTGGGTGCCAATGTGATCCAGGTGATCGGCGGCATGATCGTGCTGCAACGCCCCATTGATGAAGAAAAGGTGCGCGCAAAGAAAGCTGCCCGCGCCGGAGATAAGAAAGTGAAAAAGAAAAAGGTGCACATTAAAGGTATGCGCCAGCGGCAGCGGGAGAAAGAAGAAAAAAATCCCTACGCCAAGTATGACCGACCCAAGTATTATGGCAGATAAAATGCGCATTGGCATTTACGGCGGGGCGTTTAATCCCATCCATAACGGCCACCTGCATTTGCTGGACACGCTCTATCGTGCGGAAGCGCCTTTCGGCGGCCTGGACAAGTTGTTGATTGTGCCCACAGCCAATCCGCCCCATAAGAGCGCCGGGGATTTGATCCCGGCGACGCACCGGATCGCTATGATTCGCTTGGCGGTAGAATCGCTGCCCTGCGCGGACAAAATTGAAATCTCCACCATTGAACTGGAAAGCAGGGAAAAAAGCTATACTTATACCACGCTGGTAAAATTGAAAGAGATCTATCCAAACGGGGAATTCGTTTTGTTCATTGGCTCCGATCAGCTTTTTGACTTCCAAAAGTGGTACAGGTATCAAGATATTCTAAAGCTGGCCCAGGTGCGAGCCATTACCCGGCAGGAATGCCAGCGGCAGGCGGTGGCGGATTTTTTGACCCGGAACAAGGACTTGGCCGGGATCAGCGTACTGGTGGCTCAGCCGGTGGTGGTGTCGTCCACCCAAATTCGGCAGCGGGTGGCGCAGGGCGAGCGCATTGCCGATCTGGTGCCCGCAGCCGTGGCAGATTATATTATGGAAAAGGGGCTTTACCGTGGATAAGGCAAAATACAAGCAATATGTGGAACTGATCCGCAGTCGGCTGTCCGACTATCGCTTTTACCACTCTGTCTGTGTGGCAGAGGCGGCGGTGCAGCTGGCAGAGCGCTTTGGCGCCGATGTGGAGCAGGCGTATGTGGCCGGTATTCTGCACGATGTGATGAAAGAGGAGGAGCCGTCTGTGCAGCGGGCATATATAGAAAAAGCCGGCGAACGGATGTCAGACCTTGAAATTCGCATTGGAAAGGTGTATCATCAAATGAGCGGCGCCGCTTATGTGCGCCTGGAGCTGGGCATTACGGACCCGGATATTCTGCATGCTATTCGGTATCACACCACCGCGCGCCGGGATATGAGCCTGCTGGAGCAGATTATTTACCTGGCAGATTTTATCTCTGCCGATCGGCATTATAAAGATGTGGAGACCATGCGCGCCAAGGTGGACGAGGGGCTGGAGCCGGGTATGTTCTACGCCCTGACTTATACCATTACGGACCTGGCCCGGCAGGGTCGGCCCATTCACCCGGACACGGTAGACGCCTACAACTGGGTGCTGGAGCGCCGGGGATAATGCAGGCAGCGGCAAGATCGTCTGCTTTTGCCGGTACCTGTATCAAATAGCGAGAAAGGATCTTTTAATGGAAATTTTAGATATTGTAAAAACTGCCGTGCGCGCCATAGACAGCAAGCAGGGGCTGGACACAGAGGTGATCCGCATTACGGATCTGACGGTGTTGGCGGATTATTTCGTCATTGCCACCGCCACCTCTTCCACCCAGCTGCGGGCCATGGGCGACGAGGTGGAGTATAAGCTAAGCCAGGCGGGCGTAGAGCCCCACCACGTGGAGGGCAAGGCCACCGGCTGGTTGTGCCTGGACTACGGCACGGTGGTCATTCACCTGCTGGAGCGCAAGCAGCGGGATTACTACCAGCTGGAGCGTCTGTGGGGCGACGGCGAAAAACAGGATGTTACAAGTTTATTGGAGGCAGAATAATGGAGTATAATTTTAAGCAGATCGAAAAGAAGTGGCAAGACTATTGGTATGCCAACAACACCTTTGCAGCCAAGCAGGATTTTTCCCTGCCTAAGTATTACTGCCTGGTGGAGTTCCCGTACCCCTCCGGCCAGGGCCTGCATGTGGGTCACCCCCGCTCTTACACGGCGCTGGATATTGTGGCCCGTAAAAAGCGTTTGCAGGGCTACAATGTGTTGTACCCCATGGGCTGGGACGCCTTTGGCCTGCCTACCGAGAACTACGCCATTAAGAACCACATTCACCCGGAGATTGTGACCAAGAACAACATTGCACACTTTAAGCAGCAGCTCCAGTCTTTGGGCTTTAGCTTTGACTGGACTCGGGAGATCAATACCACCGATCCGGAATACTACAAGTGGACCCAGTGGATCTTCCTCCAAATGTTCAAAAAGGGCCTGGCTTACAAGAAGGAAATGGCCGTGAACTGGTGCACCTCCTGTAAGTGCGTGCTGGCCAACGAAGAAGTGGTCAACGGCGTGTGCGAGCGCTGCGGCAGCGAGGTGATCCGCAAGAACCAGAGCCAGTGGATGCTGAAGATCACCGCCTATGCCCAGCGGCTGGTGGATGATTTGGACGACCTGGACTTTATTGATCGGGTCAAGGTGCAGCAGAAGAATTGGATCGGCCGTTCCACCGGTGCAGAGGTGGACTTTGGCACCACGATGGGCGACACCCTGACCGTGTACACCACCCGGCCGGACACCTTGTTCGGTGCCACTTATATGGTTATTTCTCCTGAGCACCCGCTGATTGAAAAGTGGGCGGACAAGCTGGAGAACCTGGACGCAGTGCGTGCCTATCAGCAGGAGGCGGCGCACAAGTCCGACTTTGAGCGCACCGAGATGAATAAGGATAAGACCGGCGTGCGCCTGCAAGGCGTGATGGGCATCAACCCGGTCAACGATACAGAAATCCCGATCTTTATTTCCGACTATGTGCTGACCTCTTACGGCACCGGCGCCATTATGGCTGTGCCGGCCCACGATACCCGCGACTGGGAATTTGCCAAGAAGTTTGACCTGCCCATTATTGAAGTGGTTGCAGGCGGCGATGTGGAGAAAGAGGCGTTCACCGACTGTGCCACCGGCACCATGGTCAACTCCGACTTCCTCACCGGCCTGAGCGTGGAAGAAGCCAAGAAGAAGATCGTTGAATGGCTGACCGCAGAGGGTAAGGGCCATGAGAAAGTGAACTTCAAGCTGCGTGACTGGGTGTTCAGCCGCCAGCGTTACTGGGGTGAGCCTATCCCCATCGTCAAATGCGACAAGTGCGGCTATGTGCCGCTGCCGGAGAGCGAGCTGCCTTTGCGCCTGCCTATGGTAGACAGCTATGAGCCTACGGACACCGGCGAAAGCCCCTTGGCTAAAATGACCGACTGGGTGAACACCACCTGCCCCTGCTGTGGCGGTCCGGCTAAGCGAGAGACGGATACCATGCCCCAGTGGGCCGGCTCCAGCTGGTACTTCCTGCGCTATATGGATCCCCACAATCCGGACGCTTTGGCCTCGCCGGAAGCCCTGAATTACTGGGCGCCGGTGGACTGGTACAACGGCGGTATGGAGCACACCACCCTGCATTTGCTGTACTCCCGCTTCTGGCACAAGTTCCTGTATGACATTGGCGTGGTGCCTACCAAGGAGCCGTACCAAAAGCGTACCTCCCACGGTATGATCCTGGGTCAAAACGGCGAGAAGATGAGTAAGTCCCGCGGCAATGTGGTCAACCCGGACGAGATCGTGGATCAGTACGGTGCAGACACCATGCGCCTTTATGAAATGTTCATTGGCGATTTTGAAAAGGCTGCTCCCTGGAACAGCGACTCCATTAAGGGCTGCAAGCGCTTTTTGGAGCGGTACTGGAACCTGCAAACCATGGTCACTCCGGAGGAGACTTACAGCAAGGATCTGGAGACCCTGATGCACCAGACCATTCAAAAGGTGACGGAGGACATCGATCAGCTGAAGTGCAATACCGCCATTGCGGCGCTGATGACGCTCCTGAACAAAGTGTACGACAAGGGCAGCATCACCCGCGGCGAGCTGCGCACGCTGACCGTTTTGCTGAACCCCTTTGCCCCCCATGTAACGGAAGAAATGTGGGAAGTGGAGCAGTTCGGCGGTATGGTGCACGAGGCACAGTGGCCTGCATTTGACCCGGCCAAGACCAAGGAGGACACGGTGGAGATCGTGCTTCAGGTACTGGGCAAGGTGCGCTCCCGTATGACCATCAGCGCGGATACACCCAAGGAGGAAGTGCTGGCCGCCGCCAAGGCAGACAGCAAGATCGCCGCACTGCTGGAGGGCAAGACCATTAAGAAAGAGATCTATGTGCCCGGCAAGCTGGTGAACTTTGTTGCCATCTAACGGCAATTACACATTGTAATAAATCACAGACTTTGGACGGCCTCGGCAGTGCAGAACTGCCCCGGTCGTCCTGTATTTTTTGCCGAATTTGACCGAAAATGGGATTTGTGCTATACTATTCTGCAGATTTTTACAGGATGTGAGTGTGTGAAGAAAATACTAAGCGTATTTTTGGCCGCTTTATTTGTGATCTGTACTGCGTTTGCCGTGCCTGTGACCGCCTCTGCCGCCGCCCGGCAGCATGTGGAGGGCGCGCTGGAGACCTTGCAGACCAAGAACGGTTATATTCCCGGCAAGTCTGCCAAGGTGGTGGGCAACTGCTTTGGCTTTGTGTCCGCCGTGTGCAAAGAGTTGTACGGCGTGACCTACTATAATGAGCAAATGCGCGGCTCCTATCGCTATAATCATACGGGAAATTATTATACCGTGGCCAGCAAGACCTTTTCTGCCGCCACTACTGCTGCCAAGCAAAAGACAGTGGCGCGGCAAGTGATGGATTTTATTTTGGACAATGCGGCCGCCGGTGATGTGATCTCTTACGGCTGTGCCAACGACAGCACCCGCCACATGCATACCGCCATGGTACAGCATGTAGACACAGAGAAAATTCTCCTTTACCATTCCAACTACGCCAGCGGCAATTACACCCCTGCCGCCTGCCATGTGGACACCGTGTACTGGGACAGCTTTTTGGACAGTCCCAACACCAATATCAAGGAGAAAGACGGCGATGTGACCTCGCTGAATAAATTTTTCGGTGCGCCTATGAGCTGCGGCAACGGTATGGGCCTGTCCTTAAACCGTTACAGCAAGCTGACCGGCAAGTATTATTTGGACGAGAGCACCTTGGCGGCGCCGACCATTTCCACCGAGCGGAAAAGCTGCACCTCCATTCGCTACACCTGGGGCGCGGTGGACGGTGCGGAGAGCTATACATATTCCGTAACGGACACTGAGGGCAAGAAGGTGGTTAAATCCCGCACCACCAGCGAAACGGCTGCCACGGTTACCGGCCTGACCACCGGAGAGAAGTACACCTTTACTTTGGCTGCCAATGCCACAGACCGCAGCGGTCAAAGCGCCAGCAAAACCATCACCTGCCTGCCGCCGGCTCCGTCTAAGCCACGGGTCAGCGCCGGAGACGAGGGCGTGGCTGTCAGCTGGACCACCCGTGCCGATGTGGACGGTTATCAGGTGTTTCGCAGCACTGCGAAGAACGGTACCTTTGACCTGATTGCCACGGTGACGGATCCTGCACAGAATACTTATGTAGACGATGAGATCCAGGTGAATACCACCTATTACTATAAGGTGCGCCGTTATGTGCATATCAAGGACGGCAACGCTGCTTATTCCAATCGCTCAACTGTAACGGACGGTGTAGGCTTGCAGCTGGGTGTGCCCGGCCATATCATCACCACCCGCACCGGCACCACTGCCATTCGGATGAACTGGAAGCCCACGGAGCACGCGGTGCGCTACACTGTTGCCTATCGGTTAAAGGGCGGCAAAAAGTGGACTTATTTCAGCACCACCGCCTGCAATTACACCTTTAAGAATTTGAAGGTCAAGAGCACCTATCAGTTCCGGGTACAGGCCGTCAGCCCCTTTGGCGCCGGGACATTCAGTGCCACGGTGTCCAAGCAAGCGTTGCCCCCAACCCCCGGCAGTGTGAAAGTGCAGCGGATCAGCGCCAAGTCTGCCAAGGTCAGCTGGAGTAAGTCCCAGGGCTTTACCGGCTATTACATTCTTCGTTCCACGGACAAGAAATTTAAGAAGAATGTAAAGAAGATCACAGTGAAGAGCAACAAGGCTCTGAGCTACACGGACAAATCCGTGAAAAAGGGTACCCGCTATTATTACAAGGTCTGTCGCTATACCGGTAAGACCGGCGGCAGCTATTCCAAGACAGTCAGCGTAAAAATCTGATTTTGCGGCAAAAAAGGCGGTGAGACATGGCCTTTTTGTAAGTATTTAGACATTTTTTGATATTATGCTTGACAATCCGTCGGTTATTGTTTATAATCTTTGCGGATATGAAAAGAGTATTCAAATACCCCTGCCAAACAGGTCGGAGGGAGGGAATTTAATGAGCCAGGTTAGAGTTAAAGAGAACGAATCTCTTGACAGCGCACTGCGTCGCTTTAAGCGTCAGACTTCTCGTGACGGTATCATCCAGGAAGTCCGCAAAAGAGAGCATTATGAGAAGCCCTCTGTTGCCCGCAAAAAGAAGAGCGAGGCTGCTCGTAAAAGAAAGTACAAATAAGCTACATATTATTTGTGGGAGCGTGTCGTTACGCTCCCGTTTCTTTTTTACGGAGGTAGGAAAATGAAAAAAATTCTTGTGATGAATGGCCCAAATTTGAACTTGACCGGTATTCGCAAAAAGAATGTGTACGGCGACGAGACCCTGGAGGATATTAACCGGGAGCTGGCCGCTTATGGCGAGGACAAGGGCGTGCAGGTAGATTTTTACCAGAGCAACCACGAGGGCGCGCTGATTGACAAGATCCATGCCAGCCGCACCGACTATGACGGCGTGGTGCTCAATGCGGGCGCTTACACCCATTATTCTTATGCCATGCGGGACGCGATTGAGGCAGTGCAGGACTTTACCCCTTATGTGGAGGTGCACATGAGCGATATTCACCAGCGGGAGGATTTTCGCCGGATTTCCGTGCTGACCCCGGTGTGCGTGAAGCAAATTTGCGGTTTTGGCAAAGACAGTTACAAAATGGGTATTGATTTATTATTGGAAATACTGTAAAATATCTTTGTTATGTATTACAGATTACTTTTGGAGGTAAACTTATATGGTATCAGCAGGTGATTTCAGAAACGGCGTAACCTTTGAAGAGGACGGCAATGTGCTCCAGGTTGTGGAGTTCCAGCATGTAAAGCCCGGTAAAGGCGCCGCTTTTGTTCGTACAAAGGTAAAGAATGTGATTACCGGTTCCGTGGTGGAGAAGAGCTACAACCCCACCGCCAAGTTCCCCACCGCTTATATTGAGCGCAAGGAAATGGTATATTCCTACAACGACGACGGCCTGTATTATTTTATGGACCAGGAGACTTTTGATATGGTGCCGGTGAACGGTTCCGATCTGTCCGATAACTTCAAGTTCGTAAAGGAGAACGACATTTGCCGTATCCTGTCCTACAAGGGCAAGGTGTTCGGTGTGGAGCCGCCCACCTTTGTGGTGCTGGAGGTTACCAAGACCGAGCCGGGCATTAAGGGCAACACCGCCACCAACACTTTGAAGCCCGCTACCGTTGAGACCGGCGCGGAGATCCGCGTGCCGCTGTTTATTAACGAGGGCGACAAAATCCGCGTAGATACCCGCACCTGCGAGTATATGGAAAGAGCATAAACCCCAATAACAATATTTTGTAAAGGAGATCGCACGATGGATACAACGGAGAGCCTGGGCTACCTGAAGGGCCTGCTGGACGGCATGGACTTGGATGAGTCCAAAAAAGAGACCAAGATTTACAGAGCCATGATCGGCGTACTGGAGAACTTGGCAGAAGATGTGAACGACCTGACCGACGGCGTAGAGATGATGGCAGATCAGCTGGACGCTGTGGACGAGGATCTGGGCGATGTGGAGGAGTACCTCTACGGTGACGAGGACGACGATGACTGCGACTGCGGTTGCTGCGATGACGACGAGGACGAGTGCCAGGAGTTTGAGATCGAGTGCCCCGCTTGCCACGAGACCTTTGTGGTAGATGAGGACACCGTGCTGGACGGCTCTATGGAGTGCCCCGCCTGCGGCGAGACCCTGGAGTTTGAGGTCAGCTGTGAGGACGACGAAGACGAGGACGCCGATCAGGACTGATCTAAGCAGAAAAAACGGACCCGAAGCGGTTTTGCCGCCTTGGGTCCTTGTTTTTTGGTATCATTTAGTGAAAATAAGCCCTGCCGCTTGGCAGGGCATTTGTTTTATCCGTGTACATGCACGGTAAAATTCTTATGGCAATGGGGGCAGTTGACGGTGTGCTTGCCTTTCTTGCGGGGCAAGCGCAGCACCGCTTTGCAACCGGGACATTTCTTAAACACATGGGTTTTGCGGAACGCCCATTTGTCTCGCAGCAGACGGCCCTCTCGCCGTATGGGGGCGGTCAGTGCCAGCCAGCGGGCGTTCTCACGCTGCCGAGCGGCAATGTTGCGTGAGAAGGAACGGAAAATGGCATAGATCAGCACCGCCAGGGAGAGCACCCACAGTACGGTATAGACCGGGCGGGACACCCGGGCCAAGGCACTGCCTGTTACCACCAAAATCAGGTAGATGACCAGGAGGGCTTTATACAGGGCGTCTATGCCGTAGCGACCGATCATGCTCTGCTGCATTTTATAGCCCATTTGCTTGAGTTTTTCTTTCATAAACCGGATTGTCCTTTCAAACTTTTTACAGTTATGCGCCGGCAGCGGAACCGTGGGCCTGACCAAAGGCGCTGTTGCCGTTTTGACCGTTGCTGTAACCATATTGACCGTTTTCGCTTTGGTCGTCGCTTTGGTCATTGCTTTGGTTGCCGTCTGCGCTTTGGCTGTAACTGTACGCATTGCCCGGCGATACATCGTAGTGCTGGTATTGACTGCTCCAACTCACCAAGGAGGTGATTCCCAAAATCACCAGGCGGATGATAAAGATCGCCAGCGCTATGCGCAGAATGGTCAGCAGGCAGCCCCCTTGCCGGCGCACAGGGCGGCTTTGCGGCCGATGGGTGCCGGTGTTGCCTGCGCCGGCGGTGTAGGCGGAGAAGTCAAAGAACGAGAATGGGTCAAAACCGAAACCCATAGGGTTGATCCCCTGGCGAATGCTGTTGTAGGCGCTTTGGTAATTGGCGTTATTTGGCTCTCGGTTCACGGCAATGCGAATGTTTGCCATGGCCTTTTCCTGATCGCCGTAGCCCATATAGGCCAAAGCGGCCAAATAGTACCAGCGGGTATCGCTCTTGTCCATATTGCCCAGCAGGTTAATGGCTTGCGCATATTGACCGTGGTTGATAAAGTTCACCACGGCGGTATAGTAATCGCTGCCGGTGTCTGCACTGCGGCGACTGCCGGTAGAGGTGCTGTCGGCGGTGTTGCCGTTCTTAATGGCGTCAAAGGCGGCGTTTACCTCTGCCATCTTGGCCTCGGCCACACGATCCCCCGGGTTTAGATCCGGGTGGTACTTTTTGGCCAGGCGTTTGTAGGCTTGGGTGCATTCCGCCAAATCGGCACCGTTGGGCACGCCCAGCACCTGATAAGGATTTTGTGTCATACTGCCTCGCTTATTTTCTTAGATTGCTTCTACTATACCACGGATTTTTGACGAATTTGTGACCAAATGAAGAAGAAAATCCCCCCACTTGTAAAGGATTTGTAAACCCGCACGGAAAAAGGGATCGTTTTTGCCCGGTTTGTCTTGTATTTGGGACCAAAATTTGGTAAACTGGGGGTGTAAATTACAGAAAAGGGGTTTTTCTATGTTCAGTCCGATTTTGCTGACCATCGGTGACAACATAGACAAGGCGTTTTATGCCTTCGATCTGTGGGTGTTTCGGTTCTTCGGCTCCATGCAGTGCGGGTTTTTGACCGGCGTTGCCAAGTTCTTTACCGCCTTTGGGGATGAAAATTTTACCATTCCCATTGTGGTGCTGTCTGTGGTACTGTGCTTTTTTAAGCGCACCCGCAAGTATGGCTTTTCCATTTTATTTGCCGTGATCATCGGTACGCTGATTACCAATGTGATCGCCAAGCCAATGGTGCTGCGGATCAGACCGTACAACACCTTGCAGCACAACGCGGATTACTGGTCCTGGTATATCGGCGCCGGGGCGCTGAGCGAGAGCGATTACAGCTTTCCCTCCGGCCACACCACCTCTGCCGTAGAGGTAGCTACCGCGCTGTTCCTGTGCTTTAAGAGCGATAAAAAGAAAATTGCCTGGTTGTTCCCCTGTGTGGCTCTGTGCACCATGGGCTCCCGTGTGTACTTGATGGTGCATTACGCCACCGATGTGCTTGGCGGTCTGCTGGTGGGCGTGGTCGCCGCCGTTTTGGGCTACCTATTGATGAAGCTGGTGATGAAGAGCAAGGGCCTGGAGAAGGTGGATGCAGCCAAGCTGTTCAAAAAGGTGCCCGGCAAGGTGGGTTTTGCCTGCATCGGTGTGGCGGTTCTTGGTATTTTCCTGTATGCGTTTATTCCCTCCCTCAGCGAAGGGGGCGCAGACACCCAGCGTTGCGCCTATGTAGGGGATTACAAGTGCTACAACGCTGCCAAGGTGAACGATGAGAAGTATCCGCCTATTGACGGCAAGGAATACTGTAAGATTCACTGGAAAGCGCTGTCCGGCGTAAAGGAGTAAAGCCATGCCTTTTATTGAAGTAAAGACCACAGAGAATTTGTCCGCCGTGGCAGCGGAGCTGAAAAGTGCATTGGGCGACGCCATTACCGCCATTCCCGGCAAAAGCGAAAGTTGGCTGATGGTGAACCTGGTAGGCGAACAAAAAATGTACTTTCAGGGCAGTGACGCGCCCTGCGCCCTGTTCTCTGTGTCCATTTTCGGTACGGCAACGGACGACGCCTACGATGACCTGACCTGCCGGCTGTGCGCCATTGCCCAGCAGTATTTGCAGGTGCCGCCGGAGCGTACCTATGTGCGCTACCGAGAGGTGGATCACTGGGGCTACAACAACTTTAATTTCTGAGCATGAAGCGCTGCGGGCAACTGCGGCGCTTTTGTTAGGATAAATTTGTGTTAAATCTCATAAGATTTCTGTACAAGAAGCTGCGGGTCTGTTACAATAGAACAAACGATAGGGGAGGCAATACAGTATATGAATTTGATTATTGAAATACTCAAGGCCATTGTGCTGGGTGTTGTAGAGGGCATTACCGAGTGGTTGCCTATCAGCTCCACCGGCCACATGATCCTGGTGGACGAATTTTTGCACCTGAATGTGACACCTCAGTTCAAGGAGATGTTCCTGGTGGTGATCCAGCTGGGCGCCATTTTGGCCGTAGTGGTGCTGTACTGGCACAAGTTGTGGCCTTTTGGTATAGAAAACAAGCGCATTGTGCCCAAGAAAGACATTTGGCAAATGTGGTTCAAGGTGCTGGTCAGCTGCGTACCGGCTGCCGTGGTGGGCGTACTCTTTGATGATAAGCTGAACGCGCTGTTTTACAACTGGCAGACTGTGGCAATTATGCTCATTCTCTTTGGTATCTTCTTTTTGGTGGTGGAAACCTGGAACAAAGGCAAAACCGCCAAGATCCATTCCATTGGCGAGTTGACTTATACTTCTGCGCTGATCATTGGTGCTTTTCAGTTGATTGCAGCTGTGTTCCCGGGCACTTCCCGCAGCGGCGCTACCATTTTGGGCGCCATTCTCATTGGCGTGTCCCGCACGGTGGCGGCAGAGTACACCTTCTTTTTGGCGGTGCCGGTGATGTTCGGCGCCAGTGCGCTGAAGCTGGTCAAGTTCGGCTTCCACTTTACCTCTGCCGAGGCCATTTTGCTGGCCGTGGGTATGATTGTGGCTTTTGTAGTGTCCATTTTGACCATCAAGTTCCTGATGGGGTATATTAAAAAGCACGACTTTAAAGCTTTTGGCTGGTATCGAATTGTTTTAGGTGCAGCTGTGATCTTATACTTTGTGCTGGCGCGGTAATTACGGTCTTCGCCGCAGGTGAAAACCTGCGGCTTTTTTGTGCTCTGCGGTGGCAATTCCTGCGGAAATATGCTATACTGAAGGATGAAATTCAAAGACTTTGGAGCAAGGTATGGCAGAAGCGTATGAGAATTTGGCCGGTCGGGTGGAGGAGATCGTTTACCGCAACCCGGACAACGGCTATACCGTACTGCAACTGAATACAGGCGAGGCCAACGGAGACGGCGAGACTGTGGCCGGTGAAATGCCCCCCATCAGCGAGGGGGAGGAGGCGGTGTTCCGCGGTCAGTGGACCATGCACCCTCGCTTTGGCCGCCAATTTAAGGCGGTACAGGTAACGGTAACCCTGCCTAAGGATGCCTCCGGCATTTTGCAATACCTGTCCGGCGGGATTATTAAGGGCATCGGTCCCTCTACGGCCACTAAGATTGTAGAGGCTTTTGGCACCGATAGCTTGCAGGTGATCGAGAAAGAGCCGGAGCGGCTGGCAGAGCTAAAGGGTATCAGCCGCAGTATGGCCAAGAAAATCAGCCGGGAGTACAAAAATCAGTTTGCCTCCCGCCAGGCGCTGGAAGCGCTGGCCGGGATGGGCTTTACACAGGGAGAGGCGTTTAAGGCTTTTTCCTTTTTTGGGCCGGAAGCACCGGAGATTCTGGCGGAGAACCCCTATGCCTTTGTGATCACCGGCAACGATCAGGGCATTCCCTTTGAGCGGGCCCAGGAGATCGCAGAGGAGCTGCCCCAGGCCCCGGACCCATCCTATCGGGATCAGGCAGCGGTGATCTATGTGGTGCAGTATAATTTGAAGAACGGCCATACCTGCCTGCCCCGGCGCAAGGTGATCCAGACAGCGGTGACCGGGTTGGATATGACCGAGGACCGGGCAGAGATGGCGTTGGACAACGCCTTGGAGGCACGCCAATTGGTGCAAGAACAGATGGACGGACAGCCGTTTTTGTTTTTGCCCCATATTTATGAGGCGGAGCAGGGAATTGGACAGCGGATCCGAGTGATGACCCAGTACCCGCCCCGGGAGTGCGAGATCTTCACTTCCGAGATCCTGGCCTATGAGGGCGCTAATGGCATTGAGCTGGACGAGAAGCAGCGCCGAGCCATTGAAATCGCTACCCAAAAGGGTCTGCTGATTTTGACCGGCGGCCCGGGTACCGGCAAGACCACAACTGTAAAAGGCATTATTGCCATGATGAAGAACCGGGGGCTGCGGGTGGCACTGGCGGCGCCTACCGGTCGGGCTGCCCAGCGCATGACGGAGCTCACCGGCAGCGAGGCCAAGACCATTCACCGCCTGCTGGAGACCGAGCGACGGGATGGGGAGCCGGAGCCGACCTTTGTTCATAATTTGCGCAATCCGCTGGATTTGGACGCAGTGATCGTGGATGAGCTTTCCATGGTAGATGTGCTGCTCTTTTCCGCGCTTTTAGACGCGCTGCCGCTGCATTGCCGCCTGATTTTGGTAGGCGATGTGGATCAGCTGCCGCCGGTAGGGGCAGGCAATGTGCTGTCCGATTTGATCGCCGGTGGACGGATTGATGTGATCAGCTTGGATAAAGTGTTTCGCCAGGCGCAGAAAAGCCGTATCGTCACCAATGCCCACCGGGTGGTGGCCGGTAAAATGCCGGAGTTGGACTGCAATACCCCGGACTCGGACTTCTTTTTCTTAAATACAGCGTCCGTTTATGCAGTGCCTCGTAAGGTGGTGGAGCTGGTGACCCGGCGCATTCCTGCCGGTTACGGAATGGACAGCATAAAGGATATTCAGGTGCTGTGCCCCTCTCGCAAAGGGGCTGCCGGTACCGCATACCTAAATGCCCAATTGCAGGCGGCGTTGAACCCACCGGACAAGCATAAGGCGGAGCTGGTGACGATGGGTCGCACGCTGCGGGAGGGCGACCGGGTCATGCAGATCAAAAACAACTATGATGTGCCCTGGTTTAAGAAAAACGGCGACAGCGGTGCCGGGGTGTTTAACGGCGATATTGGTATTCTTACCCGCATAGATCGGGGGCAGGATATTCTGAATGTGCGGTTTGACGACCGGGAGGCCATGTATTCCCTGCAAAATGCGGACCAGCTGGATCTGGCCTACGCCATGACTGTGCATAAAAGCCAAGGCTCGGAGTTCTCCGCCGTGGTGATGCCCACCATCGGTGCGTCGCCCAAGCTGTGCTATCGCAATTTGTTTTATACCGCCCTGACCCGTGCCAAGTCCCTGCTGATCTTGGTGGGTACGCGGGAGAGCATACAGGCCATGGTGAAGAATGATAAAAAAATGCTGCGGTACAGCGGGCTTGTTCATTTTTTATCTGTTGACAATGACGGTGGGATACAGTAGCATATAGAAAAGCGATTTTTGTTTAGGACGGATGTTTATGTTTGGATATGATTTGGGCATTGATCTGGGTACCACCAATATTGTCATTGGTGTGCCCGGCAAGGGCATACGGCTGGACGAGCCGGCCTATGTGGCCTATGATGAGGAAAAAGAGAAGGTACTGTACGCCGGTAAGCGTGCCTATTTCTTAGAGGGGCGCGAGCCGGAGGGCCTGCGTGTGGAGCGGCCCATTCTCTCCGGCGTGGTGGGTCACTATGAGCTGGCCCAGCAGATGATGCGCCATTTTATCAATAAAGTGATCGGCAACAGCCTGTTTAAGCCTCGTGTGGTGGTGTCTGTGCCGGCCATGCACACGGATGTGGAGAAGCGCACCATTGTGTCCGTGATGATCCACGCCGGTGCCCGTTCTGTGTGCCTGGTGGAGGAACCTCTGTGCGCTGCCTTTGGTGCCGGGATCGACCCCATGCAGCCCTCCGGCGCCTTTGTGATTGACCTGGGCGGCGGCACGGTGGACATGGCTGTGATCAGCCAGGGTGCCATGAGCCAGTCCGAGTCCCTGAAAGTCGGGGGCAACGACCTGGATGCGGAGATTGTCAAGTTCCTGCGAGAGGCGCACAATGTGGCTGTTGGCCTGCGCACCGCAGAGGAGATCAAGCGCACGGTGGCCTGTGCTCTGCCCAGAGAGGAAGATGTAACCACCTATGCTAAGGGTCAGGACCTGCTTACCGGTTTGCCTCGAGAGGTGGAGATCAGCGGCAACGCTCTGTATTTGGCGCTGCAACCGTATTTTGAGACGGTGGCGGAGCACGCCGGGGCGCTGTTTGAGCGCACTTCACCCCAGTTGGTAACAGACATCGGCAACACCGGCGTATTACTTACCGGCGGCGGTGCCAATATTTGCAATATGGATCGTCTGTTTTCGGACGCACTGGGCGGCGTGCCGGTGCGTAAGGCCACGGACGAAATGCATTGCGTGGCCAAGGGCTGCGTGGTGGCGCTGGAAAAAATGCATCTTTTGGATCAGTACGGCTATCGGTATCAGACCAAAGAAGACGCCCATATTCGCTGATGGTTCGGTTTGCCAAGTGGCACCCATTGGTGCAGTTCTGTTTCTTTTTGTGCGTATTGCTGCTCACTTGCCTGAGCCGACACCCGGTGCCGGTGGCGTTGTCTCTGCTGGGCGCGGCGGTGTACCTGCTGCTGACGGACGGCCGCCGCAGTCTGCGCAGCCTTTTGTGCGTGCCGGTGCTGGTGGCGCTGGTGGGCGGCTTTAACTTTTTGTTTGCCCACTGGGGCGTTACGGTCCTCTTTAGCCGGGGCGACACCCAGTTTACTTTGGAAAGCCTGGTTTACGGCTGCTTCCAAGGGGGCATATTCGCCGGGGTGGTGCTGTGGTTGGCGGTGTTTGGCCGCGTGCTGGGCAGCGATCGGCTGCTGGCGGTTACCGGTCGAGCGGCGCCCCGCTTTTCTCTTTTGTTTTCTATGACTTTAGGGTGTATTGCCCGCTTTCGGGAGAATGCACGGCAAATCGGCCTGGCTCGTGCCGGTGCGGGACTGGCGAAAGAAAAGCCCCTGCACGAGGCGCTGGATCAGTTTTCTACGCTGGTCACCTTATCTTTGGAAGGGAGTATGACCACGGCGGACGCTATGCGCGCCCGGGGCTACGGCAAGGGACGTCGTCGGGTGTACGATCCGTTTACATTCGGTGTGGCGGACGGCGTAGAGCTGGCAGTGGTGCTCCTGCTGAGTATCACGGTGCTGGCGGTGGCGCTCACCGGCGGCCTTACTTTCTATTTTGACCCGCAGCTGGAATGGGTCACCCTGTCTCCCTTAGGGGCGGCAGCAGCGGGCTTGCTTTGTTTTTGCCCGACGATCTCAAATGTAGGGGAGGCACTGCAATGGCGGCGATTGAAGCGGAAAAACTGAATTTCACTTACCCGGACGCCGACAGAGCGGCACTGTCCGATGTAACTTTTTCCATTCCGTCCGGTGGCTTTTATTTGCTGATGGGGCCATCAGGCAGCGGCAAGAGCACTTTACTCCGGCTGCTGCAAGGGGAGATCGCGCCTCACGGTGCTTTGCGCGGGCAGCTGCACTGTGACAGCCCGGCAGGTTTTGTTTTTCAAAATCCACAGGACAGTATGGTTACAGACAGTGTGCAGCGGGAACTGGCCTTCTCGCCGGAGCACGCCGGGCTGGATGGCGCTGCCGTGGCGCGGCGGGTGGGGGAGTGTGCCGCATTCTTCCATTTGGAGCCGCTGATGGAGCGCACCACTGCCTCTTTGTCCGGCGGGGAACAGCAACTGCTGTCCCTGGCGGCAGCTATGACCGGCTCGCCTCGGGTGCTTTTGCTGGACGAGCCTTGTGCGGCGCTGGATCCGGCGGCGGAAGAAAAATTTTTGCAGGTGCTGCTGCGGCTGAACCGCGAGTTGGGCGTAACGGTGCTGATGAGTACCCATACCCCCGGCGCAGCTTTGGCACAGGCGGACGGCGTGCTGTTGCTTCGTGCCGGGCGCTGTGCCTGTTATGACGATCCCCATGCCTTTGCTCGTGCCTTGCGGCAAAGCGGCGACCCCATGTTGCAGGCGCTGCCGGTGGGGGCAATCCTGTTTGACGAAGTACCGCTGACGGTGCGGGAGGCCCAGCCCTTGGCCGCCCATCTGCGGTGCAAGCCTGCGCCTGCACCCCAACCTGCAGGTAAGTCGGTATTGACCTTAAAAGAGATTTGCTTTGCTTATGAGAAAAAGAGCGCCGATGTACTCTTTCGCCTGTCTCTTACCTTAACGGCAGGCAAGTGCTATGGTATTGTAGGCGCCAACGGCAGCGGCAAGAGCACCCTGCTGGGGGTGATGGCCGGTGTGCTGAAGCCCTACGCAGGCAAGGTGCAGCGCCCGGTGCCCACTGCCTTGCTGCCCCAAACGGTGCAGTATCTGTTTACCCGGGACCGGGTAGATCAGTTGGTGCAGGCGGAAACATTGCAGCACCTGGGTATTGCTCACCTGGCCGCCCGGCACCCGCTGGATCTGTCCGGCGGCGAAAGCCGACTGGTGGGGCTGGGCATGGTGCTGGATACCGGCGCCGATGTGCTGTTGCTGGATGAGCCTACCGCCGGGTTGGACGCCGGTGCAAAAGCGCAGCTGGGCGCTCGGTTACGCCACTTGTGCGCTGCCGGTAAAACGGTGGTGTTGGTGACGCACGATCTGGATTTTGCCGGTACTTACAGCGATGAAGCGGCCTTCCTGTGCAACCGGGTGGTGACCCCGCCTCGGCCTCGGCGGGCATTCTTTGCCGGCATGGAGCTGTACACCACCGGTGTGCGCCGGGTGACCTGCCGTGCGCTGCCGGACGCCGTATCGCCGGAGGACCTGGTTCTATGAAGCGGGTATTGCTGACCCTGTTGTTTTTGGTTTTGCCGGTGCTGCTGGTGGTGTGGCAGGTGTGCTTTGCAGACACGACCTCTTGGTACTTGGTGGCGGCGGTTTTGCTGCTGCTCAGTGCACTGCCGTTCTTTTTGCATCTGGAGCGGAAGCCGATCTCTGCCCGAGAGATGGCACTGCTGTCCGTCTTAACGGCGCTGGCGGTGGTCAGCCGGGCCGTGTTTTATCTAATCCCTCAGGTGAAGCCCATTGCCGCGGTGGTGATCGTGGCCGGTATGTGTCTTGGTCCCTTTTCCGGTTATATGGTGGGGGCGCTGTCCGCCTTTTTGTCTAACTTCCTGTTTGGGCAAGGCATATGGACCCCCTTTCAAATGGTGGCGCTGGGATTGGTGGGGCTGCTGGCCGGCATGCTGCTGCGCCCCGGACGGGTGAACCGCTGGGTGCTGGCGCTGGTGGGCTTCTTTTTAGCCACAGTGGTGTACGGCCTGGTGGTGGATTTGAGCACGGTTTTAATGACGGTGACGGACTTTACTTGGCCTGCGGTGCTGGCAGTGTATGCCTCCGGCGCACCTTTTGATTTGGTGTTTGGCGGGTCTACTGCAGTCTTTCTGGTGCTGTTTGGTACGCCGTTGGAGCAAAAAATTACCCGTCTGCAACGAAAATATGGCCTGCTGGAGCGTAAAGCCACCGCAGGAGATAAGGAGAATTGCAATGAATAAAACGATTATTGATAAGCTGGCACGCTTTGCCCAGACCAGTGCGATTATCGGTCTGTGCCTTTTGGGCATTTGTCCCGCTTTTGGCATTATGGCTATGGTAGTGCCGGCGGTGTTTAAGCAAAAGGGCGCGAAGCTGACAGAGGAAAATCAACAGCTGTGCCACAGAGCGCAAATCATGGGCGTGGTATCTTTGGTGCTGTTTGTGATTGATGTGATCCTGGCTTCAATTTTGTATGCCAAGTTCAAATAATCTAAGGTATTAAGAAAAGCGGAGGTGCGTTTTGCACCTCCGCTTCTTCTATATACACTTATTATAAAATCAGTCCGGGTAACCATTGGGGTTCTGCTTTTGCCAGCGCCAGGAGTCCTCGCACATTTCTTCCAGCGAGCGGGTAGCCTGCCAGCCCAGTTCACGCTTAGCCTTGGAGGGATCGCAGTAGCAGGTGGCAATATCGCCGTCCCGGCGGGGTTTGATTTCATAGGGAATGTCCACGCCGTTGGCCTTTTCAAAGGCCTTGACCACATCCAGCACACTGTAACCGATGCCGGTGCCCAGATTGTAAATAAACAGGCCTTGATCCTTTTCCAGCTTTTCCACTGCCTTTACATGACCCAGCGCCAGATCCACCACATGAATATAGTCCCGTACGCCGGTGCCGTCCGGGGTGGGGTAGTCGTTACCAAACACGCCCAGCTTCTTCAGCTTACCCACAGCCACTTGGGTGATGTAGGGCATCAGGTTGTTGGGAATGCCGTTGGGGTCCTCGCCCATGGTGCCGCTCTTGTGGGCGCCGATGGGGTTAAAGTACCGCAGCAGGCAAATACTCCAGCTGGGATCGCTCACATACAGATCCTGGAGAATGCACTCGATCATATACTTGGTGCGCCCGTAGGGGTTGGTGACCCCACCGATCTCCATATCCTCGGTAAAGGGGGCAATGTTGTTCATGCCGTACACTGTGGCGGAGGAGCTGAAGATGATCTTTTTGCAGCCGTGGTGGCGCATCACATCCAGCAGTACCAGGGTGCCGTTTACATTGTTATCAAAATATTCCAGAGGCTTGTGCACGCTCTCGCCCACGGCCTTCAGCCCGGCAAAGTGAATGACGCAGTCAATGTCCTCTGTCTCAAAGACTTTGTTCAGACCCTCTCGGTCCCGAATGTCGCATTCGTAGAACTTAAAGTCACGATCCACCAGCGCGCGGATCCGATCCAGCGACGAGTGCTTGCAGTTGTAAAAATTATCCAGGATTACCACATCCTGGCCTGCGTTGATTAACTCCACGCAGGTGTGAGAGCCGATATAACCGGCGCCGCCTGTTACAAGTACAGCCATCGTTTTTCCTCCTTGGTTGTGGGGTTCTTTCTTGAAACTTCATTATATACCCCTTTGCCGCCAAAGTAAATAAGAAAGTTGCAGTTTTCTCTGTGGGCATGGACGGCTTTTGCTCGGTTTTGATCTTGTCAAGCCAGTTATACAACCTGTACACCAGCGAAAATGCGCAAAAAGCCCGATACAACGCCGAAAAGTATAAGCACATTTTACAAAGAGTAATAAATGTACGGAAATTTTAACCAAATTCCTTGCGCTTTTTAGACGATTTTTTTACATCTTGGTGTTCAAATTTGCCGGAACCCTGTTTACTTTTGAGAAACGGGGGTGTAAAATGAGCAATGGAAATAAGGATTGATTGGAGGTGACGGCGTTGCTGCTGAAAACCGATGTGGCAAGTAAATTGATCGAAGAACTGAATACGGAAACGGTGTTCAGTCTGTTTGGCGGCAAGCTCAAGATCGACGAGGGCACAGTCGTCAGCTGGATCATTATGGCGGTGTTCCTGATCGCCGGTATTTTACTCACCCGTGGACTGAAGGTGGAGGGCAAGCTCTCCAAACGACAGCTGTTTATTGAAATGTGCGTAGACAAAATGCGTACATTCTTCCACAACGTTATGGGTCCGGACGGGGATCGTTATATTCCTTGGATGATGACGGTAGCTGTTTATATCGGTGCCTGCAATATGTGCGGCATCTTCGGCTTTAAGTCCCCTACCAAGGAACTGAATGTAACCTTAGGTCTGGCGCTGACCAGCATTATCCTGGTTCAGTACGCCGGTATTCATAAAAAGGGTACGAAGGGATGGCTTAAGTCCTTTGCTAAGCCGGTACCCATCGTACTGCCCATCAATTTGTTGGAGCTGGTCATCAAGCCCATGTCTCTTTGCTTCCGACTTTTCGGCAACATCATCGGCGCTTTCATTATTATGAAGCTGATCGAATCGGTGGTGCCGGTAGCAATTCCGGTGGCATTGAGCCTTTACTTTGATATTTTCGATGGTTTTATCCAGGCGTATGTGTTCGTCTTTTTGACCTCACTGTACATTCAGGAAGCCATTGAAGATTAAATAGAACTTTTACAGAAAAGGAGAAATTTATCATGACAGTAGCAATCGCAGCGGCAATCGCCGTACTTACAGGTGTAGCAGCAGGTCTCGGCATCGGCCTTGCAACCGGTAAGGCAGTAGACGCCATCGCTCGTCAGCCCGAGGCTGCCGGTGACATTCGTACCGCTCTGATCCTGGGCTGCGCCCTGGCAGAGGCAACGGCTGTTTACGGTCTGGTTATCGGTATTTTGATCATCTTCATTATGAAATAACCGAGAAAATCCACAAGCAGAAAGGAAGCAGTGTCTATGCTGTCATTAGACTGGAATCTGCTCTTTACCGTGGTCAACCTGGTGATCTTCTATATCCTGATGAAGAAATTTGTCTGGAACAAGGTGCTGGGTGCCATGGATAAACGGCAGTCCATGATAGACCAACAATTCAAAGACGCCGACGAGGATCGTCGAGCCGCAGGCGCTCTGAAAACAGAATATGAGGGTCGCTTAGCCGGTGCGGACGAGGAGTCGGCACGCTTGATTGCAGACGCAAAGGTCACTGCCAAAGCCAAAGCTGACAAGATCGTAGACCAGGCCAAGCTCACCTCCGATAAGATGGTACGCGACGCGCACCAGACCATCGAGCATGAGCGCAATGAGGCACTCCAGTCCGTTAAGCATGACATTGCTGCACTGGCAATGGACGCTGCGGCCAAGGTGGTGTCTAAAGAGGCGTCTGAGCTGGATAACAGCGCGATCTATGACGATTTTCTGGCGGGGCAGGACGGCGGTGATCCGGTATGACCGTAACCGCACAGAATTATGCGCTGGTGCTGGGGGAACTGAATCTGGACGAACAGCAGATAAAAGCAGCAGAAACCTTGCTGCGTGAAAACCCGCTGCTCACCCAGGTGCTCTCTGATCCCAGAGTGCGCTTTGCAGAGAAGGAAAAGTGCCTGGACCGTATTTTTACGCCGCCCTTTTCCTCCTTTATGAAGGTGCTTTGCAAGCATGAGCGCGTGTATGCACTGACAGAGATTTTTGAGGCCTATCAGGATCTGTGCCGCCAAAAAGCGGGCACGGTTCGGGCGCAGTTGCTCTGCGTGGAGCCGCCCAGTGCGGAACAGACAGAGAAAATGCGCGCGTTTGTGAAAAAGAAATTCGGTGCCGCCAATGTGGAGCTGGACATTGCGGTACAGCCGGACTTGCTGGGCGGGTTTATTCTGCGCTGCGGCGACTGTGAATATGACCGCTCCGTAAAGGGCAAGTTAGATAAATTACAGCAAAAACTGACTGGGGAAGTGAAGTAATGGCAGCAATCAGTTCGGATCAGATCGTATCCATTCTCCGCGAGGAGATCACCAATTACGACTTTAACCAAAATGACGAGGAAGTGGGCAAGGTCGTTCGCGTAGGCGACGGCATTGCCACCATTTACGGTATGAACCACGCCATGTACGGCGAGATCGTGGTGTTTGACTCCGGGGTCAAGGGCATGGTCCAGGATATTAAGGAGAACCAAATCGGTTGCATCCTGTTTGGCCAGGATAGCGAGATCCACGAGGGCTCTACCGCTGTGCGTACCCATAAGCGTGCCGGCGTGCCGGTAGGCGAGGGATTTATCGGCCGTATTGTCAACGCTTTGGGCGAGCCCATCGACGGCAAGGGCGAGATCCAGTCCGATGACTACCGCCCGGTTGAAGAACCGGCACCCTCCATTGTGGATCGGCAGTCGGTAGATACCCCTTTGGCTACCGGTATTCTGTCCATTGACTCTATGTTCCCCATTGGGCGTGGCCAGCGTGAGCTGATCATCGGCGACCGCCAGACCGGTAAGACCTCTATTGCCATTGACACCATCCTGAACCAAAAGGGCAAGGATGTGATCTGCGTTTATAACGCCATCGGTCAAAAGGCGTCTACCGTGGCAAAGCTGGTGCATACGCTGGATAAGTACGGTGCCTTGGACTATACCATCGTGGTGTGCTCCACTGCTTCCGACCCGTCCTCTCTACAATATATTTCTCCCTATTCCGCCACCGCAATGGCAGAATACTTTATGTACAAGGGCAAGGACTGCCTGATCGTGTACGATGATCTGAGCAAGCACGCGGTAGCTTACCGTGCGCTGTCCTTGCTGCTGGAAAGAAGTCCCGGCCGTGAGGCCTATCCCGGCGATGTGTTCTATTTGCACTCCCGGCTGCTGGAGCGTTCCAGCCGACTGTCCGACAAGTTGGGCGGTGGCTCTCTTACCGCTCTGCCTATTATTGAAACCCAGGCAGGTGACCTTTCCGCCTACATTCCCACGAATGTGATTTCCATTACAGACGGCCAGATTTTCTTGGAGAGCGATCTGTTCTTCAGCGGTCAGCGCCCGGCTGTAAATGTAGGTCTGTCCGTATCCCGTGTAGGTGGCGCAGCCCAGACCAAGGCTATGAAGAAGGCCGCCGGTTCTCTGCGTATTGACCTGGCTCAGTTCCGTGAGATGGAAGTGTTTACCCAGTTTTCCTCTGATCTGGACGATGAGACCAAGGCCAGCCTGACCTACGGCAAGGGCTTGATGGAGCTGTTAAAGCAGCCTCTGTGTCACCCGTTGTCCCTGTCAGATATGGTGGTGTCTTTGGTGGCAGCCATCGGCCATAAGTTTATGGATGTGGAACCGAGAAAGATCAAGGCGTTCCAGTCCGGACTGCTGGAGTTCGTAAACGCCAAGTACCCGGAGCTGGTGGCTACCATTGAAAAGGATCAGGTGCTCACCGACGAGTTGCGGGAGGAGATCCTGGCCGCAACCGATGAATATAAGAAGGTAAACCATGGCTAATGCAAGAGAGATCCAAAGCCGGATGAAGAGCATTAAGGACACCATGAAGATCACCAACGCCATGTATATGATCTCGTCCTCCAAGCTCTCAAAGGCCAGAACGGACCTGAAGAATACGGAGCCGTACTTCTTCACCATGCAGGACGCTTTGGCTAAGATCCTGATGGAATCGCCGGATGCCGGTAACCGCTTTTTTGACCAGCGGCCCGATTTGGCGCCGGAGGATCGAAAAAAAGGCTATATTGTGGTCACCGCCGACAAGGGCATGGCCGGTGCCTACAACCACAATGTCATCAAGATCGCCGAGGAGGCCACCCACACCGGAGAGAACGAGAACCATAACAAACTCTTTGTGGTGGGCGAAGTGGGCCGCCGGTATTTTGAGACCAAGAACATTCCCGTCGACATAGACTTTAAGTACACGGCCCAGAACCCGAATATGAACCGGGCACGGTATATTGCGGAGCAAGTGACGGAGCTGTTTGTCAGCGGTGAGCTGGACGAGGTGTATATCATCTATACCAAGATGATCAACTCCCTGAATGTGCAGGCCGAGTGCCACCAACTGCTGCCTTTGGAGCAGGAACAGATCTCTGTGCACCGGGATCGGAAATATTACGATCAGGTGGCGTTTTTGCCGTCACCGGACGAAGTGTTTGAGCACATTGTGCCCAACTATGTGGCCGGGTTTGTGTATGGCGCGCTGGTGGAGTCCTATTGCTCCGAGCATAACGCCCGTATGACCGCCATGCAGACGGCTACCAACGCGGCCAAGGATATGCTCAATCAGCTGACCATTGATTATAACCGGGCAAGGCAGTCTGCCATTACCCAGGAGATCACGGAAGTGATCGCCGGCGCCAAGGCGCAAAAGAAGAAAACTGACTAACAATCGGAGGCAATCCTATGAATAAGGGCAAAATCATTCAGATCATGGGCCCCGTTGTGGATGTGGCGTTCCCGGACGAACTGCCCGCCATTAAGGAGGCGCTGGAGGTGCAGCTGGACGGCAAGCGCCTGGTGATGGAAGTGAGCCAGCACATCGGCAACAACTGTGTGCGCTGTATTATGCTGGCAACATCTGACGGTCTGTGCAAGGATATGGAAGTGGTTGCCACCGGCAGCTCCATCTCCGTGCCTGTGGGCCAAAAGACCTTGGGCCGCCTGTTCAATGTGGTAGGCGATACCCTGGACGGTCTGGAGGACCTAAGCGGCGAGAAGCACTGGGGCATTCACCGGCAGCCCCCCAGCTTTGAGGACCAGTCCCCGAATGTGGAGATTTTGGAGACCGGTATCAAGGTTATCGACCTGTTGACCCCCTATCAAAAGGGCGGTAAGATCGGTCTGTTCGGCGGCGCCGGCGTAGGTAAGACGGTGCTGATCCAGGAGCTGATCACCAATGTAGCCACCCAGCACGGCGGTTACTCCATCTTTACCGGCGTAGGCGAGCGTTCCCGTGAGGGTAACGATCTGTGGAACGAAATGCGCGAGAGCGGCGTGCTGCAAAAGACAGCCTTGGTCTTTGGCCAAATGAACGAGCCGCCCGGCGCCCGTATGCGTGTGGCAGAAACCGGGCTGACCATGGCGGAGTACTTCCGTGATGTGGAGCACCAGGATGTTCTGCTGTTTATTGATAACATCTTCCGTTTTGTACAGGCAGGTTCCGAGGTTTCCTCTCTGCTGGGTCGTATGCCCTCCGCAGTAGGTTACCAGCCCACGCTGGCAACGGATGTTGGCGAGGTGCAGGAGCGTATCGCTTCCACCAAGAACGGGTCTATCACCTCCGTACAGGCTGTGTATGTGCCTGCGGATGACCTGACCGACCCGGCACCGGCCACCACCTTTGCCCACTTGGACGCCACTACCGTACTGTCCAGAAAGATCGTGGAGCAGGGTATTTACCCGGCTGTGGACCCGCTGGAGTCCAGCTCTCGTATTCTGGAGGCCGATGTAGTGGGCGAGGAGCACTATGAGGTGGCTCGTAAGGTACAGGAGTACCTGCAAAAATACAAAGAGCTGCAAGATATTATTGCTATTCTGGGTATGGAGGAACTGTCCGACGAGGATAAGGTCACTGTTTACCGTGCAAGAAAGATCCAGAAGTTCCTGTCCCAGCCTTTCCATGTGGCCGAGCAGTTCTCCGGTATTCCCGGTGTGTTTGTACCGCTGAAGGAGTCTATTCGCGGCTTTAAGGCCATCATCAACGGCGAGGTAGACGATGTGCCGGAGATGGCATTCTTCAATGTAGGCACCCTGGACGATGTGCTGGAAAAGGCCAAGCAAATGCAGAAGTGATCCTTGTAGCAAGGAGGTGCCCGTATGGGTGCAGACAATACATTCAAATTGAAAATTGTGGCGTCCAACCGTGTGTTTTATGACGGCCGGGCGCAGACCTTGGTGATCCCGGCTATCGACGGCGGCGAGGTGGGCTTCCTGGCCCAGCACGAGAACTGTGTAACCCCGGTGGAAGTGGGCGAAATGCGCATTAAGGATACCCAGGGCAAGATTATTCACGCCTTTGTTGGCAGCGGCTTTTTGGAGTTTGTTAACAATGAGGCCACCTTGGTGTGCGTGTCTGCGGAGCTGCCCAATGAGATCGACGCCCGCCGTGCTAAGGAAGCCAAGGAGCGAGCAGAGGAAGAAATGCGCCAGCACCACAGCCAAATGGAGTACCACCACTCCCAGGCCAACCTGGCTCGCGCCATGGAGCGCCTGCGTGTGGTCAAGCGCTATCCCAGATAATTTTTCCGAATATAGAAGCAAAGGACCTGTTCACACGAACAGGTCCTTTTTTGTGTACAAGTGCAAGCACCGCGTCTACGCTTCATCTTGCATTACCCTTGCGTACAATTCTTCAATACCATGAAATTCAGTTGCCGTTATATTTTCAATTCTATATTTACCGTTTTTCCAATAACATTTTTGAGCGACTGATTGATGATTGTTTGTTAAAATTCTGTATTGATCACCCACAATCTCCAACGCTGCATTGTCGAGCTGAATTGCGGGGATTTTGTATGTATTTTTCATCATTTGTTTTACAGATTCCGCCCTGTTGGGTTCGGTTACAATATGGGGCGCAAATAAAACATGAATGAATCCAAGCCCTTTTACCCGAATCATTTTGCTCGTATTAGATGAAATAACTCTTGAATCGGAATTGCCGTAATCGCACCAACAAATGCCGCCTGCGCTTACTCCGCATAAAACTTTATCGTCGTTATATGCCTCCACGAGCATTTGATCAATATCGTATTTCCTAAATAATCTCATCAGTTTAGCTGTATTTCCGCCGCCGACATAAATAATATCTGCATTTTTAATTTTACTGCTTGCGGTGTTTTGATTTTTAATATCGTCATATCGCAAATAATCGGTATGACAGCCATACCTTACGCGATATATTCCGTCCATCACTTCAAAATAATAATCAGGATAGCTGTTGGCTAAACCGATAAACAGAAAATTAGGATTCGCTTTGCCCGTAAGCCGAATGATCTCCTTATCAAAAGGCGCTGTTTCATAGTTTGTGTTGTGGTGACCGTTTTCGCCACCGCCTATGGCCACAAATGTTCCCATATGGATTCGTACTCCCTATTTAAGACCTAAAAAATATTTCCTTGAAATTTCCTTAAACCCGAATTTTTCATAAATATGTATTGCGTCAGGTGTATTCGTTGTAAGTGTGATCTCCGTAAAACCTTTTGATTTTGCAAACGCAAGCAGGCGCTTAATAACCTTTTGTTGATAACCTTTACCACGGTAATCCGGCTTTGTATATACGCTTACCAAACAGCAGTGTCTGCCGTTTTTATCATTGCAAACGGTGATTTGCGGTAATTCAGATAATTCTTCAAGCGCCGCCATAGCAACAGGTTTATCATCCATATACATAACTGCAAAGAAGATGGATCTGTTTAACTTATCCTCTAAATGCTTTCTTGTTATTTGTGCAAATTCATCCGAATAACAAGAAAAATCTTTACCCCATGTGTTGTGCCAATCCTCAATTTGCATTTCAACTCTTAAATCAACAATATCCCCTATATTTTCAAAAGTTGCGATCGCAGTTTTGTTCTTGAATACCACCCTTTGCCTTTTGACATAATTATGTTTTTTAGTTTTAACAACCCGGTTTGAACCAGTTTGTAAAAAATGCGGCGGGAGCAAGCTCCCGCCATGCGAATTGTCTATTTGATTTTATGGATGCTGGGGTAGTAGCAAAAGACGACTTTGCCCACGATCTTCTTTTTCTTTACAAACTTGTGGTCCCAAAAGCGGGAGTCCTCGCTGTCGTTGCGGTTGTCACCCATCATAAAGTAGCTGTCCTCCGGCACCTTGTAGGGGCCATAATCGCCCACCGGGGTGCAGTAGGTGACAAAGTCGTCGCGCAGCTGAATGGTTTTGCCGTTTGTTTGGGTCACATAGACGGTGCCGTCCTTGATCTCCACCGTTTCGCCTGGCAGCCCGATAATGCGCTTTACATAATTTTGGCGCTCATCGTCCGGGTATTTGAAGATCACCACATCATACCGCTGGGGGTCGTTGGTGATATAGGCCAGTCGGCTGGCCACGATCCGATCGCCGATCTCTATGGTGCTGAGCATGGAGCCGGAGGGCACTACCGCATTGGCAAACACAAGTGTTTTCAGCAGCAGGGCCAGGATCACGGCAATCACAATGGGCAGCATAAAGTCCACAATATCCTTGACCGGGTTCTTTTCCTCCGCCTTGTCCGCGGCAGCCTTGGCTTTGCGGCGGGACTTGCGCTTTTTCTCCGGGCGGGTGCGGCGCAGAGGCGGTGCTTCTTCCTGTGTCGCAGCGGCTTCCATTTGCTCCAGCAGCTTGGTGGGGCTGATCTCTGCCGCCGTCTCTTCCGGGCGGCGGGTGTCAAACATCACATTGCCGCAGTTTAGACAGGTGAGCCAGTCGCCGTCTTTCATTACGGCATCGCTGCCGCATTTGGTGCACTTCATTGCATTCTTTCCTTATCAGTCAATGGTGGAGAACTTGGGATAGTAGCGGAACTCCACCTTGCCAACGATCTTATTCTTCTTGACAAATTTGTTTTGCCAAAAGCGGGAGTCCTCGCTGTGGTTGCGGTTGTCGCCCATCATAAAGTAGCTGTCTGCCGGTACGGTGTAGGGCCCGTAGTTGCCGGTTGGCGTCTCTTTGGTCACAAAGCTGTCGTCCAGCTGAACGGTCTTGCCATCCGTCTTGGTCACATAGACTACGCCGTTGACCACCTCTACCGTCTCGCCGGGCAGGCCGACAATGCGCTTTACATAATACTGCTTCTCATCGTCCGGGTACTTGAAAATGACAATATCGTACCGCTGGGGGTCGTCCTTTACATAGGCCAGGCGGCTGGCAATCACCCGGTCGCCCTCTTGAATGGTGTTCAGCATAGAGCCGGTGGGCACCACGGCATTGGCGATGACGCAATATTTTAACACCAGTGCCACCGCTACCGCAATGAGAATGGGCAGCAGAAAGTCTATGACCTCCCGCAGCTTGCTTTTTTGCTTTTTATTTTCTTCGTTTGCCATGGTTATTTACGCTTTCGTTTGAATTTGCGGGAACCGGACAGTACCGCCTTTAAGTCCATCAGCTCCTCAAAGGGTGTGGAGCCGTCAGCCACGCTAAAGTTCGCTGCGCTGGAGGCTAGGTCGTCGGTGGCAATCTGTGGGGCTGCCTCCGGTGCGTACGCGCTGTCCACCAACTGCCGGTCCATAAAGAGTCTGACCATTTTGTTTTTGTACCGTACAAAGGTGATGTGGTGGGCACCGTCCTCAAGGGGCGCTTGAATTTTACAGCCGCCGAACGTGCCGTGTAGGACGCCGTTTGCGATCCAAATTGCCGCGTCCTTGCCCTTGCAGATATTGGCGTCTGCGTTACTGCTCACCGTAAAGGATAAAGTGAAGTCGTTTGTATTCTCCGGTGCCAGGCAGCGGTTGTCCCGGTCGCCGAACTGGAAGATCTTCATTTCAAAGGGCGCCAGGGTGATCTGCATTTTATCCCCATAAGAGAACAGATCCAGGCTGTCCGCCCCGGTGGTGTTGTACACATTGTAGCACTTTACCGCCCGCAGATTCTCCGGGCAGCCCATCAGCTTGTTCAGGGTCAGGGTCAGATCCGTTTTTTCGTCTGTGGGATTGCGCAGGGCAATGATTCCTTCGCCCGCCTTTGTCCAGGCGGCATAGGCATAAATGTTGTTCTCTGCCGGGTCGCCGCCCAGCAGCATGGCATTCTTTAAGATGTGATGGTTGGCCTTTTGCCAGCGGAGCATACGGGCGAGAATGCGCCACTTGGCGCTGTTCATCTTATTGTAGCTCAGGTACAGCTCGTTAAAGGCCTGGCCCCGACAAGCATTCCAAAACAGGAACTTTTCAAATTCTTCGTCGGTATACTCCACCTTAGCGGTGTTGCCGTAGATCGGTTCGTGATTGTAAATATTCTTGGCCGGGAATTGCAGTGCGCGGGTGCACATAAAGTCGTAGTACATGGAGTCCCGGTATGTGATCTCTGCGTTTACCTGAGCCTGCTGCTCCAGGTTCTTGGCAAAGCCGATGTCCATGGAGTTTTGCAGCCACACGCTGTTCACATATTGCAGCCACCAGGGAGAGGGGTTCACATAGCAGGTCATATTGATCCACAGGGGCTTGTCGTCCTTGGCTCTGCTCTCCCGCAGGCGGGTGAACAGGTCGATCCACCGCTGCCACATTTCCGTAACAAAATACATATCGTTCTCGCCGCCGGTGATGTGGTCATGCTTTGGGTTGGTGCAGGGCTTTAGGCAAAAGCCGTCCAGCTTCAGGTACTGAATGTCAAATTCCGTGCAGGTGTCCGTGAGGAATTTTTCCAGATTTTGCAGGTATTTCTCCGAGCCGACGCAAATGTCCATACTGTTACTGTTCAGGTAGCCGTTGCCGCCTTTTTCAATCTTTTTGGCAAAGCGGGGAGTGGCTGCCGTGTAGCCGCCGCGAGGACCCAACCAAAGGCCAAAGGTGGAGCCCAGCTTGTGGCACTGGTCGGTGGCGTCCGTCAGCTTGTTGGGGAACTTTTTGTTAAAGCTCCAAAACGGTGCTTTGTAGTTGTTCCAGCCGTCGTCGATCACATAGGCGTCCAGCGGGGGCACGCCGTGATCGCTAAGCCCCTGCTCGATCTCATAAAAAGAGCGCTCAATATTGTCCGCGTCAATGTCCAGCATGTGGTCGTACCAGCTGTTGTACTGCACGCGGAAGTCGCTTTTGGTGCTGATGCATTCAATGTAGTCAAAGAACGCGCCCTGCACCTCTGCCATGGTGTTGCCGGTGGCGCCGCCCATGACAGTGGCAGGGCAGGTAAAGCGGCCGTGTACCGGGTGACCTACATAGTATTTGACTTGACCGATACCGTACTGAATACGGTTGTCCGTGGCCGGAAACTCACAGCCGAAGAACAGGCTGTCAATGTAAAAGGGCTGACCCAGGATCGCCATAGCGTCCGGGATCTGCATGCTGGTCTCCACGTCGTCCGGAATAGAGAAGTGGGTCTGTGAGTTGATCACACCGATGTGTTCCAGGGCAATGTAGTCGATCACCTTGTCCTCGGTGGCTTGGATAAATTGCAGTTGCTTTTTCAGCGTGTTGCCGTCCCGGCCCACCCAGTAGCGCATGGTCACGGTGATGCCCTCAAATTCTTCAAAGGTAAACACCAGCTTACCGTCCCGCTCGGCGGAGTCCGTCACCTTCAGTCCCTTGGAGGAGAACTCGGTGCCGTCCGTAAAGTGAAAGGTGAATTCCGTGCTGTTGCCGTCCGGCACCAGGTCCATACCGGAGCGGGTGTTGCGAATGCGGGAGGCGTACAGATACCCCTCGTTGACCTTAAATTCCCGTTGCAGGGCGTTGCTCTTCAATCTGAACATATACTTGCTCCTTTTGCAGGATTTTACAGAACTTCGTCAATGGCTTTTGCCAGCTGATCCGGGCAGGAGGTGCCCTTGCCGTTGCAGTTGATGCCACGCAGCTTTTGGATCACATCTTCTGCCGGCTGACCCTCTACCAGTGCGGCGATACCTTGCAGGTTGCCGTTGCAGCCACCAAGGAATTTTACATTGTGTACCTTGCCCTCCTCGTCCAAATCAAAGGTGATCTGTCGAGAGCAGGTACCGTGGGTATTATAAGTGTAGCTCATTTGGTTTCTCCTGTATTTTAAGATATTATTTTACTTTATTATATCTGCACTCTCTATTATACATACTCTTGCTCGGGATTGCAATATAGGGTCTGTGACATTTCTGTAAATCCCGCCGGAGGCACAGGACAGTTTTGCCCCGAATGTCCAATAATCGGCACATTGCCTAAAAACATGCCCTTATCTTTGTCAGTTTTGTTCTATTGCATAAAAATCAGCCCTGTGTTAAACTAAAATTTGATGTAGGGTATGCTCGTGCGGGCGCCCGGAATTGCTTTTAAGAGAGGTACTGTTTATGCAAAAACTGCGCGTTGGCATCATCGGCGCCGGTCGGATCGGCCAGGTGCACGCCAAATCCATTACTTACCACATTCCCCAGGCGGAGATCGTGGCCATTAGCGACCTGTTCCCGGAGAACGCCCAAAAGGTGGCGGACGGCTTGGGTATTCCCAAAGCGGTGCAGGATTATCACGAAATTCTCAATGATCCTACGGTGGATGCAGTGCTGATCTGCTCCTCTACCGATACCCACGCGGATATTGCTGTGGAGGCGGCTAAGGCCGGCAAGCATATCTTTTGCGAAAAGCCGGTGGATTTGACCGTTGCCAAGATCAAGGCAGTGGAAGCGGCTGTAAAAGAGGCGGGGGTAAAGCTGCAGATCGGCTTTAACCGTCGGTACGACCACAACTTTGCCGCCATTAAAGATTTGGCAAACGCCGGCAAGATCGGACAGCTCCAGACCATTAAGATCACTTCACGCGACCCGGAGCCGCCCCCGGTTTCTTATGTAAAGGTCAGCGGCGGCATCTTCTTGGATATGACCGTCCATGACTTTGATATGGCCCGCTTTATCGGCGGCGAGGTGGAGGAAGTGTTCGTCAACGCTGCCGTGCTGGTAGACCCGGCCATCGGTGAAGCAGGAGATGTGGATACGGCGCTGGTCAGCCTGAAATTCAAGAACGGCGCCATTGGTGTTATTGACAACTGCCGCAAGGCCTCTTACGGCTACGATCAGCGGCTGGAGGTGTTTGGATCTAAGGCCCAGGCTTCCGCTGCCAACGACACCCCCACCCATGTGGCGTTTATTGATGAGAACGGCAAGGTGACGGATAAGCCGCTGTATTTCTTCCTGGAGCGGTATATGCAGTCCTTTACCGACGAGATGACCGAATTTATCGACTGTGTGCTCCACGATAAGCCCACCAAGACCACGGTGGAGGACGGCTTGCAGGCGCTGCGTATGGGCCTGGCTGCCAAAAAGTCGCTGGCCGAGCACCGCCCGGTAAAGCTCAGCGAGATCGAAGCATAATTTCAATCTAAAGGACTTTGAGTATATGAAGCGAGTTAGACTGACCATGTCCCAGGCGCTGGTACAGTTCCTGGACAATCAATATATCGAATGTGACGGCGTAGAAAGCAAGTTCGTCAGCGGCATCTTTGGCATTTTTGGCCACGGGTGCGTGGTGGGCGTGGGTCAGGCGCTGGAGCAGGGGGGCCATAACCTGAAATTTTATCAGGGCAAGAATGAGCAGAATATGGCGCTGGCTGCTGTGGCTTATGCCAAGCAGATGGATCGCAAGGCCATTATTCCCTGCGTGTCCTCCATCGGCCCGGGCGCGACCAATATGGTTACCGCTTGCGGCTGCGCTACCGCCAACCGCATTCCGCTGTTGGTGCTGCCCGGCGACACCTTTGCCTGCCGCCAGCCGGACCCGGTGCTCCAGCAGGCCGAATTTTTTGACAACTACGGCCGCACGGTAACAGATGCTTTTAAGGGCGTGTGCCATTATTTTGACCGGATCAATCGGCCGGAGCAGTTGATGACCGCCTGCCTAAATGCCATGCGGGTGCTGACGGACCCGGCGGATACCGGCGCCGTTTGTCTGGCCATGCCACAGGATGTGGAGGGCGAGGCCTACGACTATCCGGTGCACTTCCTGCAAAAGCGGGTGTGGCACCTGGATCGCCGCCCGGTGGCGGAGAGCCAGCTGCAGCGGGCAGTGGCTGCGATCAAGCAGGCCAAAAAGCCCATCCTTATTTGCGGCGGCGGTGTGCGTTACAGCGGGGCAGAGGTTGCCCTGCAAAAGTTGGCGGAGACCTATAATATTCCCATTGCGGAGACGCAGGCCGGGCGCAGTTTGGTGCCTTGGCAGCACCCGCTGAACCTGGGCGGTATCGGCGTCACCGGCGGCAAGGCTGCCAATGTGATCGGCCGGGACGCTGATCTGATCATCGGCGTGGGCACGCGGTTCTCCGATTTTACCACTTCTTCCAAGTGGCTGTTTAACGAGGACCGCAAGGTGCTGGGGATCAATATTTGCCCCTTTGACGCGTATAAAATGGATGCGGAAGCTATTGTGGCAGATGCGAAGATGACCTTAGAGGCACTGCTGCCTGCTCTGGCCGGGTACAAGACTGCCTATACCGGTGAGATTGCAGCCGCCAAGGCCGAGTGGGAAGCCATTGTAGACGATTACTATACCAAAGAGCTGCCCGGTGGGCTGAACCAAACTTTGGCTCTGGGCATTATCAACGAGTTTATGCCCAACGACGCCATTGCTCTTGGCTCTGCCGGTTCTCTGCCCGGGGATATGCAGCGTCTGTTCCGTCCCAAGGACCGCGGCACCTACCACATGGAGTACGGCTACTCCAATATGGGCTATGAGGTCAATGGCGCTCTGGGCGCTAAGCTGGCGTGCCCGGACAAAGAAGTGTACACCTTCTGCGGGGACGGCTCTTTCCTGATGGGTCACAGCGAGTTGTATACCGCTTTGCAAGAGGGATTGAAGATCAATGTGTGCCTGTTTGACAATATGGGTTGGGGCTGCATTGAGAATTTGCAAAATAACCAGGGCACCGATACCTTTGGCACCGTGTTCCGCGCCCGCAACCCTAAGACGGGTATGCTGGACGGGGCGGAGATCGCCGTGGACTTTGCCAAGATCGCAGAGGGCTACGGTGCAAAGGGCTACACTTGCCGCACCTCAGAGGAGTTGCGCGCCGCACTGGCAGACGCAGCTACCCAGGACCGGGCGTGTCTGTTTGACATTAAGGTGCTGCCCAAGACCATGACCCCCGGCTTTGAGAGCTGGTGGCGCGTGGGCGTGGCGGAGGTGTCGAAGAGCGAGACCGTGGCCGCCGCCTATGCGGATATGCAGGCGAATATCGCCAAGACTTTTGATTATTAAGGAGCACAGCCTATGCTAAACCCGGATAAAGTAAAATTGGCCATTGCCCCCATCGGCTGGACCAATGACGACATGCCCGACCTGGGCGCAGAAAATACCTTTGAGCAGTGCATCAGCGAGATGGCGCTGGCCGGTTTTTCCGGCTCGGAGATCGGCAACAAGTATCCGTCCAATCCGGCGGTGCTCAAGCCGTATTTGGACATTCGCGGGCTGCAAATTTGCAACGCCTGGTTCTCGTCTTACCTGACTTCCAAGCCTTATGAGGAGACCATTGCCGCCTTTAAGCAGCACTGCGACAAGCTGCACGCCTTGGGTGCCAAGGTGATCGGTGCTTCCGAGCAGGGCAATTCCATTCAAGGTTGCCTGGACAAATCCATTTTGGACGAAAAGCCGGTGTACACCGAAGAGCAGTGGCAAACGGTGGCGCGGGGCTTTAACGAGATGGGCGCTTACGCCCGCTCCAAGGGCATGTACTTTACCGTGCATCACCACATGGGTACCGGCGTGCAGACGGCGGAGGAGATCGACCGCTTGATGGAATTGACGGATCCGGAACTGGTATTCCTGCTGTTTGACAGCGGTCACCTGACCTTTGCCGGGATCGACCCGGTATCGGTACTGGAGAAGTACGCCCATCGGGTCAAGCATGTGCACCTGAAGGATGTGCGCCTGGATGTGTACAATAACCGGGTGGTGCCGGAGCACATGAGCTTTTTGGATGCCGTGCGTGCCGGTGTGTTTACCGTGCCCGGCGACGGCGATGTGGACTTTAAGCCCATCTTTGATATTTTGGACCGTACCGGCTACGAGGGCTGGGTGGTGGTCGAGGCCGAGCAGGACCCGGCCAAGGCCAATCCCTTTGCCTACGCGGTCAAGGCCCGCAAGTACATTAAAGAGGTCGCCGGTCTGTAAAATAACGACAATGGGGGAGTGGTTCATCGCCACTCCCCCCCTATTTTTGTCTATTATCTTATGCCGTTGTGGATTTTATTGCTTTTCGCAGTGGAATTTGATATAGTTAAGTTAAAGTTAGGGAAAGAATTTTGAAAGGAGTTCTTCTTATGAAAAAGATTGTATCCACCACCTTGGCGCTGCTGCTGGTGCTTACCACCGTGTTCAGCGTCAGCCTGTCCGCCCAGGCGGCTGTGCGCTATGACAGCGACAATGCCGCCCTGTATTCTGGCCGCGAATACACTTGGCTGAATATCAGCGGCCAGCAAAGCTACAAAGGCGCTTTTGACGCGCTGGCAACAATCAACTCTACCCGCACGGGCAATGCGGTGGCTACCGTACCGATGGATCAGGAGCTGCTGGACGCGGCTATGCTCCGCGCCAAGGAAGCCTATGTATATTACAATGTGGATTATCGCCCCAACGGCGAGAGTGCGTATGTGGTTTGCGACGGCTCCGGCGTACAGCGCGGCGGTTTTGTTATGGTCAAGACCAGCGTGCTGGACGGCGCTTTTGCTGCCAACTATTTGATGGAGAATTCCAGCGATCTGCTGAATGTGTATATTTCGCCCGAGGTACAGGCCTTTGGGGTTGGCTGCTTTAAGCCTGCCGATGAGAACTGGTACTACTGGGTGTTCTTCCACGGTATGAGCGCACCGACCAAGACGGTGAAGTCCTCTGATTATGCCGCTACGGTGAACCGCACTGACAAGATCGCACTAAAGAATACCAATGCCGCAAGTTGGAACGCCAAGCACACCCATTCTTACCAGGTGACCTCCACTGTTAAGGCGAATGCAACGAAGAACGCCAACGGCAAGATCACCCGTAAGTGCTCCGTGTGTGGCAAGACTACCACTTCTACACTGTACGCACCCAAAACGGTGACCCTGTCTGCCGCCTCCTACACTTATGACGGCAAGGTGAAGAAACCGTCTGTAACCGTAAAGGACAGTAAGGGTAATAAGATCGGCAGCCAGTATTACACTGTGTCTTATCCCTCCGGCCGTAAGAATGTGGGTAAGTACACGGTCAAGGTGACTTTCAAAGGCAACTATATCGGCTCTAAGTCCGCAACTTTTGCTATCAATCCCAAGGGCACCGGCGTGTCTAAAGTGACCGCTGCTAAAAAAGGCTTTAAGGTGACCTGGAAAAAGCAGGCTACCCAAACCACCGGGTATGAGGTGCAGTATAGCACAGCCTCTAACTTCAAAAAGGGCAATAAGACCGTGACAGTAAGCAAAAATAAGACCACTTCCAAGTCTGTCAGCAAGCTGTCCGCTAAGAAGAAGTATTATGTGCGGGTACGTACCTATAAAACCGTCAAGGTGAACGGCAAAAATGTAAAACTTTATTCCGGGTGGAGCAAGGCAAAGAGCGTGACCACCAAGAAATAAGTTTTGTTTCGGTTTCTCAATACCCGTAGGGGCGGCAACCTGCCGCCCGCGGGCTGATGCGGGCATTTTCTGCATTACAAACAAAAAGGCACCCCATCTCATTAGGAGATGGGGTGCTTTCCTATTCTTATTGCATTATTCTCGGTTGGCGTCAAAATCTAATTCCGTATGCGTGGCGCAGGCGCGCTTGAGCGCATCAAAACTCTCGGCGCTGATTACATGCTCAATGCGGCAGGCGTCCTCCACAGCGGTCTTTGGATTCACCCCCAGGCCGGTAAGCCAGCGGGAAAGAAAGGTGTGGCGCTCATACATACGCTGGGCAATCTCCTCCCCCGGGGGCAGCAGCGTGATGTGCCCATTGTCGTCCATCTCAATATAGCCGTTCTCCCGCAGGTTCTTCATGGCAATGCTCACGCTGGGCTTGGAAAAATCCAACTCATTGGCAATATCGATGGAACGCACGTCCGTGCCCCGCTGGCTGAGCATTAAAATCGTCTCTAAATAGTTCTCTGCGGATTCTTGAATTTTCATAAAATCACCGTTAATTTTTGTGTAATTTGTTTAGACGAATTGAACATATTATACAACATTCTGTGCAAATCTGCAAGAGTGGATTTCACTTCCCAAAAAATAGGCGGAAAGGCTTGACAAATAAGTTAGCCGGTGCTAACATATAGACGGTTAGAAAGAGCTAACCTCGGCAGCTTGCCGGGGAGAAAAAGAGGATTTAGTATTATGATGCCTTTAACTTTAGCAGATACCGGCGCGACCTACACCATCTTAAAGGTAGGCGGAAAGCCGGAGGTGCGTGCCCATCTGAACGACCTGGGCTTTGTGGCCGGGGGCGATGTGCAGGTGATCACGGATATGATGGGCAACCTGATCGTCAATGTGAAGGAGACCCGTGTGGCCATCAGCAAAGAAATGGCCGCCAAGATCATGGTATAAGGAGCAGATCCATCTGCTTTGTGTATAATTTTTTGTATAGGTGAGGAGGAAACAGCAATGAAAACACTCAGAGATGTTCCGGTAGGCGGCAACGCCAAAGTGGTTAAGCTCCACGGCGAGGGCGCAGTGAAGCGCCGTATCATGGATATGGGCGTCACCAAGGGCGTGGATGTGCATGTGCGCAAAGTCGCTCCCCTGGGCGATCCCATTGAGGTAAGTGTGCGCGGCTACGAGCTCTCCATTCGCAAGGCGGATGCAGAGATGATTGAGGTGGAATAAGAGGGCGGAGGCTCTTTTATTTTGCCCAACGCGTTAGTCAACACTAATTAGTTATAACTAATTGTTAAGCACAGAAAGGAATGTGACCGATGAAAATAACAATTGCACTTGCCGGTAACCCGAACTGCGGCAAGACCACACTGTTTAATGCGCTGACCGGTTCTAACCAGTTCGTGGGTAACTGGCCCGGCGTAACGGTGGAAAAAAAAGAAGGCAAATTGAAGAAGCACAACGATGTTGTGATTACCGACCTGCCGGGTATTTATTCCCTGTCTCCGTACACCTTGGAGGAAGTGGTTGCCCGTGACTACCTGATCGGTGAGCGCCCCAATGCCATTTTGAACATCATTGATGGTACCAACCTGGAGCGTAACCTGTACCTGACCACCCAACTGGTGGAGCTTGGTATCCCGGTGGTGGTTGCCATCAACATGATGGATGTGGTCAAGAAGAACGGCGACAAGATCAACACCCAGGAGCTGTCCCGGGAGTTGGGCTGCCCGGTGGTAGAGATCTCCGCGCTGAAAGGCACCGGCATTCAAGAGGCTGCCGAAGCTGCGGTACAGGCTGCACAGAACGGCCACACCGTTCCCCAGCACACCTTTACCGGCGTGGTAGAGCACGCGCTGGCTCATATTGAAGAGGCTGCCGTACATAACTTGCCGGAGGAGCAGCAGCGCTGGTACGCCATCAAGATCTTTGAGCGGGACGACAAGGTGCTGGCTAAGATGGATTTGGACGCCCAGGTGGCTGCTCATATTGAAGAGGACATTAAGGCTGCCGAGGAAGAACTGGACGACGATGCGGAGAGCATCATCACCAATGAGCGTTATGTGTATATCGCCTCCATCATCAAGGGCTGCTACAAGAAAAAGCAGGCCGGTAAGCTGTCCACCTCCGATAAGATCGATAAGATTGTGACGAACCGTTGGCTGGGCTTGCCCATCTTTGCAGTGGTCATGTTCCTGGTGTATTATATCTCCATGGTCACCGTGGGCTCCTCCGCAACGGATTGGGCCAACGACGGCGTGTTTGGCGACGGCTGGCATCTGTTTTGGATCGGCACCAGCCAGGCTGCGGACGCTGAGGAGACCTATGGCGACACAGACGATATTCTGGCCGGCTTTATTGACGCCTACGGCACAGAAGATATGGCAGACGCTATTGATACGGAGAACGAGAATTACAATGACGCCAATGCAAAGGCCGCTTTGGATCAGCTGGTTGCCGCTACCCCTGCGAACGCAAGCGTGACCTACACCACCGAGGATGAGGAAACGCTGGAGAAAACGGACCACACCGGCACCAAAAAAGCTGCCCTGGAAGAGGCCGTTGCTAACTATGAGAACACCGATTACAAAGAGGGCTATGGCGCGCCGGACGCTGCTGAATACGGCGTTTGGGTGCCCGGTATCCCGGTTCTGCTGGGTAACCTGCTGGAGAAGGCCAATTCTCCCGAATGGCTGTCCGGTTTGCTGCTGGACGGTATTGTCGCCGGTGTTGGCGCCGTGCTGGGCTTCGTGCCCCAAATGCTGGTGCTGTTCTTCCTACTGGCGATCCTGGAAGGCTGCGGCTACATGAGCCGTATCGCTTTCGTACTGGACCGTATCTTCCGGAAGTTCGGTTTGTCCGGTAAGTCCTTTATCCCCATGCTGATCGGTACCGGTTGCGGTATCCCCGGCGTTATGGCGTCCCGTACCATTGAGAATGAGCGCGATCGCCGTATGACCATTATGACCACCACCTTTATCCCCTGCGGTGCAAAGGTGCCCTTTATCGCCATGATCGCAGGCGCCATCTTCGGCGGCTCTGCTATCGTATCCACCTCCGCTTACTTCATTGGTATGGCCGCCATTATTATGTCCGGTATTATGCTGAAGAAAACCAAAATGTTCTCCGGCGATCCGGCGCCCTTCGTTATGGAGCTGCCGGCTTACCATGTGCCCACCTTGGGCAATGTGCTTCGCTCCACTTGGGAGCGCGGCTGGTCCTTCATCAAGAAGGCCGGTACCATCATCACCCTGTCCACCATCTTTGTATGGTTCACCACTTACTTCGGTGTGGTTGACGGCCAGTTCCGTATGCTGTCTGAGGAAGAGATTAACTTCTCCATCCTGGCTGCCATCGGCGGCGCCATCAAGTGGATCTTTGCTCCCCTTGGCTGGGGCAATTGGCAGGCCGTTGTAGCCTCCATTACCGGCCTGGTGGCAAAGGAGAACATTGTAGGTACTTTGGGTATCCTGTACGGTGGCGGCGGTTCCGATGTGTACACTGCCATTGCTGACGCATTCAACGGCGTTCAAGGCTATTCCTTCCTGATCTTCAACCTGCTGTGCGCACCTTGCTTTGCAGCCATCGGTGCTATCCGCAGAGAGATGAACAATGCCAAGTGGACTTGGTTTGCCATCGGTTACCAGTGCGGCTTCGCTTATGTGATTGCTCTGATTGTAAACCAGATCGGTGCTATGTTCATGGGCAACGGCAACATTTTCGGCCTGATCGTTGCGATCCTGCTGATTGCCGCTATCGTGTATATGCTGTTCCGTAAGAACAAGTATGACGATAACACCTTGACCGTGACCGCAAAGAAAGCGAAGAGCAAGGCAACCAAATAATGAAACAAGAAGGTGTGTTTATGCTTGCCTTTCTGAAAGCAAATTATTTAACCATTCTGATTATTCTTGTGCTGGTGGCTATCGTAGTGGGGATCATCTGCTCCATTGTGAAAGACAAAAAAGCCGGGCGCAACACCTGCGGCGCCAACTGCGCCCATTGCGCCAACGCCGGTTGCTGCCACCAGCAGCCTAAGAAGAAAAAGAGATAGGAGGTATGCTTTATGACAAGAACCGTTGTTGGCATTGACGGAATGGCTTGCAGTATGTGCGAAAGCCATGTAAACGATACCGTGCGCCGCAACTTTCCTGTAAAGAGCGTAAAGGCCTCCCATAAGAAGAAACAGGCTGAGATCATTTCGGCAGAGCCTTTAGATGAGGCGGCCCTGCGTAAGGCCATCGGTGACACCGGCTACACGGTGACGGATGTGCACACGGAGCCGTACAAGAAAAAGGGCCTGTTTGGTCACTAAGCCTCCCTACACAAATAAATCCCCTGTGGATTTTGTTTGACCCGCAGTGGGAGCCTACAATACACAGCAGACGGGCAAAAACCCGCCTGCATGGATAACACCCTCCCTGTACTTTCTCCTTCCGGCTCCCTGCGGTAACGCTCTTTTCCGTGCCCTTTGGGCGCAAAAGAGTCTTCTCCTTTCTCGGCAGACTGGCCATTGTCTGCCACCCGTGCTCTAACCGAGTGCGGTCCAAGCGGCGCAGTTTCTGCGCCGCTTGTTTTATGTGCCTTTTCTTATGATGGCAAAGGAGGCAGCTGTGCGGCAAAAGACAGCAAAGCAGTTGCTCCATGCCATAAAGAAAAAACCGACGGTGTCTCTTATGGACGCCGTCGGTTCCTGTTCCTATTGCAAATTATTTCTTTTTCTTAAAGGGATTGGCCAGTGGCTTTTTCGGCTGGTCAGCGGCACGCAGCGTCGCTTCTGCTGCGGCCCGTTCCCGTGCCGGCGGGTTGTACAGATGAATACGCCCGGTGTCGTTAAAGGCCTTAACGGTCATCACCGCCAACGGTACTAAGAACATACCGATAAATCCAAAGATCTTCAGACCAAAGTACAGACCCATTAGGGTCACCAGCGGGTTGACTCCCAAGGTCTGACCCACGATCTTTGGCTCAATGTATTGGCGGATTACGGTGATCACCACATAAAGCACCAGCAGCCCGATGCCCTGCTTGGTGTTGCCGCCCACCAGGCTAATCAGTGCCCATGGAATGAGAATGCCGCCGGAGCCTGCCACCGGCAAAATGTCAAAGATGGCAATGCCTATGGCAATTACCACCGCATAGGCATTGTGCATAATGCCTATGGTGTTCATAACGGTAAAGCCCAAAAACAGCTCGCAGAAGGTAATAAACATGATCAGCGCGTAGGCCCGCAGCATTTTGACAATGGTCTTGGAGAACAGCTGCTTGGTCTCGCTCAGCAGGTTTTTATGCTTTGCCGGCAGCTGCAACTTGATAAAGTGTACCACCTTATCATAGTCCTTGGTAAACAGGATCCAGGCGATAATGCCGATGACAACGGCCAAAAGGGCAGAGGGTAGGCTCTTGACCACACTGACCACGCCGCTGACGCCGTTGGAGATCCCGGATTTGACTGTTTCCAAATCCAGTCCGATCTTGCTCAAATCAAAATCCTGAATCAGGTTGTTAAAGAAATCCGTAACCGAGGTGGAGACAGAGGCGTAAATGCCGTCCGGCAAAAACTGCAAAAAGTGAAGCACATTCTTTTGCAGGGTGGTCAAAAAGCCGGGCAGATCGTTCATTTGGTCTCCCACATAGGAGATGAAACTGCCGATCTCCTGAAACAGCTTTTGAATCAGCAGACCCACCGGAACCAGGATAATGAGAATGGTAAAGAGAACCAAAAGCACGCTCCACAGGCCGTGGCACTTGTGGTGTGTCTTTTTGTCCAGCCAGCGCAGGGGGCGCTGATTGATTACCGCAAAAAGAAAGGTGAGCAAAAAGGGAGCCGCCACCCAAAAGCAGTAGCGGAAAAACAGAAACAGCAGTCCGAAGATCACTGCTGCATAGGCCAGATTGATCAGCGCGTCGCGTCGCTTTGCTACTTTTTCGTTCATAAAGCCGTCCTTATATATTATTATAAAACAATACCCATTACTAAGCATTTTATAGTATTTTGCCCTTTCTTGCAAGGGATTTTTGTAAATATTGCAAAAATCTGAATTTAGGTCTTGATTATGGGCGGAAATCGTGCTACTATATTCAAAATGTTTTTGACAAGCGTACATTTGTACATGGGTGGTGAACACATCAAATGAGCAAAGCAGGTTATGTGCTGGTGGACGCCGGAATCTTGCCGGAGGTTTACCGCAAGGTTTTAACGGCCAAAAAGTACCTGGCTACCGGCAAGGCGGCTTCTGTCAAGGAGGCGGCGCAGCTGGCAGGGATTTCTCGCAGCGCATACTATAAATACAAGGATGCCATCTTTGAGTACGGTACCTCTGCGTCAGACGAGGTGGCCACCGTCAAGGCCCGGTTGCAGGACAGCGCCGGCGTGCTCTCCAGCTTTATCGGCGCCATCTCTCGGGTGGGGGGCAATGTGCTCTCCGTGAACCAGAGTCTGCCCCAGGACGGGGCAGCGGATGTGACCGTGACCGTGCGCATTGCCGATCTGTCTGTGGAGCCTGCCCGTTTACCTGCGCTTTTGGAGCAGCTGGACGGTGTTGTTGGCGCCGCATTTATTCAGTAAATTTATAAGATTGCTGCCCGGCAGCAAAATTTCTCTTTCAGGAGGTTCAAATGAAAGTAGCAGTTATGGGGTACGGAACCGTCGGTTCCGGCGTGTGTGAAGTGATTGAAACCCACCAGGACACCTTAGCCAAGCGCACCGGCGGTAAGGCGCTGGAGCTGGCGCGGATCCTGGATTTGCGGGAGTTCCCCGGCGACAAGCACGAGGCGCTCTTTACCAAGGATTTTAACGATATTCTGAATGATCCGGAGATCCAGATCGTGGCAGAGACCATGGGCGGGGTGAACCCGGCTTTTGACTTTACCATGAAGTTGCTCGCCAGCGGCAAGAGCGTGGTCACCTCCAACAAGGAGCTGGTGGCACAAAAGGGGCCGGAGCTGCTGGCCTGTGCCAAAGCCCACAATGTAAATTATCTGATTGAGGCGTCCGTGGGCGGCGGTATTCCCATTATTCGTCCCATGGCCCAGTGTCTGGCGGCCAATCATATTGAGGGCATTGCCGGTATTCTCAATGGCACCACCAATTTTATTTTGACCCAGATGATCGAGGAGGATATGTCCTTTGCGGATGCACTGGCGCTGGCCCAGGCCAACGGTTTTGCAGAGAAGGACCCCACCGCCGATGTGGAGGGGCATGACGCCTGCCGCAAGGTGTGCATTTTGGCTTCCCTGGCCTTTGGCAAGCATGTGTATCCCTCTCAGGTGGAGACGGAAGGTATCTCCAAGATCACCCTGGAAGATGTGGCCTATGTGGCCTCTGCCGGCGGCGTGATTAAGCTGCTGGGTCAGATCAAGGATCTGGGAGGCGGTAAGATCGCTGCCTTTGTTGGTCCGGCTGTGGTGTATAACGGCTCTCAGCTGGCTTCCGTTAAGGGCGTGTTCAACGCTGTTTTGGTGCGGGGCGACGCCGTGGGCGATGTATGCTTCTACGGACAGGGCGCCGGTAAGCTGCCCACCGCTTCTGCCGTGGTGGCAGATATGGCGGATTGTGCCGCACACACCGAGCAGCGCCGTATCTTTGGCTGGGGCGCCGGTGAGGAGGACTATGTGGTGGACTACAAAACCGCCATCAAAATGCCCTTCTATGTACGGGTACAGGGCGATGAGACCCACATTAAGCAGGCCTTTGATAATGTAAAGTTCCTCTCTCGCAGAGGGCAGCCTGCTGACGAAAAAGCCTTTATCACCGACGAGATGACAGAGGAGGAGCTGGAGCGCCGCCTGGCCGGGTTCCCGGTAGAGGCTGTCATCAAGGTGGCAAGTTACTAATTCGGAGGATAGATAGACTATGGGACTGATTGTACAGAAGTTCGGCGGCTCCTCAGTAGCCAATGCCGAGCGTGTAAACAATGTGGCACGCATTGTGACAGACACTTATAAGGCCGGCAATGATGTGGTTGTCGTGGTGTCCGCTCAGGGCGATACCACCGATGATTTGATTGAAAAGGCCAAAGAGATCAACCCCCACGCAGCAGCCAGAGAAATGGATCAGCTGCTGACCGCCGGGGAGCAGATCTCCATTTCGCTGCTGGCCATGGCCATTGAGCGTATGGGCTTTCCGGTGATCAGCCTGCTGGGCTGGCAGGCCGGATTTAACACCAACGCGATGTACGGCGCGGCGCGGATCAAGAACATTAAGCCCAACCGTTTGCAGGCGGAGCTGGCTAAGCGCAATATTGTGGTGGTAGCCGGGTTCCAAGGATTGAACCGCTATGACGACCTGACCACATTGGGGCGCGGCGGGTCCGATACCTCTGCGGTGGCTATCGCTGCTGCACTGAATGCAGACAAGTGCCAGATCTTTACCGATGTGGAGGGCGTATACACTGCCGATCCCCGCAAGGTGGAGAATGCGCAGAAGCTGAAAGAAATCACTTATGACGAAATGCTGGAGCTGGCCACCTTGGGTGCACAGGTGCTCAACAACCGCTCCGTAGAGATGGCAAAGAAGTACGGCGTGGAGCTGGAGGTGCTCTCCTCGCTGAATCCCATTCCCGGCACCATTGTTAAGGAGGTAGCAAAAATGGAAAAAATGCTCATTCGCGGCGTAACCAAGGATAAAGATGTGGCCCGTATCTCTGTGATCGGCCTGAAGGACACCCCCGGTGTTGCCTTTAAGATTTTCTCCAAGCTGAGCCAGCGCAACATTAATGTGGATATTATTTTGCAGTCCGTCGGCCGCGACGGCACCAAGGACATTACCTTTACCGTCAGCAAGGACAACGGTCCCTTGGCGGTGGAGATCCTGAATGACGAAGTGGGCGGTTTCCAGGATGTGGTGTGCGATACCCATGTGGCCAAGGTTTCCATTGTAGGCGCCGGTATGGAGTCTCACCCGGGCACGGCTTCCAAGATGTTTGAGGCTCTGTATGAGCGGGACATCAATATTCAGATGATCTCCACTTCTGAGATCAAGATCTCTGTTTTGGTTGCCGAGGAGGACGCCGACAAGGCGGTTTCTGCCGTGCACGCCAAGTTCATTCCCAACGACTGATTTTTGTGCAAAACAGCAAAAGCAAACGCGCGTATCTGTTGCAGATGCGCGCGTTTTTGTGGCTTTTAGCTTATTTTTCTTTGTAATACAGGCCGTATTGCAGTGCGCCGCCTTTGTAAGCGCCCAGGGTGTGCAGGGCGTTTTTCAAAAGGGTCTTGGCGCGAGCCTTGGGGTACAGGGAAAAGACGGTCTTGTCCGGGTTTTTGCCTGCCTCCAGAGCGGCAAAAAAAGCGTCTCGCCCGGCGCCCGGGGTAGGCGGGGTGTGCAGGTGTTGGTTCTCTGCCGGCAGCCGCTCTGTCGCCGGTGCCGTGTGCAGCGAGGCGCTTTCCATCAGCTGGCGGCCTTTTTCGCTTTGGCATAGCAGCAGCGACACGCCCCGGCGACGCTCCGTTTCCGGCAGGTCGGACTGCCAGGCGTCACCCAGGGTCAAGTCTGCCACTCGCTGAACGGTAGCGAATGGGCAGTGCAGGCAGCCGTCGCTTTGGCTGATGGTGTTCAAAAAGGCGGTGGTATAGCCGTCGTTCCCGGTGGGGGAAAGGGCTTTGTACCCGGCGAGCGGAGTCGCGCCCTTTTGGCGAAAGCGCAGATCCGCAAGTGTCGCCGGGTTCATGCCGTGGCTGTTTAGATATTGCGCCAGCACGGCGGGCATGGGTGTGCCGTGGCAGATTAGGTCAACGGTGTACAGCCGCTTACCCAGTGCCGGACCGATAAAGTTCTTGGCAGCAGCCACTTGGCAAGGCAGGGCGATCAGCAGCACGGAGCGGCCGTCGGTCAGTCGTTGCCTTAAGGGGTGATACAGGTCTGCTGCCCGGCTTTTTACATATTTGGACCCGGCAAAGGCTGCCAATTCTTCCGTGGTCTCTGCAAAGGCAAATGTGCATTCACCGCTTTGAAATCGGCAGCTACAAACCATGCCGCCGGTTTGGATAAAGGCTGCGGCAATGGCACTTGCCACGCCACCGGAGGCCCCTTGCAGACGCAGCTGCTCCGCCGTGCACCAGCCTTGATATATGGCGATGGGTTCGCTTTTTTGCGGGGTGTGCAGGACCGGACACGCCCGGGTACAGGCGCCGCAGCTTACGCATTTGGCACTGTCAATTCTTGCTTCGCTGCCCCGTAGCCGGTCTGTTAAGGCAATAGCGCCCCGGGTGCACACGGCGGTGCAGGCGCCGCAGTAGGTGCACTGCGCCGGTGGGCAAACAAAAGTCGGTTTTTCCGTGTTCATTTTTCGATCATCTCTCGCAGTAGGGATAGGGAAGCGGTTCGAGCCGTTTCAATTTTTTTGTGCACCGGGGCGTAATTGATGGGCGTGGCGGTGAGGGTCGTGTCTGCTGGGTCCGTGACCAGGCGGCTTTGCAGCTTGGTCAGGGTAAGCAAACTTTGATTGCGTGTGCCGGTACAGTTGGTCGGCAGCACCTCCGTAAAGGGCACCCCAAAGCGTAGAGAAAAGGCGGTGCCGTGAAAGCTGTCTGTGATCACACAGGCGGCATTTTTGATATAGTGCAGGAACTGGCCGGGGGTGGGGGCGTAGATGAACTTGCCGCCCCAGGTGGCTTGGTGCACACTGGCAGAAAGGCGCAGCAGCGGCTTGCCTACCGCCTTGGCCGCCGCCTTAGCGTAGGCGCAAAGCGCCGGGTCTTTATGAATTTGATAAACCAAAAAGTAGCTGTCGGGCGCTGCACTGATGGGTTCCAGCAGACTCTGCCAAAAGGCGTCATCCGGCAAAAACACCGGGTCGATCACCTGCTTGCCCTCCAGTCCAAGCTGCCGCAGCAGCGCAATGGCGCTGTCCTCCCGCACGGTGATGCTGGTATATTGCCGCAGATCCCGGCAGAACTGCCCCCGCAGGGGCTTGGACAGCTCTGTGCGGCCAAAGCTGGCGGCGTAGGCCACCTTTTTTGTGCCCTGCGGCGCAAAGGCCAGCCGATAGACCGGATCGTAGGTGCCGTCCTCCATAGGACCCCACACCTGGTCGCTGCCGGTCATATACACATCGGCTTTCGGTCCGTTGGCGGTCAGCTCTTGCGCCGTGCTGAACGGCTCGGTCAGATGCAGCATCTGCCGCCGGGCGCTCTCAAACAACCGACCGGCCATCACATTCTCCGTATAGCGCAAGGTGCTGTACACCCGGCGGCGCAGGGGCGTGCGGTTCCACCGAGGCTTTTGTTGCAGCTGGCATTTGTGCAGCTGGGTGCAGACCTCGTTAGGGCGCACATAGTCGATGATGCGGCAGCTGTGCCCCAGCGCCTCTATGGCGTTTTGGGTGGCAGCGGCTTGCAGCAGTGAGCCGTAATTGGCAATGGCGTGGCGGGTGATGACAGCAACCTCCATGGGGTTCCCTCCTGTTCTTTCTGCCTATATTATACCTTGCCTCGGGGCGCGGGTCAATGATTTTGGTCTTTTGCGGGTATGACTTGACACTGCATAAATTATAATATATAATATAACGAATAAATCTTAAGTTAAGGAGTCGTTCCAAATGGCAGAAAAAGTGTTTAAGATGACCGCAGAAGGCAAAGCCCAGCTGGAAGCGGAACTGGATTCCCTGAAGACCGAAGGCCGTATTGATATTGCTGAAAAATTGAAGGTTGCTCGCTCTTATGGCGACTTGTCCGAGAACAGCGAATATGATGAGGCCAAGAGTGAGCAGGCCAAGATTGAGGCGCGCATCAACGAACTGGAGTATCAGTTGGAGCATGCCGAGATTATCGGCGCCACCGAGAAGGGCAGTGTGAGCATGGGCTCCAAGGTCACCGTGCTGCGCAAGTCCGACGATGTGCGCGCGACCTATGAGATTGTGGGCTTTTCCCAGTCTAACCCGGCAGAAGGCAAGATCTCTGATGAAAGCCCGGTGGGTCGTGCACTGATGGGCGCTAAGATCGGCGAGACCGTAACGGTGGAGGCTCCCATCGGCAACATTGATTATTTGATTGAAGAGATTGACTAAAGAAGAGGAATGACTATGGCAGGAAAGTTTGAGATCACCAAGGCCGGTGACGGTACTTTCAGTTTTGAATTTTTAATTGACGGCACCCCTGTGGCGCAAAGCCCTGTGTTTGAGAAAGAGGACGCTTGCCGCCGTGGCGTAAAGGCTGTAAAGAAGAATAGCCGCATGAAGGTGCAAAACGCCTTTGCCGGTGACGAAGAAAAAACCAATCCCAAGTATTTGGTGGAACCGGCGGAGAACGGCGCCCGCTTTACCCTGTTTTTGCAGACCGGGGAGCCTTGCCTGACCGGTACGGCTGCGGACGAGGCTGCCGCCCTGGCTGTGATCGAACAGATCGGCAATAATGCCAACGCCGCTCAGATGGCCATGGCAGAGGTGGTGCTCAGCGAGAATGAACTGCGCCAGATCCGCCTGAACAAGTTGCAGGCGCTACAAGAGGCCGGGCAGGATCCGTTCCAGATCACCAAGGCAGAGCAGACCCACCACACCGCCGATGTGCGCGCCGATTTTGATGCGCTGGAAAATACGAATGTGACCCTGTGCGGGCGAATGATGTCTCGCCGGGATATGGGCAAGGCCAACTTTGTGGATCTCAGTGACCGCACCGGGCGTATGCAGATCTATGTGCGGATGAACGATGTGGGCGAGGATGTGTTCCGTGCCTTTAAGAAGTGGGACATTGGCGACCTTTTCCAGGTGACCGGCTTTGTGTTTAAGACCCGCACCGGCGAGATTTCTGTTCACGCCAAGGAGCTGAAGCTGCTCACCAAGAGCCTGCTGCCTCTGCCGGAGAAGTTCCACGGCCTGCAAGATACCGACACCCGGTACAGAAAGCGCTATTTGGACCTGATTATGAACCCGGATGTACGCGACACCTTTGAGAAGCGCTCCGCCATTATCCGTGAAATTCGCAAGTTCCTGGACGGCGAGGGCTTTATGGAGGTAGAGACCCCCATTCTGGTTAGCAACGCCGGTGGCGCTGCGGCCCGTCCCTTTGAGACCCATTTTAATGCGCTCAATGAAGATTTGAAAATGCGCATTTCTTTGGAGCTGTACTTAAAGCGGCTGATTGTAGGCGGCTTGGAGCGTGTGTATGAGATCGGGCGTGTGTTCCGTAACGAAGGTGTAGATACCCGCCATAACCCGGAATTCACCTTAATGGAGCTGTACCAGGCATATACCGATTATCACGGTATGATGGACCTGACCGAGCGGATGTATCGCCATGTGGCCGAGGCTGTGCTGGGCACCGCCAAGATTACTTATAACGGCATTGAGATGGATCTCTCTAAGCCCTTTACCCGCATTACCATGGTAGACGCAGTCAAGCAGTACAGCGGCGTTGATTTTAAGGAAATTCACACCCTGGAGGAGGCCCGCGCTGCGGCGGACGCCCACGAGATCGAGTATGAGGAGCGCCACAAGAAGGGCGATATTCTCAACCTGTTCTTTGAGGCGTATGTAGAGGAGCACTTGATTCAGCCCACCTTTGTGATGGATCACCCCATTGAGATCTCTCCACTCACCAAGAAGAAGCCGGAGGATCCGGACTATGTGGAGCGCTTTGAGTTCTTTATGAACGGCTGGGAGATGGCAAACGCCTATTCCGAGCTGAACGACCCCATCGACCAGCGTGCCCGCTTTGCCGCCCAGGAGGAGATGTTTGCCCAGGGCGACGAGGAGGCCAACCATACGGACGAGGACTTCTTGCAGGCACTGGAGATCGGTATGCCCCCCACCGGCGGCATCGGCTTTGGCATCGACCGGATGTGCATGCTGCTGACAGATAGCCCCGCCATCCGCGATGTGCTGCTGTTCCCCACCATGAAGTCTTTGGATAAGTAAAAAGACGACCCCCCGGTATTTATTATGCGGGTTTCAAGACTTCTAAAAACGAAAAAGCTTACATTTTTGGACTTAACACAGCCCCTGAAAAGCTACTGGCTTTTCGGGGGCTTCTTTCAGTTTCCATAGTTTTCTTGTCCCGTTGCGAACTACATAAAGGCTTGAAAGCAGAATTTGGTTTCCTCTGATGAGGGAGAGATACCTTGACAAAATCACCACACCATGTTACTATGGCCTTATCAAAAGAAAGGATAGAAGTTATGCAGAAATTATATCGTGCAACCGCTTATAAAGCAGTCTATTCTGTTTGCCTTGCAAACGGAGTTACTTTGTTGCACTCAATTTCGGTATAAAGTTTTATTTATAACATAAAAGCCGTTGATGTGTAACGATCATTCACACCAACGGCTTATTTTTTTGGAGGTGTCAAAATGTCAAAAGAACCGATTTTAGAAACCGAAAGATTGATTTTACGCCCAATCACTCTTGACGATGCAGCAGCTTGCTTTTCGTGGAACAGCGATGAAAGGGTCGCAAAATATATGTCATACCCTACGCTTACAGACATAAGCCAAACGATTGACTGGATAAAATCTACGCTTACAGACGAAAAGGAATACAATTTCGCATTTGTGCTTAAGAAAGAAAACAAGGTTATCGGTACAGGCTCGATAGGTCCGAGCAGTAAATTAGAGGGCTATTGGGGTATGGGTTATAATTTGCATTTCGATTATTGGCACAAGGGCTACTGCACCGAGGCTATGAAAGCAATTATCGACTATGTTCACAAAGAATTAGGCGTTAATAGAATTTGCTCGTGCCACGCTGTTGATAATCCCCGTTCAGGTAAGGTAATGGAAAAATGCGGACTTAAATTTGACCACTATGACGAAATCACAAAATATGATAATAGTGCCACTTTTAAAGCAAAGGCGTATGTAATGGAGATCAAAGAGTGAATTATCATTTAATCGAAAAGAGATGGAGCCGTTATCGCTTGCTATAGAGTGGCCGGAGAAAAATCTGCCATTGCCCCCGATGCGGTCAATGAGAAGTGGAGTTTTAACAGGCTTTTCCTCGGTTGCGAATGATGATTTATGGAACGCGAAACGGAAGACTGCCATTTGTCAATGCAACCGGTTGAGTTACCACCGCATTAAAAGAACTACGGAAACTTCGCAATGGCGGCGGAGATTAAGGCGCTATTTACATACAATCATATTTATCTCCATACGGATCCTGAGAAAGATGTTCAAGTGCTTCGAGAGAGTTTTTTAGAATGGAAAAACCGAAGTACCTGTGAACAGAACAGAAAATATTGAGTTTTGTTAAGCCGTGTGTTATACTGTTTAAGTAATTAGCTTCAGCACAGTGCACAGCTTGTTTTCAAAAAATGAAGCCGTCTTACACCAGCTTACTCCACGGCTTACGCCATTAGATTTTCCGTTATCTGAATTAGGCGTAACTGAGCTTACCCCAGCTTCAAACGAGTGGATGCCGGTGGGGACTTATAGACGCTAAGGGGAGCTTACCTAAGGCTAGTCACGATAATCTCAACCATGAAGTCTTTGGACAAATAAATCACCACAAAACAGGGGCACCCTTTTTAGGGCGCCCTTTTGTGTTACTTGACCATCATCTTAATGCGCGGTGGATTTAGACAGCAAAGCATAGTCCATGAATGACAAAAAGGAGCAGTAATTATGGCATCGGATCGTGGGTATTTGGAATTTATATTGGAGCAGCTGGCGGATCTGGACGGGGTGCGCGCCCGGGCGATGATGGGGGAGTACATTCTCTATTATCGGGACAGGGTGATCGGCGGGATCTATGACGACCGCCTGCTGGTAAAGTCCACCCCCGGCGCCGCAGCCTATATGCCGTCGGCCACGGAAGAACTGCCGTATCCCGGCGCTAAGCCTATGCTGCTGGTGGACAATGTAGACGACCGCGCGTATCTTTGCGGCCTGTTTGATGCCATGGTGGACGACTTGCCCGCCCCTCGGACCAGGAAAAAATAGTGTATGATATATGCCGATTTGTTGCATTGCGGCAAATGCGGCATTGGTGAGGAGAAGCGATGAAGCAGCACAGTGGAAATGCAATTTCTGTTTCTGTGATCGGCGGTGCAGATGGTCCTACAAGCATTTTTGTTGCCGGGCCGGGGGAAAAGCGCGCGCTCAAAGCCAGGATCAGGGACAGCATATATAGATATAAAAGGAAAAGAGCGGAAAAGCGGATCGTGGCTGCGCCCCATTCTCTTGCAGAAACCGTGCAGTACGCAAAAGATAAGTATGGCTTGACCGAAGCGGCTGCCACAGATAGCGACTACATAGAGCAAATGCGGTGCTTAAAAGAGAACCTGGTTTTGCGGCAGAAGCCGGAGCTTTTAGGCTCGCTGGGGGAACTGCCGGAGCCGGATCTTACGGACGAAACTGCCGTGCAGGCGTTTTTGGACCTGCTGGAAGCACGCAGTCGAAAAATCGCCCAACTGCCCGATGATGCGGTCCTTATGGATTTTCATTTGTACAAGATAAAAATGGGCGACGGTCTTCTCCAAATGGGGATCGACTACATTTGGCAGGATCTTAGCCTGTCTTATTCCGGCAATCGGGCGGCTATGCGAAAATTCAAGAAAACAGCCGAGGATTTGTACCGCTTTTACGGCGTCAGCGCAGCGGATATACAAAATCATTCTGCCAGGTACACGGCACTGGTCAGCGCGTTGTGTTCGTGACCGCCGCCGGCCGGCGCCTGAAAAACAGCAAAAACGCAGTATAATAAAAGCGGTGAATCCCTCAGGGTTTCTTAGCAGAAAGGAAGCGAAACAGGTATGGAGCAAGAGCGTTATTCTGTCCTATTCAACAGTCAAACCGGCAACACAAAAATACTGGCGCAGGCCATTGCGCAAGCGCTGCCGGCAGCGGGCTGCGACTATTTTGGAGATTACCAAGGCCGTGTGCCGTCGTCACCGGTATTGTTTGTCGGCTTTTGGACCGATAAGGGTACGGCAGATGCCGCCACCTTGGAATTGTTGAAAACCGTAAAGAACAAAAAGATTTTTTTGTTTGGTACCGCCGGATTTGGCGGAAGTGCTGCGTATTTTCAAAACATTCTGTTGCGCGTGCAGGAAAATTTGGATGCCGGCAATCAAGTGATTGGCACATTTATGTGCCAAGGCAAAATGCCCTTGTCCGTGCGGCAACGGTATGAGAAAATGAAAGAACAACCGAATCCGGCTCCTAATTTGGATATGCTGATTGCCAATTTTGACCGTGCATTGACCCATCCGGATGAGCAGGATCTGCAACGGTTGCAAGAGGCTGTCTGCGCTGTACAAATGTAAATAGCCATAATAAAAACCGCTTACTGTGTATCACAACAGCAAGCGGTTTTTTGTGCGGTAAAAAGACTTCAGAAAAGCAGTTCCAGACCCATTGCAATTATCCAAATATAGGCACAGGTTTTGGGAATCATCAACAGACCGACCTTAGGGTATTTCTTACTCATCAAGGTAACCGGAAGATAGCAGCCGAAGGAAATGAGAATGGCAGCTACCATACGGGTCAGGTGATAATCGTGGGCATTGCCGGACAGGGCATACAGAATAATAACGCCGATACCGGTTACGGCAAATACCGTGTTGCGGATAATGGACAGCTTTTGGTTGCCGTTATCCGAGCACCAACGGTTTTGGGGCAGCAGGCATACGATAATACGCACCAATGCGGATACCCAAATGATGATTTCCAATGCGGCGGGAATTTGCATTTCCGGGAATGTATTTTTCCAAATATACATCAGCAGAATGTAAAAAACGGTCATCGTGACAGAGGAAATCTGCAACCCCATACCCAGCTGCTTTTTTATTTTGTCGCTGCTGCCACGGAATGCACGAATTACACGGGGGACCAAGTGGAATGCGTCGCCGCCGCATAAGGTCAAGGTGAGAATGCCGTACAACACAAATAAGCTGTTTCCCTTAGAAAAAACAAAGAACAAAACGGCTGCAATCAAGTCAAACAGCAGATAGCCGGTGTCAAAAACAGCCTCCATAATGTCCGGCACACGAGGTTTATACCTATTGTTTTTCATTCTATTAAAACTCCTTTTTAATCAGCTTATGGTAGATGATGTGATTTTTCAAAAACAGGATGCCTGCAGACGCCAGCGCACACCCGAGACCGGTATAAAAGAATGCAATAAATGTGTCCGGGAATATGCCTGCTGCACGCAAACCGATGCCGCCGCCCATCATACAGGCCATCATCAAATACGCTTTTAAGTCAAAAAAGTGCCAAAAGGGGCGGTCACCCTCATAGCCTAAAATTCGCTTGGTGTGCTTTTTGCTCATTCTATTTATTTTGCTGCAAATACGCTTCTGCGTTGTTACATATTTGGTCAAATACGCTTTTAAACACAGCGATTTCTTCTTGTGAAATGCCTACCAGTGCATGCTTTGCAAATTCCTTTTGAATGGCAATGCCGTCGGCAAGAATCGGCTGCGCGTCAGCCGTTAAATGCAGTTCAATATGCTTTTTATTGGTTGCGCTTTGCTGCCGTTCTACCAATCCGCGTTGCTCCAGCCTTTTTAGAGAGGTGGAAACATGGGACTTGGTGTACTTGCAAATTCGTACCAAGCTTGCAGCGGTATTGCATTCCGGATTGCTGTGCAAAAACATCAGAATGTCACATTCCATTTGTGTTAATTCATATTTGTTGCAAATGGTACGCATCAGGGATTCATAGCAGCAGGTGATGGTCTTGTGCCGATCTCGAAAATATATAGGAACAGCCCCTCTCGTATGTTCTATTTAGAACGATAGTGGGAGAATTGTACCACGGTACAGACCGTTTGTCAACAAGAATATCCAAATTCGTTTGTTTGGCGTACCTGGAACCGGCATTGAAAATAGCAGCGGGCTGTGGTATACTGTGCATTGTAAACGATGTAAGATCGATAAGGTGGGCGTAAGCATGCAACCAAAGGAATTGGAGCAATGGATAGGTGCACAGTACGGCGTTTCGGCAGAATATCCCTGGGCGGTCAGTCCGGAGAATGCTGTGTTTCGTCATCGCGAAAACAAGAAGTGGTTTGCGCTGCTGCTGCGTGTTACCGGGGATAAATTAGGATGCCCGGGTACAGCACCGGTATGGATCCTGAATGTAAAATGCGACCCATTGATGATCGGATCCTTGTGCAGTATGGAGGGTATTTATCCTGCGTACCATATGAATAAAACCCACTGGATCTCCATTGCGCTGGACGATCGTGTGCCGCGTGTGCTGGTGCAGGATTTGCTGGACCAAAGCTATGCTTCCACTGCTTTTGCGCCAAGACGGCAAAAAAGGCGGTAAAAAGGAACGCTTTTGCCACAGAATTTGGCACGCAAGCACGGTAAGACCCCGGCACAGATTTTGCTGCGCTGGAATGTGCAGCAGGGGATCATTCCCATTCCCAAGTCCAAGCACCTGGCGGAGAATATTGCCGTGTTTGATTTTGCGCTGGAGGGGGAGAATATGGCGGCGCTGAGCGGTATGAATCAAAACCGTCGTACCAGCCACGACCCATTGACTTTTGATTTTTAATCAAGCTGAAAAAGCGTGCTGCACCGAGGTGTGCGGCGCGCTTTTTGCTGCCCCGGCAGGGCTTGACTACCGGACGAAAAATGAGTATAATAAAGCGAATAGCATATTAGTATTTTATATATAACACATAGGAGTGAAATTATGCGTTCTGATTTGATCAAAGAGGGACCCAGCAGAGCCCCCCATCGTTCGTTACTGCGTGCACTGGGTATTGATGATCTGGAGATGAAGCGGCCGTTCGTTGCCGTGGTGAACTCCAAGAGCGACTACATTCCCGGCCACATGCATTTGGACAAGATCGCCGAGCAGGTGAAGGCGGGTATCCGCAACGCCGGCGGCGTGCCTTTTGAATTTAACACCATCGGCGTGTGCGACGGTATCGCCATGAATCACAAGGGTATGAAGTATTCTCTGTGCTCCCGTGAGCTGATCGCTGACAGCATTGAGGTGATGCTTACCGCACACCCGCTGGATGCCATTGTGTTTATCCCCAATTGTGACAAGATCGTGCCCGGTATGCTACTGGCTGCCTGCCGACTGAACCTGCCCTGTATCTTCATCAGCGGCGGTCCCATGCTGCCCGGTAAGAGCGCCGTCACCGGCGGGCGTATCGGCCTGTCCGAGCAGTTTGAGTATGTGGGCGCCAATGCAGTGGGCAAAATGAGCGACCAGATTTTGGAGAGCTGTGCCTATACCGCCTGCCCCACCTGCGGCAGCTGCTCCGGTATGTACACCGCCAATTCCATGAACTGCCTGACGGAGACCATCGGCATGTCCCTGCCCGGCTCCGGTACCATTCCGGCTGTAATGAGCGCTCGTCTGCGCCTGGCGAAAGAGGCCGGTGAGCGGGTGATGGATCTGCTGAAGGCGGACATTAAGCCCTCGGATATTATTACGGAGAAAGCCATTGAGAACGCCATGCGCACAGATATGGCCATCGGCTGCTCCACCAACACCATTTTGCATTTGACGGCCATTGCCCATGCGGCAGGCCATGATATTGACCTGGCCCGGCTGGACGCTTACGGCAGAAAGACACCCCAGATCTGCAAGCTGAATCCGGCCTCCTCCGTGTTTATTACGGATCTGAACGATGTGGGCGGTATTCCCGCAGTGATGAAAGAGCTGGCCAAGGGCGGTATGATCAATACCGATTGCCTGACCGTCAGCGGCACGGTACAGGATCGGCTGGACGCTGCGCCGGACGCCGACGGTGAGATTATTCACACCCTGGAGGCACCGTTCTCTGCAGACGGCGGTATCGCTGTGCTGACCGGCAACCTGGCAGAAGATGGCGCTGTGGTGAAGAAGGGCGCTGTTGCACCGGAGATGATGCAGCACAAAGGCCCGGCCAAGTGCTATAATTCTGAAGAAGAGGCCATTGCGGCCATTACCGGCGGCAAAGTGGTTGCCGGTGATGTGGTAGTCATTCGCTATGAAGGACCCAAGGGCGGCCCCGGTATGCGTGAGATGCTGTCTCCCACCTCTGCCATTATCGGCATGGGGCTTGGTTCCTCTGTTGCACTGCTGACGGATGGCCGGTTTTCCGGTGCCACCCGCGGCGCTTCCATTGGCCATGTGAGTCCGGAGGCGGCTATGGGCGGTACCATCGCTTTGGTACAGGACGGCGATATGATCGAGATTGATATTCCTGCGCGCGTGCTGCGGGTAGATGTGTCCGATGCGGAGTTGGAGCGGCGTAAGGCCACCTGGCAGCCGCCGGAGCAGCACCTGACCGGCTACCTGAAGCGGTATGCCCAGCATGTGACCAGCGGCGCCAAGGGCGCAGTGTTTGAGGACTGAGTATGAAAAAAGACGGGACGGCCGGTAAAGGGCGTGCGCTGCTGTGCCACCTGGCGGTGGTGCTGGTGTTTGTGCTGGCAGCCGCGCTGGTGTTTACGCCGATATGGGTGCTGGGTGGGCGCTATGCGGTGTCTGCCGTGCATGATGTGCAGGCCAAGTTGCCCCGGGCAGACAGCGACTTGCAGCTGGCGGAGCAGTACGACCCCCAGCCCAATACCTTTGGAATCGTAGAGGGCGCCACGGTGACCGGCGGTATGCACTTCGGTCGGCTGGAATGCAGCCAAATTGGGCTGGATTGCCCGGTGTATTATGGCGCCAATCGGGTGTGTCTGCGTGCCGGTGCGGCCGCGTCTACGGCTTATGGTTTGCCGGGTTACGGCAAGTCTACCGTTGTCACCGGGTACAATACAACGGCGTTTCGGAACTTGGGACAGCTGAAAAAAGGCGACCTTATCGACTTTTCCACCAACTGGGGGCACTTCTCCTACCGGGTGACGGACCGCCAGGTACTCACCTCGGACGAATCCGTAGATGTGTCTGTGGTGGACAAGGAAAAGCTGATCCTCTTTTGTACCTATCCCCAGTCGCCCTTTGGCAACTTGGCGGATCAGCGGCTGTATGTGTTTTGTGAAAAGGCCTCCGGCCCGGCTGTGGAGGTGAGCACCGATGATTAAGATCAAAAAGTACGATCGACGCGCTTGTTGCAGTGCGTTTTTGCTGTTTGTTTTTACCGGCGTGCTGACCCTGTCTGTGTTGGTGGGTGCGCTTTTTGGCAACCCGGCGCGTATGGTGCGCAGCCTTGGCGGCGATACTTATGTGGACGGCCTTTATACGGAGGTCCACCAGTATGCGGCGGATCTTTGCCTGGAGTACGGGCTGGACACGACTGTGGCAGACGCAGTCACCAAGGACGGTGTGCGCACGGCGGTGCAGACCTATGCGGGGGTTATGTTAAAAAGCGAGGATCGCTCGGCCAAGCTGGCGCCGGCGCTCCAAGAGGTGCGTACCGCATTAGAAACGGCGGCAGCCAAGGCAGCTCCCGGCGCCACTACGGCGCAGGTGCAGGACTTTGGTAAGGCATTTGCCGATTATATGGGTGGCCGTATGGCGCTGGTTTTTGCGGCGGATCTGCAAAGCTTTGTAAATCTTAGTATGCGAGCCTCTGTGGCAGGGGGTGTGATCGCCTGCTGCGGCGTGGCGCTGGCGATATGGCTGTTGAGGCGCAGTGGCGCTGCCAAGCGGCTCCAGCGTCTGCTGGCGGCAGACGGTATCTGTGCCGCCGGACTGGTGACGGTGCTATGCGCTGTGATCATGCTGGTGCTGCTGCACCAAAAAAACCTGTATATTTTTCCCGCGTATCTTTGTGCGGCTGCTACTCAGTATATGATCGACTGGCTGTATATGTGCCTGGGTGCCGGCGGACTGCTGCTGGTGGCTTCCGGGATTGTGGCCTTTGCACGCAAGGGCAAGAACTGTAAAGGATGAACCGTATGGACAACGATGTAGTCATTTCTGTTGAAAATGTGACCATGGCCTTTAACCTGAATAAGGAAAAGGTGGACAACTTAAAGGAATATGTGATCAAGCTGTTAAGGCGTCAGCTGGAATTCAAGAAGTTTTATGCCTTACAGGACATTAACTTCCAGGTGCGCCGGGGCCAGCATTTGGGCATTTTGGGCCTGAACGGTGCCGGTAAATCCACGCTGCTCAAGACCATTGTAGGCGTATACAAGCCTACGGAAGGTACTGTGAAAAAGAAAGGCGTGATTGCGCCTTTGCTGGAGCTGGGCGCCGGCTTTGACCCCAACTACACCGGTAAGGAAAATATTTTCCTGTACGGTGCCATTCTGGGCTACAACCGGGAGTATTTGGAGAGCAAGTACGACGAGATTGTGGCATTCTCCGAGCTGGGCAAGTTTATTGACGTGCCGCTGAAGAACTATTCTTCCGGTATGAAAGCCCGCTTGGGTTTTTCCATTGCCACGGCCGTGGAACCGGATATTCTAATCCTGGATGAGGTGCTGTCCGTAGGCGACGCCCGCTTCCGCAAAAAGAGTTTGGCTAAGGTCCAGTCTATGTTTGACCAGGGCGTGACCGTGCTGTTTGTGTCTCATAATATTCAGCAGGTGAAGGCCATTTGCGACACGGCCATTTTGCTGGAGAAAGGGCATATTATTGCCTCCGGCGATGTGGATACCGTGGCTGCCGTGTATGAAGAAAAATCCGGCAAAAAGAAATAAGGATTAAAATATTAAAGGCGAGTACTCCCCGCCTTGCTTTGAAAAGAAATACCCCGTGCGGTTTGGAACTGCACGGGGCGTTTTGTTATGCTTATTATTTCACTTTTACGGACTTAGTGGCGCTCCAGGCGGAGTAGACTTTTTTCTTGCCCTCGGTGCGGTAGGAACGCATACGCACATAGTAGGTGGTCTTGGCCCGGTAGGTGGAGAAGGTCTTGGAGGTGGCGCTCTTCTTTACCGTAAAGTCCAGAAAATTCCGCTTAAAGTTCTTGGTGGTGGAGTATTGCACCTGGTAGCCGCTGCACGCTACTTTGCCCCATTTAATCGTGATCTTCTTAGACTTAGGCGAGGTGGCGGAGCTGATCTTTGGGGTGGCGGTCAGTGTTTTGGTGCTGACCTTGCTGCTTTTGGCGCCGGTCTTGGTGCTGCTGTCTGTGGTGTACGCTGCCACCTGGAAGGTGTAGGCGGTGTTGGCTTTCAGCTTGCTGACGGTGCCGGTGGTTTTGTTGCCTTTGATCGTAGCTACCTTGGTTGTTTTTTTGGATTTGGTATCGTAGCGATAGATATAGTAGCCGTCGGCACCGGCCTTTTTGCCCCACTGGAGGGCCACAGAGGCCGCAGAACGGCGTTTTACCTTAGCACCGCTGACTTTACCGGGTAGGCAGTGTTTGGTGTTGTAGGCGCTGTAAGGGCCGTATTTGCCTTTTACATAGGCTCGCACCCGCACGGCGTACTCCTCGGTATCTGTCAGGTTGTGCAGGGTGGCGCTGGTGCCGGTGACGGTTTTGGAGAAGTTGGTACCCTTGGTTTTGTTGGTAATGTCGATATAGTATTTGGTGGCGCCGGATACCTTGTTCCACTTGTATGTTAAACTGGTCTGGGTGCGTCCGGTCAGAGTCAGTCCGGTGACCCGGTTCTTGGCTGCTGCGGTGCTGGGTGGCTTTGTGGTGGTCGTGGTGCTGCCGGATGCAGAAGTGGAAATGTGGTTCACATTTGCGGTGGAAGCTGGCATACCGCTGTACACGGGAATAATAAAGGTCTTAGCCGTGTTCAGAATTTTAGCCGATTTATAGGCGTTATAGGTGGTAACAGACTCAGAAGCTGCCGCCTGTACATTGGCCATATATTCGTGGCTGTGCTTCTCTGCCGTGCCGGGGGCTACATTGAACTTTTGCAGATAGCCGGTGTTTTGGGTTTTGGAGAAGCCGTTTGCTATGTATGTTGCGCCGTTGTAAATGGACTTGTAGGGATTGCTCCAGGGACGGCCGTAGTTAAAGTACTTAGTGCGGCAGGCGCTTTTGGGCACATAGCCGGAAATGCCGGTGGCGTAGCTACCGCCGTTATCTGTGTACAGGCGCACCCGGTAGTATTTGCCCGCATTGGCGCGCCATACCATATACTGACCCTTTTTAGCCTTGGTCTTGGTTCCGCTGACCTTGCCGTTTTTATAGTCAGAGTAAATGGTGGCGTCCTCCTCCAGGCGCAGATAACCGGCAGCCCATTCCAGCCCGTCCATCGCGCCGCTGTAAGCGCCGATATTGTAGTAGTTGTAAATGCCGATAAACGGCGCACGGTTGCCGCTGGCGCCGCCGGTGGTGGCTTTGGTGCTACCTACCTCCTGTACGATTTTGGAGGCCAGATAATAGGCGCTCATACCACTGTTTTTTGCGGCGGCCAAAATTGCGTCGGAATACTTGGTCTTGCTGTCGTAGTTCTTGCGGGTCTTGCCGTCGGTGGTCAGGTAGTTGATCAGGGAATTGTGCATCCACGTGGGGGAGAGAATGGTCTCCACCCCGGCTTTGGTCTGCTTGGCATTATATGCGGTGGATTCAAACTGGAAAATATGTTTCTCATCAAAGAAGTTGCGGGGATCCATATAGTGCATCACTGCGTTTTGAGAGGCAGAGTACCAGCTGGAGCCTTCCTGGGGCTTGTTCTTGCAGGAGGCGCAGCTGCAGTAATAGGCGGCAGACAGAGAAGACTGACGCTCAATCAGTTGCTTAGAGTGGGGGGAGCGCTCTGCTTTAACGGCAGCGGTGAAATTCAGTCCGGTCTTCAGCGGCTGAAAATCCCATTTGGGGTACTTATTGTGCAGGCTTACCAGCTTGCTGATATAGCTTTCCGGGAAGCCTTTGTCCCGTAGCTGGTCGGCATAACTCCTGGCAAAGGCATTTGTCGGTAATATTGTTAAAGTGGTCATTAACAGACAAATTGCCAAAAAAAGGCTAAAAGTTTTTTTTGTCATTCTGGTCGTCACCGTTCCTTAAATTTTTGGCGGTATTATGCGCTTTTTCGCTTATTTTGCTTTATAATATCATTTCATCACGGCTTTGTCAATTTTTTGTAACCGGAAAATGTTGGCGAAACCCTTGACAAATTCGGAAAAATTGTGTAAACTTGTCACGCTGTGAAAAAAGAACACGGCCCATATCGAATAACGATCAAAATAATCGACCAATGACCAAGACCGAGAGAGAGGAGATCGGGAAGCACTTATGAACAACGAAACAAAACAACAAAAACCCAGTAATGCGAGAGAGGGCAATGGCCTGCCGGCCATGCTGACTCGTCTGCGTGAGAACGCAGGTATGACCCAAGAGGAGGCCTCTAAGCTATTTCATGTAAATCGCAGCACTTATGCGTATTATGAGACTGGAAAGAGCCACCCCAAATACCCCCTGCTGTGTAGGATTGCCAATGCCTACGAGGTGAGCGTGGACTACCTGCTGGGTCTAAAAAGCGCTGCAAGCAACACCGCAGATACGCTACATGACGAAGGCGTGGCTTACGATGCCAATAACGAGCAGCCCTCCAGCTATTTGAAGGGCCAGATCAATGACGGTATTGCCGAGCTTAGTAATGTAGAGCGTATGGTGCTGTTTCGTCTGCGGATTATGGACAAAGAGGACCAAAATGGCATCGTCAACTTTATCAACCGCTTGGGCGAGTTGAACAAAGAGGAGTGGGAGACCCTGTTCCGCCTGTGCGTGATAGACAAAGAGGATCAGAAGAAAGTCCTTGACTTTATCAAGAGTCTGTAAGCAGGCGATCCAACACAAAGAGAGAGCCACAGAGACCGGTAACGGTTTTTGTGGCTCTCTCTTTGTTTAGACTTGCAGACCGTACAGTGCGCGGGCGTTCTCTGCCGTTTGGCGCAGCACAGCCTGGGCAGACAGTCCCAGCACCTGCCCAATGCGTGCGGCGATGTGGGGGATCAGAGCAGAGTTATTGCGCTGCCCGCGGCAAGGCTCCGGCGCCAGGTAAGGACAGTCCGTTTCCAACACCAGGCGTTCTAAGGGGATCGTTTCCACCACCTCCAGCGCTTTGCGGGCGTTCTTAAAGGTGGCCACACCGTTCAGGCCGATGTACATGCCCAGTTTGATGATCTCCTTTGCCATTTCCTTGCTGCCGGAGAAGCAGTGCACCACACCTTTGGGCTGCAAGGCTTGCAGCAGCTCCAGCGTGTCACCATGGGCTTCCCGGTCGTGTACGATAATGGGTTTGTCCACTTCCTTTGCCAGCTGGATCTGACGACGGAAAAAGGCCGTTTGCGTGTCTTTGTCGCTGGCCATCCAGTGGTAGTCTAAGCCGATCTCGCCAACTGCCACGCACTTGGGGTCCGCCAGCAGCGTTCGTAGGCACTCTATGTCCTCTAAATCGGCGCCTTCCAAATTCTCCGGGTGAAACCCGGCGGCAAAGTAAAACCAGGGATATTGGTGGCTCAGCGCCTGATTTTGCAGGGAGGAGGGCAGATCGCAGCCGCAGCTGACCACACCCACCACGCCTTGGTCGGGCAGCCGGCGGAGCAGCTGCTCCCGATCCGGGTCAAATTGAGGATCGTCATAATGGGCGTGGGTGTCAAAAATCGGAGCGTTTTCCATAACTCAAATTCCTTTATAAAAAAGAGCGACCGGTCCGCAGACTGCTCGCTCTTTTGTGATTTTTTAGCGGATCTTGGTGCCGGCGGGCATACCGTCCACAAACAGCACCTGTACATCATGATCGCCTACATCGCCGGCCAGAAGCATACCGTTGCTCATCTCGCCGCACAGCTTGGCAGGCTTTAAGTTGGCTACGATCACCACTTTTTTACCGATCAGGTCCTCCGGCTTGTACCAGGGGGCAATGCCGCTGACGATCTGACGGCTGCCGTCGCCGTCATTCACTTGCAGTTTGAGCAACTTCTTTGCCCGCTTTATGGGTTCGCAGTCGGTGATCTCTGCCACGCGCAGCTCTACCTTGCTAAAGTCGTCAAAGGCAATCTGCGCCACGCCGGGCACCTCTGCCTTAGGCTGCAGGGCAGCGGTAGCCTTCTCCATTTGGGCTTTAATTAAGGCATTCAGTTCGTCGATCTCCTTGTCTGTGTCAATGCGGGGGAACAGAGCATCGCCTTTGTGCACCGTTACATTGGCAGGCAGCACGCCGAATTTGGCAGCGTTCTCATAGGTGATCAGGTCCTCGGTGGCGCCGATCTGCGCCCAGGCCTTGGGCATAGAGGTGGGCATAAAGCAGGACAGCAGGGTGGTGGTGATCCGGATCACCTCCAGCAGGTTGTACAGCACGCTGGCCAGCCGAGCCTTGCGGTTTTCGTCCTTGCCCAAGATCCAGGGGGTGGTTTCGTCAATATATTTGTTGGCTCTGGAGATCACCTTGAAGATCTCTGCCAGGGCGTTGTTCAGCTGGGTCTCGTCCATGTAGGCGGCTACTTTATCCCGCAGCTCCAGTGCCGGGTCAATGAGAGAGGCGTCCAGTTCTTCGTCTGCTTCTCTGCATTCCGGCAAGGTGCCGCCAAAGTATTTCTCCGCCATAGCCACGGTGCGGGACACCAGGTTGCCCAGATCGTTAGCTAAGTCCGCGTTAATGCGGTTGATCATAATTTCGTTAGAAAAAGAGCTGTCTGCGCCCAGCGCCATCTCTCGCAGAATGTGGTAGCGAATGGCGTCTGCGCCGTAGCGCTCGCCCAGCACCAGCGGGTCTACCACATTGCCGATAGATTTGCTCATCTTTTGACCGTTAAAGGTGATCCAGCCGTGTACTGCCAGGTGCTTGGGCAGCGGCAGATCCAGCGCCATCAGCATGGCGGGCCAAATAATGGCGTGGAAGCGCATAATATCTTTAGCCACCATGTGCACATCGGCGGGCCAATAGCGGTCAAAGTCGTCATACTTGTCATTCAGGTAACCCAGGGCGCTGATGTAGTTGGAGAGCGCGTCTACCCACACATAAACCACATGACCCGGGTCAAAGGTGACGGGAATGCCCCAGGTGAAGGAAGTGCGGGATACGCACAGATCTTCCAAACCGGGCTTGATAAAGTTGTTGACCAGTTCTACCGCGCGGCTCTTAGGCTGTAAATAATCCGTTTCCAGCAGCAGCTTTTCGATCCGGTCGGCAAAGGGGGACAGCTTAAAGAAATAGGCTTCCTCAGCGGCCTCCGTGACCTCGCGGCCGCACTCCGGGCACTTGCCGTCCACCAGCTGGCTTTCCGTCCAAAAGCTTTCGCAGGGGGTGCAGTATTTGCCCTTGTACTCGCCCTTGTAAATATAGCCCCGGTCGTACAGTTCCTTAAAGATTTTCTGTACCGTCTCTATATGGTAATCGTCGGTGGTGCGAATGTAGCGGTCATAGCTGATGTTCATGTAGGACCACAGCTTCTTAAAGATGGCTACAATCTCGTCCACATACGCCTTGGGGGTCACGCCCTTCTCGGCGGCCTTTTGCTCAATTTTCAGACCGTGCTCGTCCGTACCGGTGAGAAAGAGCACATCATACCCCTGCATGCGCCGAAAGCGGGCGATGGAGTCGCAGGCCACGGTGGTGTAGCAGTGCCCGATGTGGGGATTGCCGGAGGGGTAGTAAATGGGCGTGGTAATATAAAACTTTTCCTTATCCATAGGAGCCTCCTTATACAAATACATTGAAGTTGGCCGTCGCGCCGTCCTTGGTGCGGGTTTCTACCGCATCGCCGGTCTGCATATTGACTTTGACGGAGGCGTACTTCTTCTTGTTTTTATAAACGGCAAAATAGTAGTTGTTGCCCTCAGACACGGTGCCGTTCACATCGTAGCCCTTGCCGTAGTAGTTGGTCAGGGCGTCCAGCGCCTGGTTGACGGTGTAGGCGCTGCCGCTGTCCTCTTTTGCCTTTTTGGTGGTGGTTTCTGCCGGTTTTGTAGTGGTGTCGGTAGAAGCATTTGTGGTGCTCTCCGGCACCGTGGTGTCTGCCGTGGTGGCAGCGGGCCGGTCAGCGACCGTGGCGGGCCGGGTGGTCTCCTCCGGGGCAGCCTTGGTGCAGCCAAACAGCCCGGCGGCGGTAACGCAGCACAGACCCAGCGCCAGCGCTGCTTTGATCCCTTTATTCATACTTGATCACCTGATTTCAAAATATTACAGCAGGGAAGCGGCGCCCCGATCCAGCATCAGCGTTACATCCGTATGGAACTGCAACACAGAGGCGGGGCATTCCGGGGTCACATTGCCGGAGATCACCTGCTTAATGGCCTTGGCCTTGTGCTCGCCCAGGGCGATGATCAGAATGCGCTTGGCCTGCATAATGGAGCCAATGCCCATGGTCAGTGCTTGGGTGGGCACCTCCTCAATGGTGTTAAAGAAGCGGCTGTTGTCCTGAATGGTGCTCTCCTTAAGGGACACCACATGGGTCCACCGCTGGAAGGAGTCGCTGGGCTCGTTAAAGGCAATATGACCGTTGGAGCCGATACCCAGCAGCTGAATATCAATGCCGCCGGCAGCGCGAATGCTCTCCTCGTACTGCTTGCACTCGGCATCTAAGTCCGCTGCGTTACCGTCCAAAAAGTGAATGCGCTCCTTCGGGATATTGATGTGGTCAAACAGATTTTCGTGCATAAAGGAGTGGTAGGAATTTTTGTCTTCCACATCCAGCTTGCAGTATTCGTCCAGGTTAAAAGTGGTCACTTTGGAGAAGTCCACGGCACCCTGCTCGTACAGGCGGATCATGTGGTTGTAGGGCTTCAGCGGTGTGGAGCCGGTGGCCAGACCCAGTACGGAGTTGGGCTTTGCCAGCACCTGGCCGCACATATAGTTACCGGCTGCAATGCCGATCTGTTCTTCCGTGTCGTAAATCAATACATTCATGTTGTTTCCTCGCTCTTAATTTTAAGAATATGTCCTATATTATATACGATTTGGCGGCAATGTCAATTCTTGTCGTGCTTTTTGGTACGATAGCGTAGCCAAAGCCACAGCAGCACCCCGGCACACAGCAGGCCAAGAGCTGCACCGGCGGTGTCAATGGCCCAGTCCGTCGCCTGGCAGGAACGCCCGGGCACAAAGCGCTGGTGCACCTCGTCGGTAATTGCATACAGACTGGCAAGGGGCAGGCTGACGGCCGTGTACCGGCGTCCCCAGGTGGCTGCGCAGGCAAAGCTCAGCAGCAGGCACAGCCCGGTGTATTCCAAAAAGTGTGCGGATTTGCGCACCAAAAAGTCTGTGAGCCGACCATCGCCCAACAGGCGGGTGAGCCAGGCCAGTACGGCGCCGCTCTCACGGCTGGATTGGTCCGCTGTGCGGGAGGACAGGTAGAAGATTACACCCATACACACCACACTGAGCACCCAAAAGACCATAGCGTACCGCTTATTATGCTCTGACCGCTTCAACAAAGGAGACCCTCCCGCTGCCCGGGTGGAACTGAACGCCGCTGACGCCTCCAGCCATCACATAGTAGGCAGACTCATAGAATACCGGCAGCACGGCGCCGGTTTGGATCAGCGCCTGCTCGCAGGCTCGGCAGGCGGCGGTGGCCGTGCCGGCCGTGGCGTTCTTGGCCACTGTCAGCGCCCGTTCGATTTTATCGCTTTGCAGCTTCATATAGTTGGTGGAGAGCAGGTCGGACAGGAAGGTCACCGGGCTTTGGCTGGCGGCCTCCATAGGGTACAAGGCAATGTCGTAGGTGCCTGCGGCCATCTGGCTCTCCATCTCCGCTTTGGTCATGGTTTCAATCTTCAGGGAAAAGGCAATGCCGGTGCCGTTGCCGTAGGTGGTTACGGTGCCCAAGCTGCTTTGCACCCCCTGTACCAGCGCCTTGGCGTAAGCGTCCATCTCCGGGGTGGTAATGACTGTCAGCGCTACGGTGGTCAGCCCGGTTTCCTCTAACCCGGCTTTCCACAGGGCTTGGGCGCGGGCAGCATCCCTAGCAGGCACCAGGCTGTTTTTAGCGGTGGTCACATTCCCGCCGTCCACCGTGGTACTGGGCGGGGTAATGCCGGTGGACGCCTGCAGATACTTGCTGTTTTTTGTATCTGCCGGGGACAGGCTCAGGCAGATGGCTCGGCGCATTTTTTCATTGGATAGGCTGCCTTGGTTGGTGTTAAGCAAAAACGCCCAGGTGGTGTTGGCATAGGGGATAGCGGTCAGGTCGTCCTTCTTTTTCAGGGCGCCGTACTCACTTCCGGTGAGAAAGGCGGCGTCGTAGTAGCCGCTTTCCAACTTCTCCGGTACCTTGCTGTTTTCGTCCTTGATATTCAGGGTGATATTGTCCACCTTCGTGGGGTTGGCGCCCTTGTATTCCTGATTTTTGTTCAGGGTATAAGAGGTGTCCAGTTGATTCTTTACATAAAATTGGCCGTTAAAGAGAGAATACTCCGTGCCCAGGCCGTAGCGGCCCTTGGTGGCGGTAAAGAATTCTTTATTGCAGGGCATGGCTGCTGCGCCGGACAGGGTAGAAAAGAACCCGGCGTCCGGGGTGCGTAGGGTGATCACCAAGGTGTAATCGTCCGTGGCCTTTACTTGCAGCGCAGAGGCGCTCTTCTGTTTGGTGTACACCTGCTGCGCACCGGCAATGCCGGACAGGGCAGGGTACAGGGGACAGGCGGTCTGGGGCGATACGGCGCGCTGAAGCGCAAAAACAAAATCATGGGCGGTAATGTCCGGATCCCAGTTTTTGCCCATACGCTCGGTTACCGCGTCCGTCAGGTGCCACTTCAGTCCCTGGCGCAGATGGAAGGTGTAGGTCTTTTGGTCGGTGCTCACCGTCCAGTCCGCAGCTACAGCCGGTTTGACCGTGCCGTCGTCCTCCACACGCACCAGCCCCTCATAGCAATTCTCCGCGATCAGGTATTCATCCTGGGTGGCAGCCACCTGAGGGTCAAAGCTGGTGATATTGCCGGTGATGGGGTAGATAATATCCAGCTGCTTGTTCCGTCCGCCGCAACCGGCAAACAGGGTGCACACCAAAGCGGCGCACAGCAGCAGAGAGAAGATACGCTTACAGTTTTGTTTCATGGTTCGCTCCAGTTGATTTTCTTGCCGTCTATTATACCATAAGGGGAGAGAAGAAATCAATTTTTAGCGCTCCGATTTGTAGAATTTTTTGAAAAATTCTTGTGCAAAGTGACGAAAAACAAGAAGCACACGGTGGCGTGTATCAAAAAGTTTTTCATTTTGTGAAATTTATATAAAAATAATTGTTGACTTTCCGGGCTTGTTCGTCTATATTATATGCACGATTAAAATGGAAATTTATGCGCACGAGTATATGCGCGCCCCTGCCGGGCCGTGCGAAAAACTTTGGCCCGCGGCAGCGGATCGGCGCTGGATTTCGACTTTTTTCTGAGAAAAAAAGATTGGAGTGACCCCTTTTATGTTGAACGTGAAAGACGTGCAGCTCGGCACCACAACACGAAAGAGTTTTGCAAAGATCAATGAAGTGATGCAAATGCCCAACCTCATTGAAGTGCAAAAGAAATCGTATCAGTGGTTCCTGGATGAAGGTTTGGAAGAGGTGTTCCGCGACATTGGTTCCATCACGGATTATACAGGCAATCTGGTGCTGGACTTTATCGACTACACCATGGACGAGGATCCCAAGTACACCATTGCCCAGTGTAAGGCAAGGGATGTGACTTACGCCAAACCGCTGAAGGTCCGTGCCCGCTTGCAGAACAAAGAGACCGGTGAGGTGAAGGAGAACATCATCTTCATGGGCGACTTCCCGCTGATGACGGATGCCGGTACTTTTGTAATCAACGGTGCAGAGCGCTGCATTGTGTCTCAGTTGGTGCGTTCCCCCGGCGTATATTACCACATGGACCATGACAAGACCGGTAAGGAATTGTATACCAACACCGTGATCCCCAACCGGGGCGCATGGCTGGAGTATGAGACAGACGCCAACGACCTGTTCTATGTGCGCATTGATAAGAACCGCAAGATCTTTATCACCACTTTTCTGCGTGCGTTGGGTCTGGGTCTCGATCATGAGATCATTGACTATTTCGGTGAGGATGAGCGCCTGGTGGCCACCATTGAGAAGGACACCACCAAAAACCAGGAGGAGGCACTCCTGGAGGTGTACAAGCGCCTGCGTCCCGGCGAGCCGCCCACTTTGGAGACAGCACAGGCTCACTTGGACGGCCTGTTCTTTGACCCGCACCGGTATGATCTGTCCCGAGTGGGTCGCTACAAGTATAACAAAAAGCTGGGTATGGCTGACCGCCTGAATGGCCAGATCCTGGCAGAACCGGTGATCTCTCCCCAGGGTGAGTTCCTGGCAGACGCCGGTGAGAAGATCGACAAGATCAAGGCCATGGAGATCGAGGATGCAGGTGTTATGTTTGCATTTGTCGATGTGGACGGCAACAAGGTAAAAGTTGTGTCCAACGGCATGGTCGATATCAAGAAATATGTGGACTTTGACTGCACCCCTCTGGGTATCCGCGAAAAGGTCAGCTATGCTGTGCTGGCAGAGATCCTGGAGAAGTGCGGCGATGATGAAGAGGCGCTGAAAGAGGAGATCCGCATTAAGCAGGACGACCTGGTGCCCAAGCACATTACCACAGACGATATTTTTGCTACCGTGTCTTATCTCTGCAACCTGGCTTGCGGTGTAGGCACCACGGACGACATTGACCACCTGGGCAATCGTCGTATCCGCGCGGTAGGCGAGCTGCTGCAAAACCAGTTCCGTATCGGCTTTACCCGTATGGAACGCGTGATTCGTGAGCGTATGACCTTGCAGGCACAGGACGACGAGGACGCCATTACCCCCCAGGCACTGATTAACATTCGCCCGGTGGTGGCTGCCATTCGTGAGTTCTTCGGCTCCTCTCCGTTGTCCCAGTTTATGGACCAGAACAACCCCTTGGCGGAGCTGACCCATAAGCGCCGTCTGTCCGCACTGGGCCCCGGCGGTCTGTCCCGTGACCGGGCCGGGTTTGAGGTGCGAGATGTACACTATACCCATTACGGCAGAATGTGCCCCATTGAGACTCCCGAAGGACCCAACATCGGCCTGATCTCTTATTTGGCTTGCTATAGCCGGCTGAATGAGTACGGCTTCATTGAGGCACCGTACCGTAAGGTGGATAAAGAGACCGGTGTGGTCACCGATGAGGTGGTCTACATGACCGCCGATGTGGAGGACGAGTTCGTTGTGGCCCAGGCCAATGAGCCCCTGGACGAGGAAGGTCACTTCACCAACCGCCGCGTTACCTGCCGCCATCGGGACGAGTTCCTGACCCTGCCCCCGGAGCGGGTGGATTACATGGATGTATCCCCCAAGATGGTTGTATCCGTAGCTACGGCTATGATTCCGTTTTTGGAGAACGACGACGCCAACCGCGCACTGATGGGCGCCAACATGCAGCGCCAGGCTGTGCCGCTGCTGAAGACCGAGGCTCCGGTGGTGGGTACCGGTATGGAGTATAAGGCAGCTTACGACTCCGGCGTGGTGGTCATTGCCAAGCGTGGCGGCACCGTGTGCGCCGTAGACGCTCGTACCATTGATATTAAGACCGCTTCCGGTGAGATCGACCATTACGAGTTAGTAAAGTTCAGCGGCTCCAACCAGGGCACCTGTATCAACCAGCGGCCCATCGTCTCCCTGCACCAGCAGGTAGAGGACGGCCAGGTGATCGCCGACGGTCCCGCCACCTGCAATGGTGAGGTTTCTCTGGGTAAGAACGCCCTGATCGGCTTTATGACCTGGGAAGGCTACAACTACGAGGACGCCGTATTGATCAACGAGAAGATCGTGCGGGACGACGTTTATACTTCCATTCACATTGAGGAGCACGAGGTGGAGTCCAGAGACACCAAGCTGGGTCCGGAGGAGATCACCCGCGATATTCCCAATGTGGGCGAGGACGCGCTGAAGGATCTGGACGAGGACGGTATTATTCGCATCGGCGCCGAGGTACACAGCGGCGATATTTTGGTGGGTAAAGTGACCCCCAAGGGCGAGACGGAGCTGACCGCAGAGGAGCGGCTGCTGCGTGCCATCTTTGGTGAGAAGGCCCGCGAGGTGCGTGACACCTCCATGCGTGTGCCCCATGGTGAGTATGGTATTGTGGTGGATGTTAAGGTGTTCACCCGTGCCAACAGCGACGAAATGAGCCCCGGCGTGAACAAAGTGGTTCGCGTTTATATCGCCCAGAAGCGTAAGATCCAGGCCGGTGATAAGATGGCCGGTCGTCACGGTAACAAGGGCGTTGTGTCCCGGGTACTGCCCCAGGAGGATATGCCGTTCCTGCCGGACGGTCGCCCGTTGGATATTGTATTGAACCCCTTGGGCGTACCTTCTCGTATGAATATCGGGCAGGTGCTGGAGGTGCATCTGGGCTATGCCGCTATGGCACTGGGCTGGAAGATGATGACCCCCGTATTTGACGGTGCCCATGAGGACGACATTCGTGAGTGCCTGAAATTGGCCGGTCTGCGTGAGGACGGTAAGACTACCCTGACCGACGGCCGTACAGGCGAAAAGTTTGATAACCCGGTGACCGTGGGTTACATGTATTACCTGAAGCTCCATCACCTGGTAGATGATAAGATTCATGCCCGTTCCACCGGTCCTTACAGCCTGGTTACCCAGCAGCCTTTGGGTGGTAAAGCCCAGTTCGGCGGCCAGCGTTTCGGTGAGATGGAGGTTTGGGCACTGGAGGCATACGGCGCTGCTTACACCCTGCAAGAGATCATGACGGTGAAGTCCGATGATGTTGTGGGTCGTGTGAAGGCTTATGAGGCCATTGTTAAGGGCGAGAATATCCCCAAGGCAGGCACGCCGGAATCCTTCAAGGTTCTGTTTAAGGAGCTGCAGGCACTGGGTCTGGATACTCGTGTGTATGACGCCAACGGCGAGGAAGTAGAGCTCAAGCAGGATCTGGACGATGGCACCGGTATTCAGCCTATTGATGACAAGGCGTTCACCACCGTCAATGACTTTGACGAGGGCAGCGAGGGCTTTGGCATTGAGAATGCGGAAGAAGCCGGCGAGGAAGCAGGTGCAGACGCAGCGGATTCGTTTGCAGATTTGTTTGCAAACGCCCTGGACGACGATTCGGACGACGGGGCCGACGCGTAAACGCCATTCCGACACTACATTATATATAAAGGAGTGCTTCCATGATGGAGAATAAAGAAAACGAATTCAGCTCGATCAAAATCGGTCTGGCGTCTCCCGAGCAGATTCGGGAGTGGTCCTACGGCGAGGTCACCAAGCCGGAGACCATCAATTACAGAACGCTGAAGCCGGAGCGGGACGGTTTGTTCTGCGAGCGCATTTTCGGCCCCATGAAGGACTGGGAGTGCCACTGCGGCAAATATAAGAGAGTACGCTATAAGGGCAAGGTCTGCGAGCGCTGCGGCGTAGAGATCACCCGGGCCAAGGTGCGCCGTGAGCGTATGGGCCACATTGAACTTGCGGCTCCCGTGTCTCACATTTGGTATTTTAAGGGCATTCCCAGCCGCCTTGGGCTGGTACTGGATCTGAGCCCCCGTTATTTGGAGAAGGTGCTGTACTTTGCACTGTATATCGTAACGGATCCCGGCGACACCCCGCTGGAGAAAATGCAGATCCTTAACGAAAAAGAATATGCAGAAATGCGCGAGCGCTATGAGGACGACTTTGAGGCCGGCATGGGCGCCGAGGCCATCAAAAAGCTGCTGCAAGACATTGATGTGAAAGCCCTGCGGGATGAGCTGACGGAGGAACTGGAGACTGCTACCGGTCAAAAGCGTGTGCGTCTGCTCAAGCGCCTGGATGTGGTCAATGCATTCTATCAGAGCGGCAATAAGCTGGAGTGGATGATCCTGGATGCCATCCCGGTAATCCCCCCGGATATTCGCCCCATGGTTCAGCTGGACGGCGGCCGTTTTGCCACCTCTGATCTGAACGACCTGTATCGCCGCGTTATTAACCGAAACAATCGTTTGAAGAAGCTGCTGGAGCTGGGCGCACCGGATATTATCGTGCGCAACGAAAAGCGTATGCTCCAGGAGTCTGTGGACGCTTTGATCGACAACGGCCGCCGCGGCCGTCCGGTCACCGGCCCCAACAACCGCCCGCTGAAGTCCCTGTCCGATATGCTGAAAGGTAAGCAGGGTCGCTTCCGTCAGAACCTGCTGGGTAAGCGTGTCGACTACTCCGGCCGTTCCGTAATCGTGGTTGGCCCGGAATTGAAGATGCACCAGTGCGGTCTGCCGAAGGAAATGGCTATCGAACTGTTTAAGCCCTTTGTGATGAAGCGGCTGGTAGAGACCGGCGTGGCCTCTAACATTAAATCTGCCCGTAAGATGGTGGAGCGTGCCAACAACCCGGCCGTTTGGGACTCTCTGGAAGTGGTCATTAAGGATCACCCGGTGATGCTTAACCGTGCACCTACCCTGCACCGTTTGGGTATTCAGGCCTTTGAGCCGGTGCTGGTAGAGGGTCGTGCCATTAAGCTGCACCCGCTGGCTTGTACCGCATTTAACGCAGACTTCGACGGCGACCAGATGGCTGTGCACGTGCCCCTTTCCGCAGAGGCGCAGGCAGAGGCCAGAATGTTGATGCTGGCTGCCAACAACCTGCTGAAGCCCTCTGATGGTAAGCCGGTGACCGTGCCTACCCAGGATATGGTGATCGGTTCCTATTACCTGACCATGATTAAGGACGGCGAGCCGGGCTGCCCCACGGTGGAGAAAGACGCCCAGGGCAACGAATATACCCGCTATAACATTTACAGAGATAAGGACGAGGCCATGATGGCCTACCAGGAAGGCTCTTTGGGCTTGCACTCCGAGTGCCTGATCCGCTTCTCCAAGGAAGTGGACGGGGAAGTGCACGAGCACCTGGTTAAGACCACCATCGGTCGTGTGATCTTTAATGCCCCGGTGCCTCAGGACCTGGGTTTTGTGGATCGTTCCGATCCGGAGAATGAGTTTGTACCGGAGATCAGCTTTGTTGTAAAGAAGAAGCAGCTGGGCCAAATCGCCGAGAAGTGCATTCGCGTGCACGGCGTGGCCGTGGCATCTAAGGTGCTGGACGCTTTGAAGGCGCAGGGCTATAAGTATTCCACCATTTCCGGCACCACCGTAGCCGTTGTGGACGCCCTGATCCCGGAGAAGAAGAAGGAGTACCTGGACGAGGCTGAGAAGCGGGTGGACGAGATTACCACCAACTACAACTACGGCCTGATTACCAACGAGGAGCGTTCGTCCGCCGTTATCAAGGCTTGGGAGGACTGCACCAACAAGGTATCCCACGAGCTGACCAGTAACTTTGACGGCGCCCATAACCCCATTCACATGATGGTAGACTCCGGTGCCCGTGGTAGTACCTCTCAGCTGCGTCAGCTGGCCGGTATGCGTGGTTTGATCGCCAATACCGCCGGTAAGACCATTGAGGTTCCCATTCGTGCTAACTACCGTGAGGGTCTGAATATTCTGGAATACTTCATTTCCTCCCGTGGTGCCCGTAAAGGTTTGGCCGATACCGCACTGCGTACCGCAGACTCCGGTTACCTGACCCGCCGTCTGGTAGATGTATCCCAGGATGTAATCATTCGCGACCAGGATTGCGGCTGCCACGATGGTATTATCGTAAGCAAGATCATGGACGGCAACCGTGTACTGGAGCCGTTGGAGGAGCGCCTTACCGGTCGTTTCGTTGTAGACCCGGTGATCGATCCTAACTCCGGCGAAGTGCTGATGGAGCCGGATCGTATGATGACAGAGGAAGACGCCAAGCGTATTGTGGACGCCGGTATCGAGTCCGTAAAGATCCGTTCTCTGATCACCTGTAAGTCCCACCACGGCGTGTGCTGCAAGTGCTACGGCGCCAACCTGGCCTTTAACGAGCCGGTTCAGGTAGGTGAGGCCGTGGGTATCATCGCCGCCCAGTCCATCGGTGAGCCGGGTACACAGCTGACCATGCGTACCTTCCATACCGGCGGTGTTGCCGGTGGTGCCGATATTACACAGGGTCTGCCCCGTGTAGAGGAGCTGTTCGAGGCCAGAAAACCCAAGCAGCTGGCCATTCTGTCTGAGATCGACGGTGTGGTTCATTTTGAGGAGATCAAGAAGAGCCGTCACGCCATTGTGACCGGCGAGGACGGGGAAGAGAAGAAGTATCTGATCCCTTACGGTGCCCGTCTGTGCGAGCACATTGTTGAGGGTGCCCATGTAAAGAAGGGCGAGGAGCTGACGCTCGGCGCCGTGAACCCCCACGATGTTTTGGCTATCTTGGGCGAAGAGGCTGTTTATAACTACCTAATTAAGGAAGTACAGTTCGCTTACCGTACCCAGGGTGTTGATATTAACGACAAGCACATTGAGGTTATCGTTCGTCAGATGCTTAAGAAGTGCACCGTGGACGATGCTGGTGATACCGATCTGGTGTCCGGCACCATGGTGGATGTGGCCCAGGTAGACGAGGCCAATGAGGCCATCGACAAGCGGATCGCTTTGGGCGAGACCACTTTGAAGCATGCCACTTATATCCCGATCCTGATGGGTATTACCAAGGCGTCCCTGGCCACCGACTCCTTCCTGTCCGCCGCCTCCTTCCAGGAGACCACCCGCGTGCTCACCGATGCTGCCATCAAGGGCAAGGTGGATCCGCTGATCGGTCTGAAGGAAAATGTAATCATCGGTAAGCTGGTGCCCGCCGGTACCGGTATGCAGGTGTTTGATAAGGTGGATGTGGTGCCCAGCTATTTCTCCGCTGAGGGCAGCGAGGAAATTTTGAACCTGGAACAGCTGCAAGAGCTCTTGACAAACAGTATGTCCGAGTGATATAATGCTAAATTGTCGGTGTGCGATTTGCGCTAAATCGGCCCAAATCCCATCGAATTTAGCCAAAAATTGACCATTTACCGGGGCAGAACCGTAAAGTTCTGCCCCAGTAGGTGCGTTTTTGAGCAGAAAATGCAAATTTGCTTTGCCAAATTTGTGTTTTGTGCGCAAAAGCGTACAAAATAATTTGAAAGGAGATAAACGATTGCCTACCTTTAACCAACTTGTAAGAACAGGTCGTAAGACGCTGGAGAAAAAGTCCAAAACACCGGCTCTGCTGAAGGGGCTGAACACCAAGAAGAATGTTATGACCGATAACAATTCTCCCCAGAAGCGCGGCGTTTGCACCGCAGTCAAGACTGCAACTCCGAAAAAGCCGAACTCTGCACTGCGTAAGATTGCCAGAGTGCGTCTGTCTAACGGCATTGAAGTGTCCGCTTACATTCCCGGCGTAGGTCACAACCTGCAGGAGCACTCTGTAGTTATGATCCGCGGCGGCCGTGTAAAGGATCTTCCCGGTGTGCGTTACCACATCATTCGCGGTACTCTTGATACCCAGGGCGTGAACGGCAGAATGCAGGGCCGCTCTAAGTACGGCGCCAAGAGACCGAAGGCTGCTAAGAAATAAGAGCAGCGCCGATCCGTTAAGGATCCACCAAGCTCAGCCCTGCTGAGTTTGATCTTCTTGTTTGGAAATCCGGCAAAAGTTTATATACTTTATATAGCTATACAGTGTATGACCTTTTTGTTGGCTCCACGGGAAAACTCGAGTACCTATGAACTCATCAATGATAATGAAGGAGGGAAGCGAAGATGCCAAGAAGAGGCCAGATCGCTAAGCGTGACGTTCTGCCTGATCCGCTGTACAACTCTAAGCTTGTTACACGCCTGATCAACAACGTTATGTACGATGGTAAAAAAGGTGTCGCACAGAAGATCGTGTACGACGCTTTCGACATCATCAAAGAAAAGACGGGTAATGATCCCCTGGAAACTTTTGAAGCTGCCATGGAGAATGTTATGCCCGTACTGGAGGTTAAGGCTCGCCGTGTAGGCGGTGCGACCTACCAGGTACCGCTTGAGGTTCGTCCGGAACGGCGCCAGACCCTGGGTCTGCGCTGGATCACTCTCTATGCGCGTCAGCGTTCTGAGAGAACCATGAAGGAGCGCCTGGCAGCCGAGATTATGGATGCTACCAATAAGACCGGCGGCGCTGCCAAAAAGTGCGACGATACCCATAAGATGGCTGAAGCAAACAAGGCGTTTGCTCATTTCAGATATTAAGCCATTCAGTTTGTTAGGAGGATATTATGCCGAGAAAAGTATCTCTTGAAATGACAAGAAATATTGGTATCATGGCGCATATTGATGCTGGTAAAACCACCACCACCGAGCGTATCCTGTATTACACGGGTATTAACCATAAGATCGGTGAGACCCATGATGGTACAGCAACCATGGACTGGATGGCGCAGGAGCAGGAGCGCGGTATCACCATTACTTCCGCTGCTACCACTTGCTTCTGGAAGAAGCACAGAATCAATATCATCGATACCCCCGGGCATGTGGACTTCACCGTAGAGGTGCAGCGTTCCCTGCGTGTGTTGGACGGTTCCGTTACCGTTCTGTGCGCCAAGGGTGGCGTTGAGCCCCAGTCTGAGACCGTATGGCGTCAGGCTGACGAGTACCATGTACCGAGAATGATCTATGTCAATAAGATGGACATTATGGGCGCAGATTTCTACAATGTACTGGATATGGTCAATGACCGTTTCAAGTGCAATGCTCTGCCCATTCAGTTGCCCATCGGCGCGGAGGACACTTTCCGCGGGATTGTGGACCTGGTGAATATGGACGCCGAGATCTATTATGACGATCTGGGTAACGATGTTCGCCGTGAGCCCATTCCTGAGGATATGATGGAATTGGCGCAGAAGTACCGCGAGCAGCTCATCGAGCATGTCGCCGAGATGGACGACGCGCTGATGGAGAAGTATTTCGCCGGCGAAGAGTTGACTGTTGACGAGATCAAAAAGACCATCAGAAAATCTACCATTGCCAACAAGATGGTGCCCATCACCTGCGGTACTTCCTACCGTAACAAGGGTGTACAGCCCCTGTTGGACGCAATCGTAGATTATATGCCCGCCCCCACGGATGTTGAGTCCATTAAGGGCGTAAATCCGGACACGGACGAGGAGGAGTATCGTCACTCTTCCGACACAGAGCCTTTTGCTGCTCTGGCGTTCAAGATCGCTACCGACCCCTTCGTTGGTAAGATCTGCTTCTTCCGTGTATATTCCGGTACCATTGACGCAGGCTCTCCCTGCTACAACTCTGTAAAGGGTCATAAGGAGAGAATGGGTCGTATTCTGCAAATGCACTCCAATCACCGTGAGGATATTCCCACCTGCTACGCCGGCGACATCGCTGCTGCCGTAGGTCTGAAGAACACCACCACCGGTGATACCCTGTGTGACGAGGATCATCCCATTATTCTGGAGTCCATGAACTTCCCGGATCCCGTGATTCGTGTTGCCATTGAGCCTAAGACCAAGGCCGGTCAGGAAAAGATGGGCCTGGGTCTTGCCAAGTTGGCAGAAGAGGACCCCACCTTTAAGGCTTACACCGATGAAGAGACAGGTCAGACCATCATCGCCGGCATGGGCGAGCTGCACCTGGAGATCATCGTTGACCGTCTGATGCGTGAGTTCAAGGTAGAGGCCAATGTTGGCGCTCCCCAGGTGGCTTACAAAGAGACCATCACCAAGGAAGCGGCTTCCGATACCAAGTATAAGCGTCAGTCCGGCGGTAGCGGCCAGTACGGTCACTGTAAGATCCGCATTATGCCCAACATTGATCCGGAGACCGGTATCGGCAAGGGCTATGAATTCGTGAACCAGATCGTCGGCGGTTCCATTCCCAAGGAGTATATCCCTGCGGTAGACGCCGGTATCCAGGGCGCTATGAAGAGCGGTATTTTGGCAGGCTACAATGTGGTAGATGTTCGCGTAGAGCTGTACGACGGTTCTTACCACGAGGTTGACTCCTCTGAGATGGCCTTTAAGATCGCCGGTTCTATGGCATTTAAGGACGCTGCCAAGAAGGCCGGTCCCATCATTCTGGAGCCGATGATGAAGGTTGTTGTTATCGTTCCTGAGGAATACATGGGCGATGTAATCGGCGACCTGAACTCCCGCCGTGGCCAGATCCAGGGCATGGAGGACCGCAACGGTGCAAAGCAGATCAATGCTCGCGTACCGCTGTCTGAGATGTTTGGCTATGTAAACGACCTGCGTTCCAAGACCCAGGGCCGTGGCCAGTACACCATGGAGCCGGACGGCTATGAGCCTGTTCCCAAGTCCATTTCTGAGAGCATTATCAGCGAACGCGCCAAAAAAGACTGATAATTCGATAAATCAATAAAAAATGCTTGCTATTTTTATTCGATTTTGATAGAATAGCAATGACAATTGACTATTGTAAATTCTTAAGGAGGAAATTCCAATGGCAAAAGAACATTTTAACAGAACCAAACCCCATGTTAACATTGGTACGATCGGCCATGTTGACCATGGTAAGACCACTCTGACCGCAGCTATCACTAAGTACCTTGCAAACAAGGGCTATGCAAAGTTCGAGGACTATGCAGATATCGATAAGGCTCCGGAAGAGAGAGAGCGTGGTATCACAATCAACACCGCTCACGTTGAGTATGAGACCGACAAGCGCCACTATGCACACGTGGACTGCCCCGGCCATGCTGACTACATTAAGAACATGATCACCGGTGCTGCACAGATGGATGGCGCTATCCTGGTTATCGCTGCTACCGATGGCCCCATGGCACAGACCAAGGAGCATTTGCTGCTGGCTCGTCAGGTAGGCGTGCCCGCAATCATCGTTTTCCTGAACAAGACTGACCAAGTAGACGATCCTGAGCTGCTTGAGCTGGTTGAGATGGAAGTTCGTGAGACCCTGGCTGAGTATGGCTTTGATGAGGATTGCCCCATCATCAAGGGTTCCGCACTGAAGGCTCTGGAAGCATCTTCCAACGACGATCCTGCTTGCGCTTGCATCCAGGAGCTGATGGACGCTGTTGACGATTATATCCCCACTCCGGATCGTAAGGCAGACCTGCCTTTCCTGATGCCCGTAGAGGATGTGTTCACCATCACCGGTCGTGGTACCGTTGCTACCGGCCGTGTGGAGAGAGGCCAGCTGAAGACCGGCGAGGAAGTTGAGATCGTTGGTCTGAAGGACGAGAGCTCCAAGACCGTTTGCACCGGTATTGAGATGTTCCGTAAGATCCTGGACTATGCTGAGGCCGGCGACAACATCGGCTGCCTGCTGCGTGGTGTTCAGAGATCCGACATCGAGCGTGGTCAGGTTCTGGCTAAGCCCGGTTCCATTCATCCCCACACTGAGTTCACCGGTCAGGTGTATGTACTGACCAAGGAAGAGGGCGGTCGTCATACTCCCTTCTTCAACAACTATCGTCCCCAGTTCTATTTCAGAACCACTGACGTTACCGGCGTGATCACCCTGCCCGAGGGCACCGAGATGTGCATGCCTGGCGATAACGTAAACATGGATGTTAAGCTGATCACCCCCATCGCTATTGAAGAGGGTCTGCGCTTCGCTATCCGTGAGGGCGGCCGTACCGTTGGTTCCGGCGTTGTTACCGCTATTAAGGAGTAATTCCCGGAATTACAGAATTTATAAAAGAGCAAGTCTTCGGACTTGCTCTTTTTGCTTTGATGGCTATACGCAAGAAGGGTTCAGATCCATCCGTTTATTAGCAAACTCGGATTCGAACCCATTTCAACGGCTAACCGATTGCGCGGCGTTCGTTGGTACTATGATTTATTGTCCGCTATTTGGTACACAAGAGGGATCCGCTTGCGCCGAGCGTTGACAGCCGCGACGGCAAGACTGTATAATGGTTCTAAGGCAGAGAAGATGCCGTCAGCGAGATGATCTTTGACTTCCTCAGTGGTGAAGCCAGCACGCAGGAGGGCGGCGAGAAGTTCGCCAAATGGCTGGCGGAAGATGCCGATCTGACCCAAAAGAAAAGAAGTCCGTTATCGAAAAGATCAAGGACTTCTTTGCAAAGCTGCTGGACAGCACCCCGGAACACACAGTGCGTGACGAATACGCCCAGGAGGTTTTGGACACGGTGCGGGGTATGGCGATCACGCTGTCCGATGAGCAAAAGGCAGAGACGGCCTACCACTACGACCAGTACGGCAATGGCCTGCTTTTTCTGTATTTTGCAACAAAAAGTACTGCAACGCCAAAAGCTTTCTGTTTTCTCTTACTTTTTGTGTAAGCGGAAATTTGGCTTCACTAAGCCGAAAATAAAAAGCAAAATAAAAAAGGACAGCCGAAAAGCTGTCCTTATGGTCGGAGTGACAAGACTTGAACTTGCGGCCCCTAGACCCCCAGTCTAGTGCGCTACCAACTGCGCCACACCCCGATTGCTTAAACACTATACCATAAAATGCGCTATATTGCAAGCCTTTTTTGCGAATGGTTGCATTTTTTTTGCAAAAGGACTATACTAATTACAGATTGAACAAGAGGTGATGAAATGGCGTTGGAAGAACAGGTGGTGGATCGGCTGATCCACTTGGGGTACACTGTTTCATTTGCAGAGTCTTGCACCGGCGGGCTGTGCTGCGGCACGCTGGTTAATGTAGCCAATGCGTCCAAGGTGCTGAATGCCAGCTTTGTAACCTATGCCAATGCGGCGAAAACTCGTTTTTTGGGCGTGGAGGCGGACACGATCTTGAATTATGGCGTAGTCAGCGAGCAGGTGGCGGCGCAAATGGCACGGGGCGTGGCTAAGACGACAGAGAGCGATGTGGGCGTCGGCATCACCGGTATTGCCGGTCCCGGCGGCGGTACGGCCAAAAAGCCGGTGGGCATGGTTTGCTTCGGCTTTTGCGTGCAGGATCAGGTGCAGACCTATACATGCCAATTTGGCAATTTGGGTCGCAACCGGGTGCGCGAGTCTGCTGTTAAATTCGTTTTTTCCAAATTGCTGGAGATTTTGTAAGACCGGCAGTGCGGTTTTGTTTTTGCGCGGGAGTTGAGATTTTTCTCTTGATTTTCTCCGCGAGATATAGTATAATCTTAGCCGTGCTGCAACGCAGCACGTTATGCTGATATGGCTCAGTTGGTAGAGCAGCGCATTCGTAATGCGCAGGTCGTCGGTTCGAGTCCGACTATCAGCTCCAAAACCTGCGTAAACTCGGCGTTTTCGCAGGTTTTTTCTTTTCTCAGAAAAGAATTTCAAAATTCAATACGCAACAAAAAATCTCACTCTTTTTTATAGAGTGAGATTTTGTTCGTTTATTCGATTTTCAGCCCAAGACCATCTATTGACCATTTATGAATTTGCCACATTTCCACCGAGCAAATTTCCCATTGTGTTTGCAACATTTTCTTGCATGGAATCCGTTACATGCATATAGGTGTTCATTGTAAAACCTGCGTCTGTGTGACCGAGCATATGCGATACTGTTTTAATGTCCATTCCAAAGCACAGATTTCGCCTAATCTCATACCCGTTGTCAGTTCAAGATAATAGAATTCATAACAACCCGAACGCTTGATTTCTTCAAGAAATGCTGTTCATTCTTCGGTTTCCGTTGATAAGGCAGTAAGTCAAATTATCATCGCGGCTGAATCGGCAATGGGCGAATAACCGAGTTGCAAAGCCACGGGTTGACAACGAAAAGTTAAAAGAACTTAGCTGTCAGGCGTAGTAATGGCAAGGAAAATCACCGAGATTAGTCCACTACGGACTTTTCTCGGTGGTTTTCTTATATCCGTACATTCGATTACTGTTGTCAGTCTCGCTATAATGATTACAGAAAAGTCAAAGGAGGTGCGGCTGATGAAGCAGAAGTATTATCTTGCGCTTACAACTGAAGAATGGCGACTAATGATTGAGCCACTAAACAATCTCCGCAATCGGCTTGTATCGGAGGGGCGATACACCGTCGCCGTGGATGAGGTGCTTATCAAGGGTAGCCAATCGGGACATGGGGGCAGCGGCACCTCTGCTATCTCAAGGAGCATCGCCGTGTGCGATATGCCAACCTTCTGACCGCCGGTAAGCTGAACGATTACCTTGCAGACCTCAAGGAGCAGGCAGAAGCAATGTTTTCTCAGCTTGTAAAGCTGCTTGCCGGAAAGAAAGGCGTAACGGAGGTCCTCAAAGCAGAAAACCAGATGCTTTGGGTGCAGAAAATGAACAATTTCCGAAATGCCGCTATGGAAATCGTTACAAACGAACTTATCTACCGTTAGAAATGACGACCATCAAAAAAGAGCATAAGTGTGTTTACAGAAAAGCCGGTGGATGCCGGCTTTCTTTTTGCCTGGGTGAACCGAAAAAGACCCATAGGCCGTTCTATCCTAATAAGCGGAGGTGATGGAGGTGACTGCGAAACGAGGGCTGTTCTGGTATGTGGACGGAGAATTGCTGTGCTTTCCTGTTTCCGGCGCGGAGGTCGATACAGTCGGCAACAATCATCGGCGGTTTTGGAAAACGCTTCCGCATTCTCTTACCGGCGGGATGCCAAACAACTACTTTCCCCGTGGGCGGATAGAGCTGCGGCACGGGAAAGCGCTGGTCTATCTGCATCCCACGCTACACACCGGGAATTGATATCCGGATTCGCCATGCCTTTTCGCTGCCCGATGAGATGCAACTGTCGCTCAAGGCGGACGGAAGCCGGCACGATCGCAGGATTCAGAAGAAACAGGAGGAAAAGAAGTTGGACATTTATCGTTTTATTGATTCCCGTGATATGCGGGAGCACCTGCAAAAGCTGAACTATTCATTTACCACGCCGGAGGCGGCTTTTCTGGTGTATCGGTGCAAAGCCGCCACGCTGGAGGAAAGAATCGCCGCATGGAGGGAGATCATCGACACCATGCCGAACTGCGCTATGGCGGAGCGGCTGAATCTGGAGGCCATTCCGGATTTTCACCAGTTTCTGCGGGACTATATCGACCTGCAGGAGCGGGATCTGCGGCGCTTCAAGGAGTCGGATGGCTGCGTCTATGTCTGTGAGCAGTCCTGGCCGGGCGAATTATGCGGAGATATGGAGTTCGGCCCGTTCAGCGATTTTGAGCGCTGCCTGTCCGCTGCGATCCGGATGGCGGCAGAGGAAGAAACAGTCGGCCTCCGCATTTTCAAGCGCCCCATGGATCCCGGGGAGGATTCGCCGCGGGAGGATTATTGCATCCTGACTCTGCAGGGAGAGGTGTGCCCGCTGGAGTGCAGAGCGCTCAACGACCGTGACTTGGATCTGTCCATTGCCTTCGATGGGATGTGGTTCGACTTTCCTACCCCATTTCACGCCGGGGACATCCTGTGTTCCCACAGATGGCCCGATGAGCCCTTTGTGTTGACCGACCTCTGCACCTGGGATGCCGAAACCTATCGGCGGGAGATGCCCGTTTCAGAGTGCTCAGACAATTGGCTGAGCAACCTGGACCGCACACTGGAAAGAATGCGTGTCAGAGGCGATGCCAGTGACATGACCTGCAGTGGATACACCATGTCGGGCGACCCAGGAGAGACTATACCGTTTGTGTGTCACGATCATGCTCTCCACAATTATTTGGATCTGGAGTACTGCCGTGGTCCGCTGAAGGGCATCCACAAGCTGCTCAAGCCCATCAGCGACTTTCTTAAGGGCAATCGCAGCATTGAATTTCTGTTGAACACCTACTGCCTGATGCAGCAGCAACCAATGTTGTAGAACAGCGTCGCGTGGTTTCGGCGCTGGTATAGTAAGGAAGCCCTCGCAGATATTGGTATTCTTCCTAAAACCGAATCGTCTCAAGAAAAAACATAAAAATATGGACGATGCCCAACACCTGACACCGTAGGGTGAAAAAGTCGCACAGAGTGCACTATCTTGTCCATATCAAACGAAAAGGAGAAAGCCCGGCGGGATGCCAACATCGCTGTGGCAGTGGGCGCTGTGCAGCGGCACAATACCAACAAGACCATCAAAAAATGGATGGAGAAATAAGCAACGGCGGCAGGTATATCACCTGCCGCCGTATGCGTTTTATTGGGGCTGGAAGAAGCCTAAGTCGTAGAAGCCTAAGTCGTACCCGATTTTCCAAAGCACTTTTCCAAAGGCCGGATCCTTATGGAGCTTTTCGGACAGGGGCTTCATAAATTTGTACTCGTCGGACAGTTCGCCGGTGTAAATCTTCGCACCGTACAGGGGCGAAATATACTGCCGCCTATCGAAGCAGCCCGAAAAATAGTGTCCATGCTTCAGCGCCCCGAATTCGATGCGCCCGTTTTCGCCGGGATACAAGCACTGCACGCCGCAGCAGTCGTCGCCCACCTCGGTCAGAATACAGTAATGCGGCTCCGAAACATAGGGGGAGCAGCCGACTTCCAGAATGTCTCCAGGGCGATACGGTACCGGCAGATTCAAATGGGGCGCATCTCCCCCGAAAGCGCCGTCCGCCCACACGCCCCGGCTTTTTTGGGGATCGTGCATAAAATACTGTACTTCTCCATTCGGATCGGCGGCAAAGGTGTATTCGGGGCATGCGAACCCATCAGGATCCGATGTGCCGCCCTGACAATACTGCTCTATACGCCAGTATGCTATGGCCGTATCGCCATTCTCCCAGTATCTGGGAATGGCACGCTGAACTTCCTCTACAGATAAGGCGATGTAGGGGCCGTCAAGCTGTTCGGCGTCCTTCCAAAGCTCCGCCGAAAATACAGCTTCCTTGCTTTCCAGCGCCTGCAGCGCCGTGTTCAAACAGGCGCTGTAATCCCGAATCAGACCAGTGTCTTCGCTGTGTGCCTCATATCCGGACAGACGATCTAAAAGTCGCTTCTTTTCCATGAGAGCCACCGGCGCACCAGCGATGATATCGGCATAGTCGGTGGTTTGGAGCTGTTCCGGGCGGGCCAGCAGGTAGGTGTGCAGTTCCGGTGAGCCAGACAGCAGGCTCAGAATTTCTTCAAAAATGGTTATTGTACTACCTCCTTTAGGGGAACATGATCCAAAGTATGTTCGGCCTCGTTTGTCAGATATTCGCTGTGTCCGGTGCTCTCCTGATCCCACAGCACGGTGATGGTGTCGGCTTCGGCGGCATAGAGGGTCTCCTCCACCTCCGCCGGGTCGGTGTTTCCGTAGTCGTGCCATTGACAGGGGGAACGCCGTGCCGTCCTGCCGCAGCATCCAGGCGCTGGAGGTTTTATTCATGCACATCCACTCCTTTCGGGGGATAGTGTAGCATGGTGAGTGGGGCAAAAATGGGGCACAGGGAAATGGATTCCCTGTGCCCTCTTCAAATTCATCAGTTAACTTTCCACATAAGAAAATCAAACCATATATTGCCGCGTGTGTCTTGGGGATACTTCTCCCTCAAATATGCCCGAATTTCGTCCTGCACTTTTATGTATTCCGGTTCCTCTATTTTAGTCCAGCATTCGTGTTTATTCCCGTTAATTTTGTTTAGTCTTTCTAAGATGATGCTGTCAATCGGGCAATCGCATTTTTCTTCACAAATATCAAAGACGGAAGCCGTTCCCTCACATTCATTAAGAATGATAAGATATTTTAGCGTCATATTGACCAGCTTCTGGATAGCCGCAAACTCAATTGCGCCATCATTCTTTTGCAGCTTCTCAATCAAAAGGCCAGAAGAAAGAGACCCTTGCTCCTTATGAATTTGTTGGTACAGATACTCCAGTGTTTTCTCATTTTTATCTCTGTTTTTCTCAGAATAAATCGGTATATTCCCAGTACGCGCCCCGGTCATTACATCCCGATGTGCTTTTCGGATGGCATCCCAAAGACGATCCTTATGTTTGGGCCTATCCGGCGTTTTGATTGCTTCCGTTGTTAAAAATCGGATTATCAAATTCTTTTCCATTTCAATCCCTCCATCAATTATATTTCTCCAACGCTTTCTCCAAAGCGCTCTTGACCTTTTCCCGCAGGCACTGGGGCTCCAGCACCGTTACATCCGGGGCGAAATTCAGGGCAAACTGCTCCATGGCCATCTCGTTGGTGAAGGCCGTCACGGTGACGCCGGTGTCGTCCTCGTCGGAGAAGGTCACCTCTGTGCCGAACAGGTCGATGACATCGCTGACCATGGCCTTGGCCACCCGGAACACCGCCCGGACATTGTCGCTGGCATACATATAGGGGTGCTCCTTCATATAAGTGGCCAGATCCAGCGTACGGCCATTGGCCCACTTCAGATGTTCAAAGGGCTTGGCGGGCTCGTCCAGGATCTTCAGTTCCGTGATGCGGTCCAGCCGATAGTTGGAAATGTCGTCATACTTGTCATAGTTACAAATCAGGTAACATTTCCCCTCCTTGGCTGCCATTTGGTAAGGAGAGACGATGTACACCCGCTCTGTGCCGTCGGGGCGGGCCTTGCTATGCTGCCGCTTGTCCGTTCCATACTCCAGGTACTTGAAGCTGACCTTCCGGCCCCGGCTGATGGCCTCGTCCAGCAGCTCGATGGTGAGAAAGAGCTGCTTGTTGTCGGTTTTGTCCTCCGGCAGGCGGGCAATGTGCTTCACCCGGCTGCGAAAATACACATTGGACAGACCATCCAGCTTGCCCACCAGCTCCTTGCACTGGCTGTAAGGAATGTGCTTGGAAAAAAGCAGGCTGTCAATGAGCAGCCGCAGCTCGCCATCGGTGAAGTCCCGCTCCAGATAGAAGTCCGACCACAGGTAGCTCTCCTCCGCTTGGCCGGTTTTGGGGTTCGGCACCATGCGGATAGACTCGCTGTATTCAATGTTGTAGCCGCAGTCCATGAGGTTCAGAATGTTCCGCCGGATGGCTTTGCGGTCAGCGGTCATATCGTATTCGGTTTTCAGAATCTCGGCGATGTCCTTCTGACTCAGGCGATGTTCCTCGTCGGAATACTTCCGCAGGATATCCAAAATGTTCATAATCAGCAGCTTTTTCGGCTGTTTCACGGGCATGAGATCCCTTCCTTTTTTCATATTCTATCACAGTGTTTCTAATTATACAAGTTAGCATGGGGCAAAAACGGGCCACAAGCATCAGAGCGTGGACCGACAGCAGGTACAATTGATGCTAATCGGTGAAGGCTCCGCACGCCGCACGCACGGCAATTTGTGCGCGAAGCCGGCTGGCCTCTTTTTCGCAGGCCGCCAATTGATCCGAATAGGAATGATCCGGTGACTGCGCAAGGTTCTAAAGCTCCTCTTTTCTGGAAACCACCTTGTCCAGGTGTTCCTTGTCCTTATCCGCTAACTTTTGGAACTCTTTCAAGGCGTTGATCACACGGCGGGCATTGCCTGCCGGTGTGTCATCCATGGTTTTGTTGATGTGTTTTTAGAAAAATTATAGAAACTTTTTGCAAGATAAAAAGCGGACATCATTTTAGTTATCATATAAGCAGAAATAAAAAATATGAAATTGCGGACCAAGTTCTATGGACATTTGCGATTATATAGATGAAAGCGGAGAAATTCTGTTTTTTATCTATATTTATTTTTCGGAGGTTCATTATGAGAATCAAAAATCCAAATGCAAAGCGTGGTGCACATTCAAAGGAATTAACTGTTTCGGCACAAAAGAAAATGGACGATGCCTTAGCTGATATGCTCAGCAGTAAGGATTGATGAATGTTGTAATTAGCTGTTTGATTTGTTATAATTAGCATAGTGAAAAGTATGATAAATTATAAAAAATACAACAATTTGATTGATAAAAAAATATATAGCGTTGAGGAAGAATGTCCATATTATAGTGAATGTTGCAACAGTATGTCTCTTTGTGAAAATAAACTGAAATTTTATAGGACAAGAATTGGTTCAAATTATGATAATGAACCTATAAAGATTTTGGTTGTCGGTCAAGAAGATGTAGGCAGAAATAAAAAATATGAATGCTGCGAACCTTGCACTATGGCTGACGCAGGATATAATCCACATTATTTAAAAACTTTTTATACTGTTGCTCAAATCTTGCTGACTATAGATGAATTACCAAATGACTACACAAAAGATATTCGACAAGAAAAATTTGAAGAATTAAGACATCGTTTTGCTATAACTAATTACTATAAATGTGCGTTTTCAAACAATGATAACAATTCTAGAGTTAAGCATAGTTCGGTAATGGAAAAAAACTGTTCAAATCATTTAATTGAAGAAATAAAAATGCTTAAACCCGATATTGTTATATTACAAGGCAAAAGCCATAAAACATTTTGGAAGAGTTTTGATTATTCTACAGAGTATTGCAATTATGTTAATGTTAACGGTAAAAATTATGAATTAGGTTTATACAAAACAACAAGTATAAAAGATATTAGTAAAACAGTTTATATTGTAGACAGTTATCATCCGACTTCGCATGGTATATGGGAAAAAGACGAAATATTAAGTTGTTTTATTAGAATTCTAAACAAAGCAAAAGAAAAGATATAGGTACCAAACACCACGGTGAGAAATCATTGTGGTGTTTTATTATGCCCGAAATTCGGCACATAGCGTTTTATATAATCACATCAAGAAAGGGTGATGATATGAAACAAGGCGTGTTTTGGGTAATTGATAATAATTTGCTTGCAATTCCGTTTGAGAAAAGTAAATATCCCGACGGCATTGCAAAATCGGGAGATACATATAATCACGAAAAGCTCTGGAAATATGTAAAGCCGAAAAATTGTAACAAGCCATACAATTACTACTCTCGTGGCAGGGTTGTCAAAGGAAGTAAAAGCAAAGCGATTGTATATATGAATCCAAATATAACAAACGAGTTTATTCCAAACATAAGAGAATCGTTTGAAATTAAGGACGAACCGATTATTAAATTGGATTACAGCAAGCATTACAAATGCTTTTTAGATGAGGAGGAATTATAATGAACAATACATACAAAAAATACATTGATGAATTTATGCGAAGAATACAAAGATACTCTTTATGAAACTTTGTTTTGGCTGGATATTCTCGGTAACGATGCTGTTCAAATGCTGAAAATTCTGAAAGAAAAGACGGGAGTCGAACCGTCCGAAAACGATTTGGCAGATAATGCGAAATTGTTAAAATCGATTAAGGAAGTAAATACTGACTTTATTCCTGAAATGGGTACAGAGTATGTCAAAAAGCAGATTGAACGAACTCAACCGCAAAAATTTTCAGATGTGGGTGTATTAAACGGTTTGCTTTATTCAACAGGCGCTTATGTTTATAATGCAGAAAAAATGTTTGAGAATAATGTTTGTGATTTTGAAAGCGTAATAGCTTTTAGGGATGATATATTGCTTTATCTTGACAAAAGAAGAAAAGAGTATATCGAAAGAAACGGTAATGACGCGTCGATAAGTCATCTTGATTGCTATAAAATAAGTGAGATAATAAGGAAAGGCAGAGCAAAAAGAGAATTATCAAAATACAAGAATGCGCTTTGCGAAATAGGCGTTCCTGATTGGTATATTGATTCTGCTAAGGAAATCAGTTATTTGTTTCCTAAAGCACATTCTGTCGAATATATGATTGTTTCATTTAAGTTGCTTTGGTACAAGTTGAATTATCCAAATGAATACTTAAAGGCGTATAATGAGATAAACAAGGAAATATGATCTTTACAAAAAATTTATAAATATATAGAAGAGCATATTGGTAAATATAAAAATAATGAAAAATTTAAAAACTTTGTAAAAGCCACATTTGTTATTGGCATTGCGTTATATCGACAATTCAATAAAAGCCTCTTATAACATATTTATAAAACAAGTAAAAGAAGATTTATTTTATAGAGAAAAATGGGATATTGATATAGAACATATTTTAAGTCGTAGTATTTATGAAAATGATAAATATGTAAAGTATGGTTTGTATTTAATGATTCTTTGACCATTTATGAATTTGCCACATTTTCGCCGAGTAAATTACCCATTGTGTTTGCAACATTTTCTTGCATGGAATCCGTTACATGCATATAGGTGTTCATTGTAAATCCTGCGTCTGTGTGACCTAACATATGCGATACTGTTTTAATGTCCATTCCTTGTTCAAGGGATAAGGTAGCAAAGCTGTGTTGCAATCCCCTAAAAATAATGATACAATGACCACATAAGGGGGACTTCCGATGCAAAAAAAAATCTATACTGTGGCTACGGCCCACTTGGATACCATTTGGTCCTGGGACTTTGAGACCACCGTGTCCCGGTACATCTACAATACCTTGGTGGACAACTTTGCACTGTTCCAAAAATATCCCACCTATCACTTCAATTTTGAGGGCAGTTATCGTTACGAGCTGATGGAGGAATATTACCCGGAACTGTACGCCAAAATGCGGGACTATATTGCCCAGGGGCGGTGGAGCGTTTGCGGCTCCGCCTTTGAGAATGGCGATGTGAATGTGCCGTCGCCGGAGGCACTCTTTCGCAATATTCTTTACGGCAATCGCTATTTTGAGGAAAAATTCGGCAAGCGTTCAGTGGATGTTTATCTGCCGGACTGCTTTGGCTTCGGTTGGGCGCTGCCCAGCATTATAGCCCACGCCAACCTGATGGGCTTTACGACCCAAAAGCTGGGTTGGGGCGGCGCCTACGGCATTCCTTTTGATATTGGCGTGTGGCAAGGACCGGACGGCGCGCAGGTGCTGGCCAGTCTGAACCCCCACGATTATTACTTTACGCTGAAGAAGCTGCGGGACTGGGATTTTGTGCAGCAAAAGCTGGATGAAAACGAAAAATACGATCTGAACAGCACTATGATTTTCCACGGGATCGGCGATCGGGGCGGTGCGCCCAAGGAAGCCTCTGTGGCCTTTGTGGAGCAAGAGATCAACAAAAACAAAGACAGCGATGTGCAGGTGCTGGCGTCCGGTGCGGATGATCTGTTCCGTGACCTGAACGCCCAGTTGACCCCGGAGCAAAAAGCCAAGTTGCCTCGGTGGGAGACGGAACTGGTGATGCAAAATCACGGCGTTGGCGGCTACACTTCCCGGGCCGTGGGTAAGCGTTGGAACCGCCGCTGCCAGGAACTGGCGGATATGGCGGAGCGTTCTGGCGTAGTGGCGGATTATCTGGGCACTGCCAATTACAATAAAGAGGCTATGGAGCTGAACTGGAAGCGTACCATTGCCCATCAGTTCCATGATGATCTGCCGGGCACCTCCGTGCAGCGCGCCTATCGCCGCAGCTGGAACGACTACGGTATGGCCATGAACGGCTTTGCCGGTGAGTTGACCCAAGCTGCCGGGTCTGTGGGCAGTCTGCTGAAAACGGACTTTTGCGCCGGCACGCCGGTGACGGTATTTAACAGTCTGGAAGTGGCCCGCACGGATGCGGTGACTCTGGAGCTGCCCCACTGGCCCAAGGCCTGTGCGCGGGTATACGACCCCAAGGGCAGGGAAGTGAAAAGTCAGGTGAACCGCTATGAGAATGGCACGGCGGAGCTGGTATTTGTTGCCACGGTGCCTGCCTTGGGATTTGCGGTCTATGATGTGCGGCCCTCCGATGTGCCCTGCCGTCTGCGGGGCAGCCTGTCCATCAGCGGCGAAAATCAGATGGAGAACCAAAAGTACATTGTGCGCCTGAACAAAAAGGGCAACATTACCTCCATCCTGGACAAAGAAATGGACGAGCAGGAGCTGCTGTCGGAGCCCATCAGCCTGGGGCTGTTCAAGTACACCGGCTCTAAGCCCTGGCCTGCCTGGGAGATGAATTATAAAGAAGCCAACAAGGACCCGGACCGCCTGCCAAATCCGGTGACGGTGACCATTCAGGAGAAAGGCCCGGCGCGGGTGTCCTTCTGTGTGGAGCAAAAGGATGGGGACTCTACCTTTAAGAATATCATTGCCCTCACCGACGGCAGCAGCCGGGTAGAGGTGTATTCCGAGATCGAGTGGCGCAGTCTGCACACGATGGCAAAGAACAAATTTGCATTTGCCTGCACCAACCCGGAGGCTACCTTTGACCTGGGGCTGGGCGCCATTCGCCGGGGAAATATGACGGAAAAGCTGTTTGAAGTGCCTGCCCAAAACTGGGTGGATCTGACGGATAAAAGCGGCGACTGGGGCGTGTCTGTGCTTAGCGAGTGCAAGTACGGCTGGGACAAGTATAAGGACAATACCCTGCGTATGACCGTGCTGCACAGCCCGGTACGCAATTACCGGATCGATTCCATGCAATCTATGATGGACCTGGGGCTGAACCGATACAGCTATGCCCTGTTCTCCCATAAAGGACAGGTGGGCGCCGATACGCAAAATCAGGCCCGTGCCTTTTTGCAGCCCCTGACCGGGTATGTGGAGCAAAAGCACCCGGGCGTGCTGGGTACCGCGTACAGCTTTGGAAATGCCTCTCACCCCCAGGTGGTGCTGCGGGCAATGAAGTTAGCGGAGGACGGCGACGAGATCGTGGTACGCCTGAACGAGGGCGCCGGTACGCCGGTGGAGCACTACTCCCTGCGCCTGGGTGCCGGTGTGGCAGAAGCCCGAGAACTGTTTGCCTCTGAAGAAGAAAAAGGCCCGGCAACGGTAAAAGACGGCTGCCTGGTCACGGACTTTACACCGTATCAGATCAAGACCTTTGCCCTGCGGCTGCAATCGGCGGCGCAGGTGGGTCACGCTGCCAAGGCAACGCCTCTCACTCTGCCTATGAACGTGCTGTTGATCACCAAGCAAGGCGAGCAGGGCGAGCTGCCCCTGTCTATTCCTGCGGAGCGGATCGGCAATCAGGTCACGGCTGCCGGTATTCCTTTTGCTATTGCAAAGGACGGCAAGAACGCCTTGCGCCTTGCCGGTCAGACCCTGACCTTAAAGAAAGATACTCGCCGGCTGGCGCTGCTGTTGTCTGCGGACAGTAATCGGATTTTAGACTTTACCGTAGGTGGAAAAACGGTGCCTTGCTCGGTGCTGAGCCGTACCCGGCGTTTTGCAAGCTGGGATCTGTACGATCTGCACGAGACCGCCCATATTCAAGAGGGACAGCTGGGGTATGTAAGTACCCACAGCCATAACGCAGACGGTACGGACGCCATTGCCAAGGAGCTGTACTTCTATATTTTGATCTTAAATGTGCAGGGCGGCGACACGGTGGTATTGCCCCGGGATGAAGAAACACTGGTTTTGGCCGCAACAGAGCTGAATACAGTGGCTGTGCCTTGTGCAACCCCGCTGTATGACCGGGTCGAGGACCGTCCCTTTGACTACACTATGCGCCTGGGGGACAAACTGCGTTACCTGCGTATGAAACTGCCTTGGTATATGGGCGATAAAGGTCGCTATTTCAGTTGCTACAACCGAGGAAGAGAGAGGGAATAAGATGAAGCCGAATTTTGACCAGAACTGGACCACCACCAACGGCGGTGTGCCACTGAATGACAGTGAAGTGGAGCGTTACATTGGCGTGGTGCCGCGCCCCAACCAGGTTCACTTGGCACAGCAGCCTTTTTACTGCTTTATGCACTTTGGCATGAATACTGCCAATCAGCGGGAGTGGGGCAGCGGCAAAGAAACGGTGCAGGACTTTACCATTAAGAAGATCAAGCCGGAGCAATGGGTGCGCACGGTGAAGGCTGCCGGTGCCAGCGGCATCATTCTTACCTGTAAGCACCACGACGGTTTTTGTCTGTGGCCCAGTGAATACACATCGTTCAGTGTAAAGAACACGGACTTTGACGGCGATATTGTGAAGCAGGTGTCTGACGCCTGCGCTGCCGGCGGACTGGGTTTTGGCGTGTATCTTTCTCCTTGGGATATGCACGAGCCCACCTACGGTACCCCGGATTATAATGATTATTTTTGCAATCAGTTAACGGAGCTGCTTACCAATTACGGCCATATCAGTGAGGTTTGGTTTGACGGTGCGAAAGGCGCCGATGTGCCGAACTTTGAGTATGATTGGGCGCGGTATTATGCCCTGATCCGCAAACTGCAGCCGGACGCACTGATTTCCATTTGCGGACCGGATGTGCGCTGGGTGGGCAACGAGGGCGGCAAGACCCGCAAAAGCGAGTTTTGTGTGGTACCTGCTCGCCTGGCAGACGCTGAAAAGACGCATGAGAAGAGCCAACACGGCGAGGGCGACGCTGCCGCACTGAAAAAGCTGAACAATATGGACGAGGATTTGGGCAGCCGCAAGGTGCTGTCTATGGCGCGGGATCTGATTTGGTATCCGGCGGAGGTGGATGTGTCCATCCGTAAGGGTTGGTTCTGGTCCAAGAATGAGGACCGCACGGTTAAGAGCGCGCGTAGACTGTTTAAGCTGTATCTTGGCTCTGTGGGCAACAACTGCACTCTGCTGCTGAATGTGCCGCCTACCAATAAGGGCGTGATCCATCCGAGAGACGCCCGCGCCTTGAAGGGGATGGGCCAGGCCATTCGCAAGATGACCGAGCACCCGATCATCACATACCAGCTGGGCGAATTACAGCCGGAGCAGGGGTATATCGACTTTGACTTTGACAGTGTACATAAGTTGAAATATGTGATTCTGTCCGAGGAGATTCGCAAGAGCCAGCGGGTGGAGGCTTTTGAACTGTGGGCTAAGAAGCCAAACGGCAAGATGAAGCGCATTTACAAGGGCACGGTGATCGGTATGAAGAAAATTGTGCGGCTGCGCCGAGGATTGAATTGCCTGGGCGTGCGCTTGGTGATCCGCCAAAGCCGCAGCACCCCGGATATTGCCGAAATCGGATTTTACGAATGATTACGCCAAGGCTCCCGCTTACGCGGCGGCGCCTTCCGATATAAAAAAAGGACTTGTTCTGATGAACAAGTCCTTTCCTTTTTGTTTTATTCCAGGGCACGGGATACGGTCTCCCCGGCACGAGAGGCAGCCTCGCTGAGATCGGTGGCGCCTTCACGCACCTTGGAGCCGGCCTCCGATGCGCCCTCGCTCAGTGCCTCGCCGGGGCTTTTTGCTGTGGTTTCCTCTTGTGTGGTGGTTTCGCTGACGGTGGTGTTCGGTTCTGTGGTGGGATTTTCCTCCTGCTTGGCGCAGCCCAGCAGCACGGTTGCCAGCACGGTCACGGCCAGTGCTAAAATCATCAATCGGTTTTTCATGGTGTTGCCTTCCTTTCGGTTTTATTTTGCCCGGCGGCGCCGGGTTTATGCGTTTTATTTGGTTAGGGTGCCATGATCGCTGTACAGCAGCAGAAGAATGTCCTCTTCCGCACCGGTGGCAGCGTTCAGGTACACCAGTGCGTCCTCTCCGGTGTCTGCCGAATGCGTAAGCACCTCAATACAGGCTACCTCCCGGCCGTCCTCCTTGGGGATCAGGCACTTTTTGGTGCTCCTCACCTCCAAATAGGGGCTGATCTTGGCGGTGGCTGCCTTTTCCGATACGGTAAAGGTGGGCACATTCCGCCGGTGGTGGTTGGTGATATAGCCCCGGGCCTCCAGCGATACCACGTTGCCGTCCCGCAGGGACACGCCAACCTTGATTAGATCTGTATAGTAGAATATTCCGTCTCGGCAGTAAGCAAAATTGACGGTGCAGATATTGCTGTCGGTGGCGTAATAGGTGGAGCGCATATCTTGGTAGCCCAGTTTCTTCAAATAGGCGGCTGCCTGCTTGATCGCTTCTTTTTCATCTATGGCCTTGGTACTGATTTTGCCGCCGTAGAGAATGGAGCTTACATACCCGCCGCTTTTGGTCACATTTACCGTTTGTTGCCCTTTGGTGAACACATAGGCAGGCATACGCCCGGCTTCGTCCTCCAGTCGGTTTAGATGGGTCTCATTGCACCCCAGCGCCTTGGCAGCGATCTTGGCGGCAGCGTCCTTGCTGATCTTGTTCTGCCCCTTGAGCAGCTGCGGCTCTTTGTGCAGTACCGCGTCTGCAAAGGGGCCGTCATACAGCAGGGTGGGGTAGTTCTCAAAGGCTTCCTCCGCGGTGGAAAAGTCTGTGCTAATGGCGGGCAGACGGGTGCCGTCCGCAGACTTTACATCGCGCTTGGTGATTTGGCCGCCGTTGTTGCAAATTTCTACCATTTGGGTCACACTGTTTTTATATTTGGTGGCGTATTGCAGCAACCGGAGCAGATTTTCGTGCTCTTTGGCGGTGACAACCTCGCCGGCATAGACTTTTTTGCTGAGATAAGTGGCGTAGTCCCCGGTCTGGCTTAGAAATTTATAGGTGCCTGCCAGGTTCATCTGCTCCACCGGCAGGCGGGACAGAGAATCCTTGGCCTGATTGGCCTGCTGAGACAGATCTCGGCTTACATCGGACAGGGTGGCGGCGCCGTTTGCATAGACGCTTTTGGTCAGATCGGTCTCAATGCCCTCCAGGTCCTCTGCCAAGGCAGACAAGCTTTGGCGATAGGTGCTTTCCAGCCGCGCCCGGTACTGGGCAGCCTGTACGGTGCCGGTGATGGCATAGATAATCAAAATACCCGCCAGCAGCAAACCGAAGGACAGCAGTCGCACGGAGCTTCGCTTTGTCATAATCATTCCTCATTCCCTTGGGGCAGCGCTGTGCTGCCGCCGCATTTCTTTTTTTATTTTTGACGGAATTTTGAAAAACATACAAAAAAATCTTAACTCCAGGGCTAAAGTATGGTATACTGTAACTGATTATGTAACCTGGAGTAGTGTATAATGAAGTTGACGGAGAAAAAACGCATTGTGGTCAAAGTAGGCACATCCACTTTGACCCACGACACAGGCAAAACCAATATTGCCCGGATGGCCAAGCTGGTATCTGTGCTGGCAGATCTGAAGAACGCCGGTCATCAGGTGGTGCTGGTGTCCAGCGGCGCCGTAGGTATCGGTGCCGGTAAGCTGGGCATGCATGAGCGACCGGACCATACCAGCGGGCTGCAAGCCTGCGCGGCGGTGGGGCAGTGCGAGCTGATGTTCCTCTACGACAAGCTGTTTTCCGAGTATGGGGTGGTGGTGAGCCAGTTGCTGTTTACCGGTTACACCTTAAATCACCCGGAGGAAAAGGCGCATTTGGTGGACACCTTTAATCAGCTGCTGGAATATGACGCCCTGCCCATTGTGAATGAGAACGACAGCGTGTCCGTTGAGGAGCTGCTCCACGGTGACAACGACTGCTTGTCTGCCACGGTGGCTCAACTGATCGGGGCGGATCTGCTGATCCTGCTTACCGATACGGACGGCCTGTTTGACGCCAACCCGGCAGAGAATGAGGACGCGCGCCTGATCGGCCGTGTGGCAGAGATTAACGACGATGTGTACGCCGTAGCCGGGGGTGCCGGCAGCAAGGGCACCGGCGGCTTTACAACGAAAATTCGGGCGGCGGAGATCGCCACCGGCGCCGGTATTCCGGTGATTATTATGAATGGAGAGCGACCCACGGCTATTTATAAGGTGTTGGACGGGCAGCCCATCGGCACCTATTTTGAAGCGAACAGCAGGTGAATGCAATGGATGAAAAGATGAGAGAAATGGGGATCCGTGCGAAGCACGCAGCCGGTGTGCTGGCTACCCTGACAACTGAGGAGAAGAATGCAGGGCTGCTGGCGATTGCTGATGCGCTGCGGGCGCGGCAGACAGAGATTATGGCTGCCAATGCACTGGATTTGGAAGCTGGTAAGGCAAACGGTATGTCCCCGGCACTGCTGGATCGGCTGGCGCTAAACGGCGACCGGATCGAGGGTATGGCCCAGGGCTGCCAGGATGTGGCGGACCTGCCGGACCCCTGCGGTCGCGTGCTGGAGAGCCAGACCCGACCCAACGGCCTGTATATGGAAAAGGTTAGCGTGCCTATCGGGGTCATCGGCATTGTGTATGAGGCTCGGCCTAATGTAACGGTGGACGGCGCCGCTCTATGCTTAAAAAGCGGCAACGCTGTGATTCTGCGGGGTGGCAAAGAGGCCATTCACTCCAATCGTATGCTGGCTCAGGTGATGCGGGACGCCCTGTTTAACGCAGGCATTGTGCAGGACGCTGTGGCGCTGGTGCAGGACACCTCCCGGACTTCTGCTACCGAGATGATGCATATGAAGGGCTATATCGACTGCTTGATCCCCCGGGGGGGCAAGGGACTGATCGCTGCCGTGTGTGAGAATGCCACTGTGCCGGTGATCGAGACCGGCTCCGGCAACTGCCATATTTATGTGGACGCCGCGGCGGATGTGGATATGGCGGCAGACATTATCTTTAACGCCAAGACCCAGCGGATCGGCGTATGCAATGCCTGTGAGAGCCTGGTGATCCACCGGGATATTATTGACCACGCCTTGCCGGCCATTAAGTTGCGGCTGGACGAAAAGAATGTGGAAATGCGGGGCGACGCCCGAGCCATGCAGGCCTGCGACGGCTTGGTGCCCGCCACGGAAGAAGATTTTTATACCGAGTATTTGGATTATATTATCAGCGTAAAGACGGTGAAGAGCGTGGATGAGGCCATTGACTTTATCAATGTGCACTCCACCGGCCACAGCGAGGCCATCATCACCCGGGACGAGGAGAGCGCGCGCCGCTTTTTGCAGCGGGTGGACTCTGCGGCGGTGTATGTGAACGCCTCCACCCGATTTACCGACGGGGCGGAGTTTGGCCTGGGGGCGGAGATCGGCATCTCTACCCAAAAACTGCACGCCCGCGGTCCCATGGGTCTGCGTGCCCTGACTACCACTAAATACTTGATCTTTGGCAACGGACAGGTGCGATAAAATGAACCAGACAGTAGAAAAAGAGCGGCTGCGCCGGCGGAAGCAAAATCAGCGCCGTGCCCGCACCAAGCGCTTTTTTATGGTGCTGGGTGTGCTGGTGGTGGCACTGGCGGCCTTTCTGATTACCGTTAAGATCTGCAAGCCGGATTTTGATTTTTCCCTTTTGGTACCGGACAAGGCTGTGACCTTTGTGCAGGAGAATGTGCTGGGTCGCACCACCACGGCGCCCACTACGCAGGCACCTACTGCGCCGCCCACTACGGAGAAACCTACTTACGCCGATTACAAGGATGCCTCCGCTTTTGCATTTGACACTTCCAAGCAAGGCAGTCAGGTGGGCAATATTCTGAATAAAACCCATGGGGCAGTGACCTTTAATGGTGCGTATATCTATTTTGCCGCACCGGGTCAGGGTATTTACCGCTTTGCTCCGACAGAGGAGATCACCACCAAGGTGAAGGGAGTGAAAAATGCCTGCTGCCTGAATATTATGGGCGATTTCCTCTACTATATTGATAAAGACAGCAAAAAGCTGCAAAAACTTTCCGTCTCCGGCGGCGATGCCGTGACTTTGCTCCCCGACGCACGCCGGGCCTACGGTTACAACGATCGGCTGTTTTGCCTGACCGGCGACTCTCTGTACACCGTGACGGCGGCAGGGGACAAGACCTTGCTTTATACAGCGGGGGCAGACAAAAAACTGGCGCTGGTAGGCATTTCGCTTACCGATGTGTATTTTACGGAGACGGACAACCTGACCGGCGAGGCGGAGTACCTGACCGTGGGGCAGACCGGCGGCAACAGCACCCACTTCCGTGCCGCAACGGAGAAGGACGAAGTGCGTTCTATGGCGCTGGAAAACGGCTATTTCTACTATTATCAGCGCCGGTCGGAGGACAAGTATGATCTGGTTCGCCAAAAGTTCGGCAGCCAAAAGACCGTGACCTTGCTGGAGCATGTGCGTTCCACCGATTACCCGGTGGTGTACGGCAACCGGCTGTATTATACCGATTATAAGAGCGGAGCCGCCCGGGCAATGGAGCTGAATATGAACTCCGGCGCCAAAAAGGTGATGCTCACCGCCTCCGGTGCGGACAAGTCCGGCACCGTAGCGGCGGCCTGCGGCTATCAGTATATCTTTTTGATCGGCAAAAAGACGGAGAGCGGCGGCAGTGTGTACCGCGCCTCCTGCATTTACACCTCTGCCTCGGCAGACAATACCATGGACTTCCGCAGCGGAAAATGGTCCTACTAATTCCTGGGAGTAAAGGAACGAAACACAGTGGATAAGTACAAAAAACTCGCTTCCAATACCATTATCTTTGCCATTGGCACCTTTTCGTCTAAAATTCTGTCGTTTTTGCTGATGCCCTTTGTCACCCGTATGATGACCACGGGCAGCTACGGCGCGGCGGATCTGATCCAGCAGACGGGCAATGTGATCATACCCATTGCCTTTTTGTGCGTCAACTCGGCAGCCCTGCGCTTTTCGATGGACAAGGCAGAGCGCAAGAGCGATGTGTTTACCGTAGGCGTGCGGGTGACCCTGGTGGGCTTTTTGGCCTTTCTGTTGTTTGCGTACCCGATCAGTTTAATTAAAATCAACGACTTTAAGCTGGGCGATTACCTGGTGCTCATTTATGTGTTTGTGCTCACCTCCGGCTTTCGCCAGCTGTGCCAGCAGTTTGTGCGCGGCTCCGGTCATGTAAAGCTGTTTGCCATTGACGGTATTTTGGCTACCGTGACCTATCTGCTGTTTACCATGCTGTTCTTGGGTGTGTTTAAGTGGGGGGTTACCGGCTATATTTTGGCCATCGTGGCGTCGGACTTCTGCTCCGTGCTGTTCTTTACCGTAACTGCCAAGCTGTACCGTTATGTGCGCTTTAAGGGCGTGCGCCGCCAGACCGGGCGGGATATGCTGCGCTACTGCGTGCCCATGATCCCCACCATTATCTTGTGGTGGATCATCAATGTGTCTGACCGCTATATGGTTACTTATTTTGTGGGCTCTTCTGCCAACGGTCTGTATTCCGCCGCGTCTAAGATCCCTAATTTGGTGATTATGTGCGCATCTGTATTTACAGACGCCTGGCAACTGTCTGCGGTGGATGAGTATAACAATAAAGATACCGCCCGGTTTTTCTCCAAGATCTTTCGGGTGTACTGTGGCGGCACCTTCTTTGTGGCTTCTTTCCTGATTTTGACTTGTAAGATTATTACAAAAGTTTTGGTGGCAGACGCGTATTTTGATTCTTGGCAGTATGTGCCGGTGCTGATCATCTCTACCGTATTCTCCTGTTTGGTGAACTTTTTGGCCTCTATCTATATGGCGGAGAAAAAGAATATTATGGCGATGGTAACTGCCCTCACCGGTGCAGTCACCAATGTGGTGCTGAACCTGATTTTGATCCCCCGTATGGGTGCCAACGGTGCGGCCGTTGCCACTGCCTGCGCCTTTGTGGTCGTGTTCCTGACCCGCAGTCGGGATACGCGCCGATTTATTAAGATCAACTACCAGCCGGTGGTGCTCACCTGCCAAACCGTGGTGCTGGTGGCCCAAACGGTGGCGGCGCTGTGCTTGCAGGGCGTGTGGTTCTATGTAGCGGAGGCTCTGCTGTTTGCCCTGATGTTGGGAATGAACTGGTATCAGGTGGTAGAACTGTACAAACTGGTGACGACCAAGATGCTGTCCAAACTGAAAAAGCCGAAAACAGAGGAAGAATAAGAGAAATGTTTCGTGCATAGGCTCTTTTAGCGACTTGGTATTGAATTACAGGCGATTTTAGTATATAATATACAAATGGAACACGATTATTTGCGCGATTTATAATAATTTTTGGAGGTTTTGTATGAAATCAACGATTTCTGTGGCGCAAGCAAAGCGACGGATCAACGACAAACTCAGTCACTTTTTCGGCGTTACGCCGGCAGACGCCACCAATGAACAATATTATAAGGCTGTGGCCATGATCCTGCGGGAGATGCTCAGCGAAAAAAACAGCCAGTTCCGCCATCAGGCTGAGGGTCAGGACTCTAAGCAGATCTATTATCTGTGTATGGAGTTTTTAATGGGGCGTTCCTTAAAGAACAACTTGTATAACCTGGGTCTGACTGAGACTTTTGAAAAGGCGCTGGCCGGCTTTGATGTAAAGCTGGAGCAGCTGTACGATGAGGAGCCGGATGCCGGTTTGGGCAACGGCGGCTTGGGTCGTTTGGCTGCCTGTTATCTGGACGGTTTGGCCTCTGACGGCTATCAGTCTATGGGCTATTCCATTCGGTATGAGGCCGGTATTTTTAAGCAGAAGCTGGTAGACGGCTGGCAGACGGAGCTGCCGGACTTTTGGCTGCCCGGCGGAGAGGTTTGGTTAGTGCCCCGTGAGGAGCGCACCCAGACTGTCAGCTTTGAGGGCTGGGTCGATGAAAGCTGGGACGGTGAGTACCATACCGTCACTATGCGGGATTGCAACACCGTGATCGCTGTGCCCTATGATATGTATGTAAGTGGTCTGGGTGACGGTGTGGCTCGTTTGCGCCTGTGGGCGGCTCGCAAGCCTGCACTGGATATGAGTCTGTTTAATCAGGGCGAGTATATTAAGGCTATGGAACAGTCTGCCATGGCAGAGACCATCAGCAAGGTGCTGTATCCGGCAGATAACACGCCGGAGGGCAAGTCTCTGCGCCTGCGCCAGCAGTATTTCCTGGTGTCCGCCTCTGTGCAGGATATTATTCACCGTCACCTGTCCAAGTACGGCACGCTGGATAATCTGCCGGAGAAGGTGGCGATCCATATTAACGATACCCACCCCACCTTGGCTATTCCGGAGCTGATGCGCATTATGCTGGACGAGTGCGGCTATGATTGGGACTCTGCCTGGAAACTGGTAACCGACACGATGGCGTACACCAATCACACGGTGATGAAAGAGGCGCTGGAGTGCTGGAGCGAGGACCTGTACAAGCGCCTGCTGCCCCGTATTTATGAGATCACCAAGGAGATCGACAACCGCTTCCGTGCCTTTGTTTGGGGCGCTACCCATGACGCAGACAAGGTGGAGCGTATGGCTGTGATCTCTTGCGGCGCCGTACGGATGGCAAATCTGTGTGTGGCCGGCTCTCACAGCGTCAACGGCGTGTCTGCTTTGCATAGCGAGATTTTAAAGGACACGGTGTTCCACGACTTCTACACCATCACCCCGGCCAAGTTTTCCAATGTAACCAACGGCATTGCCTTCCGCCGCTGGCTGTGCCAGTCCAACCCGCAGCTGACCGATTATTTAACGGAGCTGATCGGTGACGACTTTATTAAGCACAGCGACCGCCTGCTGACCCTGCGGGATTACAAGGACGACCCGGCAGTGCTGGACCAGCTGCAAAAGATCAAGCGCGCCAACAAAGAGCGCTTTGCCAAAGTGGTGAAGAAGCAGAACGGCGTGGTGTTGGACCCGGATTCCATCTTTGATGTGCAGGTGAAGCGCCTGCACGAGTATAAGCGCCAGCAGCTGAATGTACTGAACATTATTGCTCAGTACCAGGCGCTGAAAGAAAATCCGAATATGGACTTTACTCCCCGGACTTATATTTTTGCTTCCAAGGCAGCCCCGGGTTACTACATGGCTAAGAAAATCATTCAGCTGATTGACGCTTTGGCTCATGTGGTGAACAATGACCCGGACACCAAGGATAAGCTGAAAGTGGTGTTTATGGAGGACTACTCCGTGTCTTTAGCAGAGGTGCTGATGCCTGCTGCGGACATCAGTGAGCAGATTTCGCTGGCCGGCACGGAGGCATCCGGCACCGGCAATATGAAGTTGATGCTCAACGGCGCCGTTACTCTGGGCACCCTGGACGGCGCCAATGTGGAGATCTGCAACGCCGTAGGGGAGGACAATATCTTCCTGTTTGGTATGAAGACGCCGGACGTGGAGGCTCTGCGCCGCAGCGGCTATCACCCCATGAACTATGTGACCAATAACCCGGCGTTAAAGAACGCCATTGATATGATCCAGTACGGCGTGAACGGCAAGGACTTTAGTGAGATTACCTCCTCACTGATCAATGTGGACCCATATATGGCGCTGGCAGATTTTGCCGATTATCAAAACGCCCAGCGGCGTTCGGCACAGGTGTATGCTGACAAGACCGCCTTTGCCAAGATGAGCCTGATGAATATCAGCGGTGCAGGCATTTTCAGCGCAGACCGTGCCGTGCAGGAATATGCGGAGAATATTTGGCACACCCACCCGGTGGTTGTAGCGCAGCCCCGGCCTCAAAAGGCGGCTGCTGCGGAGAAGCCCGCCGAGAAGCCGGCGAAGAAACCCGCAGCCAAAAAGCCTGCGGCCCAAAAGTCCGCTACAAAGAAAACCACCAAGAAGAAATAAATCTGCTTGCGGCAGGCGCAGGGCAATGCCTGTGTCTGCCGCTTTTTACTGTTTAAGAGAGGGAAAATATGCTGATCTTCAACGCCAGAGACCCACAGTACAAGTCGCCCATCCGCGCCGTGGCAACGGATGAGCCGGTGCATCTGCGGCTGGTGGTCTCGCGGGATATGCATTGCTCCGGCGCCCGGTTGGTGGTTACCAAGGACGGCGAAACGCCGGTGCCTTACGGTATGTTTTGGGCCGGGATGTGCGGCACGGAGGCAGAGTATTGGGAGCTGCATTTTGCCGCCACCACCCCGGGGCTGTATTTTTATCATTTTGAATTGGACACCCCATGGGGACTGCACTTCGTGCGCAACGCCGGAGGCGGCAAAGGGGATTTTCTGCCGGACGGCGCGGATTTTCAGCAAACGGTGTATGATAAGGATTTTCAAACGCCGGCCTTTTTGCGGGGTGGACTGATCTATCAGATCTTTCCGGATCGGTTTTACAATTCCGGCGCGCCAAAGACCGGTGTGCCTGCCACCCGGGTGCAGCGTAACTGGGGGGAGGAGCCTTTTTGGGACGAGGCCCAGATGAACGGCTTTTGGAACAACGATTATTTCGGCGGTGACCTGAAAGGCATTGCGGAGAAGCTGCCGTATATTGCCAAGTTGGGCGTGACCGCGATTTATTTGAATCCGATTTTCGAGGCCCATTCCAACCATCGGTATGACACCGGGGATTATGAAAAGATCGACCCTATGCTGGGTGATACAGAGGACTTAAAATATCTGTGCAGCCAGGCGAAAAAACTGGGGATTGGCGTGATCTTGGACGGTGTGTTCAGCCACACCGGGCGGGATTCCAAGTATTTTAATTACTATGGTCATTACCCTACGGTGGGCGCCTATAACAGCCCGGACAGCCCCTATTACAGCTGGTACCAATTTGGCAAGGATCGGGACGATTACAAGTCCTGGTGGGGCATTCGCCTGCTGCCGGAGATCCGTGAGGAGGAGCCATCTTATCGGGACTATATTTGCGGTGAGAACGGCATCCTTCGCCGTTGGATGCGCTGCGGCATCAGCGGCTGGCGGTTGGATGTGGCAGATGAGCTGCCGGATGTGTTCCTGGACGATCTGCGCCGGGCTGTAAAAAGCGAGGACCCGGACGCCATCATTATCGGCGAGGTGTGGGAGGACGCCACCACCAAGTTTGCCTATGGGCAGCGGCGGCGTTATCTGCTGGGGAATCAGCTGGACAGTGTGATGAATTATCCCTTTGCCGCGGCAATCTTGCGCTTTGTGCGCTACGGCGGCGGTCAGGCGTTTTTGGACGCCATCTTGTCTATTACAGAGCATTATCCGCCCCAGGTGACGGCGGTGCTGATGAACCATATCGGCACCCACGATACTCTGCGGGCAATTACCGCGTTGGCCGGACCGGATTGTACCGGCCAAGGGCGGGCTTGGCAGCACCGCAACAATACCCTGTCCGGGGCGGATTATGCCCGCGGGGTGCAGCTGCTGAAGCTGGCTTCTTTCCTGCAATATACTTTGCCCGGCGTACCCTCTCTATATTACGGAGATGAGGTGGGTGTGCAGGGTATGAAAGACCCCTTCAACCGGGGCTGTATGCCTTGGGCGCACCAGGATCGGGATTTACTGCATTGGTATCAGCGACTGGGTCAAATGCGTCGGGGCTGCAAAGTGTTGGCTGAGGGCACATTCGTGCCGGTACAGGGTGACCTGGGCGGCGTGTGCTATGAACGCCAAAGCGACGGTGCCCGCCTGCTGGCGGCAGTGAACCGCACCTCTGAGCCGAAGACCTTTGCCGTGGATCCGGTGTGGGACAATGCTTATGCCTTTTTTGACGATACCTGCATGGACGGCCGGTTAACCGTTCCTCCCATGTCAGCTGCTTTGCGTACCAGACAATAAAACTTCGCCACTCGGTTTTGCCGGGTGGCTTTTTGCTGTTTTTGCCGGAAATGCTTATATTATATATAATAAATTATAAATTAGCGGTTGAATGTGGGCGGGTGTGTGTGTTATAATAGCAGAGTTAATGTGGGTCAGTAGATACTGTACCCAAATTCCGCGAAAGGAAGATTTAAGAATTATGGCTTACAGAACCCATAACTGTAATCAGCTGACCTTTGATCAGCTGAACCAAACTGTTTCTCTGGCCGGGTGGGTAGATACCATCCGCGATCACGGCGGCGTGATCTTTGTTGATCTGCGCGACGAGTACGGCGTGACCCAGGTGGTGTTCCACGACGACGCGCTGCTGAAGGGCGTTCGTAAGGAGAGCGTAATCTCCGTGACCGGTAAGGTCGTAAAGCGTGATCCGGAGACGGTGAATAAAAAGATCGTTACCGGCGAGCTGGAAGTGCATGTGACGGAAGTGACCGTGCTGGGCGAATGTACCCGCACGCTGCCTTTTGAGATCTCCGAGTCCAAGGACACCCGCGAGGATGTACGGCTTCAGTACCGTTTTTTGGATCTGCGTAATCCCCAGGTGCATGAGAGCATTCTCTTCCGCAGTAAGGTAGTCGCTTTCCTGCGGCAGAAAATGACGGAAATGGGCTTTACGGAAATCACCACCCCGATTTTGACCTGTTCCTCTCCGGAGGGCGCCCGGGACTATATCATTCCCTCCCGTAAGCACGAGGGCAAGTTTTATGCGCTGCCCCAGGCGCCCCAGCAGTTTAAACAGTTGCTGATGACCTCCGGCTTTGACCGGTATTTCCAAATTGCGCCCTGCTTCCGTGATGAGGACGCCAGAGCGGACCGCTCTCCCGGCGAGTTCTATCAGCTGGATTTTGAAATGGCCTTTGCCACCCAGGAAGATGTGTTTGCCGTGGCGGAAGAGGTGCTGTATGACACCTTCACCAAGTTCTCTGACAAGAAAGTGACCCCGGCGCCCTTTGTGCGTATTCCTTACGCCGAGTCCATGCTGAAATACGGCACGGACAAGCCGGATTTGCGCAACCCGCTGATCATCCATGATCTGACCGAATATTTCAGTACCGTAGAGTTTAAGCCCTTTAAGGGTCGTCCGGTGCGAGGTATCGTGGTGCCGAACTGTGCGGGGCAGTCTAAGGGCTGGTACGAAAAAATGCTGGCTTTTGCCATGGACATTGGCATGAAGGGCTTGGGCTACATCACCGTTCAAGAGGACGGCAGCTATAAAGGTCCCATTGACAAGTTCCTGTCTCCCGAGAAGAAAGCGGAACTGCGCACCATGCTGGACCTGAAAACGGACGACACCCTGTTCTTTATTTGCGACAACATTCGGATCGTCAATGACCTGGCCGGTCAGATCCGTACCGAGTTAGGTCGTCGCCTGGATTTGATCGACAAGGATCGGTTCGACTTGTGCTTTATCACCGACTTCCCCATGTTTGAGCGGGACGATGACGGCAAGCTGATCTTTACGCACAATCCGTTCTCTATGCCCCAGGGCGAGATGGACGCGCTGCTGCACCAGGAGCCCACGGAGATCAAGGCTTATCAGTACGACATTGTGTGTAACGGCGTGGAGCTGTCCTCCGGCGCTGTGCGTAACCACCGCCCGGATGTGATGATCAAGGCCTTTGAGATGGCCGGTTATACTGCCCAGGATGTGGAAGAGAAGTTTGGCGCGCTGTTTAACGCATTCCATTACGGCGCACCGCCCCATGCAGGAATGGCGCCCGGCGTAGATCGGCTGATCATGTTGCTGCGGGATGAGGACAACATTCGCGAGGTAATCGCATTTCCTATGAACTCCAATGCCCAGGATATGCTGCTGGGCGCACCCAACACCGTTAGCGAAATGCAGCTGCGAGAGGCACACATTAAGCTGCGCCGCCCGGCACCGAAAGCGTAACGGAGCGTATAGAACGATAGATAGATCGAGGTTAGCGTATGAAGATCACACCGGAACTGATCCAGTATCTGGAGAGTTTGGCCAGAATTGAATTGACCCCTGCGGAGGAAGCCACCGTTGGCGACCAGTTGCAGGAACTGCTTACTTATATCGACACCTTGAGCCAGCTGGACACTGACGGGGTAGAGGCCAAGAGCCACTGCTTTCCGGTGACCAATGTGTTCCGCAAGGACCAGGTGGAGGTGCACATGACCCCGGAAGAAGTGGTGGCCAATGCACCGGAGAGCCAGGACGGCGCCTTTGTGGTGCCTAAGACGGTAGAGTAAGGAGGGCGCAGCATGAATGTTTTTGAATGGAGCGCAGCTGAGCTGGCGCAAAAGATAAAAGCAGGCGAGCTGTCTGCGCCGGAGGCGGTAGAGGCTGTCACCGCTGCCATTGACAGCAAGGACGGCACTTATAACTGCTACACCTCACTGAATAAAGAGGCTGCTTTGCAGCAGGCTGAGACGGTACAGAGCCGGATCGACGCCGGGGAGGCATTGTCTCCGCTGGCCGGTGTACCCATCGGTATCAAAGATAATATCTGCACCAAAGGTCAGCTGACCACCTGTGCGTCTAAGATCCTCACCGGCTTTAAGCCGCCTTATAACGCAACGGTGATTGAAAAGCTGCACGCTGCGGGCATGATCCCTCTGGGCAAGCTGAATATGGACGAGTTTGCTATGGGCTCCACCACGGAGACTTCCTTTTACGGTGCAACCAGAAATCCCTGGAACACGGACCGGGTGCCCGGCGGTTCTTCCGGCGGCGCAGCAGCGGCTGTGGCAGCCAAGGAGGCAGTTGTGGCTTTGGGTTCCGATACCGGCGGTTCTATTCGCCAGCCTTGTTCATTCTGCGGTGTCACCGGGCTGAAGCCCACTTACGGCGCAGTCAGCCGATATGGTCTGATCGCTTATGCTTCTTCTTTGGATCAGATTGGGCCCATTGCCCGTTCGGCAGCGGATGTGGCGGCGGTGTTTGATGTGATCCGGGGCAAGGATCCCAAGGACGGCACCTCTATGACCGGCGGCCGGTTGGATCTGAACGCTGTGTGGAGCGCCAAGGATGTGCAGGGCAAGAAGATCGGTATTCCGGAGGATTACTTCGGCGAGGGTATTGACCCGCAGGTGGCCGCCGCTGTGCGTGCCGCTGCCGACACACTGACCGATTTGGGCGCCACGGTAGAGATCTTTTCTCTCCCCATTGTGAAGTACGCCATTCCCACTTATTATATTATCGCCTGCGCCGAGGCCTGCTCCAATCTGTCCCGGTTTGACGGCATTAAATACGGCTACAAATCGCCGGAGGCGCACTCTCTGCGGGAAGTTTACTTTAAGTCCCGCTCCGAGGGCTTCGGTATGGAAGTGAAAAAGCGCATCATGCTGGGCAACTTTGTACTTTCCAGCGGCTACTTTGACGCTTATTATAAGAAAGCCTTGCAGGCCAAGGGTCTGATCTGTCAGGCCTTTGACGACGCCTTTAAGGCCTATGACTTTTTGCTGGGGCCGGTGGCACCCACCACGGCACTGCCTATGGGTCAGGGACTGTCCGACCCGCTGGCTATGTACCTGGGCGACATTTATACGGTTATGATCAACATTGCCGGTTTGCCCTCCCTGGCGCTGCCCTGCGGGTTTGACACCCAGGGTATGCCGGTAGGTATGCAGCTGATCGGTCGTCCTTTTGAGGAGGAGACCATTCTTTGCGCCGGTCATGCGTTCCAGAGCGTGACCGACTATCACAAGCAGTCCCCGGTAACGGAAAAGGAGGCGCTGTAATGGAATACAATACCGTTTGCGGTTTGGAGGTCCATACGGAACTTTCCACCAAGACCAAGATTTTTTGCAACTGCTCTACGGCGTTTGGCGGCGAACCTAACAGCCATGTTTGTGAGATTTGCGCCGGTATGCCGGGCACACTGCCGGTGGTGAATGAGCGCGTGGTGGAATACGCGGTGCGCACCGGTTTGGCTACCAACTGCACCATCACCCGGTACAATAAATTTGACCGTAAGAATTATTTTTATCCCGATTTGCCCAAAGCATACCAGATTAGCCAGCTGTATCTGCCCATTTGTCAAAATGGCTATGTGGAGATCACGGACCAAATCAACGGCGGCACCAAGAAAGTGCGGATCAAGGAGATCCACATGGAGGAGGACGCCGGCAAGCTGGTGCACGATGAGTGGAGCGACTGCACGCTGGTGAACTACAATCGCTGCGGCGTGCCGCTGCTGGAGATTGTGTCCGAGCCGGATATTGCCTGCGCCGATGAGGCGGTAGAGTATGTGGAAAAGCTGCGGGCCATCTTGCAGTTCTGCGGTGTGTCAGACTGCAAAATGCAGGAGGGTTCTCTGCGGGCGGATGTAAATGTGTCTGTGATGCCGGTGGGCGCTGCTGAGTACGGCACCCGCACGGAGATGAAAAATATTAACTCCTTCCGCGCCATTCATAACGCCATTGAGAGCGAGGCCCAGCGCCAGATCGAGGTGATCGAGGACGGTGGCGCCGTGACGCAGGAGACCCGCCGTTGGGACGACGCCAAGGGCACCAGCTACGCAATGCGCAGCAAGGAGGACGCCCAGGATTACAAGTATTTCCCGGAGCCGGATCTGCCGCCCATTGAATTGTCGGACGAATACATTGACACCATTCGCCAGCAGTTGCCGGAACTGCCGGAGGCCAAAAAAGCTCGATATAAGAGTGAGTATGGCTTGACGGATTATGATACGGATATGATCTGCTCTTCTGTATCTTATGTGCGGCTGTTTGAGCGCACGGTGGAGATCACCGGCAATCCCAAGGACAGCGCCCACTGGATTATGGGTGAGGTGATGAAGCTGCTTAACGACAGCCAAACTCTGCCGGAGGATATGCACTTTAACCCGGACGCTCTGGGTCGTATCATTCAGCTGCAAAATGGCAACAAGATCAGCCGGGACAGCGCTAAGAAAGTGCTGGCTGCCGTGTTTACAGACAATGTGGATCCGGACGAATATGTGAAGCAGAACAAAATGGAAATGGTCAGCGACACCGGCGCCATTCGCAAGGTGGTCGAGGATGTGCTGGCACAGAATGAAAAAGCCGTCAATGAGTACAAGGGTGGCAAGGCTGCTTCCTTCAACTTCCTGATCGGCCAGTGTATGCGCGCGTTACGCGGCAAGGCACCGGCGGCGGAGGTTACCAAGATCTTAAAAGAAATTCTTGGCTAAGCGATAAAGTACAACATCTCGGATATACTATATCCGAGGTGTTTTTTTATGCACAAAAAAGGAAAGACCGTCTCCTTTGCAGATCCGCCGGTGATCACCGGTCACGCCGGCGTGGCAGGTAAAAAAGAGGGGGAAGGCCCCTTGGGCGAAGACTTTGACGCGGTGTTTGCCGATACTACCATGGGACAGCAGTCCTTTGAACTGGCTGAGTCCGCCATGCTACGGGATGCTATTTTGCGGGCGCTGTCGGCAGCGGGCAAAAGTCCGTCCGATGTGGATTTTATCCTAAGCGGCGACCTGCTGGATCAATGTATGGGCTCTGCTTTTGCCATTAAGGATTTGGACATTCCTGCCATTGGATTGTATGGCGCCTGCTCTACCATGGCGTTGTCCCTGGGTGTGGGGGCTATGCTTATTGACGCCGGAGCCAAGTGCTGTGTGGCAGGGACCTCCAGCCATTTTTGCTCCAGTGAGCGGCAATTCCGCTTTCCTCTGGAGTATGGCGGTCAGCGGCCGCCCAGCGCCCAGTGGACGGTGACCGGCGCCGGCAGTGCAGTGTTGGAAAGCAAGGGTGAGGGCGTGCGTATACGGGCGGTGCATATTGGTACCATTACCGATTATGGCATTACGGATGCCGGTAATATGGGCGCAGCCATGGCCCCGGCGGCTGCCCGCACCATTCATGATCTGATGGAGGACAGCGCCACCACCCCGGCAGACTATGATCGAATCGTCACCGGAGACTTGGGCGCAGTGGGCACCAAGTTGCTGTACCAGCTGATGGAGCAGGATTGGGGTATTCAACTGGCAGGTCACCACAAGGACTGTGGCATGATGATCTATGATCTCAAGAGTCAGGATGTGAATGCAGGCGGCTCCGGCTGTGGCTGCGGCGGCTCGGTGCTGTGCAGTCATATTTTGAAGAAAATGGAGCAGGGAGCGCTGCGCAAGGTGCTGTTTGTGGCCACCGGCGCGCTGATGTCGCCCACCAGCACCAAGCAGGGCAACTCCATTCCCGGCGTGGCCCACGGCGTGGTATTGGAGGTGTAAGTGTGAAGACCCATTATGTAAAGGATATTCGCGTGCTGTCTGCCTTTCAGCAGACCATTCGGGCTATGCAGATCCTTATTCTTGTGCTGCGGGTGCTGGCGGTGGCCTTTTTGGTGCTGCAGAGCATTACCCTAATGCGGGATAACGCATAGGCGCTTTATATATATAATAGGTATAGAAAAAGCGCACGGCTTTGGCCGTGCGCTTTGAACATTTTAGGCTTATTTCACAGTGTCGTCCTGCTGATCTGCGGTTGTGGGGGATTCTGCGGTGTCGGACTGTATTTCTGCTTTTCCTGTCTCGCCCCGCTTGCGCAGGGATTTGAATTCCAGCTTGGTCTTAATGGTAGGGGGCTGGTAATCCACGCCGCAGCGTTCGCATAGGGCTTTTTGCACAGCTTCCAAGGTGCGCTTTTGGCACAGCCCCAGGTCCAGCAGCACCGTGGTGTCGTCCGTCAGGGTCAGGGTCAGCACTGCGTGCCGGTCAATAAAGTTCTTGACCAGACTGGGTGCTTCGTCCTTGTAGCCGGTAATGTCCTTGATCTGATTGTAGGCGTACACATTGTCTTTATCCATGCCGGTAAATTCAAAGTCCGCGGCGCGTAGCAGCAGGCCGTTCTTTACCGTCTCCTTGGTGGTGAGCACGGCGATCACAATGGCTGCGATCTCAATGATAGCAAAGATTACGGTCATGCCGGTGCGCACTTGGGTCAGCCGATAGACGGCAAAGACACCATAGCCAATCACCGCCAGGTCCAACAGGATCACAACCGCCAGGGTCATTGGGGACAGAATGCGAATAAACTTATCTTTCATTTGAATCATCTCCAGTAAAGATTTGCGTGATGGGTCGGGTGTCTGCGGTGAACACCTTGCCGTCCAAATGGGCAATGGTGTAGTCCGCCGGCACATGGAAGATCAGCTTGTAGCTGAGCAGCGCCTGGCGGTAGCGGCCGTGCGTGTTGCCGTACTTACCGTCCCCGGCCAGGGGGCAGCCTATGCCTGCCAGTTGCGCACGAATTTGGTGGGTGCGCCCGGTGTACAGCTCTACCTCCAGCAGCGCCCGGTTAGCCTTGGTGTCCAGCACGCGGTAACCGGTTTTGCATGCCATGCGGTGGGGGGCGGGCGCGTCATACAAGGTGACCTTGTTCTTTTTCTCGTCCTTGTGCAGGTAAGCGGTGAGGGTGTCCGCTGCTTTGGGCGGGATCCCTTCCGTGACGGTTAGGTAGAATTTTTCAATCTTGCGCTCCCGTATCAGCGCCGTTATTTCCCGCAGTGCCGGGGCGGTCTTGGCTGCGATCACCAGCCCGCCGGTGTTGCGGTCAATACGGTTGGCCAGCGCCGGGGCAAAGCCGGAGTCCTCCGGCGACCACTGATTGCGCTCATATAAATAGCGTTTGACCCGGGCAATCAGCGTGTCTATATACTCCTTGCCGTTTGGATGGCAAAGCAGCCCCTGGGGCTTGTTGAGGATCAATAGGTTCTCGTCCTCGTACACCACATCCAGCGCCTTGGAGGCGGAGAGAAAGTCATAATACACTGTCTTTTCCGCCAGCACATCGTCCGGTAGATACAGGGTCACTCGGTCACCGGCAGCCAGTACCTGCTCCGGGGTGCAGCGCTTTTTATTGACCTTAATATTCTTTTTGCGTATTTCCTTATACATCAGCGACCGGGGCAGAGAGGGAAAGGTGCGCCCCAGGTAGCGGTCCAGCCGCCGACCGGCATCGCCGGGGGTGATTTGCTTTTCTTTCATACGCTCATTATAACGGATTGAACGCCAAAAGTAAAGCCCGCGCACCGGGGGCGCAAAATTTGCCGAAATGGACAAAAAGCCAGGGGAACATTTGTTCAAAATTGGCAGGATAACCAGTTGTATTTGGCGGTATGACCGTGTATAATAAACACTGTATATACAGTTTTTGACAAAAGTGTTTGCACGCCTTCTATGCGGGCAGACGGGAGCGAGAATGGAACAGTTTAAGCTACACAGCAAGTTTAAGCCCACCGGCGATCAGCCGCAGGCAATTGAGAAGTTGGCCCGGGGCGTGCTGGACGGTATGAAGGAGCAGACCCTGATGGGGGTCACCGGCTCCGGCAAAACCTTTACCATGGCCAATATTATTGAGCGGGTGAACCGGCCCACTTTGGTGTTGGCGCATAACAAGACCTTGGCCGCCCAGCTTTGCAGCGAGTTTCGGGAATTTTTTCCGGAAAATGCGGTGGAGTATTTTGTTTCCTACTACGACTACTATCAGCCGGAGGCTTACGTGCCCACAACGGACACTTATATTGAAAAGGACTCGGCCATTAACGACGAGATTGACAAGCTGCGCCACAGCGCCACGGCGGCACTGTCCGAGCGGCGGGATGTGATCATTGTGGCCTCCGTGTCCTGCATTTATTCCATCGGCGACCCCATTGATTACCGGAATATGGTGATCTCTTTGCGCACCGGTATGGAGTGGAGCCGGGACGCGCTGATAGAAAAGTTGGTGGCTATTCAGTACGAGCGTAACGACATTAACTTTGTGCGCAACAAGTTCCGGGTGCGGGGCGACACGCTGGAGATCTTTCCTGCCGGCAGCAGCGGCACCGCTTTGCGGGTGGAATTTTTTGGAGACGAGATTGACCGGATCTGCGAGATTGACCCGCTTACCGGCAAAATCAAGGGTGTGCTGTCCCACGCCTGTGTGTACCCGGCCTCCCACTATGTAGTGGGGCGGGAAAAGATGGAACGCGCTTTGAACCAAATCTATCAGGAAATGGTGGAGCGGGTGGCCTACTTTGAAGAAAAGGGCAAGCTTTTAGAGGCCCAGCGGATCAAAGAGCGCACCATGAATGATATTGAAATGCTGCGGGAGACCGGCTTTTGCAAGGGCATTGAGAACTACTCTGCGGTGATGAGCGGGCGCAAGCCCGGCCAGCCGCCTTTTACCCTGCTGGATTATTTTCCGGAGGACTTTTTGCTGTTTTGCGACGAGAGCCACGTGATGCTGCCCCAGGTGCGGGGCATGTACGGCGGCGACCGCTCCCGCAAGGCCAGCCTGATCGACTATGGCTTTCGGCTGCCCTCCGCTTTTGACAACCGGCCGTTACAGTTTGACGAATTCTACGGCAAGATCAATCAGGTGATCTTTACCTCTGCCACCCCCGGCGACTTTGAGCGGGAACGCAGCGCCCAGATCGTGGAACAGGTGATCCGCCCAACCGGACTGCTGGATCCGAATATTACCGTTAAGCCCACCGAGGACCAAATGGACGACCTGGTGTCCGAGATCAATCTGCGCACCCAGCGGGGTGAGCGGGTGCTGGTGACTACCCTCACCAAGGCCATGGCCGAGGATCTTACCGAGTATTTGGAGGGATTCTCCATTAAGGTGCGGTATATGCACCACGATGTGGATACCATGGAGCGTATGGAGATCATTCGCGATCTACGCCTGGGCGAATTCGATGTGCTGGTGGGGATTAACCTGCTGCGTGAGGGACTGGATATTCCGGAGGTGAGCCTGGTGGCGATCCTGGATGCGGACAAAGAGGGCTTCCTTCGGTCCGAGACCAGCCTGGTGCAGACCATCGGCCGCGCCGCCCGCAACGCCAACGGTGAGGTGATTATGTATGCGGACAGCGTGACCCCCTCCATGGAGCGGGCCATTCGAGAGACGCTGCGCCGTCGCACCATTCAGGAGGCGTATAACGCCGAGCACGGCATTGTGCCCAAGACCATTAAAAAGGATGTGCGGGATATTTTGGAGATCACCTCCAAAGCCCCCGCCGACGGCAAGCAAAAGAAACTTACCAAGAAAGAGCGGCAGCTGCTTATCGACCGTTTGCGGCGGGAAATGCAGGAGGCTGCCCGGCTGCTGGAATTCGAGCACGCGGCGTTCCTGCGTGATGAAATTCAAAAACTGGAGCAGGAGGGAGAGCGCAAGCTGAAATGATAAAGAACATTGTGGTAAAAGGTGCCCGCGAGCACAACTTGAAGAATATTGATGTAGAGATTCCCCGGGACAAGCTGGTGGTGTTTACCGGCCTGTCCGGCTCCGGCAAGTCCAGCCTGGCTTTTGACACCATTTATGCCGAAGGTCAGCGCCGGTATGTGGAGAGCCTGTCCTCTTACGCCCGCCAGTTCCTGGGTCAGATGGAGAAGCCGGATGTGGACTATATCGAGGGTCTGTCCCCGGCCATATCCATTGACCAAAAGACCACCTCTCGCAACCCTCGCTCCACTGTGGGCACGGTAACGGAGATCTATGACTATTTGCGACTGTTGTGGGCACGGATCGGTATTCCCCATTGCCCGGTATGCGGGCGCGAGATCACCCAGCAGACGGTGGATCAGATCGTGGATCAAATTCTCACCCTGCCGGAGAAAACGAAAATTCAAATTATGGCGCCCATTGTGCGAGGGCACAAGGGCGAGTATGTTAAGGAACTGGACAACGCTCGCAAGTCCGGCTTTGTGCGTGCGCGCATTGACGGCTCTGTTTATGACCTGGCGGAAGAGATCAAGCTGGACAAGAACAAAAAGCATAATATTGAGATCGTGGTGGACCGCCTGGTGATGAAGCCGGATATTGCCGGCCGCTTGGCCGACAGCGTGGAAACCGCCACCCATATTGCAGACGGCGTGGTGCTGGTGGATATTGTAGGGGAGCGGGAGGAACTGTATTCCCTCAATTACGCCTGCCCGGAGCACGGTGCGGTGATCGCAGAAATGAGCCCCCGAATGTTTTCCTTTAACAATCCCTTTGGCGCCTGCAAAACCTGCGGCGGTATCGGGTCTTATAAAGAGATCGATCCGGCGCTGGTGATTCCCAACAAAAAGCTGTCCATCAACCAGGGCGCCATTAAGGCCAGCGGCTGGAATGTGGCAGACGGCGGCAGCATTGCCCGGATGTATTTTGAGGCCATTGCCCAGGCGTACAAATTCTCGCTGGATATTCCGGTAGAGATGATTCCCAAGAAGGGGCTGGACGCTATTTTGTACGGCACCGGCACCAAAAAGCTGAAAATGCAGCGGAGCACCTCTTACGGCTCTTCCAATTACAACGGCACCTTTGAGGGCGTGATTCCCAACTTGCAGCGCCGGTATGCGGAGACCACCTCCGATTGGGCCCGGGCGGATATTGAGGCTGTGATGACCCAGTGCGTGTGCCCGGACTGCGGTGGAGCCCGCCTGTCTATGGAGAGCCTGTCTGTGACCGTTGGGGGCAAGAATATTTATGAGTTCTGCCAAATGCCCATTCATGAGGAGCTGGATTTTATCCAGAACTTGCAGCTGACGGAAAAGGAACAGATGATCGGCGCCCTGATCGTGCGGGAAATCCGCGATCGACTGAATTTCCTGAACAGTGTGGGGCTGGATTATCTGTCTCTGGCGCGAGAAGCGGCCACCTTGTCCGGCGGCGAAAGCCAGCGCATTCGTCTGGCTACCCAGATCGGCTCCAGCCTGATGGGTGTGCTGTATATTTTGGACGAGCCGTCCATCGGTCTGCACCAGCGGGACAATGAAAAGCTGCTGGGCACCCTGCGCCACCTGCGGGATTTGGGCAACACCCTGATCGTGGTGGAACATGACGAGGACACCATGCGGGCGGCAGACTATGTGGTAGATATTGGTCCCGGTGCCGGCATCCATGGCGGCGAGCTGGTGGCAGCGGGCACGGTAGACGATATTATTGCCTGCGAGCGCTCCATCACCGGCCAGTACCTGAGCGGCAAGCGCAAGATCCCGGTACCAGCCAAGCGGCGGCCGGGCAACGGCAAAAAACTGACGATCTACGGTGCGGTACAAAACAACTTGAAGGGTATTGATGTGGAGATCCCGCTGGCTACTTTTACGGCCGTGACCGGCGTGTCCGGCTCCGGCAAATCCAGTCTGGTAAACGAGATTCTTTATAAGCACCTGGCCAATATGCTCAACGGCGCCAAAAAGCGCCCGGGCAAGTTTGACCGTATGACCGGCGTGGACAATCTGGACAAGGTCATCAACATTGACCAGTCACCCATTGGCCGCACCCCCCGGTCCAATCCGGCTACTTATACCGGTGTGTTTAACGACATTCGCGACCTGTTCGCCTCTACCCCGGACGCTAAAATGCGGGGCTACAAGGCCAATCGCTTTTCCTTTAATGTTAAGGGCGGTCGGTGCGAGGCCTGCCAGGGCGACGGTATTGTGAAGATCGAAATGCACTTTTTGGCCGATGTGTATGTACCCTGTGATGTGTGCGGCGGTCATCGGTACAACCGAGAGACCCTGGAAGTGAAGTTCAAGGGCAAGAATATTTATGAAGTGCTGGAGATGACCGTGGACGAGGGTGTGGCGTTCTTTGCCCAGCAGCCCAAGATCTTGCGCAAGCTGCAAACCCTGTCCGATGTGGGTTTGGGGTATGTAAAGATCGGTCAGCCGGCGACTACCCTGTCCGGCGGCGAGGCGCAGCGCGTGAAGCTGGCCACCGAGCTGATGAAGCGCCCCACCGGCAAGACGATTTATATTTTGGACGAGCCCACCACCGGGCTGCATACGGCAGATGTGCACCGGCTGGTGAATGTGCTGGAGCGGCTGGTGGCCAACGGCAACACCGTGGTGGTGATTGAGCACAACCTGGATGTGATCAAAACTGCGGATTATATTATTGATCTTGGCCCGGAAGGCGGTGTTGGCGGCGGCACGCTGGTGGCTTGCGGCACCCCGGAGGAGATCGCTGCTTGCCCGGCGTCTTACACCGGCCAGTACCTGAAGTCTGTGTTAGATAACGATTAAAATAAAAAACCGGCTTGATTGTTGCGTATAGTCAAGTCGGCTTTTTCTGTTCTATTTTTCGGCGGCGTAGAAAGTCATGGCGCCGAATTTTTCCCGCTGGGGAGCATAGTCAATAGGCGTTAGCCCGCCACCGGATAGGGCGGCGGTAATGAGTTTTTTGGACAGGTCCGGCACATCGGGGCGGGAGAGCGCTTCTTCCCAATCCATCCACACCACCCGGTCGTTTTCGTCCCCATCGCTGCGGGGCATGCCGCCGGTGTATTCTGCCAAAAAGGCGGCGTACCAGTCCTGCTCGCTAAAGCGCACCGCCAGCAGCTTCACCGGCTTAGCGGTAATGCCGGTCTCTTCCATCAGTTCCCGGCACATGGCCTGCTCTGGGCTTTCGCCGTTTTTCAGATACCCGCCGGGGGTGATAAACAGCCCCTTACCGGCGCCGTACGTGTGGCGAGCCAGCAGCACCTTGCCCTCGCGCAGCACCACAGCGCAAACACTTTTTTGCCAATTTGTATTTTTTTCTTCCATATTTGGCTCCTGAATGCTATACTATAATATAGTTATTATACGGCAACGAGGCGAATTGTCAATGTTTTTCGCCGGTTCCACGGTGCGTGGAGTGTTTCCACCGCCCGTGCCTTGCCTTTCTGCGGCGGCTCTGTTAGGCTGAAATGGCTGAAAGGAGCGCTGTGTTATGCTACATTTACGAAAGAAAGACAAAAAACAAGACGAACAGGTGATTTTTATTCAGGTTGCGTTTTTCGCCGTCGGCGCGGTACTGCTGCTGTGGTATTTGGCGCCTTGGGTGCTCAATCGAATTCTCAATGCCGGTAATGTACTGGGCATTGCTTTTGCCGTGGTGCTGTTGCTGTGCGGCATGTTTGCGCAGCCGGTGACCCATTTGCTGGCGCCGGGCAATCACGCCCCGGGCGCGGTGGTGCTCAAGGCAGCGGTGGCACTGATGTGCGCCGTGGCGGTGCTCACCAGCGGCTATATGCTCACTGGGCTGATCCAAACCGGCCACCGGGACGAGACTGTACTGGTGCTGGGCTGCTCGGTGAAGGGGGAGCGCCCCTCTCGTATGCTGCGCCAGCGGATCGAGGCAGCCACCGAGTATTTGGAGAAGAACCCGGACAGCAAGGCTGTGCTCAGCGGCGGCCAAGGCCCGGATGAGAAGATCAGCGAGGCGGAGTGTATGCGCCGAGAACTGGTGCGCCGGGGGATCGCCGCCGATCGGTTGTATCTGGAGGATCGCTCCACTTCTACGGAGGAAAATGTGGCTTTTTCGGCCAAAATTATAGAACAAAACGGACTGAACCGCCATGTGACGGTGGTGACCTCTGATTTCCATTGCCGCCGGGGCATGTTGCTGTGTCGGCGGGCGGGTCTGACCGCCAGTTCCACACCGGCGGCCACCGATGTGTACCTGCTGGGCACCTACTGGATGCGGGAGATGTTGGCGGTGGTCAAGACCGTTTTGCACATTTAACACAAAGAAGGGATTTTTGTTGAAGGGACTTGCCATTTGCGATTTGCAGCCGGATGGGTATCGGGGCGTTTGCCGCTCCAACCAGTTGGCTGATTATATGACGGACGCCAAGATCGGTGGCCGGGTCACGGATTTTTTGGAGAATTTTGTGGACGATGAAAGCCAGGAGATCCGGTGTACTGTGGCGGCGGCCTGCGCTGCCCGGCAGATGGTGGATCTGCTTGGTAGCCGAGGCGCGGATTGCGAGTTGATCACCTTTAACGATGAGCACGAGAGTGCGGGACTTTTGGGAGGCGCGCTTTTGGGCTACGATGTGTGCGCCCAGGATCTGAGTGTATCACCCCTGGCAGACGGCCTGATCCGGGTGGGCGTTACCGAGTATGAGGAGGCGTTGTTTCCGGAATTCTTTGAAGAATTGAACGGCCAGGTGCTGCGGGAGTACGCTGAGGATCTGAACGACAACTTGCTCTTTGCTACGGAAAAAACCGCTCAGGAGGTGTGCGCCTTTATGAATTATCTGTCTGCCACCTATGACAATGATTTTTATTGCCTGAGTGATTATGCCGTGTTTGCTGTTTTTGACGGTAAGGACCCGGCGTGATAGAAACACAATATTAGAATGTAAAAACAGCTCCCCTTGCTTTTTCAAGGGGAGCTGTCGCGTTTGTGCGACTGAGGGGACGGGCACCGGTTAGGTGCTGTCGCGTTTGTGGGACTGAGGGGATAAAACGATTGGCGCAACGCCCACATGATACGGCAACCCGATCATCCGCCACAAAAAAATCCTGCGCCGCCTGATATTTTTGCACCCAGCGGTCCATACTATTCATAAGCGTATTGTACATATCATAGAAAGGCGGACGCATGTGCAATACGGTAAAGTAGAAATCTGCGGGATCAACACCTCGGAGCTGAAAGTGCTGGGAGAGAAAGAAAAAATGGATCTGCTGCGCAAGGCCCAGGCCGGGGACAAGCAGGCCCGGGACGCCCTGATCTGCGGCAATCTGCGGCTGGTGCTGTCGGTGATCCAGCGGTTCTCCGGACGGGGCGAGAGTATGGACGATCTGTTCCAGGTGGGGGTCATCGGGCTGATCAAAGCCATTGACCATTTTAATACGGAGTTGAATGTAAAGTTTTCCACCTACGCCGTGCCCATGTGCGTAGGGGAGGTGCGCCGCTTTTTGCGAGACGATAACCCGGTGCGGGTCAGTCGCTCTATGCGGGATACCGCCTATAAAGCCATGCAGGTGAAGGAGCAGCTGATGGCCGCCAACGGCCGGGAACCGACGGTGGACGAGATCGCCGCCAAGCTGGGTATGAAGACCACCGATGTGGTACTGGCGCTGGAGGCCATTGTGGACCCTGTGTCCTTGTACGAGCCGGTGTATTCCGACGGGGGCGATACCATTTATGTGATGGACCAGGTGGGCGACGCCAATACGGACGCGGACTGGGTGGACGAGATGATGATCAAGGATCAGATCAGGCAGCTGGACGATCGGGAGCGCAACATTCTCTATAAGCGTTTTATGGAGGGCAAAACCCAAATGGAGGTGGCGTCTGAGATCGGCATCAGCCAGGCACAGGTCAGCCGACTGGAAAAAACCGCCCTGCGCCGCATTAAGGGCAAATAGATAAAACAAAAGCCACAGTAACAACTACCCCTTGTTACCGTGGCTTAGTTTTTGTCGTTCTTGCGCCCTAAGATGTAGTCCACACTCACCCCGTAGAAGTTCGCCAGTGCAATGAGCACCTCCGGCGGCACGGTGCGCTGCCCGCTTTCGTAATAGGCGTATGTGCGTTGGGGCAGGTGCAGCGCCCGACCCATCTCGCTTTGGGTCAGGTCCGCGTCCTCCCGCAGATCCCGGATTCTTTGAAATTTCATATCATCACCGGAACCATTATATCTTAGAACAATCTGTTCTATATTGGATTAGAACAATTTGTTCTAATCGCACGCTTTCCCTTTATTTTGTTTTATACTGACAGTATCTGTAAAGATTTTTATTAAAAGAAGGGAGAATTCTTGAATGAACACAGAAGAAAAATCTACAACCAAGCGAACGAGAACCAAAGTGCTGGCGTGCCTGTTGGCCGTGCTGCTGATGGTGGGTATTGCCTTTTTGGTAGCGACTTTGGTACATAAAAACAGCGCCCAGCCGGTGAACAATATTAAGAACGGCCTGTCTGCCTATGAGTTGGCTGTGGCTAACGGCTATGACGGCAGCGTGGACGAATGGCTCACATCCTTAAAGGGCAAGTCCGCCTATGATATTGCGGTAGAGAACGGCTATAAGGGTACGGAAAAAGAATGGGTGAAGTCCGTACAGGCCAACGGCAAGCAGAAGCAGGCCGGTATTTCTACCGCCAAGTTTAACGACAGTGGCGACCTGATGATCACCCTGACGGACGGTACCCGTATCAATGTAGGTCGGGTGGCCGGTTCTGACGGTAAGGACGGCACCAACGGCAAAGACGGTAAAAACGGAACAAATGGTACAAATGGCAAGGACGGCAAAGACGGCGTAAACGGTACCAACGGCGCAAACGGTAAAAACGGTGCGGACGGCAAGAACGGCACCGATGGTAAAAACGGTGCAAACGGTAAAGACGGTGCCAACGGCGTAGACGGTAAAAACGGTGCGGACGGTCAGGATGGTGCCGATGGCGTAGATGGTAAAGACGGCGTAGATGGTAAAGACGGCGTAAGCATTCAGTCCGCCCGAATCAACGAGCAGGGTCAGCTGGTGCTTTCTTATTCCGATGGCTCCAGCGTCAATTTGGACAAAGTGGTCGGCACTAATGGTAAGGATGGCGTTGGCGTGTCCACTGCGGTAATCGATGACAGCGGCGCTCTGGTGTTGACTTATACCAACGGCACGGTTGCCGATTTAGGTAATGTGGTTGGTGCTGACGGTAAAGACGGTGCAAACGGTACAGACGGTGCCCAAGGCGAAAAAGGCGATAAAGGCGACGCCGGTGCCCAGGGTGTAAAGGGCGAAAAAGGCGACAAAGGCGACGCCGGTGCCGCAGGCAAAGACGGTAAAAATGGTGAAAACGGTAAAGACGGCAAAGATGGCACCAATGGTGTGGACGGCAAAGACGGCCGGGACGGCATTGGCGTTTCCAAATCTGAACTGAACAGCCGCGGCGAACTGTGGCTGACTTATACAGACGGCCGCGTGCAAAATGTAGGTATCGTCATCGGTGCCCAAGGCGAAAAAGGTGACAAAGGCGATACAGGCGCCCAGGGCGAAAAGGGTGACAAAGGTGATAAAGGAGATACCGGCGCCCAGGGCGAAAAGGGTGAAAAAGGTGATAAAGGTGACACCGGCGCCGCAGGTAAAGACGGTATAAACGGTACTGACGGTAAAGACGGTATAAACGGTACTGACGGTAAAGACGGCGTCAATGGTGTTGACGGTCAGGACGGCGTTGGTATTCAAACCATTACGATCACGGATGATGGTAAATTGCAAATTTCACTTACCAATGGTACTACACTGGATTTAGGCACCATCAAGGGCGAAAAAGGTGATAAAGGAGATACCGGTGCCGCAGGTAAAGACGGTGCTCAAGGTGAAAAAGGTGAAAAGGGAGACAAAGGCGACACTGGAGCTACCGGCGCTCAAGGTGAAAAAGGCGATAAAGGCGACAAGGGTGATACCGGTGCCGCCGGTAAAGACGGCGTAAACGGTATTGATGGTAAAGACGGTACAAACGGTACGGACGGAAAGGACGGTACCGGTATTTCTGCTGTGGAGATCAATACCGCCGGTGAACTGGTACTGTCTTTTTCTGACGGCCAGGTGCTGAACCTGGGCAGCGTTAAGGGCGAAAAGGGCGACAAAGGTGACACCGGCGCCCAAGGTGAAAAAGGCGAGAAAGGTGACACCGGCGCCCAAGGTGAAAAAGGCGACAAGGGCGACACCGGTGCCCAGGGTGAAAAAGGTGACAAGGGCGACACCGGCGCCGCAGGTAAAGACGGTATAAATGGCGTTGACGGTAAAGATGGTGTTAAGGGCGAAAAAGGCGATAAAGGTGACACCGGCGCGCAAGGTGAAAAGGGCGAAAAAGGCGACAAGGGTGACACCGGTGCCGTCGGTGCCGCCGGTAAAGACGGCGTGAACGGTGTTGATGGCAAGGATGGCGCCAACGGCATCGACGGTAAAGACGGTACCGATGGTGTAGGTATTTCTTCTGTTCGGATCACGGATCAGGGAGCACTGACGGTGACTCTCACCAACGGTACGGTGTTGAACCTGGGCAATATTCGTGGCGCGGACGGCATTGGTATTACCGCTTGTCGCGTGACCGCGGACGGCGAACTGGAACTGACTTATACCGATGGCCGCACGGAGAATGTAGGCCGTGTGACCGGTACAGACGGTACCGGTATTCAGTCTGTGACCCTGTCTGCGGACGGCGAACTGCTGGTGACCCTGACGGATAATACCGTGACCAACCTGGGCAATATTAAAGGCGCCCAGGGCGAAAAGGGCGAAAAAGGTGATAAGGGTGACAAAGGTGATAAAGGTGATCCCGGCCGCGGCATTGCCAAGACGGAGCTGGTCAATGGTGAGCTGATTATTACTTATACAGATGGTACGAGTGACAATTTAGGCAAAATCACTTCTGATGAAGATAATGCTGATGATTATTTAATTTATACAGATGTTGATGAAAACACAATGACCGTGAAAATTAATCCGGATTATCAAAACATAATCGAAAATGTAGTAATTCCGTCAACGCATAACGGCAAATCCGTCACCGCAATCGCGTCTGCCGGTTTTAAAGATTGCGTGAAATTAAAAAGTATAGAAATTGCAAATGGCGTAACAGGGATATATGATAGGGCTTTTGTTGGGTGTACTTCGTTGAAATCCATAACAATCCCCTCAAGCGTAAAATACATAGGTAGATACGCTTTTGACAAGTCATTAGATGAGCTGTATTTCGAAGACAACGCCATTTGGCAGCTCTATTATGGGACAGTTCCGGTTTACGATGCAGCTGGCGGGGGCTATCTTTATCAATCAAGTAACAAAATCAAAGTAACGGCAAATATAAAAGCGGGCACAAATGAAAGAAACATATACTTCAAAGAGAAACAACAATACGGATATGGCAGTACGAATTGTTATTATATAGACAGTTACAACAGCTATGACTGGAGCAAACAATAATCTTGACAAAGTTATAAACATTGTGCAAAGTGTAAATAGAATGTTTGTTGATAGTAATACCCTGGTGCTTTCAATGCGCATTCACAATATGAAAATGTAAGAGGAGTTGTAATTATGGCAGTATGGGGAATTGGAGCGTATTATTCAGGTCAGAATAATCCAGACAAGACAGCAGAGTTTTTAGCTCAAGCAGGCGCATTTGTTGGTTGGAATTACTGTAATGCACCATCGTTGCATAACATGCTCAAGTCAATCAAGGTCGGAGACATTATCTATATTAAATCGTACACGATAAAGACAAAGAGCTTAAACATTAAGGCGATTGGGATAGTAGATGATATTGCGACAAAGACAGGTACGGGCTTAGGGACCGGTATCGGTGTCAAATGGAAGAAAGATTTTACACCAATATCTGTGGTATTAAACGATGAGACTTTTAGAAATAATGTGTATAACAACACATTGTATGAAGAATTCGATTTGGATATTATCAACAGGATTATTAACGCATTGATATAGGCTAACTGAGAATATGGGCGCCCGATTGGGCGGTCATTTTCTGCGCCAACGCTGCTGGTGGGTATAATCGCAAAAATGCCTAATCGACAAAGTGCGGGATAATGCTATATAAAACGGACGAAAATGTGGACTTTATAGGACGGTGTGTACTAAATTACAAAAAACATTGACAATTATATCCACTTTGTGTCATAATTGACACAAAGGAGGATTGAAAATGATTGTAGAAGATACGAAAGATCTGGTGGAAACGGACGATTATGTAATCATTGAAGCGACTTTGTCAGAGGGCGATTTGTTGTTTGTGCAAATTGCCGTGGGCATTCGCGACGAAGTGGGCGACATTGTTCGTATTATTCCCATTTCCACCAACCCAATCTAACGAAACGGCCGGGCAGCTATCCGCCCGGCTATTTCTATGCCCATTTCTGCTATTTTAGGGGTGTCGGTGGGGTTCTGCGGTAGGGGTGCGTGCATATATTGTACGGGGCACTTGGGTGCCTTGCGATGGAGTTTTGCAAATTATTTGTAAAAGGGCTGCAAAAAGCATTGACGGAAGTTGAAAAATATTATACAATATGCACAAAAGCAATTCTTATTAAAGAGGGATGGACTTATGAAAACTTATGCACCTGATCAAATTCGGAACATTGCGCTTGCAGGTCACGCCTCCAAGGGAAAAACCACCCTGCTGGAGGCTATGCTGCATTTGGCAGGGGCGACGGAGCGCGCCGGCAAAGTGGCTGACGGCAACACGGTGACTGACTTTGACGTCGAGGAGAAAAAGCGCCACATCAGCATGGCCAGCGCCGTGGCTTCCGTTGAATATAAGAGCAAAAAGCTGAACTTTATTGACACCCCCGGTTTGTTTGACTTTGAGCAAGGGGCCTTTGAGGGACTGCGCGCCGCAGAGACGGCGGTGATCGTGGTGTCTGCCCGCAGCGGTCTGGCTGTGGGTGCGGAAAAGGCATTTAAGAATGCCGGCTCCCGCCGTATGGCGCGGGTACTGGTGACTACCAAAATGGACGACGATCGTGCGGATTTCTACAAGAGCTTTAACGGCATTGTGGCCAAGTTCGGCACGGCGGCCTGCCCGGTGGTCGTGCCCATCATCTCCGGCGGCAAGGTGGCTGCCTATTACAATATGATCGACGGCAAGGCCTATGCGTATGCAGACGGCAAGCGCACCGAGAGTGATGCCCAGCCGGACGACGCTCCCCGATTTGAGGCGGTACAGGCCGTGTTTACGGAAGCTGTGGCCTCTGCTGATGAAGAGCTGATGGAAAAATATTTTGAAGGCGAGGAGTTGACCCCGGAGGAGAAAATCCGCGGGCTGAAAGCCGGCGTGGCGGACGGCTCCATTATCCCGGTGTTTGCTCTGAGCGGTTTGGCAGAGACGGCCTGCGATTTGTTGCTGGATTTCCTGGCAGAGGTTTGTCCTGCGCCTAAGAGCGAGTATGCGGCAGACGCTGACGGTGAGCCCATCGAGTTGACCCCGGACCCCAACGGACCCTTGGCTGCGGTCTGCTTTAAGACGGTGGCGGATCCGTTTATCGGCAAGCTGTCTTACTTTAAGGTGATCAGCGGCAAAATCACTGCCGCTACCCCTGCTTACAACGCCCGCACCGGCAAAGAGGAGCGCATGGGCAAGTTGGTAAGCGTATTCGGCGCCAAGCAGACGGACATCAGCGAACTGTCCGCCGGGGATATTGGTGCAGTGACCAAGCTGGGCGGCTTTGCCACCGGCGATACCCTTTGCAGCGCCGGGCAAGTGGTGACCCTGGACGGTGTGCATATTCCGAGCGCCACCTATGCCATGGCTGTGGAAGTGGCCAAGAAAGGCGAGGAGGAGAAAGTGGCTTCCGGTCTCAGCCGTTTGTGCGAGGAGGATCCGTCCCTGCACTTTGGCGTCAACAACGAGACCCATCAGCAAATCCTCAGCGGCCTGGGCGAGCAGCACCTGGATGTGGCGATGGCCCGGCTGAAGAGCAAATTCGGTGTGGAGGCGACTCTGGTGAAGCCGCGCGTGGCGTACCGGGAGACCATTACTATGAAGGTCTCTGCCCAAGGGCGGCACAAGAAGCAGTCCGGCGGCCACGGCCAATTTGGTGATGTGTTTATTGAATTTGAGCCTTATGATACAGAAGAACTGGTATTCGCCGAGCGTGTGGTAGGCGGCGCCGTGCCCAAGAATTTCTTCCCGGCAGTAGAAAAGGGTCTGCGGGAGAGTATGCAAAAAGGTGTGCTGGCCGGTTATCCCATGGTGGGCGTAAAGGCCACGCTGTTTGACGGCTCTTACCACCCGGTAGACTCTAGCGAAATGAGCTTTAAGACCGCTGCATCCCTGGCCTATAAAGAGGGCATTCCCAAGGCGATGCCGGTGCTGCTGGAGCCGATCCTGACAGTGACCGCAACGGTGAACGATGAGGCTATGGGCGATGTGATCGGTGATATTAACAAGCGCCGCGGGCGCGTGCTGGGCATGACCCCCTCCGGGGACGGCAGCCAGGAGATCTTGGCGGAGGTGCCGGAGTCGGAGATGTCTACCTTCTCTACCGCCATGCGCCAAATGACCCAGGGGCGCGGCTCCTTTACCACCGCCTTTGCCCGCTATGATCGGTGTCCGGAGCACATTGCTCAAAAGATCAAGGCGGAGGCCAGTCAGTTATAATACATATTATATATGGGCAGCCCTCGGTACGCCGGGGGCTGTTTTGTATGATTTTCGGCTCCGATGGCATACTGAAAAAGGGCGGCTTGTCTATGATTTGACAAAGGGGCCGTTTGGTGCTATAAATGAGGTATGCTTGGTTAGGGCAATCGTTTCTATTGGAGGGATCACGATGCGCGAATTGTTTGAAAAATTCCGTTCTTATTCCATTGTCAGTATCATTGTTTCCGCGTTGTGCGGGCTAGCACTGCTGATTTTTCCGGAAGCCAGTATTCGCTATATCAGCCTGGCCTTTGGCGGCGCTTTGTTGATTATGGGCGCTGTTGGGGTGGTGCAGTATTTTCGCAAGACTGCCGGCCCGGTGGTGCTGTCCGCGGGACTGGTTTCCATGGTGTGCGGCGTGATCGTCTGCGCCAAGTACCAGAGTATTCTTACATTGGTAGAATTCCTGTTCGGCGCATCTATCTTTTGCGGCGGGATCATTGGTCTGGTGATCGCCCTGCGGCGGGAAATGCGGCTGCTGCCCGGCTGGGGCGTCAATTTGGCGCTGACGGTGGTTTCCGTCATTTTAGGAATCGTGTGTATGGTCAATCCCTTTCATACCGCCCTGGCGCTGGCCAGAATGCTGGGCGTGGCACTGCTGTTGTATGCGGTGATGGAAGCCGTGGGCTATGCACAGCTACGCAAGGTGGGCCGCGCTGTGGAGGACGCAGTGAATCGTACGGCGCCGATCATTGACGAAAACGCCCGCGTATTGGATGATCAGGACGAAAGTGTAAAATAATCGATAAATGCATACGATTTTCTGCTTTCCTGCTTGACAAGGATTTTGTTTTATAGTATATTTATAGACGAGAAGAGGGTGAAGCAGAAAGGACTTCATTATGAGCAAAAAAATGACTGCATTTGGCAGCAAGTTCATTCAAACCGCCAAAGCTATTTCCAAAAAGCGCAAGGAGCTGGCTGAAGTCGTAGGCATGGAGGCTGCAGGCACTGTGGCTGCGAAGGGAGACAAGAAAGCACGTGTGTCCAGATGTATGGTTGAGATTTTGCTGTGTCTGGATCAATCCAAGGCTCCCCAGACTGTGCGCGATGTAAGCCATGATACGGATTACTCCAAGGGCATGATCAGCCGCTGCGTCGAGGAGTTGCGTAAGCAGGGCTATGTGACCGTTGTGCGTGACAAAGAGGACCGCCGCGCCGTTCGCATTTCTCTCACGGATAAGGCCAAGGCTGTGATCGCTGATTTCCATGCCAAAGAGAAAGAAATGATCGAGACCCTGTATGCCGGCTTGAACGATGCGGATATTCAGGATCTGGATCGGATTCTGGAAATTGTGCAGGCAAATATTGCCGATATGTAATCTATTATAAACTTGAACCGTCCTGTTTCGGCAGGGCGGTTTTTTCTGTCTGTTTTGAACCGTCATTGCAGGTGGTGTACCCGGTTGATGAGCAAAAGTGGTGCACTGTCTATTTTTTGCGCCTTTTTTTAGAAACCTATTGACATTCTCTATCCGGTTGAATATAATGACATATGAACAGATGAGAATATGTTATCTTGTTCTAAACGACAAAACAAACATTTTGCATAGGAGAATGGTTATGAAAAAGACTTATAATGTGGATGTGGATTGTGCCAATTGTGCTGCCAAGATGGAAGACGCTGTGAAAAAGACCCCCGGTGTGCAGAACGCTGTCCTGAGCTTTATGACCCTAAAGCTGAAAGTGGAATTTGAAGCGGGCGCGGATGTGGATGCAGTGATGGCAGTCGCCCGAAAAAATTGCAAGCGGGTGGAGAGCGATTGCGAGATCTTTCTGTAAACCTGCATTTGGGAGGGAAAGGTATGAGCAAGAAGCAAAAGAAAGTGCTGGTGCGCATTATCGCGGCGCTGATGCTGCTGGCAGGGGTAATCCTGCTGGATAAGCTGGCCCTGCTGCCACAGTGGGCTATGATCGTTCTGTATTTGGTGCCGTATTTTGTGATCGGCTACGATATTCTTTGGAAAGCGCTTAAGGGAATCAAAAACCGCCAGGCGTTTGATGAGAATTTCTTAATGGCAGTGGCCACCGTTGGCGCCCTTTGCTTACAAGACTTCAAAGAGGGCGTGGCCGTTATGCTGTTTTACCAGATCGGCGAGCTGTTTCAGAGTGTGGCGGTGGGCAAGAGCCGTAAAAACATTGCCGCCCTGATGGATATTCGTCCGGACTATGCCAATGTGATGGTGGACGGCAAGCTGGAACAGGTGGACCCGGACGATGTGCAAGTGGGCACAGAGATTGTGGTGGATCCCGGCGAAAAAGTGCCCATTGACGGTGTGATCGCAGAAGGTAACACAACCCTGAACACTGGTGCACTCACCGGCGAGAGCGTGCCTCGGGATGCCAAGACAGGCGATGATGTGATCAGTGGCTGTATCAATATGAGTGGGCGTATTACGGTGCGCACCACCAAGGCATTCGGCGAGTCTACCGTGTCTAAAATCTTGGATTTGGTGGAGAATTCTGCCATGAAAAAGTCCAAGTCCGAGAACTTTATCACCAAGTTCGCCCGGTACTATACCCCTGCCGTGTGTTACAGCGCATTGGCGCTGGCAGTGCTGCCGCCGTTGATCCGCCTGTTGGCAGGTCATCCGGCCATGTGGGCCGAGTGGATCACAAGAGCACTGACCTTCCTGGTTATCAGTTGCCCCTGCGCGCTGGTGATCTCTATTCCGCTGAGCTTCTTCGGCGGTATCGGCTGCGCTTCTAAAAACGGGATTTTGGTGAAAGGCTCCAACTATTTGGAAGCTTTGGCAGACACCAAATATATTGTATGTGACAAAACCGGTACCCTGACTAAAGGGGTGTTCCAGGTGACCGGTGTGTACCCGGCACCGGGGGTGGATAAAAAGGTGCTGCTGGGTCTGGCGGCCTATGCGGAGAGTGGATCGCATCACCCCATCAGTCAAAGCTTGAAAGATGCTTACGGTCAGCCTCTGAAAGGGGAGCGGGTCAGCGCCATTCAGGAGATCGCCGGTCACGGCGTGCAGGCGTTGGTGGACGGCCATCCGGTAGCTGTGGGTAACGCCAAGCTGATGGAAAAGATCGGCGCTGCCCTGCCCGATGCGCGTACAGACGGCACAACCGTGTATGTAGCGGCAGATGGCAAGTATATCGGCTGCATTGTCATTTCTGATGTGGTGAAGCCCACCGCCAAGGCAGCGATGGCTGCGCTCAAGGAGAATGGCGTAAAAATGACCGTCATGCTCACCGGCGATGCAAAGGCTGCGGCAGATCGGGTGGCTGCGGAGATCGGTATGGATCGGGTGGAAAGCCAGCTGTTGCCCGGTGATAAGGTGGCGCAGGTGGAAAAGCTGCTGGCAGAGAAAGGCCCCAAGGAGAACCTGGCCTTTGTAGGTGACGGCATCAACGACGCGCCGGTGCTGTCCCGCGCAGATGTGGGGATCGCTATGGGCGCCCTCGGCTCGGACGCTGCCATTGAGGCGGCAGATGTGGTGCTGATGGACGATGATCCGTCTAAGATTGCGCTGGCCATGAAGATCTCACGCCACACCTTGCAGATCGTATGGCAAAATATTGTGTTCGCCCTGGCGGTGAAGGCTGTTTGCCTGGTGCTGGGCGCTCTGGGTATTGCCGGTATGTGGCTGGCGATTTTTGCCGATGTGGGCGTGATGGTGCTGGCAGTGCTCAACGCCACCCGCGCACTGAAAATCAAATGATAATTGAAAAACAGCGGTTGCAGGCATAAACTTGCAACCGCTGTTTTGTTTTTATGTTATGCTTCTTTTGCTCTCTCATTTTCGTCGCCATAGTGTAGCCAGTGACCTTTCCAGGTGTACAGTGCCATCAGCACTAAGCCGATTACCCAGGAGATGGGGTAGAGGATAAACACACCGTCGATGTTGTCATAATGGGGCACTGCCAGCTGGATCCAAATGATGCGGAAGATGCACATGGAAAACAGCAGAATGAGCATGGGCGGTATGCTTTTGCCGGTGCCACGCACAGTGCCTGCCAGCACATTCAGCGCACCCAGCAGCACATAGTAGGGGCAAAAGTATTTCATCGCCAACACACCGTAATGAATGGCGGCGCTGTCTGATGTGAACAGCCGCATCACCGGGTGGGAGAACGCCAGCAGCAGCGCGCCGGTCAGTATGGTATAAACGGTGCTCATCAGCAGGGCGGTCCACATTCCGCTTTTGACCCGCTTTAGATTTCCTGCTCCGTAGTTTTGGCCCACAAAGGTGGTCACTGCCATGCTGATACTCAGCACCGGCAATATATTAAAGCCGTCCACCTTTAAGTAGGCGGTGAACCCGGCCATGGCCATAGCGCCGTAGTGGTTAACACTGGTTTGCACCAGCACATTGGAGAAGCTGATGACCATATTTTGTATGCCGGTGGGCAGCCCCACGCGGACAATGCGCCTGGCCATATCGCCGTCCAGGCACAGGCTTTTCACGCGGATTCTATAATCGGACTTTACCCGCAGTAGGTAGCTCACCGCCAGCAGGCAGGAGATCAGCTGGCTCACATCGGTCGCCACAGCGGCGCCGGCTACGCCCATTTTGCACCCCTCAATAAGTACCAAGTCCAGTACAATGTTGGTCACGGAGGCAGCGCCCAGGTACAGCAGCGGGCGGCGGGAATTGCCGGCAGCGTTGAGAATACCGGTGGCCATATTGTACACCACATTAAAGAGAAAACCGCCGGCGTAAATGCGCAGGTACAGCACCGAGTCGTTCAGTACAGCGGTTGGGGTGTCCATGGCCACCAGCAGCACCCGGCTTAGGGCGATGCCGGCCCCGGTGAGCACTACGCCTAGCAATAAGGCGATGGTGGCTGCCGTGTGGACTGCCCGGTGCACCCGCTTGGTGTCGCCTGCACCTAAGAACTGGGAGATCACCACGCCGGCGCCCACGGACGCCCCTTGGGCAAAGGCGATCAGCAGGTTAATGAGTGCATTGCTGGAGCCAACGGCGGCCAGCGCATTGCTGCCTACGTAGTTGCCTACAATAATGGAGTCCACTGCATTGTACATCTGTTGCAGCAGATTACCCAGAATCAACGGCACGGCAAACACCAATAGCTGTTTCCATATTTTACCCTCGGTCATCAACATGGTGGCGCTGTTTTGTTTTTGATCCGATTTTACTCTTGTATCTTTCATAGTTGCCTCACTTCATCCGGCACTATTATACACCCGCATTTCTCATAGGTAAACCCTGGGGCAGGGGATAAAAACAGAGAGAGTGAAAAATTCGCTCTCTCTTTTCTTTATAATTTGTGCAGTTTTTCAGCTTGCTTGCTGCCTTTGTTTGCGCTTTTTACCAGCGCCTTTGCCAGGGAATAGGGCACCAGCCCGCCGCTTTGGCACACTACGCTGTCCAGGGTGCCGTCCTGTATACCCTCCAGCAGCATCATTACCTCCGGGTCGTTGTGGGACTTGCCGGGGAACAGCAGGTATGCCAGTTGTCGCACCAGTGCCAGCACCCGGCGGGCAGCGCCGGAATATGCCGCCAACTGGGCAAGGGAGTTGGCGGTGGTATACTCGCCCGGCGGGGTGGCAGCGTCTTCCGGGAACTCTGCGCCGTACAGGGCACAAAAGGTCTTGTGGTCCACAGTGCGCAGTTTGGCAGATAAATCAAAGTATGGTGCCAGCGATAGGCGTTGATCGGGCAGGGCGTAGTCGCTCTCCACCGTGACCGGTAAGGTCAGACGAATGGCGTCACCGGCAGCCGCCAGGCACAGGGTGTAATCCCCGCCGGGCATACAAAATGCCTTTTGCACCGGGTCATAGACTGAAAAACTCCGCTCATTTAGGTGCAGAGTAACGGTTCGGCTTTCGCCGGGTTGCAGCCGCACCTTGCAAAAGGCACGCAGCTCCTTCTCCGGGCGCAGGGCGTTGCAGGTCGGGTTCTGTACATACAGCTGCACCACCTCCGCACCGGCGCAGGTGCCGGTGTTGGTGACGGTGCAGGTCACCGCCAGATCGCCGCCCCGGTACACGCTGCTGCTGATTTTAGGATCGTTATATGCAAAGGTGGTGTAAGACAGCCCGTGGCCAAAAGCAAAGCGTACCGGCACACGGAATTTGTCATAGTACCGATAGCCTACATACAGGCTCTCTCGGTAGGACACCCGGTCGCTGCCGGTGGCGAATTGGCCGTGGCAGGGCGTGTCTTCCACGGTGTAGGGGAAGCTCTCGGCCAGCTTGCCGCAGGGGCAGCATTGCCCGGTGAGCAGATGGGCGCAGGCCTCTGCGGCGCCCTCGCCTGCCAAATACAAGTGGAGAATGGCACGCACCCGGGGCGCAAAGGCCATATCATAGGGTGCGCCGCTAAAGGACACAAAGACGATGTTTGGATTGATCGCGGTGATCTTCTCTACCAGGTTCAGCTGGTTCTTTGGCATTTGCAGGGTCTTGCGGTCGTAGCCCTCGCCCTCAAAGTGTTCGGTTAGCCCGCCAAAGAACAGAACCGTTTGGTGATGCTGCGCTAGATCCAGTGCCGCCTGTTCCAGTGCCGGATTCGGCTGTGCGGCGTTTGCTGTATAGCCGGGGGCAAAGTGCACCTCCAGCCCGGCGGCTTCCATGGCCTCCACCGCTGTTTGCAGCGGCCGGGTGTGAATATGGCTGCTGCCGCCGCCTTGTATGCGCATTTCCTTTGCAAGGGTGCCGATCACCGCCACGGACTGCCCGATTTTCAGGGGCAGAATGCCGTCATTTTGCAGCAGTACGGCGCTTTCTTCTGCGCACCGTACCGCTAGGCTGTGATGGTGGGCGGTGTCATAGGGCTTTTGCCGTTTGCGGTGCTCCACCGCGTAGGTGTCTGCCAGTTTTGCCACCCGATGGGCGGCGGCTTTAATGGCTATCGGGTCGATCTTGCGCGCTGCCAGGTCCCGGCGCAGCAGTTTTTTGTGTATGCCCCGACTGTCCGGCATTTCCAGATCCATGCCCGCTTGCAGCGCCCGGGTCAGGTTCGTGCAGGCACCCCAGTCGGAGATGACGGCGCCGTCAAAGCCCCATTCCCGGCGGAGAATATCCGTCAGCAGCGACCGATTTTCGCAGGCGTAAGTACCGTTTAGTTTGTTGTAGGCCGCCATGACGGAGGCGGGCTTGGCAGTTTTGATCACCGTTTCAAAGGCAGAGAGATAGATCTCCCGCAGGGCGCGGGGGTCTATGCGGCTGTCTGCCGTTTGGCGGTGGGTTTCCTGGCTGTTGGCGGCAAAGTGCTTTAGACAGGCAGCCACGCCGGTGTGCTGCAACGCCTGTACATAGCTGCTGCCCAACTGCCCTGCCAAGTACGGATCCTCGCTATAATACTCAAAATTGCGGCCGCACAGGGGTGAACGCTTGATATTGATCCCCGGCCCCAGCAGTACGGACACCCGTGCGTTAAAGGCCTCCTTACCGATGGCTTCTCCAATGGCGGCTGTGATTTCCGGATCCCAGCTGCACGCGGCAGCCGCTGCGGTGGGAAAACAGGTGCTCACTTCGCTTTTGTTATTTTGCAGCACCCCTTCCGCCTGCTTGCGTAGCCCGTGGGGGCCGTCGGACAGGTGAATGGACGGCACCTTGCCGCCGCAGCTCCGCGTGTGCCAGGTGCCCTTGCCGGTTACCAGTTCGATGCAGTTTTCTAAAGAAAGTTTCATTGCTTTCCCTCCTTTATTCATGGGCACTATACCATATTTATGCCGCATAAAATATAAAAATAGCGTTGCAAATAGAATAAAAACGCGATATAATCCAAACAGGAGGAAATGTATATGTCTTATCAAGTGGAAGTGTTGCCGGCAACGGCGCACCCGTTATATGACACCCGAGAGAGCGGCAAGACCCACACACCCTTTTTCCTGGAGCGGGCACTGTGTACCGCTATTGAGTTGGGGGACGAGGCGGCTATGGACCGGGCCATTGCGGATTATATGGCCCACGGCTTTGTAGTGGGCACTATGTCCGGCGATCGGCTGCGCCAGGTGAAATACTGGGCGGTGGCTACCGTTGCCATTGCTATTCATTATGCCATTTTAGGCGGGCTGGATGAAACGGACGCTTACCATCTCAGCGACGCGTATCTCCGCGAGGTGGATCGACTGGACACTATGGACGCCTGTATTGACTGCCTGCGCCGCCGGGCAACGGAATTGGTGCGGGCTGTGGCGGCTGCCAAATCCGGTACCCTGCTGTCGTCCCCGGTGCGCCGCTGTGTGCATTATATTCATGTTCATTTGCACGAAAAAATGCCCCTACCTCTGCTGGCATCTGAGGCGGGGTTGTCTAAGGATTATTTGGGCGTGCGATTTAAGCGGGAGATGGGTGTGTCCGTGCATGCTTACATTTTGCAGCAGCGGCTGCAAGCGTCGCTGCCCATGCTCCTGGACGGCACCGGCTGTCGCCGCATTGCCTATGATCTGGGCTTCGCGGACGAGAGCCATTATATCGCCGCTTTTCGCAAGCAGTACGGCTGCACCCCGGCGCAGTACCGGCGAATTCACGCGGACTGATTTTATTGGCCAAACAGTAGGGACCGGGCTTTATTTCCAAACTGTACAGCACATTTATTGCTTGATAGGCGACAGTGTCGTATAATAAAAGAGCAGATTGTCAGCGGCTCGACGGTCTGCTGTTTTTTTGCCCATTATCCCGGCGATTTGCGGATTTTGGATTGAAAAGTGCCGCCGTTTCCGTTATACTGTTATTGACCGCAGTTTGCCCTTCGGCCTGCGGCGGGGATTCTAAACATAAGGAGTAACAGTATGAACAAAGATATACCCATCTGGCAAGATATAGACACATTCAGTGTCAACACCGAGCGGCGCAGTGCCGCCGGCTTTCCAAAGGATGTCCGCACCGGGGAAGAAAAGCGCCGGCTGCTGAATGGCATTTGGAAGTTTAAATTCCTGCCTGGCAGCGATCAGACGATAGAGGGCTATCAAAACCCGGAATTCGACCCCTTTAGCTTTGACGATTTAGAGGTGCCCTCCGAGTGGCAGATCAAGGGCTATGGCACCCCCATTTATACCAATATCAATTACCCCACGCCTATCTCAAAGATTAACATTCCCCATATTGACGACAAGAAGAACCCGCAGGGTCTGTATATTCGGGATTTTGATTTGACTGAAGAAGAGCTGGCGGATAATGTGTTTGTGCACTTCGGTGGGATTAACTCCTGTGGCGAGGTGTATATGAACGGCACCTTTGTGGGCTATTCCCAAGATACTTTTGACGAGACGGAGTACGATGTAACCCGCTTTGTGCACCCGGGCAAGAACCGCTTGGCGGTGACAGTGCATCAGTTTTGCGATGGCAGCTACCTGGAGGATCAGGATATGTGGCGGCTGTCCGGCATCTTCCGGGATGTGAACCTGGTGTTTAAGCCCAAGACCTATATTCAGGATACTTATTTTTACAGCGAATTTGCAGAGGACTACAAGACGGCCCGCTTCCGTATGCAGGTAGCTGTGGAGTGCCGAGGGACGGACTGCACAGACGCCGCTTACCGGGTGCGTATTTTAGACGCAGACGGCAAAGCCGTAGGCCAAATGGAGGCTCGCTGCCCGGTGCTGGAGGATGGCTGCCGGGTTATGGTAGATACGGACTGCACCGTGGAGGCACCCCATCTGTGGAGCCACGAGGATCCGTACCTATACACGGTAGAGACCACACTCCTGGTGGCCGGGGAGCCGGTGGACCTGCGCACCCATAAGTACGGCTTTAGAGAGGTGAAGATCGTCGGTTATAATCCGGACACCAAGCGTGGACCGTTCATTCTCCTGAACGGTGTGCCGCTGAAGATCTGCGGCGTGAATCGCCATGACTTCCACCCGGATTACGGCCACGCCGTGCCGGAGCGTATGATTCGCTCCGACCTGGAGCTGCTTAAGCGCAGCAATATCACCAATGTGCGCACCTGCCATTATCCCAATTCCCGCCGGTTCTATGAGCTGTGCGACGAGATCGGAATTTTGGTTATGAGCGAGAACAACCTGGAGACCCACGGTCTGGCCCAGCAAATTCCTGCCAGCAATCCCCAGTGGAGTGCCCAGTGCTGCTATCGAATGACCAATATGGTCAATTCCTTTAAGAACCACAGTTGTATTCTCTTCTGGTCCTTGGGCAATGAAAGCGGTAACGGCAAGGCGTTCCCGGATATGAAGCGAGCTGCCCAGCAGATTGACCGCACCCGGCCCTTCCACTATGAGCCGGACGCCCATTTGGAAACCAGCGATCTGTTCAGCGAGATGTATACCGTGCAGACGGAGATGAAAGAAATCGGCGAGAACAGACCCCATATCCACAGCCGCGCGCTTTGGAACGGCGGTATGGGCTATCGCCTGACTCCGGAGATGTACCGGGATAAGCCTTTTATCGAGTGCGAGTATGCTCACGCCATGGGCAACTCCATGGGTAACTTCTCCGATTATTGGAATGATTTTAAGAAGTACGACCGGCTGGCCGGCGGCTATATTTGGGACTTTGCGGACCAGGCCATTCGTACCAAGACCAAGGATGGCAAGGACAAGTGGAACTACGGCGGCGACTTTGGCGACAAGCCCAACGACGGCAACTTTGCCTTTAACGGTGTGTTCCGCGGCGACCGTTCACCCAACCCGCATTATTATGAGGTGGTTAAGTGCTACCAGCAGGTGGACTTTACCCGGGTGGGTAACACCTTGCAGATTGTCAATCGGTTTATGTTTACGCCCTTGAGCGCCTTTGCCCTGCGGCTGACCTTGTCCGATGAGAGCGGTGTGTTGCAAGAGGAGACCATGGACCTGCCGGCAGCGGGCCATCTGGAGAAGGTGAAGATTGATATTCCCTTTGACCTAAATACCAAGAGCGAGCAGCTGCTGGATGCTTATTTAATTCTGAAGGCGGACGCCATGCGCCTGCCTGCCGGTCACCTGATGGCCAGAGAGCAGTTTGTGCTGGGGCAGTACGATTTCTCTGTGAAGAAGGAGACGCCCGCAGCAATCAGCCTGTGCAAACGGGCAGACGCCTATGTGGTCAGCGGCGCTCATTTCAGTCTGGCTGTATCCAAGAAAACCGGCGAGCTGAGCTCCTATGAACTGGACGGTCGGGAGTGCCTGCGCAGCGGCGTGCGCCCCTGCTTTGGCCGTGCCAATATTGACAATGAGCGCATTGCCCAAATTCCCTTTGACTTTGTGCGCACCATGATCGGACTGAATGCTTTTAAGAACGCCAGCAAGGCTATGACCCCGCTGGAGGTAACAGCCACGCAAGGCAAAGATGCGGTGAAGATCACCGTGCGCTGGCTGTGCCGCTACCTGGATCGGGTAGAGACCACTTATGTGGTGCTGCCCTCCGGCCGGGTACTGGTGACCCAGACCTGTCGCAATATTGTACCCATGGATCTGCCCCGTTACGGCATTACCTTCCAGCTGATGTCCGGGGAGGACGGCGTGACCTATTACGGCAAAGGACCTCACGAGAATTATTGCGACCGCAAGACCGGCGCGTACCTGGGCGTGTATCGTTTTAAGAGCGCGGAGGACTTTATCCATGACTACCTGTATCCGCAGGAGAACGGCAACCGCTGCGATGTGCGCTGGCTGGAAGTGGGCAGCGATGTGAAGCTGCGGGTAGACGCTGTGGGTCGTGCTTTTGAGGCCGGCGTGCACCCCTACACCTTGGAGGAACTGGACGCAGCCAAGCATTCCTGCGACCTGCCCCGCCATGATTACCTGACGGTGAATATTGACGGCGGCCAGCAGGGTGTTGGCGGCGATGTGCCTGCTGTGGCTACCTTAAAGCCCCAGTATAAGTTGCCGAAAATGCAGACCTTGACCCTGCGCTGCACACTGCAATTCAAAAAATAATGATTGGAGAGAACCGCCCCATGACCTTTTCCTACCACATTGATTACAAGCTGGGCAGCACCGTAAAGACGGCCACCGGCAGTAACGAGGACCTGCTTTTGCAGGTGCGGGAGAGCGATCACCGCTTGCAAGTGACTTTGCACCCCACCGCGCCCATACAGGTACGCAGTTTTATTCTGGAGCTGCCGTTCCTGTTTACCCCGGCCAGTCGCTTTATGGCCAACGGCTTTCAGTCCTGGACGGACAGCCGGGAATTCGGCCCCACGGAGCGCATGCCCGGGCTGGGCACCGTTGGCAAATCGCCCATCGGCCGCCGTTTGGGTATGCAGTATACCGGCGATTATACCTTTGTACCGGAGGGAAAGCAGGCGGGCGTGTTCCATTCTCACGGCTTTGCTTATGTGCGCACCGGCGACATGCTGGACTTTATCGGCTCCCTGACGGACCGCACCGGTTTTACCGTTATTACGGCGGATATGAACCGCAATGTGTTGGCTGTGTCTAAGGATCTGGAGGGGCTGATGCTCACGGAGGATTATCCGGTGCTGGATCTCTATATGCAGCAGGGGCATTATGATGCGGTATTTGACGGCTACTTTGCCGCCTTGGGCGTACACCCCCGCCAAACGGAAAAGCTGCGGGGCTATACCTCCTGGTACAACTATTACAGCAATATCAATCACAATATCATCATGCACGACCTGCGAGCCATTGCCCCCTGCGCCGGGGTCAATACCTTTCAGGTGGACGACGGCTACCAGACCGCCGTGGGGGACTGGCTGTCTGTGGACAGCAAGAAGTTTCCCTTCGGTATGCGCCGGGTGGCCGATGCGGTTCATCAGCGCGGGCTGAAAGCCGGGCTGTGGCTGGCGCCTTTTGCGGTGCAAAAGAATGCCTATTTGGCAAAGAAGCACCCAGGCTGGCTGGTGGCAGACAAAAAGGGCAGCCCCTTGATGGTGGGCGCCAACTGGGGCGGCTTTTATGCCCTGGATATTTATCATAAGGAAGCCCGGGCGTATATTAAGCAGGTGTTTCAAACGGTGCTGCATACCTGGGGCTTTGATATGGTGAAGCTGGACTTTTTGTACGCCGCTTCCGTTAAGCCCTTGTACGGCAAGACCCGCGGCCAGGTGGCGTATGACGCCATGGAGCTGCTGCGGGAGTGCGTGGGCGAGGATAAGCTGCTGCTGGCTTGCGGCGCACCAATGCTACCCAGCTTTGGCGTGGCGGACTATATGCGCATCGGTGCGGATATGGCCCTCAGTTGGCCCCATTCTGCCCGGCGCCGCCAAATGCACCGGGAGGATGTGTCTACACCCAATGCGATGCTCAACAGCGTGTATCGCCGTGGACTGAACGGCCGGGCATTTTTGAACGACCCGGATGTGTTCCTGCTGCGGCGCAACAATATCAGCTTTACCCCGGAGCAGCAGGCGCTGCTGGCTAAGTTTATTCAGCTGTTTGGTGGCGTGCTCTTCACCTCGGACGATGTGAGCACCTATAAGCCGGAGCAGGCCAGCCTGTTTGCCGATACCCTGGCCGATACCGCCACTTTGACGGATGTGAGCCAGGAGGGCGATGTGCTCACTGTGCGGTATACCCAGAGCGACCGCCCCTGTACCATGCAGTTCAATGTGTACACCGGTCAGATCTTCGCCTTCGGCGCAGACGAAAAGTAAATCACAGTTCACTACGAAAAATACGGCTCTCCTTGCAAAAAGGGGAGCCGTTGCTTTTGGAATATATTGGGCGTTGGGACGGGTATGATTCGCCGGCGGTGTGATTCTGTACTTTGAGATTTTTTTGCTTTTGGGAAAAAAATGCCCCCTTGCTTATGCAAGGGGGCGCTGGTTTAGGTATAGATATTATTTGGTGGCTGCGTCGTTCTTCTTTTTGGCAAACAGAGCGTACAGGGCAAAGAGCAAGCCGGAGGCGGCCAGACCGGAGCCGCCCACTGCCAGGCTCCAATGGGCGCCGGTGGCAGGGGACTTAACAGCTGCGGTCGCGGTGTTCTTGGAATTGGTGTTCTTCGTACCGCTGGTGTTTGTGTTCTTGCCGGCGCTAAAGGGTACAATGTTTTGCTTCTCGTCCGTATTGACAAACTGGCCGTTGCCGGTGGCGGCTTTTACTGTCTGCACAGACTGCTTTTTCTTCGGATTGGTGATCAGTCCGGCCAAGAATTTGGTGGCTTGGCTGTCGTACCAGAAATTCACATGGGCCACGCCCTTAAAGAACCAGGTGTTGTCCGGTAGCGTGCAGGTGGCGGCGTCCACAATACGGTCCGGCGACACATGGGCGCCGGTGCGCTTCAAGGTCTTGCCGTAGTCCGCCGTGGTGGCTCCCACGGAAGCGTATTTGGTGTCGATGAGAATATCTGTCTGATTGGCATACGCAGAGTTGATGGGAATATTGGGCAGGCCGTAGTTGGCTACGATCACCACATCGGTGCCGGCCTTTTGCATGGCTTTCAGATTGCCGGGCAGGCGCTTTTGCACCTTATGATAGCGGGTGATCTTCTTATACAGGCCGCTGCTTTGGTCTAAAAAGCCGATGGCAGTCATGGCATCCACGCTGTCATCAAAATCATCATAGGGGATAAACTCCCACAGCATGGGAATGCAGCCGAACACCGGGTAAAAGATCTCATTATACACACGCTCCACCAGTGCAGGGTCCTCTGCTACTTGGGTCAAAAAGTCGCACAGGTAGCTCACATTCAGGCTGTTTGCCAGCCGGTTCAGCTGGCTAAAGTCAAAGTCCGGGTTGTGGTAAGAGGTAGTCACCCGGTCCAAGTATTTCTTGACCACATCCGCGTCAAACCGCAGATCCTGGCAAAACAGTTTGGTGACAGACACGCCGGTGAGCGCCCCATTAATCATCACCAGACGGCGGATGTCACCCCGATCGCCGTACTGATCTATGTAGGCGCTGAGGATCACCGTGCCCTCTGAACTGCCGATCAGGGTCACTTGTTTTTTACCGGTTTTGGCTTTGACCTGACTCACAAAGTCTGCCAGCTTGGCAGCCGTTTCACAGGCGTCCAGTCGCCAATCGTAGTTAAAGGCATACACTTTGTCTGCGCCGATATTCTGCGCCACTTGGCGGCAAATGGCCGGCTCATTGCTGGTGCCGGACAGGTAGCCCGGGTGGTTTTTCAGGCTGTCGGTCCAGTAGTTGGCGATGCCTACATTGTAAATACTGTTGCCGTCTTCATCGCAGGCGATGTTGCGGTAGTCGCTCATTAAATCGGCGATTTGGTCAATGACGGCGTTCGGGTCCGTTTGCTTGCCACCGACGGCAGCCAGCACATTTTGGATGAGTCCGCCGCGGCTGAGCAGACTTTTGGCGTCAAACACGCCCACTTGCTGCTCATCCTCCGTGCCCGGGTTTAGGTACAGGCCGGAACCGCCCATGCCGTGCACAGAGATTACCGGTGTGGCGCCGTTGTCCTTGGCGAAGGCCGCGCCGGCGCAGGAACACACCAGCACCAGTGCCAGCAGACCGCACAATAGGCTGCGTAAATTCTTCTTCATAACCAGTTGCCCCTTCCGTTGCAAAAGTGCGTAAAATTACCCTTATCTTAATTATAAGTTGTCGATCCGGTGAAGTCAATTCACATATTGCATAAAAAAACACCCTCGCCCTTGTGCAATCCGCAATAAGGGCTGCAGGCTTGGCTTGCGAATAGAGGCGAAATATGGTATCATGCCTATTAACGGATTAGATGGGAGATCAAATATGAAAAGACTGCTCAGTATGTTTATTTCCATAGCGCTTATGGCCACCTCTGTGCTTTGCGTGGATTTTTCCGCCGCAGCGGCAGATGATGACATTCCGAATTATGTAACATTTCAGGCGGAGTGTTACGGAATGGACGATGTCTATAATGTGTTTCAAGTGGGAACGTACAACCACGAATTTGCTCAGGCATTCAAGAAAAACAGCGAATTCCAAAGTAGCGTTGCCGCTTGGGAGACTGCTAACAATTTGCTTAATCCTGCTTCTGCTGCGTCAACATCCTTTGATAAAGTGCAGTATTATGAGTTGATGCTGTTTGATATTATCGATCAGGCGTCTAAAAATCAGAATTTGCTCAAGTATTTTTCCAATCGGTATGTTAATTATGTGATCAGTGCCACAAAGAAGATCACTACTACGCTTTCTGAATCAGATTGTTCAGCGGCATTGACCACTGAAAAAGCTTCACAGGTAACGGCACTGCTTTCTCAGGCTTCTGATTTGAGTGAGGCTTTGAAACAGACTTCGCAAATCGTTGGTATGTCCAAAACGGTTATCGACTATGTTTTGAACTTATCCAGGTATCAGATCACATTTGACTTGACAAGCTATGAGATCGATGTACTCAAAATGATTCGTGACAACACGGACGATACTTATTTGAAAGCTGCCGTGGCGGAAGTGATCGGTTATCAGCAAAATGCAATGTCCAGAACGCTGGTTGAAGCCATTCAGCTGGCTGAATTCTCTGTGGAGATCATTTTTGATGTGGCGGTGTCTGCACTTTGGTCTGCCATATCGGCACCGATTGCCGGATTGAATCTGATTTATAAGGGCACCAAAGCTGCGGTCGATGCCTGGTTGGCAACGGATGATATTATTTCCGCATATTATTCTATTGCAGCCTTGGATTCATTTGAAACAACGCTTCGCAGCTGTATGGAGTCTTTGCGTACTCAGTTTCAAAACAGTGCAACGGCAGAGAATGCAGAACGATTTATGGCTGCCATTGGATTTTACGAAAAATCGGCGCTTTTGGGGTGCGATTATGTGGAAAAGGTTTTGGACGCGCAGTACAAAAAAGCCGCTTGGAGTTTGATTTTCAAAAGCGAAAATGAAATGATGGACCGTTACAACGCAGTGGAAAACTATCGTTCCGTGGTCTCTAATGCTTTTACTTCTATTGAAGATTCCGTCAATTCTCTGTATGTAAAAAAGTATTTTCCAGACTATGATAATTTGCTTTCCCTCACTGATCAAAGCGGAAAATATGTGCCTATTACCGGCCTTTCCTGCACGGATGGAGAAGTGACTTTGGCAGTCAACGAAAATCGATATTTGTCTGTGTCTTATACGCCGACAAATACAACGGAAACCCAGTTAAACTACACTTGCACAGATCCAAGTATTGCCACGGTAGATGCATGTGGGTTTATTACCGGTGTGGTCGAGGGTACCACTTCGGTTACGATCTGTTCTGCAGCAGATGATAGCTTGTCTGTAACCGTGCCGATCACCGTTAGCGGTGTGTATGATCCGGTTACCGGTAAGACTTCTTATACAGACGCGGATGGTAATCAGACTGAAGTTACAGACGCACATTATAAAGACTATACTTATTCTGTTTCCAATGGCGCTGCGACCATTACCAAATATACCGGCAATGCACGAAATCTGTATGTGCCGTCCACATTGGGCGGTTATCCTGTAAAGCGCATAGGAGAGGGTGCTTTTGCAGGCTGCAATTTTGAAACTGTATCATTACCCAGCCGATTGGAAATAATGGATGCATATGCGTTTCAAAACTGTGTGCGCTTGAATAGCATAACATTACCGGAAACACTGACGAGTATTGGTCCCTACGCATTTGAAAATTGTACAAGGTTGAGTAGCGTAACTTTGCCGGAGAGCTTAACCAAAATGTACGCTCGTGTGTTTAACGGTTGCACGCAATTGAAAAGTTTGACTATTCCGCAGTATGTTACGCAGATGGATAGTATGTGGAGTGGCAGATATGTTTCTTGCTTAGCGGGAAGCAGTTTGGAAATGGTTGTGTTTGAGGGCGGCAGAGACCGCATACCGGATCGTGCTTGCACAGATGCTGCACAACTAAAAAAAGTTGTAATACCGGCCAGTGTACAGAAGATTGGTAGTTATTCATTTCAGGGTTGCGCCAAATTAACCGAAGATGGTATTACGATACCTGACACCGTGACCGCTATTGGAGAGGGTGCTTTTGCAGGTTGCAATTTTGAAACTGTATCATTACCCAGCCGATTGGAAATAATGGATGCATATGCGTTTCAAAACTGTGTGCGCTTGAATAGCATAACATTACCGGAAACACTGACGAGTATTGGTCCCTACGCATTTGAAAATTGTACAAGGTTGAGTAGCGTAACTTTGCCGGAGAGCTTAACCAAAATGTACGCTCGTGTGTTTAACGGTTGCACGCAATTGAAAAGTTTGACTATTCCGCAGTATGTTACGCAGATGGATAGTATGTGGAGTGGCAGATATGTTTCTTGCTTAGCGGGAAGCAGTTTGGAAATGGTTGTGTTTGAGGGCGGCAGAGACCGCATACCGGATCGTGCTTGCGCAAATGTTTCCAGTCTAAAAACCGTTGTGATTCCGGCCAGTGTGCAGGAATTCGGGAATTATGTATTTGATAACAGTACGGCCGTATCCATTCACGGCTACGCCAATACCACTGCACAAACTTATGCAGAGAACCACAGCATTTCCTTTGTGACTTTAGACTGCGCGCACACCAATACGAAGACCAAATATGCATATTCTTCCAATGCTTGTAATGACGGATATACCGGTGATGTTTATTGCGTAGACTGCGGCCTTTTGCTGCAGCAAGGCAAGACGATAGCGGCAACGGGTCATCGCTATATAAAGGTTAGCGAAACACCGGCCACTTGTACAGAGGCAGGCGTGATCAAATATATGTGTTCCGGTTGCAAGCAGAGCTATGAAGTTCTGATCCCTGCCACGGCGCACGATTATCAAAGTGAAGTGGTGGCGGCCACTTGCAGTCAGTCCGGTTATACGCAATACACCTGTACGGTGTGCGGGTACAGCTATCGCGCGGATTACACGCAGCCCGGGGCACACAGCTTTGTAAAGACGACGGTAGCGGCGACTTGTACCGCAGCCGGATATGATTGCTACACTTGCAGCGTTTGCGGCAGTGCGTACACCACCGGGTTCACTGCGCCGCTGGGGCATGATCTGCAGGTGATCCAGACCGATGACCAGTCGGAGAGTAACGGACACATTTTTGAATACCTGCGCTGTGCGCGGTGCATGGACACGGCAACAGATACCATTCGTACCACCCATGTCACCGACGCAAGCGGCCATTATGTGTGGAAAGCCGGTTGTTATCAGGATCAGGTGGTACAGGCCGGGGATTGCACGCACAAAGAGATTGTGCGTCGCGTTTGTACAGTGGAGGATCCAACCGGTACCGGCACCTGTGCGGCTGAGGCGTGCACGGAGCACATGGCGCCTGGGCATCATGTGGAGCAGTGGACGGTTACTGTGGATCCCACCTGCTCTACTGACGGCTTGCGCACCGGCAGCTGCACTGTCTGTGGGGAAGAAGTACAGCAGGCGATTGCGGCGGCGCCGGAATACGGGCATATCTTCCAATACAGCGGAGCGGAACCGGGCGTTTGCATTTATACCTGCACACGGTGCGGAGTAACAGAACGCCGCCGAGCCGATGTGGTGGAGGCTCAATTCTTTGATCACATGGGTGCGGCAGACAAGAGCGCGCTGGGATATGTGTACGATCTGAATCAGGACGGCGTCATCAATCTGCGCGATTATGTGCTGTTGCAGCGGATTGCTGTGGGCGGCACAGAATAAGACAAACAAGGCCGGGACGACTCATTTGTCCCGGCCTTTTGCATAAGAAAAAGGAAACCGCGTGTAGGTATACACGCGGTTTTGCTTCTTTTTGGGTTATGCGTTTTTCTTGAGGGCTCTTTCCAGCCAAACGGCACCCAGATCCAGCGCATTGAACAGGCCGGTCTTTTCGCTCTTTTTGACCACCTGCTCTTTGGGCGAGATCTGCTCGTCCGTATTCAGCAGCTGAATAATTACTTTGTCGGCAATAGTTTGATCGCCCTGCTTCTTCTCGCTCTGCACCTTCAGGCACACAACGAATGGGTCGGCCATGCTGCCGTAGTAAATGGTGTTGCCGCAGCGTACCAGCGGTCTGCCTTTGTATTCCAAGAATTCGCCTTTCTTCGCCAAGGGAACGCCTCCTTTGTTTTAATCTAAGTAGGACTTTACCATAGCGGCCAACAACTCATCCCGGTCGATCCGGCGGATCAGGCTGCGGGCGTTGTTGTGGGTGGTGATGTAGGTGGGATCCTCAGACAGCAGATAGCCTACGATCTGGTTAATGGGATTGTACCCCTTTTCCCGCAGGGCGTCAAACACCTGGGTTAAGGTATCCTTCATAACATCCTCTTTTTCATCACCGATTCTAAATGTCATGGTCTTATCTGTCACGGTAAAGTCACCTCCGTACACATCATTATATACATTTTTTGAAATAATTACAATATTAAAATGCAAAAATTCCAATATTCCGGTTAAATTACCGGGCAGTTGTCCGTTTTTTCGGTCAACTCCGCAGGCTGATGCCCATTTTGTCCAGGGCTTTGACCACCCGCTTCATGGCAGCGTCGGCCTCATCATCGGTGAGGGTACGGTCGTGCGCGCGCATACGAATGTTGAACGCCACGCTCTTTTTGCCCTTTTCAATCTGCTCGCCCTGATACACATCAAACAGCTTGACGCTCTCCAGGGTCTTGCCTACGGCCTCGCCGATGGCGCGCTGTAACTTCAGCACCGGGATCTCCTTGTCGCATACAAAGGCCAGGTCCCGGTTGCTGGCCGGGTACTTGGGCAGGGGCTTGTGGGTGCGGGTGCCGCTTTCGTTCTCATAAGCGGTGTTCACATCCAGCTCCGCCAGATAAACCCGGGTGCCAATGGCGTAGTTCTCTGCCACGGTGGGGTGCACTTCGCCCAGGGTAGCCAGCACCTTGCCGTTCATGGTGAATGCGGCGGTACGGCCCGGGTGGAAGGTGGGGTTATCTTTTACCGGCTCCACATCGTAGTGATCCACATGCAGGCAGTCCAGCAGCTTCTCCACAATGCCTTTCAGTGCAAAGAAGTCTGCGCCGCCTCCGTACATACCGATGGTGACCTTTTGACTCTCAATGGGCAGTTTGTCCGGGGTGGTGGGGGTGTAAACGGTGCCCATCTCGTACATACAAGCGGCCTCCGTCTTGTGGTTGTAGTTAAAGGACAGCACATCCAGCATAGAGGGCAGGATGGTGGTGCGCATAATGCTGGTGTCCTCGCCCAGGGGATTTAGGATTACAATGGAGTTGCGCAGTTCGCTGTCCGGGGGCAGACAGATCTTGTCATAAGCTTTGGGGCTGATAAAACTAAAGGTGGATACCTCGGTGCAGCCGCAGGCCAGCAGCGTGTTGCCCAGCTTGCGCTCAAAGGACTGGCGGTGGGTCAACTTGCCGTTGGCAGCGCCTTGCAGCATGTGATTGGGAATGTTGTGGAAGCCGTAGAACCGGGCCACTTCTTCCGCCAGGTCTGCCAGGTGCTCAATATCGTTGCGAAATGTGGGCGCATAGACCTTGCCGTCGCGCACATCAAAGTCGATCTTCTTCAAAATATCGATCATCTGTTGCTCGCTGAGATCAAAGCCGATGAACCGATTGATCCACTGGTAGTCCCAGTCCACGGTGACCTGTTCTTTGACTTTCTTGCAGCAGTCCACCACGCCGTCTACCACATCGCCGGCGTCCAGCAACTGTACCAGTTGAAGGGCACGCTTTAAGGCGCGCATGGTTTGGTTGGGATCCAGCTCTTTCTCGTACCGGGCAGAGGCCTCGGTGCGCATACCAAGCGCCTTGGCGGTGCGGCGCACGCAGGTGCCGTTAAAGCAGGCGGACTCAAATACGATGGTGGTGGTGTCGTCCATAATACCGCTGTATTCGCCGCCCATTACGCCGGCAACGGCCACAGGTTTCTCCGTATCGGCAATCACCAGCATATTCTCCGTCAGCTCCCGGGTCTCGCCGTCCAGGGTGGTGATGGTCTCGCCGGCCTTGGCGTTACGCACATTCACTGTGTTGCCCACCAGGTAACGCAGGTCAAAGGCGTGCATGGGCTGGCCGTACTCCAGCATCACATAGTTGGTAATATCTACAATGTTGCTGATGGGGCGCACGCCGCAGGCGCGCAGTCGCTCCCGCAGCCAGCGGGGTGACTCCTTGACCCGCACATTCTCTACTACAGCGCCGGTGTAACGGTAGCACTTTTCACCGTCTTCAATATGCACTTGCAGCAGGTCGTTTACATTGCCGTGGCCGGGCTTCACTTCCGGCTCCGGCAAGGTGAAAGGCCGGTCAAAGGTGGCTGCTGCCTCACGGGCCAAACCGGTTACGGACAGGCAGTCGCACCGGTTGGAGGTGATCTCAAACTCAACGCAGGTGTCGTCATAGCCGATGGCTTTGTGAATATCCATGCCCAGGGTCTTGTCGCAGTCGTCCCCCAGTACAAAAATACCGTCAGCGCAGGCGTAAGGGAAGTCGTTTTGGGTCAGACCCAGTTCGTCAAAGGAGCACAGCATACCGGCAGAAGCAACTCCCCGCAGCTTGCCCTTTTTGATTTTTTCTAACTTATGGTCTTTGCGGTTGATCACCGTAGCACCCACCAGTGCCACCGGCACAATGTCCATGGGCTTTAAGTTCTGGGCGCCGGTGACGATTTGCAGCGGCTGATCGTCGCCTACGGACACTTGGCACACCCACAGGTGGTCGGAGTCCGGGTGTTTCTCCATAGAAAGTACCTGACCCACAACTACATTCTCAATGGCACTGCCTTCCACTTCATACCCCTCCACCTTGGAGCCGGACAGGGTCATTTCGTCGCAAAAGGTCTTGTTGTCAATATCGGTTAGGTCCACATAATCGTTGGCCCATTTTCTGGATAAAATCATATTTGCACCTCCTTAAAACTGGGACAGAAAACGCATATCGTTCTCATACAGCAAACGCATATCGTCAATGTTAAAGCGGAACAGCACCAGCCGCTCCAGGCCTACGCCAAAGGCAAAGCCGCTGTATACATCCGGGTCTACGCCGCCGTTTTTCAACACCTTGGGGTGCACCATGCCGCCGCCGAGGATCTCGACCCAGCCTTCGCCCTTGCAGAAGGGACAGCCCTTGCCGCCGCACTTAAAGCAGCTGACGTCAATTTCGCAGCTGGGCTCCGTAAAGGGGAAGTGGTGGGGACGCAGGCGGATTTTTGTATTCTCGCCGTACAGCCGTTTGGCAAAGGTCTCCAGCGTGCCTTTCAGGTCTGCCATGGTAATGCCCTTGTCCACCACTAAGCCCTCGATCTGGTGGAACAGGGGAGAGTGGGTGGCATCTACCGCGTCGGAGCGGAATACACGGCCCGGGGCAATGATTCGAATGGGGGGCTGCGTTTTTTCCATCACACGGATCTGTACCGGAGAAGTTTGGGTTCGCAGTACGATGTTGTCATTGATATAAAAGGTGTCCTGGGTGTCTCTGGCCGGGTGGTCTTTGGGGATGTTCAGTGCCTCAAAGTTGTAGTAGTCGTACTCCACCTCCGGGCCCTCGGCAATGTCAAAGCCCATGCCCATAAAGATGTCCTTGATTTCGTCCAGAACGATGGACAGCGGGTGCTTGTAGCCGATCTGGGGCAGGGTGCCGGGCATGGTCACATCCAGGGTTTCCTCAGCCAGCCGCTTCTCCTGGGCTGCCTTCTTGATCTCTGCGGACTTGTTGGCGATGGTGTCCTCAATGTCCTTGCGAATTTCGTTTGCCAGTTGGCCGATCACCGGGCGCTCCTCGGCAGACAGCTTACCCATCTGCTTCAGAATAGCGGTCAGCTCGCCCTTTTTGCCCAAGTACTGAATACGGGCTTTTTCCAGCTGTTCGGCGCTGTCAAAGGAGGCCAGTGCTTCTTTGGCGGCCCGGCGGATTTGTTCCAGTTGTGCTTTCATCTTCGTATCCTTTCTTTCATTCTGTATTGCTCGCGGCAGTGTGCAAATAAAAAACGACTTGCCCCGTTCGTATAGGGACAAGTCGGAATTACCTGCGGTACCACCCTGTTTTTTGCAAGTTGGCAAGTGCCAATCGGAGCAAACACTCTTTGAGCCTGATAACGGTGCTCACACCGTTCTTGCCTACTGTGGTTCAGCAAAACCGCTCGGAAGGGAACTTCACGCAGGCTGCTGTGCTGCGGCTCTCAGCCGGGACCGCAACTCTCTAAACAGCAGGGGGAGCGCTACTTTTCTTCGTCATAGCGTTTGAATTTGCCTATATTATACAATAGACCGTCGCATTTTGCAACCCTGTTTTTTGCACAGAAAAAGCGCCCGGACTTGCCGAGCGCCTTTGGGTTTCGTTTTGTTTTTATTTCTCGTCCTTGTCGTCCTTCTTCTTTTTGGAAAAGGCTTTGTTCAGCCCATAGGTGACAAGAATGATCACGCCGATCACGATAAAGATGCCGATCATACCGAAGAGCATATCCGGCAGGGTGGTTTTCCAGGACTGGGCGTTGATGGCCATGGTAACCACAGCCAGCAGAGAAGCAAATAAAGTCTGCATATCATATCCTCCTTACGATACCAAGGTCAGGATCAGGCCGCCGGCAATAACGGAGGCGATCTGGCCGGAAACATTGACGCTGATGGAGTACATCAACAGGAAGTTCTGCGGGTCCTCTTTCAGGCCCATTTGGTTGACCACACGCCCGCTCATGGGGAATGCGGAGATACCGGCTGCACCGATCATGGGGTTGATTTTCTTCTCCTTGGGCAGGAACAGATTGATGAATTTGGCAAACACTACGCCGCCTACGGTATCAAAGATGAAGGCAACCAGACCCAGACCCAGGATCATCAGGGTCTGCCAGGATACAAAGTCCTGATAGTGCATTTTGGCAGCGACGGTCAGACCCAGCAGAATTGTAATAATGTTGGCAAAGGCGTTCTGCGCCGTCTCAGACAGCTGGTTGAGCACGCCGCACTCGCGGATCAGGTTACCAAACATCAGGAAGCCTACCAGTGCAACGGATTTAGGCGCCACCAAACCGGCAACGGCAGTTACCACGATGGGGAACACAATCTTGGTGGTTTTGCTTACATCGCCTGCATGGTACTTCATACGGATCAGGCGCTCTTTCTTGGAAGTTACAGCCTTGATCACCGGCGGCTGGATAATGGGCACCAGTGCCATATAAGAGTACGCAGCCACCATAATGGCGCCCAGATACTTGGAATGCAGTGTATTGGCCACAAAGATGGAAGTGGGGCCGTCGGCAGCGCCGATAATGGCGATGGACGCAGCGTCGTTAATATCAAAGAAGAAACCGGCCACAAAGAAAGTGAAGAAAATACCGAACTGGGCGGCTGCACCGAAGAGCATCAGCCACGGGTTCTTCAGCAGCGGGCCAAAGTCGATCATGGCGCCGATACCGATAAACAGCAGCAGCGGGAACAGCTCGTTGGCAATGCCTGCATCAAACAGTACGGATATGGGGCCTTCCTCCGCCCCGGGTTGGGTAATGGCGCCGCTGAGGGGCAGATTCACCAAAATGGTGCCGAAGCCCATGGGCAGCAGCAGGGTGGGTTCCATTTCCTTCTTAATGGCAAGGTAGACCAGCACGCCGCCAACCACCCACATCACGATCATACGGGGATCAATGTTGCCGAAGTTGGAGAACAGCGCTGCAAATTCATGCAATGGATTCATGTACAGTACCTCCGTTTTTTGGACTTTGACTATTATAATGTATTAGGCAATAGGTTGTCAATGATTTGTATCGATTTTGTAAACAAATCGTGTCCTTTGCTTTGTCGGCGCGCACCACTATCCGGTGGGGTGGCGCTTTTGCGGTGCACCATAGCTTGTGTCAAGCGCTTTTTTCGTAAATTTTGTTGCAAAAAATATGCAGAGAGCGGTTGACAAGGCGGCCCGGTTTTAGTATAATACCCCTTGCTGTAAAGAGCTTTCACTTTACAGCACAAGAGACTAAGAAAGGGGAGGGCGTCCTTGGCCAAGAATTTGGAAGTTTCTTTTTTGCTGGATTTTTACGGCGAAATGTTGACCCAAAAGCAGCACGATTTTTTGGTGTATTATTATGACGAGGACCTTTCGCTTTCTGAGATCGCAGAGAATGAGGGCATTACCCGCCAGGGCGTGCGCGATGCCATCAAGCGGGCGGAGAACCAGCTGTTTGAGATGGAGAGTCGCTTGGGTTTGGCTAAGAAGTTCGAGACCCTGAAGAAGGGACTGGAAGAAATCGAGCAGTGCGCCGAGGCCATTAATGCGTATAATCTGTCGCACACACTGTCCCGGGAGATCAACGACAATGTGGCCCGGATCAAGGCCCTGACCGCTTATCTTTGCGAATGATAAAAAGAACGGAAGTGTAGAACTTGGCATTTGAAGGGCTCAGCGAACGGCTGGAAAATTCATTTAAAAAGCTGCGTGCCAAGGGCAAGCTTACAGAGTCCGATGTAAAGGAAGCTATGCGCGAGGTGCGTATGGCGCTCCTGGAGGCGGATGTCAACTATAAGGTGGCCAAGGAGTTCACCGCCAAGGTGACCCAGCGTGCCATCGGTGCGGATGTGATGGAGTCCCTGACCCCCGGCCAAATGGTCATCAAGATCGTCAACGAGGAGTTAACGGAGTTGATGGGCGGCACGGAGTCCCGGTTGGCCATTGCCAATCACCCGCCGACGGTTGTGATGATGTGCGGCTTGCAGGGCAGCGGTAAAACCACCCATTCTGCCAAATTGGCAAAGAAGTTGAAGAAAGAAGGGCACCGACCCTTGCTGGTGGCCTGCGATGTGTACCGGCCCGCAGCCATTAAGCAGTTGCAGGTGGTAGGCGCCCAGGTGGATGTGCCTGTGTTTGAAATGGGCACGGAGAACCCGGTGACCATTGCCGGCGAGGCAGTAAAGTACGCGCGGGATCACGGCAACGACTATGTGCTGCTGGATACCGCCGGTCGTCTGCATGTGGACGAGGCGCTGATGGCGGAGCTGCAAAACATTCGCTCCACTGTTCACCCGCACGAGATTTTGCTGGTGATCGACGCCATGACCGGTCAGGACGCTGTGAATGTGGCCAAGAGCTTTAACGAGGCATTAGGCATTGACGGCGTGATTCTGACAAAGCTGGACGGTGACACCCGCGGCGGTGCGGCGCTGTCTGTGCGCGCCGTGACCGGCAAGCCGATTAAATTCATCGGCACCGGCGAAAAGCTGGACCAGCTGGAGACTTTCCACCCCAGTCGTATGGCCTCCCGTATTTTGGGTATGGGCGATGTGCTCTCCCTCATTGAACGGGCAGAGATGAGCCTGGACGAGAAAAAGGCGGCAGAGCTGGAACGCAAGCTGGCGAAGAATAAATTTGATCTGAACGATCTTTTGGATCAGTTCGACCAGATCGAGCGCATGGGCTCCCTGCGTGACACCATTAAGATGCTGCCCGGTATCGGCTCCAAGATTAAGGACGAGGACATTGACGAGGACGCGTTTAACCGCTTCCGCTCCATTATCTACTCTATGACCGTGGAGGAGCGCACCAAGCCGGAGATCATTAATCCTTCCAGAAAGCGGCGTATCGCCGCCGGCTGCGGTATGCAGGTGGAGGATGTGAACCGGCTGCTGTCCCAGTTTAAGCAGATGCAAAAGATGGTCAAACAGTTCGGCGGCGGCAAAGGCGGCCCCAAGATGAGTAAGAAAATGCGCCGCATGATGAGCCAAAACCCGGAGATGGCCCAGCGTATGATGGGCAAAAACGGCGGCTCTAACCCCTTTGGGTTCTAACTTTATCTATTGCCAAAAGCATTTTGGTTATATAAATTCATTATTACTTATTTTTACGGAGGTAACAAAAATGGCAGTAAAAATCAGACTGCGCCGCATGGGCGCAAAGAAGGCACCGTTCTATCGTGTAGTTGTGGCAGATTCCAGATATCCCCGCAACGGTCGCTTCATTGAGGAGATCGGCACTTACAACACCATGGTGGATCCCGCTGAGGTGAAGATCGACGGCGAGAAGGCAAAGAAGTGGATCGCTAACGGCGCACAGCCCACTGACACTGTGAAGGCTATTCTGAAGAAGGAAGGCATTTTATAATTAGTTCTTTGCCCGTTTGCAAGAACTAATATGGAGGTGTTTTCTTGGAAGAACTATTGGTAGCCATCACCCGTGGTTTGGTGGATCAGCCGGACGCTGTCACGGTGGAGGTGGATCAGCCGGACGAAGAGGGCGTGATCGTGTATCACCTGCATGTTGCAGAGAGTGATATGGGTCGGGTCATCGGCAAGCAGGGCCGTATTGCAAAGGCCATCCGCGTGGTTATGCGCGCTGCCGCCACCCGCTGCGACGAGAAAATTTCGGTGGAGATCGACTGATCAAAAGCGTAAACAAAAAGGACCTGTGCATCGGCACGGGTCCTTTTTTATGCTGTGAATTCCATACTGTAAAGCGTCTTTTTTGCCGTTCTGGACGATAAAATCGGCAATGTATTCCGGGCGCTGTATTTCTGCTTTGACTTTACAGGTAGGCTTAGGTATAATGGAATAGCAAAACTTGACATACAGGGGGAATACCGATGTATAAAACATTAACCGGGGACTGGCGTTTTCGCCGGGCGGATCAGGGCGACTGGATGCCGGCCAAGGTGCCGGGCTGCAATTTTTTAGACCTGATGGCAGCCGGCAAGATCCCGGACCCGTTTGTGGGTATGAACGAAAAAGAAGTAGGCTGGGTGGGCCACGCCGACTGGGTATACGAAAAGCAGTTTACCGTAACGGCGGAAGAATTACAAGCGGACGCAGTGTACCTGCGCTGCGATATGCTGGACACCATCTGCGATGTGATGCTTAACGGTCACCGGGTGCTGCAAGGCAAAAACTGCTTTGTGCCTTACCGGGTGCCGGTCAAAGAACGCTTGCAGGTAGGGGAGAACGCCCTGACCATTCGCTTTTATTCACCGGTGGAGTATGTGAGCGCGGCATACAAAAAGTGTATGACCCCTGTGAACTCCAACGGGCAGAACGGCATTGTTCATATTCGTAAACCCCAGTGCCACTTTGGCTGGGATTGGGGTCCGGTGCTGCCGGTGAGCGGTATTACCGAGGAAATCGGGCTGGATTTTGTGGATACGGCCCGGGTGGCGCAGCTTTCCGTGCGCCAGCAGCTGCAGGGAGATGGGGCGGTGGTTACCGTCAAAGCCCAAGTGGAGCAGTACGGTGACTGTACCTGCACCTTGCAGGTGACCTGCCCGGACGGCACAGTGCTGACGGAAAAAGACACCGAGGCTGTGTTCAAAATTGAAAAGCCGGAGCTGTGGTGGACCCGGGAGCTGTCCGGCAAGGATCGCCAGCCCCTGTACACGGTATCGGCGGTGCTGACGGCGAAAGAGAAAGAACTGGACCGGGTGGAAAAGCGTGTGGGTCTGCGCACCATTGAGCTGAACCGGGAGCGGGATCCATACGGTATGAACTTCCAGTTCCGGTTGAACGGCGTGCCCCTGTTTATCAAAGGCTCCAATTTGATCCCGCCGGACAGCTTTATTACCCGCTTTGATGACAAAAAGTTAGAGGCACTGCTGGATGCTGCACAGTTTGCCAACCTGAATATGCTGCGGGTGTGGGGCGGCGGTTACTATGCATCCGACGCATTTTATGACGCCTGCGACCGGCGGGGGCTTCTGGTGTGGCAAGACTTTGGCTTTGCCTGCCAGGCGTACCCCTTCTTCCTGCCGGAATTCCTGGAGAATGTAAAGACCGAGGTGCACGCCCAGGTGCAGCGGCTGTGCCACCACCCCAGCTTGGCGGTGTGGTGCGGCAATAACGAGATCGAGGATATGCACATGGCCTGGGTGCACATGCAAAAGTATGTGCAGTGGACGGAAAAATTCTTTTACGAGATCCTGGAGCCGGAAATTCGGGTGGAGGATCCGGACACGCCCTACACCCCCGGTTCGCCGGTGGGCATTGCCCATAATGAGGGCGTTTACAGCGACAATGTAGGCGACACCCACCTGTGGGGCGTGTGGCACGGCTTGCAGCCTATGCAGTATTACCGCAAACGAATGACCCGCTTTTGCAGCGAATTCGGCTTTGAGAGTCTGCCGGATGCCAAGGCCATTCGCCAGTACGCAAAGCCTGGGGATTACGCCCTGAACAGCCCGGTATTTAACCTGCACCAAAAGTGCGCCAGCGGCAACGACAAAATGGTGTATTATATTGCTTCTCGTTTCCATTTGCCCCGGCGGTTTTGGGATTATATCTATCTGTCCCAGGTGACCCAGGATACCTGCATTGCAGACGCCACCGAGCACTGGCGCCGCCACAAGGGGCAGTGCAACGGGGCTATGTACTGGCAGTTTAACGACTGTTGGGGTGTGTGCTCCTGGTCCAGTCTGGACTACTACGGCAATTACAAGGCACTGCAATACGGCGCACGGCGGTTTAACGCGCCTTTGTCCGTGTCGGTAGAGGACAGCAAGGAACGGTTCGATGTGTATGTGCTCAACGACCTGAACGCTCGACAGACGGTGACGGTGGAGTACGAACTGTTCGACTTTGTTACCGGTACGCTGGAGAAAGAGGAAAAGAAGCTGTTGTTGCCGCCGGTGGAGAATGCGGTGGCCTTTTCCCGGGAAATGGCGCCCCTGCGCAAAAAGTATGATCTGCGCCGCACCGGTTTAGCGGTGCGGCTGGTGCGAAACGGCACCTGCCTGCAACAAAAGACGGTGCTTTTCGACCAGGAAAAGCGCTTGCAGCTGCCCGGCGCCAAGCTGCACACCAAGGTGGAGATCCAAAAAGACCAACTGTGCCTGACGGTGACCACCGACCGGTTTGCCCGGCTGGTGCATCTAGAGAGCAGCCGCACTTCGTTACCCTTTAGCGACAACTATTTTGATCTGTTGCCCGGTCAAAGCCATACGGTGACTCTGGCGGCAGACCCGGACTGCACCCTGCGCGAACTGGCGGAGAGTATTCGGGTCAAGAGCCTGAGCGACGTGCCCTTCGACCGGGATCCGCTGCACGCAGCGGCCAAGCGGATCAAGGTGTATCTGTCGCCCGTCAACATTGGCAATGCCATTCACCACGGCAAGTTGAGCAAGGATATTGAGCTGTAAAGAAGCCGGCTATCCGGAAAAACAGCAGAAGAAAAGCCAAAAAAAGAGAAGTGCAAACAAAATTAGCAAAAGCGGTGCCGTGGGGCGCCGCTTTTTGCGCCGGTTTGACAATCGGCGGCCATTTGCATATAATAAATGCAGCAAAAAAAAGAAACGGAGCCGCTATGAAACAGTATTTGGAAGTTGGACTGCTAAACAATACCCACGGTGTCCGCGGGGAGATGAAACTCACCCTGTGGTGTGACGATTTGGACTACTTGCGCCGCTTTCAGGTGTTGTATTTGGATCCGGAGGGGCAGCACCCGCTGCATGTAACATCCCTGCGCCCCCAAAAGCAGGGGGCCATTATCCGTTTTGCGGAGATCACCTCTATTGAACAGGCAGAGACCATCAAGGGCAAGGTACTGTACGGCGACCGGGCAGACGGTAAGCTGCCGGAGGGGCGCACCTATATTCAGGATCTGTTGGGGTGCCTGGTGATAGATGCAGACAGCGGCACCGCGTATGGCACGATTGCCGATGTGCAGAACTACGGCTCCTGCGATATTTACGATGTGCAGAAGGGCAAGGCGCACACACTGGTGCCGGCCATTGACGATGTGGTGGTGGAGAAAGATGTAGCCGCCGGGGTGGTAAAGATCCGCCCCATGAAAGGACTTTTTGATGCGGATTGATATTATGACCCTGTTCCCGGACATGTGCCGCGCCGTGCTGGACGAGAGCATTGTGGGCCGGGCACGCAAAGCCGGGAAAGTGGAGATCGAGGCTACGGATATTCGGGCCTATACAGAGAATAAGTACAGAAATGTGGACGATACACCCTACGGCGGCGGTATGGGTATGGTGATGCAGACCCAGCCGGTATATGACTGCTACCAAGCGATTTGCCAGCGGGCGGGGGATGTGCCCCACCATTTGATTTATCTGACCCCCCAGGGCAAGACCCTGACCCAGCAGCGGGTCAAAGAACTGGCAGGTATGGAGCATCTGGTGCTGCTGTGCGGCCATTATGAGGGCATTGACGAGCGGGTGATTGAGGAGTTGCAGCCGGAGGAGATCAGCGTAGGGGACTATGTGCTCACCGGCGGTGAGCTGCCGGCGCTGGTGCTGGCGGACAGTGTAACCCGCCTGCTGCCCGGCGTGCTGTCTGACGCAGCCTGCTTTGAGGAGGAGAGCCATTATAACAGCCTGCTGGAGTACCCCCAGTACACCCGACCGCCGGTATGGCGGGGCCGAGAGGTGCCGGAGGTGCTGCTTTCCGGGCACCATGCCAACATTGCCAAGTGGCGGCGGCAGCAGTCCTTGCAGCGCACCTTGGAGCGGCGGCCGGATCTCTTGGAACGAGCGGATTTGACAAAAGCGGACAAGAAGATTTTGGAAACGCTGAAAGCAAATAAAATTCTGTGAATTTTGCACAAATGGAGTGAAAAAATTTTGTGCCTAATTAACAATACAGACGAAGTTTGCCCCAAGGCGTTGACCGAACGGACTTTAATGGTATAATATATAAAGTACTGGGGTCGAGACGGCTTTCGACCCGAATCCATAAAATGTGTATTTGAGTTAAGCGAGGTAATCACTATGTTCGTGAAAGATGTTAAGGTGGAAAATCAGGTTGGCCTGCATGCACGTCCCGCCACTTTCTTTATTCAGAAGGCAAATGAGTACAAGTCCTCTATTTGGGTAGAGAAGGAAGAGCGCCGCGTGAACGCAAAGAGCCTGTTGGGCGTGCTTTCTCTCGGTATTATGGGCGGCACGGATATCCGCATCATCGCCGACGGTTCCGATGAGGAAGAAGCTGTGGAGGGTCTGGTAGCCCTGGTCAAGAGCGGCTTTACCGAGTAACGGCCACACAATACGAACAGCGTATGCGGAGAATTCTTTTCTCCGCATTTTTTTATGGTGATCTGCATTGACTGAGAAAGAACTGCGTAGAAAAGCAATGGCACTGCCCACCACTCCGGGCGTGTACATTATGAAGGATAAAAACAAAAAGATCATTTATATCGGCAAGGCCAAGGCGTTAAAAAACCGGGTGTCTTCCTACTTTGGCTCCCACACCAACCACACCTTAAAGGTGATCCGTATGGTGGAGCACGCCGATGATTTTGATTATATCCTGTGTGACAGCGAGTTTGAGGCGCTGGTGCTGGAGTGTTCGCTGATCAAGCAGCACCAGCCCAAGTACAATATCCTTTTGAAGGACGATAAGGGGTATAATTATATCAAGATTACCCCACCGCCGTTCTCTAAGATCAGCGAGTGCAAGCAGATGACGGAGGACGGCAGCAGCTACTTAGGGCCGTACACCTCCGGTTATTCCGTGAAGCAGGCGGTGGAGGAGACCTTAAAGATTTACAAATTGCCCCGGTGCAATAAGCAATTTCCCCGAGATTACGGCAAGTCTCGCCCCTGCCTGAACGGCTTTATGGGTATTTGCTCCGCTCCTTGTGCCGGTCGGATCAGCAAGTCTGATTTTGCCGCCAATATTGCAGATGCAGTGGATTTTTTAAAGGGCGGCAGCGCCAAGGCAGTGAAGGAATTGACTGCCCGTATGCAGGCGTGCAGTGCGGCCATGGAATTTGAAGAGGCTGCCAAGCTGCGGGATCGGATCAAGGCCATTCGTAATTTGGACGAACGGCAAAAAGTCGTGTCCATCAATGTGCCGGAGGAGGACGTGTTTGCTCTGGTGATCGCCGGAAAAAAGGCTTGCTTTGAGGTGATCCGCTTTGAAAACGGTCGCCTGACAGACAGCGAGCACTGGCTACTGGATCCGCCGGAGGATCTGCCTGCCGCCCGCAGTGCACTGATCGAACGGTACTACTCTATGCGAGACCGGGTGCCTGCCCGGATCGCTTTGGACGGAGAGGTGGAGGACGAGGAACTGCTGCTTGCCTGGCTGGAGGATAAGCGAGGCAAAAAAGTCAGCCTGATCCACCCGCAAAAAGGGGAGCACTTGTCCATTGTGCAGTTGTGTATCAAGAACGCCAATGAGCATCTGGCGCAGAACGCCGGGCGCTTAGGGCGAGAGTTCGCCGCCCTGGAGGAGTTGGCGCAGCTGCTGGGATTGCCCCAGGCACCGGAATATATTGAGTCCTATGATATTTCTCACACCTTTGGAGCGGATAATGTGGCGGGTATGGTGGTGTTTCACAACGGCCGCCCCATGAAGAAAGCGTATAAAAAATTTGCCATTAAAGGCTTTGACGGCCAAAATGATGTGGGGTCAATGCAGGAGGTGCTGCAGCGGCGTTTTACCCATTACCGGGAGGATCCGGAGGATAGTACATTTAAGATCCTGCCGGATTTGATTTTGCTGGACGGCGGCGACGCTCAGGTGCATGCGGTGTTGCCGGTACTGGCCGGTATGCGTATTGATGTGCCGGTGTTCGGTATGGTCAAGGATAGCAAGCACCGCACCCGGGCCATTTCTACTGGCGGTGGTGAAATTCAAATCAACGCTAACCGTCAATCCTTCACCTTGGTGTCTTCCATTCAGGAGGAGGTGCACCGTTTTGCGGTCAGCTACCACCACCAAAAGCACAAAAAATCCGCATTCAATTCCACTTTATTGCAGATCGAGGGGATCGGCCCCGCCAAGGCAAAGGCATTGCTGAAGACGCTGAAAACCGTGACCGCCGTGCGGGAGGCTACCCAAGAGCAGCTGGCTGCCGTGCCCGGCATTTCCCGGGAAAATGCGAAGGCCGTTTATGCCTATTACCACGGTGAGACAGCGGCAAAATAAGCACTGCCATTTATTACAAATCGTAAAAATCCCGCCGGGCGACTTGACGAACGGTGCGGATGACTGTATAATGATAACCGTATAAAATTAAGGAATGTTGCACAATGATGCGAGTAATTACCGGTTCCGCACGGGGCAGACGGTTAGAGACCCTGCCCGGTGAAGATGTGACCAGACCTACAACAGAATCCGTCAAAGAGGCGTTGTTCTCTATGATCCAATTTGATATTGAGGGTCGCCGTGTGCTGGATCTGTTTGCCGGTTCCGGCCAACTGGGGATCGAGGCGCTGTCTCGCGGCGCCCGCAGTTGTACTTTTGTGGAGAACAACCGCGCCGCCAAGCAGGTGGTGGAGCGAAATTTGGCTCACTGCCGGCTGGAGGAGCAGGCGAATGTCGTCTTTTCCGACGCCCTGTCGTTCTTAAATCGCAGCGGGACCTATGATCTGGTGCTGCTGGATCCGCCTTACGGCAAGGGTATTTTGCAGCGGGTGCTGCCCGCATTGGTGCCCCGGCTGTCTGATGATGCCATGGTGGTGTGCGAGTCCGGGCGGGATGAGGAACTGCCGGCCCAGGTAGGCTCTTTTGTACTGGATCGGGAGCGTCGCCACGGCAAAACCAAGATCGCCCTGTATCTTCGCGGAAAGGACTTGGCAGAATGAAAACAGCCATTTGCCCGGGCAGCTTTGACCCGGTGACCCTGGGACATTTAGACATTATTGAACGCGCCGCCGGCCTGTTTGATCAGGTGACGGTGCTGGTGATGCAAAACAGTGCCAAGCAGGACAGCCTCTTTACCGTAGAGGAGCGTTGCCGGCTAATTCGCCGCTGCCTGCACGCAGAAAACATTCAAATTGATACTTATGACGGCCTGCTGGTGGATTATGCCAAGCAAACTGGTGCGGCCGCTGTGGTAAAAGGGCTGCGCGCTCTGTCTGATTTTGAGTACGAATTTCAGCAGGCGCTTACCAACAAAAGCCTGTGTCCGCAACTGGAAACGGTGTTTCTCACCGCCAAGGGGGAGAATATGTTTTTATCCTCCAGTATGGTGAAGGAAGTGTGCCGTCTGGACGGGGATATTTCCGCCTTTGTGCCCAAAGAAATTTTAGATGACATTATTGCAAGATGTAAAGGAGAGCGTTAAATATGACCAATACGGATATTTTGCTGGAAGACCTGGAGGATGTGCTGGACGATGCCACCTCTATGCCCATGACCAAAAAATCTTTGGTAGATGTGGACAAGATCAAGACCATTATTGAGGATATTCGACTGAATACCCCCCAGGAGACCAAGCAGGCTAAGGCCATTGTGGACTCCAGAAACAATATTTTGGACGAGGCCAAGAAAGAGGCAGCCAAGATTATCAGCGAGGCGCAGGCCCAGGCACGGGAACTGGTGGCTCGCGATCAGATCACCCAGAACGCCCAGAAAGAGGCGACGGAGATTATTGCCAAGGCCCACAGCGAGGGCGAGGCTTATGTAAAGCAGGCGCAGAACCAGGCCTCCGAGTTGCTGGGCAAAGCCACTACCCAGGCCAACGAGATGGTGACCACGGCACAGAATAAGAGCCGTGAGATGCTCACCGCCGTAAACAATTATGCAGACGACACCCTGCTGGAGATCGACGACTCTCTGTACAAAGCCCTGAGCGATGTGCGCCGTATTCGTCAGAACATTATGAACAGTCAGCACAGAAATACCTCTGCAAACGATAATCCGTAAGAAACGGCAACGGAGCACTCCCATCTATGTGGGTGCTCCGCTTTTTTTTTATTCATAAGTAAAGGAGTGCTTCTTTTGACCGCCATGACCACGATTTTATGGCTGACGGCCGTTGTTATTTTGGGCTGCGTTTTGTTTCAGCGCCTATCCGGCAAGGTGGGCGTTCCGGCGCTGCTCTTTTTTATTTTATTGGGTATGTTCTTTGGCACGGATGGCGTGGTGAAGATTCCCTTTGACAATTTTGAGCTGGCACAAAATGTGTGCTCCGTGGCACTGCTGTTTATTATGTTTTACGGCGGCTTTGGTACCAATGTGCGCTCGGCGCGACCGGTGGCCGCGCAGGCGGTGCTGCTGTCCTCTGTGGGCACGGTACTCACTGCCGGACTGGTGGGCGTGTTTTGCCACTTTGTGCTGGGGGTTGCCCTGTGGGAGAGCTTTCTGATCGGTGCGGTTATCAGTTCCACCGACGCGGCGTCCGTGTTTTCCGTGCTGCGCAGTCGGCACTTGAATTTGAAATATCATACCGCATCGCTGTTAGAGGTGGAGAGCGGCAGTAACGATCCGTTTTCGTATATGCTCACCACCATTGTGCTGTCTGTGATGCACGGTGGAAGCAGCGGCGGTCAATTCGCGGCCTTGCTGGCGGCGCAGATTGGCTATGGTGTGCTGTTTGGCGTGGTGTTGGCACTGGCGGCTCGATGGGTGCTGGGTCGCTTTCGCTTCTCTGCCGGGTTCGACGCGGTGTTTACTGTGGCAGTGGCGCTGCTGTCCTATGTGCTGCCGGAAATGCTGGGTGGTAACGGTTATCTCAGCGTATATCTGACCGGCATGATTCTGGGCAACAGCCGGATCCCCAACAAGTCCGGGCTGGTACACTTTTTTGACGCTGCCACGGCACTGATGCAAATGGTACTGTTCTTCCTGCTGGGGCTGCTGGCATTTCCGTCCCAGCTGCCGCGCATTGCGCCCCGGTCGCTGCTGATTGCCTTGTTTCTGACCTTTGTAGCCCGCCCGACAGTGGTGGCGCTGCTGCTTACGCCGTTTCGTGCGCCTCTTCGCCAGCAGCTGCTGGTGAGTTGGTCCGGTCTGCGTGGCGCGGCGTCCATCGTATTCGCCATTATGGCAACCATGCACCCGGCGGTGATGCAAAACGATGTGTTCCATATTGTGTTCTTTATTGTGCTGTTCTCTGTACTGCTTCAGGGTACTTGTTTGCCTCGAGTGGCGGCAAAGCTGGGCATGACCGACGACAGCGCCGATGTCATGAAAACCTTTACCGACTATGTGGATGAGGTACCGGTGCAGTTCATCCGCTTTTCTCTGCCGGAGGGGCACCCTTGGGCAGGGCAAGCTGTGCGTCAGGTGGTGCTGCCGCCGGCGTCCATTTTGGTATTAGTTCTTCGTGGAGATCGGCGGATCGTGCCGGATGGCAGCGTGCAGCTGCAGGCAGGAGATACTTTGATCCTGAGCGGCACGGCTGCGGGAGCGGTAGAGGGCGTGCATTTGTATGAAAAAACGCTGGATGCGGACAGCAGCTGGCTGGATCAGCCCTTATGCCGGATTCACACCGGCGATCGGCTGGTAATCCTGGTGCGCCGGGGTGGGCAGATTTTAATCCCGGACGGCGACACGGTGCTGCGTTTGGGGGATCGGTTGGTGATTAACGATCCGCAATCTAAATCATAAGCAGAAAAAGAAAGACGGTACAGTCGTTTGACTGTACCGTCTTTTTATGTTTTCTCAGATTGATTCACCGTCTGTGCGCTTGCGCTCTCGATCCACGATGTAGGCGTGTACCTTGTCAGCCAAGTCGCCGTACAGCTTGAACTTGCGCACAAAGACGATCAGCGCCAGCAGCACCAGAATGGGCGGCACGCCAAAGGCGATAAAGCCGATGGCCGTCTTGGTGGCGTCGTTAATGTGCGCAGTGACGATCTGCTGGTTGTAGTGCATCAGACCCAGACCGCCAAACAGAATGATGGTCTGAATGGTGTAGGCCATCTTCTGCAAAAAGCCTTTCATAGAGAAAGTGATGCTTTCGTTGCGCTCACCGTTCTTGTATTCGCCGTAGTCCACAATATCTGCCAGGAAGATGGTCTGCGCCACAAACATGGAGCTGATCCCCACGGAGGAGATAATATAACTGATGTCCAGCGCAATGGTAAGCTTCAGTATCGGGCCGAAGATATACATCAGTATGTAGCCAAAGATGGTCATACACAGAGAGATGATGTAGATGGTGCGCTTGGTAAATTTCTTAGACAACAGCGGAATGACCAACAGACCCACGGCAGAGCCGACGGCGCCGATGGTAGAGAACATGGACTGTGCCGTGGGCTTTTCCAACACATCGGTAAAGTAGTACACGGCGGTGCCGCTGGTCAGATACCAGCCGGCGTTGGAGAGCATGGCAAAGATCATAAAGATGACCAGTTGATCGTTATGCGCTACCACTTGGAACATTTTTTTAAAACTGAATTTTTCCTTATTTGCCTTGTAGATTACATGACGCTCTTTGGTGCTCAGTACGCAGATCAGGGAGAAGCATACCAGCGCCACGGCACAGATCAGTGCCCAGCGAGAAAAGCCGGAGGCGCTGTACCCCTTGTCGGTGGTGATACCGTCGGACAGCTTGGGCAAGATCAGCGGGGTCAGAATGGTAATCAGTCCCTGTCCGATACCGCTAAAGGTGCGCGCTACGGTGGCTACCAGGTTCCGATCCTTCGGGTCAGAAGTGAAAGAAGGCACCATGGACCAGTAGGGAATATCTGCCATGGTGTTGGTCATGCCCCATAGAATGTACATAAAGGCAATATACACATAGAGCCGGGTGCCGCTCATGCCGAAGCTGGTGAACAGTAGGGTCAGCACAACGGCATTGGACAGCGCGCCGATGATGATCCAAGGGCGGTATTTGCCCATTTTGGTTTTGGTGTTGTCCACAATGGTGCCCATCATCGGGTCGTTAATGCCGTCCCAAATGCGCGCCAGCGGGGTGAGCAGCAGCAAAAAGCCCTCTTTCAGTCCCAGTACGCTTGACAGGTAGTAGGACAGGTACGAGTAGAACATACCGTAGCTTAGGTCCAGTCCCACTGCACCGATGCCGTAACCCAGCTTTTCACGCCAGGTGGTCTTGTATTCATCCATAAGCAGTCTCCTGTTTTGACTCAAAGTTCCCTTTGAGCATTATTTTTTACAATTATAGCATATATAGTGCACCCAGCGCAACAAATTTTAAAAAACGCACCAAACCTTGTGGAAAAAGTGGAGTAGTTACAAAAGAGTTACAAATCATTTAAGGGTTGACATATCCTTGGCTGCCCATTATAATAAGTACGAGTGGTGAGAGTTCCACTGAATTCCATCATTTTTCATCACTGTCCCTAACCAAACCTGAGATTTGGGCGGGATTTCCCATAAATGTATTCTGTTTATCTTAGCTGAAAGGAGGCGCCGCTTGTGAATTTAGGTATCTTTGTGGGTACATATATGGACCAGAAGCTGGACAGCAAAGGGCGCCTTTCTGTTCCGGCCAAGTGGCGGGAACGCCTGGGAACGGAATTTTTTATGGTTTGTATGAACCTGCGGGGCAGCACCTGTATCAAATTGTATCCCCAGGATGAGTTTATGCACTGCGTGGAGGCGCTGGACGTCGGTACCGCTAACGAAGTGTATGAGAAAAACAAAATTTTCTTCTCCAACGCAGAGGAGTGTACGCTGGACGCACAGGGTCGCTTTACGCTGAATGCCCGGCTGAAAGACTATGCCGGTATGGAAAACGGCTCTACCGTGATTATGCAAGGCCACAAGCGCACCATTGAGATCTGGACCAATGAGGGCTTCAACACCATGTTCAACGGCCTGCGGACGGATACCAACTTCCTGGATCTGATGGATGCCGGTAAAAAAGAGAAGCCGGCTTCGGAAGAGCAGACGGCAGGTGTATAAGATGGAATTTGTGCACAAGAGTGTGCTGTTTGCAGAGACGGTGGCAGCCATGCAGGCCACCCCGGGTAAATGGCTGGTAGACGGTACGGCAGGGGGCGGCGGTCACGCGCGCGCTATTGCAGAAAGCGGCTGCCACTTGCTGGCAGTGGATCAGGACCCGGACGCCATTGCGGTGTTGCACCGACGGCTGGACGATCTACCTAATGTGACCATTGTACACGACAATTTTGCGAATATTAAAAACATATTGATTGACAGGGGTCTGAGCGGCATAGATGGTATGCTGCTGGATCTGGGAGTCAGCTCTTTTCAGCTGGATACGGCAGAGCGGGGCTTCTCCTTCCATCAAGACGCGCCGCTGGATATGCGTATGAGTAAGACCGGCCGCAGCGCCGCGGATGTGGTCAATACTTATGACGAGACTGCGCTGGCGGATATTCTTTACCGCTATGGGGAGGAAAAATTCAGCCGCCGCATTGCCGCCAATATTGTAAAAGCCCGGCAGGAAAAGCCCATTGAGACTACATTCCAGCTGGTAGATATTATTAAAGCCAGTATGCCCCAGCGAGCCATGCGCGACGGCCACCCGGCTCGGCGCTCCTTTCAGGCTATTCGCATTGAGGTTAACGGTGAACTGGATGTGTTGCAGCAGGCGCTGCACGACGCCTTTGACTGCCTGAACCCCGGTGGTCGGCTGGTAATCATCACCTTTCATTCCTTAGAGGATCGAATGGTGAAGACCGCTTTTGCCCAGTGGAGCAAGGGCTGCACCTGCCCCAAGGAATTCCCGGTGTGCGTGTGCGGTAATAAGCCCAAGGGCAAGGCGCTGAAGTCCGTTGCCCCCTCGGCGGCGGAGCTGGAGGAAAACCCCCGCGCCCGTTCCGCGCGGTTGCGGGTATTTGAAAAATACTAAAGAAGATTGTAAAAATAAAAGATGTGGAAAGGTCGGTGAGCCAAAATGACAAACAGCAGCGATTTCAGACGGTATGCGTATTCTGCGGACGCTTCCTATGCGCTGGAGGCGTTTAACGCCCACAGAACTGCGGCGGCACCTGCCTATCAGCCGCCTCGGCGGCAAAGAAAGCGGGAACTGCGGGTGCACGAGAACACCCGCCTGAAAAGCGAGCAGCAGCTGCACGCCGAAGGACGTATGGCTGCCAAGCAGGCGGCAATCCTGGTGGTCAGCGTGCTGGTGACCCTGGGTATGCTGGGCGGCGTGCTCTTTACCTTTGCACAGAAGAATAAACTCAATCATGAAGTGGCAAGCATCAATCGCCAGATCAGCGAAGCGCAGAGCGAGAGCACACGGCTGAACAGTCAGCTGGACGCCTTGGTCTCTGTGGAGATGATTGACCAATACGCCGTAGAAAAACTGGGTATGAGCAAAATGCAATCCGGTCAAATGCGCTATGTGGATGTGGACGCCTATATGCAGGCTCGCGCCAAGGCGCAAAAGACCCAGCCGTCCCCCGGCGCCTATGCCCATGTGGTGCGGGAATAAGGAAAGAAACATAAACGTATGATTGAGAGTTGGCAGCATTGGCTTCAACTCTCATAAGTATTTTATTCGGCCTGTCGAATGGGCATAAATCTGCGCTTATTGTGCAGAAAGGAGCATAAAACTGTGGCCATTTTCGGAAGAAAAGTGATGTACAATCGCATTACGATCCTGGGGATCGTTGTGCTGTTTTTGCTTTCTCTCGATGTGGCCCGTATTTTTTATCTGCAAGTGCTAAAGGGCGACGAATACGCCGCCAAGGCGGAGAGTCAGCAGCTGTCCGATACGGAGATACCGGCCATGCGCGGTACCATTTATGACAGCGACGGTAATATTTTAGCCCAGTCCGCTACGGTGTGGACCGTGTATTTAGATCCGCTGAACATTAAGGACAAACAGCGTCCGGTACTGATCGCGGAGTTGACCAAGCTCTTTGACTTGGACGAAGAAGAAGCCAAGGCGTTGGAAGAAAAAACCCGACAAAAAAATCATTATGTGATCGTGCGGGAGCAAGTGGAGAATAATATTAAAAAGCAGCTGGCGGATTTTATTGACAAGCAGGCAATGGCCAACTGCATTGGGATGGAGCAGTCCACCAAGCGATATTATCCGTACGGCTCGCTGGCCTCCAGTGTGATCGGCTTTACCGGCGCAGACGATCAGGGCTTGTCCGGCCTGGAGCAGAACTACAATGATCTGCTCACCGGTACGCCGGGACGGCTGATCACGGCTAAGGACGCCAAATCCAATAGTATTTCCGACGATTATTCCACCTCTATTGCTGCGCAGGACGGCGACTCTCTGATATTGACCATTAACCAGACCATTCAGTATTATCTGGAAAAGGGGCTGCGGGAGACCATGGAGCAGTACCGGAGCAAGGGCGCCTACGGTGTGGTGATGGACTGCAACACCGGCGCGGTGCTGGCAATGAGCTCTATGCCGGATTATGACTGCAACGAGCCGTACAAACTCACTTACGATAAGAACAAAAAAGCCATTAAGAAAATTAAGGATAAGACCAAAAAGAGTGAGGCAGAGAGCGCTGCCGTACAAAATCAGTGGCGCAATTTTACCGTGTCTGACACCTATGTGCCCGGCTCCGTGTTCAAAACCTTTATTGCCAGCGCTGCGCTGGAGGAAAAAGTGGTGAATTTGAACACCAGCTACACCTGTACCGGCTCCATTCAGGTAGAAGATTACAAAATGAACTGCCACTACCACGCCGGTCACGGCACACAGAATCTGACCCAAGGACTGGAAAACTCCTGTAATCCGTTCTTTATCACCATCGGCCAGCGGCTGGGCGTGCACAATTATTTCAAATATTTCCAGGGCTTCGGCTTTACGGATATTACAGGCATCGACCTGCCCGGCGAGGCTAGCCCCCAGTATTATAAAGAGAAGCAGTATGGCATTGTGGAATTGTCCTCCGCTTCCTTTGGCCAGACCAACAGCCTGACCCCCATTCAGGTGTGCACCGGATTGTGTGCCATTGCCAACGGCGGCACGCTGCTGAAGCCTTATGTGGTGTCTGAGGTGCGGGACGCAGACGGTAAAGTGGTACAAAAGAACAGCCGTACCGCTGTGCGCCAGGTGATCAGTGAGGATACCTCCAAAAAGGTTTGTAAGATGATGAAGGCCGTAGTGGATGAGGGCACCGGCAAGAATGGCTATGTGGCTGGTTACCGTGTAGGCGGCAAAACCGGTACTTCCACCAAGCTGGGCGAGTCCGCCGCAGGGGAGAAGGACAAATATATTGTCTCCTTTGCTGCTATCGCCCCCTCCGATGACCCGCAAATTGCTATGCTGATTATTGTAGATGAGCCGAATGAGGACCTGGGCGGCGGCGCACTGTGCGCGCCTATCGCTTCTCAGGTAGTGGAACAGGCCATGACGGAACTGGGCGTAGAGCCGGTTTATACCGACAGCGAACTGTCTGCATTGTCTACCGCCGTACCGTCCGTTACGGGCAAAACGGTGGAGAAAGCAAAGTCCGCTCTTTCTGAGCAAAAGTACAAGTACAAGGTAGTGGGCAGCGGCAAAACCGTGGTGGCGCAAAGTCCCTCCGGCAATGATGTGATTCCGGCCGGCGGCACGGTGTGGCTGTACACGGAGAGCGGTAAGGAAAAGAAGGTAAAGGTGCCTAACTTTACAGGCTGCTCCGTTAGTGAGGCCAAGGCATTGGCGCAGGCTCACAACCTGAATATAGAGATCACCGGCAACGATTTGTCCTCCGGCAATGTAAAAGCCTATCGCCAAAGCGAGAAGCAAGGCTCTATGGTTGCCCAGGGGAAAGTGGTCGTTGTATCGTTCAAAAATACAGAGTCCGTTTTAGACTGACAGAAGGGAAGATCGCAATGAAAGTATCCGAATTGCTGCAGGGGATCCCCTGCACCGGCACCTACAACGATGTGGAGGTGCTGGATGTGACCCAGGACTCTCGGCTGGTGGAGCCGGGGTATCTGTTTGTGTGCATCAAGGGCGCCAGCTTTGACGGCCACGCTGTGGCGGCAGAAATGCTGGAAAAAGGCGCCGTTGCCGTGGTTTGTGACCACGACATGGGGCTGCCCAGCCAGGTGATTACCCCCAATACCCGGGATGCCTATGCAACCATTTGTGCCAATTATTACGGCAATCCGGCAGAGAAGTTGCAGCTGATCGGCCTTACCGGCACCAACGGCAAAACCACCACCACATTCCTCATTAAACAAATTTTGGAGAATGCAGGCAAAAAGGTGGGTCTCATCGGCACGGTGCAGAATATGGTGGGCAGCGAGGTTTACCCGGCCAAGTACACCACACCGGAGGCACACGAGCTGCAAAAGCTGTTTTCTTTGATGGTACAGGCCGGTTGTCAGTATTGTGTGATGGAGGTGTCCTCCCAAGCGCTGGCACAGGGTCGTGTAAAGGGACTTCACTTTGCACTTGCCGCCTTCAGCAATCTGACCCAGGATCATTTGGACTATCATAAGACTTGGGAAAATTACTTTAATTCCAAGCGTATTTTGTTTGAGAATTGCGACAAAGCCGTCACAAATGCAGACGATCAAAACGGCTTGAAGATTGTGGAGGGTCTGCCCTGTCAGGTGACCACTTATGCGGTGGATACCAACAGCGCCGACTATGTGGCAAAGAACCTGAACTTTAAGCCCAGCGGTGTGGAATACGAGTTGGTGGCGCCGGAAAATATCGGTCGCTGTCACTGCCCCATTCCCGGCCGGTTTTCCGTTTATAATTCGCTGTGCGCTGCTACTTGTGCGCTGGAACTGGGCGTGCCGTTTGGCGATGTGCTCACCTCCATCAGCAAATCAAAAGGGGTAAAGGGCCGCATTGAAGTGGTACCTACCGACACGGACTTTACGGTGATCATCGACTACGCCCACTCACCGGACGGACTGGAGAATATCATTTCTTCTCTGCGTGAGATCGCAACCGGTCGCATTATGACCCTGTTTGGTTGCGGCGGCGATCGGGATAAGACCAAGCGGCCCAAGATGGGACGGATTGCGGCAGAGTTGTCCGATTTTTGTGTGGTTACTTCGGATAATCCTCGTAGCGAGAATCCACACGCCATTATTGAAGATATTTTAGTGGGTATGCAAGGCATCTCCACGCCCTATGTGGTTGTAGAAAACCGCAAGGAAGCCATTGCCTGGGCCCTGCATCACGCGGAGCCGGGAGACATTGTGCTGTTGGCGGGCAAAGGGCACGAAACCTACCAAATTCTGCCTACGGGCACCATTCATTTTGACGAAAGAGAAGTCGTGGCAGAGATCCTCGGCGCCGAGAAAGAATGAAAGCATTTACTTTACAGGAAGCGGCGGCAGCCTTAGGCTTGCCCCAAATGCAAGCCCAGGCCACCCTGGCCGATGTTTGCACGGATACAAGAAAAATACAGCCCGGCAGCCTGTTTGTCTGCTTGCGGGGGGAACGGTTTGACGGCCATTCCTTTGCATCTCAGGCGGCACAGTTAGGCGCAGCGGCGCTCCTGGTGGATCACCCGGTAGACGCGGATGTGCCCCAGCTGGTGGTAACAGATACCGGCAAGGCGCTGCTTCAGTTGGCCGGCTGGTATCGGCGGCGGTTTCAGCTGCCGGTGGTGGGTCTGACCGGCTCCGTGGGCAAAACCACCACCAAGGAGTTTATCGCTCTGGTGTTGGGTGCCAAGTATAATACCTTAAAGACACAGGGCAACCTGAACAACGAGATTGGTGTGCCTCAAATGCTGTTCCGCTTGGAGGACAGCCACACGGCGGCGGTCATTGAAATGGGCATGAACCATTTTGGCGAGATCAGCCGTCTGACCCGGGCGGTGGCGCCCACTGTGGGACTGATCACCAACATTGGCGTGTCCCACATTGAGAACCTGGGTTCCCGGGCGGGAATTTTGCAGGCAAAACTGGAAATACTGGAGGGGATGGCACCGGATGCGCCCCTGATTGTGAATATGGATAATGATATGCTGCGCACGGTCAAGCTGGGGGACCGTCCGCTTTTGACCTTTGCCATTGACGATCAAAGCGCAGATTTTACTGCCACGGATATTGCAGAGCAGGGGAGCACCACCACTTTTACGGTGCACCACAGCACCTTTACCCAGCCGGTAACCATTCCCACTGTGGGTATACATAATGTTTATAACGCCCTGGCGGCTATGGCTGTGGGCTATGTGACCGGGGTGGACCCTGTTGCTGCTGCGGCAGCCCTGGCAAACTATGTGCCTGCCGGTATGCGCCAAAATTTGGTGCAGGTGGGTGGTGTGCAGGTGATTGAGGACTGCTATAATGCCAGCCCGGACTCCATGCGCGCGGCTTTGCAAACCTTGGGCAAGCTGCCGGTGCACCGCCGCTATGCAGTGCTGGGAGCCATGCTGGAGCTGGGAGATTACGCCAAGGAGGCACACACCCAAGTGGGCAAGATGGCGGCAGAGAATGGCATAGACGGCGTGCTGGCCTATGGGGCAGACGCTGCCTATATTGTAGAAGCGGCCAAGCAGGCGGGGCTGGAAAACGCCCGACTGTTTGACACAAAAGAGGCGCTGGCGCAGTCGCTGGCGCAGCAGGTACAGCCCGGTGACGGTGTGCTCTTTAAGGGCAGCCGTGGGATGCACCTGGAGGATGTAATGCACACGGTGTATGAAAGGTGGGAGAAGGCGTAATGTCTATTGTATCTGTTCTGATCAGTTTGGTGGTGGCCTTTGCCGTCACCGCAGGGCTGGGGTTTGTGATCATTCCATGGTTGCGCAAGCTGCACTTCGGTCAAACCATTTTGGACATTGGCCCCGTGTGGCATAAGAAAAAGCAGGGCACGCCCAATATGGGCGGGTTGATGTTTATTATCGGGATCGTTGTGGCCTTTATTGTAGGCGCCTTGACCCTGCACTTTTCCGGCGAGTCGCTGGAGAGCGCCTACTCCGAACTGCTCCCCGGGCGGGAGATCATTCTGCTGGTGGCGGGTCTGTGCCTGGCCCTCGGTAACGGGATTGTAGGCTTTACCGACGATTTTATCAAAATCAAGCTGAAGCGCAACGAGGGTTTGTCTGCTAAGCAGAAGTCTCTGGGTCAGCTGATTGTGGCAGTGGGATATGTGGCTACGTTGTGGTTCTCCCACAACACGGTGTGGTACTTGCCTTTTGCCGGTTCCGTGAACTTTGAGCGCAATTTCGGCACCGGACTGCTGTTTTGGGTGCTGTCCATTTTTATCATTTACGGCACGGTAAATTCCGTGAATTTAACCGACGGCATCGACGGCCTTTGTTCCTCAGTGACCGCCACCGTAGCCATTGCCTTTATCTATTTTGGTATGTACTGTGGCTACACGGGTATGTCCATTTTGGCTGCAGCTATTTTGGGCGGCGTGTTGGGCTTCCTGTGCTGGAACTGGAACCCGGCCAAGACTTTTATGGGCGACACCGGCAGCCTGTTCCTGGGTGGTTTGGTTGCCGCTTTAGGCTACTGTATCAAGTGCCCGATTTTGCTGCTGCTTTTCGGTATCGTTTATGTGTGCGAGACCATGAGCGATATTATCCAGATCGGTTACTTCAAGATCACCCACGGCAAGCGTATTTTCAAAATGGCGCCCATTCACCATCACTTTGAGATGTGCGGCTGGAAAGAAAAGAAGATCTGCGTTGTGTTTTCACTGGTAAATGCCGCCGGATGTATTCTCGCTTTGGTGCTGCTGATTAAGGGCACCTTTGGAAAATAAGATTTGAAGAAAGAACAGAAAGGAGCATTCTGTGGCTTACCACGCAGATAACGCATTGCCTTCCCACAGCGAAGGGGAACGGGTGCTGCCGATGCAAAAAAGCGGCAAACAGCGACTGAAAAAAAGTGATATTTGGGTCACCGGCTCCTTTGATGTGCCTTTTTTGGCGCTGTCTTTGCTGCTGCTCACCATTGGGCTTGTGATGCTTTTTTCCGCCTCCTATGCCTATGCTTTTTATAATGATGATGGCAACAGCTATGCTTATATCAGCCGCCAGCTGATTTTTGCAGTTGTGGGCCTGGTGGCGATGTTTATTCTATCCAAGTTGAATTATAAGGTGATCCAGGCGGCTACTGTGCCGCTGCTGCTGGTCACATTGGCGCTGCTGTGTTTGGTGCTGGTGTACCACACAAATCTGCGGGGCTTTCGCCGTTGGATCCCCCTTGGTCCCATTACTTTTCAGCCGTCGGATCTGGCCAAGTTCACCATCTCGGTGGTGCTGGCCAATTACATCAGTCGGTACTACCACCAAATGCGCAAGTTTAAGTACGGCTTTGTGTATCCCGTTTTGGTCATAGCCGTATTTTGCGGGTTGATCTACTTAGAGCATCACATGTCCTGCACCATTTTGATTTTTCTCATCGGTGCGTCGCTGATGTGGGCCGGGGGCAGCAACTGGAAGTTGTTTGCCATCGGCGTTGGTATCGTGGCAGCCGTGGCGGTGCTGGTGGTGGTCAATCCGGAGTTGCTGGAGAATTACGCCGGCGAGCGCATACGCGCCTGGCTGGATAAAAGCTACTCGCCGGATGATCTGCGCTGGCAGACCAACAACTCCCTGTATGCCATTGGCTCCGGTGGTCTGTTTGGCACCGGGCTGGGCAATTCCAAGCAGAAGTACCTGTATGTGTCTGAGCCGCAAAACGACTTTATCTTTTCTATTGTATGTGAGGAACTTGGCTTTGTAGGCGCTGCGTTTATTATTCTTCTGTTTGGGCTTTTGGTGTGGCGCGGTGTTGATATTGCCAAAAAGTGCCCCAATCGGTTCGGCTCCCTGCTGGTGCTGGGTATTATGGCTCAGATCGGGTTTCAGGTGGTGCTGAACATTATGGTGGTCACAGATACCATTCCCAACACGGGTATTGCGCTGCCGTTCTTCAGTTACGGCGGCACAGCACTGATCCTGTTGCTGGGCGAGATCGGCGTGGTGCTCTCCGTATCACGCAAAAACAATCAAAGAGTGGAGGTAAGCGAATGAAGCTCCTGTTTGCCACCGGCGGTACGGCCGGTCATATTAACCCGGCTTTGGCTGTGGCTTCCTACCTAAGAGAAAAATATCCCGAGGCAGAATTTTTGTTTGTCGGTACGGCGGACCATATGGAAAGCCGTCTGGTCCCTGCTGCCGGGTTTGATTTTAAGACCATTCAGATCAGCGGCTTTCGCCGTTCCTTTTCACCGGCGGCCATTGCCCACAATGTGCGCACGGTGGCCTGGCTGATGAAAAGCGAAAAGAAATGTAAACAGATCCTCACCGACTTTCAGCCGGATGTGGTGGTGGGCTTTGGCGGTTATGTCAGCGGTCCGGTGCTGCAACAGGCGGTGAAGCTGGGTATTCCCACTTGTATTCACGAGCAAAACGCCTACCCGGGCATTACCAATAAGACCTTGGCCAAAACGGTGGATCGGGTTATGCTGACGGTAGAGGATGCTGCCAAGCACTTAACGCCGAAAAATCCGCCGGTGGTTACCGGTCTGCCGGTGCGCGGTCAACTCCTGTGTGCCGATCGGGCGGCTGCCCGGGCAGGACTGGGCATACCGGACGGTCAAATGTTGGTGCTGTCCTTTGGCGGTTCTCTGGGTGCTAAGCCCCTGAATGAGGCCATGCTGCCCATTCTTCTGCGCCATGCAGAGGACGGCAGCTGTTACCATATTCATTCTGTGGGCACCAACGGCGGCGAATATTTAGAGAAGTTTGCGCAGGCGGGCTTCACCGATGGCCGCAAAGGCACGGTGGAAGTGCGCCAGTATATTGACAATATGGATGTATGTATGGCGGCGGCGGATTTGGTGATCGGCCGTGCCGGCGCCTCCTCTTTGTCTGAGATTGAGGCCATGGGCAAGGCATCCATTTTAATTCCCTCGCCCTATGTGGCAGAGAATCACCAGTTCCACAACGCGATGGCGCTGGTAAATCGTAATGCCGCCCGTATTTTGGAGGAGAAGGACTTGTCCGCAGATACCTTGTCTGCCATGATGGACGAGTTGCTTTCCGATAAAGAAAAGCTGTTTGAAATTGAGCGTAATGCCAAGGCTATGTCTGTGGCTGACGCTCGCAGCCGCATTGCCGATGTAATCCTGGACCTGGCAAAGGCAAAATAACCCGATACACCCAAAGTCCCCTCCTTGCATAGTATGGCAAGTACGAGGGTGATGGAATGGAACAGTATGTAATCGAGGGTCAGACCAAACTCCGGGGCGTGCTGCCGGTGCACGGCGCCAAGAACGCTGCGCTGCCTATTTTGGCCGGCACGCTGCTGGTACCCGGGGTGTGTGAAATACATAATTGCCCGGCGCTGTCTGATGTGGCGGCGGCCGCTGCCATTTTGCAGTCTCTGGGCTGCCGGGTGCAGCAGGAGCCGGGGGTAGTGACCGTAGATGCTATGACGATGAGCGGCACCTGTATTTCCGAAGAAATGATGCGTACCATGCGCTCCAGCATGCTGTTTTTACCGGCGATTCTCAGTCGGGCAGGCAGCGCCACCGTATGCTATCCCGGTGGGTGCGATATTGGACTGCGACCCATTGATCTGCACCTGTCTGCTCTGCGGCTGCTGGGTGCTCGGGTCACGGAGGACGGCTGCTGTATGTACTGCACGGCGCCCGGTGGCCTGGTGGGTTGTCCCATACATTTGCCGTTCCCCAGCGTCGGTGCCACAGAGTGCGTGATGCTGGCGGCCTGTACTGCCAAGGGTGTGACTACCTTAATGAATGCAGCACGGGAGCCGGAGATCGGTGATCTGGCAGACTTCTTAAATGCAGTGGGTGGCAAGGTGCTGGTAGATGGCAACGGCACGGTGACCGTTGAGGGTGTACCGTCGCTCCAGGGCACGGCACATACCGTGATCCCGGATCGGATCGTGGCGTCAACATATATGAGCGCTGCGGCCATTACCGGGGGTAAACTGTTGCTGCGGCAGGTGCGCACGGCGCATTTGGCACCGGTACTGCCGGTGTTTCAGGAGATGGGATGTGATCTGCGCCTGGACGGCACAGATCTATTGATCACAGCGCCAGAGCGGCTGCGCGCCTTTAAGCGGCTGACCACCATGCCGTATCCGGGATTTCCCACAGACAGCCAGGCAGTGCTTGCCGCCGCAGCTGCCACTGCTCGGGGCACATCTGTGATTTGTGAGAATATATTTGAAAATCGATTTCGTTATACCTGCCAGTTGCAGCGCTTTGGTTGTGACATTGCTGTTAGCGGCAAAACGGAGGTAATTCGCGGTGTGCCTACGCTCCACGGGGCAAAGGCAGAGGCTACGGACTTGCGTGGCGGTGCCGCCTTGGTGGTTGCTGCGTTGGCTGCTGCCGGTACTTCCACCATCAGCGAAATTCATCATATTACCCGCGGGTATGAGGACTTGCCAACCGTACTCACTGCGGTAGGGGCAAATATCAAGAGGACGAACCATGAAACAAAGGACACCAGAACCGCCTGAACAACGGCGCAGCGCTTACTCGGATAATGGGCTGGAGCCGCCGAAGCTGTATCGTCGGGAGCAGCAGCAAGCCGCTTCCCGGCAGCAGCGCCAGGCGCCGCCGATGACCCGTCAGGAACGGCGCAAAAAACAGAATAAACGCCGCCGGTTAAAGCGCAGCGTGCGCCGGGCTTTGGCCGTGATCGGTTTGGTGCTGCTGGCGGTAGCGATCGTGGCGGTGCTGTGCCTGACCGTGTTCTTTAAGATTGAGAGCATTACCGTTACCGGCAGTAAGGTATATGACACGGAAAAGGTGCTCTCCGTTTGTACCATTGAAACAGGGGAGAACCTGTTTTTGGCAGATACGGACAAGGCAGCCCAGCAGTTGCAGCAGGCACTGCCGTATGTGTACAGCGCCAAGATTAAGCGCAAGCTGCCCGGCACCGTTCAGATTCAGGTGACAGACGCCGCACCGGCCTATGCGGTGAAGAATAAGGACAAGACCTATACCTTGATGGACGATCGGTTCAAGGTGCTGGAAGTGGTGCAGAAGAAGCCGAAAGAGAGTATTCTTATTCAAAAGGCCAATTTAAAAAGTGCCAAGGTGGGACAGACCGCCCAATTTGCCAACAAGAATGTAGCCGCGTGCTTGACCCAGTTGGCACAGGCCATTCGTGATTATCAGTTCACAGAGGCAACGGCGATTTGCAGCGAGGGACTGAACAGCAACTCTATTGTATATGACGGTCGGATCGTCTTTAAGCTGGGCACCTGTGAGAAGCTGGAAAAGAAGATCCATCAGGGCTTAGCTGCCTGTGCACAGTTGGATCAGGATAACCCTTCTGTGAAAGGAACGCTTCGTTTAACAGGTGAAAAGCAATATTACTTTACAGAAGATTAGCTGTAAAGAAGATAAATATACATATTTTAGACAAGTTTCGCACACTTGTGGAAACTGCACAAAGGCCCGCCGGTTGAAAATCGGAAAAATTGTCAAAAACTTTGAGAAATATTCAAAAAAAGTGTTGCAAAAGGATTACAATATTGTTACAATATGATTTGTAAAGTTGTCTGCTGACAAACTGATGGATTTACAAAATAAATGAAGGAGATACATAATCTATGGCTCGTTATGAAATTGATACGGATGACAACAAGGTTGTTCAGATTAAAGTAATCGGTGTTGGCGGCGGCGGCGGTAACGCCGTGAACCGCATGGTAAAATGTAATATTCAGGATGTGGAGTTCGTTGCGATCAACACGGATCGTCCGGCTCTGGCTAAGTCTGCCGCTTCTCATAAGATTGAGATCGGCGAAAAAGCCACCAAGGGTCGCGGCGCCGGCGCTAAGCCGGAGGTTGGCACTCGTGCCGCCGAGGAGAGCCGCGAGGCCATTACAGACGCTGTGACCGGCGCAGAGATGGTATTTATCACTGCCGGTATGGGCGGTGGTACCGGTACCGGCGCTGCTCCCGTTGTAGCGAAGATTGCCAAGGATATGGGTATTCTTACCGTTGGCGTTGTGACCACTCCCTTTGCTTTTGAGGGCAAACGTCGTATGAATCAGGCGAAAGAGGGTATCGAGGATCTGGCTCAGTATGTGGACTCCCTGATGGTCATTCCCAATGAAAACCTGAAGTATGTGACCGATGAGAAGATCACGCTGCTCAACGCTTTTGAGATTGCGAATGATGTATTGCGCCAGGGCGTGCAGTCCATTTCTGACCTGGTAAATGCTACCGGTCTGGTAAACTCTGACTTTGCCGATGTGACCGAGATCATGAAGGACGCCGGTTATGCCCACATGGGTGTTGGCCGCGCCAAGGGCAAGGACAAGGCCGAGGTGGCTGCAAAGCAGGCCATCACTTCTCCGCTGCTGAACACCTCTATCGAGGGTGCCCGGGGCGTACTGCTGAACATTACCGCTTCTACGGATATCGGTTTGGAAGAGATTGATGCAGCTTCTACCATCGTGACCAATGCGGTTCACCCGGATTGTGAGATCATTTGGGGTGCCAACTTCGATGAGGAGCTGGAGGACGAGATGATTATCACCGTCATCGCCACCCGCTTTGGTGACGAAGGCCCCAATCATCAGATCAAGTCCACCACCGCTAACCTGGAGGTTGCACCGCCGGTAACCGAGCCTGTGGCACCTACCACTGCTGCCCCCTCTGCGTTTACCAACAGCGACGATGACGCCTTTGACCAGATTGTGGATTTCTTTAAGAAGTAAGCAAGTTTAATACAAAAAGCGCTCCTGTTTTTCAGGGGCGCTTTGTATTTATACAGATCGTTCAAAAGTGGGCAGGATGTATATTTATCGTCTCTATGGTATAGAAATGTGGAAAATAATGAGAAAGCAAGTGAAAGCCTTTACATTTTGCACATTTTCCACCGAGTTTTTCGCAAATTTCGTCCACAAACCAAATGAGACTTCCACAGTTTGAACATAGATTTCCACATCGATTTTCACTTTGTGATTTTGTAAAGGCGTTGTGCCTTACAAAGAGAAAGGACCGATATGCAGAATTTGCATACCGGTCCTTTTGATATTTATGCACCGTTACCATTCACTTTTTGTATAAGAGCGAATGATGTTGGTAATGGGGTTGTCCCTTTTCCAGCCTTTGCCCTTACCGCCCTTGGCCTGGTCCTGGATCTTGCCTGCACGAATGGTGACAAAGTCCGCCTTGTCAATGAGTTTTTCCATTGGCGGAATATCGTCAAAGTCGTAGTCGCCGGTAATAGTGTCCAGCAGGGGGGTAGCCAGGGTGGTGTTGGCGTATTTCTTTACCGCTGTCATGGCCATAATGATCAGTCGATTGTCCTCCGGCAGGGTCAGGGTCTTGGCACCGCGAATGTCCAGTTCATACAGGTAGAACCAGGCTTTTTTGGCGGCAATGTTGCCCTCCGGGTGATGGCAGTGTGTGAATTCAAGGGCAATGTCCGCATCCTTAATGCGGGCGGTCTGCTTCAGTCCGGCCATATCCCACAGAAATGGCAGCTCTGCCATACTGTGAATGGTCAGGGTCTTGGTGCGCCGATCGGTGGCGAATTCCGCCTGCCGGTCACCGGCGGTGCTGGCTGCCAGAAAGTACAGTTTGGTGCAGCCCTTGGGCAGCTCCAAAGTCTCGCCGCGAGCCACAAGCAGGTCGTTGCCGTCGCTGACCTGCGGCAGCTTAAATGTAATGCCCTTATAAGTGGGTACCTGCGGTAGCAACTCTGCCGGCAGCGAGAAACCGGCGCCTTGCAGAATGCAGTTGCGCATATCCTCGTCGGTCGTTAAGCCCTTGGTGTTCACCGGAAGCTCCATTTTTTTGAATTTCTCTCGGGGCAGCTTTTCTGCCTTAAAGGTGAGTAAAAAGGTTTTCACTTCAAAGGGCTTCAAATCAAAGGTCAGTTGACCGTTCTGGATCTCTATCGGTTGAATCGGTCGCTCGTCTGCGGTGCACAGGGTGGCACCGGCGATGGGCCGATAGACGGAGAAGGTTACAGCCTTTTGTGCTTGGCCTGCAGCTTCGCCAATGCGGACGATATAACCGCTTCCATCCTCACTTTTCTTAAAGGCGCGGAGTAAGGCGTTCTTCGTATTTAATGCAGCCGCGGAAAATGCGCTACCCAGCTTGCCGTCCTTGCGGGCGGAGGTTTGGAATGCTACCAGCGGTTTGCTAAAGGCTTCTGCCGCTGTTTGCGTGCCGGTCTGCCAGCCGCCCTTGTGGCTGTAAATGCCAAAGCCGAAGCGGTTGCGCCCAAGGTCCATCAAATCCTGGCGCGCCTCTTTGATAAAAGCGCCGGCGGGCGTGTGCAGGCAGGTGAGCCGCAGGGTGTGATCGTCCGGCTTGTCCCAGCCGTATTTGCTGTCGGAAAAGACAGACACGCCAAAGTCGCCGTCACTACCTGTTAGATCCGCCCACTTTTGGGCCGGCACTTCATACAGCTTTTCGTTATTATTTCCTCTGTGGATTACACCCAGTCCAAGGTCGTAGTCCGCGCCGTTTGCGGCGGCAACAAAGGGAAATTCAGCCTTGAGCATAGACCGGCGGCTGCGCCAATCCACGGCGTTCTCCACCCGAATACAGCTGCTGCCGGCATCCAGGCTGATGATCTGTTCCACTTTAGACACGCCCAGTTGACGGCTGACTTTAATCGCCGCTTTGGCGGGGCCACGCTCCAGCAACTCAAACTTCGGTGTGTTGGCATAGAGATAAGGCGCTTTGTCAATATCGGCCTTGCGCATTTCCCACGCCGGGTAGTTTAGTTCGCCGGTATCGTGGAGTACAGCCAACTTAATGGGTCTTTCCAAAATCTGGCGCCCCAGCTCTTTATCATACAAAAAGGCGATATCGCCGTTTTTGTTCAGCAGCAGACGGTACTTGCGGTTCTCCAGCATGTGCTCGCCGCAACGCAGGTCAGTCTTTACCGGGCAGGGGGCGTTTGCCGCCGTCACATCCAATACCAGGTAGCCCATAGGAGGCACGGTGGCCAGCACCGCCATGTGAAATGCCTTGCCTTCTTTGTGGATTACCTGGCTGGGCAGCTCATTACCGTCTCGATCCAGCACCCGCAGGTACTTGCCGTTGTGATTCAGTCGCACATGGGCTTCTACCGATTCTGTTCTGGCAAAGGGCAGGGGATTGTGCACGATCAGGGCGCAGTCCGTTACCCATTGGGTATCCAGTTGGTTGGCAATGGCACCCACTGCACCGGTGTATTCCCCTTGCAGCTGCACCAGCGAGGTGTGGTAGTCGTTCCACCCGGTATTGTAAATGTCCATATTGGAGGTGCCGGGCAGATCGTCGTGGAACTGGTGCTGGATCAGCCGCTCCCAGGCCTTGGTCACCGTTTCTTGCGGGTAGGTATAGACCCCCAGCAGCTCCGCAGTGGAGAGGGTGCTCTCTGCCACATCGGCCAGCACCTCACATTGGCGGTTCAGTCGCTTGCCCATCGCCCGGGCAGTGTAACCGCCGGCACCGTGGCTGGTCATCAGCAGCTCGTTGTTCCACACGGGCAGACGGTCCTTGTCGCTGTCCGGCAGGGCATCAATGTCCTTGAAAATTTGGTCGGACTGCGCACTGATCACATCAAAGTCTTTTTGCCCATTTTCTGCCGCGCTGGCGCACACGCTTTGCACGCTCTCCTCTGTGGGAGCGCCGCCAACGTCGCCGGTGCCGTACAGGTGCTGGGCATAGGGGAGACCGCCTTCAAAGGCGTTCTTTGCCACATCGTCAATGACGGACACTTCGCCGCGCAGGTCGCCGCTGAATTTGGAACGGTAAGACCGGGCGTTGGGGCACGCCAGCACACGGCTGCCGTCTACGCCTTGCCAATAACCCAGGGTAAAAGGCACGCCGTAGGCACTGCCCCAGCTGAGCTTTTGGGTAGTAAAGCCCAGCAGCCCGGCATACTTCATCACAGACGGCAGCGCCTGGCCGAAGCCAAAGCAGTCCGGCAGAAAAATGTCCTTAGACTGCACGCCGAACTTTTCCTGAAAATACCGATTGCCAAGGAGAATATTGCGAAAAAGTGCCTCCGGAGAGGGAATATTCACATCGCCGTTCTCATAGCAGGCGCCGGCGGGATACCAATTACCGTTCTTTACAAAATTCTGAATTTCCGCAAAGGCCAAAGGATAATATTCCTCAATCAGCTGATAGCGAAAGGCGCCTTCAAAATTGAAGCAGTAGTCGGGGTAACGCTCGATCAGATCGAAGTTTTTACGCAAGGTATCCGGCAGGTATTCCTCAATGGTTTTGCGCAGATCCCAGCGCCACACCGTGTCCAGATGGGCGGTGGATACTGCATAAGCTTTCTTCTTTTGCATACTTATTTCTCAATAATCTCGTAGGTGAATTCGTACTGCTCTTGCAGAGCCTTTACCTTGTCCTCATTGTCCTCAATAAAGGTGGGGGTGTACACGCTCTTGCCATCCTTGGAGTAGTCGGCTACAATTTGATTCAATGCCTGCCAGGCCTCGTCCTCTTTCTTATAACCGTCGGCAAATTTGATCAAAAACTCTCTGTGTTTGGGAAGTCTGACTTTCATACTGTTCTCCTGTTCCGGGCATAGCCCATAAAATATACTTTATTATAATATTAAAAACATATTATTGCAAGAGCAGATCGGCTTTTTCTGCCAGCAGGGTGGCAGCGTGGGCAATGGCAGCCCGGGGCGGGGTGTCCTTATCTGTTAAGGTGATCACCTTGTCACCCACCAGGGTGCCGTCCCCATCGCCGCTGATCACCACACAGCGCTTGCCCAGCTTTTTGGCGCGTTGCGCCACCTGATAAGGCAGCTTGCCCATCAAGGTTTGCCGATCCGTGCGCCCCTCGCCGGTAATCACCAGGTCGGCTCCGGCAATGGCACTGTCCAGATCGGCCAGCGCCGCCAGCAGATCAAACCCGCTTTGGGTGCTACCGCCCAGTACGCCGTACAGGCCGCCGCACAGTCCGCCGGCTGCACCGGCACCGGGCAAAGCACGGACAGCATTCGGTAACAGCGCAGCCAGGTGCGCCATACCGTTGTTCAGCAGTTGTACTTGCGCCGGAGTGGCGCCTTTTTGGGGACCGAACACCGCAGCGGCACCGTTTTCGCCTGTATAAGGATTGGTCACATCGCAGGCGTATGTAAAGTACATACCCTTTACGCGATTTTGAAAATCCGCCGGGATCTGCAACCGCTCGATCCGCTGAAGATCGCCGCCGGTGGGGTGGGGGATAAAAGTCCCGTTTCGGTCATAAAATGCCACGCCAAGCGCTGCCAACGCACCGGCGCCGCCGTCGCACATACCGCTGCCGCCAAGGCCGATGATAAAATGGTGAAAACCAAGGTCTATGGCGTTTTTTAGCTGCATACCGACGCCGTAGGAGGAGGCGGCCAAAATGTCCTTTTTCGTCTGTAAAGCGCAGGTTGCGGCGCACTCGATCAGCGCCGTATCGCCCCAGGTGTACAGGGGTGCTTGTATTGTATTGCCATATAGGTCAACGGCATTTGTGTAAAGAATATCGCCCTTACAGGCGTCAACGCAGCAGGTGCCAAATCCCTCGCCTCCGTCGGACAGGGGCAGAGTGGCTACCGTCACCCCCCGGTGGGTCAGCAACGCTTGCGCCAATATATCGCACACCTGGCGGGCGGTCAGAGAGCCTTTGTAGCTATCCGGTGCAATGAGAATGTGCATCTTCAATCAACCTCCTGAGTGCCGCTTGAAAGTCTTTGTCCTGTTCTGCCGTGCGCTTGGACGGCCCTTTCAGCCGGTAGCCGCCTCGCCGGGCTTTCTTGGCTGCGTGGCGGGTGAGCAGCAGCGTGTCAATATTGGCATCGGTGAGCCGCTTGCCGTTTTGGGTAATGGGATAGCCCCGCTTGGCCAGCACCATGGCTGCCAGTCCGTAATCTTGGGTCACCACTATGTCTCCCGGCTTCACCTGGCGAATTAGGGCAAAGTCTGCGCTGTCGCTGCCTTTATCCACAGTGACGACACGGGCGTTTTTCTCTTTAAACTCATGGCTGGTGTCGCAAAAGAGTATGGCCTCCAGCCCATGTTCGCCTGCTGCTTGCAGAGTCAGATCCACCACCGGGCAGCCGTCAGCGTCAATTAAAATCTTCATAGCCATATTGTACCACATTTGAATTTTGGTTGCAATTCTGTTATACTGGCGTAAGAAAGGCGGGGACGATATGCGAATTTTAATTGTGCGCCATGGCGATCCGGACTATGAGAAGGACTCTTTGACTCCCAAGGGGTTCCGGGAGGCAGAGCTGTTGGCGGAGCGACTGTGTCAATTGGATGTAAAGGCATTTTACTGTTCACCTTTGGGTCGAGCGCAGGACACGGCACGACCCACTTTGCAGCGATTGGGGCGCAGCGCAGAGACTCTGGATTGGCTGCAAGAATTCCGCGGCAAGGTGCGCCGGGGGCTGAAAGTGGAGGGCTGTTGGGATCGGCTGCCTTCCTACTGGTGTAAGGAGGACAATTACTATTCGGCCGATGCGTGGTTGAACACGCGGCTGATGCAAAGCAAAAATGTGGAGAAAGAGTATCGCTATGTATGCCGCCATTTGGACACCCTGCTGGCGCGGCACGGCTATCGGCACAACGGTCGAGTGTTTGATGTGGTAGACGGCAATCATGATACCATTGTTCTGTTTTGTCACTTTGGCGTAGAGGCGGTGCTGCTCAGCCACCTGCTCTCTGTATCGCCGATGCCCCTTTGGCACAATTTTGTGGCGCTGCCCACCTCCGTTACCACAGTGGTGACCGAGGAGCGGGAGCAAGGAATTGCCACTTTCCGTGTGCAGCAGTTTGGCGATTTGTCCCACCTGTATGCGGCGGGGGAGCCGCCGGCGTTTGCCGCGCGGTTTTGCGAATGCTTTGAAGATGATACCCGCCATTAAAAAGAATATAAAAAATGCACCTTGCCCGGGGTCCATCCCGGTAGGGTGCATTATTTTTGTTCTCGATGCGCGCGCAGTAGGCGGATGGGCACCGCCACCAGCACAGCGCCAAGCCCCATACCCGTGGCGATCTGTAAGGTTTGTGCAGCATAAGCAACGGCTTGATTCGGTTGACCCCACAACAGGTATTGCATGGCGTAGTAGATGGCGCTGCCGGGCAGCAGGGGCACGGTAGAGGGGTAGAGCAGTACGGTGGACGGGGTTTTCAGCACCCGCGCCAGCAGTTCTGCGTACAGGGCGACGGCCAGCATGCCCCATAGGGTGGCGCCAAAAGCCCCCATGCCATTTTCTTCGGCAAACCGATATACAGTGCCGGACAGCAGACCGCCAAAAGTTGTAAAGAACAGCAGTCGCCGCGGCACCTGCATTAAAACAGAAAAAGCGAAAGTGCCAAGGGCACCGGAGAGGATCTCTCTCACCGCCCCACGCTCCCCGGCAGCCAAAGGGCAAAGGCACAGCCCAGGGCGATAGCCAGGGCACACAGCACCGCCTCTGCCAGTTGCAGCAGTCCGGCCAGCAGATCACCGTCAATCATATCTCGTAGCGCATTGCCCACCGTCAGCCCGGGCACCAGCAACATAATGGTGCCAATGAGTATGTTGGCGCCCCGTAGGGGCAGCCCAAGTGCCTGCGGCGTAAACGCCAGTAGCCCGGCCACCGTGGCATCCAGCAGCACGGCAGTAAAGCCGGATTGCAGCGCAGGTCGATAGCCGGACACTAAAATGCCAAATCCGCCGCACAGCACCGCTTCTGCCCAAGTGCCGCCAAAGTAAATGCAAAAGGCGGCAGTGGCCAAAAAGGTGCATAGCAGTCGGGTGCGCCTGCTGTATATCCGGCGTTTGGTGACAGTCCAGTCTACGGTCTCGCCCCTGCACAGGCGGCGGGACAGGGTGTTCAGCCGATCCAGTTCTGCCAGGTCAATTTCCTCCGGCTCTAGGCGCTTGGTGCAGGTGTGGGTGGTGTTGTCCGCCAGGGTCACCGTGGCAGTGAGAATGCCCGGCACAGCCCATACCTGGGCGTCTGTGGCACCGGCGGCATAATTGATCCGGGTGACTGTATCTTCTGTGCGGCGCACTTCGCCACCGCTTTCCATCATAGCCGCACCGATCTCCAGGGACAGACGCAGCGCTTGCATTTTTTGCGATTCCATATTCTTAGTGTGCGCAAAGCGGGAAAAAATATAAAAACCCTCTTGGTGCATATTTTACATCAAGAGGGTTTTTTCTATTGACTGTCTTTACGGACTTGTGCGTTTTTGCTTGCGCTTTTTATTTTTTGGACCAGGTGGAGGGGGAGAGTGCAAACCAAAGCGGGAAGATTTCCAACCGCCCCAGCAGCATTGCCATGGACAGGACAAATTTGGACAAGTTCGAGTATCCGGTATAGCTTTGCACCGGACCCACCAGCCCCAGGCCGGGACCGATGTTGTTAAAGCAGGATACCGTGGCGGACAGGTTGCTCTCTATATTAAAGTTCGGCTCCAACGAAAGGATTAGAAAGATCCCGGCGATGAAGGCAAAATAAATGGGAAAGTAGGCACTGACGCCGTTTAAGGTCGCGTTGTCTACCCGCTTGCCTTCTAATTTGACCACGCCTACGGAGCGGGGGTGCAGCATGTGACGCAGTTCCCGGCGTATGAGCTTAAACAGTAGCATCACGCGAGAGACCTTCAGTCCGCCGGCAGTAGAACCGGCACAGCCGCCCACAAACATCAGCAGGAATAAAATAGAACGGGACAGATCCGGCCACAGGTCGAAGTCTGCCGTAGAGTAGCCGGTGGTGGTCAGGATAGACGCCACTTGAAAGGTGGATAGCTGCAATGCCTTGCCCACGCTGTGGTACAGATTGTAAATATTGGCGGTGATCAGCGCCGTCGCCACACCGAAGATGCCCAGGTAGCACCACAATTCCTGACTTTTGAATAGGGAGCGGAAGTTGCGCAACAGCGCCAGATAATACAGGTTAAAGTTGACGCCGAACACCAGCATAAATATGGTAATGACCACCTGACAATAGGTGGAGTAGCTGCCGATACTGTCTGCCTTAATGCCAAAGCCGCCGGTGCCTGCGGTGCCAAAGGAATGCACCAGTGCGTCAAACAGGGGCATTTTGCCGCATACCAGTAAGATGACTTCCACTGCGGTGAGAAAAACATAAATCAAATAGAGAATCCGCGCGGTCTGTTTGGCGCGGGGTACCAGCTTGCCCACAATGGGACCGGGCATTTCCGCTCGCAGGATGTGAATGGAGCGGTCCGTAACCGAGGGGATGATGGCCATAATAAAGACCAGCACACCCATACCACCTACCCAGTGGGTAAAGCTGCGCCACATCAGCACCCCGTGGGGCATGGATTCCACATCGGTCATTACCGAGGCGCCGGTGGTGGTGAAGCCGCTGACTGTCTCAAAAAAAGCGTCAAAGAAGTTGGGCAGCGCGCCGCTGAGCACAAAGGGAATACAACCGATCAGGGACAGGGCAATCCAGGCAAAGGCCACGATTACAAAGCCCTCTTTGGCGTAGATCACCCGGTCTTTCGGCTTAAAGATCAGCGACAGGGCGATACCCAGTACCAGGGCTATGCCGATGGTGATGAGAAAGGGCAGCGGCGTTTCTTTATAGAGGAGCGCCACCACCAGCGGCAACAGCAGCATGGCTGCCTCCGCCAGAACGATCTTACCGATCATGTAAAATACCATTTTACGGTTCATGGTTTCTGTTCCTCTAATCCTTATTTAATAATATCCGTCAGGTCGTGCAAGCGGCGATTGGCAGCCAGCACCACGACTTTGTCTCCGGGCATAATCTTGTCCTCGCCGGTGGGAATAATGGTCTTTCTGCCACGAATGATCCCGGCGATCAGGGTGTTTGGCTTTAATGCCAGGTCTTTCAGCGCCGTTTGGGTTATGGCAGAGCTGCCGCAGACTTTGAACTCCAGTGCCTCCGCCTTGCCGTCCATAATTTTATACATCGTTTCCATATTACTGTCCTGGGAATTGCGCAGGGCACGGGCATAGCGAACCACCACATCGGAGGTGATGTCTTTAGGCGACACCAGGCAGTCCAGCCCCAGCTTTTCCGCCATATCGCCCAGTTCGTTGCGGTTGACCTTGGAGATCACCTTGGGTACATTCTGGGACGCAGCAAACAAAGACATTAAAATGTTTTCCTCATCAATGCCGGTGAGTGCTACAAAGGCGTCCATAGAACGCAGCCCCTCCTCCAACAGCAGCTCCTGCTGGGAGCCGTCGCCGTTAATGATCACAGCGTTTGGCAGGGCCTCACACAGATTTCGGCAGCGTGCCCGATTTTGGTCGATGATCTTAACATTGTTACCGGTGTTGGAAAGCATTTTGGCCAAGTAAAAGGCGGTGCGGCTGCCGCCCAGGATCATCACATCTCTGGCCTGCTTGCGCAGCACGCCCAAACGCTTGAGCAGCTTTTGAACTTCAGCGGGAGATGCGGTCAAGCTGATTTTGTCGCCCCCGCGGAGAATAAAGTTACCGTCAGGGATAAACGCCTGTTCTCCCCGGCGCACGGCGCAGATCAGCACCCGGGTATGGTACTTCTTTTGCAGGTCGATCAGGCGAATGCCGTCCAGTATAGAGTCCTCTCGCAGGCGCAACTCTGCCATTTCAAAATTTCGCCCGGAGAAGTATTCAATCTTCACCGCAGAGGGTACTTTGAGAATATTAAACAACTCCTGTGCGGTAAGCAGCTCCGGGTTGATGGACATAGAAAGGTTCAGCTGCTGGCGCATAAAGCCAAGGGAACGGTCGTTGTACTCCGGGTTACGCACTCTGGCGATGGTGTGCTTAGCGCCCATTTTGCGGGCAAAAAAGCAGCACAGCATATTCATCTCGTCCGAGCCGGTGGCAGCCACCACCAGTTCCGCCTTGTCTACCGCTGCTTCCTCCAGGGTCTCACAGTCGGCGCCGTTGCCGCAGACACCCATCACATCATACATATTGGTGATCTGTTCCAGAACGTGGGCGTCCTTTTCCAGCGCCACCACATCGTGCCCCTCGGCGGACAGGCTCTCCACCAGGGTGGAGCCGATCTTACCACAGCCAACAACAATAATATTCATTCTTTTTCCTCATTTAATTAGATTTAGTAGAATTACAAACCTATACTGCCCCAAATCATACCACTTTCATACGGGATTTGCAATATACCTTTGTTAAAAAATAAAATGAAAAACCGTCTGCCTGAGGCAGACGGCTCTTGCTTATTGGTTTAAGGTGTTGCGGATCTCTTTGCGGGCGGCCCGTTCCAGGGTGCGGGCGTCTGTAATGACGGTTTTGTCGTAGCAGTAGCTGATGGATTGGGTCAGCCCCAGCAACAGGAACAAAAAGATCATCTGCTTGGGGGAGTTGAAGATAAAGTCCGACAGCCCAAAACCCAGGTACAGCACCAGGGAGGTGAACACGCAAAACACAAGGGTCAGCTTTCTGGAATTGTTGGTGTTGATTTCCAGCAGTTTGCCGGCGCTCCAGATTAGGAGAATGCCCAGCAGAATAATACCGACCACCCCAAGCTCTACCCAAAATTCAATAACAAAATTGTGGGCGTGGGGTTTGTCCAGATTATACATATACTTGAGAATGTTGCCGGTTTCCTCACATCCGAAGCCGGTGCCGATGAAAAATGCCCGGGTGTGGGAGAGCACATAATCAATCAGGCTTTCCCAAATATTAAAGTGCGCCACAGAGGACTTTTTGGCCTCGCCGTTGCCCCCGGAGGAGAAGATAATGCCGTACCGGGTGAGAATGGAGGGCACGATCACTGCAATGGTGGGCAGGAAGATGGTGAGCATCTGCTTCCAGTACCGGCGGCACAGTACAATGAACATAAAGACCCAGCCGGCCAAAGCAATCACGCAGCCGGCGCGGGTTAGGGTGGAACTGAGCCCGGCACTGATGAGCACATTGGCAAGAAAGCACAGCACTTTCTGCTTTTTTGTTTTGGCGTTTAAGAACAGGTAAATGGAAATGGGATAGGCGATCACCATATGGGTGGCCAGCAGATTGGGATTGGAAAAAGTGCCGCTGGCTCGGGAGTCAAAGGTTTTGGTGCTGATGGCAAAGGGCAGGTGGGTGTAAACGAACTTGTCCAGTCCCTTGTACAGCGGGGTTACCAGCACGGCGCCGTCCGGAATACAGTCGTAGCGGTTCAGGGTGTAGCCGCAGATCTGCAAGGTGCCGATCACGCCGTTGACGCAGGCGCTGGCGGTGCAGGTTTGCAGCAGCGCATCAATCTTGTCTCGGCTGCGGGCCAAGTTGTAGATCATCACCTGGAGCAGAAACATACCCCACCACAGCGCAGCGGTGGAAAAAGTGGAAAACGGCGTGGGGGACCACAGGGTGCTGAGAAGGGCATAGCCCATAAACAGCATCATCATTTTGCCGATGGTGCCTACCTTGGCCTTTCGCCCCTCCCGGCTCCATTGCACCTTAAAGACGATAAAGCCCGCAAACAGAATAAAGGGACTTACATACTCCGGCAGCAGGGGAAAGAGAAACAGGATGGCAAGGAGCCAACACCAGCCCGGGTTGGTGCGATATTCAATTTTCAGCGCGGCAAGTTTTTCTTTCATATACACTCTCCGTGCAGGGGGCTGCACTTTTCTTGGCGTTTTCTGCCCCTATATTACTACAAGACAGCGAATTTTGCAAGGGTGGGGGATTTACAGATTGTTTACACCTTCATCGGCAAAGAAAGGTTGCAACCGCAGTGTAAGTATAGTATAATTGATAAGACATTGAAACAAAGGAGCATTGTTCTATGGACGACGAGAAAAAATGGTCCGGTGATGAGCCGCAGAAGGATACGGCACCGCCGGAAGCAACCAAGCCCTCTGTGCGTTATGAGGAAAACGATAATTGGGAATTTGAGGCACAGGCGCCTACCTTGGATGACAATTTCCTGGCCGATGATCAGTTTGAGATTCAGATGCCGGCGGAGAAGCCTCGTCCGGCAGAGTCTGTACCTGCTGCTGCCGCCGCGGCAAACAGCGGTGAAAAGCAGGTCACCGTGCGTACGGCACCTTTGAAGATCGCTCTGTTTTGTCTGCTGTTTGCAGCCGTGGTGGCTGTATTGGCAGTGTTAGGTGTACGCTACTACACCGTGCCTAACGGCAAAGAGGGCGAAATGCTCAATCCCGGCGGCACGGCCCTGACGGTGGGTGAGACAAAAGTGTCCCTGGGCGCATACAACTACTATTATTCCCGTATCGTTCAGAACTACCTGAACTACGCCAATTACGGCTACTATGACTTGGACTCAACCAAGGATTACAGCAAGCAGTATGTGACCAATTCCGATGGGGAGAAGATTACATGGCTGCAAATGTTCAAGGACAAGACCGTGGATCAGATTCAGTATGTGACCTCGTATTATGAGGCCGGGCAGGCAGCGGGTATTACCCTGACGGCGGATCAGAAGAAGAGTATCAAGGAGCAGATGGACAGCTTAAAGTCCAGCGCCTCCGAGGCGAATCAGTCCCTGGACGATTATATTGAGAAAGAATTCGGCGATTACTGCACCGCTGCCACGCTGGAGACCGTGCAGGAGCAGGCATATATTGCTGAGAACTATTATCGCCACACGCTGACCCGTTCCAACATCAGCGATGAGGAATACAATGCGTTCTATAAGGCGCACAGTAAGGATTATTACAACTGCGCCTTTGCCTTTATTGAGATGACTTATGACACCACCAGCGCAGAGACCAAGGCAGCGTCGGTGAAAAAGGCAAAGGAGTACTTGACCAAGATCCATTCCGTAAAGGATATGAAAAAGATGATCCCCACCGTGTGTGCAGATCTGATCAAGCAGTATGTAGCCGGCGGCTACTTTGAGAATGAGGCCAAGGCTGTGGATGGACTCAGCGAGTATGTGGAGAACACCATGACCGCCAAGGACAGCTCCTATGGCAAGGAGACCACGCAGTGGCTGTTTAACGACAGCACCAAGGTGGGCGACACCACTTATTACTGCGACGAGGAAAACAAATTTATCTATCTGTTTATCAAGACCGGCACACCTAAGTTGGACGAGACCACCGTGTACTCCGTGCGGCACCTGCTGGTGACCCCCGGGGACAACAGCAAGGACAGCAGCACCTCCTCCACCGAGAAAAAGTACACCAAAAAAGAGTGGGCAGTTGCCAAGGAAAAGGCTGAAAAGCTGCTGGCACAGTACAACAAGACGGACAAGACCGAGTATGATTTTGCCATGCTGGCGGAGGAAAACAGCGCCGATACCAATTCCACCTCCGCAGGCGGTCAGGGCATTTTCGGTGGTATGATTGAGGGCACCAAAAAGGGCGCCATGGTGGCCGAGTTTGAGAAATGGGCTATGGACGACAGCCGCAAGTACGGCGATGTGGCCATTGTAAAGTCCAAGTACGGCTACCACATTATGTATTTCATTGACAAATGCCCCCAGTACCAGTACAACTGTAAAAAGGACATTCTCTCCGACCGGGAGACCCGGATGGTCGACGGCTGTGCCGTAAAGGAGCACAAGACGGTGATGAAGAAGGCCACCCAGGCTAAGCCGGAGAAGACCACCACCGCCGGCAACTCTGCTACCTCCGGCACCACCGGCGAATAATTCCAAAACCAAAAGGGAACAGGCGCTCTCTCCGGAGAACGCCTGCTTTTTTGTATATTTTATTGAAAAAAAACAAAAAACCCTTGTAATATTTTAGCAAGTAGTGTAAAATATCTTTGCATTGTTTTTAGTAAATTCTAACGAATTAAGGATGATTGACAAATGGCAAAAGACAAAAAAGAACTGGACGACGATCTTTTGACTGGCGGCAAGACCCTTTCTTCCGACGCCGACAACAAAAAGGCAGAGAAGAAAAAGCAGGCCGCTGCGAAAAAGGCAGAAAAGAACGCAGCTAAGTTGGCTGCCAAGAAGGAAAAGCTCTTAAAGGAAATCGAGGCTGTCAAGGCCGCCGTTGCCGCAGAGAGCGACACCGAGAAGAAAGAAAAAGAGCAGCAAAAGCTCAAGGCACTGCAAAGCCAGTTGGCTGCACTGGGCAGCAAAAAGGCCGCCTTGCAGATGGCTAAGCGCACCAGGAAGATCGCGACCTCTGTGATTGCGGTGGTGGTTGTGGTGGCGCTGCTGGTGACCTATGTGGCCACCGGTGCCGTGCGAAAGGGCTTTATCAGCTACCTGGGCTGGCCGGCCCAGACGGTGACGGCGCTTACCGTTACCGACGGCAAGGACCAAAAGGCCAATATTAAAGTAAGTACATACAACTACTACTTTGCTACGACTTACAACAATATGCAGAGCCAGCAGAGCCAGTACCAGAAGTACGGCCTGGATTTGAGCAAGTACCACCTGGATGTGGACTTTGACAAGCCCCTATCTAAGCAAACCACCAAGAATGACGACAATAAGGAAGTCACTTGGCTGGAGTACCTGCACGACGAAGTGCTGGAGACCATCAAGTCTAATTACATGTACTACCTGGAGGCTGTAAAGGCCAACGACGGCAAAGAACCGAAGATCACCGATGAGCAGCAGAGCGACATCGATGATACCATGAAGCAGTACAAGGAGCAGGCGCATAAGTACGGTTATACCTTAAGCGCATATCTTGTAAAGGCCATGGGTCGCGGCGTAACGGAAAAGACTTTCCGCCAGGAGGCCAAGATCGCCTACATTGCCCAGAATTATAAAAATGACCTGTCTGAGAAAAAGGCCAGCAAGACCTACTCCGAGGACGATTACAATAAGTATCTCAAAGAAAACCGGGACGACTTGGTGAGCGTAAGCATTCGTGCCTTTGAGTGCGACACCGAGGACGATGCCAAGGCTTTTGCCAAGGCGTTGAAGAGCGACGGCTCCAACTTCACTGCTTTGTGCAGCGCTTATGCCTCCTCCGATTTCTACAAGAAAGCCTATAAGGCTGCCGGTTACTCCACCCAGCTGGATGTGACCAAGACCACCTTGAAGAACCAGCAGATGGCCATTGCCACTGCGGACAGCAAGGACAGCACCAAGTATCCCGGCTTGGACTGGCTGTACAGCAAGGACCGCAAGGCCGGTGATGTAAAGCAGTACAGCACCTCTGTGGTGTATGTTCTGCGCCCGGTGGCCCTGTCTGAGACCAAGACCGTTAATGTACGCCATATTCTCATTAAGCCGGAGACGAATAGTAAAAACACTTCCGCCGCTCAGGCGACCACCAAGCAGTGGAATGACGCCAAGAAGAAGGCCGAGAAGATTTTGGCCCAGTATAACAGCGGCAAGAAGACCGAGGACGCCTTTGCCCAGCTGGCGAAGGACAATTCTGCGGACAACAACGCCAACGACGGCGGCCTGTACGAGAATGTATATCCCGGTCAGATGGTAAATTCCTTTGGCAACTGGTGCTTTGACAGCAGCCGTAAGAGCGGCGATGTGGCCATGGTACAGACGGACTACGGTTATCATATTATGTACTTCGTGAAGCAGACAAATATGCCCGCATGGAAGTACACCGCCCAGCAGGCTATGGCTTCTTCTGACGGTGACGCAGATACCAAGGCGCTGGAGAAATCCTACTCCATTAAGGAGCATTGGTTCGGCTCTCGCTACTTTGAGATCGACACCGATATTGATATGTAACAGATCATTGCAGGAGGCGGTTTTTCGCCTCCTGTTTGTCCCTAAAGAGAGGGGGAGTGTCCGGTGCAAACGGATTTAGAGCGCCTGCAAGCGGAGATCTCTCGCTTGATGGCTGCGCTGGAAGATGTGAATTTTGAATGCCAGCGACTGGAGATCGTCAATAAAAATCTGGACTTTCAACTAAAAGAAGCCAATCGGGAGCTGCGGCAGAATATAGCCGTGCTGGAAGCACTGGAAAGCGAAAATCGCGCGCTGCGCGCCCGGTTGCAGGAGCAAGAGTAATGGAATATAAATTGAATTGCGCCCAGCTGCGCCAAATGGCCCCGCGGCTCCACGCCGGGGATCGGGTGCTGCTGTCCGGGCGTGTTTATACCTCCCGAGATGCGGCGCACAAGCGCATTGTGGCTGCCATGGACGCTGGGGAGCCGCTGCCCTATGATCTGCAAGACGCAGTGATCTACTACGCCGGACCTACGCCTGCGCCGGAGGGCTTGGCCGTGGGTGCCTGCGGCCCCACCACCAGCAGCCGTATGGACCCGTATGCCCCCCGCCTGTTGGACGCCGGCGTGGTGGCTATGGTAGGCAAGGGCGAGCGCAACGCCGCCGTGTGTGATGCCGTTGTACGCAACAAGGCAGTGTATCTGTGTGCCATTGGCGGCGCCGGTGCGCTGGCTTCCAAGTGCATTACGACCTGCAAAGTGATCGCCTATGAAGATCTGGGTTGCGAGTCGGTAAAGGAACTGGAATTTACCGATTTCCCCTTAACGGTGGCTATTGCCTGTGACGGTAGCAATTTATTTGATCGTTGATCGGCTGCGTTGCTTTTTGCCGTTTTCTTCCGGCTGGACCGCCCGTCGAATGGCGGTGAGTACGCTCTTTTCAATGCGACTTACATAAGAACGACTGATATTTAACCGCTGCGCAACTTCTCGTTGGGTCAGCGGTTTTTGATTGTCCAGACCGTAGCGCAGCACCAAAATTTCCCGCTCCCGCCCCTCCGGCATGGCTTCAATGTAGCGGCGCACCTTTTCCCATCGGATTTTTTGCTCCAGCTCCTGCTCCATATCCCGTTCATCGCGGATCACATCTTGCAGGGTCAGGGGATTGCCGTCTTTATCTATCTCAATGGCATCGCCCAGGTGCACCTCACCGCTGGTCTTGCGCTGGGCGCGGAAGTACATCAGGATCTCGTTCTCTATACACCGGCTGGCGTAAGTGGCCAAGCGGGTGCCCTTGGATGGGTCAAAACTGTCTATGGCCTTGATGAGCCCAATGGTGCCGATGCTTACCAAATCCTCCGTATCGTTGGTGCGTGAGTAGTATTTTTTCACAATATGGCTTACCAGCCGCAGATTGCGCTCAATGAGCGTGGCTCGCGCTGCCGGGTCACCGTCTTGCAGTCGCTCCAGTACCGCCCGCTCCTCCTTGGCGGATAAAGGCTTTGGAAAACTGCTGCTGCCGTCAATATGTAGAATAAACAGCAGCACATTGGCGCTTAAAAAAGAGAGTAGCGCAGAGAACATAAGTATCACCCCTTCCAGTCTATGCGCTTATTGTGCGAGGGGTGACAATTTTTAGACAAAAGTAAAGAAGTGCCCGACGCTGAATCGGGCACTTCTTGATTTTTATAACCGTACATAAGGACGCAGGGCGCGAGCCATAGCAGCGGCAGATTTGTATCGTTTGGAGATTTGCGTATCCGTGGCCTTTTGCACAATGTGGCGAATGGGTCCGCGGGGAATATCCACTGCCGGGTGCACGCCGGTGATCATGGTGTTCAGCAGTACCCCCAAGGCGTACAGGTCCGTGGCGCGGTTGCTTTGTGCCACGCCGTACTGCTCCGGCGCCGCATAGCCTACGGTGCCAAGACTGCGGGTGTCTTGCTGGTCGCTGCTGATTTCCCGGGCAATGCTCAGATCCAGCAAAACCGCTCGGTTCTCCGGCGTGATCATCACATTGGCGGGCTTAATATCCCGATGGACAATGCCCAGGCTGTGCAGTTCTTCCAGCGCATGACACAGGTCAATGGTATAGGCTGCTGCCTGCGCCGGAGTCAGTTGGCCGCTGTCCAGAATTTTGTCCAGGGTGCGCCCTTCTATATATTCTTCCAACACCAGCAGGTGCGCCTCTTCAGAGCACACTTCCAGAACCATAGGCAAATTACACAGCCGCTTGCCTCGCAGAGCGCGGTACACACCGTCGTTGCGGTTGCCGGAGCGGCGCAGCAGCACCTTTTGGCCGGTGTCTTTGTGGGCGTACAAAGACACAAAGCTGTCTTCCCGATCCTTAAATGTAATAACCTGCGTGTAGTGCTCTGCCAGGGACTGTTCCATATAGCGGCGCAGGTCGCTGATCTCCGTTTTCTCTGTTTTGCTCATCGGAGCGTATCCTCCCCATGGGCGGAAAGCAGCTGGTTGGTTTCATCCACGGTGTAGCGGTTCTCAATCCCGTAGATCAGCAGTGCATCCCGCTGTACCTTGGGATACAGGGCGGAGCGGCCGCTGATACGCAGCGCCTCCTGGCAGTCGTCGGTGGTCAGGTGCATACTGAGAATCAGGCGGATCACCTTGTCTCGGGACGCGATCTTGCGCCCATTGACAATATCGTAAAAATAGCAGTAGTTAAAGTCTGCCTTGTTGATAATATTGCACTTGGACATTCCGCTGCGTTCAATGGCTGCCTCCCAAAAATCCTTGGCTGCCAAAATGATCATATCCTCCCGGTTCTCTTCCAGGTAGTCGTCAATGGAGCAGTTGTTGTCTGCCAGCTGATCCAGCAGATCGTTGGTGTTTTTTGCCATACGGTTCTCCTTAATATACGATCACCTTGCCGGTGAATGTGGTGCGGATATAATCCTCGTGGGGGCTGCCTTTTTGTACTTTGATGGTCTCCAAATTTGGAAATACCGTGCCGCGGCAAATGTATTTCAGCGTGCTGTCATATACCGTTGCACTCTTGGGAATCACCAAGGTCTTTAAGTGTTTGTTCTTGACGGATCCCATATCGAAGACTGCATTGTTCGGTATGGTATAGGTGACGGCTGGTTTGTCGGCCGGATAACAAAACAGGCGGTTGGGGTTGTTGGTGTTCGGCCCATAGTAGAGCACACCGTCTTTGCTAAAATACTGCTTATTATCCTCTGCCACATAGATGGCCTGCAAGCTCTCCGGCAGTTTGTAACCGGCGGGGCAGCTCACATAGGAATTCAGCCGCAGCTGGTGAATATGGGCATTGTTTTTTAAGGATGCTTCACAGTTGATAGCCGTACAGTATTCCGCCACATTCCAGCGGGTGGCTGTGTAGCCCTCGCAGTAGTATTGAGCAGCCCAGCTATTTGTGTTGTAGTAGTACAGCACGCCGTCCTGCATTTTATATTGCCAGTTGTCGATTTCAATTTTGCTCAAAGCGGTACAGCCCAAGGCAAAGTTGGGAAGAATGCCCAGGTCTGCGTGATTGGGAAATACCACCTTTTTCAGCTTTTTGCAGTCTTTGAAAACTGCGTTTTGTATCCACAAGGTGTGGTAGACCTCAAAATCCTCAAAAACGGCCAGTTCTATATCCTTATTTGTAAAGGTGCCGGTACAGTAGTATTTCACCTGGTGTCCGTCAATGGCGGCAGGGAGTACCACAACTTTGGCGTTGCCGGTGTATTTGGTCACCTTGGCATAGTCGCCGTCCAAGGTGTACTCGTATTTGTTATATTCCGGCTTGGGCAGGGCTGTGTTTTCCGGCTGCGTTGCAGGTTGTGTGGTGGTCGTTGTGGTGGTGCTGCCGGGCTTGGTGGTGCCGTTTGTGGACGGGGCCGTGGTGCCGGTGGTGCTGTGCCCGCTGCCGGTGCTTGCACCGCCGTTCCCTGCATGGTTTGTGTTGCCGGTATTGCCCCGGTTGCCGGTGGAGCGGTTATCTCTTTCCGCCTGTTGGGCGGCCTGCTCCGCGGCCTCGTTGACCATGGCCTGCTTTTCCTCCGCCGTGGGGGCAATGCCCACCGCCTCTTTCATCTTGCCGGTGGCGCTCTGTATCTTTTGCTCCGCTTTTTTCGCGGCTTTTTTCACTTTGCCCAGCAGTGTCTTTGGCTGCGCTTCCGCCTCCGTCTCCGCCGCCTGTACGGTACCGGTGAGGGCACCCTCTGCGGTGGCGGCATTTTGCTGGTGGAGCGGTGCCGCCAGCGCGCTGGGAATTAGTACCACCAGCAGAATCATCGCTGCCAGCACAGAGGATATCTGCTTGCGGTTGATACGCTTTTGGCTATGTTCTGCGCAGGATTTCAAATAGGCGGTACTGGGCTGTGCCGGGGTACAGGGGGTCATGCACTGCAAACAGTAGTGCGCCTCCTCCGGCATGGCCGCCCCGCAATGGGGACAGTTCTTCTCTATCATTATATCTATTATTCTTTCCCTTTCCGTACGGTTCGCCACCGTTCGCATATACTTTATATTGTAGTGTGAATTGGTGCTTTTGTCAATCCGATACAACAAAAAGATTTGAGTTAGGATATACGCAAATTGCGTACACTTTTGGTAAAAAAGCAAAGAAAAAACCGCACCCCTTGTGAGGTGCGGTCTGTGTTTAGAATGGTTTATTTGCGCTTTTTGGCCAGCAGCAGGCAAGCGCCGGCAGCGGTAATAGCCATCACGCCGGCGGCAGCGGCATTGTTGCCGGTGGCCGGGGATTTTTTGGAAGTGCTCTTCTTGGTGATTTCCTTGGTGCTCTTGTTTGCAGTGGTCTTCTCGGCGTTTTTCTTGGTGGTCGGCTCTGTCGGATCATCAGGATCGATCACAATGCGGCCGATCAGGTGGTCGGTGTAGTAGCCCAGTGCAGTCAGAGCGTCCTTGGTGGCCAGCGAATTCTCCTCGCCGTCGTAAGTGAACACACCGGTCGTCTTGGACTCGAATTTGCAAAGCAGGTCGTAGGCCTTGTCCGCCTTTTCCTGATCGTCCAAGGCGCTGTAAGCCATCAGTGCCATAGCGGTGGAGTCTGCATTGGCAGAACCCCAGCTGGTGTAACCCGCGTCGGACACATTTTTCTCCAGCAGCTCCACAGCGTCGTCAATGTAGGTTTTGTAATCGTCAGCATAGGGGGCCAAAGCGGTCAGGAATGCGCCCAGGTCGTCGGCAGATGCGCCGTAACCGCCCCAAAAGTCCGGACCCTCGCCCATCTTGTACAGATCGGTCAGGTTCTTGATCACAGACTGTACAAAGCTCTGGGGCGCGTCCACAATGGAACAGGCCTCTGTCACCAGGCGGTACAGGTAGTAGTTGGTGCCGTAAACAGCGGTGCCGCAGTTTTGCATCAGCTTGCTCAAGTCATAGCCAGCCACATCGGTGTAGTCCTCGCCCAAGGCGTCATACACGCAGATGACGGCAGCATACAGCTCCAGCTCCTCTGTGTTGTTGGTGCCGATTTGTGCATAGTTGTCATCATATACCGGCACCGGGTAATACAGCTTGCCGCCGTTCGCCGTCAGCTCTTTCTCTACAGCAGCCTTAAAGCCCTCCACCTGGGCGTCGCTGGCATCGTAGTTGCGCACAGCAGCCAGCATGTCTACTGCGTCGGCCACGCCGAAGTCCTTATCCTTGTACAGGTAGTTGGTGGCGCCCTCAGTCTGGCTCGCCACCTTTTCCAGGCGTTGGCCAATCTTGTCGTTGTCGGTTGCAGCAAAAGCGCTGTAAGCCGGCAGCAGCATACACACAGCCAGCAAAAGCGCAGTGCAGGTGCTCATCAGTTTTTTCATTGTTTTGTCCTCCGTTTTATTTTTTATTTGAACAGGTGAAACCTGCAAATATCGTTTTAGCGATCGGCTCCGGTGCATACATAATAGAATACCAAATTGTCGCCGCTGTCCATTTTATATTTGCCGCAGGAGGTCCTAGGTGCGGTGCCGTTGACCTTGTACATCCAGCCGCTGGCGCCGCCGCAGTCCTTTTCATCCAGGTTGTTGATCCCCACCACATAGACGCCGTAGGAAGTGTTCCTGGCAGTTAGGCGTATGCCGTGGGCGTTGCAAGCCAGCTTCAGCACATCGTAGGCAGTGCTGCCCCGATCCACCGTGTGGCTCTCTGCGTGGATAATGTAGCCGTCGTTCGGTACAAAGCGCTCGTGGCCGCTTTTCAGCTGGCTCATGTGCTTGTGAATATTCTTGCATTCCACCGTAATGGTACAGGTCACGGTTTTGGACTGGGGAGTCGTGTGCCGCTTGGTGGTGTGCTTCTGAGTGGTTTGTTTGCGGGTGGTACCGCCGGTGGGGATCAGGCCGGCGGAGCCGCCCTGCCACTTGGCGCTGTTTGCGGCGCGGGTGGTGGTTGTGCTTTTGCCGCTGCTGCCCTTTGCTTTGGCAGCTGTGCTGCCGGTCGGGGTGCCGCTTTTTGCACCATCGGTTTTGGCGGTGGTTCCGGCTGCCGCTGCGCCTTTGGCTGTGGTGCCGGTGACCGTATTGGAACCGGCCTTGGCGGCGGTTGTGTCCGCTTCACCGGCTGCCGTAACGGTTTGACTCTGAGGAGCGGTACCGGTCTGTTCGTTGACTCCGGTTGTGCAGCCGGTAAAGAACAGCGCCAGTGCCAACATCAGCAGTGCAATGCTTTTTCGTGTTCTTTGCAAAATAAAAAGTCCCTTGCCATGGGCAGGGGACAGAAAAGGGCGCAGTTATACCAGCGCTGCCTCCACATCTTTCCCTTAAGCCCAAAAGTGTGTTTGCGATCCAAAGCCTGCGGCGGGTGTCCCGACTTACGATATACTCACTCTGCGCCTTCTCGCTTGCGCAATGGCCTGTGCAGAGCAAAACTCGATCACGGTAATGGCGGTTGTGACGGCGTTGCACCGTGCTTCCGATTTGATCCCTTCCGGGAACCGCGGCTCTTTTGTTTTTTACAGTATATCACCTTTTTTTCTTTGGGTCAACACAGTTGCATAAAATCCCGCTATCTGTTATACTGAAATAGATATATTTTGTCTTAATAAGATAATGGAGCTTTCGCAAGTATGTACGACAGCATTGAACAGATCATTGCCGAAAAGGGCATTTATACCGGGCTGACCCGTGGAACCTCTATGTGGCCGCTGATTCATCAAGGGCGGGACAATATTATTATTGTGCGTCCCCGGGGGCGGCTAAAGAAGTACGATGTGCCGGTGTATCGCACCCCCGGTGGCAAGTACATTATGCACCGTATTGTGCGGGTGCGCCCAGAGGATTATGTAATTATCGGCGACAATCGGCTTCAAAAGGAATATGTTACGGACGACAGCATTTGCGGCGTGCTGGCCGGGTTCTATAAGGACGGAAAGCGATATGTGGACTGCCAAAACAGTCGCCGCTACCGGCTGTACAGCCGGGTGTGGGTGGCACTTTACCCGGTGCGCCCGCTGATCATGTTTGTCCATAAAGGCTGCGGCTGGATCCGTCGCCATATTTTTAAAAGAGGTGAACGATCCTGAACCGGACCAATCGAAAGCCCGCTCGCTCCGACTGGGCGGCTATTCGCTGGATGACTGCCATCGGCAAGAGCCAGCTGCCCAAAGCGGCGGTACTGCTGTTTACCAACGCGCTGGGCGCGGCGCTGTCCGTGTGCTTTGCCAATTTTTCCAAGCATATCATTAACGGCGCTACCGAATACAAGGACTGGGGTTATGTGGTGCGCTATGCCGTTTATCTGCTGATCCTGATCATGGTGCAGATGGCACTGAATCTAATCGGCAGCAGCTTTTCCGAGCGATGCAAGGCGCGCCTGGATATGATCTTCAAAAAGCACATGCTCCAGGTGCTCATTAAAAAGGACTACGCCAGTGTGTCCAAGTACCATACCGGCGAACTGAATAATCTGCTGTTTAACGATGTGCAGGTGATTACAGATGGCTATACCACCTTGTTGCCCAATGTGGTGTTTTTTATCGTCAAGCTGCTTAGTGCCTTTATTTACCTTGTGATTATTGACAAGGTGTTTGCCCTTGCCTTTTTGGTGGGCGGGGTGTTTGTGTTCCTGTCTACCCGTATGTTTCGCAAGACCTTAAAGCGTTTGCACAAGCAGGTCCAGCAAACGGAGGGCAAGACCCGCTCCTTTATGCAAGAGACCATCAGCAACCTGCTGGTGATCAAGACTTTTGTGGCGGAGGACAAGATCAACCAGCAGACGGATGTGCTGCAACAGGAGAATTATGTGGCGCGTATGAAGCGGCGCTTCTTTGGCATTGCCGCCAACGCCGGGCTGTCTACCACCTTTAATATCGGCTATGTGTTTGCCCTGGCCTTTGGCGCCTATCGGCTGCTGAACGGGCTGGACTACGGTACAGTTACCGCCATGCTCCAGCTGGTGAACCAAATTCAGGGACCGTTTGCTTCTTTGTCCGGTATTATGCCCAAGTATTTTGCCATCATTGCTTCTGCGGAGCGACTGATGGAGATCGAGAATCTGCCGGAGGAGGAGAGCAGCAACGCAGACGATGTGGATGTACCGTCCGTTTACCGGGATCTGCGGGCGTTGCAGTTTGATCATATCGACTTCCGCTATGACCGGGATGTGATCCTGGATCATACCTCACTGACCATTAACAAAGGGGACTTTGTGGCCATCACCGGCATCTCCGGTATCGGCAAAAGTACGCTGCTGAAGTTGCTGCTGGGCGTGTTTCCTACCAAGGACGGCTCTATTTACTTGGAGATGGCGGACGGCAGCCATATCCCGGCAGACAAGCACACCCGCCGGCTGTTTGCCTATGTGCCCCAAGGGAATATGCTTCTGTCCGGCACGATACTGGATAATTTGAAGTTCATTAACAGTAACGCGACGGACGAGGAGGTGCAGCGGGCTATTGAGATCGCCTGTGCAGACACCTTTATCAACGAATTGCCCCAGGGCTTGATGACTGTGATCGGCGAGCGGGGTATGGGTCTGTCCGAGGGGCAGGTGCAGCGGCTGGCCATTGCCCGCAGTTTGCTGTCCAAATCCCCGGTGCTGCTGCTGGACGAGGCCACCTCCGCGCTGGATGAGGAAACAGAACATCGCTTTTTGAAAAATCTGAAAGCGCTGCAAAATGTGACTTGCATTATTGTGTCTCATAAAAAGGCAGCGCTGCGGATCTGTAATAAACATGTACGCATTGAGGACTGCAAAATTGTAAGTGAGGAGAGAACTTATGATGCTGACTGAATGGGGAAAGCAGTTGGACAAAAGTTGTCCGCTGTCTGAGTATCCGCGCCCGCAATTTGTGCGGGATTCGTACCTGAGCTTAAACGGTATGTGGCAGTGTGCCTTTACCAGGGACAGCACCGTGCCGGTACAGATGGACACGGCCATTTGTGTGCCCTTCTCGCCGGAGACGCCGCTTTCCGGGGTGGAGCGCACCTTAAAGCCCGGTGAGTACCTGCACTATCGGCGCACCTTTGCTTTGCCGGAGAACTTTAACCGGGGGCGGGTGTTCCTGCACTTTGGCGCGGTGGACCAAATGTGCACCGTGTACTTAAACGGTGTGCAGGTGGGCGGCCATCAGGGGGGCTACACACCCTTTACTTTGGAGCTGACAGAGGCCCTGCAACCGGGGGAGAACAAGCTGGAAGTATCTGTGCAGGACTTTACGGACGAAAACCAGTATTCCCGGGGAAAACAAAAGACCAAGCGTGGCGGTATTTGGTATTCGCCCCAAAGCGGCATTTGGCAGAGCGTTTGGCTGGAGTCCACGCCGGTGGAATTCCTGGAGAAGGTGCGGATCACGCCGAATTATGACGGCGCCGCCGTGCACTTTGAATTCTTTGGCACTGACCATGTACGCACCCGCATTTATGACGGCGAGACTTTGGTGGCCGACACTACGGACACAGATGTGCCGTTGCCGGACTTTAAGTCTTGGAGCCCGGAGTCGCCGTTTCTCTATCAGGTGGAATTCGAGGCCTGCGGTGAGGTGATCCGTTCCTATTTCGGTATGCGCAAGTTCTCTGTCGGTCGGGACTTGGACGGTTTGCCCCGTCTGTTTTTGAACAATAAGCCTTATTTCCATAACGGTTTGCTGGACCAGGGCTATTATCCGGACGGCTTTTTGACCCCGCCGGCCAATGCAGCTATGGCGTACGATGTGACCCATGTAAAGCGCTGCGGCTTTAATATGCTGCGCAAGCACATTAAAATGGAGCCGCTTCTTTGGTATCATTACTGCGATGTGCAGGGCATTTTGGTGTGGCAGGATATGATCAACGGCGGCGGGCACTACGGGCTGGAGATCTCCGCGATTCCCTTTGTGGGTATTACCCTGGATGACCGGAAGTATAAGACCTTTAAGCGCACAGACGCGGCCGCTCGTGAGCTGTACTATCAGGAACTGTGGGAGATGGTGGACGCCCTGTATAACAGCCCCTGTATTGCCATGTGGGTGCCCTTTAATGAGGGCTGGGGTCAGTTTGATTCTACGGTGGCCTACAATCTGCTGAAAAAATGGGATCCCACCCGCACGGTGGACTCCGCCAGCGGATGGCACCCCTGCGGCGACAGTGATGTGATCAGCAAGCACATTTATTTTACCCCCATTCGGGTGCACGCCGGCGACAAGCCCTGGCTGCTGACAGAGTTCGGCGGCTATGCGCTGAAAACGCCCGGTCACACCTGGAACGAACGCACTTTTGGCTACCGAGTTTATCCCAGCAAGGAAAAGCTGACGGCGGCGTACCAAAAACTGTTTAACAAGGTGATCGTTCCCCAGATCAAAACCGGCCTGGCTGCCACCGTTTATACACAGGTCACGGATGTGGAGGACGAGATCAACGGTCTGATGACCTATGACCGCCAGGTGGCGAAGATCGACCCGGCGGTGCTGCAAAAAATCAACGAGAAAGTGAAGTATTAAGATGAATCAGTTAGAAAAGAAAGACGGCAAAAAAGCTGTGATCAAAACCAACCGCGGCGATATGACCTTTGTGCTGCTGGACGAAGCGGCGCCCAAGGCGGTGGAGAATTTTATCACCCACGCCAAGAACGGCTATTATGACGGCCTGATCTTCCACCGGGTGATTCAGGACTTTATGATCCAGGGCGGCGATCCTACCGGTACCGGCTGCGGCGGCGCGTCCATTTGGGGCAAACCCTTTGAGGATGAGTTCGCGCTGGACGCCCGCAACTACTATGGTGCTCTGTCTATGGCAAACAGCGGCCCCGGCACCAACGGCAGCCAGTTCTTTGTGGTCCAGGCTAAGTCTGTACCCGCCAATTTGATTGAGCAAATGGAGGCGCTGTCTGACCAGGGCTATCCTACGGAAGTGGTAGAGCAGTACAAGCAGGTGGGTGGCACCCCCTGGCTGGACTTCCACCACACGGTGTTCGGCCAGCTGATTGACGGTGCCGATGTGCTGGACGCCATCGCTGCCGTACCCTGCGGCCCCGGGGATAAACCGGTCAATGATGTGGTGATCGATACCATTGAAGTGCAGGAATAACGCATATATAATGATATAAAAATAAGACCACCTACGCAGGTTTTGCTTGCGCAGGTGGTCTTTTTGTTGTGGATTACAGGTCGATGTCCAGCTCAATGGGGCAGTGGTCGCTGCCCAAAATATCCGTGTGGATCTTGGCGTCCTGCAATTTAGGTTGCAGCCGGTCAGAGGTAATAAAGTAGTCAATACGCCAACCGGCGTTCTTCTCTCTGGCGTGGAACATATAGCTCCACCAGCTGTAGATACCGGTGGCATCCGGGTAAAAGTAGCGGAAAGTATCGGTAAATCCGCTACCCAGCAGGGCGGTCATTTTGCCTCGCTCTTCATCGGTAAAACCGGCGTTTTTGTGGTTGGTCTTTGGATTCTTCAGATCGATCTCCCGGTGGGCCACATTCAGGTCGCCGCAGAAGATCACCGGTTTGTTTTGATCCAGGGTTTGCAGATAAGCAAGAAAGTCGTCCTCCCACTGCATACGGTAGTCCAGCCGGGTTAACTCTCGCTGAGAATTGGGCACATATACGGTGGCAAAGTAGAACGCCGGGAATTCCAGGGTGATCAGCCGCCCTTCCCGGTCATGCTCCTCCTTGCCCATGCCGTACTGCACCCGCAGCGGCTCCCGCTTGGAGAAGATGGCGGTGCCGGAGTAGCCCTTTTTCTCCGCATAGTTCCAGTAGGCGTGGTAGCCCGGGGGCGCAAAGTCGATTTGCCCCGCTTGCAGCTTGGTCTCTTGCAGGCAAAACAGGTCCGCGTTTGCCGCAGCAAAAAAGTCGGCAAAGCCCTTGCCCATACAGGCCCGAAGGCCGTTTACATTCCAACTGATACACTTCATTGGGTCGGCTCCTCTTTTTGCAGCAAAATGCGGTCGGTGTCAAACTCTTTGGTCTCTTTTTCCCGATATAGTGCCAGCAGGTCCGACACGGTCATATGGGCCTTTTGTTCCTTGTCCAGGTCAATGATGATTCGGCCGCTGTCCATCATAATGGTGCGGTCGCCGGTGGCCAGCGCAGAGGACATATTGTGAGTGATCATCATGGTGGTGATGTTGTTTTCTGCCACGATCTCGTTGGTAATGTCCATCACCTTTTTGGCGGTGACCGGATCCAGTGCGGCGGTGTGTTCGTCTAAGAGCAGCAGCTTGGGGGTGCAGATGGTGCACATCAGCAAGGTGACCACTTGCCGCTGCCCTCCGGACAGCAGACCGATCTTGGTTTTCATGCGGTCCTCCAGCCCCATATTAAAGCGAGACACCTGCTCCCGGAAGAAGTTGCTCTTTTTCTTAGACAGAGCCAGCGCCAGTCCGCTGGAGTGGGCGCGGGTGTAGGCCAGCGCCAGGTTTTCCTCAATGGTCATATTCGGTGCGGTGCCCTTCATCGGGTCCTGGAACACCCGGCCGATTAACTTGGCACGCCTGTGTTCCGGCAGAAAGGAAATGTCCTGCCCATCCAGGGTAACGGTGCCGCTGTCCTGCATAAAGGTGCCGCAGATCAGGTTAAACAGGGTGGATTTGCCGGCGCCGTTGGAGCCAACAATGGTGAGAAATTCGCCCCGATCCAGGTGCAAATTGATCTTCTCCAGGGCAATGTGTTCATTGACGGTGCCCTTGGCAAAGGTCTTGGAAACATTCTTTACATCAAGCATTGCGGCGGGCCTCCTTCTTTACTTTGCGGTTTCGGGCGGTGCGCTTGGCAGCCGGGATAATAAAGGTGGCAGCCACGATCACGGCGCACATCAGCTTCATCAAATTGGCGCTGTTGGTACCAAACAGCTCAATATCCACCACAAAGGTGACGATCAGTTTGTAGATCACGGAGCCGCACACGGCGGAGATCAGCCCCACGGTGACGCCTCGCTTGCCAAACAGCGCCTCGCCGATAATGACGGCGGCCAGGCCGTAGATCAGAGTGCCGTTGCTGGTGGAGGTGTCGCTGTAACCTACATAATGGGTCACCAGTGCGCCTGCCAGACCGATCAGCCCGTTGCTGATGCACAGCCCCAGGATCAGGGTGGCGTCTACATTGATGGAGGAAGCGCGCACCATATCCTGATTGTCGCCGGTGGCGCGGATACACAGGCCCACATGGGTCTTAAAGAACACAATCAGCAGCAGGGTCACTACCAGGCAGATCGCCAGCGCCAGCAGCGCACCGGCCACCTTGCGCTGATCGCCGGTCAGGTGCAGCGCCTTATAGAACTGCTTAAACAAATTGGCGGCGCCGATGGACAGGTTGGGGCCGCCCCGAACGATCAAGTTAACGGAGTACAGCCCGCTCATGGTGATGATACCGGCCAGTACCGGGTGTACTTGCAGCTTGGTTTGCAGCAGCCCGGTGATTAGCCCGGCGGCCATACCGCCTAAAAAGGCAATGGGCAGGGACAGATAGGTGTGGCCCCCGGCAGCCAAAACGGCAGCCAGTGCAGAGCCAAAACCGAAGCTGCCCTCGGTGGTCAGGTCGGGAATGTCCAGCACCCGCAGGCTGATGTAAACGCCCAGCGCCAACAGTCCGTACAGTAAGCCCTCTTGCAGGGCAGTGAGATAAAGCATAAGTTCTTGTTCCTTTGGGTATGAAAAAATGGCAGCAGGCGCACCTTGCAGCGCGCCCGCCGGTTTGTGATTTTTGTTGCTTATTTTGCTGCTTCCAGCACCTTGACCTCATAGCCAACGGTATCCTTGGTGGGGGTAGCCAAACCGCCGGCAGCCAGCGCTGTCTTGTTTACGGAGCAGTAGTCGATGCCGCACACCTGGGCGGGGATCTCCGCTACCTTTTTGCCGTCAAAATACTGAATAGCCATTTCTGCGGTCTTTTCGCCGATGCCCTTGTCGTCAATGGCCAGGGTGGCGGTGCAGCCGGAGGCAACCGTGGTGGCAGAGGAGCAGTAGGTGGGAATCTTCTTCTCCTGGCACAGCTCTGTCAGGGCAGACACACCGTCCTGTACCACAGAGTCGTTGGGTACGAAGATTACATCACAGCCGCCGTCAATCAGGGACTGGGTGACGGACTTCACATCGGCGGAGTTCTCTACGGTTTTTTCCGCATAAGCGATTTTCTTGCTGTCCAGGTACTTCTCGGCCGCCTTAACGGTGGAGGTGGCGTTCACCTGGCTGGTGGAGTAGATAAAGCCCCATTTTTTTACATCCGGGGTCAGTTTGTAGCCCATGTCAATGATCTCAGATACCGGAATGGCGTTGGAAGTACCGGTAGCGTTTTTGTCCGGGGTGTCCAGCGCGGTCATCACTTTGGCAGCTACCGGGTCGGACACGGCGCAGAAGAAGCAAGGGGTTTCGGACTCCAAGTTCACAAACGCCTGCGTGGCCGGGGTGGCGATGGTGAATACTGCGTCATAATCGCCGTTGTCAAAGTCAGACACAATGGTGCTCAGACTGGCGGCGTCACCGGCAGCGTTCTTGTACACGCAGGTCACATTGTCGCCGTACTTCTCCTTCAGCTTAGACTCGATCCCGGCACGCATATCGGTAAAGGCACCGTTCTCAGACAGCACGGCAATGCCTACTTTCTTGCTGTCTGCTTTGGCATTGTTATCTTTGCTGCCGGAGCAGGCGGCGAACAGGCCGGCAACCAGTGCCAGGCACAGCAGGGTGGCAAAAAACTTTTTCATCATTCATTCTCCTTAAACGCTTGGTGTTGATTATAATAATCGAGGTCTGCAAAGGCTTTGTGCAGCATTTCCTCGGTTATGGTGTAGGGGTTGTGGGCAATGTCCGGCATTTTGGCTACCAGAGGCACCAGCTTTTCCACATCGGCACCGGTCATCTCCACTTGGGAGAGGGCGGTGGGGAGTCCCACGCTTCTGTTGAAAGCGTACATCCGGCGGAAGCCGTCCAAATTGCCGTCGGTTAGCAGCAGAATGAGCACGCCAAAGCCCACCACTTCACCGTGCAGGTGGCGCGCCTCAATATGGGGCCAGGCGGTGAGCGCGTAAAACACGGCGTGCGCCAGGCCGGAATTGTAATCCACAATATGCTCTGCCGTCAACAAAATAGAGGCAATGCCGGTGGTGACGATGATAGCCAGAATCACTTGCTCCACTGCATAGGTGCAGCGCTCGGCATCTATATCTGCCATGGCCTGTGCACCGTAGGTGAGCAGTGGGTCCAAGCACATTCGGCTCACATTTACACCCAGGGCATGGTAGTGCACCAGCGCTTCACCTCGGGAACTCATCTCCGCCTCAAAATACTTGGCGTAAGTGTCGCCCATACCGGCCCAAATGTAGCGCCGTGGGGCGGCTGCAATCACCGAGGGCAGAATAAAGGCATGCACCGGCGGCGCTTTGTGAAAATCCGGCGCCAAAAAGGTGCCGTCTGCGTGGTACAGAATCGATACTGCCGTGGTGGCCGCGCAGGTGGAGGCAATGGTGGGGAAGGTGAATACCGGCTTGCCGCTTTCTTCCCCATAGGCTTTGCCGGTGTCCAGTGCCTTGCCGCCGCCAACAGCAAAGATCATATCTGCTGCTGCCACTGCCGGGTTCTCTGCCAAGGCAGCAATGTTCTCCCGGCTGGCCTCGCCGCCGTACCACACAAAATCCGTAATGGTCACGGCGCTGTCCTTGACCGCGGCCAGCAAGCGCTCCCGCACCGCTGCCATGGCCTTGTGTCCGCCGATTACCACCGCTGTGGTGCCAAAGGGCGCGCACACCGTTGGAATTTGCTTGTAAACCTGCTCGCCGATGGAATAGGAGGGCAGGGTAATGGAATAATCCGTCATAGGATTTAGGTCCTTCCTGGCTAACTTATAATCCTCTTATAGGACTGTGTGAAAATTATAGCACTGCAGGCGGGCTTTGTCAACGAAATTCTTTAGCAAGTTAAAGCGATGAATTGCAGCTACACAATGCGTCCGCCGCCCAGTACCGTGTCGCCGTCATAAATAACGGCAGCCTGACCGGGGGTCACCGCTCGCTGCGGCGTGTCAAAGGTCAGCTGTACATCGCCGCCGGGCAGCACCTCTACGGTGCAGGGCGCCTGGTGCATATTGTAGCGGATCTTGGCAGCAGCATGCAGCGGTTCGGCAGGCGCTGCAATGCTCAGCCAGTTGAACTCGGTCACCCGCACCACCGTACTGTTCAGTTGGTCGTTAGGGCACAGGGTCACCGTGTTGCTTTCCGGATCCTTCTTGCACACATACAGCGGCGCCGGCAGTGCAAGACCCAGCCCACGGCGCTGGCCGATGGTGTAGCGAATAATGCCCTTGTGGCGGCCCAGCACATTCCCCTGTGTGTCTACAAAATCCCCGGGGGGATAGTGGCGGCCGGTATAGCTTTCAATAAAGGCGGCGTAGTCCCCGTCCGGCACAAAGCAAATGTCCTGGCTTTCTCTTTTGTGGGCGTTGATAAAGCCGTTTTCCTCTGCAATGGCGCGCACCTGGTCCTTATGCAGCTCACCTAAGGGGAACAGGGTGTGGGCCAGCTGCTCCTGGGATAGATTATAGAGTACATAGCTTTGGTCCTTTTTGTCGTCCAGCGCCTTGCGCAGCCGATAGCGGCCGTCCACGCAGTCAATGCGGGCGTAGTGGCCGGTGACCACATAGTCGTAGCCCAGGGTGATAGCGCGGCGACACAGGGTGTCAAATTTTAAGCACTTGTTGCAGTCAATGCAGGGGTTGGGGGTGCCGCCTGCCTCATAGGTGGCAATAAATTTATCAATGACTTTTTCCTTAAAGTCACCTTTAAAATTGAACACTTGATAGGGCATACCCAGTCGGCGGGTCACGCTGCGGGCGTCCTCCACATCGGACAGGGAGCAGCAGGTCTTTTCCCGCTGGGCCATCAAAATATCGTCGCTGTCAAACAGCTTCATGGTGGCGCCCATACAGTCGTACCCGGCGTCCAACATCAGCTTGGCGGCCACGGAGCTGTCCACGCCGCCGCTCATGGCGATCAATGCTTTTTTCAAAAAAACGCACCTGCTTTCTTGACACTTTCAGTCTACTATACTAATATATACAGGAATAGAAGTAAAGAGGGAGTTTTTAGTTTTTATGCAAAAAATGCGTTTTTTTCGCCGGTGTCTTCCGCTGTTTTTGGCCTTTTGGCTGCTACTGGCGGTGGCGGGCGCGCCCTTTGCTGCTTATGCAGGGGAGAGCGTGACTGTGCGGGACAGCAGCGGGCAGGTGCGCTACGCTGCGCCCATGGATCCGGAGAACGCTTGCCCGGCGCTGCAATCGGCGCTGGACACGGTGCGCAGCGGCGCCTACGGTACCTGCACGGTTACCGTCACCCCCGGGGAATATCGAATGACAAAGAGCGCTGTGCTGGCGTCTGATATGACCCTGAACCTGACAGGGGTGACCCTGCTCAATGCCAATGCAGGCAAGGGCAACATCTTTATCTCACCCAATCGGGACCGTACCGGCAAGGACTACACCGGGTATTCTGCGTTGGAGAACTGCACGCTGCGGGGCGGCACGCTGGATTATGCGCCGGGCAATACCAACGGCTCCTGCCTGCTGCGCCTGGCGCATTGCAAGAATGTGACCGTGGACGGCACGGCATTTCTCAACAACACAGACTCCCACCACGCAGAATTGGCCGCCGGGTACAATGTGCGGTTCGTAAACTGCCTGTTCTCCGGTCAGACCAATCAAACGGAGAGCAGTGCGGAGGCGCTGCAAATTGATATTTTAGAGAAAAATCGGCACTTTGCCAACTTTCCGGCCTATGACGGCACGATGAACCAAAAGATCACCGTAGAGGACTGCACGTTTCAGGACCTGATCTGCGGGGTAGGCACCCGCAACGCTTTTGCCGGGCGGTATCAGAAGGGCGTTACCATTCGTGGCAACACCTTTCGGCGCCTGCAAGGCACGGCTATTGTGTGCACCAATTATGTGGACGCAGTGATCGAGAAGAACACCATCACCGACTGCGGTCGGGGCGTGGCTTATTATATGTGCAAAAACAGCGGCGTGACCGATGTGTTCACCGACGGCAGCGGCAAGGTGCTGGGTAAACGCAACACGGACTGCGGCAGCCGCATTACCGACAATACCATCTCCGTTTGTCAAACAGCGGAGATGGACAAGCCCAGGGGTATGTTTCTGTACGGCGGCAAGGCCGCCGGCAAAATGCCTGCCGGAAATTATGCGGTCTATAACCTGACGGTCAGTGGTAACACCATTACCACCACCGGCGGCGGGATCACCGGCACCGATCTGCAAAACTGCACGCTTGCAGACAACCGCATTACCCATACCGGTGCGGCGGCGGAGACCACTGTGGGAATTCTCCTTCACGGCAGCAGTGGTAATTTGATCGAGAAAAATACTTGCACCGCCCTACACAACGGGTTGAAGTGTATGGATGCCTCCCACAGCAACGAGCTGCGGAGCAACACGGTAACGAACAGCCGCTCCAGCGCCGTTTGCATTGTGGACAGCAACGGGGTAGAGGTGACGGAAAACACCATTCGCACCGGGGCCACCAACGGCATTTTTATGCAGCGGAGCAAAAAGGCACGCCTGCTGCGCAATACCATTCAGGCAATGGGTCATAACGGCATTTGCCTGGCGGAGAAGAGCACTGCCGCCACCGGCAGCAATCGGATCAGCGGCTGCCGTCGCTATGGGATGAGTTCCCAGCCGGGAACTGCCCTGACCACCGTGGGCGATCGGCTTACCGGCAACACCAAGGGGCAGGGGATCGCGCAGGGCAGCAAGAATATGAAGTTCTCAACCATAGGCAGTACCCGCCTGGTAGGCGGCCGGATCCGCCGCGGCAAATATAAGGGCAAGATCGCCCTGCAATGGAAAGCGGTACCCGGCGCCAAGCAATATGTGTTGTACCGTAGAGACGGCAGCATCCGCGGCAAATACCGCCGGGTGGCAACGCGCACCGGCACCCGCTATATCGACACAGCCCCCAAGCGGGGCAAAACCGCCGCCTATCGCCTGGTGGCGCAAACCAAAACAAACGGCGTGACTGCTCAAAGCCCCGTGGCGCGCGCCGCAGTGAGGATCAAAGGATGACTTTACAGGAAATTGTAGATCGTTCTCGGCGCATCGTCTTTTTTGGCGGCGCCGGGGTGTCTACCGAGAGCGGTATTCCGGACTTTCGCAGTGTGGACGGCTTGTATCATCAGCAATACGACTATCCGCCGGAGCAGATCCTTTCTCGCAGCTTTTTTGACGAGAACCCAGCGGAATTCTACCGCTTTTATCGCAGCAAAATGCTGTGTCCGCTTGCCAAGCCCAACGCTGCCCATTACAAATTGGCAGAGCTGGAGCAAGCAGGCAAGTGCACCGCTGTGGTGACCCAGAATATTGACGGCCTGCACCAGGCAGCGGGCAGCCGCACGGTATATGAGCTCCACGGCTCCGTGCTGCGTAATCACTGTATGCGCTGCGGCAGAGCCTACGGTGTGGAGGCGGTGGCAGAGGCTGCCGGTATACCCCGGTGCGCTTGCGGTGGAATTATCAAGCCGGATGTGGTGCTGTATGAGGAAGGACTTGACCAACAGACCGTAGAGGGTGCCGTACATGCCATTGCCCGGGCGGACTGCCTGATCGTGGCGGGTACATCTCTTTCTGTGTACCCGGCGGCGGGCTTTATCCGCTACTTTCAGGGGGAGCATTTTGTGCTCATTAACCGGGATCCTACCCCGGCGGACAAGCTGGCAGACCTGGTGCTGCACCAAAAGGTGGGGCAGGTGCTGTCCCAAATTCAAGTACGCTAACGGAGGCGCTTATGCCTATTTCAGTGATGCTCAAACCGGCTTCCGGCAACTGCAATCTGCGGTGTAAATACTGCTTTTACCACGACCTGGCCGCTACCCGGCAGACGGAGAACAAGGGCTATATGACCCGGGACACCGCCTTGCAGGTGATGGACAAGGCTCTGACTTTTGCCGGGGACGGACCGGTATATTTTACCTTTCAGGGCGGGGAACCGCTGCTGGCGGGGAAAGACTTCTTTCGCTTTTTCTTCTCCTCTTGCAAGGAACGGCAGCGCCCCGGCGTGACTGTCCAGTTCTGCGTGCAGACCAACGGTACTTTGCTGGACGACGAATGGTGCGACCTGTTTTTGGAATACGGCTGCTTGGTGGGCGTGTCTTTGGACGGTGACCGGGAGGGCAACCGTTACCGGGTGTACCCGGACGGACGCAGCTCCTTTGATGATGTGTTTCGCGGTGTGCAGCTGCTGACCCGGCGCAGGGTGCCTTTTAATATTCTCTCGGTGCTCACCGCTTACGGCGCTACCCATGTGCGATCGTCCTATCGCTTCTTTAAGCAGCAGGGGTTGCGCCACTTGCAGTACATACCCTGCCTGCGCCCCTTTGCCATGGATGCGCCGGAGGATCTGTTTATGACCGATGACGACTACGCCGCCTTTTTGCAGCAGGGGTTCAAGCTGTATGCCAACGATGCCCTGCGGGGTAACCCAGTGTCTGTGCGTATGTTTGACAATTACTTGCTGCTGGCTCGGGGGCAAAATGCAGAGCAGTGCGGTATGAACGGCACCTGCGCTACCCAGTTTGTGGTGGAGGCGGACGGCAGTATCTACCCCTGCGACTTTTACTGTACCGATGATTGGTACCTGGGCAATATCTGTTCCGGGGATTTTGACGGTTTTTTCCATAGTGAAAAGATGGTGGAATTCTTAAAGAATTCTTTTCAGTTGCCCCCGGCGTGCAAGACCTGCCGCTGGTTCACGCTTTGTCGGGGCGGCGGCTGCAAGCGCAACCGAGTAGGCACGGATTATTGCCGGGCTTACCAAACTTTTTTTGCAAATACGGAGCATTTGTTTGCTCAACTGCGTTGAGGTGTTTTATGAAAAAGACGATTTCTATACTGCTGGCACTGGTACTGACGGTGGGATTGTTCTCTGCCTGCTCAAAGGGTGGCAAGGAGGAGACGACCACGGCTGCGCCTGCCGCCTACACCCTGGCCTATACGTATGACAGCCATTATGCGCAGACGGACCCCAGTGCCGTGCGGGCGTATGAGAAGATCGCCAAAGCCATTGCAGAGGGCGGTGTGGCCGTGCGGGTGAATACGGATATGATGGACGATGTGAACCGGCTGCTGTACACCGGCTTTCCGTTGATGGCGCTGGTAGATACGGTTTCGGTGAACAGCGACAATTCCGGCGTGACCATCAAATATAAAAACGATACGGATACGCATCGCCAGCTGGTGGGCGCCTTTGTTCAAAAGGTCAATACCATTCTGAAAGCCTGCGGCAAGGGCACGGTGAGCAATACTGTGTATCTCCTCAATGTGTACCACTATGTGGCAACCCACACGACTTATGACGACAGTGTGACCGACGCTTACACTGCCATTTTGCAAGGCAATGGCATGAGTGCTGCCATCAGCGGTATGTTTGAGTTCCTGCTGCAACAGGGCGGGGTGGACGCCGGGCATATCGTCGGCAAGGACGCCGCCGGTAATCCCTGGTACTTTACCCGCTGTACCCTGGGCGACACGGTGTATAACTTTGATGTGGCAACGGAGCTGTCTGTGCGCAAAGGGGAAGGGCTGACCTGCTTTGCCATGACGGATAAGGAACTGCAAACTGGCGGACTGCAAAAGGGTTTTACCTACTCGGATAATGAAAAGGCGCCGGCAGTGAAGATGAAAAAGAACCCCTATGCCGCCCTGCGCTCCTGTGCGTACTTTACGCTGGAGGGCAACACCCTAACTGCCGTCTTGTACAGTGGTAAGACCGCCGCCTTTACTCTGTAAAGGGACAAATGAACAATCAAGTGAAGTGATGCGTAACCCGACACCGCCGCTTTGGAACCGCCGAAAAACTTTCGGCGGTTTTTTTGTATCATTTGTCTATGAATTCTGCACATTTTAGAAAATAATAGACAAAAACATAGAAAACTGTCTAAAAACATTTTGAACATTACAAGTTGCACAGAAAATTTCTGCGGACAAATTTCTTTTTTGGTTGTAATTGATAAACCGATTTGTTATAATATTGCAGAAATATGACACAGGGGGAGATCCAATGGCAGAACAAACCGGCCTGAAAGCAAAAGCCACAGGCCTCATCGACAACATTAAGTATTACTGGAAAAAGCCACCCAAGGGCAAGTATATGTCCTTTAAGGAAGTGGCTTCTTATGCGTTTGGCGGTATCGGTGCATACCTGATCGTATGTATGAGTATTCCGTGTATCTTAGGTGCCACCAATGTGTTCCTGTCCGGGACCATCGGCATCGGTATGACGGATATGTACATTATGTATGTGATCGGCGTACTCTCCGGTATTCCGCTCACCGGCTTGCGTGCCAATATTATTGATAACACGCGAAATAAGGCCGGTAAATACAGACCGTATCTGCTGCGTATGGGCATTCCTTGCTCCATTATTTTTGTATTGATGGTATGGTTCCCGTATGACAAGCTGGGTCTGTTGGTAGGCAGCGGCATGATCTTAGGCAAATCCGCTACCTATGTGGCAAAGTGCGCCGTGGTTATGGCGTTTAACATTGCCTTGCAGTTCTTCTATTATTTCTTCTATGATGCGTACGAGAACCTGATCCATGTGCTCTCTCCAAATTCTCAGGAGCGTGCAGATGTGGCCTCCGTTAAGAGCATTATTTACTCCTTCGGCCCCACAGTGTATAACATTATTATCCCGTTGATCGCCGGTATTATCGGTGTAAACCAGACGGATATTCGTGTGTACCGGATCGCTTTTCCGGTAATCGGTGTGATCGGTACGCTGTTGGTGTTCGTGGTATATGCCAATACCCAGGAAAAAATTATTCAGGCAAAGACCCATGTGATTCAGATCAAGTTTACCGATGCTCTGCGTGAGGTAGCCAAGAACAAGTATTTCTGGATTATCTCCCTGGCCGGTTGGTTGGGCTTTTTGGAGACAGCGTATGCCAATATTCTGTATTGGTTGTGCAACTACGGCGGAGCCTGCTCCCAGCCTACATACGCAGTGATCACCACCATTTACGGCAACGCCTCTCTTTGGGGCATGCTGCTGGCGCCGTTTTGTATCCGCAGATGGGGTAAAAAGAAGGTGCAGGTAGTCACCAACCTGTTTAATATCCTGTTTATTCTTTGTATGTTTCCGTTCTTTTCCGGCTCTTCCGGATCGGACGGCAATATGCGCAATTATGTGATCTGGGGCGTTATGGCCTGCCTGTATCTGAATGCGGTAGTAGGCGCCTTTGCCCATATTCTGAATCCGTCCATCCAGGCGGATATTCGCGACTACCAGCAGTACCGCTCCGGCGAGCGTATTGACGGTATGTTCGCTGCCGTGACCGCGATTGGTAATGTGATCACTCTGATCACCGCCGGTGTGCTGCCTGCCTTGCAGGAGAAGTACGGTATGACCGCTGCGGTTGCCGAGCGCGTGACCGCTGACGGCTCCTTGATGTCCAGAGTGCTGCCCGGCTCCACCCAGACCATCGGTCAAATGTTGCAGCAGCAGCTGGCCAACGGACAGGATAACTTTGTGAACCCATCTTCCGCATTGTATGATGTAAACGGCGTGCTGTTCCCGCTGTTGCGCGTGCTGGTGTTGGTTGCTGCCATCGGTGCCACCATGAATGTAATCCCATTCTTCTTCTACGATTTGACTGAGCAGAAGCAGAAGTCTTATGTGCGTGTGCTTAAGGTGCGCGCCGTCTTTGAGGACTACGGCAACAAGGCGCTCAAGGATAAGGACATTGTAGAGATGATTGATCTGGTGAACAACGCCCGCGAAATGGCCGTTGCCACGCCCAAAAAGCTGGATAAATCCTCATACAAGAGCATTTCTGATAAGGCTGCCCGCAAGGAAGCCAAAAAGGCGTACCGCGCCGATGTGGAGTTCAATGAGGAAATCAAGATCTCTCAGTTCGTGTTGGATGAGATGTCCAAGTTCGATTCTGAGCTGGGCAAGCACCAGATTCAGGTGTACACCCAGATCTTCAATGCCGGCTTGGACGGTATCAAGAACACTTCTTTGGCAGAGGCAAAGGCGCAGCTGAAAAAGGCAAAGGCTATGTCTCAGTCCACTGCGGAGGAAAAAGAGATCCGTAAGTTCTACATTGAGGTTGCCAAGACCCAGATCTCTGCCATCAAATCTTTCCAGAAGTATTACGGTTCTGCCCGCGAGTTTGCGGAGTTAGGCTTTGACAGCATTGAAAAGTATTTCAATGAGGAAGACCGTTTGGATGACCAGATTGAAGAACTGGCCAAGATGATGCACATCGCCAAGAAAGACAAGGATCGTGACGAAGTGCTGCGGCTGAAAAAGCAGATCAAAGAACTGTCCGAGGAGCGCAAGAAAGTACGCAAGCTTTCCAAACAGGAAATGGATAAGCACGCCCAGTTCAATCGTGCTGCCAAGCCCTATGTGGATGCTAAGAAACTGCTGACCCAGCAGGAGAACTTCAAGCACTTTGACGAAATTGCCGCGCTTTACGATACGGCAAAGGCCAATGTGGAAGCCAATGAAAAGGCCGAGGCAGAGGAAGAAGCAAAGCGCCTGGAGGAAGAAAAGGCAGAACTGGCTCGCCGCAAGGCCGAGAAGGCTGCCAAGAAGCGTAAGTAATCAAAAAGTAAACCCTACATAACGAAAACCCCATTTCCGCATAGGATAGACTATGACAGGAAATGGGGTTTTTTATTATGATATATGAGATTAAGGTTGGTTCTGTGACCAACGCACAAAGGGGGGCCAAGCTGCTGAAAAACGCGGGTTACCGTGTGTTTGTGCACAAGCAGCTGCGCCCCAGCCCAGCGGACGGATGCGGGTATCAGTTACGGCTGGAGGACGGCGATGGGGAGGCGCTGGCGCTGCTACGGCAGCATGGGGTGCGGATCACCGGGGTGGAGCAGGTATGATTTATTTAGACAATGCGGCCACCACCTATCCCAAGCCGTTTTCCGTGCTGGAGACGGTGTACCGGGCCAATCGTAAGTATGCGTATAACAGTGGGCGTGGCGGCTATCGGGAGTCTGTGCAGACGGCAGAAAAGATCTTTGCCGTGCGGGACTGCCTGGGCCGCTTTTTTCATTGCCCGGAGCAGAATATTGTGTTTACCAACAATTGCACGACTGCAGTTAATACGGCACTGAAAGGACTGCTGAAGCCTGGGGATCATGTGCTGATCTCCGCCTTGGAGCATAATGCGGTGTTTCGACCCATCTACAAGCTGGCCCGTGAGGGGCGTATCACCTACGATCATGTGCCGTATCACCCGGACCCGGACCGCTTTTTGCAGAATATCCGGGCACTGGAGCGGCCCAATACGGCGATGGTGGCCATGCTCCATGCTTCCAATGTGTTTGGGGTGGTGCACCCGCTGGGGCTTGTCGGCGACTACTGTCGCCAAAAGGGCTGGCTTTTTGTGGTAGACGCCGCCCAAAGTGCAGGCATTCTGCCTATTGACATGCAGGCAATGCATATTTCCGCCCTGTGCGCCCCCGGGCATAAAAGTCTGTTCGGCACCATGGGCACCGGCGTGTTGGCGCTGGCTGACGGCATTTCACCGGACAGCCTGACCGAAGGAGGTACCGGCAGCCACTCCTTTGACCCACAAATGCCGCCGGATCTGCCGGATCGGCTGGAGGCAGGGACGCTGAACAACCCGGGTATTCTCTCTCTGGGTGCCGGTGTGCGGTTTATTGAAAAGACCGGTCGGGCAGAAATACACGAGTACGAAATGCGCTTGACCCGATGGTTGTATGAGGAGTTGGCCGCCTGTCCGGGGATAAAGCTGTACACGCCCCCGGAGCATATTGGCGTGCCGGTGCTCAGCTTTAATGTGGACGACCGCACATCGGAGGAGACGGCAGCTTATTTGGCTGCCCGGCAGATCGCTGTGCGGGGCGGGTATCACTGCGCCCCTTGCGCCCATCGGTTTTTTGGTACGGATAAGCGGGGCACTGTGCGGGTCAGTCCCGGCGTGTTTACCGGGATGAACGAATGTGAATATTTCCTGAATTCTGTAAAATTCCGGGAATAACCCTTTATTTGACTTTCAAAGTATGTTACAATCAGTATAAGGAATTGTATAAGTGAGGATGTGAATGTATGAGTGCCATCGGCGACTTCTTTAATAAGATACTCAGCGTGTTTTCCACCTTTGGCATTAGCGACGCACTGGATATTCTGTTTGTGGCCGTAATCATTTACGGCTGCATTCGCATTATTCGTGAGACGCGGGCGATGCAGTTGGCTAAGGGCATCTTGCTGCTGCTGGTGATGTATGGCATTGTTAATTTGCTGCACATGGAGGCTTCCAGCTTTATCTTTAAGAGCATTTTTTCCAATATTTTGCTGCTGGCGGCTATTTTATTCAGCCCGGAGCTGCGGAATATTCTGGAGCAGGTGGGTAAAGGCGCCACCGGTAAGAGCCTAAAGACGATCATTCACCCGGGAGTTGCCATTGATGTGGCGGAGATCGGCGACTGTATTGAGGCCACTTGTAAGGCCTGCTCGGATATGAGCGACCAGCATGTGGGCGCCCTCATCGTGTTTGAGAACGAGACTATGCTGGGCGATATTATTGCCAGCGGCACGGAACTGCACGCCAAGGCCTCTCGCCAGTTGATTGAGAATGTGTTTTTTCCCAAATCACCGCTCCATGACGGCGCGCTTGTGATTCGGGACGGGCGGCTGTACGCAGCCGGTTGTATTCTGCCTTTGACCAAAAAGAGTGTGTCCTCCGCTCTGGGCACCCGCCACCGTGCGGGTATCGGTCTGACGGAGCAGTCCGACGCTGTGGTGGTGATCGTCAGCGAGGAAACCGGTTCCATTTCCGTTGCTATGGGCGGTGTGCTGAACCACGATGTGTCTGACGGCGATCTGCGCGATATTTTGAAAACGGAATTTCTGCCCAGCGGTTCCTCCTCAGACGATAAAATTATCTCCCGTCTGGTAAGGAGGGTGAAAAAATGAGCGAACAGCAAAAGCCAAAAAAGCGCTTTTCTTTGCGCAAGCTGATCTATAATGACAAGAACTTAATTATTATTTCTCTGCTGGCGGCGGTGTGCATTTGGATTGCCACCTCCATGAATTTGTCACCGGAGACCACCAAGAATATTTCTGTTCCGCTGAAGATCGATTTTTCCGACACTGTGACGGAGGAGTTGGGATTTAAGTGCTACGGCGAGAGCAGTATGACGGTGAATGTGACCGTACGAGCCAAGAAGTACCTGGCTAAGGATATTTCTGCCGACGATTTGGATGTGAAGCTGCAAACCAGTTCGGTGACCACCACCGGCACCCACGAGGTCCCCATCAGTGTCAGCGCCGGAGACAGCGGCGATTTTACCGTTGAGAGCTATTATCCTACTGTGTATACCGGATACTTTGATGTACCGGAGGAGCAGGAAATGGAAATTAAGCTGAATTACAACACGAAGGACTATGTGGCAGACGGCTTTGTGGCAGGGGAGAGCCTGCTCAACGAGCCAAATGTGGTGGTTAGCGGCCCCAAGACCTATGTTGCACGAGTCAGCAGGGTGGTAGCCGATGTGAATTTAAACGACAAGCTGTCGGAGACTGCCACCATCAATATTGAGCCAAAGGCCGTGGATGTGTACGGTAACAAGGTGGACTACATTTCCCTGAATTACGGAGCAGAGAAGTTGACCTTGACCATACCGGTACTCAAGGTGAAGCAGTTGAGTACCCATGTGACCTTAACAGACGCGCCGGAGTCGGTGGATCTGTCTAAGATCAAGATTTATTACAGTAAAGACAGTATTCGCGCCGGCGTATTGGCCGGAACGGATATTAAGGCGGCCGAACTGGGCGAGGTGCACTTTGCCGACCTGCGGGTAGGGGAAAACACCTTTACCTTTAACGCCACCCAGCTGGAGGGAATCACCGTATTGGACGATACAGAGAAAGTCACCGTACGGGTGGTGGTGCCCTCGGATTACACCAGCAAGGATATTGATGTGTCTGCCACCGGGGTTAAGCTGAACAATGTGCCGGCGGGCTACACTGCCAAGGTAACAGCGCTGAACAGCGACTCGCTGACCATTATCGGACCGAAAAGCGCCATTCGCGGACTAAAGGCCAAGAATGTGGTGCTCTCCTGCGATCTGACCGCCAAGAAGGGCGAGAGCATTAAGACCGGCACCCGCCAACTGCCGGTGACCGTCAGCATTGCAAAGGCGGACGGCACCTGGGCCTACGGCACTTACCGGGCCACCGTGGAGCTGAGCAAAAAGTAAAACCCTAATACCATAATATAAAAAAGAGCGGCAGCCGAAAGGCTGCCGCTTTGGCATACGCGCCATAGGGGGGATGGCGTGTATGAAGGGGGCGGATTATTTCCACTGCTTGAGCACTTCTGCATTGGCAAAGATTTCGTCCAGCTTGCGCATAAAGGGGATGATATCACCGTAATCCAGTGCACGGTGATCCATGGCGATGGTGATGGGCAGGATTTGGCGCACCGCTATGGTGTCGTTGCCCTGGGCGTCTGTGATTACGCGAGGACGCTTTTGGATGGAGTCAATGGCAAAGGCTGTGGTTTGGGGCGGAATGATCTCCAAGAGGGCACAACTGCCCTTGTGCTCTCTGTAAATAGAGCCTATATTGGAGATGGTGGTGGTGCCCTGCTCAATATCTTTCTTGGTCAGGCGATCCGTGGCGGGGATGGAATAATACTTTTTCTTCTCCGCACCGTGGAGCGTGGTGACCTTGTGGGCGCCGGTCTTGGAGCCGATCAGCCGCATCACCGTCTGTGCCACCTTGCCCTGTTTCAGTCGCTGCAAGGTGTTGTCCAGCGATACCTCGTACATGACCTCGTCCATGTTGGAATTGCGCGCCCGGCGCTCGGTGTCCACAATGGCGGCGGTCATTTCGCTGAGGGTCTTATTGCCCATATCGCGCATGTTGACGGTCATCATCTGTCCGTCCGGCAGCAGCATGGGCATGGACACATCAATGTGGTCAAAATATTTCAGGCACCCGCGCACCAGGCGGCGATTAAACAGCAGGTGTGTGTTCATGGACGGCGCTGCCTTCAACCCCTCGCAGATGATTTTCATCATCACGGTATTCAGAGTGATCTTTTCCTCCCGGCTTTTGCAGTTGGCATTCAACGCTTTGACTACCGGCAAAATATCTGTTACATCTGCCTCGTACATCACGATGGCGTGGGGGATCTCTCGCCAGCTTTCTGTGGTCATGTTGGATACGATTTTGCGTGCAATGCCAAAGTGTTCTTCTTTAATCAGTGCCATTGGTTCTCCTTTTGCTTGGGTATTGTATGGTTAGCCGCCGATGATGGACACGGCGGTTTTGTATACTTCTTCTCGTACTTCTTTGATGTAGTCGCCGATCTCCTCCCGGGGGAACGGGTCCTCCTTGAACCTGTGACGGTATTCCAACGCCAGCTTGGGTCGGAATTTTGGGTGGCAAATTTTGATCAGTGCCCGTGCCCGTTCCTTGAGCGTCTTGCCTTTTAACTGTGCCACGCCGTACTCGGTGACCACATAGTTCACATCGTTACGCGGGGTGGTGATGGCGCTGCCCTCGGTGATAATGGGCACAATGCGGGAAAGGTGACCCCGCTTGGCGGTTGAGGGCATGGCAATAATGGAGCGGCCGCCACGACTCATGGTGGCGCCTCGCACAAAGTCCACCTGACCGCCTACGGCGCTAAATTGGTTCAGCCCCACGGTGTCTGCGACCACCTGCCCCAGCAAGTCCACTTGCAGGCAGGAGTTAATGGAGACCACATTGTCGTTCTTGGCGATCACCGCCGGATTGTTTACATAATTGATGGGGTGCATCTCTACGGATGGATTGTTGTTGATATAAGCGTTCAGCTTATCCGTACCCAAGGCGGCGCCAATGACGGTGCGGCCTCGGTGAATTTGCTTTTTCGCATTGTTGATGACACCTGCCTCCAGCAGGTCCACCACGCCGTCGCCTACCAGTTCACTGTGCAGGCCTAAATCCTTTTTGTCCCACAGTTGGGCGCACACGGCGTTGGGAATACCGCCGATACCCAGTTGCAGGCAGTCGCCGTCGTGAATCAGGTCGGCGCAGTTTTTGCCGATCTGCTGCTCCACCTGGCTGATCTCTGCGGAGGGCACCTGGGGCAGAGGCTCGTTGATCTCTACAAAGGCGTCAAATTCCCGTACATGGCGAATGCTGTTGCCAAAGGTGCGGGGCATATAGCTGTTGACTTGAGCAATGACGGTTTTGGCCACGCCGCACACACCCTTGGTATAGTCCACGGTGGTGCCGAAGGATACATAGCCGTGCTCGTCCGGCGGCGATACCATCACCACCGCCACATCCGGGCACACATAATTCTCCAGCAGATCCGGAATTTCATAAAAATGGCAGGTGGTAAAGTCGCAAGTGCCGTTGGCAATGGCGCCCCGGTTAGCGGCAGAGGCAAACAGACAGTTCAGGTGAAAGTGCCCGGCCATTTTCGGCGCCGTCCAGGGGCAATCCCCTAAGGTGAGCATGGAGATGATCTCCACATCCTGAAAGTTTCGGTACTGCTCCACCAGCGCCCGCTCAATGCCCAGCGGCTCGCCGCAGGCAAAGCCGGTGACTACCTTGTCTCCGTTATGGATCAGGGCAATGGCTTCGTTTACGGTCATTCGCTTTGACTGATATATGCTTTTCCAGTCCATAGGCTCTCCAAAATCCTGTGCACAGCACGGTAATAGACAAAATCATAAAAATGACGAGTAAGCGCCAATTCTTTAGGATTTAGTATAGTATTAGACACGCTGTTTGTCAATAAATTCTTGCATTTGAGCGCCGTTTTTTGTATGATGAAGGTAATCTGTACTATTTGCGAGGTTCATTATGATCTATGATGTGACACAGTTTGGCCTGCCTAAGAATATTGCCGCCGGGGTGACGGAAGCCCTGCGCCAAATGCAGCCGGGGGACACCCTGCACTTTCCCAAGGGGGAGTACCATTTTTACAAAGACTATTGCCAAAGTTTGGTGGTGCACACCAGCAATACAGACAGCTTTCAGCGGCCGAAAAAGACCTTTGGCATTTTGTTGCAGGATAAAGAGCAGCTGACCCTGGACGGGGACGGCTCCGTTTTTGTGTTCCACGGCAACATCAGCGCTTTGGGCGTACTGCGGTGTCGGCAGATCACTCTGCGGAATTTTACCATTCGGTACGCCTGTCCCACCAATGTGGAGCTGGAGGTGACCGCCAAGCAAGGCCACACGGTCAGCTATCGAGTGCCGGAAAATCAGCCCTTTTATATGGACGGCGGCAGCGTGGTCTTTTTTGAGCAAAGTCCCTTTACCAAGAAGAATTACTGGCAAATGCGCAACAACGAGAACAGCAGCTGTGCCGTGCGTCACCAGGGGGAGACGGTGTTCCGTGAGGTGAACCAGCCGTTTTTTGGACTGCACCGCACCCGCCGCACCGGGGCGCGCACCTTTGATGTGTGGTCTCTGCGAAAAAAGAATTACCTTGTGGGGGAGACGGTGACCCTGTCCATGAACAACTGCCGAGAGACGGCAGGCGCCTTTTTCTCCGAGAGCAGCGACCTTGCCGTGGCACAGGTGACGGTGAATTACCTGCACGGCTTTGGTTGGCTGACCCAAATGTGCCGGGATGTGTCCTTTACCGGGGTGCACTTCCACCCGGATCCGCAGCACCATGTGTCCTCTTTTGCGGACTGTATCCATGTGTGCGGCTGCAAGGGCACGGTTACCATAAAGGACTGTTCCTTTACCCAGGCCCATGACGACGCCATCAACATTCACGGTGCGTTCCTGCGCTTTGTGCGCCGGGTTGACGACCATACGGCGGTATTTCAGTTCGTGCACCGACAGCAGGGTGGCTACCGGGCGTTCTTCCCCGGCGATAGGGTGCGCTTTTATTATCGCAGCTCTTTGCAGCCCTGTGGAGAAGAAAATACCGTGGCTGCGGCGGAGGACGATATAGTTGCCAAAACCTGCACCTTGACCTTTGATCGGTCTTTGCCGGAGAATATAGACGCCAAGTTCCGAGGACAGCAGAATGTAGTGATTGAGAATGCCAGCTACTGCCCGAATGTGGAAATCAGCGGTTGTTCCATTCACGGCATTCCCACCCGGGGCATTCTCTGTACCTCCGGCGGTCATGTAGATATTCATCACAACACCTTTGAGCATGTGTTTATGGCCAATGTGTTTGTCAGCAATGACGCCAACGACTGGTATGAGTCCGGCCCGGTGCGGGATATGCAAATTCATCACAATGTATTCCACCTGCCAACCCTGCGGCAAAAGCGGTCTTGGCCCACGCTGGCGGCGGTGCTGGTAGAGCCGATCACGCTGGGCGGCAAGATCACCGCGCCCGTTCACAGCGGTATTCGTATTTTTGAGAATGAGATCACCCTTACCGACGGCTACGCGCTTTGGAGCAAAGGCGGCGGGGATATTGAGATCGACGACCAGGATCACCCGGTACATATCGAACCGCTGGACAAATAAAAAGATATAAAAAGCAGCCTTTCCGTTCATTTTCGGAAAGGCTGTTCCTTTATGCTATGATTCTGCGTTGGCTTCTTTGTCTTTCATGATCTTGACCATCATTTGATTGACCTTATACACATCGCCGCAGCCCAGGGTCAGTACCAAGTCACCCGGCTCCACATGGTCGGTCACATACTTGGCAATCTCCGGGAAGGTATCCAGCTGCACGGCACCGGGAATCTTATCTGCCAAGTCTTTGGCGTGAATGCCGATGGTGTTTACCTCGCGGCTGCCCATAATGGCAGAGATCACGCACTTGTCCGGAATTTGCAGCACCCGGGCAAAGTCGTCCAGCAATTCGCTGGTGCGGCTAAAGGTAAAGGGCTGGTGCACCGCCCATACCCGCTTGTAGCCCATTTGCATAGCCGCGCGCAGGGTGGCCTGCAATTCGGTGGGGTGGTGACCGTAATCGTCAGCGAAGGTTACACCGCAGTAGGTGCCGGTGAGCTCAAACCGCCGGTGGGCACCGTGAAAGTCCTTTAATCCCCGGCAAATATCCTCCGGCTTGGCGCCGCTTTCATAGGCAGCGGCAAAGGCAGCCAGAGAATTGAGAATATTGTGCGCGCCGGGCACGCAAATCTCTGCGTGGCAAAGGAACTGCCCATTGTGGTACACATCGTAATCGGAGTGGAACCCGCCGGGCACATGAATGTTCTTGGCTTGCCAGTCACAGTGGTCGCCGGTGCCAAAGGTGATCATCTTTTTGCCGGTCACCTGAGCCATGGCCTCTACGGTATTGGCGTCGTCGCCGTTATAGATCACCGTGCGCGTGGCCTTGTTGGCAAATTTGATGAATGCCTCTTGAATGTGCTCCAGATCGCCAAAGAAATCCAGGTGATCCCGGTCAATGTTCAGCACCACCGCAATGTCCGGATTCATATGCAAAAAGGTATTGTTATATTCGCAACTTTCACAGACAAAGTTTTGGCTGTGGCCGTAGCGGCCGTAGGCGTTAATGGCAGGCAGCTTGCCGCCGATGACGGCACTGGGGTCCAGCCCTGCCTCCAGCAGCACCTGGGTGGTCATAGAGGAGGTGGTGGTCTTGCCATGGGTGCCGCTGATGCCGATGCAGTTGGAGAAAATGCGGCTCATGGCGCCCAGCAGCTCCGCCCGCTCAAAGCAGGGGTAATGCGTCTTAGCCCATTCCAGCTCCTCGTTGCCCTCTAAGATAGCGTTGGTGTAAATCACCAGCTGAATATCCGGGGTCAGGTTGGCCTTGGTCTGGCCCAAATAGACTTTGGCGCCCTCTTTTTCAATCCGGCGAAAAGTCTCGGTGTCATTATTGTCCGAGCCGGACAGCTGATAGCCCAGGGACAGCAGGATTTCAGCCAGGGGACACATGCCGGAGCCGCCGATGCCGATAAAGTGGATGCGCTTGACTTCCTTAAGTAAAGTATCTATATCTTTCATGAGAGAACCTCCCAATTCTTTTTTCATATTATACTACCAAAAGGCGGAAAAATAAATACATATTCCGCAGGAACTGAAAAAATTTTCTGTCATAGAATATGGAGTAGAAAGGAATAGGCACAAAATGCCTTTGTGGGGTGTAGAGATGAAACTGGATACATTTGCCGTGCCGTTTACCGCCGATCGGCGTATGGCGTATGCGGCGGCTTACCTGGAGCAGTGCTCCTATCGGCAGGTGGAGGAGGTGCAGGCGGCGGACTTTGTGCTGCTGCCGGTGCCGGCAAAGGATTATATGCTGGAGGGACTGGACGGCAAGACCATTTTCTTAGGGGGCGGCAGCTATCCCGGCACGCTGGACTACTGCAAAAATGAGAATTTTGCGGAGAAAAACGGCATACTCACCGCCGAGGGCGCCCTGTGGTTGGCGCAAAATCATCTGGAGCGGGCACTCTACCGCAGCCGGGTGTTGGTGTGCGGCTATGGGCGAATCGGTCGGGTACTCTCCGGGCTGCTGCTGGCCCACGGCGCCGATGTGACCGTGTGCTCTCGTAGTGCCCTGAGCAAGACCCAGGCGCTGTTTGCCGGTGCCCGGCATACGGACTTTCCCGGCCTGGTGCAGCCGGGGGATTATGATTTGGTCTATAATACGGTGCCCCACATGATTTTTACCAAGCGAGAGCTGCAGGCGCTGCGGCGAGACACGGTACTGGTGGACCTGGCGTCCTTCCCCGGCGGGGTGGATACGCTGATGGCCCACACCCTGGGAATCACGGTGGTGGACGGGCGCAATCTGCCCGGCCGCACCGCCCCGGAGACTGCCGGCGCGCTGATCGGCGAGACTGTGGCCGAAATGATTGAGGAGGGACTGGAATGAAGATCGGGTATTGCCTGACCGGCTCCTTTTGCACCTTTGCTAAGTCCTTGGAGGCACTGGAGGCGCTGGTGCGGGCCGGTCATACTATAACGCCCATTATGAGCCAGACGGCTTACACCACGGACACCCGCTTTGGGGACGCGGTGGATATTCAAAATCGGCTGATCGCCATTACCGGCAACAGTATTATCCACACGATTGCCCAGGCGGAGCCGGTGGGACCGAAGAAGATGTTTGATGTGCTGGCCATTGTGCCCTGCACCGGCAACACGCTGGCAAAGCTGGCAGCGGGCATTACGGACACGGCGGTTACGATGGCTGCCAAGAGCCACCTGCGCAATGACGCCCCGGTGGTCATTGGCGTGTCTACCAATGATGCTTTGGGCGGCGCTGCCAAGAATATCGGCCAGCTGCTCAATTACAAGCACTTTTATTTTGTGCCCTTTGGCATGGATAACTGCTATATGAAGCCCAAGTCTATGGTGTGCGATTTTGCCCGGGTGCCCCAAGCCATTGAACTGGCGGCGCAGGGTCAGCAAATCGCGGAAAAAATTTTCTGATTTTTTCGTTTCGTATTGACAATCGGTGCAAAAATGCATATATTAGTCTTATTGCTTAAAACGAAATTTAAGTATAGGCGAAAGCTAAAAAATCGGGCGGAGAGCGGCGGCTTTCTGACAAAAGAGGAAGTGCATAATTGGAAAAGATCATTGACCTGCGGAACATCACAGTCAGCTACGGCGACAATGTGATTTTAGACAAACTGAATCTGTATATAAATGAAAAAGAGTTTATAACGCTGCTGGGACCCTCCGGCTGCGGCAAGACCACAACGCTGCGCTGTATTGCCGGCTTTGTGCAGCCGGACAGTGGGGAAGTGGTCTTTGAAGGCAAAGTCATCAATGATGTGCCCCCGCACAAACGCCGGGTGAACACCATTTTTCAGCGTTATGCTCTTTTTCCGCATTTAAATGTGTATGAGAACATCGCCTTTGGCCCGGAACTGCAAAAGAAGAGCCGCAGCGAGGTGCGCCAAACGGTGGCGGAAATGCTGGAGCTGGTAAACCTGAAAGGGTTTGAAAAGCGGAGTATCTCCTCTCTGTCCGGCGGGCAGCAGCAGCGAGTGGCCATTGCCCGCGCTTTGGCCAATCACCCCCATGTGCTGTTGCTGGACGAGCCGCTGGGCGCGCTGGATTTAAAGCTGCGAAAGGATATGCAAAAGGAGCTGAAAGCCATTCAAAAGCGGCTGGGCATTACTTTTATCTATGTGACCCACGACCAGGAGGAAGCGCTGTCTATGAGCGACACGGTGGTGGTGATGGATAAGGGCAAAATTCAGCAGATCGGCACCCCGGAGGATATTTATAACGAGCCGGTAAACGCCTTTGTAGCGGATTTTATCGGAGAGTCCAATATAGTGGACGCTGTGATGGTGCGGGATTATGTGGTGCGCTTTGGCGGCGTGACCTTTGACTGCCTGGACAGCGGCTTTGCCCCCAATGAATTTGTAGAGGCCGTGGTGCGCCCGGAGGATATTCGTCTGTGCGACCCGGGGCATAAGGCAGCCCTGACCGGCACCATTACAGATGTGGTGTTCAAGGGTGTGTTCTTTGAGATCTTTGTGGATGTGGGCGGCTTTATCTGGATGGTGCAGACCACGCATTACCACGCGGCGGGCAATACCGTGGGTATGTATATTGAGCCGGACGCCATTCATATTATGAAGCGCAGCGAGTACAGCGGCGAATTTGGCGACTATTCCACCTTCTCGGACGAGATGGACCATATCTCGGACGCCGATTATAACTGGGAGGAGGAGAGCGATGAGCAAACTGGGTCGTAAACTGCTGGACAAGCCCTATGCCCTTTGGGCGGTGCTGTTTGTATTGGCGCCCCTTTGCATGGTGGTCTACTATGCGTTTACGGACAACGGCGGCGCCTTTTCTCTCCACTCGGTGAGCCAAATCCCGTCCTATCTGTCTACCATTTTGCTGTCGGTGCTCTATGGCTTGGCTGCCACGGTGATCTGTCTGCTTTTGGGCTACCCCTTTGCCTATTTGATCTCCAAGCACGCGGCGCGCCGCCAGCGAACGGTGGTGCTTTTGGTGATGCTGCCCATGTGGATGAACTTTCTCATTCGTACTTACAGCTGGATGACGATTTTAGGTGACTCCGGCGTGATCAACAGCTTTTTGACCGCCGTGGGGCTGGAGCCGGCCAAGCTGATCAACACCGGCGGTGCTGTAATATTGGGTATGGTTTATAATTTCCTGCCCTATATGATTCTGCCTATTTATTCCGTACTGTCCAAGCTGGACGGCTCGCTGATTGAGGCGGCAGAGGATTTGGGCAGCAGTCGGCATCAGGTGTTTCAGCGGGTGGTGTTGCCGATGTCCTTACCCGGTGTGCTCTCCGGCATTACCATGGTGTTTGTGCCCTGCGTATCTACCTTTTATATTACCCAAAAGCTGGGCGGCGGCCAGGTGGTGCTGGTTGGCGATGTGATTGAGACCCAGTTTCAAAGCGCCAACAACTACAACCTGGGGGCTGCGCTGTCCCTGGTGCTGATGGTGCTGATTTTGATCTGTCTGGGCGTGATGAACCACTTTGGCGCGGACGACAGCAGTGACGGAGGTGTGATCGTATGAGCAAGAAAACCTCTGCCATCGGCAAGATTTATCAGGCACTGATCTATGTGTTTTTATATGCGCCGATTTTGGTGATCGGGTTGTTCTCCTTTAATGGCAGCGCCAACACCTATATGCTGCAAGGCTTCTCGACGCATTGGTACAAGGAGCTGTTCAGCAACGCAGCGGCTATGCACGCCCTGCAAAATACCGTGGTGCTGGCACTTTGCACCGCTGCGGTGTCTACGCTCTTGGGCGTAATGGCGGCGGTGGGTATCTTTAACAGTCGACACAAGCTCTATAAGCGCTCGCTGATGCTGCTGACCAATGTGCCCATGATGAACCCGGAGATCGTTACCGGTATCTCTATGATGCTGCTGTTCGTCTTTGCCGGGGGACTGGTGCACCGCAGCAATGTGCTGGGCTTTTGGACGTTGCTGATTGCCCATGTGACCTTTAGTCTGCCCTATGTGATTTTGAATGTGATTCCCAAGCTGCACCAGTTTGATATAAATATTTACGAGGCGGCGGTGGACCTGGGCTGCAAGCCGGTGCGGGCGTTTTTTAAGACCGTATTTCCGGAGATCCTCAGTGGTATCATCACCGGCTGTGTGATGAGCTTTACGCTGTCGCTGGACGATTTTATCATCAGCTACTTTACCAATGGACCCAGCTTCCAGACCCTGCCCATCTACATTTTCTCTATGACCAAAAAGCGGGTGAAACCGGATATGTACGCCCTGTCATTTCTGATGTTCTTGACCATTTTGGCTTTGCTGATCCTGTCCAACTGGATGCAGGCCAGAGCGGAGAAGCGGGAGAAAGGGGAGCGCCAATGAAAAAGTGTTTTTCTTTTCTGCTGACCTTGCTGGTGCTGCTGGCAATGCCCGTCAGCGCCTTTGCGGCGGATGATGTTTTCACGCCGGCGCAAAAGGCCTATTATAAGAACCTGGGGCTGCAAGGCACTACGGTGAATGTGTATAATTGGGGCGAGTATATCTCCGAGGGGCAGGAGGACGCTATGAATACCGTTAAGGAATTTGAGCGGCTCACCGGCGCCAAGGTGAATTATACCAATTTTGAATCAAACGAAAATATGTATTCCAAGCTGTCCGGCGGCGGAGTGTCCTATGATGTGATCATTCCTTCCGACTATATGATCCAGCGCCTGCTGGAGGAGGATATGCTGCTGCCTTTGGACTACGGCAATATTCCCAATTATGACAAGTACATTGCCCCGGACTGCAAGGGGCTGTATTTTGACCCCCAGCAGAAGTACACCGTGTGCTACAACATTGGCACCACGGTGCTGATCTATAACAAAAAGCTGGTGAAAGAAGCGCCTAAAAGCTGGTCTGTGCTGTGGGACGAACAGTACCGGGACAAGGTGCTGATGTTTAACAATTCCAGAGATGCTTTTGCCCTGGCTCAGTTCATGCTGGGACAGGATTTGAACACCACCTCGGAGGAGGATTGGAACGCGGCGGCGGAGCTGCTCGCCAAGCAAAAGGATGCGGTGCACCCGGTGTATGTGATGGATGAGGTGTTCAACCTGATGGAAAGCGGGGAGTATGCCTTTGCCACCTATTATGCCGGCGATTATATCCTGATGCAAGACAACAATCCGGATTTGGGTTGCTGCTTTCCGGAGGAAGGTGTCAATCTGTTTTATGACGCCATGTGCGTGCCCAAGTGCACACAAAACAAAAAGGGTGCAGAGGCGTTTATCAACTTTATGCAAGAGCCACAAGTAGCGCTTGCCAATCAGGAGTATATCTACTACGCTTCACCCAATTTGGCGGTGCGGCAGGATGAGAACAATTCCCTGTACGGCAATCCGGTGGTGTACCCCAAGGTATGGCCTAAGGGACAGTATTTTTACAATTTGCCCCAGAATATTCTGGAGCTGCAAAACGACTTGTGGGCTCGGGTTAAAAGCGGCCAGCTGTCAGCGGACGGCAAGGCACAGGACCGGCGCATTTACTGGGCATCCGGTGCGGTGGGTGCAGCGGCTGTGTTGGCGGTGGCGGCTCGGCTGATCCATAAGGCTCGCAAGAATAAAGAACAGGATTTGAGGGATCTGTATTGAATACGCAGTTTAAGTGCGCCATCTTTGATTTGGACGGCACGTTGGTGAATACGATTGATGACCTGGGACTGGCTACGGACTATGTGCTGGAGCAGTACGGCCGCACGCCCAAGTGGACCCAGGCGGATTACAAGAAGCTTGTAGGCAACGGCGCCAAAAAGCTGGTAGAGCGCGCTTTTGAACACCAGCTCTCACCGGAACAGCTGGAAGAAGCCTATGCTATGTTTAAGGTGAAGTATAACGCTGTTAAAATGGATCACGCCCATGCCTATCCGGGAATTCAGGCGGCGCTGGATGATTTAAAGACCAGGGGCATTCGCCTGGGCGTTGTCACCAACAAACCGGCGGAAGCTGCCCGGGGTATGGTGGAGCAGATCTTTGGCAAAGACTATTTTGATGTGGTAATCGGCGCCACAGACGACCTGCCCAAGAAACCGGACCCTACCACTGTGCGTATGGCGCTGGAGGCGCTGGGCTGCAGCGCCAAGGAGGCTATGTACTTTGGCGACAGTGATGTGGACATGATCACCGGGCGCAATGCGGGGATAGAGACCATCGGTGTGTCCTGGGGCTTTCGCTCCTTTGGGGAGCTGTTTGCCCAGCACCCGGCGGCCATTATTGATGACCCCAGTCATATCCCCAGCCTTTTTTGAAAATGTAGGCAAAGCCCTTGACAATATCTGCCGTATTTGCTATAATTCTATGCGTTGAGCGAGAGTGGCGGAATCGGCAGACGCGCACGTTTGAGGGGCGTGTGGGGTGACTCGTACGGGTTCAAGTCCCGTCTCTCGCACCATAACTGGACACCAATTTTGATACTATGCGTATCTTGATTGGTGTCCAGTTTCTTTTTATAAAGTCCTTGATTTGCAAAGCTTTTTCGATACATAAACAAAATAGAAAAATTCACAAGTAAATGATATAATTTAAAAAATGAGGAAGATTTTTTTGAATTTAGTGACGTATGACACATTTTCCCCGTCTATTAGGGTGAAAGGCTTTAATACTAAGGGAAGGAGGAGAAACCTATGGATGATAAGCAGATAGTAGATTTATATTGGGAGCGCTCCGAAACTGCTATATCTGAAACTTCAAAAAAATATGGAAAGTATTGCAGATACATAGCCTTTAATATTCTTCGTAATGACGAGGACAGCGAGGAATGTGTAAATGATACTTATTTAAGAGCTTGGAACAGCATACCGCCTAACCGTCCATCTGTCCTAAAAACTTTTTTAGGGAAGATTACTCGCAACTTATCTTTGGACAGGTACGAACTGCTCAATGCAAAGAAACGTAATGACGGGCAAATGCCATTGATTTTTGATGAAATACAAGAGTGCATACCATCGTTGGATAGTACAGAAAACATTGTTGAAGAAATTGCTCTAACAGATATTCTCAACCGCTTTCTTTCTTCCCTGTCATTGGAACAGCGAAAAATCTTTATGAGAAGATATTGGTATTTATCGCCCATTAAAGAAATTGCAACGGAATATGGTATGAGCGAGAGCAAAATCAAGATGTCATTATTTCGTTCAAGGAACGAACTTAAAAAATTGTTAGAGAAAGAAGGTATCTCTGTATGAAAGAAAAGAAACTTTTAAGGGCATTGGGAAATGTCGATAATCAGTATATTAAGGAGGCTGAACCTATGAAAAAAACAAGTAGAATAACTAATCGGCAAAAATGGGTTTCTGTTGCTGCTTGCTTCGTACTCGTTGCTGTGATTGGAGTGGGAGTTTTTCAAAGCAATCTGTTTGGTACAAAAAACGATATTGCCACGCTGAATGGTGGAGAAACAATTACTTTTGTTAAAAATGACTTATCACCATCTTCAATTAACTTAAATGTAACAACAAGACCTTTGAGCGATGCTGAGATTGAAATGCTTTTTTCAGACTTGCCTGTTACCGCAGATGCTTACTTTGATGCTGACAATCATAATATTCTGGGTTTTGAGGGAAAAATTGGTGATACAAGAATGGTAGTTTCTAAACAGGGTGTAAATCTATTAGATACTACCATTGATGGAAATACAATCACTTCAAGTGTAGACGGCGTTGATATCAATGCAGGATATTTCATAACAAAGTCAAATAGTCAAGGCATCAAAACCGTAATATATTATGCAACCTTTGATATGGGAGAGAACACTATTTATGTAGAGTATTCTGGCGTTGAAAATGAAAGTGAAACTGTAAAAAACAACTTGGTAGACACAATTTTGAAGTTGATTGAGAACGGTGCATTTGATTTGAGCCAAATCCAAGAATAATCTGCAAATTTCATATACTAAGAACTTGGTGGATACCTATTCCTATGCGCATGAAAGACGGTAGTACAGTTGCACTTTTTAACGAAAGGCACACCTTTTAACGATTTATACGAGGGGTGTGCATTTGGTATCAGAATTGGTCACTACTTTCAAGAAAAGACCTTGACGGATGTATGTCCGCAGGGCCTTTTCTTTTTTGTTTTCCCCTCGCTTTATGGCTTTTAATAGACAAAGTGCCCGGCATTTGGGGCGCAACGCTTGCCATGGCGTTTTATCTTGACTTGGTAAATGGCGATCCTTTATAATGGACTTAGTCGATCAGGGCGGGGAGGTGGTAATGATGGATTCGTCTGGTGATTATTTTGTTGATTTTGTACTTGGTTTTGTTGATTTGATTATATTGGATGACTACAGATTCATTGCTTTAGCGTGTGTCTTTTCAGCCGTTATTTTATTGAACTTGCTTTTGTGGGCCAATTATTCTGTTAATAAAAAGAAAGAAAACTATAATGTATATGATCAGATCACTTTGGGGTTTCTTGCATTGCATTTAGGTATAAGTATCTCAGGACCGCTTGTTGTACGGTGGTGGGTTGCACTCATTATCGCTGCGGTTTCCAATGTGTCAGTACCAATTATAGAAACGCGCGAGGCAAGCAACTTCCTGCATGAAAAAGTGAAATTAACAAAGAAAAAGTACATTGCTTATTTTATGTGTTCGGTGATCGGCGTGATTATTGGACTGCTTTTGAATCATTATTTGCCGGTGCATTTTTCCGAGTTTCAGGAGTAGGCACACGATTTTTGGAGGATAACGACTTATGGATAGCTTTTCATTTCTTATTGCAGACACGAAACGTTACCTGATTTTTGCCGTATCCATTGCTGTGGGGATCCTTTTTAGCGTTGTCTTTTCTTTGCTGTCGAAAAAAGGTGTGATCCGGGTGAAATATACGGCAAATCTGCTGTCAGTTTGTGTGTTCGTTTTTGCGGGCAGCATTGGCTTAACCCTGGTGTTCCAATTGTGGCTTTCTGCCATTCTTTGTGCAGGCGACGCTATGCTAATGCCTATCATTTTGAAGAATGATGAGGAAGTTGAGAATAAGCCCAACTGGAAAACATATTTGCTCTGTTTTGCTTGCGCAGCAGTGGGCGTTGCTTTGGGCGCTGTGCTGAATGCGGTGCTCCCGAGAGCATAAAAGAGATAACGACTTGCGCCGGATCGGCCGATGATGATAGACAAAGTGCCCTGCCCGGGTGGTGTTCTGCCGGATGGGGCATTTTGCTGCTTGACTTTCGATAGGGCTATCCCGTATAATGAGAGTCCGACTGTAAGAATGGGGGATTTTTTTATATGTCTAAGTCAAAGAATGCAAAGCGCTTCGGCACCCGTTGGGGCTTTATCTTAGCGTCCGTGGGTTCGGCCGTGGGTATGGCCAATGTGTGGGGCTTTCCCAACAAAATGGGTCAGAACGGCGGCGGGGCGTTTTTGCTGATCTATTTATTATTTGTCGTGCTGTTCGGCTGCATTGCGCTGCCGGCGGAATTTGCTGTGGGCCGCTGGGCCGGCACCGGCACCCTGGGCTCTTATGCCCGCGCCTGGCGCTCCCGCAGTCCCAAGGCGGAGAAGGCCGGGGGTGCCCTTGGGTGGCTGCCGCTGGCCGGTTCTATGTGCATTGCCATCGGCTATGCGGTAATCGTCAGCTACGTGCTCAAGGCGCTGGTGGATTCGGTCACCGGCACGCTAATGACGGTGGATACCGCCAGCTGGTTTCAGGCTTTCTCTACAAAGGATTTTTCTGTGGTACCGTACCATATAATCGTGGTGGTGGGCACGCTGCTGACCCTGCTGCTGGGTGCCAATAGTATTGAAAAGACCAATAAAGTGATGATGCCGCTGTTTTTTATCATTTTCTTGGTGCTGGCGGTGCGTGTGGCACTGCTGCCCGGCGCTGCCGAGGGCTATCGCTTTATGCTCACGCCCCACTGGGACGCTTTAAAGGATCCTAAGGTTTGGATCAGCGCCATGGGACAGGCTTTCTTTTCCTTGTCCGTCACCGGCAGCGGTATGATTGCTTACGGCGCCTATTTGTCCAAAGAGGAGGATGTGGTAGGTGTTGCTCGCCATACGGCACTGTTTGATACCATTGCGGCGCTGGTGGCGTCCTTGGTGATTATTCCCGCGTGCTTTTCCTACGGACTGGATGTGGGGGCGGGCCCCGGTCTGCTGTTTGTGACTCTGCCGGAGATCTTGCAGGACATTCCTATGGGCCGTCTGTTTGCGGCGATCTTGTATATGGCCATGATCTTTGCCGGGGTCAGCTCCCTGCAAAATATGTTTGAGGCGGTGGCAGAGTCCCTGCTTCATCGATTTCCCAAGCTGAGCCGCAAGGTGGTGCTGGTGCTGCTGGCGGTGGTGTGCCTGGGCGCCGGGATCGGGATGGAGACCATCTCTAAATGGGGACCGTGGATGGATCTGGTGTCTATTTATATTATCCCCATCGGCGCCACCCTGGGCGCTGTGTCCTGGTTCTTTATTATGAAGAAGGACGATCTGCTGGCGGCGGTGAATACCGGCAGCGGTAAGCGCCATGGTGCGCTTTGGTATAATGTGGGCCGTTTTGTCTATGTCCCCCTGGCAGCGCTGCTGTGCGGGGTGGCACTGATCGCTCATGTGGCGTTTTAACGTTGCATAAAGTGGACGCAAAATCGGAGAATTTGCATTTTTAGTCTTTACTATCACGCATTAGTGTGCTAAAATAATTGCAGATTTCAATTTGGAGGCCATTATGGGACTGAATTTGCATAATAAGAATTTGGACTTTTTGTTTAAGGCTGTGCTGGCGCTGGAGAATGTAGAGGAGTGTTACGATTTCTTTGAGGATCTGTGCACCGTGCAGGAGCTTAACGCCATCAGCCAGCGCATTGTGGTGGCAAAGATGCTGTCCGAAAAATGCGTATATACGGATATTGTCAACGAGACCGGTGCGTCTACCGCCACCATCAGCCGGGTGAACCGCTCTTTGCAGTACGGCTGCGATGGGTATGACAAGATCTTTGAGCGGATTGACCGGCAAGAGCAGGGCAATGATGAATCCGTATGATGCCTGGGCGCAGGCCTATGACCACCTGACGGAAAATGTGGAGTATGAAGCCAGAAGTGCGTACATTTCCGGCTTCTTTTTGCAATATGGGGTAGAACCGGGGGCACAGGTGTTGGATCTGGCCTGCGGCACCGGCAGTATCAGCCGCTGCCTTCTGGAGCGGGGCTACCGGGTTACCGGGGTGGATCTGTCTGCGGATATGCTCACCATCGCCCAAAGCAAGTGCCCGGAAGGCGCATTTTATCGGGCGTCCATGACGGAATATTCTGCCCCGGCGCAGTTTGATGCCTGCGTGTGTTTGCTGGACAGTGTCAATCACTTAACGGCTTTGTCCGATGTGGAAGATTGCTTTTGCCGTGTGGCGGAGAATTTACGCCCCGGCGGGCTGTTTCTGTTTGATGTGAATACGGTTTATAAGCACCGGCAGGTGCTGGCAGGGCAGACCTTTGTGTTTGATGAAGAAGATTATTATTTGGTGTGGGACAATGAGGCACTGGACGATACGGCAGTGCGGGTGCTCATCGACCTGTTTTGCTATAACGGCGAGAGTTATGACCGCTTAAGCGACAGCTTTATCGAGCGGGCCTATACCCATCAGCAGCTAACGGCGGCACTCTCGGCATTTGAGATTTTGGGTCGCTATGCGGAGCTGACCACAGACGCCCCCGGACCGGAGACCCAGCGGGTGTTTTATGTTTGCAAGAGAAAGGAATAATGCCATGGGCAAGATCGTAAGATATATCACAGAGGACGGCAGCGCCTTTATTTTGGCGGCGGATACCACGGATATTGCCGCTCGGGCGGAGCAGATTCACCACACCTCTGCCGTGACCACAGCGGCTTTAGGCCGCCTGCTGACGGCGGCGTCTATGATGGGCGATATGCTCAAGGGCGCGGACGACAGCGTGACCCTGCGCCTAAACGGCGGTGGACCGGCAGGTTCGCTGATCGCTGTGTCGGACAGCAAGGGCAATCCCCGGGGCTATGTGCAAAACCCGGTGGTGGAGCTGCCGCTGAACGATAAGGGTAAGCTGGATGTGCGGGGCGCCGTAGGTACGGACGGCTATCTCTATGTAATGAAAGATGTGGGGCTAAAGGAGCCGTATGTGGGTCAGACCGCTATTGTCAGCGGCGAGATCGCCGAGGATATTACCAATTATTTTGCCGTGTCCGAGCAGACCCCTTCTGTGTGCGCCTTGGGTGTGCTGGTGAACCCGGACCTGACCGTGCAGTGCGCCGGCGGCTTTTTGATCCAGTTGTTGCCCGGCTGCCCGGAGGAGACCATCTCCGCGATTGAGACGGCCATTGACTCTATCCCGCCGGTGACCACCATGCTGGCACAGGGGCTGACGGTAGACGAGATTGCCGCCAAGGCTATGGGCACCTTGAAAATCGACAAGCTGGACGAATACCCCATTGCCTATCGCTGCAACTGCACCCGGGAGCGGGTGGAGACGGCGCTGCTCACTGCAGGGGAAGAAGAACTGCGCCAGATGATCGACGCAGGGGAGGATATTCAGGTGGAATGCCACTTCTGCGACAAGACTTACAGCTTCACACCGGAGCAGTTAAACGACCTGCTAAAAAAATCCAAATAAAATTGAAAAAAGGTGTTGACTTTTCGGGAAAGTTATTGTATTATATAACCCGTCGCTGATGGCGACACCTTGTGGAAGTTTAGCTCAGCTGGGAGAGCATCTGCCTTACAAGCAGAGGGTCACAGGTTCGAGCCCTGTAACTTCCACCACAGATGGCCCGGTAGTTCAGCTGGTTAGAACGCCAGCCTGTCACGCTGGAGGTCGACGGTTCGAGCCCGTTCCGGGTCGCCATTTGTGCTTCTGTAGCTCAGTCGGTAGAGCAGAGGACTGAAAATCCTCGTGTCGATGGTTCGATTCCGTCCGGAAGCACCATATCTGCGGATTTAGCTCATCTGGTAGAGCGCCACCTTGCCAAGGTGGAGGTAGCGAGTTCGAGTCTCGTAATCCGCTCCATCGGGCACTTTGTATTCTACATTGTGCCCATTCTTTTCCCGGCACCATAGCCAAGTGGTAAGGCAGAGGCCTGCAAAGCCTTTATGCCCCAGTTCAAATCTGGGTGGTGCCTCCAATGTCCCAAAGGCGTAAGTCTTTGGGACTTTTACTTTTATCTCTTCTTATATTTGCTTTCCCGGCACACCTGTGCCGGGATTTTCTGCTTCTATTTGGAAAGCGGGGAAGTGCTGCGCAAAAAGATGGACGGTAGCGTTCTCGTCTCTCCCGGATGGGAAGTTGCAAACAAAAAGAAAAGACACTAAGGAAAAAACCTCAGTGTCTTTTGGCGCAGAAGGAGAGACTCGACAGGGCGCTGCCCTGTCTGTTCGCTGAGCGAACGATCCCATTGTATGTCCCTTTTTGCTGCGCAAAAAGATGGACGGTAGAGTTCTCATCTCTCCCGGGTGGGAAGTTGCAAACAAAAAGAAAAGGTACCAAGGAAAATCCTTGATACCTTTTGGCGCAGAAGGAGAGACTCGAACTCTCGCGCCGGTTGCCCGACCTACGCCCTTAGCAGGGGCGCCTCGTCACCAACTTGAGTACTTCTGCATACTGTGTTGTAACTTGTGCTAAACCGCTGTCAAGTTTTATCATCAAAGAGCCATGCTCCTTGTGTGATACCGAATGGCGGAGAGAGTGGGATTCGAACCCACGGTGCCTTGCGACACGACGGTTTTCAAGACCGCTCCGTTATGACCACTTCGGTACCTCTCCGTTTGTGCTTTGATATAATAGCATACCCGGGCGGGCCTTGTCAAGCAAAAAAGTGAAAAAACACCGTTTGTGACAGGGCAGAAAAGTTTTTTCAAAAAATGAAAAAAGGGTGTTGAAATTTCCGAACGGATGTGTTATAGTATTTGCACGCGATGAGAAAGCCGTTCAGGCACATGCGCAGGTGTAGTTCAATGGTAGAATGTCAGCTTCCCAAGCTGAACACGAGGGTTCGATTCCCTTCACCTGCTCCACGGAAAATATAGAGGTATAGCTCAGTTGGTTAGAGCGCTCGCTTCACATGCGAGAGGTCGTGGGTTCGAATCCCTCTATCTCTACCATATAACCGTCTTGCACTGCAAGACGGTTTCTTCATATTTGCAGATAAAGGACGATGTGTTTTGCGGAACAGAACATTTGACCTGTTCAAATGGGCAGCGGCGCTGTTTGTGCTGCTGCTCCATGTGCCGTTTCCCGGCGATGTGGGTGGCACGGTGCGTATGTTTGCCCGGTGGGCGGTGCCGTTTTTCTTTATGGTATCCGGCTATTTTACATACGGTGCGGTGCAGCGACAGGATGCCGGTCGGCTGGTGCGTCGCATGCGGCGACTTTTGCGCATTTTTGTTCCGGCGGCCGGATTTTACGCGCTTTGGTGTTGCTTTTTGCTGAGTGACAAAACCCCGGCGGCCTTTTTTAAGAGCCACTATGCGATAGAAAATGTGGTTTCGTTCTTTCTGCTGAACAACACGCAATCCAAGCCTCACCTGTGGTTTATTCCGGCGCTGATTTACTGCTACGGCGTGGTGCTGCTTTTGATGAAAATGCACAGAACCCACTGGTTGCGGTGGGCGCCGCTGCTGCTGTTGGTGCCGCTGGTGCTTGGTGAAGTGGCGGTGGGTATGCTGCACCGGGAGGTGGCTGCCCAGTACAGCCGAAATGCTTGGTTTACCGGTTTGCCCTGTTTTGCGTTGGGTCTGCTGTTTAAGGAAGCAGAGACGCAGATCAAGCGCCTGGGTCGCAAGTGGCCGGCGCTTGGTGTGTTGGTGGGCTTAGCACTGTCTGTTTTGGAATATCGGTTTTTGAACGATAGCGCCGATTTGTATTTAGGTCCTTTGGTGGCTGCGGTCAGCTTGTTTTTGCTGGCCCAGAATGTGACTTGCACCTGGGAAAATCCCTTTGTGCTGTACGCCGAGGGGTCTGCGTTGGCGATCTACATTTTGCACCCGGCGCTGCGGAACCTGGCCCAGCGGCAGCTGCTGCCCTGGTGGGGTGTGCGCGGCATGGCGGCAGATTGGCTGTTGCCGGTACTGACCTTGGCGCTGGCGCTGCTGGCTGCGGGGATCTGGTTGTGGCTTAAGGGCCTTTGGAATAAACGAAAAATCCGGCAAGTGACGGCTTGACCGGGCGTGTAAAAAGAGAGAAGAGGAAGCAATATGAAAAGTGAGAAAGGCCAAAGCCTGGTGATGGTGGGCGTGGCGCTGTTTTTATTGGCAGGGCTGTGCCTGTATCTCGGTTTATCCCAGCCGAAGATCTCCTCCGGCGTGCTGGTTGAAACACCGACGACGGCGGTGCACTCCGGTACCACGACGCGGTCGGCTGCCGCCACCGTTGGTCGATCCGCTGCAAGTAGAACGGCAACGGCTGCACAACCACCGCTTCCGGTAACGCGGGCACAGTCAGCTACCCGGTGAACCTGAACACGGCTACTTTTGAGGAATTGACCGCCATTCAAGGTATCGGTGACCAAAGAGCGGCGGCGATTTTGGCCTATCGGGAGCAGATTGGCAAATATACTTCTGTGGAACAGATCAAAGATATTCGCGGTATCGGTGACGGGCTGTATGCCAAGATCGCACCGTACCTGACCGTATGAACCCGGCGCTGGAGCGGGTGCTGCGGTGGTTCTTTCCCCGTCGTTGCGCTCTGTGCGGCACGGTGGTGGCGCTGGATGAACCCCTTTGCCCGGATTGCCAAAAGGTGCGTCCCATTGCCCGGCCCAAGTGCCTGCTGTGCGGTCGTTCCAAGAAAGACTGTACCTGCAAGGGTAAGCACCATGAATACGCCGGGGTCACCGCGCCCTTTGTGTATCGGGACAGCTTGGTGACGGCTATTCATAACTTGAAGTTTTACGATTTTCCCATGCTGGCGGATTATATGGGCGACTGTATAGCTGCCGCTGTGCGAGTGGATTTCGCCGATGTGGCCTTTGACTATGTGGCAGCTGTGCCCTTGGGCAGGCGCCGCCGCAGAAAACGCGGTTATAATCAAGCGGAATTGCTGGCCCGCCGAGTGGCAGAGGCGTTGCACATTCCCTATGCGGATCTGCTGGAGAAGGTGCGCAACAATCCGGCGCAACGCAAGCAGAACGCCCGCAGTCGGCGGGTGAATGTGTACGGCGCGTATGCGGTGATCGACGACAGCGCGCTATGGGACAAGACCGTCCTGCTTATTGATGATGTAAAGACCACCGGCGCTACGCTGAACGAATGCGCCAAAATGCTGCGTATGCACGGCGCCAAGGCAGTATATGCGGCAACGGTGGCTATTGCGTAGTCCGGATCATGCGCAAAAGGCGCGGCTTACCGTACAGTCGGGCGGCCGGTACGATTGGCATTGACAATCTGCGCCGGATTTGATATAGTGAAGTAAATTTGGTTGTTTAACCATAAATTTTAGATTATTTATTAACTGGAGGAATTCTTTTTGGACATACCCCTTGGGTGGCAACTTTTTATTCAGGTTATTTTGATTGCGGTCAACGCCATTTTTGCCAGCGCGGAGATCGCCATCGTTTCTATGAACGAGTTGAAGCTGGAAAAGCTGGCAGAGGACGGCAACCGCAGAGCGAAGCGGCTGCGTAAGCTGACGGAAAAGCCGGCGGGCTTTCTCGCCACCATTCAGATTGCCATTACCCTGTCCGGCTTTTTGGGCAGCGCCTTTGCGGCGGACAACTTCTCCGATGTGATTGTGCGCTGGTTGGTGGACGATTTGGGTGTGCAGATCAAAGAAAGCACGCTGAATACCATTGCCGTGATCGTCATTACCATCATTCTGTCTTATGTGACTCTGGTATTTGGCGAACTGGTGCCCAAGCGGGTGGCAATGAAAAAGACCCAGCAGATCTCCCTGGGTGTGTCCGGGCTGATCTATGTGTCCTCTAAATTCTTTGCCCCGCTGGTGTGGTTGCTCACTGCCTCTACCAACCTGGTGCTGCGTATTCTGCGCATTGACCCGAATGGGGACGATGAAGAGGTGTCGGAAGAAGAGATCCGTATGCTGGTAGATGTGGGCGGTCAAAAGGGTATTTTTGACAAGACCGAGCAGAAGATGATCGTCAATGTTTTTGAGTTTGACGACAAGGACGCCGGCGAGTTTTCTACCCATCGCAAGGACATTCAGGCGCTGGATATTGACGACGATGTGACCACCTGGGAGAAAGTGATCTCCGCCAGTACCCATAGTCTGTACCCGGTGTTCAAGGGCTCTATCGATAATGTGGTGGCCGTGCTGGATTCCAAAAAGTTCTTCCGTATTGCCGACAAGACCCGCGCTGCGGTGAAAAAGGATGCTTTTGTGCAGCCTATTTATGTGCCGGAGACCATGAAGATCGACGTGCTCTTTGAACTGATGCAAAAGAGCCACAATCACTTTGCCGTGGTGCTGGACGAGTACGGCGGTACCGTGGGCATTATCACCATGAACGACCTGCTGGAACAGCTGGTAGGCGACCTGGATAACGACCAGGAGCTGCCCAACGCCCAGCCGGATGTGGTGCCTCTGACTGACCGTTCCTGGAAGATCAAGGGCGGCGTGTCCCTGGACGATGTGGCGGAGTTGACCGGGCTGGAGCTGCCGGTGGATACTTATGAAACCCTCAGCGGTTACATTTTCGGCCTGTACTGCACCATTCCCAAGGATGGCAGCAAGTTTGATGTGGAGACGGAGGACCTGGAAATTCAGGTGCTGGATGTGCGTAAGCACACGGTGGCTTCCTGTATTTTGACGCTCAAGGAAAAAGATGAGGCGCAGCCACAGGAATAATGCACAAAAAGTGCGGCAAGCTGTACGAACAGTTTGCCGTATTTTTTTTGATTTTTCTGCTGCCTGCGTATTGCAAATAATAGGGGAATACTGTAAAATTAAGACAGAAAAGATGAAGGAGCTGCCTATGGATATCGCCAGACAAAAGGAGATCGCACAAACTGTGACCGCAGGCAAGGCCGTATTGGGTATGGAGTTCGGCTCCACCCGCATTAAGGCTGTGCTGCTGGATGCGCATAATCAGATCATTGCCCAGGGTCACCACCTGTGGGAGAATCAAATGGTGGACGGCTTGTGGTCTTACAGCCAGGCGGCTATAATCGCCGGTATGCAGGACTGCTATGCCGCCTTGGCAGCAGATGTAAAGGCGGTTTGCGGCGCAGAGCTGACCCATCTGGCAGGGGCGGGGATCAGCGCCATGATGCACGGCTATTTGGCCTTTGACAGTAGCGATCGGCTGCTGGTGCCCTTTCGCACCTGGCGCAACACCAATACAGGCGCTGCGGCGGAAAAGCTGACGGCGCTGTTCAACTTTAATATTCCCCTGCGGTGGAGTGTGGCCCATTTGTACCAGTGCGTGCTGGACGGAGAGTCACATTTGCAGCAGCTGTCATCCATGAATACCTTGGCCGGGTATGTGCACTACTTGCTTACCGGTCGGCGGGTATTGGGTGTGGGCGATGCCGCCGGTATGTTTCCCATAGACCCGGCTACCGGTCAGTATGACGCAAAAATGCTGGCAGCCTTTGACCGGCTGGTGGCAGAGAATCACTACCCTTGGACTTTGGCGGATTTGCTGCCGGAGATTTTGCCGGTGGGTACGCCCGCAGGCACCCTGACCCCGGCTGGGGCGGCGCTGCTGGATCCTAGCGGTACCTTGCAGCCCGGCGCGGTCTTTTGCCCCCCGGAGGGGGACGCGGGCACCGGTATGGTGGCCACCAACAGCGTAGCGCCCGGCACCGGGAATGTGTCTGCCGGCACTTCTGTTTTTGCTATGGTGGTTCTGGATCGGCCTCTTGCCCGGGTGCACCGGGAAATTGATATGGTTACCACCCCTTGCGGTCACCCGGTGGCAATGGTGCACGCCAATAACTGTTCGTCCCAGGTGAATGTGATTGCCGGTTTGCTGCGGGATTTTGCCGCTGCTATGGGGCAGCCTGTGCCGGACGGCAAGATTTATGATTTTTTGTTTAACAGCGCTGTGGACGGTGCGCCGGATTGTGACGGGATTGTTACCTACGGCTACACCTCCGGCGAGAGTATTTTGAATTTGGACGCCGGGCGACCGTTGACGGTGCGTCGGGCAGACAGCACGGTGAATTGGCCCAATCTGATGCGCAGCAACCTGTGCGGTGCCTTGGCAGCGCTGAAAGTGGGTATGGATATTCTGACTCGGGACGAGCAGGTGCCCTTGCAGCGAATTTACGGCCACGGCGGGTTCTTTACCACCCCGCAGGTGGGGCAGCGGCTGCTGGCCTCCGCTTTGGCGGCGCCGGTGACTGTGATGGAGACAGCCGGTTCCGGCGGCCCCTGGGGTATGGCGCTGCTGGCGGCATATATGCTGCAGCGGCAGAACGGAGAGCGTTTGGCTGCCTTCCTGGAGCGGCAGGTGTTTGCCTGCTGTCAAACGGTGACGGTGGAGCCTACGGCGCAGGATGTGGCGGATTTTGACGCCTATATGCAAGCATTTCACGCAGCCCTGGACTTAGAGCGCCGGGCGGCGGAGGGAGAATAAAAGCAGATGTTAGAAGCATTAAAAGAACAAGTTTACCGAGCCAATATGGATCTGGTGCGCTACAATTTGGTGGTGCTCACCTGGGGCAATGTGTCGGCCATCGACCGGGAACAGGGGCTGTTTGTCATAAAACCCTCTGGCGTGCCATATAGTGAATTGACCCCGGCGGATATGGTGGTCATGGACTTGGCCGGCAACCGGGTAGAGGGGGAGCTGAATCCCTCGTCCGACACCCCCACCCATTTGGCGTTATATAAGGCGTTCCCGGAGATCGGGGGCATTACCCACACCCATTCTTCCTGGGCCTGTGCGTGGGCGCAAGCCGGGCGGGACATACCGGCTTACGGCACCACCCACGCGGATTTTGCCTACGGCGACATACCCTGTGCCCGTGGTCTGACAGAAGAAGAAGTCAACACGGCGTATGAGGCCAATACCGGTGAGGTGATCGTGGAGGAGTTCCGCCGTCGCGGACTGGATCCGGGGGCGTTCCCCGGTGTGCTGGTGCAACGCCACGGCCCCTTTACCTGGGGCAAGAGCGCGGCCGCCTCTGTGGAGAACGCGCTGATCTTGGAAGAAATCGCCAAAATGGCCAGCCGTACCGAGCGCATTGCCGGGGAGCGGCCCATTGGAATTGAATCTTACCTGCTGGATAAGCATTATCTGCGCAAGCACGGCACCAATGCTTATTACGGACAGAAAAAATAACAGAAAAGAGGAGAGTTCTTATGAAAAAACTGTTTAGCCTGACCTTGAGCCTACTGATGCTCATTGCCTGCTCCCTGGGTACGGTATCCGCCTTTGCGGCAGAGGGGGAGGAACCGACCCTCGTGGATCTGCGGGACTGCACAGTGACCTTGCAGTACGCTTTTACTACCTACACCGGTAAGGCTCTGCGCCCCACGGTGAAGGTGCAGTATAACGATATTGCCCTGGTCCAGGGGCAGGATTACAAGGTGCAGTACAGCGCCAATACCGCCTGCGGCACCGCCCAGGTGAAATTGACCGGCACCGGCGATTATACCGGCGCGGTGAGCCGCAGCTTTAAGATTCTGCCCGGTCGGGTGACCGGTATGTCTACCAGCCGGACCACCACCACCATTACCATAAACTGGAAGCAGGTACCCGGCGCTGCCGTGTATCGGGTGTATCAGTCTACCTCTGCAAACGGCAATTACAGCAAGGTTGCCACTGTCAGCGGCACCAAGGCCAAAATCAGCAAGCTGTCTGCCGGTAAAAAATACTACTTCAAGATTGCTGCCTGCGGCAAAAAGGACGGCTCCTACGCCGGTCCCCTTAGCGCGGTACTGAATACCGGCACCCGTCCCTCCACCGTGTCCATGAAGAGCGTGACCAAGTCCGGCACGAATTTAAAGATCCGGTGGAACAAGGTAACCTGCTCCGGTTATGAAGTGCGTTACAGCACGGATAAGAAGATGAAAAAGGGCGTTAAGACGGTGAAGATCACCAAGTCCTCCGCCACTTCCACTACCATCAAGAAAATCAAAAAGGGCAGTACATACTATGCCCAGGTGCGGGCGTACCTGTCCTTTCCCAACAAGGTGTACAACGGCAGTTACAGCAAGGTGACCAGCTCCAGCTACTCCAACCTGTATGCCAGTTATTCTTCCAAGTATGTGAACAATAAGGACCGCACCACCAATCTGCGCATTGCCAGCAAGGCCATTGACGGCACCGTGATCCAGCCGGGACAGACCTTTTCCTTTAATAAAGTTGTAGGTAAGCGCACCAAGAGCCGTGGTTATAAAGAGGCCTATGTGTTCAGCGGCAGCGGCACGGTTATGGGCGTTGGCGGCGGTATCTGCCAGGTGGCTTCCACCATGTTTAATACCGCACTGCTTGCCAATGTGTCTATTGTGGAGCGGCACCAGCACAGCCAGCGGGTTACCTATGTGCCCCTGGGTCGGGACGCAGCCATTATGTGGGGCTCTCAGAACTTTCGCTGGAAAAACAATACCGGTATGCCCATTAAGATCAAAATGAGCGTAAAGGACGGTACCATCTCCTGCAAGTTCTACACCAGCAAGGAGGCAAAGCCCAAAAAGGTGAGACTGAAAGTGAGCCAGAGCGGCAAAAACTTTACCTTGCGCCGGTATGTAGGCGGCAAGGTGAATTACACTGCCAAGTCTAAATACTAAATAAAAAGCGGCTATACCGATTTTTCGTCGGTATAGCCGTTTTTTCGTTCGCCTGTTCGTAGTAGAATAGGGGCGCGATTATTTGTGTTTGGTGTATTCCTGCACCGCCAAGGCATCGCACCGCTCATTATAGGGGTGGCCGGCGTGACCCTTGACCCAGTTAAAGGTGACGGTGTGGGTCTGCAATAGGGGCAGCAGCTGCTGCCACAGGTCAACATTCAGCGCCGGTTTGCCGTCTGCCTTGCGCCAGCCCTTGCGCTGCCAGCCGTAGACCCAGCCCTTGGTTACCGCGTCGCACACATATTTGGAGTCGGTGGTCAGGGCCACCAGGCAAGGCTCCCGCAAGGCTGCCAGGGCACGGATCACCGCCGTCAGTTCCATACGGTTGTTGGTGGTTTCCGTTTCAAAGCCGCTCATTTCTTTTTCCGTACCGTTATACACCAGTACAGCGCCCCAGCCGCCTTTGCCCGGGTTGCCGGAGCAGGCGCCGTCGGTATAAATGCTCACTTTTTTCATAAATATTACCTCGCCGGGATATTTTAGCACGCTTTGTGGCAATAATCAATACAGCGTGGCAAAATCCGTACACCGGTCCGGGGCCACTTGACATTTGCCGTTATTTATTTTATGATATATGCAATTTGTGATGTTCGGAAAACTATATTTAACAGGAGGAATCAAATCAAATGATCAATCAGAATAAGTCTGACGGTAAGGCTGCTTCCGGAAAACGGAATTCCAAGAAGCGCTACACATACCGCAGACCGGTAAAGAAAGGCGCTCCGCGGCAGAAAAAGCCGGAGGAGTCTGTTCATATTGCATTTTTAGGCGGTATGAATGAGATCGGCAAGAACATGACGCTTTATGAATACAAGGACGATATGTTCATTGTGGACTGCGGTCTGGCATTCCCTACATCGGATCTGCCGGGCGTGGACTTGGTGATCCCGGATTTTACCTATGTAGAAAAAAACAGACACAAAATCAAGGGCGTATTGGTGACCCACGGCCACGAGGACCATATCGGCGGCCTGGCATTCCTGCTTAAGCGGATCAATGTGCCCATCTATGCCACTAAGCTGACCATCGGCCTGATCCAGGGCAAGCTCAAGGAGCACGGCCTGCTGAACAAGGCCAAGCTGGTGGAAATTCGCCCCCGGGACAACATCACTCTGGGTGCCTTTAATATTGAATTTATCCATGTGAACCACTCCATTCCGGACGCGGTAGGTCTTGCCATCCGCTGCCCGGCAGGCGTGATTATCCAAACCGGCGACTTTAAGATTGACACCACCCCGGTAGACGGAGATATGATCGATCTGGCTCGCTTCGCCGAGTATGGCAAAAAGGGCGTTTTGGCACTGCTTTCCGATTCCACAAATGCAGAGCGCCCCGGCTATACCATGAGCGAGCGCAAGGTGGGCGAGAGCTTTGAGCAGCTGTTCCGCAAGGCACACAATAAGCGCATTGTGGTGGCGACCTTTGCTTCCAATATCCACCGGGTGCAGCAGATTATTGATGTGGCCCAGTCCAGAGGGCGTAAGGTGGCCGTGACCGGCCGTAGCTTGGAAAATTTGGTTCAGGTGGGCCAGGATCTGGGTTACCTGAATGTGCCGGAGAATATTCTCATTCCCATTGACGCCATTAAGCGTTACCCGGACGATAAACTGGTGATCATTACCACCGGCAGCCAGGGCGAGCCTATGTCCGCCTTGACTCGGATTGCCTTTGGCGAGCACCGCAAGGTAAATATCGGTCCCAACGACTATGTGATCATTTCCGCCACGCCCATACCGGGCAACGAGAAGATGGTGGGCAATGTGGTCAACGAGCTGATGAAGCACAATGTAGAGGTGATCTACGAAAAGATGTACGAGGTGCATGTCAGCGGCCACGCCTGTCAGGAAGAACTGAAATTGATGATGGGTATTGTTAAGCCCCAGTATTTCATTCCCGTGCACGGCGAGCAAAAGCACCTGCAAAAGCACGCCGGCCTGGCTATGTCCATGGGCTATGATATGAAGCACATTTACCTGGGCAATATTGGTGAAAAGATCTCTTTGAGCAAGACGGAAATGAAGCAGATCGAGACTGTGCCTGCCGGCGAAGTGTATGTAGACGGCTTGGGCGTGGGCGATGTGGGCAATATTGTTTTGAACGACCGTAAGCATCTGTCCCAGGACGGCATTATCATTGTGGTGGCCACTTTGGACGCGGAGACCGGTGATGTGGTCAGCGGTCCGGATGTGGTGTCCCGCGGGTTTGTCTATGTGAAGGAGAACGAAGATCTGATGAACAAGGCTCGCGATTTGGCTTGCCATGTGATCTACGATTACTATGATGTGAAGGGTCGGGATTGGAACACCGTTAAGTCCAAACTGCGGGATGAAATCTCCCACCTGATGTATGAAAAGACCAAGCGCAGCCCCATGGTGCTGCCCATTTTGATGGAGATTTAAGGAGAAGCGTATGAAAGTCATTTTGAAACAAGATGTAAAAGCGCTGGGCAAAAAAGGCGATTTAGTAAATGCCTCGGACGGCTACGCCCGCAACTTTCTCTTTCCCAAGGGGTTGGCGGTAGAGGCCAATGCCACCGCTATGAACGAGTTTAACTCTAAGGAAACAGCCAAGAAGTTCCACAAAGCCGAGGAAGTGAAAGCAGCCACCGCCGACGCACAGAAGCTGGAGGGCAAGACCTTTAAGCTAAAAGCCAAGGCCGGTGCCAACGGCAAACTGTTCGGCTCCGTCACCTCTAAGGATGTGGCGGCGCAGATCAAAAAGGATCTGGGCGTGGAGATCGACAAGCGCAAGATCGTGATGGATGACATTAAGACCTTTGGCACCGTACAGGCAGAAGTGAAAGTCTATGCCGGGATTACGGCAAAGATCTTTGTACAGGTGACCGAGGCGTAAGAGCCAAAAACCAACAAAAACGGTGATGAAAATGGCGGAAGCAACAACGACCGGCGGCGTGGCGCTGCCGTACAATTTAGAGGCGGAGCAGAGCGTACTGGGCTGTATTCTGCTGAATTCCGGCTGTATGGAGGAGGTGCTGATGCACCTGAAGGCAGAGAGTTTTTATCTGCCTCAGCACCGAGCCATCTTTGGCGCCATGCTGTCCATGTACACCTCTTCCCAGGCCAATATTGACCCGGTACTGATTGCCGATGTGCTGGCCAAAGAGGGACATTACGATGTGGCAGGCGGCAGGGAATACCTGGTGCAGCTGGCAAACAGTGTGCCCTCTACGGCTAATGTAGCCAGCTATGCCAAGATCGTGAAGGAGCAGTTTTATCTTCGAACCTTGATCCAAACGGCTCGGGAGATCATGGACGATGCGGCCAGCGGTGAGGGCGACGCCTCCTCTATCTTAGATGCGGCAGAGCAGAAGATCTATGATATTCGACAGGGTAAGGACACCGGCGGCCCCACCAAGGTCAGCGAGGTGATCGTCAACGGCGTGTATGACCGCCTGGGCAAGCTCACCGGCGAGGACAAAGAAAAATATAAGGGCATTCCCACCGGCTTCGGTCTGCTGGATACTTACATTACCGGCTTGAATAAGTCGGACTTTATCCTGATCGGCGCCCGACCGGCTATGGGTAAGACCAGTTTTGCCCTGAACCTGGCGTCCAATGTGTCCATGATGGCGCGCAAAAAGTGCGTGTTCTTTAGCTTGGAGATGACCAAGGAGCAGCTGGCGGAGCGTTTGCTGGCGTCTCAGGCAGGTGTGCCCAGCCATAAGCTGCGCACCGGCGAGTTGGACAACGACGAGTGGGTGCGTCTGGGCAATGCTGCCGGTCAGTTTAATGATGTAGAGTTGTATTTAGACGATACTTCTTCTATCACTGTGCCGGAAATCAAGTCCCGGGTGCGGCGCATGAAAGATGTGGATGTGATTATGATCGACTATCTGGGATTGATCAAATCCGCCACCCGCAAGGAGAACCGTGTGCAAGAGGTGTCCGAGATCACCCGCCAGCTGAAAATGCTGGCTAAGGACCTGATGATCCCGGTGATCTGCTGTGCTCAGTTGGCCCGTAGTACCGAGGGGCGAGGCAAGAGCCATAAGCCCCAGCTGTCCGACCTGCGAGAGTCCGGCTCCATTGAGCAGGACGCGGATATTGTGATGTTCCTCTACCGTGAGGACTACTATCGCAGCGAGGTGGATGAGGACAAGCAGGACGACATCGACGAGAACCATACGGAGCTGATTGTGGCAAAGAATCGCCACGGCGCTACCGGCACCATTGAGATGACCTTTGATAAGGAATTCACCCGCTTCCGTGCGGTGGACAAGACAGCCAATGCATTCTGATTTGTTTGACCGGATTGACCGGACGGTAACGGAACACAATATGCTGTGCCCGGAGGACCGGGTGGTGGCAGCTGTGTCCGGTGGGGCGGACTCCATGTTATTGCTTCACTACCTGCTCAGCCGCAGGGAACGGTGGCAGCTGCAGATCACCGTTGCCCATGTGGAGCACGGCATTCGGGGCGAAAGCTCCCGGGCGGACGCTGCCTTTGTGCGGGATTTTTGCGCCCGGCAGCATTTGTCTTATTTTGAAAAAGCAATCGACGCACCCGGAGAGGCCAAGGCTGCCGGTATGGGCGTTGAGGCGTATGCCCGGCAAACGCGGTACGCCTTTTTTCAGTCGCTGGACTGTGATCGGATCGCCACGGCGCACACGCTTTCGGATTCTGTGGAGACCATGCTGTTCCGCTTGGCTCGGGGCACCGGGCTGCGAGGACTCACCGGCATTGCGCCGGTGCGGGGCAAGATCATTCGTCCGTTGCTGGACTGCACCGGAGAGGAAGTGCGGGCGGCATGTACGGCGCTGCATATCGACTATCGGATCGATGAGAGTAACGCCGATGAGCGGTACAGCCGCAATGCCATTCGCCATACGCTGGTGCCGGATTTTGACCGGGTGCACCCGGGCTTTATGCAAAATGCCGCCCGTACCTTGCAGAATTTACAAGCGGATGAAGCCTATTTGCAGGCGCAGACTGCCGAACTGTTACAGGCGGCAAGAACTTTAAACGGTTTGCAAACGGCGGTCCTTACTGCCGCACCGCAGCCCTTGCGCCGTCGGGCACTGACGGCGTTTTTAGAGCAAAACCGGTTTGGCGTGGATGCCCTCCACTTGGCACAGTTGGACGAGTTGCTTGCGTCCGGCGGACGGCTGCAGCTGCCCGGCGGATTTGCCCATGTACAGCGTGGGGTGCTGACTTTGGAAGCGGCAGGTGCGCCACCGGCGGCAGCAATCGCTTATGAACAGATCGTAGTATCTGTTGCGGAATTTTTAACGATTCGTGAATTATCGCAAATAAAAATTGATTTTTATTGCGACTATGATAAAATAACAGGCAGTGTTCGCTTTCGGCAGCGGCAGGCAGGGGATCGCATTTCTCCCGCCGGTCGCGGGTGCAGCAAATCGCTGAAGAAGCTCTATTGCGAATACCGCGTGCCCCACAGTCGGCGCGCTCTGCCCCTGGTGGCGGAGGACGATTTGGGGATCATCGCCGTGGCAGGCTGCTGCTGCGATCAGCGCGTCGGGGTGGACGCCACCACCCGGAGCGTGCTTTATGTAGTTTCCCATACGGAGGACTGATAGATGAATAATATGGCAAAAAATTGGAAGTCCATTCTGTTTTATATCCTGATCCCGGTGCTTTTGATCGGGGCAGTATGGTATTTGTCTTCTAACCAATCCGGCACAGAGGTGCAATACTCCCAAGTGGTGCAGATGTTTGAAGAGAACCAGGTAAAGGACTTTTCCCTGGATCTGTCCAGCGGCGCACTGACCTACAAGACCTTTAAGGACCCGGAGAAGGAGCAGCGCTACACTGTGCCCAATGTGTCGCTCTTTTTGGACGATGTGAAGGATAATGTAGACGCGTATAACGCCAAGCAAACCAATAATAAGAACCGCATTACTTATAATTACAAAAAGGGCGCTTCCGGCAACTGGTTCACCAGTATGCTGCCGTCGCTTATTATGCTCATTGCTATTGTGGGTCTTGGGTTCTATGCGTTCCGGCGGATGAACAACGCCATGATGAACGACACCAACAAGACGCTGGGCTTTGGCAAGATCCGCGCCAAGACCTTGGTGGAGGACGAAAAGCGCAAGACCACATTTCAGGATGTGGCCGGTTGTGATGAGGAAAAGGGCGAGCTGGAGGAGATCGTGGAGTTCTTAAAGAACCCGGACAGCTTTACCGCACTGGGCGCCCGTATTCCCCGAGGCGTGCTGCTGGTGGGTCCTCCCGGTACCGGTAAAACTTTGCTGGCCCGTGCTGTGGCCGGTGAGGCCGGCGCACCGTTTTTGTCCATTTCCGGCTCTGACTTTGTAGAGATGTATGTGGGCGTGGGTGCTTCTCGTGTGCGCGACCTGTTTGAGCAGGCCAAGAAGAAAGCACCGGCCATTGTATTCATTGATGAGATTGATGCTGTGGGCCGTCATAGAGGTGCCGGCACAGGCGGCGGTAATGATGAGCGGGAGCAGACTTTGAACCAGTTGCTGGTAGAGATGGACGGCTTTGGCACCAACAGCGGTATTATCGTAATGGCTGCCACCAACCGGCCGGATGTACTGGATCCGGCGCTGCTGCGCCCCGGTCGTTTTGACCGCCAAATTACCGTGAATCGACCGGATGCACAGGGCCGTGAGGACATTTTGAAAGTCCATTCCCGCAACAAGCCTTTGGGTCCGGATGTGGACTTGAAAGAAGTGGCTAAGGACACCATCGGCTTTACCGGTGCAGATTTGGAAAACCTGCTCAACGAGGCTGCTTTGCTGGCTGTGCGCCGCAAGAAGAAAGCGCTGACTATGGCGGAAATTAACGACGCCTCCTCCCGTGTGCAAATGGGCACGGAGAAAAAGAGCCATAAATATTCCAAGAAGGCCAAGCGCCTGACCGCTTACCACGAGGCCGGCCACGCTGTGGCAGCCTACTATGTAGAGGGCCACGACCCGGTGAAGGAAATTTCCATTATTCCCCGGGGTCTGGGTGCCGGCGGCTACACATGGTACACCCCGCAAGAGGAAAATTACAATTCCAAAAAGGAGATGCTGGACGACCTGATCTCCATGTTGGGCGGTCGTGTGGCCGAGGCGTTGGCGCTGGGGGATATTTCTACCGGCGCATCTAACGACTTGCAGCGCGCCACCCAAATTTGTCGGGACATGGTGGCCAAGTACGGCATGAGCGAAGTGCTGGGTCCGGCTGTATTCAGCGATGAGAACGACGAGGTATTCCTTGGCAAGGACTTTGGCCATGTAAACAATTACAGCGAGGCTACCTCTGCTAAGATTGACGCAGAGATTGAGCGGATGATGCGCCACGCTTACAGCCAGACGGAAGAGATCTTAAAGACCCATTACGAGAAGCTGGAGCTGGTGGCGGAGACTCTGCTGCAAAAAGAGAAGGTTACCGGCGAGATGTTTGCCCAGCTGATGGAAAACGGCAAGCTGGACGAACCGGAAGCCCAACCGACAGAAGAACCGGAAGCCCCTGCGGCAGAAACACAGACTGCCGAAGACGCAGATCCGGTGCCTGCGCCGGAGGGCGGAGACGCACCGGCAGCGGAAACGGAAAATACCCCGGCAGACCCTGCACCGGAAGCACCCGAATCCGACCGATAACCTCAAGAAAAGACAGTTACTTACCGGTAGCTGTCTTTTTTCATTTCTTGACATTTCCACAAGATATTGTATAATATCAACGACATAAGACAATTTATCGGAGGGAAAAGCATGGCGAAAAAAGCCACCTACGGCAACGAAAGCATTAAGTCCCTGCGTGGTGCAGACCGTGTGCGAAAGCGCCCGGCTGTAATTTTCGGCTCGGACGGGTTGGAGGGCTGTGAGCATTCCATCTTTGAAATTATGAGTAACTCCATAGACGAGGCCAGAGAGGGGCGCGGCAATCGGATCGTGGTGACCCGCTACCTGGACGGCTCCTATGAGGTGCAGGACTTTGGCAGCGGTATTCCTGTGGATTACAACAAAAACGAGCAGCGAGAAAACTGGGAGCTGCTGTTTTGCGAGATGTACGCCGGGTCCAAATATGATAACGCCGGCGGCGCAGGCAGTTATGAGTTCTCCCTGGGCCTCAACGGCCTGGGGCTTTGCGCCACCCAGTATGCGTCGGAATATATGGACGCGGAAATTCACCGGGACGGCTACTGCTACACCCTGCATTTTGAAAAGGGCGAGAACATCGGCGGCCTGCACAAGGAGCCGTACCACAAGCGCGATACCGGCTCCCGCATTCGCTGGAAGCCGGATATTCAGGTGTTTACGGACATTAACATTCCCAGAGATTGGTTCGTATCCACGATGAAGCGCCAGGCCATCGTTAATGACGGCGTGCACTTTGTACTCAAGGAGGAGACCGCCGGCGGCAAGTTCAACACCACCGAATTTTGTTACCAAAATGGTATTCAGGACTATGTGGCGGAGCTGGCAGGGGACACCGTTTTTACCACACCCCAATACTGGGAGTGCGAGCGGGTGGGCCGCGACCGTGCGGATCTGAATGACTATAAGCTGAAGATCAAGGCGGCGGTGTGCTTTTCGCTGAAAACCCAGCTGAAAGAGTATTACCACAACTCCAGCTTTTTGGAGCACGGCGGTTCGCCGGAAAAGGCCTTTCGCAGTGCCTTTGTGAGCCAGATCAACGCCTATCTGAAAGCCAATAACAAGTACGCCAAATCAGATGGTCAGATCAATATTCAGGATGTGGAGGACTGCGTGATCTTCGTGGTGTCCTCCTTCTCCACCAACACTTCTTACGAGAACCAAACCAAAAAGGCCATTACCAATAAATTTATTCAGGAGGCTATGACCGACTTCTTCCGCAAATCCCTGGAAGTGTACTTTATTGAGAACAAGATGGAGGCGGAGAAGATCGCCAACCAGGTGCTGGTAAATATGCGCGCCCGGGTAAAGGCGGAGAACACCCGCAAAACCTTAAAAACCACCTTGCAGTCCAAGATGGACATGACCAACCGTATTCAAAAGTTTGTGGACTGTCGCTCCAAGGATGTAAGCGAGCGAGAGGTGTTTATTGTAGAGGGTGACTCTGCATTGGGTGCCTGCAAGCAGGCCCGGGACGCCCGGTTCCAGGCGGTGATCCCGGTGCGCGGCAAGATCCTCAACTGCTTAAAGTCCGAGTATGACAAGATCTTTAAGAACGACATTATTACCGACCTGATCAAGGTGCTGGGCTGCGGCGTGGAAGTGCGCTCCAAGGCTGCCAAGGATCTGTCCGCCTTTGATATGGACAACCTGCGGTGGAACAAAGTGCTTATCTGCACCGATGCGGATGTGGACGGTTTCCAGATCCGTACCTTGATTTTGACGATGATCTATCGCCTAATGCCCAAGCTGATTCAGGCAGGCAAGGTGTATATCGCCGAGTCTCCGCTGTACGAGGTGACCTGCAAGGGCCAGACCTACTTTGCCTACAATGAAGTGGAGATGGACCAGATCAAGGCAGAGATCGGCGACGCGCCCTATACCGTGCAGCGGTCCAAAGGTCTTGGTGAAAACGAGGCAGAGATGATGGCTCTGACCACCATGAACCCGGCCACCCGCCGCATTATCCAGGTGACTCCGTCGGATGCAGAGGAGACCTCCAAGTTCTTTGACCTGCTGCTGGGAGACAACCTGGAGGGTCGTAAAGAATATATTGCAGACTACGGCTACCTGTACCTGGACGCCGCAGATGTAAGCTAAGGAGGGGCGTTCATTGCCAAAGAAGAAAAAGGACCAGCGCCCGGTTGCCGGGAAACTGGACGAAAATGTGCATATCAAAGGTGCCGGCACCGTGCAGACGGAGCCCATTGTGGACACCCTGAAGAGCAACTATATGCCCTACGCCATGAGCGTGATCCTCTCCCGCGCCTTGCCGGAGATCGACGGCTTTAAGCCCTCCCACCGCAAGCTGCTTTACACTATGTACAATATGAAGCTGCTTACCGGCGGCTTTATTAAGAGCGCCAACATTGTGGGGCGCACCATGCAGCTGAACCCCCACGGGGACGCGGCCATTTACGACACCATGATCCGCCTGTCCCGGGGCAATGAGAGCCTGCTGTATCCCTATGTGGAGTCTAAAGGCAACTTCGGTAAAGCTTACAGCAAAAATATGATGTACGCTGCCTCCCGTTACACAGAGGCTAAGCTGGCGCCCATCTGCCGGGAGCTGTTTGACGACATTAACAAGGACACGGTGGACTTTGTAGACAACTATGACAACACCATGAAAGAGCCGACTTTGCTGCCGGTGACCTTTCCGTCCATTCTCTGTAATGTGACCACCGGCATCGCCGTAGGTATGGCCTCATCCATCGCTTCTTTTAACTTAAAGGAAGTGTGCGACACCACCATTGCCCTGATCAAAAACCCGGCCCATGTGATTGCAGACACCTTGCTGGCGCCGGATTTTGTAGGCGGCGGCTATATTCTCTATAATAAGCCGGAGCTGGACAAAATTTACGACACCGGCCGCGGCTCTGTCCGGGTGCGTGCCAAGTACACCTATGACAAAAAATACAACTGCATTGATGTAACGGAGATTCCGCCAACCACCACCGCCGAGGCGATCATTGACAAGATCGTGGAGCTGGTCAAGACCAACAAAGTGCGGGAGATCAGCGATATTCGAGACGAAACGGATCTGACCGGTCTGAAGATCACCATTGACCTGAAGCGGGGTGTGCATGCAGACGACCTGATGCTGCGGCTTTACAAGATGACGCCCTTAGAGGACAGCTTCAGCTGCAACTTCAATGTGCTGGTGGACGGCAAGCCCAAGGTCTACGGCGTACGGGAACTGTTGATGGCGTGGATCGACTTCCGCCTGGAATGTGTGCGCCGCCGCCTGACCTTTATGCTGAACAAAAAGCGGGACCAGCTGCATTTACTCAAGGGTCTGTCCAAGATTTTATTGGATATTGACAAGGCGATTAAGATCGTCCGGGAGACCAAGGCAGAGGTCGATGTGGTGCCCAATTTGATGATCGGCTTTGGCATTGACGAGACCCAGGCGGAATATGTGGCGGAGATCAAGCTGCGCCACTTGAATCGGGAATATATCCTTAAGCGCATTCAAGATATTGAGAATTTGGAGAATGAGATCGCCCAGCTGGAGGAAGTGCTCTCCAGCCAAAACAAGATGAAAAAAGTAATCGTGGGCGAGTTGCAGGCGGTAGCCCAGAAGTACGACACCGGCCGCCGTTCGGAAATTCTTTACGATGTGCAGGAGGCTGCGCCGGAGACGGAGCAGGAGGCGCCGGACTACCCGGTGACTGTGTTCCTTTCTGCCGAGGGGTATTTGAAGAAGATCAAGACCGCCAACCTGCGCTTGAGCGGCGAGCAAAAGCTCAAGGAGGGTGACACCATGCTCCGGGAGGAGGAAGCCTCCAACAGGGATGAACTGCTGTTCTTTACCAACCACCACCAGGTGTACAAGTCCCGCTTATCTGACTTTGAGGACGGCAAAGCGTCCCAGCTGGGCGAGTATGTGGCCGGTAAATTGGAAATGGAAGAGGACGAGCAGCCGGTATACATGGCGCTGCTCCATGAATACAAGGGCTATATGCTCTTTGCCTTTGAGAACGGCAAGTTCGCAAAAGTGGATGTGGCTGCCTACCAGACCAAGACCAACCGCAAGAAGCTCTTGAATGCTTATTCCGCCAAGTCACCCTTGGCGGCGGCTATGTATATTCCGAAGGATACGGAAGTGGTGCTGTGCTCCGACAGCGGGCGCAAGCTGCTGCTGAATACCGGCGGCGTGCTGGCCAAATCCACGAAGGACACCATTGGTATTTCTGCCATGACCTTAAAGAAAAATAAAAAGGTCACCGGTATGTACCTGTACAAAGAAGGCGAGTTTGAAAAGCCCTGGCGCTACCGTGCCAAAAATCTGCCGGCAGCGGGCGCACTGCCCTCGGCGGCAGACATTGGCGAGCAGCTGACCTTTTGATCCGGCGTGATTGCATAAAAAACGGGTCGATTTTCCATCGACCTGTAAAAACCGGCGGCAAACGCCCTATGTAAACCCGCTGCAAGGCAGCGGAGGCAGCAAAGGCAAACGCACTCTCTTTGTTGCCGTTTATAGTGTGCGTGCCGTCGCGCCTTTGTATGCCAGTAAATTGTTGGTAAAAAGGGGTTGCATTTCTCGTAGTGCTATGCTATAATGCTGAAGTAAATTATGAGCGGAGGAAGTTTTCATGCTTTGGTATCATTACGTTTTCGGCGCAGTGCTGATTTTGGCGTCGATTATTATAACTATCGTTGTATTGATGCAGGAGGGTCGTTCCCAGAACCTGTCCGGTGCTATCGCCGGCGGTGCAGAGACCTTTTTGGGCAAATCCAAGGGCAGAACGATTGAGGCTAAGTTAGAAAAAATCACAAAATGGCTGATCGTGGCTTTCTTTGTGATTGTGCTTGCTGCATTTCTCATCTTCCTGTTTGTCGGATAAGCAAACGCAAAGATAACCTTGCCGCGTGCAAGGTTATTTTTTTTGCAGTCACCCCAATGAATGAACGAGAACGAACATGAACTTTGTAATTTTTGATTTAGAATGGAATAATGCCTACAACTATAAGGCGCAGACCGGTATGAATGAGATCATAGAGATCGGCGCTGTGATGCTGGATGAACGGCTGCAAATTGTAGATACCTTTAAGCAGCTGATTCTGCCCAAGGTATCTAAGCGGCTTACCGGTCGGTTTAAGGATCTGACCCACATTACCCCGGATGAGGTGAAGCAAAACGGCATTCCTTTTGAGGAGGCTTTTCGGGACTTTGCCCGCTGGAGTGGGGCGGACAACTGTGTGTTTATGAGCTGGTCGGACAGCGATCTGTATGTGCTGGCCGGCAACTACAAGTATTTTAGCCAGCGTGCCCATGTACCGTTTATGCAGCGGTATGCGGACGCGCAAAAGTACTGTATGCGCTTCTTAACCGATAATCCCAACAACAACCAGATCAGCCTGGCCCACTGTGCCGAGAAGTTCCAAATCTCTGTGGAGGAGGAGAACCTGCACCGGGCGCTGGAGGACTGCTATGTGGCCGCCGCCTGTTTTAAGAAAGTGTATGATCCGGCACTGTTTGAGCCGTATATTTGTGACTGTTCCGGGGATTATTTTGAGCGGCTGCTGTACAAGCCCTATTACCTGCGCCACGCCATTTGCCGTGGGTTCGATCTGCGACAGCAAAAGTTTCAGTGCCCCCGTTGCCATAAAGAACTGCAAATGCTGCGGCCCTTTGAATTTTCCAATAACGCCTTTAAGAACTGGGGCGAGTGTGGGGATTGCGGCACCAAATATTGGGTGCAGCTGCGTGCCAAGCAAATGTACGATCATGTGCAGATCAGCAAGAAGGTGCAGCCCATGAGCCGCAAGCGTTCCCGGGCCATGGATCGGGAAAACGGCCGTACGAAAGCACCGAGCAAGAGCGATAAGAAAGCAAAAAATTCTTAATTTATTCATAATTTGCTTTATTTATTTTAATCTTTGTAGTATAATTATTAAAATATAAAATGGGTCTGTCCGACCCGATCACCCATACATACGAACGACTTAGGAGGTATGTGCGTGGCGAATAAAGATTATGACGATCTGCTGCGTTCGTTTATGAACAACTCGTCTAAGGCTTATGACGAGGACCGGCACGCGGTAGAAAAGCAGGCGCAGCAGGCGCCCGTACAGAGGAATGCAGCGGCGGACCGTGCGGCGCGGCATAAGAAAGAGCAGCAGATGGAGAACCGCCTGGCTGCCAAAAAGCGCAAGAAGGCAAGCAAGCCACCCAAAGAGAGCACCCCTGCCCGCAAGTTAGGCAAGGTGCTGCTGGGCTGCCTGATGGTCATTTGCGTGGTGGGCATTGTGTGCTGCTCCGTGCTGTTTATTTACGGTTACAGCGTGGTTCATGGCGACAAGGTCTTTGACCTGACCGAGCAGAAGTACAGCCAAAATATGACGTCGTTCATTTACGGTACGGACAAGAACGGCAAGACTGTGGAGATCACCCGCCTGCATGGGGAAGAAAACCGCATTTGGGTGGACATGGACGATATGAGCCCCTATATGCCCAAGGCATTTGTGGCTGGTGAGGACAAGCGCTTTTATGAGCACCATGGTGTGGACTGGGTGCGTACCATCGGCGTGTTTGTCAAGCCCACCAACTTCGGTCAAGGCGGTTCCACCATTACGCAGCAGTTGATCAAGAACTTAACGGACGAAAACCAGGTGACCTTTATCCGTAAGTTTAACGAGATCTTGCAGGCGCTGAATCTGGAGCGCAATTACAGCAAGGACGAGATCATTGAGGCGTACCTGAACACTGTGTACCTGTCCAATGGCTGCTACGGTGTGAAGACCGCCGCAGAGAAGTACTTTGGCAAGGACATTAAGGATCTGAATGCGGCAGAGTGTGCCAGTCTGGCAGCCATTACCAAGGCGCCGTCCACCTATGATCCCTTGAATGACCCTAAGGCCAATAAGAAACGGCAGGAGTACTTCCTGGAGGCCATGTATAAAGAGGGCTCCATTTCTAAAGACGAGTACGAGAGCGCCAAGAGTTATAAGCTGGTATTTACCAACAGCAAAGAATATAAAGGCTCTAAGGTCAAAGCCAAGAGCACCAAAAAGACCCAGACCGTCAACAGCTATTATGTGGATCATGTGATTACCTCCGTGATTGAGGACCTGCAAAAGAACGGCTACACTTACAAGAAAGCCAAGAATATGGTCTACGGCGGCGGACTGAAGATCTACACTGCCATTGATTTTGATGTGCAGAAAGCACTGGAAAATGTGTACGAGAACTACAAACGCATGCCGGACGAGACTGTCCAGGGTGCGATGGTAGTAATGGACTATAACGGCCGCGTTTTAGGCTTGGTGGGCGGTACCGGAAAGAAGAAAGTCAATTTGGGACTGAACCGCGCCACCATGTCCAAGCGACAGCCCGGTTCTACCATTAAGCCTTTGTCCGTGTACGGACCGGCGCTCGAAAAGAGCTTGCAGGACGAGAACACTAATATTTACTGGTCCACAATGATCAAGGACGCCCCGTTAAAGGTTGTGGACGGCAAACCCTGGCCCACCAACCAGGGCGGCGGTTACAGCGGCAGCACCGTTACCTTGCAGTACGGTCTTGCTCAGTCTAAAAACACCATCTCCGCCCGCACGCTGGATATGATCAGTGACGCCGGCGCGGTGGATTACTCTCTGGACTTTATCAGCAATCGGTTCCACATCAGCACGCTGGACAGCGTGAAGGACTGCGACTACGCACCTATGGCTACCGGCGGTGTGACCAACGGTGTAACCGTGCTGGAGATGACCGCGGCCTACGCTACTTTTGGCAATGGCGGCTACTACTACGAGCCGTACTGCTACACGAAGATTGAGGATGTGCAGGGCAATGTGGTGTTGCAAAAGCAGCCGGAAAAGACCAAAGAGTCCGCGCTGTCTGAGAATACCGCCTGGGTGATGAACAAGTTGCTGCAAACGGTTATGACCGCCGGCACCGGTACTTCTTACAAGTTGTCCGGTATTCAGTGCTTCGGCAAGACAGGTACCACTACGGACGATAAGGACCGCTGGTTTATGGGCGGCACGCCGGACTTTGTGGCCGGCGTATGGTACGGCTATGACCAGCCTAAGGAGATCTACTACGGCTTGTCCGGTAACCCCTCCGGTACTTTGTGGAAGACGGTGATGTCCGCCGTGTATGACAAGCTGGACAGCGATCAGTATAAAACCAAGTTTGAGGAGCCGGAAGGCATCGTACAGCGTTCCTATTGCCCCTCCTGTGGCAAGTTGCGCAGCGGCACCGGCGTGTACGGCTGGTACGATGTGAACAACCTGCCCGGCAACTGCTCCGGCGGCCACGGCTATTCCACCGGCGAGAGCAGCGGCTCCGGCAGATCCGGCAATTCCGGCAGTTCCGGCAAGGTCACCACTGCGGCAGATGGCGAGAATACCACAGCCGCCGGCGGCGAGACCACCGCAGCCCAGAAGCCGCAGACCTCTGCACCGGCAGAGCCAAAGCCCACCAAGGCCGATGAGGGTGACGGCGAATGAGCGCCACCCGCTTTATCGTTGTGCGCCACTGCGAGGCACAAGGTAATATCCGCCGGGTGTTTAACGGTATCACGGACGGCGACATTACCGAGAATGGTGCCCGCCAGCTGGATCTGCTGGCTGCGCGTATGGCAGGGGAGCGCTTTGATGTGATTTATTCCAGCCCCTTGCGCCGCAGCGTGAAGACTGCCCGGGCCTGCAATCGCGCCCACGGGCTGCCTATCCACATACTGAACAGCCTGATCGAGATCAACGGCGGGGCGTTTGAGGGTCTGCCCTTTGCGGACTTTCCCAAATGCTACCCCAGGGAGAGTGCCTTGTGGAATGACGAACCCCATGCCTTTGCCATAGAACAAGGGGAGTCTATGCAACAGGTGTTTGACCGTATGCGAGACGCGGTGCTGCTGCTCGCCGCCCGCCACCCGGGCAAGACCGTACTGTTGGCCTCCCACGGCTGTGCCATTCGCAATCTGCTGTGCTGGGCACACGGTTGGCCCATTGAGCGGCTGAACGATGTGAACTGGGGTGAAAACACCTGTGTGTCCGTTTTAGAAGTAGATGAAAGCGGCACACCCCGCTTGCTGCTGGAGAATGACGCTTCTCATTTACCGGCGGACTGCGCTACCTTGGGCAAGCAGGACTGGTGGCGGCCGGAGTACCGGCACGACCCTTTTGGAAGATAATAAACACAAACGGAGCGAAAGCGATCAACAAGGTATGGATCCTTTCGCTCTTTTTTACAGGAAGGAGAACCGCTATGCGAATGATGGCTGTGGACTACGGCGATGTGCGCACCGGCGTGGCTTTTTGCGATGTGCGGGAGATGCTGGCCACCGCCTATGACACGGCGGAGGAGCGCTACGCGCCGAAGCTGGCCGAGAAACTGGCGGCTCTTGCCAAGGCAGAGAAAGCAGAGCAGATCGTTGTGGGGCTGCCCCGGAATATGGACGGCAGCTATGGTTACCGGTGCGACGCCTGCCGCCGTTTGGGCGATTTGCTATCGGAGCTTACCGGACTTCCGGTGGTGTACCAGGACGAGCGCCTGACTACGGTGCTGGCCTATGACCTGCTGTCTGCGGGCAATGTGCATGGCAAAAAAAGCAAGAAGCAGGTGGACGCTGTGTCTGCCAGCGTGATCTTGCAGTCTTATTTGGACAGTCACCGCTAAACCGCGCCTTAGCGGATAGAGAGCACCGGCGCTGCGTATAGATGTAGCGGTGGTGCTTTTGGAATGGACGGTGGGTCGCACACGGTTGCGACTGGATTATTCGTTTTTTTGGATATTGACTTTTGCCGCCTGGGCACAGAACGAATTGCTGTGGCAGGTGCTGCTGTTTTCCGTGCTCCACGAGTGCGGGCACTTGACGGCGCTTTGCGCCCTGGGATTGCAGCCAAAGCAGCTGCGCTTGTCCTTTTACGGTATGGCGCTGCGGTATGACCGGGTGCCGGATCGGCGGCGAGAGACGGCGGTGCTTTTTGGCGGCCCGGCGGTGAATCTGATCTTGTGGGTGCTGCTGCGGAACCCGGCCAACGGAGCGCTGTTTCTTCTGAATATGCTGCCTATTTTTCCGCTGGACGGGGGACGGCTGGCGGCGCTTTGGCTGCCACGACGATTGGCGGCCGTGCTCAGCGCGCTGGCGCTGGCGGTGCTTACCGGGCTAGGCGGTTATGTGCTGTACCGGGGCGGCGGGGTGTCGCTCCTGGGAATCAGCCTGTATTTAATGCTATCAAATTTGAGGTCTGTATGAGAAAAGAGATTGAAAAACTGCTGCAATCGGTGCAAAAACCGGCGCGCTATGCCGGTGGCGAACTGAACAGCGTAATGAAAGATAAAAGTAAAGTGGCGCTGCGCTATGCCTTTTGTTTTCCGGATACTTATGAGATCGGTATGAGCCACTTGGGAATGAAAATCCTTTACGGCGTGGCCAACGCGCGGGAGGACACTTGGTGCGAGCGGGTGTTTGCCCCGGCGGACGATATGGAGGCGCTGATGCGCGCCAACGGCGAACCGTTGTTTGCCCTGGAAAGCGGCGATCCGATCAAGGACTTTGATATGATCGGCTTTACCATGCAGTACGAGCTGTCTTATACCAATATTCTGAATATGCTGGATCTGGCGGGGGTGCCTTTGCGTGCCGTGGATCGAAAGTCGCTGACCCCCATTGTGGCCTTTGGCGGCCCCTGCGCCTGCAACCCGGAGCCGGTGGCGGAGTTTGCGGACATCATCTTCCTGGGCGAGGGGGAAGAGACCACCAATACGGTGCTGGATCTGCTGAAAAAATGCAAAGAGAGCGGCAAGAGTAAGCAAGAGTTTTTGGAAGCAGCCATGCACATTCAGGGCATTTATGTGCCGTCTTTTTATGAGGACAGCTACAACCCGGACGGCACCCTGTGCGCCCTGACCCCCACCCATGGTGCACCGGCAACGGTGAAGAAGTCCATTGTGTCCGATATGAACAAGTGCTATTACCCGGACAGCTTTGTGGTGCCGTTTATTGATATTGTCCACGACCGGGCAGTGGAAGAGATTTTTCGGGGCTGTATTCGCGGCTGCCGCTTTTGCCAGGCCGGATTTATCTATCGCCCCATTCGGGAGAAGAGTGTAGAGACCATCAACCGTCAGTCCAAGGCGCTGATCGACTCTACCGGATATGATGAGCTGTCCTTGTGCTCTCTGTCCACCTCCGACCACAGCTGCGTCAACGAAATGCTCACCTCCCTGATTGACTGGACCGTGCGGGACAAGATCAATTTGTCCCTGCCCAGTCTGCGGGTGGATAACTTTAGCGACGAGCTGGTGGACAAGCTGTCCAAAGTGCGCCGTAGCGGGCTGACCTTTGCCCCGGAGGCGGGCACCCAACGTATGCGGGATGTAATCAACAAGAATGTGACGGAGGAGGAGGTGCTGCGCACCTGTACCAAGGCCTTTGCCGGCGGCTGGACTTCCGTGAAGTTGTACTTTATGATGGGGCTGCCCACGGAAACCATGGAGGATATTGCCGGTATCGCTCAGCTGGCGGGCAAGGTGGTAGACGCCTACTATAACACGCCGGAGCACAAGAAAGGCTGCGCCGTCAGCGTGTCCGTGTCCTGTGCGTCCTTTATTCCCAAGCCCTTTACGCCCTTCCAGTGGGAGCCGGAGGACACCATGACCTCCTTGAGGGCCAAGCAGGCCCACTTGTTGGAGAGTGTGCCCAGCCGCAAAATCCGCGTGTCCTACCATGAAACGCCCACCTCACTTTTAGAGGGCGTGCTGGCGCGGGGAGATCGGCGGCTGTCCAAGGTGCTGCTGCGGGCTTTTGAACTGGGCTGCAAGTTCGATTCTTGGGACGATCACTTTAACTTTGACGCCTGGATGCAGGCTTTTGAAGAATGCGGGCTGGACCCGGACTTCTATACCAAGCGGCGGCGCCCCTTTGAGGAGCTGCTGCCCTGGGATCATTTGGATTACGGCGTGTCCCGCAAGTTCCTGGAACTGGAGAACAAGCGGGCGCACCAAAATGTGACCACGCCCCATTGCCGGATCCGCTGTGCCGGGTGCGGCGCCAACAAACTCAACGGAGGACATTGCGATGCAAGACCAGAAGTGGCACGAGATACGACTGCGGTTCAGTAAAACCGGGCGGGCCAAGTACATTGGTCACCTGGATGTGAATCGGGTCATGTCCAGAGCCTTGCGCCGGGCGGGGATTCCCTTGTGGTTCACAGAAGGGTATAACCCTCACGCTTATATGCGCTTTTCGCTGCCTTTGTCCTTGGGGGTGGAGAGTGCCTGCGAGAGTATGGATATTCGATTGATAGAGCCCATGGAGCCTCTGGAGGTGCAGCGGCGCATGAACGCTGCCCTACCGCCGGATATTCAAATCGAAGATGTGTTTTGTGATTTCCGGGACTGTACGGAGATTGCCTTTTCCGATTATGACTTTACCCTGGCTTTTGACGATAATGCCGCAGCGGCGGAAAAGCTGCAGGCCGTATTGGACGCGCCGCAGATTCTGGCGCTGAAGAAGGGCAAGGTGGGTCGCAAGCGGGTGATGAAGGAAGTGGATATCAAGACCTTCATTGACCGGTACAGTGTGGAGCTGACCCCGCAGGGGGTGGTGCTGCACCTGCGTTTGGCGGCAGGGCAGGAGAAAAATCTGAATCCTACGCTGCTGTGCGACACGCTGCTGCGCTTGGTGGAATTGCCATGGGAATGGAAACGAATCTACCGACTGGACCTGCTGGATAAAGATTATCAGCCCTTTCAGTAAAAAACACTTGCTTTTTTGCACCGAGTGTGCTAATATACTAACGCATTTATTCCGTTGCGCTTCTTGCAACGAGCGAAATGCTCTGCGTTACAGGCATAACGAGGGTGGTCCTCTGGCAGATCTCTGTTAAGAACACCTCATAAATAAGAAGGAGGTTGTTATTGATGAACGCACTTGATTTGATTGCTCAGGGCAGCATGAAAGAAGAAACACCTAAATTCCAGATCGGTGATACCGTTAAGGTTGCCGTAAAGATTCGCGAGGGTTCTCGTGAGCGTATCCAGATGTTTGAGGGTACTGTGATTGCTATTAAAGGTTCCGGTATCAGCAAGACCTTTACCGTGCGTCGCCTTTCTTACGGCGTAGGTATTGAGCGTGTATTCCCGCTGCATTCTCCCAATGTGGAGAGCGTGCAGGTGATCCGCTCCGGTAAGGTTCGTCGTGCAAAGCTGTATTACCTGCGTGACCGTGTGGGTAAGGCTGCTAAGGTGAAGGAGAACTTGCAGAGAGATAACGCTGCAAAGACTGCCGACGCTGAGTAAGACACATGAAAAATGCTTCTGTTACCTTGGTGACAGGAGCTTTTTTATTTGCCTTTTTCCGCGGTGTATGGTAAACTGGGGGCAGTAAGTAAGGATAGGTAAAGACAATGGCTGATTTTCAAAAACAAAAGGTACAGTGGTTCCCGGGCCACATGGCAAAGACGCGGCGCCAGATCAAGGAAATGCTGCCTCTGGTGGACGGGGTGGTGGAGCTGCTGGACGCCCGCGTGCCGTATAGCTCCGCCAACCCGGAGTTAGACACCCTGGTGCGGGGCAAGCCCCGGATCGTGCTGCTGAATAAATGCGATGTGGCAGACCCGGCGGCCACCAAGCGCTGGATTGCTGCCTTTGAGGCGCAGGGCAAAACTGCCCTGGCAGTGGATTGCCGCAGCGGCAAGGGACTGTCCGCCTTTTTGCCCACGGTGCAGCAGGTGCTGAAAAAGACCATTGAGAAGAATACCCAGCGAGGTATGGCCGGCAAGCCACTGCGGCTGATGGTGGTGGGTATTCCCAATACCGGCAAAAGCTCCTTTATCAACCGTATGGCCGGTAAAAACCGCGCCAAGGTGGCCGACAAGGCCGGTGTTACCCGGCAAAATCAGTGGTTCGCTGTGGGCGGCGGCATTGAGTTGCTGGACACCCCCGGCGTGCTGTGGCCAAAGTTTGACGATCCGGAAGTAGGGGATCGGTTGGCGTTTATCGGCTCTATAAAAGATGAAGTAACAGACCTGGAGACCTTGACCTGCCGTTTGCTGGAGGTACTGGGGCGCACCAGACCGCAGGCCATTATCCAGCGGTACGGCATTGAGGTGGACGAGTATATGCAGGGCTGGGAAATATTGGAAGCCATTGGCCGCAAGCGCGGCTTTTTAATGCGGGGTGGCGAGATCGACTATAACCGGTCCGCAGTGATTGTGGCGGATGAATTTAGAGGAGGAAAGCTGGGGCGAATGACCCTGGAACTGCCGGAATGATGGAATGGACAGCATTTGAAGATCAGGCCCGCGCAGAGGGCTACACCTGCATCTGTGGTATTGATGAAGCCGGGCGAGGTCCTTTGGCAGGTCCGGTGTACGCGGCGGCGGTGGTGCTCCGCCCGGGGCAGGTGATTGAGGGGGTCAACGACTCCAAAAAGCTCAGCGAAAAAAAGCGGGAGGCCCTGTTTGACACCATTTGCAGCCAGTGTGCCGCCTATGGGATCGGCTCCGCCACAGAAAAAGAAATTGATGAGATCAATATTCTCAACGCCACTTACCTTGCCATGCAGCGGGCGGTAGCCGCCCTGCCGGTGCAGCCGGACTGCGCTTTGGTAGACGGCAACCGTGCCCCTGACTTGCCCTTGGAGGTGCGCACGATCATTAAGGGCGACGCCCAAAGCGCCAGCATTGCGGCAGCGTCTATTTTGGCTAAGGTCAGCCGGGATCGCTATATGCTGCAAATGGCGGAGAAATACCCGCAATACGCTTTTGAAAAGCACAAGGGCTACGGCACCAAGCTGCATTATGAACGGCTGGAGCAGTACGGGATCAGCCCCATTCACCGGCTGTCGTTCCTGAAGAAATGGATGAACCGATGATCCGGCCGGAATACTACGGCAAGTACGGCGAGCTGGAGGCTGCCCGGTACTTGCAAAAGCAGGGCTATAAGCTGTATGATGTGAACTACCGCTGCCGTTTTGGCGAGATCGACCTGATATGTACCAAGGGGCAGTATTTGGTGTTTGTGGAGGTCAAAACCCGCAGTCAGGGCGCCATTGCCGACCCGGCGGAATTCGTGGACCAATACAAGCAGGCGCGGATCATTCAAACTGCCAAGCTGTTTTTGGCCCAAAATCCAACGAAAAAGCAGCCCAGATTTGATGTAATTGAAGTGTTTTTACAAAAGGACGGCACAAAATCCATAAAACACCTTGAAAATGCCTTTGCATTGGTATAAAATATTCTGCAAGAAAAACGAAATCACAACCCCCAACGAATAGGAGAGCGTGTATGCTATATACTTCAACAAGAAACAACAAGATCCGTGTAACCGCTGCCCAGGCCATTGCCCAGGGAATCAGCGAAGAGGGCGGCCTGTTTGTGCCGGTGGAACTGCCGCATTTTTCTATGGATACGGTGCGGGAGATGATGGAGATGTCCTACATTGACCGGGCCAAGACCGTGCTGCGCACCTTTCTGACGGACTTTTCCGACGAGGAGCTGAATTACTGCGTAGAGGGCGCTTACCGGGCAGATAAGTTTTCCAGCCCCGCTGTGGCACCCACGGTGAATATCGGCGGCAAGGAGAATATCTTGGAGCTGTGGCACGGTCCCACCTGTGCCTTTAAGGATATGGCGCTTCAGCTGCTGCCGTACCTGATGACCGTATCTGCCAAAAAGACCGCCGAGGGCAAGACCATTGTGATCCTGGTGGCCACCTCCGGCGATACCGGCAAGGCGGCGTTAGAGGGCTTTAAGGATGTTGACAAGACCAAGATCCTGGTGTTTTACCCGGTGGACGGCGTGTCTCCCATGCAGAAGCTGCAAATGACCACCCAGGAGGGTGAGAATGTGGCAGTCTGTGCCATTCACGGTAATTTTGATGATGCCCAGAGCGCCGTTAAGTCTATCTTTACCAATGACGAAATCAAGGCGGAGTTGGCAAAGAAGAATATGATGTTCTCTTCTGCCAATTCGATTAACTGGGGTCGTCTGGTGCCGCAGATTGTCTATTACTTCTCCGCTTATACGGATCTGTGCAAAATGGGTCAGCTGCAAGTAGGCGAGCCCATGAATGTGGTGGTGCCCACCGGCAACTTCGGCAACATTTTGGCTGGGTATTATGCCAAGCACATGGGCCTGCCCATTCAGACTATGGTTTGCGCGTCCAATACCAACAATGTACTGACTGATTTCCTGAAAACCGGCACTTATGACCGGAACCGGGACTTTTACGCCACCACCTCTCCCTCTATGGATATTCTCATTAGCTCCAACCTGGAGCGGCTGCTGTACCATATGAGCGGCGAGAGCGACGCTGCCGTGCGCGGCTGGATGACCCAGCTGGCGGAGAACGGCAAATACACGGTAGAGCCGGAAGTGATGGCAAAGATCCAAAATGAGTTTGCCGCCGGTTACTGTGATGAGGCCGCAGTGGCGGATACCATTCACAAGACCTATACCGATCAGAATTACCTGTGCGACACCCACACCGCCGTGGCTGTAAAGGTGTACCGGGACTATGTAGCCCAGACCGGCGACGATCTGCCTACGGTGATTGATTCCACCGCCTCTCCTTACAAGTTCTCCAAGAGCGTGCTCACCGCCGTGCTGGAGGGCAACACCCCGCAGCTGGATGAGTTCGATATGGTAGAGGAACTGCACCGGGTCACCGGCGCTGCCGTACCGGCGCCCTTGGCCGCATTAAAGGATAAGGCCGTGCGCTTTACCCAGGTGTGTGACCGGGAGAATATGAGCCAAATGGTTTTTCAGCTGCTGAACCTGTAACAGAACAAAAAGATAGCAGGATATCATGCGATACCCTGCCTCAGACTGTCGATAAAGTGGCTAAATCGCGCCATGCTGTAAAATTCAAATAGAATATTTGTAGGGCAGGGGCTTGCTCCTGCCGAAGGTGTTCTATATTGTCTACTGTTTTGAAAAAGTGGCTTGAACATCGAGTTCAAGCCACTTTTGGCGCTTTTCGTCTTTTGCTCAGGGGCGGTACTGTTGTACAGCACCCATTCGCAAAATACGAAATTTATCTCACTTTCTCGATGTCTGCCAGCGTGTAGAAATTTATACTTAGCTTCTTCTACACGCTGGGGCAGGATATCATGCGATATCCTGCCTTTTTCGTCTTTTTACTTACAAGAACAGCCGTCGCAGCACTGGAAGGTCTCGCACGCGGTGTCCGTAGAGGTCTTTGCGTTTTGCGTGCCCACCTGAATATGACCGGCGGTGCAGCAGTCGGAGCCATCGTGGTACTTGCAGTTCTTGACTTCACAGGAAATGCCTTTGATCTCGTCCATTTTTTTCACTCCCTTCCCGCATAGTTTGTGCAGGTGCGGGTATTTTATACGGAAAAGAGGTGCCTTATGGCGCTGTATGCCATTGCAGATACCCATTTGTCCTTTGGCACGGACAAGCCCATGGACAGCTTTCCCGGCTGGAGCGATTATACCGCTCGCTTGGCGGCCAACTGGCGCCATTTGGTGGAGCCGCAGGATACGGTGGTGATCGCCGGGGATATTAGCTGGGCTATGAAATTCTCGGAATGTACGGCAGATTTTGCCTTTTTGAACGATTTGCCCGGGCAAAAAATCTTGCTCAAGGGCAATCATGACTATTGGTGGAACACCAAGCGCAAAATGGATCTGTATTTGCAGGAAAATCATTTTGACACTTTACAGATTTTGCATAATCAGGCGATCCCTTACGGCGATGTGGCTTTGTGCGGCAGCCGGGGCTGGTTCTTTGAGGACACACCGGAGGCCCAGGACGAGAAAGTGCTGGCCAGGGAAGTCGGGCGTATTCGTATGTCGTTGGAGGCGGCTGGGGACAGAGAAAAGATCGTTTTTCTCCATTATCCGCCTGTGACCACCGGGAACGCCTGTGCGCCGATCGTAGAACTGTTGCAGCAGTACGGCGTGCAAAAGTGCTACTACGGCCACTTGCACGGCGCAGCCGCCCGGTTTGCTTTTGAGGGGGAGTATCAAGGTATTGATTTTCGCCTGATCTCTGCCGATCATCTGGCGTTTACCCCCTTATTTATCTGCAAATGAGGAGAAAAGCCAAATAATATAAATACTTGCTTGAAATTAAGAAATAGATATGTTATAATGCCAAATCGGTGATATTAGATAAATTTTGAGGAGGTCAAAGCAATGGCACTGAAATCATCCAATAAAGTGGACACCAATGTTTATGAAATCGAGGTTACCGTTGCCCCTGAGGAATTTACTCAGGCTTGCAAGGACGCATATTTGAAGCGCAGAAAATCTATCCAACTGCCCGGCTTCAGAAAGGGCAAGGCTACCCAGGGTATGATCGAAAAGCTCTACGGTGAGGGCTTCTTTTATGAGGACGCACTGGAGATCGTGTATCCCGCAGTTGTTACGGCTGCCATTGAGGAGGCCGGTCTGCGTACGGTGGACTCTCCCTCCGAGCTGGATGTTAAGACCATCAGCAAGTCCGAGGGCGTGGATATGACCATGAAGGTCACTGTGTACCCGGAGGTCAAGCTGGGCCAGTATAAGGGCCTGGAGGCTGTGCAGCTGCCCACAGAGGCAGACGATGAGGATGTGGCCAACGAGTTGACCAACATGCTGGACAGAAACAGCCGACTGGTGACCGTTGAGGATCGTGCTGCCGAGATGGGCGACACTGCAGAGATCGACTTTGAGGGCTTTGTGGACGGCGTTGCATTTGACGGCGGCAAAGGCGAGAATTATCCTCTGGAGCTGGGCTCCGGTTCCTTTATCCCCGGCTTTGAGGAGCAGGTGGCCGGTCACAAGACCGAAGAGGAATTTGATGTGAATGTGACTTTCCCGGAGGAGTACCAGGCAGAGAACCTGGCCGGTAAAGACGCTGTGTTTAAGGTGAAGATCCACGAGATCAAGACCAAGGAAGTGCCGGCACTGGACGACGAGTTTGCCAAGGACGTGTCCGAGTTTGACACCCTGGACGAGTTGAAAGCCGACCTGAAGAAGCAGCTTAGCGAGAAAAAGGCGGAGGACGCCCGTCGCGATTTGGAGAACCAGCTGCTGGAGCAGGCCATCGACGGTATGGAAGCCGAGATTCCGGAAGTGATGTTCACCAAGCGCGCCGACGAGATGATCAACGACTATGCTTACCGCTTGCAGGCCCAGGGCATTGACTTGCAGACCTACTTGCAGTACATGGGTCAGGATATGGACGCATTCCGCGCTACCTTTAAGGACGGCGCCGAGAAGCAGGTCAAGGCTTCTTTGGTACTTGAAGCCATCGTGGCCGCTGAGAAGCTGGAAGCCACAGAGGACGAGATCAACGCCGAGATCGACAAGCTGGCCCAGCAGTATGGTATGGAAGCGGAGCAGATCAAGAAGGCTGTACCGGCTGACCAGATCGCTGCCGATGTAACCACCAAGAAGGCTTTGGATCTGATCGTGGACAGCGCCAAGTTGGTAGCGAAGAAAGCGGAAAAGAAGGCCGCCAAGAAGTCCACTGCCAAGAAGGCAGACGACAAAAAGGCAGAGAAGAAGCCGGCAGCTAAAAAGACTGCCGCTAAGAAGCCCGCTGCCAAGAAAACCGCCAAGAAAGAGGAGGACGCCGAGTAATTCGGCGCATTCCTTTGAATGAATAAGCAAAATACGGTCTATATTATAACAGACCGTATTTCCGCATAGACTGAGTTTAAGGAAAGTGATTTTATGGCTTTAGTCCCTTATGTTGTAGAGCAGACCGGCGCCGGCGAGCGCTCCATGGATATTTATTCCCGTCTGCTCAGCGACCGTATTATCGTGCTCTCTGACCAGGTGAACGACACCACCGCTTCTTTGGTGGTGGCCCAGCTGCTGTTTTTGGAGAGCCAGGACAGTGAGAAAGACATCAGTCTGTATATCAACAGCCCCGGTGGCTCCGTAACTGCCGGTCTGGCGATTTACGACACGATGAATTACATCAAGTGCGATGTGTCCACCATCTGTGTGGGTATGGCCGCCAGCATGGGTGCGTTCTTGCTTTCCAGCGGCGCCAAGGGCAAGCGCATTGCACTGCCCAACAGTGAAATACTCATTCACCAGCCCTTGATCGGCGGCAATGGCCTGACCGGTCAGGCGACAGATATTGAATTGGCTGCCAAGAACTTGGTGCGCACCAAGGAACGGCTCAATGAAATTCTTGCTAAGAATACCGGCAAGAGCTATGAGCAGATTGTGCAGGACACAGACCGAGACAACAGCATGACCGCACAGGAAGCGCTGGCATACGGTCTGGTGGATAAGGTGATCGACAAGAGATAACACGGTTAGACGGACGGATGGCAGCATCCGTCCTGTCTTTCTATTTTGGATTTGGAGTGTGCATACATGGCACGAGATGACAATTACAATCGTATGACCCGGTGCTCCTTCTGCGGTAAGTCAGAGGCAATGGTTCACAAACTGATTGAAGGTCCGGGCGTATTTATCTGTGACGAGTGTATTCGCCTTTGCAACGACTTGATCCAGAGCACCGAGCTGGTGGACGCTCCCGGTAAGCAGGGGGAGGACGGCGATATGGTGCTGCCCAAGCCGGCAGAGATCAAGGCCCAGCTGGACGCCTATGTGATCGGCCAGGACGAGGCAAAGAAAGCGCTGTCCGTTGCAGTATATAACCACTATAAGCGTATTTTCAGTACCCAAAAGGACGATGTGGAGCTGCAAAAGAGCAATATCTTGCTGATGGGCCCCACCGGCGTGGGCAAAACCATGCTGGCCCAGACCCTGGCAAAGATCCTGAATGTTCCCTTTGCCATTGCAGACGCCACCACCCTGACCGAGGCCGGGTATGTGGGCGAGGACGTGGAAAATATTTTGCTGCGCCTGATCCAGGCGGCGGACTTTGATGTGGAACGCGCCGAACGGGGCATTATCTATGTGGACGAGATTGACAAAATCAGCCGCAAGAGCGAGAATCGCTCCATTACCCGTGATGTAAGCGGCGAAGGTGTGCAGCAGGCGCTGCTGAAGATTTTGGAGGGAACAGTGTCCAATGTCCCCCCCGGCGGCGGGCGCAAGCACCCCCAACAGGAGTTTATTCAGATTGATACGACCAACATTCTCTTTATCTGCGGCGGTGCCTTTGACGGCATCGAAAAAATCATTGAGAAGCGGATCGGTGGCAAGTCTATGGGCTTTGGCGCGGATATTCAAGCGGAAGATGTGGACGAAAACCGCGTGATGGAGCGGGTAGAGCAGCACGATCTGGTGAAGTATGGGCTGATTCCGGAATTGATTGGGCGTATTCCCGTGATCGCCGTGCTGGAGAATTTGGATAAACCGGCATTGATCCGCATTATGACGGAGCCGAAGAATTCCATCGTGAAGCAGTATACCCGTATGTTCCAAATGGACGGGGTGCAGCTGGAGTTCCAGCCGGAGGCGCTGGCGGCTATGGCCGATGTGACCCTGGAGCGCAAAACCGGCGCCCGCGGTCTGCGCAGCGTGTTTGAATCTACCTTAAAAGAACTGATGTTCCAGATCCCCAGCGACAGCACGGTGGAGAAGGTGACCATCACCCCGGAGACGGTGCGCAGCGGTGCGGAACCGATCATTTTGCGCAATCCCAAGAAGGAGAGCCACGACCTGACGGCCGGTGCTCTAAAGAACGCATAAGCAAAGGAGTGCAGTGCGCAGCAGCGTATTGCGCTCTTTTTTCCTTTACAGGTTGCCTTTTTATATATTTTATTATATAATACTGGGTAGCGATTTTTTTCTGCTGATGATTTTTTGTATTTAGAAGTAGGTTTTATAGATGGACGAGATGAACATTTTTGAGACGGCGCCCAGCTTCCCGGTGATCCCTTTGCGGGGACTGGTGATGTTCCCGGATATGGTGCTGCACTTTGATGTGGGGCGCAAAAAGAGCGTTGCTGCGCTGAAGGCGGCCATGAACGCAGATCAAAAGATCTTTTTAGTGTCCCAAAAGGACGCAGCGGTGGATGAACCGGGGCTGGATGATCTGTTCGGCGTAGGCGTGATTTGCTCTGTGCGGCAGATGATGCGCATTCCCGGCAGCGAAAATATGCGCGTGGTAGCCGAGGGTGACGGGCGCGGCGCTTTAATGGCGTTTGTACGCACCAAGCCGTTTCTTTCTGCGGTGGTACAGCCGCTGGAGGAGCCGGCGGATCAGTTGGATCCGGATCGGGCCAATGCCTATCGCCGTGCGGTGAAAAAAGAATTTGAGCATTACGCCGAGATGGTGCCCAAGATCAGCAATGATGTAATTGCTAAGGTGCTTGCTTATCAGGAAAACGGTCCTTTGGCGGATTATATTTGCTCCAATACCTTTATGGATTATGCGGACAAGCAGGATGTGCTGGAGTGCTTGGACCCGGGTGAGCGGCTGCGTATGCTCTTAATGCTCCTGAGCAAGGAAAATACCACCCTGGAGATTGAAACGGAGCTGCATGAGCGTGTGCAGGCTGAGATCGACAAAAATCAGCGGGAGTATTACCTACGGGAGGAAATGCGGGTGATCTCCGAGTCTTTGGGCGAGGAGGATAATCCCCAGGAGGAAGCGGACGGCTACCGGGAGAAGATCGGCAAGCTGCGCTGCGACGAGGAAGCCAAAGCCCATTTGCTCAAGGAATGCGACAAGCTGGCAAAAATGCCCCAAGGTTCCCACGAGGCCACAGTGGTGCGCAATTATTTGGACAAGTGCCTGGAAATTCCGTTCGGTACATATACCAAAGACAATATGCGCCTGGATCGTGCCCGCAAGGTGCTGGATAAGGATCATTACGGATTGGATAAAGTGAAAGACCGCATTGTGGAGTCCTTGGCAGTGCTGCGGCGCAACCCGGACTTCTCCGGTCAAATTCTCTGTCTGGCAGGCCCGCCCGGTGTAGGCAAAACTTCAATCGTGAAGTCTTTGGCAAAGGCCATGAACCGCAAGTATGTGCGGGTGGCGCTGGGCGGTGTCCACGATGAGGCAGAAATTCGCGGCCACAGAAAGACGTATATCGGCGCTATGCCCGGCCGCATTATTGATGCAGTGATCAAAAGCGGCAGTATGAACCCCATTATCTTGCTGGACGAGATTGACAAGATCGGCAACGACATCAAAGGCGACCCGTCCTCCGCACTGCTGGAGGCGCTGGACCCGGAGCAGAACAATACCTTTGCCGATCATTATATTGAGTTTCCGGTGGATCTGTCCAAGGTGCTGTTTGTCACCACTGCCAATGATACTTCCACCATTGCTCCGCCGCTGTTTGACCGTATGGAGGTTATTGAGCTTGGTTCCTATACCGCTACGGAGAAGTTCCGTATCGCCAAGGACCATTTGGTGAAGAAAGAGATGACCAAGCACGCGCTGTGTGCCAGAGAGTTTAAGGTCACGGACGGCGCGCTGGAGGAGATCATCGCTCATTATACCAGAGAGGCCGGTGTGCGGCGGCTGGAGAAATGTATCGGCACCCTGTGCCGCAAGGCGTCCGTAGCGCTGGAAAGCGGCGTCAAGTCTTTTCGCGTGAATGAAAAGAACTTGCAGGACTATCTGGGCGTGCCCAAGTACACGGATGACCTGATCCCAGGCGAAAACCAAGTGGGCGTGGTCAACGGTCTGGCTTGGACTTCTGTAGGCGGCACCATGCTGCCCATTGAAGTGTCTGCCTTCCCGGGCACCGGCAAGGTGCAGATCACCGGTAATTTAGGCGATGTGATGACCGAGAGCGTTAAGACCGCCGTGGGCTTTATCCGCTCCCGCGCAAATGCCTATGGTATTGACGATCAGTTCTATAAAAATAAAGACTTGCACATTCACGCTCCGGAGGCGGCCATTCCCAAGGACGGCCCCTCTGCCGGACTGGCCATCACCACGGCGCTGGTCAGCGAGCTGACAGGCATTCCCATTCGCTGTGATGTGGCCATGACCGGCGAGATCAGCCTAAAAGGGCGGGCGCTGCCCATCGGTGGATTGAAAGAAAAGAGTATGGCCGCCTACAAGGCCGGTTGCTCCACGGTGATCATTCCGGCGGAGAACAGCAAGGACTTGCAGGAGATCGGCGAAGAAGTGAAAGCGGGCGTGCGCTTTGTGCCGGTAGACACCTTTGACCAGGTGCTGCCCATTGCGCTGGAATACATGCCCACACCTACCGCCCGGGAGGACAAGCCCGCCGCCGTGCCGGTGGCCAAGTCCAAGCGTGCCGATCGGCCGGTGGCCCAGTGAGGTGCCTATGAATTATAACAAAGTAACCTTTGATCGCGCCTTTGGCATCTCCGCCCAACTGCCCCCGGCAGACGGGATTGAGATTGCCTTTGCCGGGCGCTCCAATGTGGGCAAAAGCTCACTGCTCAACCGCCTGTTTAACCGCAAGTCCCTGGCCCGGGTCAGTTCCGTACCCGGCAAGACGGTGACCGTCAACTTCTATGATGTGGACGGTGTGCACTTTGTGGATCTGCCCGGTTACGGCTACGCCAAGATCTCTAAGGCGGAGAAAAAGCGGTTTGGTGAGTTGATGGAGGGCTATTTTCAAAGCGGACGGCCCATTCGCCTTGTGGTGCAGCTGATTGATATGCGCCACGCCCCCACGGCGGATGATCTGCAAATGATCGACTTTTTACAGCAGATCGGACTGCCCTTTGTGGTGGTGCTCACCAAGGCGGATAAATTAAAACCCACTCAGTATAAAAAAAGACTGGAAGAACTGGGCACGGAGCTGCCGAACCTGGGCACAGGCGTGCAGGTGATCCCGTTCTCTTCTGTGAAAGGGCAGGGAAGCGAACAGTTAAAGGCCGTGATCGAACAGGCCTGCCAGTCGGAATGATAGAAGCGGAGGATAGAAAAGATGGAGAAATTACCTTTTGTTACTAAGGAAAAGGCGGAGGAGATCGCAGCGCAGTTTCCCACCCCCTTTCATCTGTACGATGAGCGGGGTATTCGGGAAAATGCGGCTAAGCTGAAAGAGGCTTTTGCCTGGAACAAGGGCTACAAGGAGTTCTTTGCCGTCAAGGCAACGCCCAACCCCTTTCTGATTAACATTCTGCGGGAGTACGGCTGCGGCTGTGACTGCTCGTCCAAGACGGAGCTGATGCTCTCCAAAGCCATTGGCGCCGTGGGGGAAGATATTATGTTTTCTTCCAACGACACGCCCTTAGAGGAGTTCAAATACTGCAACGACCTGGGCGGTATCATCAACCTGGATGATATTACCCATATTGAAGCAGTGGAAAAAGCCTGCGGCAAGCTGCCCCGCAAAATGAGCTGCCGCTACAATCCCGGCGGTATGTTTAAGATCACCAATGATATTATGGACAACCCGGGGGACGCCAAGTACGGTATGACCACCGAACAGCTGTTTGAGGCCTTCCGGATTATGAAGTCCAAGGGCGTAGAGGAGTTTGGCCTGCATGCATTCCTGTGCTCCAATACGGTGACCAATGAGTATTATCCGCTGCTGGCCAAGGTGCTGTTTGATGTAGCAGTGCGGCTGAAGAACGAGCTGGGTGTAAAAATCAGCTTTATCAATCTGTCCGGCGGCGTTGGCATTCCTTACCGTCCGGAGCAGGAGCCGAATGATATTTTGAAGATCGGCGCCGGTGTACATAAGGTGTATGATGAGGTGCTTACCGCCAACGGTATGGGCGATGTGGCGATCTATACCGAGCTTGGCCGCTTTATGATGGGCCCCTACGGCGGCTTGGTGACTCGCGCCATTAACGAAAAGCATACTTATAAAGAGTATGTGGGCGTAGACGCTTGCGCCGTGAACCTGATGCGCCCGGCCATCTACGGTGCGTATCACCATGTGACGGTGCTGGGCAAGGAGGATCAGCCCTGCGACCATAAGTACGATGTGACCGGCTCCCTGTGCGAGAACTGCGACAAATTTGCCGTGGATCGTATGCTGCCGGAGATCAATCGCGGCGATCTGCTGTTTATCCACGACGCCGGCGCCCACGGCTTCTCCATGGGCTACAACTATAACGGCAAGCTGAAAAGTGCGGAAATTTTGTTAAAGACCGACGGCACTTTCCAGATGATCCGTCGGGCAGAGACTCCCAAGGATTACTTTGCCACCTTTGATTGCTTTGACTTTTACGACGACCTGATCAAAGGCTAAGGAAGATAAAAAAAGAGCGACCGGACAATTCTGTCCGATCGCTTTTTTTGCGTTTTGCTGTTGGTTATTTGGTATAGAACATGGCGCCGGTTTGCGATTTGCTGTATCGGTACACACTCATCTCGATTCCCAGAGCCAGATAGATACAGAGTGACGAGGAACCGCCGGCGGAGAAAAGGGGCAGGGTGATGCCGATGCAGGGCAGCAGGCTCAGTTCCATGCCGATGTTAACAAAGGTCTGGGCAAAGAGCATAACGGCAATGCCGCTGCACATCAGGTAGCCGCCGTTATCCCGGGCACGCAGGCCGGTTTGACCTACCCGCAAAATCAGTATCGTTAAAATTAAAATCACTGCCAGTGCGCCGATAAACCCAAATTCCTCACCGGCTACGGACAAGATCATATCGTTCTGATTTTCCGGCACGGCGCCGCTTTGGGTCATATCGCCCTTTAAGAAGCCTTGACCGAGAAAACCGCCGTTGCCCATGGCGATCTTGCCGTTATTTTGTTGATACATGGTGCTCTCGTATTGCTCCGGGTAAAACAGGGCAATGATCCGCTCCCGCTGCAAGCCGGAGATCAGCTTCAACTTCCAGGCGGCCACAAAACCCACGATCAGCGCGCAAAACCCGGCTAAGAAGTAGCCAATGTTAATGCGGGCAAAGAACAGCATGCCGATAAACATAATCAGGAAGATCAGGGCAGACCCGGCGTCACCGGTCATCAGCACCAGCCCAATGGGGATCAAACCATGGATGACCAGCGGAATGATGGTGCGTATTTTATTGATCTTGTCCCGTACCATATCCAGGTGGTAGGAAAAGGAGATGATAAAGCCTACTTTCAGCAGCTCAGAGGACTGGAAAGTCAGCACCTTCAGGTCGATCCAGCTGCGGGCATCCTGCCGGGCATCCGGCGCAATGCCGAAGAAGAAAGTGTAGATCATCAAACCTACGCACCCGGCGGCGATCACCGGCCACAGCTTGGCTACCGCCTCATAGTTCACATTAGAAACCAGTAGGCAAATCACCACCCCCAGCGCCACGGACAGGAACATGGAGCGCACATCGCTGCTGATGATCTTGCCGTCCTTTAAGGTAGAGTGGGTAGCGCTGTACACCAGCGCCAAACCGTATAGAGAGCCAACCATGGCGGTTAGCAAAGTTACATAATCTAAACCGGAAAATAATTCCAACAGCGGCGATTGCTTTTGCCGACTGTGCACGATCTGCCTCCTCTCATTACAGGGTAGTCTTTATTATATTATGAATTTTGCCAGAATTCAAGAGAAGCGGGCAATTATTACTTGGATTATTTTATCCCTTGTGTTATAATAACTTGCGAGAAACGTTGCGCCCGCTGCGGCGCGTACAGGAGTATGTATATGCTGACAGATATTGAGATCGCCGCACAGGCGAAAATGAAAAGAATTACGGATGTGGCTGCGGCTATGGGTATTCGTCCGGAGGAGCTGGAGCCTTACGGTCATTATAAAGCGAAGCTGTCCGATGATCTGCTGACTCGGCTGCAAGATCGTCCGGACGGCAAGCTGGTGCTGGTAACGGCAGTCAACCCTACCCCTGCCGGTGAGGGCAAGACCACCGTGAGTATCGGCTTGGGTCAGGCTATGTGCAAACTGGGAAAAAATGCGGTGATCGCTCTGCGGGAGCCGTCCCTGGGTCCGGTGTTCGGCATTAAGGGCGGCGCTGCCGGCGGCGGTTACAGCCAGGTGGTGCCTATGGAGGACATTAACCTGCACTTTACCGGTGATCTGCATGCCATTACCAGTGCCAATAATCTGATGTGTGCGCTGCTGGATAACCATATTCAGCAGGGGAATGTGCTGGGGATTGATCCCCGCCGTGTGCAGGTGAAGCGGTGCCTGGATATGAACGATCGCGCCCTGCGCAATATTATCTGCTCTTTGGGCGGCACCCTGAATGGTGTGCCCCGGGAGGATCACTTTTGCATAACCGTTGCCAGTGAGGTAATGGCAATCCTGTGTCTTGCGGAAAATCTGCAAGATCTGAAAAAGCGGCTGGGTGATATTTTAGTAGCCTATACCTATGACGGCGCACCGGTGTATGCCCGGGATATTCAGGCAAACGGCGCCATGACTGTGCTGCTGAAGGATGCGATTAAGCCCAATTTGGTGCAGACCTTGGAGAATACGCCGGCCATTATGCACGGCGGTCCCTTTGCCAATATTGCCCACGGCTGCAACTCTGTACGGGCTACCAAAACCGCGTTGAAGCTGGGCGATTACGCCATTACCGAGGCGGGCTTTGGCTCTGACCTGGGGGCAGAGAAGTTCTTTGACATTAAGTGCCGCTACGCGGGGCTGACACCTGCCTGCGTGGTGCTGGTGTCTACCGTGCGGTCAATGAAATATAACGGCGGCGTGCCCAAAGATCAGCTGAAAGAGGAGAATTTAGACGCGCTGCGCGCCGGTTCTGTCAATTTGCTGGCGCATATTGAGAACTTGAAGAAATTCGGTGTGCCGGTGGTAGTGGCGATCAACCACTTCTATGCGGACACCCAGGCGGAAATCGACTATGTAGAGCAAATTTGCAAGGCGGCAGGTGCGGATTTTGCCGTGACCAAGTGCTTTGCGGAGGGCGGCGCCGGCAGTCTGGAGCTGGCTGAGAAAGTGGCTGCCTCCTGTGAAAAGGAAAATCACTTCCATACCCTATACGACCTGGATCTGCCGGTGTATGAGAAGATCGAGAAAATTGCCAAAGAGGTCTACGGTGCCGACGGTGTGGACTACACGAAGGCGGCAAAAAAGGCCATTGACGGCTTTATTGCACTGGGGGCAGACAAACTCCCGGTGTGTATGGCAAAGACCCAGTACAGTTTGTCTGACGACCCCACAAAGCTAGGGCGCCCCAGCGGCTTTCGCATTACCGTCAGCAGCGCCAGTCTGTCTGCCGGCGCCGGGTTCCTGGTGTGCCAGACCGGCAATGTGATGACCATGCCCGGCCTGTCCAAATCACCGGCGGCCTACCGCATTGATGTGGACGATCAGGGCAACACCGTGGGGCTGTTCTGATGCAAGTATTTCATTCTCATAGTTATGCGGATACGGTTCGTATTGCTGCCGATCTGGCAAAGACCTTGCCAACCGGCACGGTGATTGCCTACTTGGGCGACTTGGGGGCGGGCAAAACCGCCTTTACCGCCGGACTGGCAAAAGGACTGGGGTTGACGGTGGATGTGACTTCACCTACCTTTGCCATTTGCAATACGTATCGGCAGGGAGATGTGACCTTGCACCACTTTGATATGTACCGGGTAGACAGTTGGGACGATTTGTATTCCACCGGGTTCTTTGATTATTTGGACACCGGCGCTTACCTGGCTATCGAATGGAGCGAGAATGTGTACGGTGCACTGCCGCCGGATACCCTGATGGTGGAAATCTCCAAAACAGGGGAGCAGGATCGCACCATTGAGATTTATAAAAAAGAGGAGGAGAAAGCATGATTCTTGCGGTAGATGCATCATCTGTTACCGCAGCCGCGGCTTTATGTAGTGGTGACGGCGCGGTGGTGCGCAGCGACTTTCTCCATAATGGCCTGACCCACAGCGAAACCCTGCTGCCTATGATTCGGCGGGTACTGGGGGACACCTCGGTGGCAGACCTGGACGCCATTGCTGTTACTGCCGGTCCCGGTTCCTTTACCGGGGTGCGGATCGGCGTGGCCACCGTTAAAGGTCTTGCCTTTGACAGGGATATTCCTTGTATCGGCGTGTCTGCTTTGGAAGCGGTGGCGTACCAGTTCCCGGAGGAGAACGCAGTGATCTGCGTGGTGATGGACGCCCGCCGTGGGCAGTTCTATAACGCCCTTTTTCGTGTGGAGAACGGTGAGGTGGAGCGCCTTTGCCCGGACCGGGCTGTGGACGGCGCTGCACTGGCTGAAGAATTGGCCGCCTATGACCGAGTGATCGTGGCCGGTGACGGCGCCCAGTTGTTTGCACCCTTGTTCCCGGCTGGGGAGGTAGCCCCTCCGCAGCGGCAGTATGTGACCGGGCACGGCGTGGCCCTGGCCGCCCAAAAACAGAAAACCATGCCCGCCGCTGCGCTGATGCCTGTATATCTGCGGCTTAGCCAGGCGGAACGGCAATTAAAATTAAAAAAAAGGAGAATCATAATGAAGATTGCAATGGGTTCCGATCATGCGGGCTTCCCGCTGAAAGAGGAGATCAAAAAAGTGCTGCTGGAGCAGGGCTATGAAGTAGAAGATGTGGGCTGCTATTCCCCGGAACGCTTCGATTACGCCATCAGCGCCCAAAAGGCCTGTGATTTGGTGGTAGACGGTACTTGCGAAAAAGCCATTCTGTGCTGCGGTACCGGTATTGGCATCTCTATGGCTGCCAATAAGGTCAAGGGCATTCGGGCTGCCTGTTGCTCCGATTATTTCAGCGCCAAGTACACCCGCGCCCATAATGATGCCAATGTGCTGTGCATGGGCGATCGTGTAGTCGGCGCCGGGCTGGCACTGGAGCTGGTGCAGGTGTTCCTGACCACACCCTTTGAGGGTGGCCGCCACCAGACCCGTATTGACCAAATTATGGACATTGAGGCAGGGAAGAAGCTCTACTGAGTTTAAGACAGAAAAAAGCGCACAGGCAATCGCCTGTGCGCTTTCTTATTGGAATTTTTTTGAATTTAGGACCACTTCAGTGCCTTAATGGAGAAGCCCAGGTCCGTATCCAGGCGATTCTTTTGCACCACGGCGACCACCTTTTTGCAGCTCTTTTCGCCGCTGACGGAGCCGGTGACCTTGTAGTAGTTGTTGTTGCCCAGGGACTCTACCCGGTTGATCTTTACGGACTGCTGCTTAGCCTCGCCCTTGGTGATGGTGAACACGCTGTCCTTGTTGCTGTAACTGATGGGGGCGTTTTCTTTCTTGGCCGCTGCGTTGCAATTGCTCTTAAAGTTGACCACCGTCTGGCCGTAGTATTTGAACAAGTCCAGCACAATGGTGCCGGAGGGAAAGCTGGTGCCCTTAATATCTTCACGGGCAGCCATCCAAACGGCAACATGGGTAGCCATTTCGGCGCTGACGCCGTCCTTGTTCTCATAACTGAACTTGTACAGACCGGGCACCTCCAGCATCGCTGCGATGCGCTCCAGATCCTGTTGGGAAAAAATCACCTTTTTGCCGCTGGCATTGGTGGAGGGCACTTTATCCTTGGACGCCTCAATGGTGGTCAGCTCTTTACCAGTGGTCTCGCCTTTATTGTCCGGCTCCTGCGGCGTTACGGGATTTGGTTTCAAATTTTCGTTGCCGTTGCCGCCGTTGTTATTGCCGCCGTTTCCGTTTTCCTTACCATTGTTGTTGTTACCGTTATTATTGTTATCGTCTTCAATCGGCACTTCTACATAGTCGCCGTTGCTATTGGTTACCTTTTCGCCGTTTTTGTCGATCTCATAGGCCACGGTTTTGCCCTTTTTGTCCTTTTCATAGACCACATCTACTTCTTTGCCGTCTTTATTGATCTCTGTGCCAAACTCGGTGTCTGCATTGGCCAAACCGGCTTGGGTGGTATCAGCGGCAGCGTTCTGTCCGTCTGTCTTTTTGGAAGAGCAGGCAGCAAAGACGCCGCAGACCAATACGCTCAGCGCCATGATCAATGCAATACTCTTTTTCAAAGGGAACACGCTCCTTTTGGTGCTCTGCACCGTAATATCTCCTACATTATAGTCTTTTTATACACAAAAGGCAAGGGCTACGGCTGCAAGTCGCCAAATGTTTACCACTTATTCATAATCTTTACAGATTTAGCCAAATGGATTATAATGAATACAAACGGAAAGGGAGGTGGGGCGTATGCGCCCTGCGGCTAAGGTCGCCATGAGCGGTATTTGTACGGCGCTGAGCGTGCTGCTTCTGTTTTTCGGCGGTGTGGTGCCGGTGCTGGCCTATGTGTGCCCCATGCTCACCGGGGTACTGATGGTGGTGCTGGTGCGCACCTTCGGCTACGGCACAGCGTGGATCACCTATGTGTCTACGGGGCTGCTCAGCTTCTTTTTGGTGCCGGACAAGGAATGTATGTTGATGTATGTGCTCTTTTTCGGCTATTATACCATCGTGCGCCAGTGGATCGGGCGGCTGCGGCCTCGGTCGGTGGCGCTGGCTGCCGAGTGCCTGCTGTTTAATGCGGCACTGGCAGCAGTGAATCTGCTGCTGGTGTATGTGTTTGCCATTCCTATGGACGCGGTGAGCAGTAACAAGTGGTTTTTGGTGGGCTTTTGGCTGGCGATGAATTTGCTGTTCTTTCTTTACGAGCGGCTGCTGGGTGTGGCGGAACTGTTGTATGCCCGTAAGATCGAGAAGCGCCTGCGCAGCGTGTTTAAGAAGTAAAAAGCGACTTGTATTTGTAAGATACAAGTCGCTTTTTGAATTATTCCGTATAAACGCGGGGTACGCGAGGATTCACCAGCAAGGGTGACAGGTCGCAGGTGGCAATATCGCCGGGCTGCACGCTGCTGCCGGTTACATCCACCGCCGTGTGGGACAGCCCTACCTCGCCGATCACCGGGTAGGCTTTGCCGTTAATGGTGACGGTCAAATGGGTTTTCTTGAGAAATTGCTTGAGGGCAGAGAGCACACTGTGGAAGTTGTGGTCCTCTTTCTCCTTGGTCAGGCCGAAGCCGTCATAATGCCCCATTGGCACAATGGCAATGGTGGTGGGGCGCTTGGTAACAAAGGTGCCGTTGTAGCCCACCGCATAACCGGCGGGCACTTCCTTCATGTCCACCACTTCCGCCTCCAGTCGGCCTAAGCGGTGCAGGGGCGTTTTGCTATGGGTAATTACTCTGCCGGTAAAGGCGGAGCCGATGCGTACCGCGTCCAGCGCCACATGCTCCACATTCAACAATGCGGGGGAGTTGGCTGCATGGCGGGTACCTATGGTCTTGCCGGCCTTTTCAATCTGCGCCAGCGTGTCTTTGAACAATTCCAGCTGGGCAATGGTTTTGGCCTTGTCGTGAAAGGCGCTGCTAAAGTGGGTGTATGCGCCGGTGAATTCCAAATTCGGCAGGTCGTAGCAGGCAATGGCCTCCGCTACCTGCGCAGGCAAAAAGCCGTAGCGACCCATGCCGGTGTCGATCTTCAAATGGCACGGAACCTTGACACCCAAATCGGCAGCCGCCGCTTGCATTGCCTGTGCTGCCCGGGTGCTGCCGATGGTGGCAATACAGCCGGTGTCCGCAATATGGCGCGCCTCGCTGTCCACGCAGGTGGAGCGCATCACTAAAATATCCGTGTTCGGTTGCAGCACCGCCCGCAGGGGGGCAATGTCCGTCACTTCCGTTACTGCCAAAGTGGTGATGCCGCAGTGCTCCAAGATCAGCGCCAGTTCCGTTAGGCCAAAGCCGTAGCCGTTGCCCTTAACCACGCCGATAATAGGCACGGCCGCTTTCTTTTGCAGGTAATGCACATTCTCGATCAATGCGGTTTTATCAATTACATATCTGCTCATTTTCTTACTTTTTCCAATACCTTTGTTGCCAAGTTATACAGGTGGTACACCGGTTTGTTGATCACATAGTCAAATTCGCCGATAAATTCTTTCATATACCCGCCAAAGCCGTGCTTAAACCGCCACAGACCATAGTGGGGGTTGTCCGGGTTTTGACAGTCGCCGCTGATGCCGCCAAAGTCATAGACCTTACAGCCGCACTCCATACCCCACTGCATCATGGCCCATTGCAGGGCATAGTTGGGGTACACATTGCGGTGGGCGTTGGAGGAGGCGCCGTACTGGTATTTCATCACATTCTGCCCCCACTTAATCGCCAAGGTGCCGGCAATGGCTTTGCCCTCATAGTAGGCCATATACAGGCGGCAGTCCTCGCCCATGCAGTTCATAATTTGCTCAAAATAGCTTTTCGGTCGGGTGGAGAAGTTGTCCCGCTCCCCGGTCTCCCGCATAATGCGTACAAAGTCGTCCAGCGCCTCGGTGCCCATCACTTTCACTTCCACGCCTTTCTTTGGCGCTTTGCGGATCCGGTTTCTGTAATCCGGCTTAAAGGTGAGCATCAGCTCCTGCTCGTTCATGCCGTTGTAGTCAAAGCAGTAAACAAACCGGGGCTGCACATTCTCAAAATCCATACACCCCGGGTTCAGTTCTACAAAGCCCTTGTTCAGTAAATGCTGCTTGTAGGCCTTGTTCTCCACGGTGATCTCCGGGTCGATTTTAATACAGTAGCCGTGGTATTCCTTTGCAATATCCAAAAGCGCGGCAAAGAGCGCGTCAAAGGTGGCAAAATCATCTTCGTCCGCCACAAAGCCGCGGCAGCAGTAAAGCAGGGAGGCTTTGATCACCGGCACGGTACGAATCAGCACATCGGCGCTGCCCTTAATGTTGCCGTCCTCATCCCTCAACATCACGGCTTCCCACTTCCAGGCGGACTTGACCTTAGCCCACTTGGAGGAGTGCTGGAACAGGCCCTTGGGGTGCTTTTTGATAAACGCTTCATATTGGTCTAAATTCTCTTTTGTTACACGCTCGATCATAACAGACTCCTTTATATTTCTGCCTTTTATTATACCAACATTCTGCCCGCTTGTCCACCCACTCCGGCGGTTTTCTGCATTTTGCTATGTTGACAAGCGGCGGGCGTTCCTTTATTATTATCTATATAGTATGAATCGGGGGCAGACCTATGCAAAAACCAAGATATGCCGATCCCAGTGTGATCGCAGTGAATAAAGAAGACGGCCACGCCATCGCCATGCCGTATGATACGGCGGCGCAGGCACTGGCCGGGGAGAACAGCCCATACAAACGGAGCCTGAACGGGCTTTGGAAGTTCAGCTGGTGCCGAGACGTTAAAAACGAATTGGAGGGCTTTGAGGCACCGGATTATGATGATGGCACCTGGCGGGAAATTCCCGTGCCCTCCGTGTGGCAGACCCAGGGTTATTCCGTGCCTTACTATTATGCTAGCACATTTCCCAGAGCGCTCAGCCGCAGCAAGGGCAAGATTCCAAAAATTGACCCTGCTATGCAGGAGGTGGGCTACTATCGCCGCACCTTTACCATTGATCCGGAGTGGAAGGGGCGTCAGGTGTTCTTGCACTTTGGTGCAGCCAAGGCGGCGCTGGAGGTGTATGTGAACGGCCAATTCGTAGGCTATTCCCAGGGCTCTATGACACCCCACGAATTCGATGTGACCCGGTATCTTTTGAATGGCGAAAATCTGGTGTGTGCTAAGGTATACCGGTACAGTGACGGCAGCTATCTGGAAGATCAAGATATGTGGTGGCTGTGCGGCATTTACCGAGAGGTGTATTTGTTCGCTGAGCCAAAGGCTTGCCTGCGGGATTTTTATTTCCGTACGGAGCCGGACGCAGATTTTCGTGACTGGACGTTGCGCCTGGACGGCTATTTGCACCTGTACGCCCCCTCAAAAGAAGACTTGACCTTGCGTGCCGCTTTGTATCGGGACGGTCAGAAGGTCTATGACCTGGGCAGTGCTGCCTGCAAGGGGGACCGGCCCCGTCAGACCTTGCAGTTGGAAGCTGTGGCTAAGGCACCGCTGTTGTGGTCCGCAGAGCAGCCAAACACCTATACGCTGGTGATGGAGTTGCTGTGTGGAAAACGCGTGCTATGCGCTAAGCGCTACACCGTGGGCTTTAAGAAAGTGGAAATTCGGGGCGAAAAAATCTATTTTAACGGCATGCCCCTGTTTGTGCGCGGGGTGAATCGCCACGATTTTGACCCGGACAATGGCTGGGCTGTGCCGGAGGAACGGTATCGGCAGGATATGGACCTGATGAAACAGGCCAACATTAACGCGGTGCGCACCTCCCATTACCCGGATGATCCCCGGTTTTATGACTACTGCAATCGCTACGGCTTTTATGTAATGGACGAGTGCGAGGTGGAGAGCCATGGCGTGCGCCGCAAAGGTGTGCCTGGGGACAGCCCGGTGTGGACGGCGGCCTGCGTGGATCGTATGGAGCGTATGGTACTGCGGGACCGGAATCATCCATGTGTGTTTATGTGGAGTCTTGGCAATGAGGCCGGGGACGGTACCGCCTTTTCTGCAATGAAGCAGGCGGCACTGGCACTGGACGACACGCGCCAATTCCACTACGAGGGGGATTTTGACCTGACCAAAAGCGATGTGATCTCCCGTATGTATCCCACCGCCGATGTGATGGAAAAGTTGGGCAAGAAAGAGCCCATTACCATTTCCCTCTATGACAATATCGCCAATCAGCTGGCAGCGGACAGCAAGCCCATTACTGCTGAGATGTATGAAGGCAAGCCGGTGCTGCTGTGCGAGTATGCCCATTCTATGGAGAATTCCCTGGGCAACTTTGCCGACTATATGGCGGATTTTGAAAAATATGACAATATGTGCGGCGGCTTTATTTGGGACTTTGTGGACCAGGCGTTGCACCGCAAGGCGCAGGACGGCACGGACTTGTGGCTTTACGGCACGGATTTTGAAAAAGAAGAGCCGCGGCACTGGTATTCGCTGCCAAACACCACGGCCATTACCGGGTCCAATACCTATTTTTGCGCCAACGGGATTATCGGTGCGGACCGCACGGTGCATCCTCAGTATTACGAGGTGCAAAAGGTATATGCCCCGGTGCAGACCCTGGCTGTGAACCCGGACAGCGGCTCCTTTACCGTAAAGAACAAAATGCTCTTTACCAATATAAATGCGCTGGAGTGCCGCTGGCAGATCGAAGTGGGCGGCCGCCTGCTGATGCACGGCAAGCTGGAGCCGATCGATTGCCCGCCTTTGTCGGAAGTGACGGTGTCTTTGCCTTACACGATGGATCAGGTCACTGGGGACGGTATGGCGGTGCTGACGGTGTCCTTTGCCACCACCCGGGAATTGCCGGGACTGGCAGCGGGCTTTACCTTTGCTTGGGACCAATTTGTGCTGCGGCCTATGCCTCAGCCTGTGGCGGAGAAAGACGGCGGCGATTTGCACTACGACCACCGGGGTAACCGGGTAGAGGTGCAGGGCGCCGACTTTGACCTGACCATTCAAAACGGGCGAGTGGTCAGCTGGGTGATCGACGGCAGCCAGCGACTGGTAGCGCCCTTGGAGCCTGCTTATTTCCGGGCGCTGACAGATAATGATATTGATTTTCTCAACTTTGTGCCGCCGCTGATCAAGTTCCATCCTCTGTACGGCTGGCGCCGTGCCCAGCGCCGCACCCACGCGCTGCGTACCGTGGTGCAGGCCGGGGCAGACAATACGGTGGAGGTGCACATTGCCATGTCCACGCCACGCTTGCGAGAGGACTTGATCACATATAAAATATATCCCAATGGGCGGCTGTATGTGTACCACAGTGCCGTGCCCAAGCAGGATATGCTGCGCTTCGGCTTCCAGATGACCTTGCCGGGCAGCTACGAGTATGTAAACTGGTACGGCAGAGGGCCGCACCCCAGCTATCGGGATCGAAAAACCGGGGCTGCGCTGGGTCGTTATCAATCTACGGTGACTGCGCTGGAGCACCGCTATATGCGTCCCCAGGAGAGCAGCAACCGCACGGATACTTACGACTTGTATTTGTGTGACAGTCACGGCGAGGGCTTCCGGGTGCAGGCGTACTATGAAACACCCTTTGCCTTTAGCGCTTATCACTACACCACTATGGGGCTGGACAAGGCTGCGCATATCCACGAGATTCCCTATGATTCGTCCTTGACCACATTGAATATTGACGGCGCCCAGTGCGGTGTTGGCGGCGATCTGCCGGGCCAAGGCGCAGTGCGTGCCCCATACCGGGTAACGGCAGGGGAGAAGTGCAGCTATGCCTTTATCTTGGAGCCGATGCATAAAAAGAAATGAAACGTGTGTTTGCCCATTTGGGATTTTCGGCGGCGGTAATGCTGCTGATCTTAAACTTCTTTTCCGTCACCTTTGCGTACGTTGCGTTAGGCGTGGTGTTGGCAGCGCTCTGTTTGGTGCTTTCCGTACCGCGATTGCGCCAAGGGGTGAGCGTGTGGCTGTGCCTGGTTGGAGCGGTGGTGGCTTGTGTGACCTTTATTGTAGGTGTTCACGCTGCCTATCTGCCACAGCAAAAGTTAGTCGGCCAAACGGCGCAGGTGCAGTTCTATGTGACCGATGTGCGCCGGGGTGCGGAGAAAAACGACTATACGGTCAAGACCACGGCTATTGATTTGCCTGGTGTGCCACAAAATATACGCTGCACGGTTTCTGCCCATGCGGATCTTGGCGATTTGCCGGACGGCATCTATACCGGCAAGGTGACTTTTGCCTCTACCGGTGAGAACGGTTACGCCGCCTGGGGCAAGTTCAGCGATGGCGAATTCCTTAGCGGCAAGGCTGCCCGGGTGCGTAAGACCAACCAGTCTGCACCCGGCAGCGCAGTGGCGCTTATCCAAATGCGCCACGCCATCAGCAGCCGCTTTGCTGCCGTGTTGCCCGGGGATCGCGGTGCGCTGGCAACGGCGCTGATCACCGGTAGCAAGACAAATTTGTCCGTGGGTGCGGTCAGTCACTTTCGCACCTGCGGTGCTACCCATTTGATGGCGGTGTCCGGACTGCATTTATCTGTGATCGTGGGCTCTCTTTACTGGCTGCTCCGCAAGCTGCGGTTGCCTGCTTGGCTGACTACGGTTTTGACAGGTGCGGTGCTTTTGGTGTATGATGGCGTAGCCGGATTTTCCGCCTCCGTGGTGCGTGCTTCTTTGATGATGGCTGTTTTGCTGGCGGCACGGCTGTTTGGCCGTAAAGCGGACGGACTGAATTCACTTGGTCTGGCGGTATTCCTGCTGTGTACCGATCCCTTTGCGGTAACGGATGTGAGCTTGCAGCTGTCGGTGACTTCCGTTCTGTCGCTGCTGACTTTATCCCCGGTGCTGAACAAGAGCCTTGCTCGGCTGCATATTCCCAAATTTTTGCGCCAAAGCTTTAGTGCCACCGTGAGCGTGCTGCTTTATACGCTGCCGTTTATGTGGCTGTCCTTTGGGCAGACGGCGTTGTTATCTCTGCTTAGTAATTTGGTGCTGATTCCGCTGGCACAAGTGGCCATGATCGCTGCACTGCTCATGTTGCTCTTTACGCCGCTGCCGTATCTGGTGTATGCCTGTGCGGTGGTGGTGTCAGGCACCACCGGCGGTATGCTGTGGCTGGTGGAAAAGTTTAGCGCACTGGGCGCACCGATTATAGATTTGACCGGGCCGTTGACCTGTGTTGCCATTGCCGGTGTGCTGTTGTTTTTCGGCGTGCACTTTCTGTTGCAACGGCAGCGGTTGGGCGTTACGGCGGCAGTGGCCTGCGCTTTTTATTTGTTGACTTCCTTTGCCGGGTTGGCAGTGGAGCAGGGCAACGCTTACCTTTGTATCGGCAGCAGCTCGGCGCTGCTGTATGATACGCATTATGCTTTGCTGGTAGGCACGCCGGATCAAAGCGCCTACTACGCCTACACGCGCATTCTGCAAAATCGGCGGCTGCAGCTGGTGGCCGTGTACCTGCCCGATGATCGGGTGGGGTATTATACTCGGGCATTGACCGCTGCGGTGCACCCGGTGAATGTACTGCTGCCCGGCGGTAATACCGCTTTGGCTGTGCAGCCGGAGTGCGAGCATTTGCTCACCGCCACGGCCATGGATACCACGCCTTGGCAAGGGGTGCAGGTGCAATACAGATATAATAAAAAGCGCTACACCGTCTCCATTACCTGCAAGGGCAAGCGGCTCGTGCTGGGCAACGGCACCAACCTGAACGGCGGCGACTTAACGGTAGCGTTTGGTAAGCAAAGCACCGCTGTCGGTACACTGGTATGCGCCGGGGCACTGGCGGAGGACGAACTGCTGACAGTTACGCTGCGGCAGGACAGCGCTTTGCGGATAAGGAGGAACGATCCATGGCTGTGATCGGCGAAAAGGAGCTGCGCGCCCAGCTGAAAAGCGGCACGCTGTCCCACGCCTATTTTATCTATGGCGACGAGGGGTACTTAAAGGACCACTATATTGGCCAAATTAAGAAAAAGGCGGTGGACCCGGCCTTTGCGGATTTTAATATCCATATATATGAAAAGGACGGCACGCTGCTGTCCGATGTGCTCCACGACGCAGATACTTTCCCTATGATGGGCGGCAGTAATCTGGTGCTGGTCTATGACTTTCCCTTTGACAAAAAGGCGGATGTGGAGGATATTAAGGCATATCTCAAGGATGTGCCGGACACCACGGTTCTGGTATTTACCTACCAGTCTTTGCCGGTGGACACCAAAAAGGAAAAGCGCTGGAACAGCATTATTAAAGCTTTTGCTAAGGCCGGGGACGCGGTGGAGCTGAACACCCGCACCCAGAGCGACCTGGTAAAAATGCTGGTCAGCGGCGCCAAAAAGCGGGGCGCTGTGCTGCAAACGGACCAGGCGCGATATTTGATCTCTGTGGTGGGTACGGATATGCAGACCCTGCTGCACGAACTGGACAAGCTGTCTGCCTTTTGCAAGGACGGCGAGATCACGGCGACGGTCATTGACAATATGGCCACCAAGTGCCTGCAAGCGCGTGTATATGACCTGTCCAAATTCATTTTGAAAGGCGATACCGGCGGCGCCTGTAAGGTGCTGCATACCCTGTTTGAACTGGGCGAGGAACCTATACCGATTGCGGCAGTGCTTATCAATCATTATGTGGATATGTACCGAGTGAAGTGCGCCAAGATTGATGGCCGCAGAGCGGACGATATAGCCCAGTATTATAACTACAAAGGGCGGGACTTTGTGCTGAACAACGCCATGCGGGACACAGCCAAGCTGTCCGTAGGCGCGCTGCGCCGCTCCATGCAGGTGCTGGACGATCTGGACCGAGCGCTGAAGAGCACTGCGGTGGACGCAAAAATCTTACTGGAGGAGGCGATCGTCAAATTGTCCGTGATCGCCGTCAGCAGCCAATGATTCATATTGAGGAAGCAGTGATCGTGGAGGGCAAGTATGACAAGATCAAATTGTCTAACTTCCTGGACGCCATGATCGTAGAAACCGGCGGGTTCGCTATATATAAGGATAAAAAGCGGTTGCAGTTTATTCGCCGCCTGGCAATGGAGCGGGGAATCATCATTCTCACCGACTCGGATCACAGCGGGTTTCAAATTCGCAATTACATTGCCAAGGGATTGCCCCCGCGGCAGGTGAAGCACCTGTATATCCCGGATGTGTACGGAAAAGAGCACCGCAAGCAAAAGCCCTCAAAGGAGGGCAAGCTGGGTGTGGAGGGGATCGACGACAGCGTGCTGACGGCGCTGTTTGATCGGCTGCAAGTGCGCTATACCACCCAGCTGCCCAAGGATCCCATCACCAGCTATGATCTATACGCCGCCGGATTGGCGGGCACCCCCGACAGCAAACAAAAAAAGAAGAAACTCCTGGCAGCACTGGACTTGCCGGAGTTCCTCTCTACTTCCGCTTTATTGGCGTATCTCAACAGCCGTATGCAGCGGGACGAATTCTTAACTTATGTGGATACGATTTGAAGCCTTTGCTCGGCGCCGCCGGGCAGGGGCTTTTTTGCGCCCAGGGCGTACAGGTCCGTGCACCGGCTCTCCAGCCGGAACAGCGCCTGTCCCTCCGGGGAAAGGGCTTTTATATCTGCCATACGGGTTACGGTGGGAAGCGTGGCGCTGTGCTGCATTTTTGCCAGCAGCGCCTTGCCGGCAGCGTTAAAGCCCAGCACCCGCAGGTACGGCGGCGTAGCCGGGTAGTCTCCTTTGCCAATGCCCAGGTAGGCACGCAGCACAATGCGGCGAATGCGGGCGTGGGTGTACCGTTTGGTCTTTATGGTCGTGTACAGTTCCTCCAGGCTGGTGGCGCTTTGAGCAGCACGAGCCAGTCGGTTCTCCAGTCCGTCGGTCACATCGTCAATGGCGGCCCAGTCCGCTGCTTCCATACGGCGCAGTACCGCCAGCACCGCCCGCTGGCAGTGCTCCATACTGTATATTGCCTCTGCCGGGAGAGTGGCGCGAATCGCTGAGGCACTGTACAGTGGGTCCGCTGTGTCGTGACCCAGCCCCAGCCGCTGCACACAGGTGCAGGGTAGTTGGGTGCATTCCATATATTCCAGCGCCAAAATGTTATTGGGCGTGTCCAGCAGCGGGCTGTCGATGACTTTGCGCCGCGCTGCCGGGTAGGAACACCCGGTTTTCATCACTTGTGCGATCTCCCCTTGGTGGGCCTTGATTTCTCCGGCCAGTGCCGTCAACGCTTGCAAATCGGCGCATTCGGTGCCAAATGCCAGTCGCTCCACCACACCGGTGGCCTCCAGCAGCTGCACCCCCGCCCGGGCAAAGCCCTCGGCAGAGCGGGTGGCGTAGGCGGTGGGCAGCTCCAGCACCAGGTCGGCGCCACCCTTTAGCGCTGTTTCCGTGCGGGTGCGCTTGTCATACACCGCAAAGGTGCCCCGCTGCACAAAGTTGCCGCTCATGACGCACACCACAGCATCGCCGGGGTGGCACTTCACTTGGTCAATCAAGTGTTTGTGCCCGGCGTGAAAGGGGTTAAATTCACAAATTATACCGCTGATCATAAAAAAATCCCGTTTTCCCTTGACAATATTATAATATATATATTATTATAATGGCTGTAGAATTCTATTGCAAGATTTGGAGGGATAAATTTTGAAAATTCTGGTTATTAACTGCGGTAGTTCTTCCTTAAAATATCAGCTGATGGATATGAGCGATCTGTCCGTGCTGTGTAAAGGCGTCATTGAGCGGATCGGTATGACCATCAACGGCGGCGAGAAGAATGTGTCTGTCAAGGTGAATGGACAGAAGTTTGAGTACGACAAGGAGCTGCCTACCCATACGGACGCTTTTAACGAAGTGAAGCACATTCTGTGCGAGAGCGAGCACAAGGTGATCGACTCTATGAAAGAGATTGACGCCGTAGGTCACCGCATCGTGCAGGGCGGCGATATTTATACCCACAGTGTGCTGGTGGACGACACGGTAGTGGAGAACCTGCGCAAGCTGTCTCCGCTGGCACCGCTGCACAACCCCGGCCATATCCAGGGCTATGAGGCCTGCAAGGCCGTTGTGGGTCCGGATGTGCCCCAGGTGGTGGTGTTTGATACCGCATTCCACAGCACCATGCCGCCGAAGGCTTATATGTATGCCGTACCCTATGAGTGGTACGAGAAGTACGGCGTGCGCCGCTACGGCTTCCACGGCACTTCTCACTTTTATGTATCTCACCGCTGCGCAGACAAGATGGGCAAGCCCATTGAAGATCTGAAGCTGATCACCTGCCACCTGGGCAACGGCTCTTCCGTGGCTGCTGTGGATCACGGCAAAGTGGTAGACACCTCCATGGGCTTTACCCCGTTGGACGGCTTTATGATGGGCACCCGCTCCGGCGGTGTGGACCCCTCTGTGGTCACCTTTATGATGAAGAAGCTGGGTCTGACCCCGGATGAGATGGACACCATTCTCAACAAGCAGTCCGGTGTGAACGCCATCTCCGGCGTATCCTCCGATGACCGTGACATTTGCGCCGCACAGAATGCCGGCAACAAGCGTGCCAGCCTGGCACATGAGATGCAGGCCTATGAGATCGCCAAGTTTATCGGCTCCTATATTGCCGCTATGAACGGCGTGGACGGCATTGTGTTTACCGGCGGTATCGGCGAAAACGGCCACTGGCTGCGCTCTCGGATCTGCTCTTACCTGGGTTATATGGGTGTGCAGATCGACGAGAAACTGAACCAAGCCACCGTGAAGGGCGCTGAGGCGGAATTGACCGATCCCAGTGCCAAGGTGCGTGTGTTTATCCTGGCTACCGACGAGGAGCTGGTGATCGCGCAGGAGACCCAAAAGGTTGTAGAAAGCCTGCAAAAATAAGCGCTTGTAAATTCTGTTTTTACATACAATATTATCAGCAAAGGAGGAGCGAATATGCCGGAAATTAAGTATGAGATTACGGAGCACCTGGGTGTGATCTCTGAGACAGCACGGGGCTGGACCCGAGAGGTGAATATGATCTCTTGGAACGGCCGCGAGCCGAAGATCGATGTGAGAGACTGGTCACCCGACCACACCAAGATGAGCAAAGGTCTGACCTTTACCAAGGAAGAGATCGTTGAGCTGAAAAATCTGGTTGAAAAACTCTAAGCAAGGTGAGAGGGCACCCGGTGGGTGCCCTTTGCCCTTTGGTAACAAATCTATTCAAAGGTGAATTTTAGATATGGAATGGACATCATTAAACGACTTGAGAGAGAAGTACCTGTCTTTCTTTGAGAGCAAGGGCCACCTGCGGCTGCCCAGCTTTTCGCTGGTGCCCCAGGGGGATAACAGCCTGCTGCTGATCAACTCCGGTATGGCTCCCATGAAAAAGTACTTTACCGGCGAGGTCACACCCCCCAGAACCCGGGTGACCACTTGCCAAAAGTGCATTCGCACCCCGGATATTGAGCAGGTGGGTAAAACAGATCGGCACGGCACCTTCTTTGAAATGCTGGGCAACTTCTCCTTTGGCGATTATTTTAAGAAAGAGGCCACTGCTTGGGCTTGGGAGTTCTGCACCAAGGTGCTGGAAATGCCGAAGGACAAGCTGTATGTGACCATTTATCAGGACGACGACGAGGCGTTCGAGATTTGGACAAAGCAAAACGGTGTTGATCCCAGCCACATTGTGCGCCTGGGCAAGGAAGACAACTTTTGGGAGCACGGCTCCGGCCCCTGCGGCCCCTGCTCGGAGATTTATTTTGACCGTGGCGAAAAGTATGGCTGCGGCTCTCCGGATTGCGGCCCCGGCTGCGAGTGCGACCGGTATGTTGAGTTTTGGAACAATGTGTTTAGCCAGTTCAATAACGACGGCAACGGTAATTACACGGAGCTGAAGCAGAAGAATATTGATACCGGTATGGGTCTGGAGCGTCTGGCCTGTATTCTCCAGGATGTGGACAATATTTTTGAAGTGGACACCGTGCAGAACATTATGAAGAAGATCAGCGAGATCTCCGGTGCCAAATATCATGAGGACGCACAAAAGGATGTGTCCCTGCGCGTAATTACCGACCATGTGCGCTCCGCCACCTTTATGATCGGCGACGGCGTAATTCCGTCCAACAACGGCCGGGGCTATGTGCTGCGCCGACTGATCCGTCGGGCTTGCCGCCACGGCAGATTGCTGGGCGTAAACGAGCCGTTCCTGTATAAAGTGTGCGACACGGTGATCCATGAGAACCATGTGGCGTACCCGGAGCTGGCCGACAAGGCAGAGCTGATCAAAAAGATCATTCTGTCTGAGGAGGAGTCCTTTGGCAAGACCATTGACGCCGGTTTGGCTATGCTGGACGAATATATCAGCAAGTTGGATGGCAATGTGTTCTCCGGTGAGGACGCCTTTAAGCTGAACGACACCTTCGGCTTCCCCCTGGACCTGACCAAGGATATTTTGGAGGAAAAGGGCATTACCGTGGATGAAGATAAGTTCAACGCCTTGCTGGCTGCCCAAAAAGCAACCGCCCGTGCCGCCCGTAAGGACGCCGGTGCAGACGCTTGGAAAGGCAATAGCGTAAAAATTAACGCATCGGCCACGGACTTTGTGGGCTATACAGACTTTGCCTGCGATGCCAAGGTGTTGGCTATTGTGAATGCAGACGGCGAACTGGTTGACATGCTGGGCGCCGGGGACAGCGGCACGCTGGTGCTGGATAAGACCCCGTTTTATGCCCAGTCCGGCGGTCAAGTAGGCGACAGCGGCGTGATCAAGAACGGCGCGGACAATGCCTTTATCGTGGCGGATACCGCCAAGAATGCGGACAAGATCTTTCTGCACCGCGGCGAAGTGACCCGCGGCATTGTCAGCGTGGGTGATCCGGTACAGGCGGATATCAATGCCGAGCGCCGCCGCAGCATTATGCGCAACCACACGGCTGCGCACCTATTACAGGCTGCCCTGCGCCAGGTATTGGGCACCCATGTGGAGCAGGCCGGTCAGCTGGTGGACGAGCGAGAAGTGCGCTTTGACTTTACCCACTTTAATGCCATGACTCGGGATGAGCTGCTGAAAGTGGAGCACCTGGTTAACGCCTTTATTATGGGCGCCCACCCGGTAGAGAGCATGGAGATGCCCATTGATGAGGCCAAGAAGCTGGGGGCGATGATGCTCTTTGGCGAGAAGTACGGCAACATTGTGCGGGTGGTCAAGGCCGGCGATTTCTCCACCGAGTTCTGCGGTGGTACCCATGTAAGCAACAGCGGCCAGATTGGCCTGTTCCATATTGTCAGCGAGGCCTCTGTGGCCTCCGGCGTGCGCCGCATTACGGCACTCACCGGCAGCAATGTACTGGCTCATATTTATCAGGCGGACGGTATGCTGTCCGGCGCTGCGGCAATGCTGAGGAGCGCCGTTCACGACCTGCCGGAAAAGCTGGCCGCCTTGGCAGACAGCGATAAGGCCAAAGATAAGGAGATCAAGAGCCTGAAAGAGGAATTGGCGCACTTAAAGAGCGCAGACCTGTTCGCCGCACCTGTTGACCTGGACGGCCTGGCATTCTATACAGCCACTTTGACGGATGTGGCTCCGGACGCACTGCGTTCTATGGGCGATGAGTTGAAGAACAAAGGCGACAATGTGGTGGCTGTGGTGGCCGGTGTTAACGGCGAAAAAGCCAATATCGTTGCCGTCTGCGGCAAGGAAGCCATTGCCCGCGGCGTAAAGGCCGGCGATGTGGTGCGTGAGATTGCCAAGCTGGCCGGCGGTGGCGGCGGCGGTCGCCCGGACAGCGCCATGGCCGGTTGTAAGAATGTAGACAAATTGCCGGATGCAATGGCTCAGGCTGCTGCGCTGGTACGGGATATGATCCAGTAAGGAGCAATGCAAATGTGTGTGTTTTGTGAGATCGTCAGCGGCAATATTCCCTCCACCAAGGTGTACGAGGATGATCAAATTCTGGCCTTTAAGGATCTGAACCCGGTGGCACCGGTGCACTTTCTTGTGGTGCCTAAAGCACATATTGAGAATGTGAACGCCATCACGGCAGACAACAGTGCCGTGGTTGCCCATATTTTTGAAACGATCCCGCAGATCGCAGCGTCCCAGGGGATTACCTCTTACCGGGTGATCTCCAACTGTGGGGCGGATGCAGGGCAGAGCGTGATGCACCTGCATTTTCATGTGATAGGCGGTACGGAACTGGGGGAGAAGATTTTATGAGCGACGCGTATTATACCTTACATATTGCCGGGCTGGAGCGGCAGTTAAAGCGCTTCCCCGTGTCTGACAGTATGGACATTGCGGCCTTTATCTTTTTTGGTGATGTGGAGTTAACCAAGGCTTGCGCTGAAGAGCTGCTGAAAAAGGTACCGGAATTTGACTATATTGTGACCCCGGAGGCCAAGAGTATTCCGCTGGCTTACGAAATGAGCCGCCAAAGCGGCAAAAAATACATTGTGGCTCGTAAGGGCGTTAAGGTGTATATGGATCGACCGGAGAAGGTAACCGTCCATTCCATCACCACCCAAAAGGAGCAGACCCTGTACCTGGGTCATGAGGACGGCGATCTGCTGGACGGCAAGCGCGTGTTACTGTTGGACGATGTGATCTCCACCGGAGACAGCTTAAAGGCTCTGCAGCAACTGGTGGCTCTGTTCGGTGCAAATATCGTGGCCAGCGCCGCGCCCTTGGCTGAGGGCGACGCTGCCGATCGGAAAGACATTATTTTCCTGGAAAAATTACCTTTGTTCTTCAAATAATAGAGCAGAGGTGGTCCTTTGGGAGGCATTCATATGTTGTCAGATAAGAAGAAAGTGGCCATTGTAGGCGTTGGTATGGTAGGCATGAGCTTTGCTTATGCGCTGCTGAACCAGAATATTTGTGATGAGTTGGTACTGATCGACATTAACAAGGAGCGTGCTTGGGGCGAGGCGGCGGATCTGTCTCACGGTCTGCCCTTTGCGCCCAGCTCTATGAAGATCAAAGCAGGGGAGTACAGCGACTGCGGCGACGCGGATTTAATTGTGATCTGTGCCGGTGCGCCCCAGCTGCCCGGTGAGAGCCGCCGGGATCTGTTGCAAAAAAACTACAAGGTTTTCAGCTCCATTGTGCAGCCCATTATTGCCAGCGGCTTTAACGGCGTTTTCCTGGTGGCCTCTAACCCGGTGGATATTATGACCCAGGTGGTCTATACTCTGTCCGGCTTTCCGGCCAATCGAGTGGTGGGCTCCGGCACTTCGTTGGACAGCGCCCGCCTGCGCCATATGATGAGCGATTATTTCCATGTGAACCCCCGCAATGTGCACGCCTATGTGATCGGCGAGCATGGGGACTCGGAGTTTGTGCCCTGGAGCCAGGCGCTGATCAGCGTAAAACCTTTGGACGACTTTAAGACCACGCATCCTGCCCTGGATGAGGATATGAAGCAGATTGCCGTGGATGTAAAGGAGTCCGCTTATGCCATCATCAAGGCCAAGAAGGCCACTTATTACGGTATCGGTATGGTGCTGGCACGATTGACCCGTGCCATCCTTTTTGATGAGAATTCTATCTTTACCGTGTCTGCGTACCTGAAAGGGGAGTACGGTCAGCGGGGCATTTATATCGGCGTGCCTGCGGTGGTGAATCGCAACGGTGTGCGTGAGGTGCTCCAAATGGACTTGAATGAGGAAGAAAAAGCCAAGTTTGCCGCCTCTGCCGATGTGATCCACGAGATGATCGAAGAGATCGGTATGGACAGAGAGTAAAGCTGTAATGAAATAAGATAGCCGCAGGCATTGCCTGCGGCTTTTTTGCGCCCCAAATGGCATAAAAATAAGGCACACACCTGCGGGCGTATGCCTTGTTCTTATGTAAGGGTTATTCTTTGGTTTCGTCCACCAGGTAGGTGCCGCTTTCCAGCACCACCAGGGCGTACTGACCGAATTTGTGATACCGTTTGACCTGTTGGGAAAAGGTGCGGTAGTCAGACACGGTATAGTCCATACCGTCGATCTTACGGATTTTGTTGCCGCCGCAGGCCACATACAGGTCGCCGTTGTACTGGCAGATATGTTGGGGGTTAACAAAGGTTTGGGCATCCTTGCCGCCGATGCGCAGGTCTACCTTCATATTTTGGCAGGCGTAGCGAATCACCGCATTCTCGCCGGGACAAACGCTCCAAAAATACTTCTCCTCCAGCGCAAGGTGCTTTACCGGGGCGTCGTGGTACTGGAACATGCCATTCCATTCCAGCGTGCCCTCTCGGTCAAAGATACCGGCCTCGCCGTTTGGGTAGATCACCAGCACCCGCCGGTCATAGAGCACTGCCGCGTCGCACTGAACAAAGTTGGGGATCGCGGTACTGATTTTTTGGAACGCAGAGCCAAATTTGCGCAGCAGGTAGGCGCTTTTGGTGATCACTTCCTGCTCGCCTGTGGCAAAGTTCACCACCGAGTAGTTCACCTTGTATTGGGCGTTGCCGGGCAGGGGGCGTTTCTCTACCAAAACCGCAGAATCCTTGTTGTAGGCAAACAGATCTACGATCTCTTTTGTGCTAATCTGTTTCACTGTGTTACCTCGCTTCGTCCTCTGCCATAGAGGTGTTGGTCAGGTAGCCCAGGGTCATCAGACTGTCGTTCAGGTGCACATTCTCCACCAGCACCTCCGGGTGGGCCATGGCAATGTCGTAATTGCTAAAGTTCCAAAAGGCCCGCACGCCCAGGCGCACCAGCATATCCGTGATCTCCTGCATATCGCTGCCGGGAATACAGATTACGGCGCACACCGGCTGGTTATCAATGCAGAAGTTCTCCAAATAATTGATGTGGCGCACAGGAATGCCCTTGATCATGTTGCCGCAGATGGCTTCGTTCTTGTCAAAAATGCCAATGAGCTTAAAGCCGCTCTGCCGGATAAAGATCTTGTTGGATACCGCCTTGCCCAGGTTGCCGGCACCGATCAAAATGGTTTTCAATTCCTTATCCACACACAGAATTTCGCCAATGCGCTTTTGCAGTTCCGGCACATTGTAGCCGTAACCCTGCTGGCCAAATCCCCCAAAGCTGTTAAAGTCGTGGCGAATTTGTGAGGCAGTCAGACCCATACGGTCCGCCAGCTCCTTGGAACTGATGCGCACAATGCCATTGTCCTTCAAACTCTGCAAAAATCGGTAGTATCGGGGCAGACGCTTGATGATGGACATGGATATATTTTCTCTTTTTTCCATAGGGTTCATCCCTCTCAAAAGAACGATTTTATTTGGTCATCCGGGTGATGGTGTCCATCACATAGTCGCCAAATTCGCTGCAGGTGCAGCCGTCCGCACGGCCGGTGATTACCAGTTTCTTTTCTTCAAACATGCACTTGTCCAGCGCAGCCTCCAGAGCGTCCGCCTGCTTTTGGTACCCAATGTGGGACAGCAGCATAACGGTGGCACGCAGCATGGAGCAGGGGTCAGCGTACTGGCCGCGGCCCTCTTTGATCATGCGGGGTGCGGAGCCGTGAATGGCCTCAAACATCGCATACTTCTTACCGATGTTTGCAGAACCGGCAGTGCCAACGCCGCCTTGGAACTCGGCAGCCTCGTCGGTGATAATGTCGCCGTACAGGTTGGGCAGCACAAAGACCTTAAAGTCCTTGCGGCGCATGGGGTCGATCAGCTTGGCGGTGGTGATATCTACATACCAGTCGTCGGTGACGATCTCCGGGTACTCCTGGCCGATCATCTGGGCAGTCTTTAAGAACTTGCCGTCGGTGGTCTTAATGATGTTGGCTTTGGTAATGATGGATACCTTACCCTTGTGGTTCTTTTGGGCGTAGTCGTAGGCCAAGCGGGCAATACGCTCGCAGCCTTCCCGCGTGGCCACAGTAAAGTCCACGGCCAGGTCGTCAGTGATGTTCACGCCGTAAGAGCCGATGGCATAGCCGCCCTCGGTGTTCTCACGGAAGAAGGTCCAGTCAATGCCCTGCTCCGGCACCTTAACCGGGCGCATATTGGCAAACAGGTCCAGCTCTTTACGCATGGCCACATTGGCAGACTCCACATTGGGCCACGGATCCCCGGCGCGGGGCGTGGTGGTGGGGCCTTTCAAAATTACATTGCAGGCTTTCAGCTGGGCCAGCACATCGTCCGGAATGGCCTTGTTGCAGGCTGCACGGTTCTCAATGGTCAGGCCGTCGATCTCCTTAAACTGGATCTTGCCGCTGGCCACTTCGTCCTTCAGTAGGAAAGACAGCACGCGCTCGCTCTCCTTGGTAATGACGGGGCCGATACCGTCGCCGCCGCAAATACCGATCACAATGGTGTCCAGCGCGTCAAAGTCGGCAAAGTCCTTATCCTCGCGAATTCTCTTGGCGCGGGCCAGCTGGCTCTCCATCAGGGAGCGAAACTGTTCTACTGCCGCGTCAATGGCTTGTTTCTCATCAGTCATAACGGTTCTCCAATCTGTAAAATTGCTTATTTATTGCTCTCTCTGGTGTAGTCCAGCAGACCGCCGCACAGCAGCATGGCGCGCTGACGGGCAGACAGGTGGCTGGCGTCCAGGGGGTATTCCTCATTCTTGGTCAGGTTCTTCAGTACCACCGAGGTGTTGTTCTCCATAGCGGTGCGAATGTCTGCCAGTTCCAGCTGATCCATCTGGTCAATGCGATCATAATCTGCCTCATTGGCAAAGGTGAAAGGCAGAATACCGGCGTTTACCAGGTTTGCCACATGGATACGGGCGAAGGACTTGGTGATGACCGCTTTAACACCCAGATACAGGGGCACCAGTGCCGCGTGCTCGCGAGAGGAGCCCTGGCCGTAATTGGCGCCGCCGATGATGATGCCTTTGCCCTCGGCTTTGATGCGCTCCGGGAAGCTCTCATCGCACACGCCGAAGCAGAACTGACTCAGGTGCGGAATGTTGGAACGGTAGGGCAGGATCTTGGCACCTGCAGGCATAATGTGGTCAGTGGTGATATTGTCGCCCACTTTCAGCACAGCCTTAGCGGTAATGCTCTCCGGCAGCGGTTCGGTTTTGGGGAAGGGCTTGATGTTTGGCCCGCGCAGCACCTCTACGCTGTCCGCTTCCTCCGGACTGGCCGGGGGCTCAATCATATTATCGTTAATGGTAAAGTGCTCCGGCATTTCCACCGTGGGAGCCTCGCCCAGATCCCGGGGATCGGTCAGATAACCGGTGAGGGCGGAGGCTGCCGCCACTTCCGGAGATACCAGGTAGATGCCGGCGTCTTTTGTGCCGCTGCGACCCTCAAAGTTCCGGTTAAAGGTACGCAGGGAGATGCCGCCGCTGTTGGGGGATTGACCCATACCGATACACGGGCCGCAGGCAGACTCCAGAATGCGGGCGCCCGCGCCGATCATATCGCCCAGTGCGCCGTTCATGGCCAGCATATTCAGCACCTGCTTGGAGCCGGGGGCAATGCAAAGGGAAACGGTGGGGCACACGGTTTTGCCTTTCAAGATCTTGGCAACTTTCATCATATCCACAAAAGAGGAGTTGGTGCAGGAGCCGATGGCTACCTGATCCACCTTGATTTTGCCGATCTCCTCGGTGGTCTTGACTTTATCGGGCATGTGCGGGCAGGCAGCCATGGGCTCCAGTGCGCACAGGTCAATATCGATCACTTCGTCATACTGCGCGTCCGGATCCGGCAGAATCTCCGTCCAGTCATCTGCGCGGTCCTGGGCTTTCAAAAACGCCAGGGTGATCTCGTCAGAGGGGAAGATGGAGGTGGTAGCGCCCAGCTCTGCACCCATGTTGGTGATGGTGGCGCGCTCCGGTACGGACAGGGTCTTTACGCCCTCGCCGCCGTACTCAATGATCTTGCCGACGCCGCCTTTAACAGTCATACGGCGCAGCACTTCCAGGATCACATCCTTGGCAGAGACCCAGGGCTTTAAGTAGCCGGTCAGATTGATGCGGGTCATGGTGGGCATGGGAATATAGTAGGTGCCGCCGCCCATGGCTACGGCCACATCCATACCGCCTGCGCCCATAGCCAGCATACCGATACCGCCGCCGGTGGGGGTGTGGCTGTCAGAGCCGATCAAGGTTTTGCCCGGAATGCCAAAGCGCTCCAGGTGCACCTGGTGGCAAATGCCGTTGCCCGGGCGGGAGAAGTAAATGCCATGCTTCTTCGTCACGGTCTGAATGTATCTGTGGTCGTCGGCGTTCTCAAAGCCGGTTTGCAGGGTGTTGTGGTCGATGTACGCCACAGAGCGCTCGGTTTTGACCCGATCAACCCCCATAGCCTCGAATTCCAGGTACGCCATGGTACCGGTTGCGTCCTGCGTAAGGGTTTGGTCAATTTTCAGCCCAATTTCCTGTCCGGGGATCATCTCACCCTCGACCAGGTGGGATTTGATCAATTTTTGTGCAAGTGTAAGACCCATTGTTCAAAAAACCTCCTGAGTTGTTCAAAGAATTGTCAAACCCCATTTTATAATAAATCGGCGGCAATGTCAATTAGAATAAAGATTTAATAATTAGATTTCATTATATTGTTGAATTTCTGCCCGCCTTATGCTAAAATTATCGTTGAATGTGGAGAAACGGGCATACTAATTCCGGGAGGAATGGTATGCCGCACACAAACGAGGATACAGAAAAGGAAATAGAGAACGAAGAAGCGCAGACGGAAGATCTGCAACCCAATTTGCAGACCGGCTCCATCACGGTACAGAAGGACGGCCATTTTATTCACTGCTTAACGGTGATCGGCCAGATCGAGGGCCACTATATTTTGCCCAGTCAAAATAAGACCACCAAGTACGAGCATGTAATCCCGCAGCTGGTGGCCATTGAGGAAAGCGACGATGTAGAAGGCCTGCTGATTATTCTCAACACCGTGGGCGGCGATGTGGAGGCAGGGCTGGCCATTGCCGAACTGCTGTCCACCATGCGAACGCCCACTGCCTCCCTGGTGCTGGGTGGCGGCCACTCCATCGGCGTGCCCCTGGCGGTGTCCTGTCGGCGCAGTTTTATTGTGCCCAGCGCCACCATGACGGTGCACCCGGTGCGTATGAACGGCCTGGTACTGGGCGTACCCCAGACCCTGTCTTATTTTGAGAAAATGCAGGATCGGATCGTGCGCTTTATTGCGCATAATGCCAAGATCAGCGCAGACGATTTCCGTGCCCTGATGATGAAGACCGGGGAACTGGTGATGGATGTAGGCACGGTGCTGGACGGTGCCGGTGCTGTGGACTGCGGGCTCATTGACCAAATGGGCGGTCTTAGTGACGCACTGGAGTTTCTCAACCGCACCATTGAGGAGGAGTACCATGCTGTGGACTGTCATTAGCCAGGCGGATGTGTTCTACCAGGCGGCGCAGGGCAGCCGGGCGCCCCGCTCCAGTAACCCTTTTGACTACCTGAACAACGGGTACAGTCTGGAGGGCGCTTCTTTGTTCGGAGGGCAGGATCATGTGGTTTTTAACTGCGATATTTCAAGCCGTCGCACAGGCAGTCACCTGGGTACTCCCGGTGTCTGAAAGTGGGCATTCGGCGATCTTTCACGATTTTTCCGGTCGGTTCAGCGGCAATGGCAGCGAGCTGACCGGGCTGGTACATATTGGTATTGCACTGGGTATTTTCTTGGTGTTCATTAAGCTGTTTGTGCGGCTGTTTGGCGAGTTTATCGCCTTTTTCAAAGATGCGTTTGCAAAGCAAAATCCCTTTGTAAACCCCGGCGGTGTACGCCGGTTTATGTTCGGCACGGTGCTGGGCTTTTTGCCGATGGTTTTGCTGTTGGTGCCGGCAGGCAGGTACGGCAATGTGTACGGCCTGTTTCGCAGCATGGGTTATAACGGCACACTGCTGGACGAGGGTGTGTTTTTCGCCCTCACAGGCGGGCTTATTCTGCTGGCGCTGCTGCAAATGAAAAAGCACGGTCCCCAAAAGAATGTGGACTGGTACGCCGCTTTAATCTTAGGGTTTGCCGCCGCCTTTTCCCTGCCCATTGCTGGGCTGTCCTATATGGGCGCGCTATTCTGCCTGGGCGTGATGATGGGCGTGGCACGCAAAATCTCTTACCGCTTTGCGGCGGTGTCCAGCGTGCTGACCCTGTTGGTGCTGGGCGTGGTGGAAATTTGCACCTGCGTGACTTATGTAAATATCATTGCCGGTATTGTAGCAGTGGTACTCAGCGCGGCGGTGACCTATTTTATGGTAAAGCTGATGCTGTGGATCCTGCACGGGGGCAAGCTTAAGGCGTTTGCCTATTACGATTTTGCCCTGGCCGGTGTGTGCGTCGTGGTGGGTATTTTTGAACTGATTTTACGATAATTTTAGCTTTTTAAGGATAGATAAAATGGCGAATGTACAAAAGAAGAATGCCCGGGGTCATCGCCGGGAAGAAAAGAAAGCTGCAGCCCGTGGGACTGCTCCGGCGCCAAAAAAGCGCACGAAGGCGGAACAGGCTCGTTGGGAGCAAATGGAGCTGGAAGCTCAAGCGGCTGCCGCCAAGCGTCAGGAGAACATCAGCCGTATTGTCGGCGTGGCAATTTTTGCCTTGTCGGTGATTTTTTTCTTCGTTGCGGTGATCGGCGGCGACGGCGCATGGAAAGTGGTACATAATGTGTACTTAGGGCTGTTTGGCATGTTGGCGGCCGTGTTGTTTCCCATACTGGCGGTGGCGATCATTCTCCTTTATTCTTACAAGGAGAACAAGGCCAAAAAACGCGCGATGGAAGAGGGGACAGCAGCACAAAAGTCCCCGGTGTCTCCCCGAGAGCTGATTGCCAAGGGTGTGGAGAGCGTAATTATCGTGCTGCTGATTGCGGCGCTGATCCATATTATTGAGAACCCTACCGGGTTGAAATTTGCAGACAGCGTGAAATTGGGCTACACCCAGGCGCCTTATGAATTTAACGGCGGCTTTTTCGGTGCGCTTATCGGTTGGGCTCTGCTGACTTTTGGAAAGGCACCGGCCATTATCGTGGATTTGGTGCTGCTGGTGGTGGACTTTATGCTGCTGGCACGGCTGACGGTGATGCAGTTCTTAAACGGCGCGGCACAACCCGCGAAGAAAGCCTATGAAAAGGCAGGGGATGCCATTGAGGTGTACCGGGAGCGCCGCCAGGCCAATATTGATGTGCCCCTGGACGCGCACGCCCCCGGCGAACAGGAGACGGAGGAGGAGCCGCCTGCGCAAAAAGGCAAAAAGAAGAATACGGACGCTGTGGATACAGACAGTATTGTAAAAGAACTGAACCAGAAGCACAGCAAAAAAATAGCAGAGAAAAAACAGTCTGCCCCGGAAAAGGCCAAGTCCTTGGATGAGATTGTGGACAAGGCCACCGAGGAGGCCGATCCGAAGAAAACGGATCCGTCGGAAGTCTTTACCGTCACGGATGCCCAAATGGAAGCGGGTGTGGCAGATTATAAGCTGCCGCCGGTATCCCTGCTGACCCCTGCCCAGCATAAGTCTGTAAAAGATGTGAGCGGGGAGCTGAAATCCAATGCGGAGCGGCTCATCGACACCCTCCATTCCTTTAATGTGGACGCTACCATTACGGACATTAGCCGCGGTCCCACCGTGACCCGGTATGAGCTGAAACCGGCTGCCGGTGTGCGTATTTCTAAAATCACCAATTTGTCCGACGATATTGCTTTGAATTTGGCGGCTACCCATGTGCGTATTGAGGCCCCCATTCCCGGCAAAGCGGCGGTGGGTATCGAGGTGCCTAATTCCGTAAAAAGCGGCGTATCTATGCGCGAGCTGATCGACACGCCGGAGTTTGGCAAGCAGCGGTCGATGCTGTCCGTTGGCCTTGGGCGGGATATTTCCGGCGATGCGGTGTACTGCGATGTGGCAAAGATGCCCCATTTGCTGATCGCCGGTACCACCGGTTCCGGTAAGTCCGTGTGTATGAACAGCATTATTGTGTCTATTTTGTATCGTGCCAAGCCGGATGAGGTGAAGTTGGTACTGATTGACCCTAAAAAAGTGGAGTTTAGCAAGTATTCCGGCATTCCCCATTTGTTGGTGCCGGTGGTGACCGATCCCCGCAAGGCGGCAGGTGCGCTGGGCTGGGCTGTGTCTGAGATGCTCAAGCGTTACCAGACCTTTAGTGACACCGGCGTACGGGATATTGAGGGCTATAACAAATATGTGAAGAAGCATGAGGATATGCAGCCCATGCCTAAGATCGTCATTTGCATTGATGAGTTATCCGACCTGATGATGGCGGCGCCTAAGGAGATCGAGGACTCGATCTGCCGTTTGGCACAGATGGCACGTGCAGCGGGTATGCACCTGGTGATCGCCACCCAGCGCCCCTCTGTAGATGTAATTACCGGTCTGATCAAAGCCAACATTTCGTCTCGAATTGCGCTGACCGTCAGCTCGCAGATTGACTCCCGTACCATTTTGGACGCCTCCGGCGCCGAGAAGTTGCTGGGCTACGGCGATATGCTGTATGCGCCCATCGGCTCCTCCAAGCCCATTCGTGTGCAGGGCTGCTATATCAGCGATGAAGAAGTGGAGTCCCTATGCGATTTTGTAAAGAGCCAGGGCGAGAGCCAGTACAGCGACGAAATTCAAAAAGAGATTGAGGCCAAGGCCGTGCAGGATAAAAAAAGTCCCTTTGAGGGCGACGAGAGTTCGGAACAGCTGGATCCCCGCTTTGAGGAAGCGGTGGAGATCGTGCTGGAGACCGGCACTGCGTCCACCTCTTTTTTGCAGCGCAAGCTGTCCGTAGGGTATGCCCGTGGGGCAAAAATTATGGACCAGCTGGAAGAGAAGGGGATCATCGGTCCCCAGGACGGCGCTAAAAAGCGTGAAGTGCGGATCAACAAACAGCAGTGGCTGGAAATGCAGAACCAAGGCCCGGCACTGAAAATGAATGCAGAGACCGCTGAGCAAATGCGCTTTGAGGAAGCGGAGTCAGACGAGGACCAAACCGATGCAGAATGATTTTTTACCCATTACTCCGGCAGAAATGCGCGAGCGAGGGTGGAAACAACCGGATTTTGTGTATGTGACGGGTGACGCCTATGTGGATCACCCGTCCTTTGGCGCTGCCATCATTACCCGCTTGCTGGAGAGCCAGGGGTTCAAGGTGGTGGTGCTCAGCCAGCCGGACTGGCACAGCGTGCGGGACTTTCAGAAATTCGGGCGGCCCAAGTATGCTTTTTTGATCACTGCCGGGAATATTGACTCTATGGTGGCCCACTATACTGCTGCTAAGAAGCTGCGCCACGACGACGCATATACTGCCGGTGGCAAGCACGGCAAGCGCCCGGATCGGGCGGTGAATGTGTACACCCGCCTGGCAAAAGAGGCCTACCCGGACTGTCCGGTGATTTTAGGCGGGCTGGAGGCGTCCCTGCGCCGCTTTGCGCATTACGATTACTGGGACGACGCCATTCGACCCTCTGCGCTGGTGGACTCCGGCGCTGATCTGCTGATCTACGGTATGGGAGAGAAGCAGGTAACGGAGATTGCCCGCTGCCTGCGAGAGGGTGAGTCGGTGGGCAGTATGCACGACATTCGGGGCACCATGTATGCGGTGCCCACCAAAGACACACCCTTTGGCGGGGTGGAGTGCCCCTCCTTTGAGAATGTGTGTGCCTCTAAAAAAGAATATGCCCGCTCTTGCCGACTGGAGCAGGACGAGCAGGATCATGTGCGGGGCAAGCTGCTCAAGCAGCGCCACGGCAAGGTGATGGTGGTGCAAAATCCGCCTATGGAGCCGCTGACCACCTCGGAGCTGGACCGGGTGTACAGCCTGCCGTATATGCGGGCGTACCATCCCAGTTATGAGAAGTTGGGCGGTGTGCCGGGCATTGAAGAAGTGCGCTTTTCCATTACCCACAATCGGGGATGTTTCGGCGCTTGCAATTTCTGTTCCATTGCATTCCACCAAGGGCGCTATGTGACCTCTCGCAGCAAAAAAAGCCTGCTGATTGAAGCGCAAAAGATTACCCAAATGCCGGACTTCAAGGGCTATATTCATGATGTGGGCGGCCCCACCGCCAACTTCCGCCACCCTAGCTGCGCCTTGCAGGAGCAGCACGGCCTGTGCAAGGGCAAAAAATGCTTGGCGCCGAAACCATGCCCCAATTTGCAGGCGGACCACCGGGAATATTTGGACATTCTTCGGGCGCTGCGGCAGGTGGATGGAGTCAAGAAAGTGTTTATCCGCAGCGGTATTCGCTATGATTATCTGCTTTGCGACCCGGACGACAGCTTCTTCCGGGAGTTGGTGCAGCACCATGTGAGCGGCCAGCTGAAAGTGGCACCGGAGCACTGCTCCGCTGCGGTGCTGGACAAAATGGGCAAGCCCCATATTGAAGCGTATATTGAATTTTCCCGCCGGTATTTTACTTACACCGGCCAAATCCAAAAGGAGCAGTACCTGGTGCCGTATTTGATGAGCTCGCACCCCGGCTCCCGGTTGGACGATGCCATTGAACTGGCGTGTTTCTTAAAGAAAAATCACATTCGCCCGGAGCAGGTGCAGGACTTTTATCCCACCCCGGGCACCATCTCCACCTGTATGTTCTATACGGAGCTGGATCCGTACACCATGGAGCCGGTCTATGTGGCAAAGAACGCCCACGACAAGGCACTTCAGCGGGCACTGCTTCAGTATTATAATCCTAAGAACTATGCCCTTTGTTCTGAGGCACTGCGTCGAGCCCATCGTACAGATCTGATCGGCAATGGCCCTAAGTGTTTGATCCCGGCAGCACCGCCCGGCGGACGACCGGATGACCGTTCCGGTGGCAAAGCAAAAGGGAGCGTGCGCGGCCACGGAAAGCCGGTTGGCGGAAACAATCGCTTTGACGGAAAGTCTGCAAAGCGTAAACCCTATGGCAACCGATCCGGAAAAAAGAAATAGAAATGAAAAAAGCACGACAGCTGAAACTGTCGTGCTTTTTGGTGCGGGTAACAGGGGTCGAACCTGCACGGTTGCCCACAGGAACCTAAATCCTGCGTGTCTGCCAATTCCACCATACCCGCATAACGGCTCTTATTTTAGCATTTTGTGCCAAAAAAATCAAGTATAAAAAAAGCGAAGCCGCAAAGCTCCGCTCTTTATTCCGCCCAGCCGCCGTGTGACGAGAATAACCTGCATCTCAAGCAGGTGGGTGACCGCCGTTCGGTTTTGTGCTTCCATCGTCCCCGCAGGGGAGGCCTGCATACCTGCCGACCGAGCAGGAAACCCTTATAAAAAATTGTTCGGGTTATTAAATCACACGGTTGTCGAGAAGGGCAGAACAGATGTTCTGTTCTTATTCTTACTGCTCCGGCTCAAAATATTCCACATCATATTTCTTTTCTACCATAGCCATCAGAATATCGGAGACCTGCTCAAATTCCATCTCGTCCTCGATCTCGGTCAGATATTCCTCGCCGTTTTCCTCCAGCACTTTCAGAATAATGACCTCGTTGTCTGCCTCTACGATTTCTTCCGCCTCATCGTGGTACTCGGTAATGGCCACATACACATCGTCGTCCGTCTCGTACCGCTCCAGCAGTTCAAATACAATCTCGTTGCCGTCGTCGTCGGTCACGGAGATCAGGTCCGGTTCGTACAGTTCATTGTTATCGCTCATAGTTCTCACGCCTTTCTTTTTGCATTATACTCTATTTGCCCATTGCCGTCAATGGCTATTTTGTGGTTGGCGGGAAACAAACCCCATATTTTGCGTAATGTGGAAAATCATTATCAGTAATGCACAAAAAAATCAAAAAAATATGCAAAAACCTATTGACAACTGCTAACTTTGGTGCTACTATGTAGTTGAACACAGGAGATAAGCCTTAGGAAGTAGTTAAGGCGTGTTCAATCTAATAAGGAGGTCGGTCCAATGGAGAGTGAACCCTTTCAGCAGACCGCCTGTACCGCTCGTCAATAGAGTATAACGGATTTGTGTATGGACAGAGTGCAAATCGGAATTGCACGGCGCACACAAGCTCAAGTGAGCAAAGTAAGAGTTATCATGCAGGATTGATTGGAACGGCAGGCGCTGATTCAACTGAATAGTAAAGGTATATATCGGTCATCTACCTGCAAGTGACCTGGGAGTACCGCCGGGCGGTGCTTTCATAGATGATGTATTTTACGACCAGGTGAATTCCAATGGAGAAGTAAATTTCGTTTTTTCAACTTTAATATTTGTCAAAATCTAAAAAACGAGGTACGGTCCAATGGGCTAAACAGTGTGTACGTTATGTGCCGAAAATAAAAACTAAATAATAAGTGGACATACGCTCCGGGTGTTGCAAGGCATCCGGAGTCGTTTTTTGTTTGCGGCTGTTGTTGTTGTTTTATTCGTGTTATGTGATTCCTTTAACCGATTTGCATACTTTTGTGGGCGCAAAATCTCGGCTGCCGCTTGACAAGGGCCGGCGGTTTTGGTACTATAATACCAATAGAAAACGGCTAGGAACGGAAGGAGTACCCCATGACGGCGGCATAGAGAGCTTGTGGTCGGTGCAAACAGGCGCGCCCAGTGCGGGAAGGTAGTCCGGGAGCCGGTGCGGTGAAAGACAGTAGTCGCACCCGTGTGCCGCGTTAAGGCAAGAGCGGCGCGCTTTGGCGCGCAATTTGAGTGGTACCGCGGAAGTTCAGTTCCGTCTCATTATGAGACGGGGCTTTTTTATTTTTGTAAGGAGCAAAAAAATATGGCAAAAGAGTTGGACAAACAGTACAGCCCCCAAAATGTGGAGGACCGCACCTATAAATTCTGGTGCGATCACAAGTATTTTCACGCTGAGGTGAACCCGAACAAGAAACCCTACACCATCGTGATCCCACCGCCGAACATTACCGGCCAGCTGCACATGGGTCACGCGTTGGACGAGACTTTGCAGGATATTCTCATCCGCTGGCGCCGTATGGAGGGTTACGAGACCCTGTGGCTGCCGGGCACGGACCACGCATCCATTGCAACGGAGGCCAAGATCGTAGAGGCCATGCGCAAAGAGGGCATCACCAAAGAGGAGATCGGCCGGGAGAAGTTCTTGGAGCGTGCCTGGGAGTGGAAAGCCCAGTACGGCGGCCGCATTGTGGAGCAGTTAAAAAAGCTTGGCTCCTCCTGCGACTGGGATCGGGAGCGTTTTACTCTGGACGAAGGATGCAGCAAGGCCGTGCGTGAGGTCTTTTGCAAGCTGTACGATAAGGGCCTGATTTACCGGGGTGAGCGCATCATTAACTGGTGCCCCCACTGCCTGACTTCGATCTCTGACGCAGAGGTGGAGTACGAGGACCAGGCCGGTCACTTCTGGCACCTGCGCTATCCCTTTAAGGACGGCAGCGGCTACCTGGAGCTGGCCACCACCCGACCGGAGACCCTGCTGGGCGATACAGCCGTGGCGGTGAACCCCAATGACGAGCGTTATAAAGGTATGGTCGGCAAGACCCTGATCCTGCCAATCGTGCATAGAGAGATTCCCGTGATTGCCGATGATTATGTGGATATTGAGTTCGGTACTGGCGTGGTGAAGATCACCCCGGCCCATGACCCCAACGACTTTGAGGTGGGGCTGCGCCACAATTTAGAGGTCATCAATGTTCTGACCCCGGACGCTAAGATCATGGATGATTATCCCAAGTACGCCGGTATGGATCGCTACGAGGCTCGTAAGGCCATTGTCGAGGACCTGGAAGCCGAGGGCGCTTTGGTAGAGATTGAGGATTACAGCCACAATGTAGGCACATGCTACCGCTGTGGCACCACCGTGGAGCCGCGGGTTAGCAAGCAGTGGTTCGTGAAGATGGAGCCGCTGGCAAAACCGGCTGTGGAGGTGGTCAGAAACGGGGAAGTGAAGTTTGTTCCCGAGCGGTTTGACAAGACCTACTTCCACTGGATGGAGAACATTAAGGACTGGTGTATCTCTCGCCAGCTGTGGTGGGGTCATCGTATTCCCGCCTATTACTGCGACGATTGCGGTGAGGTGATGGTGTCTGCCCAGGAAGTGCATACTTGCTCTAAGTGCGGTAGCAACCATGTGCACCAGGATCCGGACACCCTGGATACCTGGTTCTCCTCCGCCTTGTGGCCGTTTTCTACCCTTGGTTATCCGGACGATACCAAGGAACTGGAGTATTTCTATCCCACGGATACGCTGGTCACCGGCTATGACATTATCTTCTTCTGGGTGGCCAGAATGATCTTCTCCGGCGTAGAGCACATGGGGCAGGTGCCCTTCCACACGGTGCTGATCCACGGCCTGGTGCGTGACGCACAAGGTCGCAAGATGAGTAAGTCCCTGGGCAACGGTATTGATCCGCTGCTGGTGATCGACCAGTACGGCGCCGATGCTTTGCGCTTTACTCTGGCTACCGGCAATGCGCCGGGCAACGATATGCGCTTCTCCGACGAGAAGGTAAAGGCCTCCCGCAACTTTGCAAACAAGTTGTGGAACGCCGCCCGCTTTGTGCTGATGTATCTGGGCAATGATTACAGCTATCCGGGCCTACCGAAGGATCTGGCTATTGAGGACAAGTGGATCCTCTCCAAGGTCAATACCCTGGCTAAGGAAGTGACGGACAACCTGGAGCGGTTTGAACTGGGTATCGCTGTTGCCAAGCTGTATGATTTTATTTGGGATGTGTTCTGCGACTGGTATATTGAGATTGCCAAGATCCGTTTGCAGTCCGGCGAGGGCGCCGATACCGCCAAGGCCGTGCTGGTGTATGTGCTGACGGATATTCTGAAGCTGCTGCACCCCTTTATGCCCTTTATCACAGAAGAAATTTATCAGGCTATTCCGCACGATACGGAGTCCATTATGATCTCCAAGTGGCCGGAATATGACCCGACGCTGTCCTTTGCGGATGAGGAAGCCCAGATGGAGAAGATTATGGACGCCATTCGGGCCATCCGTAACCGCCGGGCGGAGATGAATATTCCCCCCAGCAAAAAGTCCAAGGTCTATGTGGAGACCGCCTTTGCCGATGTGTTCGCCGTAGGCAGTGAGTTTATCAAACGGCTGGCCTATGCTTCCGATGTGGAGATTGCAGACGCCTTTGGTGACCTGGGCAACACGGTGACCATTGTTACCAACGACGCCAAGATTTATATTCCTCTGGGCGATCTGGTGGACTTTGAGGCGGAGGCCAAGCGCCTGCAAAAGGAACTGGCTGCTGCCGAGGAAAAGCTGGCCTTTATCAACAAGAAGCTGGACAACCCGGGCTTTGTGAACAAAGCACCGGAAAAGGTGGTTCAGCAGAACCGGGACGAGGCCGCCAAGCTGACGGAAAAGATCGCTAACTTGCGCTCCTCTCTGGAAAATTTGGGCAAGTAAAATGACCTACGAAGCAGCAATTCAATTGATCAAACAAAAGCAAAGCCTCGGCGTACAGCCGGGGCTTTCCCGCATGTTGGCGGCTATGGAAAAGACCGGCAGTGTGCAAAACAAATTGCAGGTGATCCATGTGGCGGGCACCAACGGCAAGGGCACCGTCTGTGCTGCTGTGGCCGATGGCCTGTACCGTGCCGGGTACCGGGTGGGCGTGTTTAGCTCCCCCTGGGTCACGGATTTTCGCGAGCAGATCACCGTGGACGGCCGTATGATTTCCAAGCAGGACTTTGCGGACTGTGTAGAGGTCTTTGCCAAGGAACCGTTGACGGAATTTGAACTGATCACCGCCGTGATGTATCTGTACTTCTACCGTAGCGGGGTAGATTACGCCGTGGTAGAGTGCGGTATGGGCGGTGCCGGGGATTGCACCAATGTGCTGGCTCATCCCACAGTGTGTGCCTTTGCCAAGGTAGCGCTGGACCATACGGCGTTTTTGGGCGATACGGTAGAAGCCATCGCTCGGGAAAAGAGCGGCATTATCAAGCCCGGTTGCCCGGTGGTGTTGTACCCCCATATTGCCGCCAAAGATGTATTTTTGGAGCAGTGTCGTGCGCTGCATTGCCCTGTGACGGAAGCTGCCGAGCAGGGCGACCCGATTGCGGATGACTTGGCGGTGGCCGGGGAAGTGCTGCGCCTGCTGGGAGTGGATACCGCGCCGGGGTTGCCTATGTTGCCTGCCCGGCGGGAGCACTTTGGCGAAAATTTGTTACTGGACGGCGCCCACAATCCGGACGGTGCTGCGGCGCTGCTGCCCCATTTGCCTACGGATCGTCCCATTGCTGCCGTACTGGCGATGATGGAGGATAAGGACATTGACGGTTATCTCTGTCAGGTGCTGCCCCGGTGTCGTCGAGTGATTGCCACTACCGTGCCCGGTATGGGGCGTGCATTGTCTGCGGAAGATTTGGCGGCGGCGGCGCGAAAGTATTGCCCCGATGTGACCGCAGAGCCGAATCCACACCGGGCGCTGGCGGCAGCCAAGGCGGACGGCGACTTTGTTTTGGTCTGCGGTTCTTTTTATTTAGCACGGGAGATCAGAAAAGATTTGATCTAAAACACAATACGGCAAATTCTGCAAAACCGGTCTGTTACAGTGTAAACAGACCGGTATTTTTTTGGAGTGATGGTATGAATGTAACTTTAGAGAGCAGCGGCAATTTGCTCATTGCCTATCTGTTTGGCGAGATCGACCACCATACCGCTGTTGCGGTGCGCAGCCAGATCGACAGCGCCATACAGGACAAGCTGCCCGGCCACCTGATCTTGGATTTTAAGAATGTCACATTTATGGATTCCAGCGGCATTGGGCTGGTGATGGGTCGCTATCGGCTGGTGCACAGCTATCAAGGCACGGTGGAGATCAAGAATGTGACCGCCCGCACCAAAAAGATTATGGAGCTGGCGGGGCTGGGGAGCATTGCACTGATAAAGGAGAACGAAGATGAAAAAGACCAATGAATTTCGCTTGACTTTGGACGCTCGTAGTGTCAATGAGGGCTTTGCAAGAGTGGCGGTGTCTGCCTTTGCGGCACCGCTGGACCCCACCTTGGAGGAGCTGGCGGACTTGAAAACCGCCGTGTCAGAGGCGGTGACCAACTGCATTGTTCACGGCTATAAGGATTGCTGCGGCAAGATCTATATACATACGGTGCTGCTGGATCCGCCGGCGGTGCGGGTAACTGTGCGGGACAAGGGCTGTGGTATCGTCGATGTGCCGCAAGCCATGACCCCGCTTTATACCACCGGGGAGGGAGAGCGCGCCGGGCTGGGCTTTACGGTGATGGAGAGCTTTTGCGACAAGCTGCGAGTCACTTCTAAGCCGGGCAAGGGTACCACCGTGGTGCTGGAAAAACGCATTACCGGCAAGCAAAAATGGTAACTGCGGAGCGGGAGCGGCAAATCCGAGAGAACCTGGGGCTGGTGCATACCGTTGCCAACCGCTTTCGCGGGCGGGGCATTGAGTACGACGATCTGTACCAGTCCGGCTGTGTGGGGCTGATCAAGGCGGTGGATCGGTTTGACCCGACCCTGGGGTATGCATTCTCTACCTATGCAGTGCCGGTGATCATCGGCGAGATCAAGCGCCTGTTTCGGGACGGCGGCGCCGTGAAGGTTAGCCGGGTGCTTAAGGAAAAGGCGCTCCACGCCGCGCGACTGCGGGAGGACTTTCTGCGCCGGGAGGGGCGGGAGCCGACCATTGGCGAACTGGCGGAGCTGCTGTCTTGCGACCCGGCAGAGGCGGCGGAGATCGTGGGTGTTATGCAGCCTACGGTGTCCATCAACAGTGCCGGTGAGGACGGCGATACCACACTGGATATTCCGGTGGATGACAGCGAACAACTGTTTGATCGGCTGACCGTTTTGCAAGCCATGGACGGTCTGGAAAAAAGCGAGCAAATGCTAGTGGAGCTGCGCTATTATAAGGGTCTGACCCAGTGCAAAACGGCGGAGATTCTGGGGCTGTCCCAAGTGCAGGTCTCCCGTAAAGAAAAAGCCGTCCTGCAAAAAATGCGCCGTGTCATGGACGGGTAAAGCAAAAAGCTATAGAGAAAAAAGGCACAGCGTAATGCTGTGCCTTTTGATATATACTTGTTAGTTTTTCAGGCTATGGAGCGGTGCGGGGATCTTGCCGCCGCGGTTGATGAACTTGGCGGGGGAGCCGGTGTTCACTTTCATTACAGGGCCGGCGCCCAGCAGGCCGCCGAACTCCAGCTCGTCGCCTACCTGCTTGCCGATGGCGGGAATCACGCGCACGGCGGTGGTCTTGCAGTTGACCATACCGATGGCGGCCTCGTCGGCGATAATGCCGCTGATCACCTCCGGCGTGGTGTCGCCGGGGATGACGATCATATCCAGGCCCACGGAGCAAACAGCGGTCATGGCTTCCAGCTTCTCAATGGTCAGCGCGCCACAACGGGCTGCGTCGATCATACCTGCGTCCTCAGATACCGGAATAAAGGCGCCGGACAGGCCGCCTACGCTGGAGGAGGCCATCACGCCGCCTTTCTTGACAGCATCGTTGAGCATAGCCAGGCAAGCTGTGGTGCCTGCGCCGCCGCACTTTTCCAGGCCAATCTCTTCCAAAATATGGGCCACGGAGTCGCCTACCGCTGGGGTGGGGGCCAAGGACAGGTCCACAATGCCAAAGGGCACGCCCAGCCGCCGAGAGGCCTCTACGCCTACCAGCTGACCCATACGGGTGACTTTGAAGGCGGTCTTTTTGATCAGCTCTGCAATATCGTTAATGGAGTAGTCCGGGAACTTGGCAACAGCCGCGCGCACCACACCGGGGCCGGACACGCCCACATTGATCACGCAGTCCGGCTCGGACACACCGTGAAAGGCACCAGCCATAAAGGGGTTATCTTCCGGGGCGTTGCAAAACACCACCAGCTTGCCGGCGCCGATGCAGTCGTTCTCTTTGGTCAGCTCTGCGGCTTCCTTGACCTTTTGGCCCATCAGCTTTACCGCGTCCATATTGATACCGGCTTTGGTGGAACCGATGTTTACGGAGGAGCAAATGTGCTCCGTCTCTGCCAGCGCGCGGGGGATGGAGTCGATCAACTCCCGGTCGCCGGCGGCAAATCCCTTTTGTACCAGGGCACTGTAACCGCCGATAAAGTTCACCCCGATGGTGCGGGCCGCTTTTTCCAGCGCCAGGGCGTACTTTACCGGGTCGCCGCCGCTGATGCCTGCCATAATGGCAATGGGGGTCACGCTGACTCGCTTGTTGATAATAGGAATACCGTATTCCCGCTCAATGTCCTCGCCGGTCTGAACCAGCTTCTCCGCCTTAGTGCAAATTTTGTCATACACCTTGGCGCAAGCCTTGTCAATATCCGTATCGGCACAGTCTAAAAGGGAAATGCCCATGGTGGTGGTACGAATGTCCAGGCACTCGTCCTGGATCATACGAATGGTTTCTAAAATATCGTAAGTATTGATCAATGGAGTGCCTCCTGTTAAATCTTGTGCATGGAGTTAAAAATATCCTCGTGCATCACATGGATAGAGAGATTGCTTGCTTTGCCAAAGTCCTCCAATTCGCCGGACAGGGCGGAGAGGGAAGTGTTGCACCGGGTCAGGTCCGCCATCATGATCATGCAGAACATATCCTGCAAGATGGACTGGGTCACTTCTACAATATTCACCTGGTGTTCGGCACAGATGGCAGACACCTTGGCAAGAATGCCCACGGTATCTTTACCTACAACTGTAATGACTGCTCTCATTATCAAGACCTCCGTTTTGTCTATTATTTGCTAATGATTATAACAAAGATGTAAAATTTTTTCAATAATAGCGCAAAATATATTTCCAACTTCCGCCGATTGTGGTAAAATACTGAGCAACAAGCGGATTGGAGATGAAATTGTGCATTACGAAAATTTGGTAGACCTGCACACCCACTCAGATCATTCCTTTGACGGCAAACAGTCCTGTATGCTGCTGTGCGAGACGGCGGTGGCCAAAGGCGCGTCCTGTATTGCCATTACCGATCACTGCGAGATTGACTCAAAGACCGAGGACTTTCGCGCGCTGTGTACCAATCAGTATGTAGAGACCTTTGAGTGCAAGCGGTACTTTGAGGGTCAACTGCTAGTGCTCCAGGGGATTGAGCTGGGCCAGGCTATTTATAATATCCCGCTGGCAAATCATATTCTGGATAAGTTTAATTATGATTTTGTGCTTGGCTCCATCCATAATCTGCCGGAGATGGAAGACTTCTTTTTTATGGATTATAAGGATAAAGATGTTTATGACCTGCTGAGCCGGTATTTTCAAAAAGAGCTGGAGTTGGCCAAATGGGACGGCTTTGACTCGCTGGCGCACCTGACCTACCCACTGCGGTATATGGTTGGGGAGCAGAAGATCCCGGTGGATATGACCCGGTTTGACGATGTGATCGGCGAGATCTTTGAAACGCTGATTAAGAACCATAAAGCCTTAGAAATCAACACCAGCGGCATTGCCATGCCTTTGGGCGACACCCTGCCCGGCGAGGCGTACATACAGCGCTTTCACGATATGGGCGGGCAGTATATTACCGTTGGGTCGGACGCCCATGTGCCGGAAAAGCTGTGCGGCAATGTGGACAAGGGTATGGCGCTGGCCAAGAAGTGCGGGTTTGACTATGTGACCATCTTCAACCGCCGGGAGCCGATGCTGGTGCCCATTGCGTAAACACAAGGAGAGAAAACGATATGATGGATGAACTGTTAAGTTTGATCAAAGAGAATCCTCGCCTGACCAATGCAGAGTTGGCGGCGGCGCTGGATCGGGACGAAGCGCAGGTGGCACAGCAGGTGCGCCAATATGAAGCGGACGGCGTGATCAAAGGCTATTGCGCCATTTTGGATAAGGAAAAAGCCGGGGACGAAACGGTGACTGCACTGATCGAAATCAAAGTGCAGCCCAAGTTCGGTCACGGCTTTGACGATATTGCCCGGCGCATTGCGGCGCTGGAAGAAGTGGAGAGCATTTTCCTGATGAGCGGTGGGTATGACCTGTGCTGCCTGGTGACGGACAAGTCCTTCCAGGAGGTGTCCATGTTCGTTGCCAGCCGCCTGTCGCCCATGGAAGATGTGGTGTCTACCGCCACCCACTTTATCCTAAAGAAGTATAAAGAGCAGGGCATGCTCTTTGCACAGAAGAATACGGACGATCGGGGGAATATTTCTCTGTGATCCGATATGAAAATGATATGAATCCTGCTCTTTGCAATGTGAAGCCCAGCGGTATCCGCAAGTTCTTTTCCATTGCAGAAGAGATGGATAACGTGATTTCCCTTGGCGTGGGCGAGCCGGACTTTTTGACCCCCTGGCATATTCGCCGAGAGGGGATCGACTCCTTAGACCGGGGCGCTACCCGCTACACTGCCAACGCCGGGCTGCTGTCCCTGCGACAGGAGATCTGTGCCTTCTATGCCCGCCGGTATCATTTGCAGTATAGGGCTGAAAATCAGGTGCTGGTGACAGTTGGCGGTTCCGAAGGCATTGATATGGCCATCCGCACACTGGTGTGCCCCGGTGATGAGGTGCTGGTGGTGGAGCCGTCCTTTGTGTGCTACAAACCGCTGGTAGAGGTTAGCGGCGGCGTGGCTGTGCCGCTGGTAACGAAGGAAGAAGACAACTTCCGTCTGACGGCTGCCGCGCTGGAAGCTGCTATTACGCCTAAGACCAAGCTGCTGGTGTTCCCATATCCCAACAATCCCACCGGTGCGGTGATGCGTCGGGAGGACTTGGAGCCCATTTGTCGAGTGCTGCAAAAGCACAATGTTTATGTGCTGTCCGATGAGATTTACAGCGAGCTGACCTACGGCGGTGCGGACCACACCTCCATTGCTGCCATGCCCGGCATGGCAGAGCGCACGGTGGTTATCAACGGCTTTTCCAAGACCTATTCCATGACTGGCTGGCGCCTGGGTTATGCACTGGGGCCTGCGCCTATTATTCAGCAGATGACCAAGCTGCACCAGTTTGCCATTATGTCCGCCCCTACCACCAGTCAAACGGCTGCCATTGAGGCGCTGCGTCACGGGGACGGGGACATTGATAAAATGCGCCGGGATTATGATATGCGCCGCCGCTTTACCGTGCACGCATTTCGTGAGATCGGGCTGCCATGCTTTGAACCGGAGGGTGCGTTTTATTTGTTCCCTTGCATTCAATCCACAGGGCTTAGCTCTGAGGAGTTCTGCGAGCGGCTGATCTATTCCAAGCGGGTGGCTGTGGTGCCCGGCAACGCCTTTGGCGACTGCGGCGAGGGCTTTATCCGCGTGTCTTACTGCTATTCTATTGAGAACATCAAAGAGGCTGTCACCCGTATCGGTGAATTTGTGAAAGAATTAGAGGACGAGCATGACCGTTAAACGCGTAGAAGTGCTGGCGTATGCCAAGATCAACTTAATGCTGGATATTATCCGTCGCCGCACCGACGGCTACCATGATCTGTTTATGATTATGCAGAGCGTGGGCGTGGCCGATCGGGTGACCGTAGAGCGTGAGCCGGGGCGCAAGCTGCGGCTGACTGCCAGTATGGATGATATTCCGCTGGACGATAAAAATATTGCATGGAAAGCGGCCGCTTTGTTCTTTAAGGCCACCGGTCTACGCCGTCCGGGACTGCATATTCACTTGGAGAAGCACATTCCCCACGCAGCGGGTCTGGCCGGCGGCAGTGCAGACGGTGCGGCGGTGCTGGTAGCCCTGAACCGGCTGATGGGCACTGATTTATCTACGGAACAGCTGTGCGCCATGGGCGTGCAGATCGGTGCGGATGTGCCCTTTTGTATTGTAGGCGGCACTTGCCTTGCACAGGGGATTGGCGAGGTGCTCAGTCCCTTAAAGCCTATGCCGCCTTGTCATATTGTGCTGGCGAAGCCGGACTTTGGCGTGAATACCGGCAAGGCTTACGGCTTGTTTGACACCAACGGCAAGACCCATAATGCGGACCAGCTGGGCATGCTCACTGCGGTGCAGAATCGGGATCTGCCTGCCATTTGCGGCAAACTGGAAAATGTGTTTGAGCAGTTTGTGGAGGTGCCCGGCCGTATTGAGATGAAAGAAGTGCTTCGTGCGGCTGGTGCAGCAGGTGTTTGCATGAGTGGCAGCGGGCCAACCCTTTTTGGTATTTTCACTGACAAAGCACAGGCGATGGCAGCGGCACAAGATTTGGCACCTTTTGCCAAGGATATAGCCGTCACCAAGCCGGTGCGGCAAGGCTGCAAAATTGTAGAAGTGATATCAGACTGCGGATAAAGCGGCTAAACCGCGCTGGGAAAAATGTGTAGAAATCATTTGTAGGGCTGGGGCTTGCTCCAGCCGAAAGTGCTTTTTATCTTTTGAAAATCAAAAAAGTGGCTTGAACATTGAGTTCAAGCCACTTTTGGCGCTTTTCGTCTTTTGTTCGGGGGAGTGAATTGCGCACAGCGCAAGAGACACGAGGCTCCAAATGCGTTAGCATTTGGGAGAAACAGTCCGGTGGACTGTTTCGTAGCGAGTGATATTAACGGCTCCCGCTCACAAAATACGAAATTTATCTCGTTTTCTCGCAGTCTGCAAGCAAGTTCGATCCGTAATTGACCTTTGCGTCGCTTTTGTAGGGCTATTCTTTTGTTGGATTTAAGTGCAGCACGATGATCTCCGGGTGGTTAAAGAGCCGCAGGGGGAACTCGGCGTTGCCGATTCCGCGGGAGACAATCAGTCGCGGCCGCTCTCCAAAGCTGCCCCGGGCGTACTGTGGACGCAGACCCTGACCGGGGGAGAACACCGGCCCGATCCCCGGGAGAATCCATTGCCCGCCGTGAGCGTGGCCGGACAGTTGCAGGTCAAAGTCATACTGCCGGTAATTGTTTTCTGCCACGGCGGCGAAGTTCTCCGGATAATGGCACAGCACGATCTTATAGCCCGGGTGCTCTGCCAGCCGGGCAAACAGGGCAGAGGAGTCCCGGTAGTGAAAAGTGCCTGCCTTGCGCTGGCGATAGGCCTCAAAGCTGGCCTGATTTTCGTCCAGCCCCAGGAAGGTAATGCCCTTGACCGTTTCGATCTTATCTGTCAGCACATGAAAGCCGATGGCAGACAGTTCATGCATCAAAGTATCAAAATCCGCTAGCCGTCGCTCGTGATTGCCGGGAATGTACAGCACCGGCGCCAGCTGCACCAGCCGCCGTCCGTAGTCCAGCATTTTTTTGCGATTTCGATTTTTGTCGTTGATATAATCGCCGGTAATGCAGATGATGTCCGGTTTTTGGGCGGCTGTTTCGTTTAAAATACGAGCGGAGGGCTTGGAGTGCAGATCGGACAGGTGCACCACCGTACAGGCCGGCGCACCGGGAGCCGACATATCGTATGCGGTTATATCCGGGCGATTGTTCTGGTTGTATGCAAAAGTCAGAAACAGCACCACCGCGGCAAGGATTACGGGAAAAATCCAATACATTTTTCATCACTCATTTCATCAACAGCATACCTTTTTTCTTAGCTTTCGTCAAGAAACAAATTGAATTTATAAAATAAAGGGATTTTTTCTCTTTTTGCGTATAAAATATAGACTATTGGATAGGAGTGGCGTTATGGACAGTGCAATTCGTTTGCGATCGGAAGAAAATGAAAGACGCATGTTGTCGCCAAAAGCCTGCTTGGCGGCAGAGAGCCGCGGCCGTTTGCGGCCGGAGCCGGCGTGCGAGATCCGCACCTGTTTTCAGCGTGACCGAGACCGGATCATTCATTGCCGTTCCTTTCGGCGGCTCAAGCACAAGACCCAGGTGTTTCTGGCACCCAGCGGCGACCACTATCGCACCCGCCTGACCCACACCTTAGAGGTGGCGCAAATCGCCCGCACCATTGCACGGGCGTTGCAGCTGAATGAGGATCTCACCGAGGCCATTGCCCTGGGGCACGATCTGGGGCACACCCCCTTTGGTCACGCCGGGGAGCGGGCGCTGAACAGCTTGTGCTCCTGCGGTTTCACCCACTATGCCCAGAGCGTGCGCACGGTGGAGAAAATCGAGAAAAACGGCGCCGGGCTGAACCTGACCGATGAAGTGAAAAACGGCATTCTCTGCCACACCAAGGGAGAGGAGGCCTACACTTTGGAGGGGCAGATCATTCGCATTGCGGATAAAATCGCCTACATCAATCATGATATTGACGACGCCTGCCGTGCCGGTGTTATGGCGGAGGAGGATATTCCGCTAGAATTGCGTATGGCATTGGGCATGACCAAATCCCAGCGCATCAACCACATGGTGCTCGATGTGATCGAGAACAGTACGGACAAGATTCGTATGAGCTCGGACACTTACGAGCTGTTTTGCGATCTGCACGACTTTATGTTTACCGCCGTATATACCAACCCGGTGTGCAAGGGCGAGGAGCGTAAAGCCGTGGATATGCTGACGAAAATTTATGGCTACTACATTGACCATGTGGAGGAAATGCCGGAGGAATATGTGCGCATTGCCGGTGAGGACGGCGACGAGCGTGCCGTGTGCGACTACATAGCCGGTATGAGCGATACTTATGCACTGAAAGTGTTTAACCACCTGTTTGTGCCCATGTTTTGGCATGAGTAAGGGTCATTATAGTATAGACAGAAAGAGGTGAGAGATCGTGGCTTTGAGCGATAGTTTTTTGCAGGAATTAAAAATGAAAACGGATATAGAAGATGTGATCTCCACTTATGTGACCTTAAAGCGGCGTGGCGCCACTCTGGTGGGCTTGTGCCCCTTTCATAATGAGAAAACGCCGTCCTTTACCGTGTATCCGGCCACGCAGTCCTTTTACTGCTTTGGCTGCGGTGCCGGTGGGGACGCCATCACCTTCGTAAAAAAGATTGATAATTTAGACTATTTGGACGCAGTTAAGACCCTGGCCCAGCGGGCAGGGCTGCAAATGCCCCAGGAGGGCTTTGACGACTCCCTGTCCAAACGGCGTCGCCGGATCTTGGAGATGAACCGAGAGGCCGCTCGCTTTTACCATAGCGTGCTGCTGTCCCCGGAGGGCAAGGTGGGCTATGATTATTATATCGGTCGTGCACTGAGTGCCGCCACGATCAATCATTTTGGTTTGGGCTTTGCCCCCAATCAGTGGGACGCATTGCTTAAATATATGCGCGCCAAGGGCTACCAACCGGCAGAACTGGTGGACGCCGGGCTGGCCCGAAAAGGGCAAAAAGGGTATTATGACAACTTCCGCAACCGGGTCATGACCCCCATTATTGATGTGCGGGGCAATGTGATCGCCTTTGGCGGCCGCGTGCTGGATGACAGCAAGCCCAAGTATATCAACACCGGCGACACGCTGGTGTACAAAAAGACCAACGAGCTGTTTGCCCTGAACTTTGCCAAAGACAGCAAAGAGGATGCGCTGATTTTGTGCGAGGGTTATATGGATGTGATTGCCATGCACCAGGCCGGGTTTACCAATGCGGTGGCCGGTTGCGGTACGGCGCTGACTACGGAGCAGGTGCGGCTGATCAGCCGCTACGCCAAGGAAGTGATCCTAACCTACGATGCAGACGAGGCGGGGCAAAAGGCACTGCAAAAGGCCATGACCCTGTTTGACCAAACAGATGTGAAAGTGCGCATTCCCGCGCTGGTGGGCGGCAAGGATCCGGACGAAATTATTCGTACCTACGGTCGGGACAAGTTTAAGGGTATGCTGGAGGGCGCGTCTAACGAAACAGAGTTTCGCCTGCTGGCACTGCGCCGTCAATACAATTTGGTCACTACCCAGGGCAAGATCGACTTTATCGGCGGCGCACTGCAAATTCTGGCAACTTTGCCGCCGGTGGAGCAGGATTTGTATGTATCTCGCCTGTCGGAGGAACTGGGTGTGGAGCGGCAGAATATGAAGGTGCAGCTGCAAGACCTGGTTGCCCGTCAAGGCAACAGAAGAGAAAAACGGGAATTCAACCGTATTGTGCAGGAGAATATGCGAAAGACCGCGCGGGAAACGATGGCCACAGACGCCTCCCTGCGTAAGCTGCGGGCGGAGGATCGACTGATCAGCTTGCTGCTGCGTTATCCGGATTGCAGCCGCCTGTGCAAGGACTTTGACCCTCAGTGGCTGACCCCCGGCTTTGCCCAACGGGTGTTTACGCTGATCTTGCAACGGCTGGAGAATGGCGACGGTACGGAACTGATGGACCTGCGGGACCGGTTGACGGACGATGAGATGGGTCGCCTGTCCGGTATTATTGCCCGTGGCGGTGAGTCGGCGGACGCCAAGCAGGAATTTTCCGACTGCCTGCAAACCATTCGTGCTGAGCAGCAAAAAAAGCAGGAGAGCGCGGCAGAACTGGACGACCAGGCCTTTCGTGACCTGTTTCGCCATCATTCATAAACCATGGGTTTACATATAGAAATACGATGAAATGAGGATTCAGACTATGAGCAACAACGAATTGCATTTGCCTGCCCAGCAGCAGGTGAGCGAAGAAAAGAAAAACGCTGCCTTTAAGAAGCTGGTGGAACGGGGCAAGCAGTCCGGCCACCTGTCCGCCCAAGAGATCGACAATGTAATTGTGGAACTTGACCTGGATGTGGACGAGCTGGAAAAACTGAACGAGATGATTGACTCGGCCAACATCAGCATTGTAGACGACTTTTCTGCCGAGGCGCTGGACGGTATTCCGCTGGAAGTGGATCTGCCCAAGGAGACGGATGCTGCGGAGACGGTAGCCATTAACGATAACGCGGCCATGGATGATCCGGTCAAGGTGTATTTGAAAGAGATCGGTCGGGTGCCGCTGCTAACTCCGGAGGAGGAGATTGAACTGGCAATCCGCATTGCGGATAATGACGAAAAGGCCAAGAAGCGACTGGCAGAGGCCAATCTGCGCTTGGTGGTGAGCATTGCCAAACGCTACGTGGGCCGCGGTATGCAGTTTTTGGATCTGATCCAGGAGGGCAACCTGGGCTTAATCAAAGCAGTGGACAAGTTTGACTACACCAAGGGCTTTAAGTTCTCCACTTATGCTACCTGGTGGATCCGCCAGGCCATTACCCGCGCCATTGCGGACCAGGCCCGTACTATCCGTATTCCCGTGCACATGGTGGAGACCATCAATAAGGTAAAGAAAGCCAACAGCCAACTGCTCCACCAAAACGGCCGTGAGCCTACGGCGGATGAGATTTCCGAGTATTTGGAGATGCCGGTAGATAAGGTGCGTGAGATTATGCGTGTGGCCCAGGAGCCGGTATCTTTGGAGACCCCCATCGGCGAAGAGGAGGATAGCCATTTGGGCGACTTTATCCCGGACGATGATGCGCTGGCCCCGGCAGACGCTGCCTCTATGAGTCTGCTCAAGGAACAACTGGCCGATGTGCTTAAGACCCTGACCCCAAGAGAGGAAAAGGTGCTGAGTCTGCGCTTTGGCTTGGAGGACGGAAACCCCAAGACCTTGGAGGAAGTGGGTAAGGAATTTAATGTGACCCGTGAGCGTATTCGCCAGATTGAGGCCAAGGCACTGCGCAAGCTGCGCCACCCCAGCAGAAGTAAGAAACTAAAGGACTTTTTGGACTGATGAAACCGGAAGAAATCGCGCGCATTAACGCGCTGGCCCGTAAGGCCAAAACGCCGGAGGGTCTGACCCCGGCGGAAAAGGAAGAACAGGGCGCTTTGCGCCGTCGCTACATTGATTCGTTTAAGCGTAGTTTGGTCAACCAACTGGATAACACCTATGTGGTGGAGCCGAACGGTGAAAAGCACAAGCTGCAACGCAACGAGAACAAAGGAGATTAACGCATTTATGCTTGATTTCAAGGAACCGAGAATTACGGACAAGCCCTGGGTGGATCAATGCCTGTCCCACGCCCACAGTATGAACTGCGAGTATACATTTGGCAACATTTTCGTTTGGCGCACGGCGTATGTGACCCGCATTTGCCATTACAAGGACTTTTTGCTGATCCGTTACGGCAGAGGGGCAGATATTGCGTATTCGCCCCCGGTGGGCACCGGCGATTTTGCCGATGCGGTGCGGGTGTTACAGCAGGACGCGGCAGAAAATGGCGTCACTTTGCGCCTGCTGGGTGTGACCGCCAGCTATAAAGAACTGCTGGAGGCAGATTTCCCGGGAAAATTCAACTACACCTATTCCGACGATTATAACGATTATATTTACAGTGTAGAGAAAATGGCCAATTTGTCCGGCAAGAAGTATCACGGCAAGCGGGGGCATATTACCTACTTTATGAAGGCGTACCCTGACTGGCAGTTTGAAGTGCTCACCCCGGAGAATGTGGGGGAGTGCATTGCCCTGCATACCAGCTGGATTGACGAGAAAGACCAAACGGAACAAAAAGAAGAGGACGCCGAGTTTTCCCTGGAGTTTGAAGCGGTGCTCTCCGCCTTTGACAATTACAAGGCGCTGGGCTTTGTAGGCGGACTGATCCGGGTGGGCGGCAAGGTGATCGCCTACACCATGGGTGAGCCCCACAGCAAGGACTGCTTTGTGACCCATTTTGAAAAGGCACCGGCAGATATGCGCGGGGCGTTCCCCATCATCAATCAGGTATTCACGCAGCAGTGCCTAAGTGGCTATACCTATGTGAATCGGGAAGAAGATTTAGGATTGGAGGGCTTGCGCAAGGCCAAGCAGTCCTATCACCCGGAGATATTCTTAGAGAAGTGCGTGGCCACCTATGTTGACGAAAATTGATTTTACGGAAGATGCCACGCAGATCGTTGATCTTTGGCACCGGGTGTTTGGAGACGATGAAGCGTATATCCGCTTCTTTTTGGACAACTGCCGCCACAAACGCTGCGTAGGTGCCTTTGTGGGGGAGCGGCTGGTGTCTATGCTGTTTTTGCTGGACTGTACCTATAACGGACAGCGGGGGGCTTATGTGTATGCGGTAGCCACCCACCCGGATTACAGAAAACAGGGCTTTATGCAAAAATGTATTGACTATTCCCAGGCATTGGATTATGATTTTCTATGTTTGGTGCCGGCAGAGGCGTATCTTTTCGATGTTTATGCCAAATTCGGTTTTCAGTCCCTGCTTTTTGGTACCGCCATGCCGGCACAGTTGGACGACAGCTGGCAAACGGCGGGGGCACAGGTGTATTTTGACCGCCGCCGTGCCTGGTCACCGACGCCTGCGGTGGAACTGGTAGATAGCGACTACCTGTATCGGGAAAATGTGCTGCTGGATGGCAGCTTCTATTGTAAAGACGATGGGATCGCCGCGGTGCGGGACGGTCGGATTTGCGAATATATCCAAAAGAGTGGCAATGTGCTGACTGCCGAGCCGGTGGGTATGCTGTGGAGCCGCCGGGCGTTGCCACCGGGCTACTTTGGCCTGTATATGGATTAACGGAGGTTACATAACTATGGTTTATGTCTTTTTAGCGGATGGATTTGAACTGATCGAGGCGTTGGCGCCGGTGGATATGCTACGCCGGGCCAAAATCGGCGTGATGACCGTTGGCATCGGCGGCAGTGTAATCACTGCGTCCTGCGGGGTCAGCGTTACCTGCGACATTAGCGACAAGGCCTTTCGCTTCAAGAATGTAGATGCCATTGTGCTGCCCGGCGGTATGCCCGGTACGAAGAATTTGGAAAAAAGCCCGGTGGTGCAGGACGCCATTGACAAGGCTGCAGAGCGCAACACGCTGATCTGTGCCATTTGCGCCGCACCGTCTATTTTGGGTCACAAGGGTCTGCTTAATGAGAAGGAAGCCATTTGCTTCCCCGGCTTTGAGGAGGAACTGACCGGCGCCACCATTTCTAAAAAGCATGTGGTGTGCGACGGCGACTTTATCACCGCAAAGGGCGCCGGTGTGGCTGTGGACTTTGGGCTGGAGATTGTGTGCCAGTTGGAGGGTCGTGAAATGGCAGCCAACGTGCGCAAGACCATTCAATGTCCGTAAAGGGTGATCTGCGCCGCGCATTTCGGCAGCGGCGACGGGAAAAGATAAACAGAGCCGCGGCGGACGCCGCCATTGCCCGCCGGGTGCTGGACAGCAGCGCCTATGGGCAGGCAAGGGTGATTCTGGGCTATGCCGCCTTGCCGGAGGAGATACAGACGGACGGCATTTTTCGCCGGGCGCTGGCAGAGGGCAAGGCACTTTATTTGCCCCGCTGTCTGGACGATGCCGGGCAAATGGCCTTTTACCGGGTGCAGGCGCTGGAAGATCTGGAAAGCGGTAGCTTCGGTGTACGGGAGCCGTCTTTAGCCGCGCCCCAATACAATATGGATTTAGACGGTCAGGCCCTGTGCTTGGTGCCGGGCCTTTGCTTTGATAACAAAGGGTATCGGCTGGGCTACGGCAAGGGATACTATGACCGGTTTTTGGCAAAATTCCGTGGGGCGACCTTGGGACTTTGCTATAATGATTTTTTGCAGGACTGCCTGCCGGTGGGAGACTATGATCTGCCGGTACAGCAGATTGCTACGGAGGACCGGGTGTTCGCCGTGGAGCAAGGAGCAGCGTATGAATGAAAACAGAGATTTAAATCAGCGGGAGAACGGTATTAATCCCTCGGAGCTCAGCGGTAAAGGGGACTACTATTTCTCTAACGGTGTGCAGGAGCGCACCCCTCGCACCACGCCGGTGGGTACCAAACGCAAACCGGCGAAAAAAGGCAACGGCGTAAAGTCTACTTATGTGTTCTTTATTGTGGTGATTGCGGTGTCCATGGCACTGTCCGTGTACGCCGTGTTCTGTATGAATGACATTTTGGCGATCACCAAGACCAAGTCCACCGTCACTGTGTCTATGCAGGAGGAGGTCAAGACCGCTTCGGATGCCATTGACCTGCTGGCGGACCAGGGACTGATCAAGTGCAAGGGCTTTTGCAAGTTCTTTGCCACCCTGCACGATAAGGTGCTTAACGATCCCATCGGCGGACCGTACCCGGCAGGAGTGTATTACTTAAACGGAAAAATGGGACTGGAGGGTATGCTCCAGACCTTGCAGGGTTCCTCCGCCACTTCGGAGACGGTGACCCTGATCTTTCCGGAGGGTATGACCGTACCGGAGATTGTCAATAAACTGACAGAGAACGATGTGTGTGACAAAACGGCGCTGCTGTCCGTGATCGACTCCACGGAATTTACCTATTCTATGGTGGCGGACTTAAAGGCCAATGAGCATGTGCCTTACCGTCTGGAGGGCTTTATGTTCCCGGATACCTACGAATTTTTTGTGGGGGAGAACGCCTCCAGCGTGGTGAAGAAATTCCTGTCGAACGGCGACAGCAAGATCTCCGAGAAAGATCGCGCTCAGGCTAAAAAGCTGGGCTACTCCATGTATGAGGTAATGACCATTGCCTCCATTATTCAAAAGGAAGCCGGCAGTGAGAAGCAGATGAAAACCATCTCCTCCGTCATTCATAATCGCCTGAGCGATAAAACCAACTTCCCGTCCCTTGGTTGTCAGTCCACCTCAGACTATATTACCAACTTTGTAAAGCCAAATTTGTCCTCAACCAGTGCCCACACGGCGGACTATTATCTGGAGTATTACAACACGCAGACCACCTCTACGGTTGTGGGGTTGCCTGCCGGTCCTATTTGCAACCCGGGTAAAGCGGCCATTCAGGCGGCGCTCCATCCGTCGGATACCGGTTATTATTACTTCTTCCACGACACCAAGGGCAACCTGTACACTGCCAAGACCTATGCCGAGTTTAAGCAGAAGATACAGACCTACGCCCCCTATCTGGCTGCATGATGAAGCGGGTGGAATTGTTGTCCCCGGCAGGGGATATGGAACGGCTGGAATTGGCAGTCAAGTTCGGTGCAGATGCGGTGTATGTGGGCGGAACCCAATTCGGTATGCGCTCCAACCCATCCAATTTTGACCCGGCGCAGCTGCAGGCGGCTTGCAAGCTGGTGCACGCTGCCGGGAAAAAGCTGTATTTGACCTGCAACACCTTGCCCCGCAGCTATGAGCTGGATGCGCTGCCGGACTTTCTCCGCAGTGCCCGGGCGGCAGGGGTGGATGCCTTTATCATTGCGGATATGGGCGTGCTGGCTATTGCCAAGCAGGCGGCACCGGAGGTGGAAGTGCATATTTCCACCCAGGCGGGGATCGTCAATTATGCGGCGGCCAATGCCTTTTACCAAATGGGCGCCAAGCGGATCGTTACCGCCAGAGAGCTTTCATTGGACGAGATCAAGATGATCCGGGACCATACGCCTCCGGAACTGGAGATTGAGGCCTTTGTTCACGGTGCCATGTGTATGAGCTTTAGCGGTCGGTGCATTCTCTCGGATTATATGGTGGGGCGAGACGCCAACCGTGGTGACTGTGCCCAGCCCTGCCGCTGGAAGTACCACCTGATGGAGGAGACCCGCCCGGGTCAGTATTTCCCCATCAATCAAGAGGAGAACGGCACATATATTTTCAATTCCAAGGATTTGTGTATGATCGAACACATTCCGGAGCTGGTGGCTGCAGGGGTGGACTCGTTTAAGATCGAGGGTCGCGCCAAAAGTGCCTATTATACCGCCGTTGTGACCCACGCTTATCGTCAGGCGCTGGACGCTTATTTTGCCCATCCGTCCCCGGACTTCCGTGTGCCGGACTGGGTGCTGGCGGAGATGGAGAAAATGAGCCATCGGGTTTATACCACCGGCTTTAACTTTGGTCCGCTGCAGAATGGGCAGGAGCTAAACACCGGCGGTTATGTGCGCACCTGGGATGTGTGCGCCCTGTACCGAGACCAGCGGGGGAGCCGGCTGATCGTGGACCAGCGCAATCGCTTCTTTGAGGGCGATATCCTGGAGGTGTTGGAACCGGGGCAAAAGCCCTATACCCTGACCGTTCGAGACCTGGTGCGAGAGGCAGACGGCACGCGTACGGAGGCAGCCAATAAGGCAACGGAGGTGTATTCCTTTGCCGTGGATCGCCCGGTGTCCCCGGATGCTATTTTGCGCCGCAAGCGGGACGAGGACTAAACAGAACACGCATTTTTTGCACCCCTGATGTACATACTACACCGGGGGTGTATTTTTATGGGCAGACGGCTCCACGCATTTTCACTGGTTATGTGCCTGCTATTTACCGTCGTTTGCGGGCGGGTGCTGTATGTGGCGCGCAGCGGCGATTTTGCCGTAGGTCAGAGTTATAATAGCTACACCCTGCTCTTTGAACAGAAAGATACGGAAATCACAGACCGACAGGGACGATCTATGGGCGGCACCCGCAAAGAGTGGGTGGCTGTGATCCGCCCCACGCAGGCATGCCTGCGGGAGCTGCCGCGCCTGTTTGCGCCCGGAGATGTGCAGCGCATTGCAATGGAACTGCAAAAAGGCTACCCGGTGCTGGAGCCGGTAGCCACCAAGGCGGATACAAACAACATTGTAATTATGGAGCGCACGGTGCGGGACAGCACCACCCTCCACGCCCGCCAGCTGCTGGACCGTGCCAGCGGCGGACTGGGTCAGTATACAGCCGTTGCCACGGAGAAAAAATTGAACTTCGCCACCGACGCCATGGGGCGGGTGCTCTCCGGCAATACCATGACGGAGCAAACAGACCGTACCGGCGCCCCTGCCACCATGCGAACCACGCTGGATCTGGAACTTCAAAAGACGGTGGAGCAGGCGGCCGAGTCGATCAAAACCGGCGCTGTGGTGGTGCTGGATGTACCTACCGGAGAGGTGCGCGCCGTGTATAGCGCACCTGCGGACTACTACAACCGAGCATTGTCCGCTTACGCGGTTGGCTCCGTTTTTAAGCTGATTGTTGCCGCTGCGGCGTTGGAAGCAGACTTGCAGCCGGTCTATACCTGTAAAGGTAAAATTAAAGTGGGCGATACAGTCTACCGGTGCCAAAACGGTCGGGTGCATGGTCGGCAGACGATGGAGCAGGCGCTGGCCCATTCCTGTAACTGCTACTTTGTGCAGCTGGCGCAGAAGTTAGGCGCCGGGCGACTGTACCAAATGGGGATAGATTTTGGATTTGGTGCGCCGGTTGTGCTGTATAAAGATTTTCAAAGCGCCGCCGGGCGGCTGCCGTCTCTGTCGGTGTTGGCGTCTCCCGGCCAGCTGGCACTGCTGGGCTTTGGGCAGGGGAAGCTGACGGACACACCGCTGCACTTTGCCCGTTGCATAGCGGCCATCGCCGGTGGCGGCGTGTATTGCTCGCCGGATTTGACCGGCAAGGCGGCAGCAAAACCTCGCCGCGTGATGCAGGCAAGGCATGCAAAGACGCTGCTTGCCTATATGCGCACGGTGGTGGCAGCGGGTACCGGCAGCGGCGCCGATTATCGTGGCCGCTCCGCCGGTAAAACCGCCACCGCCCAGTCCGGCCGTTATGTGCAGGGTAGGGAAGTGCTCAATACCTATTTTGCAGGGGTGTATCCCTTTGATCATCCCCGCTATGCCATTGTGGTGATGCGGGAAAACGGCACCTCCGGCGCTGCTGATTGCTGCCCGGTGTTTCGCCGAATTGTATCAAGTTTGCCGTAGGCCTTGTATTACTGTCCCTTTTGTGGTACAATGCCCATACAATAGGGGGAGATTTTACTTGCAAACATCAAAGTTAAAAACACTGCGCATCTTACAGATGCTTCAGCAGTACAGCGATGAGGAAAATCCGCTGTCTGCTACGGATTTGATTGAGCGATTACAGACTGACTACGGTATTCAGTGTGAGCGCAAATCTATTTATGCGGACATTAAAGCGCTCCAGGAGGTGGGCTTTGATGTGTGCCGCACAGACTATCCCCGCCGGGGCTTTTACATGGCCGGTCGTACTTTTGAACTGGCAGAGGTGCGTATGTTGATGGACGCGGTGCAGTCCGCCGGGTTCATTACGCCGAAGAAGACGGAGAAGCTGGTGCAGAAGCTGGAGAGTTTGCTCTCCGCCGGCCAGGCGGAAAGCTTGGTGCGCCAGGTGTACTGCCAGAGCGAGAACAAATGTTCGAATGAAGAGATCTATTACATTATAGATAATTTGCACCAGGCCATCTGTGACGGCTGTAAGGTCAAGTTCGCCTACAAGCGCCGGGCGGTGGATCCCAAGAATAAAAAGACTTTTCGAGAGAAAATCTTTACCGTGTCGCCCTATGCGCTGATCTGGAAGGACGATCACTACTATTTGGTTTGTAATAACGAAAAATATGACAATCTGATGAACCTGCGCCTGGATCGTATGCGCCGTATTACACCACTGAGCCAAAAGGCACGACCGGTGGAGGAGGTCAGCGCGTATAAGGGCCGGTTTGATACAGCAGACTATGCCGCCAAAATGTTCAATATGTTCTCCGGCGAGACCGCAACGGTGCGCTTGCTTTGTAAGCTGGATACCCTGGAGGAAATGGTGGACCGCTTCGGCACGGCCATTCCCATTCACGCGGTGGACGGCGATCACTTTGAGACCACCATTTCGGCGGCGGTCAGTGAGGGCATGGTCAGTTGGCTGATGCAGTACGGCGGTCGCGTGCAGGTGCTGGAGCCCCAGAGCCTGATCGACAGCGTGCGCGCCCGGGCGGAGACGGTGCTGTCCGCGTATGCAAAAGAATAGAATTTTAAGCAGCAGGGGAGTCCCTGCTGCTTTTTTTGCCTGTCTATACGCTATTTGTGTATGGTATTATTGTCGATTTGCACTTGCAGAAAATGGTTGATATTTGTGCATAATTAACAGACACTGCCCTAATAATTGTCGCGTTTCCATAAAAATCCAATTAGTTAACAAATATTTTACAATTTCTATTGACAAGAAATTCTCAAGCGTAGTATAATTACTCTGTAAATGAGTGTGGGTAAGTATACCCATACGCTGCCGGCAGGATTTGGCGCCTGTGCTGTGTCGTCAGTAAACAGCGCGCGCTTTTTACCCCGCTTGGTAAAGAAAGAGATTTATGGAGGTATATTCTATGGGAAAAAAAGTATCCAAACGGCTGTTGTCTTTGTTCCTGTCTGTGCTGATGCTGGCCACCAGCCTGCCTTTTGCAGGTCTGTCCGCTTCTGCCGCAGATGAGAGCAGCAATTTGCCCAAGAGCACCAGCGGTGCGTACTTGTTTGCGTATTTTAGAAATGACGCCAAGTCCACCAACGGTGAGAACATTTTTTACGCCGTATCTAAGGATGGCTATAATTACGAGTCCTTAAACGGCGGCGTGCCTGTGGCAAGTGCTTCTCAGGGCACCGGCCACTCTCGCGATCCTTATATTATGAAGGCGCAGGATGGTGCAGAGTATAAGTATTATATGGTGGCAACGGACGCCAACACCACCAACAACTATAATAATACCGGTCTGCACACCTGGGGGTCCAACGACCTGATCCACTGGGACGAACTGGCCAATCCCCAGTTTGCCACGGACAAGGGCGGCGGTTCCAAGACCATTACCAACATGTGCTGGGCACCGGAGGCCATTTGGGATCCGGTTGCAGAGAAGTATATGGTTTACTTCTCTTCCAACGAGGCGGATTCTGCAGCCAACGAAAGCTCTAAGATTTGGTATTCCTATACATCTGATTTTAAGAACTTCGACGAGAAACAGCTGCTCTTTGACCCGGGCTACGGTGTGATCGACGCAGATATTACTCCGTACAAAAACGGCTATGTAATGATGTATAAGAAAGAGGCTTCCTCCGGTACCGGTGCCAAGAAAGTTTGGTACACCTTTAAGACCGGTAAGAGCCCCTCTAATTCTGACGGCGAATATGACGCTGCCAATGCTAAGATTTTCGAGTCTGTCTCCACTACGCAGGCAGAAGGCCCGCAGGTGTTCCCCATCTCCGGCACAAGCAGCTACGGCGTGCTGGTAGACTATTTCTCCGACGGCGGCTTCGGTTTCTCCTATACTTCCGATTTTGAGAGTTATTCAAAGATTTCTGCGGATAATTGCTCCATCAATCACCTGAACCCCAGCCACGGCTGCATTATTCCTATTTCAGATATGGAGTATTACAACCTGTCCCAGGCTTTCGGTAAGGCGACCTCTACCCAGACTGCTGTGAAGCCCGGCGATACCGCCAACAGCCACTTGATTGCCCGGTACTTTACCTCTAACAATGCGCGGGAGGATGTGTCCGGCAACGGCAACCATATTGGCGCGTATAACGGCTCCACCAAGCACAAAGGTAATGTGAGCAGTGTTAATATGGTGGTGCAGGACGGCCGACTGGCGGCTCGCTTTGATAACAGTAAGCAGGCCAACGCCGGTGCTGCCGCAGATAAAACCATTGATAAAGAGGTAAAGGGCGTTTCTACTGCTTGGATGAATGTGGACGGTATGTTCTCTGACACCAACATCAACCGCGGTATTACCATCTCCTTTGACTCCTATATGACGGACGCTACCGTTGATAATACCCATATCTTTGACTTTATTGATTCGCCCAAGTGGAACTATCTTTCCATCGGTGTAAACAATCCGGGCAACCCGAAGAACTTCAACTTGCTGTCCTACCAGGCAGACAACCGCTCCATCGGTATGAAGAAGGGCACGGAGGCCAAAACCAGCGGCAGCTTGGCGAAGAATGAGTGGCACTCCTATGTGTTCTCCATCTCCAAGAGTTGCTTTACCGTATTTGTTGACGGCAAGCTGGTTTCTTCTTCCACAACAGGCGAGAACTTCGGCTCCGTATTGGACAGTGATTGGTTCAAGGCTGTATTCCAGAACGCCGGTGCCAATCCCTCTAAGCTGACCTTTGGCGTGAACCCCTATTGGTCCACCACCATCGGCGGCACATATTACCTGCTGGATGGTTACATCAGCGACTTCTGTATTTATGACCAGGCACTGTCTTTGGGCGATGTGGAGAATGCAAAGGCCGATCAGCTGAAGGCAACGCAGACCAACTATGATGCCAATACCACACAGGTGATCTATAAGGATCCGTGTACTGCTGCCGGCTATGCGACGGAGACGGACTCCGTGTACGGCACCTATCTGCCTTTGAATAAGTCAGGCGTGGCCACCCAGGTGGACCCGGTGAAGGATCTGACAGACACAGCTGCCGGTTATACTTATACCATGCTGTATAATCCGGGCGATACTATTGATAACGGCGCCGTATTCCGTATGGGCGGCGAAAGTGATAACTACTTCCGCGTCAATGAGGACGGCACCATCGAGTACAAGAGCGGAGATTCGTCCTTTAAGTCTGATTCTACCTTCACTTTGCCTACGGATAAGTGGAGTCATGTAACCTTGCAGGTGGTACCGTACATTAGTTATGACCGTATTTATGTGTATATAGACGGCAAGCAGGTGTATATGTATGACGCCTACAAGGCCCGCGAATCTCAGTGCAAGACGTATGCGGATAACGGCTTAACCTTGCAGAGCCTGATCCACGGCACGGCCGGCGGTACCGGCGGCCAGGTGGTGTACGGCGAGGGCGCCGCCGGTAAGCTCACCGATGTGAACATTTACCGTGGCTCCATCAACGCCTATGACCTGTTTATTAAGGACACCAGCGCGTACGCAGAGGCGCTGATCCGTGAGAACATGGATCTGTTTGAGTCTACAATGAAGACTTTCTCCGCTACCAATATCCTCACCAATATGGCACCGGCTTATGAACTGTATGACAAGGCGTCCCGCTATTTGGACGCTGTAAAGCTGGGCAAGACAGTGCCGGATATGGAATATGTGGCTAAGCTGAATGCGGATTTGTATGCAGCCATTCAAAAAATGACCCCCTACAAGGCGGAATTCAGCACCGTAGGTGCCCAGGTGGCTACCGGTAAAGGTGATGGTTCAGCTTATGAAACTGTCAATGCAAAGTATTCTCAAAATCTGTTGTATGCCGGCCCCACCAGTAAGGCAAATGCTTCCAACGATGTGAAGACGTTTGTGAACAACCGGTACGAGATTTACTATAATTCCGCTGTATTTCTGTATAACGGTTCGCAGAATGACACCACCAACATTATGTGCATGCCGGTTGTTATGTCTCAAATTCGTGATAGTGGGTGGAATTCAAACGCCTTAAACGGTTTGTTCCCTGCGGAATCAACGACATCGGGGAATGCGAACCCCTATTTCCGCTTAATTTCCGATTATCCCCAAAGCAGCGGAAAACCGAATCTGCAAGCTGACGCAACCAATGAGAATTTGTTGACCACGGATCAAATGTGGAGAGGTTATTCCGAAACAAACTGGGAGTACGGCAACTACATTGCTTCCAGTGGCAAATACAATATTGCCGGTGAACGGGAGAACCACTGGAACCATACCACCGGTGAATTTGGTTTGTCCAATCTCTCTACACATCTTTGGTATAATGTGTTGCAGTTTATGCCCGAGCGCTACATGACAAAAACCCACAAGACTTCACCGGAAGGTGCCTATACCGTACCGTGGGGTATTTATGGTGACACCAACGGGAAAAAGGATAATTACGACAAAGCAGCGAATAACTGTAAAAGCATTATCAATGATGCCACCAAGATTTACGTTGTTGATGTGAAATCTGCCAGCCCGTCCACGCTGTTGGATAAGGCAACGGAGAAGGTACAGGCAACGGAGAAATTTAACGGTGCCACCATGTACCAGCTGATTCAGAGCATCACCCGGTTCTCTGCGGATACGGCAATGGAAATCCTGTCCGGTATGGACGCTGCCACCTCTTGGAACCCGGCGACAGATCTGAACGCCACCGACGGCGGTGCGTTCTATGAGCAATTCGTGGATAAGCGCAACGAACTGACCACGAACTTTGACACTGCGGTTGACAATGCCATTAACATTTCTAAGGGCTTGGATGAGCAGGGCTATACCAAACTGGATGCGGATATGGACGCCTCCACTGCCATCGGCAAAATCTATCAGGACGCCTATGACGACGTAACGGACGGTGACAGCAGCACCGGTGCGTATACGGATTCCAGTTCCGCCGCGTATATCAAGGCCTTTGAGGCTGCCAAGCAGCACTATACGGACTTGAGCCCGGTGGCAACGGCAAACCGTACCGATAAAAATAACCCGTATGCAGATAACAAGTCACAGACGGCCTCCAAGCTGCATGACGATCTGGTGCTGGCTTATGCCCAGCTGATGAAGCGTGCGGATTATTCGCAGCTTAATCTGTTGTACGGCGGCTCCGATCGCGTACAGATTTCCAATAACGGTTTGACCAAAAATGTGATCAACGAGAATAACGAGACGGTACGCCAGCAGAACTACACCCTGTCTACTTGGCTGACCTTTGATGACGCGGCCACGGCGGCTATGAAGTTGTCCGATAATAAGGACGCCAACGCAAACGCCACCTACACCAAGTCTGAAAAAACCAACCAGCCTATGTTTAAGACAGGCCAGGTACAGGTGGAAACCCTGCTGCAAGGCACGGTGACTGTACAGGGCACCACCACAGAGCTGTCCAACTATCAGACGGACATCAACACCAAGAAAGACGCTTTGGACGCAGCCATTAAGGGCATTGAAGTCCCGGCGGATTACACCGCGTATGACGCATTCGTGGTGGTACTGGGTACCCAGGATAAGAACGCCTTTACGGACGAATATCTGGCGCAGGCCGGCTATACGGACGGTCAGGTGAACAATGTGTTTAAGGCACAGACCTACCAGGGCTCTCAGTCCGCAGCCGGTGCTTACAATACGGACGGTACCAATAATGACCGGGCGTATGTAGAGTACAACGGCAGTTGCTACCGCAACATCGGCCAGCTCGCTACCGATACCGAGCAGCCCGGCCAGAAGGTACTGGACAGCACCACAGGCGCTTTGGTTACTGCGCTGAACGTGGCCAACAATTCTGACACGCTGCGCCGTCAGTTCTCTGTTACATTTAAGTATGTGGTAGACGACGCCGCGCCCATTACCGTGTCTAAGGATCAGTCTTATTTCTACGGCACCGTAGGTACCTTTACTGTACCGGAGGGCGTAGTCGGCTCCGTTTACAAGTGGACCGTAACGGCCGGCGGCAAGGAGAAGGATGTGCTGAACTACGGCACCACCTACACTCTGCGTATGCAAAATGAGAACGCAGCCGCGGACAGCATTCTGGTAACCGCTTATTTGACGACGGATACTGCGCCTGCCGAGAATCAGGTACAGCTGTCTGTTCAGGATCAGTACAGATCCAATGTTTACCAGGGCACACTGCTGCAGGATACCAATGTAACCGTATCCCAGTTGGAGCAGGTGCAGGTGGGCGACAGCGCCGTGGCACTGACCGGCTCTGCGTATTACAAGCTGGCCGGCTGGCAAGTGATGGAGGGCGACAAGCCCCACAACATCAACTACGGCACTTACACTTTGGCGGAGCTGGCCAAGATTGCCGGCAGCAACCAAGTGATCCTGCGCCCGGTTTATGTGTATAACGGTCAAGATGTATTCACTGTGTCTTTGGACGGTGAGCAGTTGTATGCCAAGGGCTACGATGTGCGTGTTTCCGTTTCTAAGGCTGCCGATGCGTATGCACTGGCAGTGAAGACAGGCAGCACTTATGCCATCGCCACCTACGGCAGCGCCTATGACTTCTATATTGACGGCTCCAACAAGGAATTCTTCACAGTCAATTATCTGCCTGCTGAGAAAGACGAGCGCGGTGATGTAATCCGTGCAGCCGGGTACTATGTGACGGACGGCGGCCAGCTGGTACGGCTGGATACCGATGCGAACATTCGTTACAGTCTGGAGCATAAGTTCCCCACCGCATTCAGTGTTGGACTGAAGTCCGCGTCTGCGGCCACCACCTTCAGCACTTACAGTGCGGCAACCACCGGTCTGCCGGCGGATGTGAAAATCACAGAGATGGGCACCCTTTACACCCGCGACGCCGCCATGGCTACCGATGCTGCGTTTACCGTAGACAGCGTACAGGCCGGCAAGAATGTTAAGATGGCAAGGGCCAAGAGCCCCATTGACTTCAGTAATCAGTTTATTCTGAATTACAAGAATGCCAATTCGGCTGCAACTGCCACTTACACCAGAGCGTATGTGAAGTTCACTTACACTTATGAAACCCAGCTTGTCACCGGCGGCACAAAGACCACAACGGTTCAGTGCATTGCCTATGGTAACATTTGCGACAACAGCGCGTTCTTAGGCGCTTAATCAAAGGAGGAATTTAACATGAAAAAGCGTTATAGTACTCCTGAGATGGAGGTAGAAGCGTTCAACATCTTCACTGTATTCACCGACTCCAGCACAGGCGGCGGTGGTATTGACCAAGGCGGTGAAGAAGTGGGCGACGATCCCGGCGCAAAAGGCACCGGCGGCTTTTATGCCAACGATCCCACAGGGTCTTATTAAATCAAAAAAAGCAGGAGAGCAATCTCCTGCTTTTTCTTTTGCCGTGGGGTGGGGTAGATATTGTGTAGAGACTGAAAAAACAAAATGGTTGAATCCTGTTTGTTTGCAAATCCCTCAGTCTGCTCGCAAGCCCGCATCCAGTTCCCTTTACAAGGGAGCCTAAGATTTTTATGCCGATCAGCCTCCCTTGTGTAAAGGGAGGTTGCAATGCCGCAGGCATTGACGGAGGGATTGCAGGGTGCGATGCCCACATCGCACCGTTTCTGTCACCCCTGTCCATTTATAATCACAAAATGTTAATATATTATGAACAATGTAAATATACTGTGAACAAAGTGTTGACCTATCCTGTGGGAACGACTATAATATTTGCAACAAAAGAACGCAGGGCGCTGTGGGCGCAAAATACCGTTCTTTGGGGGTAATATTATGATACGATCCATGACCGGGTTCGGCCGTGCGGTGCAGGAGATTGACGGTTATGTCATCACCGTGGAGCTGAAGTCTGTTAACCACCGTTATTTTGAGTTTTCCTCTCGGGTGCCGCGGCAGTACGGCTTTATTGAGGATAAGCTCAAGTCCTTTGTAAACAGTCGGGTGTCTCGCGGCAAGGTGGATTGCTTTGTGGGCATTGAGGCGCTAAATACAGAGGCCGCCCAGGTGGCAGTGAACCACACTTTAGCCGGTGCTTACAACACCGCTTTGCAGGAGATTGCAGACACCTATGGTGCTAAGCAGGACTGGGGCGCTGCCGCTATTGCCCGCTTTCCTGATGTATTGGTTGTGCGCAAGGCAGAGGAGGACGAGGATAAGATCTGGTCCTATGTGCAGACGGTGGCCGCCGCTGCGCTGGATAAGTTTGTTGCCATGCGCGAGGTAGAGGGCGCCAAGATGAAGGCCGATGTGGCCGGGCGTGCACAGACCATTTTGGACTGTGTGGCGTTTGTGGAAGAGCGCTCACCGCAGACCGTGCGGGAATATAACGAAAAGCTGGCTGCCCGGGTGCACGAGCTGCTGGGCGATGTGACCTTGGACGAGGGTCGCTTGCTCCAGGAAACGGCCATCTTTGCGGACAAAGTGGCAGTGGCGGAAGAAACGGTGCGCCTGCGCTCCCATATTGCCCAGCTGGGCAAATTTCTGGAGGCAGAGGAGCCCATCGGCAGAAAGATGGACTTTCTGGTGCAGGAAATCAACCGGGAGGCCAACACCATCGGGTCAAAGGCCAGCGATGTAGCCATCGCCGGTAAAGTCATCGACATTAAGGCTGAAGTAGAAAAAATCAGAGAGCAGATCCAGAACATCGAATAATGCAACTGGTGAATATCGGCTTTAACAATCTTGTGAATGCGGATCGGGTGATCGCCGTTGTCAGCCCGGAGTCTGCCCCGGTCAAGCGCATTGTACAAGATGGCAAAGCAAAAGGAACACTCATTGACGCCACCCATGGCCGCAAGACCATGAGCGTTATTATTACGGACAGTGACAATGTGATCCTGTCTTATTTGGATCTGAACAAAATTGCTGAAAAATTTTCTGCGGAGGTGCGCGATGCATTGTGAGAACAAAAAAGGCTTATTAGTTGTTTTGTCCGCACCCAGCGGTTGCGGTAAGGACACGGTTTTTCGGGCCATTGAGGCACTGCGAGACGATGTGGTTGAGTCCGTTTCTGCCACCACCCGGGCGCCCCGACCCGGCGAAGTGGACGGCGTGAATTATTTTTTCAAGACCCGTGCGGATTTTGAAAAGATGATCGCGGACGGTGGCTTCTTTGAATATGCCGAGTATTCCGGCAACTATTACGGCACCCCTATTGCCGGGGTGGAGCAGGCCATTGCCAGGGGCAAGGTTTGCTTTTTGATCATCGAGGTGCAGGGGGCAAAGAATGTAATGCGTATTTGCCCGGACTGTGTGTCCATCTTCCTGTATCCGCCGAATTTTGAGATTTTGGAGCAGCGCCTGCGCGGGCGTATGTCCGAAACGGACGAAGTGATCCGCAACCGGCTGGAAATTGCCAAAGTAGAGCTTCAGTCCCGTGACTGCTACAAATATCAGGTGCTCAATGACGATTTGGACACCGCTGTGCACGAAATCAATCACATCATCTGCGATGAGCTGGCAAAGCGCAACGCAGAATAACTGCTACTGGAGGTAGAATACTATGTTTAATCCCGATTTGAAAGAAATGCTCAAGAATGTAAACAGCCGATACAGCCTGGTGGTTGGCACGGCCAAGCGCGCCCGGGAAATTCAGGACGAGGCTATTGCCAATGAGGAACATTTGGACACCAAGACCGTATCCTTGGCTATTGACGACATCAGTTCCGGTAAGTATGTGATTGAGGAGCCGGACGAACTCAAGCAGAAATAAAGTGAGCGACAAGGCAGAGAACCGACCCATTGCCACCGTGGCTGTGGAGCGCACCTTCTTTAATCTGGACAGTGACTACGATTATGCGGTGCCCCCTGCACTGGCGGATCGGGTGCGCCCGGGCGTGGCGGTAGAGGTGCCCTTTGGCAGCGGCAATCGACTGCGCCGAGGGATTGTGCTGCAAGTGTTTGTGGGGATCAATCCGGCGCTGAAAGACATTGCCCGTGTGTGCGATTACGGTACGGTGCTGGACGAGAGCCAAATTCGCCTGGCTCGGTGGATGAAAAACCGCTATTTTTGTACCACCTACGAGTGCCTGCTGCAAATGCTGCCCCGTGGATTCGGTAAGATCGGCGTGGCAGGGGTGCGTATGGCAGAATTGACCGTCAGTCGCGGAGAAGAGCTGCCCCGCTTAACGCCAAAGCAGCAGTCTGTTGCCGACCTTCTGCTGGACATTGGCAGCGCCACCGTAGAGGAGATCAAAACCCTTTGCGGCGTAGGCGATGGGGTGTTGAAAAATATGGAGAAGTGCGGCGTGCTGCGCTTTTTCAAAAAAGAGAAGTACAGAAATCCGTACGCGGATCTGCCTGCTGCCCCCAAGGCGGCGGAGATCGAACTGTCTGCCGAACAGACAAAGGCGTACAACACGCTGTCCGCCATGCTGGATGGTGACGGCGGCAGCGCGCTGCTGTATGGCGTTACCGGCAGCGGCAAGACCCAGGTATATATGCGCTTGATCGACCGCGCGTTGCAGCAGGGGAAAGATACCATTGTGCTGGTGCCGGAGATCGGATTGACTCCGCAGGTGCTGGGGCTGTTCCATCAACGGTACGGCCGCCAGGTGGCGGTGCTGCACAGCGGCTTGTCCATAGGCGAGCGCAACGATGAATACCGCCGTGCTGACCGGGGAGAGGCTAAGATCGTGTTGGGCACCCGCAGCGCCGTGTTTGCGCCGTTGCACGCCCTGGGATTGATCATTATGGACGAGGAGCAGGAGCTGACATACAAGAGTGAGCGTACCCCTCGTTACCACGCCCGAGACATTGCCCGCTACCGGGCAGGGGAGAGCGGCGCGCTGTTTGTGATGGCGTCTGCCACCCCCAGTATTGAAAGCTATGCGGCGGCTAAGGCGGGAAAATATACCCTTTGTTCCCTGGAGCACAGATTTGGCAACGCTGCGTTGCCGCAGGTGTGTACCGTGGATATGAAGGGGGAGCTGCACGCCGGGCACCGTTCGCCTCTAAGCCGCACCCTGCAAAAGCAGATACAATCCAATTTGGACGCGGGCAAGCAGACCATTCTTTTGATGAACCGGCGAGGGTACAATACATTCATTGCCTGCAACGACTGCGGTCATGTGATCACCTGCCCCAACTGCTCTATTTCGCTGACGTATCACAGTTATTCCAACCGGCTGATGTGCCACTATTGCGGCTATTCCAAGCCTCTGGACAATACATGCCCGGAATGCGGCAGCCACGCGGTGCGGTACAGCGGGTTTGGCACCCAGCGGATCGAGGATGAACTGCAAGCGCTGTTTCCCGCGGCACGAATTTTGCGTATGGATGCAGACACCACCGCAGGTAAATTCAGTCACCAAAAGCTGTTTGACGCCTTTGCGGCCCACGAATATGATATTTTGGTGGGCACCCAAATGGTGGCTAAGGGGCTGGATTTTGACGATGTGACCCTGGTGGGTGTGGTGAATGCGGATAATGCGCTGTATGACGAAAATTACCTGAGTCACGAGCGTGCCTTTGACCTGATCACCCAGGTGGTTGGGCGCAGCGGTCGACGAGACGCTACCGGCACGGCAGTGATTCAGACCATTGATCCCTGCAATCCGGTGATCGACTTGGCAGCAAGGCAAGACTACCCGGCTTTTTTTGAGACGGAGTACGCTCTGCGGCGTATTTTGACCTATCCGCCGTTTTGCGATATTTACGGCGTGTTCTTTGTCAGCGAAGACGAGAACGCAGCGGCGCTGGCAGCCAAGGCCTTTTTTGACACGCTGGTGCTCGAGAATAAAGAACTGCAGCAAAAGCTGATTGTGCTTGGTCCCTCACCGGCAAGAATATCAAAAATCAGCAATACTTATCGGTATCGGCTGGCAATTAAGTGTAAAAATTCAAAATCTGTTCGCAATTTGCTCATGCAGGTGTTAAAAGCCACTGTTAAAATGAAAGAACTGCGAAAGGTGCAGATTTCCATAGATTTGAACCCCATTGACTTGGGTTAGGAGAAAAAATGGCATTACGGAATGTAGTAAAATACGGCGATCCGATCTTAAGAAAAAAGAGTCGCACGGTGGAAGTGTTTGACCGACGTATCGCCACTTTGGTGGAGGATATGTTTGAGACCATGTATAAGGACAACGGCGTGGGTCTGGCTGCGGTGCAGGTGGGCATTCTCAAGCGTATTGTGGTCATTGATTGCGGCGACGGCCCGGTGGAACTGATTAACCCGGAAATCGTAAAGACCGAGGGTGAGCAGTGCGGTCAAGAGGGCTGCCTGTCCCTGCCCGGTCGGTACGAGACGGTGCGCCGCCCCCAAAAGGTGCAGGTGAAAGGCCAGGACCGAGAGGGCAAATGGCATGTGTATACCGGCGAGGACCTAAAGGCCCGGGCATTCTGCCATGAGATCGACCACCTGGACGGTGTGCTTTTTATCGACCGTATGGATAAAACAGTAAAGAAGGACTAAGATGCAAACGCTGCGTATCGTATTTATGGGCACGCCGGATTTTGCCGTGCCGTGCCTGCAAACCCTGCTGGACAGCCCCCACAGTGTGGTGGGCGTGTTTACCCAGCCGGATAAGCCACAGGGGCGCAAAATGGTGCTGACTCCGCCACCGGTGAAGGTGCTGGCTGCGGAGAACGGCGTGCCGGTTTTTCAGCCGGAGAAGATGAAAGACCCGGCAACTTTAGAGCAGTTAAAGATTTTGGCGCCGGATTTGATCGTGGTGGTGGCCTACGGGCGCATTTTGCCCCGGGCGGTATTGGAATTGCCCAGGTATGGCTGTATTAATGTGCACGCCTCGCTGCTGCCTAAATATCGAGGCGCGGCGCCCATTCAGTGGGCCATCTTAGACGGCGAAACAGAGACCGGCGTGACCATTATGCAAATGGACGCAGGACTGGACACCGGCGATATGCTGCTGGTCAAGAAAACACCCATTGACCCGGAAGAAACGGCGGAAATGCTGTTTGACCGGCTGTCGGCTTTAGGTGCACAGGCGCTGGCAGAGATTTTACCCAGGCTGGACGATCTGCATCCGGTGCCCCAACCGGCAGGGGATTTTGGCTATGCCAAAATGATCTCCAAGTCTATGAGCCCCTTGGATTGGAACCGCTCGGCAGCGCAGCTGCACGATCAGGTGCGGGGGCTGTATTCCTGGCCCTGCGCCACCACCACCATTGGCGGCAAGACGGTGAAGGTGCTGTCTGCTCGCCTAAGCGAACAAAAGGGGAGCACCCCCGGCGCTGTGATCGAGAGCAAGGGCAAGTTGGTAGTTGCCTGCGGCGACGGCGGCGGTTTGGAACTGCTGACCGTGCAGCCCCAGGGGAAGAAAGCCATGGATGCCAAGGCCTTTTTGGCTGGGCACCCCGTGGCGGTAGGTACTGTTTTAGGAGCGTGATTTTATGAACGCCTATATGCTTTATTACGCAACCGGGGTCATTATGATCCCGGTCCTGCTGTTTTCTTTTTATTGTCAAATCAAGGTGAAGCGGGCTTTCCGTCGGTACAGCAGCGTGCACGCCATGTGCGGCATGACCGGCGCCCAGGCGGCGGCTCGACTGTTGCAACTAAACGGCATTACCGATGTGCAAATTCGCCAGATCGGCGGCACTCTCACCGATTATTACGACCCGAAGAATAAAGAAATTTGCCTATCCGGCGATGTGTATAACGCCACCTCTGTGGCGGCCATCGGTGTTGCCTGTCATGAGGCGGGCCACGCTTGCCAGCACGCACAGGGCTATGCACCGCTAAAGATTCGTAACGCTGCCATTCCTGCCACCCGCATCGGTTCCTCTTTGGGTATTCCACTGGTGCTGCTGGGCATGGTATTTACCTGGCGGCCGCTGATCATGGTGGGTATTGTGTTGTATGCCTTAGTGGCGCTGTTCCAGCTGCTGACTTTGCCGGTGGAGTTTAACGCTTCTCGCCGGGCCTTGCAGACCATTGAAAGCAATCAATTTTTAACCGAACAGGAGTACCGGGGCGCGAAGAAAGTGCTGACGGCTGCTGCCCTTACCTATGTGGCGGCGCTGGCCTCTGCGCTGGCTACTTTGCTGCGGCTGCTGCTCCTGGCAGGACGAAGCAATGACCGTTAAATCTCCGCGCTTAGCCGCGTTTGAAACCCTATATAAAATTCAACAGGAGAGCGCCTATTCCAATCTTTCTCTTGATCATTTACCGGTGGCCAATGGGCAAGAACGGGCTTTTGCCACTGCTTTGGTGCGGGGCGTATTGGAACGGCAAATCACTTTGGACGCTTTGGTGGATAAATTCACCACCGGGCGCTTGAAGCCCAAGGTGCGGGTGTTGTTGCGTATGGGCGCCTACCAAGCGCTGTATATGGACAAGGTGCCTGTGCCTGCTGCGGTAAATGAAACAGTGGAACTGGCAAAGACGGTGGGCCAAGGTTATTACGGCCGTATGATCAATGCGGTACTGCGGCAGATCGCAGCGGATCCGGATTTGCCGGACACGCCCATGCTGCGCTATTCCGTGCCACAGCCCCTGCTGGCTATGTGGCAAAAGACCTATGGAGCGGATGCTACGGCGGCGTTCCTGCCTTATATCAACGGTCGTGCGCCATTATTTTTGGTGCCCAATCCCTTGTTTGTGACGCCCGGTCAATTGCAGGAGATGCTGGCAGAGGAAGGCGTGCAAGCCCGTCTACTGCCGGAGAAAGTACTGACAGTGGACGACGGCTTTGATGTGGAACGCTCAGCCGCTTTTCAAAAAGGTTATTTCCATGTGCAGGATTTGTCCTGCTACCTGGCCTGCGCTGCCTTGCAGGTGCGCCCGGGTCTGACGGTGCTGGATGTGTGTGCCGCACCGGGGGGCAAATCCTTTACTTTGGCGGAACAGATGAACAATACCGGCCGCTTGATCGCCTGTGATCTGCACCCCCACCGGGTGGAGTTGATCCGCAGCGGTGCCCGGCGGTTACACCTGGACTGTATAGAATCCCGCGTGCAGGACGCTACGCTGCATAGCCGGGACCTTCCGGCAGCAGACGCCATTCTTTGCGATGTGCCCTGCTCCGGTTTTGGCATTCTCCGCCGCAAGCCGGAAATCCGCTATAAAGATTTAGACAGTATTAAGGATCTGCCTGCCTTGCAGCTTTCCATTTTGCAGACGGCAGCTACTTACTTAAAACCCGGCGGGCGACTGGTGTATTCCACCTGCACCCTCCACAAAAAAGAGAACGAAAAGGTTGTGTCGGCATTTCTGGAACGGCACAGCGCCTTTTTCCTGGCGGCGGAATGTACTCGCTTTCCGTGTGAACAGGGCAGCGACGGCTTTTATTACGCCGCTTTGGAGAGACAGGCATGAAAGAGGACATCAAAAGTTTAACTTATTCGGCACTTTGCCAGCGGTTTGGGGAACTTGGGCTGAAGCGCTTTCGTGCCGATCAGGTGTACGCTTGGCTACACAAGGTGGGTGTGCAGGACTTTGAGGAGATGACCAATCTGTCCAAGGATCTTCGGAGCAAACTGGACGAAAGGTTTACCATTCTCGCCTGCCGAATCGAGGAAAAATATGTGTCTGCCGTGGACGATACGGTGAAATATCTGTTTCGTTTGAACGATGGCGAGTATGTAGAGTCCGTGGTGATGCACTATAACTACGGCTACACCATTTGCGTGTCCAGCCAGGTGGGGTGCAAAATGGGCTGCACCTTCTGTGCGTCCACTTTGGCCGGTTTTCAGCGGAATTTGCTGCCGGCGGAGATTGAGAGTCAGGTGCACGCTGCCCAGAAGGACCTGGGCTGCCGCATATCCCATATTGTGATGATGGGCATTGGCGAGCCGTTGGATAATTATGATAATACCATTTCGTTTTTACATACGGTCAACGACCCTCGGGGACTGAATATTAGCCTGCGCAATATTACCATTTCTACTTGCGGATTGGTGGACCGTATTTATGATTTGATGCAAGAGGATTTACCGGTGACCTTGACGCTTTCCCTGCACGCGCCCAATGATGAGATCCGCTCCCGCACCATGCCGGTGAATGCCCGGTGGGGCGTGGACACTACCTTGCGGGCTATGGCAGCTTATGCGGAGAAAACCTCGCGCCGGGTGTCTTTTGAATATACTTTGATCCACAATGTAAACGACCGACCGGCCCATGCCATGGAATTGGCGGCGCGGCTGCGGGGAATGCTTTGCCATGTGAACCTGATCCCGGTGAACGATGTGGCGGAGCGAGGCAATGTGCGATCCAGTCAAAAAGACATTCAAAACTTTCAAAGCATATTGAAAAAACAGGGAATAAATGCTACAATAAGAAGAACTTTAGGTCATGATATCAATGCCTCTTGCGGGCAGCTTCGCAGATTGAAGAAACGAGGTGATCAGATTGAACATGGTTGCTAAAACCGACCGGGGGCGGATCCGTGAGTCCAACCAGGACGCCTATTTTGTGGGCGAAATGCCGGACGGCACGGCCTTTGCCGTGGTGTGCGACGGTATGGGCGGCGCAGCCGGCGGCAATATTGCCAGCTCACTGGCGGTGCAGGTGATCAGCAGCAAGATCAATGCGTCTTACCACCCCAATATGCGGGACAGCTCCATTTGCAATATGCTGGAGTCGGCGCTGTCTGCCGCCAATGTGGAAGTGTATGATCTGGCACAGGAAAAGGCGGATCTTCGGGGTATGGGCACCACGGTGGTGTGTGCCGTCATTCGTGGCGGCCAGGCGTTTATCGCCCACGCCGGGGACAGCCGCGCGTATCTCTTTTCTGCCGATGGCTTGCAGCAGGTGACTACGGATCACAGTATGGTGCAGGATCTGCTGGAGAGCGGCAAGATCACCCCGGACGAGGCAAAGCACCACCCCAATAAGAATATCATCACCCGTGCCATCGGGGTAGACAGTGCCATTAAGATTGACTTTGACCAGATTGACTTTAGTGACGGCCAGGTGCTGCTACTGTGTACGGACGGTCTTTCCAACTATGTGGACAATGACGAAATGGTCAGCGCCATCAGTGACGGTCAGTATTATGCCTATGCGGATCGACTGGTGCAGCAGGCCAACAAAAACGGCGGCGGTGATAATATTACCGTTGTTGCCATCAGCAATTAAGCGGAGTGAACAAATATAATGGATAATTATGTAGGAAAACGCTTAGACGGCAGATATGAAGTGCAGGAGATCATCGGCGTAGGCGGTATGTCCGTTGTTTATAAAGCCTATGACAATGTGGATGACCGCATTGTGGCGGTGAAGATCCTAAAGGACGAGTTTTTGCAGAACGACGATTTTGTGCGCCGGTTCAAGAACGAGTCCAAAGCCATTGCCGTTATGTCCCACCCCAATATTGTAAAGGTGTACGATGTGAGCTTTGGTGAGAGGCTCCAGTACATTGTGATGGAGTATGTGGACGGCATTACCTTAAAGGAATATATACAAAAGCAGGGGGCCATCACCTGGAATGACGCCCTGTACTTTACTACGCAGATCTTGCGTGCGTTGCAGCACGCCCATGACAAGGGCATTGTGCACCGGGACATTAAGCCTCAAAATATTATGCTGCTGGCTGACGGTCATATTAAGGTGACAGACTTTGGTATTGCCCGCTTCTCCCGCAGCGAGACCAAAACTTTAACGGAAAATGCGATTGGCTCTGTGCATTATATCAGTCCGGAGCAGGCTAAGGGCGAGTTTACTGACGAACGGGCGGATATTTATTCTCTTGGCGTGGTGCTCTATGAGATGCTGGCCGGTCGTGTGCCCTTTGATGCAGACAGCGCTGTGTCCGTGGCTCTAATGCAGGTGCAGGCGGACGCCAAGCGGCTCATTGACATTAACCCGGATATTCCCCGGGGCGTGGAGCAGATCTGTGCCCACGCTATGGAGAAGAACCCGGCCAATCGCTACCAGTCCGCAACGGAAATGCTCTTTGATGTGGAGGAGGTCATCAAGAACCCGGCCACCACATTTGACTATTCCTATTTTGTGGACGAGGAGCCCACTAAATATGTGATCAAGACGGTGGATCACACGGAGAAGCCCCAGCCGGATCTGCGATCCGAGCCGGAACAGCCGGTGGTGGAGGAAGACCCCAAGCGCAAGGGCAAGATCGTCGGCGCTGTGATCGCCGGTATGCTGGTGCTTGCAGCAGCCATTGTACTGTTGGTGATGGGCCTTACCGGTTCGCTGAACACCAAGTCTATGAAGTTGGAGAACTTTGTGGGTCAGTCCTATGACACCATCGTCAGCTCCAACCAGTACGATTATGTTTTTGTACAGGAGAGCAAGGAGAGCGAGGATGCGGACCCGGGCACGGTGCTGGAGCAAAAACCGGCAGCCGGTGAGCGGGTGATGAAGGGCAGCACAGTGACCCTTGTGGTGGCCCAGACGCCCGGTGGCATTCAGGTGCCCAACTGCTACGGCCTTGGTGAGGATATGGCCAAGAAAGAGTTAGCCTCCGAGGGACTGAACAACTACACCGTAACGACCATCTCCAGCGAGACGGTAAAAGAGGGTCAGTGCGTATATACCAGCCCCAAGGCAGGGGATTTGGTGGCTGCGGACCAAACGGTGACCATTTATATCAGCTCCGGCCCCAGCACGACCCAAAAGGTGCTGCTGACTGTGCCGGATGTGCGTGGACTGAGCCAAAGCGATGCCCGCAGCTTTTTGGAGAAGAGCGGGTTTGAGAATGTGCAGATTTCTACCGAAGACAGCAATCTGCCCAAGGATACGGTGATCAGCCAGACCCCCGGTCAGGGTGAGGCGGCGGAGCCGTCGGCTACCATCAAGCTGGTGGTGTCCACCGGCGTAGTGTCTACCGACCCGGCGGCACAGATGGTGAAGTTGCAGGTAACGGTGCCGGATACCGGCAAGCACAGCACCCTGAACATCTATGTGGACGGGGAACTGCAATTTACCAAGAGTGAGAGCCTGGACGGCGGCCAGCGTACCTTTAACCTGCAAGTGTCTTACGGTGCCCGGGTGGAGATCGAGGTAGAACTGGGCGAGGTGTCTCAGCGCCAGACTGTAAAGGCAGACAAGGCCAAAACGGTGCGAATGAACTTTAACGACAAGACGGACACCACAGCACCCGACGGGACGGACTGATATGGCAGTAACAGGCAGAATTCACAAAGGGATCGGCGGTTTCTATTATGTAGAAACCGCCGATGGATTATATGAGTGCAAGGCGCGGGGCGCCTTTCGCAAGCAGCGGATCATCCCATTGGTTGGGGATCGGGTAGAGATTACCGTGAACGCGCAAGGGGAGAATACCATTGACACTATTTTGCCCCGCAAAAATGAATTGCGCCGGCCGCCGCTGGCGAATTTAGATCGGCTCTTTATTGTGTCGTCTTTGGTAGATCCGGAGATTCGTACCGTGCAGATCGACAAGCTGACGGTGCTGGCAGCGCAAAAGGGCATTGATTGTGTGATCGTGCTCACTAAGGCGGATTTGGCAGAGAACGGGCAGCAGTATGCCGACATTTACAAAACAGCCGGTTACCCGGTGGTGTTGTGTAATGCCCGCTCCGGCGCAGGGGCAGACGAATTGCCGGTGCTGATCTCCGGCAAGTTGTGCGCGTTTACCGGCAACAGTGGCGTGGGCAAGTCCACGCTGCTGAACCGTCTGTGCCCGGACTTGGCGCTGGAAACCGGCGAAACCAGCAAGAAGTTGGGGCGCGGTCGCCACACCACCCGGCACTGCGAGCTGTACCCGGTGGCCGGTGGCTGGGTAGCAGATACCCCCGGCTTTTCTGCACTGGAACTGGAGCGGGACGCGGAGATTGACAAGGACGAATTGCCCGGTTGCTTTCCGGACTTTCGCCCTTATTTGGGGGATTGCCGCTTTAATAGCTGCACGCATGTGGCAGATAAAGGCTGTGCCGTGTGCGCCGCCGTGGAGCGTGGCGAGATCAGCGAAAGTCGTCACAACAGTTATGTTGAATTTTATAATCAGGTAAAGGATATTAAAAAATGGGAACGGAAATAAAGCGCTGCCTGATTGTCAGCGGCGCGCCGGAGGCGGATATTGCCTACATAAAGCCGTTGTTGCCCGGCGCTTTTGTGGTAGCAGCGGATAGCGGCTATCAAAAGTGCCGTCGCATGGGTGCAGAGCCGGATATTGTGGTTGGGGATTTTGATTCTTCACCGGTGCCGGAGCACACCAAGGAACTGATCGTGATGCCCGCGCATAAGGATGATACGGACACGCTGGCGGCCATAAAGATCGCCATGGAGCGCGGCTATACCCACCTGATTCTGGTGGGCGCCATCGGCAACCGCTTTGACCATTCTTTCTCCAATGTGGCGAACTTGGCCTATTGCCTGGACTGCGGTGTGCAGGCGGAGATTATTACCCCGAATGAAAAGCTTTTTATCTCTGACGGCCCTTTTTCCTTTAGCGGGGCGGGCTACGGTTATTTCTCCCTGTTTGCCTTTGGCGGTGTGTGCCGAGGACTGACCATTCGGGGCGCCGAGTGGGAACTGACGGACTATGACCTGCACCCGGCCACCTCCATGTGCCAAAGTAATGAGGTGCGGGGCGGGGAATGTTCCATTTCTTTCCGGGAGGGCCGACTGCTGACGGTGCTCAGTAACGATCTGCAACTGCGCGCATAGTATAGTGTAAATACAGCATTTGCGGGGTGTTTGGCGTGAAAAAGATGTGCAGGCGTGACTTTTTGTGGATCGCATTCGGTGCAGGGTTGGTGATTGCCTGCTGCTGTCCCACCATTTGGGTCACCCGCATTTTGGCCATCGCCGTAATCGTCCTGGGCATTATCTGCTGTAAACGCTAAAAGGAGGGCCATTATGCAAGTGATCGTACTGGATCGCCCAAAGGTGCTGGCGCCGCTGCTGCGCGTCGTCTTTAAGATCAAAAAAGTAAAGCCGGAAACCTAAATCTAACATAGAAAAAAGACTTCGTTATCACATGGTAACGAAGTCTTTTTCTATTGGGTAACATTTTTCTTTGGTGTGCATAGACGGGGGTGCGGGCGCATAGATATTACCAGTAACTGTAAGGAGATGTTGCAATGGAAACGGAAAAGACCTTTGCCGACAGCAAGCGCACGGTTTGTTTGGGCACGGGAGAAGCAAAGTTTGAAGTGGAATACCAGGAGAGTCTGCCCCAATACTGTGAAGATGTGGAGCGGGTGGTACGGTGCGTGTGTAGCCATGCGGTGACGGACTATGAATATGCCTCCGGCAGCTTAAGGGTGACAGGACGCAGCCGCATTTCATTGGTGTATATCTCCACTTCCGGGTGCTGTTTGTCCGCCGCGTTTGAGGAACGGTTCACTAAAAATATTGATGCACCGGTGACGGACGCCTTTGCCTTTGCCCAGGTGCACACTTGTACGGACTTTACCAACTATCGGTTGATCAATCAGCGCAAGTTAGAGGTGCGCTCCGGGCTGCAAGTCCACACAGAGGTCTTTGCCTATATGGAACAGAGCCAGCTGACTGACTGTTGTGGTGCCATTTTGCGCCAAGCAGACGCCCAGTGCCTGGAGGTGCTGGACGCCGGACTGTTCTCCTGCGACTTTGACGAGAAGTTCGCCATCGGCCAGCACAACACCAATATCTCTGTGTTGATCCACACCGGTGCCTTTGCAGTGATTGACGAGGTGCGTACCATTGCCGGCAAAATGCTGGTGAAGTGCCGGGCTGAGTTGTGCGTGGTATATGAAAACACAGAACATAATACGGAGAAATGCTGCTTTACCGTGCACAGCAGTAAAATCGTGGATGTGGCCGGTATGACCGAGGACAGCCATGCCTTTGCACAAGTGAAGATCGGTTCTCTGTTTGTAAAGCCGGTACCGGACGAAAATAACGACTTGCGCCGATTGGAGATCGCCGGAGCCTTTTGTGTGTCCTACACGGCCGCTATGGTCAGCGATACCCAACTGGTGACAGATGCCTATGCCATTGCCTATGACGCCCGGGTACAGACCGGCACGGTTCCGCTGCTGCGGGATCCGCAATTCTTCTATGACGGCAAGACATTGTCCGCCGATCTGAGCTTTGAGGATACGGAGATCGCCGAAATTCTGGATTTGTCCCTGGCTATGCAGGAGGCGCGAGTGCAAAACGGCCTGCTGCTGGTGGAGGTGGGCTACGGTGTGGCCTACTACGATGTGAGCGGCAATCTCTGTTGTAAGGACGGCGTGACCCGGCTGCAACTGGCACTGACAGATGACAAGTGCGCCGGATTTGTTGGCGCCGGCCTGCAATCCTTTGATTATATCTTACAGTCGGCTAACCGTATTGAACTGCGGGTGAATATAGAGTACAGTGCTTGCCTGTACACCGAGGCGGAGATGCAGACGGTGACCGATGTGGAACTGCAACCCTGCAGTGCCGGTGAGTCACCGGTGCTGACACTGTACTTTGCCGCCAAGGATGAGAGCCTGTGGGACATTGCCAAAAAATTCCGCTCCCGCACCGAGCTTATTCAGCAGGAAAATCAACTGACAGAAGATGTACTTCGCCAACAAACCATTCTTTTGATTCCGGGAGTGTGAGCATATGAATCAACAGATTTACAGCGATATCGCTCTCCGAACGCAGGGTGATATTTATATCGGCGTGGTGGGACCGGTACGCACAGGCAAATCCACTTTTATCAAGCGGTTTATGGACACCATGGTGATCCCCAATATTGACGGAGAGTACCAGCGGGAGCGGGCCACGGACGAATTACCCCAGTCCGCTGCCGGGCGTACCATTATGACCACGGAGCCAAAATTCGTGCCGGAGGAAGCGGTGACCCTGCATTTGACGGATCACACTTCCTTCCGTGTGCGACTTGTGGACTGCGTAGGCTACATTGTGCCCAGTGCCGTGGGCTATATTGAGGAGGAGCAGCCCCGGATGGTGCGCACGCCCTGGTATGAGGAAGAAATACCTTTTAACATGGCGGCGGAGATCGGCACGAAAAAAGTGATTACCGAGCACTCCACTATTGGTTTGGTCGTTACGACGGACGGCACCATTACTTCTATTCCCAGAGCGGAGTATGAAGAGGCAGAGGAGCGGGTGATCGAGGAGCTGAAATCCTACGGTAAGCCCTTTGTGGTGCTGCTCAATTCGGAGACGCCCACAGCCTCGGGAACAGTCGCTTTGGCAGCAGAACTAACGGAGAAATACGGCGTGCCGGTGTTGGCGGAGAACTGCATGGAAATGGACGCCGAGGCATTCCATGCGGTGCTGCAAAAGGTGCTGTATGAATTTCCCATCAGCTCCGTGCAACTGCTGATGCCCGGGTGGATCAAGTGCCTGGACGATCAGGATCCTTGGAAAACGGAGCTGTTCGCTGCGGTACAACAGGACTGCCACAGTTTGTCCACCATTGACAGTGTGAAGTCGTTTATTGCAGCCTTGGCAAAGGTCTCGCGGATTGAAAGCGTACAGGTGCGGCGACTGGATCTGTCTACCGGCGATGTGCAGCTGGATGTGCAGGTGGACCACAGTTACTTTTATCAGGTATTGTCTGAGAAATGCGGCCTGACCATTGCCAACGAACGCCAGTTGATGGAGCAGATCTTGCAGCTGGTGACCGTCAAACAGCGGTTTGCACGGTTTGAGCAGGCGCTGGCGGATGTGGAGAATAGCGGATACGGTATTGTAATGCCTGCCATGGATGAGATGCATCTGGATGAGCCGGAAATTATGAAACAGGGTGGCCGCTACGGTGTAAAGCTCCGGGCACAGGCGCCTTCCATTCATATGATCCGCTGCAATACGTACACAGAAGTGGCACCCATTGTGGGCAGTGAAAGCCAGTCTCAGGAGTTGGTCATGTACCTGCTTAAAGAGTTTGAACAGGACCCGGCAGCCATTTGGAATACCAATTTGTTTGGCAAGCCGCTGTTAGATCTGGTGAACGAGGGGCTGAATAACAAGCTTTACCGTATGCCGGAGGACGCCCGCAACAAGTTCAGAGAGACCATCGAGCGGGTGATCAACGAGGGATGCAGCGGGCTGATCTGTATTATTCTGTAAAGACACGAAAAAGCTACAAAACAAAAAAACGGAGCCGTTTGGCTCCGTTTTTACCATCAATAAAAATAATATTTGGCTTCCAGCACCAAGGCCAGCGCTGCTTGCAGCAGAATGAATACCGGCAGGGTAATCATGAATTTCTTATGCCGGGTCTTGTGGCGGATCAGGCGCATGGTAATGTACTCACCCACAGCGCCGCCCAAGAGCGCCACAAACAGCAGCGTATCCTCCGGTACGCGCCATTTGCCTTTTTTGGCGCGGACCTTGTCGCTGACGGTCAGCACGATGGCCAGCAGGTTGGTGCCCACCAACCAAAGCAGGGCGAACCGGTACAGGCTCACGCTTGCTTTTCCGGCTTAAAGGGCTTTAAGTCCTTTAGGTCAAAGTTGCCGATGGACAGGGGAGAACCCTTTTTGAAATCATCGCCCTTTTGCTCGTCTACACCAAAGACGGCGGCGCAGTTGGGACACACCAAAAAGTACACCGTTTGGCATTCCAGGGGCAGCGGCAGCTTTACGGCAATGCGGCGCTCAAAGTTGGAAAACACGCCAAAATGCCCTTTTTTGCCGCACTGGGGACAGGTGAGCTCCACCGTCTCGCCGCGGGCTTTAATGCGATTATCTGTACCTAATCTGTATTCCATAACATCACCTATGCTTATTTTACAATATTTTTAGAAAGTGTCAAGTATGAAGAAAGTATTCCTCTCTCTTTTCTGCCTGGTACTGCTGTGCGGATGCACGGTGAACAAACCGGCGCAAATCGAGACCACAACGGCGCCGGACACGGCCGCTGCCGGAGAACTGACCGTGCGAAGCGTGTGGATCACTTACTACGAGCTCCAGGCCTTTACCGGCAAATACGATACCGGCGGCGACTTTTACAGCGCCGTATCAAAGGCTTTTGCTCAGTTGCAAAGGCGGGGCTTTACGGCGGTCACCGTGCAGGTGCACCCCTGCGCAGACGCCTTTTATCAGTCCAAATACTTTCCGGTCAGCGTCTACTGCTTTGGCAAAGCGGGCGGGGAACTGAAATACGACCCATTGGAACTGCTGTGCAAGGCGGCACACGAAAATCAACTGAAAATTGAAGCCTGGTTCAATCCTTACCGGGTGAGCCAGCAGGATAAGATTGAAAAACTCAGCGACGATAACATTGCTAAAAAGTGGTATAAGGAGAAAAACGGCAATGTGGTGATCGTGAATAAAAAAATCTACTTTAACCCGGCGTCCAAAGCGGTGCAAAAACGCATTGTGGCCGGCGTGCGGGAAATTGTGAAAAACTACCCGGTTGACGGCATCCATTTTGATGATTACTTTTACCCGGATACCGATAAAAAAATTGACGCTAAGCAGTATGCTGTCTACTGCGCAGACGGCGGCAACTTGTCATTAGGCGACTGGCGGCGCAGCCGGGTGAATGACCTGATCCGTGCTGTTTATAAAGCTGTGAAAGAAGAAAATCAAAGCTGTACCTTTGGCATCAGCCCGGCGGCGGGCATTGCCAATGATCGGGACAGCTTGTACGCCGATGTGGAGACCTGGGCAACCCAAAAGGGTTACTGCGATTATCTGTGTCCCCAGGTGTACTTCGGCTTTCTTAACGATACCCTGCCCTTTATGAAAACGGTTAAAGACTGGCGGGATCTGGTTACCGCCTGTGATCTTTATATCGGCCTGCCGCTGTATAAATGCGGCAAGGCAGACGCCTACGCCGGGCGGGGCAAAGGCGAGTTCCGGGAAAATAAGAATATGATCTTTCGCCAAATTCAGTTTATCCGCCAAATTCCGGCGGTAAAGGGCTTTTATGTGTTCTCTTACGGCTATTTATCCGACGACAGCGTAGGGGAGGAGGTCAGCGGCCTTTACTCTGCTATGCAGTGATCGGCGTTTTCTACTCCGGTAATGGTCACTTCCACCAGATCGCCGATGTGCAGATCCCGACGGTGGATGGTCACCGGTACATAATTGCGGGTGTAGCCGGTGTAGGTACCGTCCGGCTGTTGTTGCTCCACCAGTACCTCTACTTTTTTGTCTACAAGTCCGTCAAAATAGACTTCTCGCAGCTTGTCCGTCTCTGCAATCAATTTTTTTGCGCGGCGTTCCTTCTCCTGCCGAGGTACGCTGTCGCCCCGTTTAGAGGCAGCTGTGCCCTCTCGCTGAGAGTAGGGGAATACATGTACCTTTTCAAACCCGATCTTCTTTGCAAAGGCCAGGCTCTCTTCAAAATCGGCTTCTGTTTCTTCATGAAAGCCGGTCATCATGTCCGTGGTCAAAGTGGCGTCCGGGAATGCGGCACGCAGCTTGCGGCACAGGTCTGCATATTCCTCCGCCGTGTAGTGGCGGTTCATGGATTTTAAGGTTTTGGTGCAGCCGCTTTGCAGAGAGATGTGGAACTGGGGACAGAATTTTTCTATCTTTGCCAGCCCGGCAATCATGCGGTCGGTGATGTGGTCCGGCTCCAGAGAGCCCAGGCGCACCCGGGCAATGCCGGGGGTGCGGTCGCAAATGGCAACAGCGTCCAGCAGGTCAAAATCCTGCCCCTTGCCGTAGGCGGACAGGTTGATGCCCACCAGTACGATTTCTTTAATGCCGTGGGCAGCCAGGTCCTGCACTTCTTTTTCCAGGTCCGCCGGCGCCTTGGAGCGCACACGCCCCCTGGATTTGGGAATAATGCAGTAGGAGCAAAACCGGTCACAGCCGTCCTCAATTTTTACAAAGGCGCGCACGCGCTGCCCAAAGCCGCTGATGGCGCAGGGGGCAAAGGGGTCGCCGGTTTGGTGGGCGTTAATGTCCACAATGCGGCTATTTTCTGTATGATACCGGTTGATGATGGAAAAAATATCACCGTCGCTCTTGTTAGAGAACACAATGTCTGCGTCCAGCTGGGCTTTGGCTTCCTCCGGGAACGCCTGGGGCATACAGCCGGTGAGGATCACCGTTGCGCCAGGGTGACGGCGCTTAAAGCGACGCACGCTTTGACGGGTCTTTTGGTCCGCAGTGGCGGTTACCGTACAAGAGTTGACGATGTAGTAGTCCGCTTCCTGATCCGGGGACACAATCTCAAAACCGGCGCTGCGCAGCAGCTCGGCCATATATTCACTTTCATACTGGTTGACTTTGCAGCCAAGGGTGTAAAAAGCAGCTTTCATATCAATTACGCTCCAATCCACGACATTATAGCATAAAGCCGGTGGTGGAGCAAGATTTTTAGCGCAAACAATGAGGTGGTTTGATGAAAAGAATCGGAACATTTTTGCTGGCTTTGATGCTGGCGTTGGCGGTGCCTGCGCCCTGCTTTGCCGCTGTGGATGAAAAGACGGTAGAGGCACCCAGCGCCGTGCTGGTAAGCGCAGATACAGGGGCTGTGCTCTTTGAGAAGAATGCCCACGACAGGCGTTCCCCGGCGTCGGTCACGAAGCTGATGACCATGCTGCTGGTGGCGGAAGCCTTGGACACCGGCAAGATTAAACTGACGGATACTGTCACCGGCAGTGCCAATGCAGCCTCCAAGGGCGGCTCCCAAATCTGGCTGGAAGTGGGGGAGCAGATGACAGTGGAGGAACTGCTGAAGGCGGTGGTGATCGCGTCCGCCAATGACGCCTGTACGGCGCTGGCAGAGTTCGTAGCCGGGTCGGACGGCGCCTTTGTGCAGTGTATGAATGCCCGTGCCAAGGAATTGGGGCTGCAAGATACCCATTTTGAGAACTGCACAGGGCTGGATGATACGGCCAAAAATCATTTTTCTTCTGCTTACGACCTGGCAGTGATTGCCCGGGAAGTGCTGCGACACAACTGGATCACCAAGTATACTACCGTGTGGCTCGACAGTCTGCGGGACGGCAAAACGGAACTGAATAATACCAATAAATTGGTTAACACTTATGACGGCATTACCGGGTTGAAAACCGGTACCACAGAGAAGGCGGGTTTTTGCCTGTGCGCGACTGCCCGACGGGACGGTATGCAGCTGATCGCCGTGGTGCTGGGCGCTAAGACCAGCGAGCAGCGCTTTTCCGCTGCTACGGCTCTGCTGGACAGCGGCTTTGCGGATTATCGCCTGGTGACCCTGTCGGCAGACCCAAAGAAAATTACCCAAATTACCGTGAAAAACGGCGTCCAAAAGATCCTGAACCCTGCCGTGCCTGCAAAACAGCAGTTGCTTTGTGCCAAAGGCAGCGGTGATCCCACTTGCGAATATAAGTTAAAAAGGACGGTGGATGCGCCTGTGCGCAAGAACACCAAGGTGGGCACCGTGACGGTCAAGCTGGAGGGCAAAACCGTGGCGGAACTGCCGGTGTATGCCGGGGTGAATATCGACAAAACCGCCTTTTGGTCGGTTTTTGTCCGCTTTTTAAGGACATTTTGAAAATATGTGTTGAAAAATCTGCCTTGTTGTTGTAAAATGAGGATTTGAAATTCCAAGTAGAATGGAGATAAAATGATGGCAGTTAAATTTAACAGTAATTTTGCTGAAGCTTTTGTCAGCAAGGCGGATATTCAGGCGCTGGAGCCCCAGGCTGCGGCTGCGCAAAAGACCCTGATGGACGGTACCGGTGCCGGTAACGACTTTTTGGGTTGGGTACATCTGCCCACCGATTATGACAAAGAGGAGTTTGCTCGCATTAAAAAGGCGGCTTCTTACATTCAGAAGAATGCACAAGTGCTGATCGTGATCGGTATCGGCGGTTCTTATCTTGGCGCCCGTGCCGTGATTGAGGCATTGAAGTCCCCCAATTACAACCTGCTGGCTAAGGATACCCCGCAGATCTTCTTTATCGGCAACTCCATCAGCCCGGAGATGCTGAATGAGACCGTGGCTCTTTGTGAGGGCAAGGATATTTGCGTGAATGTGATCAGCAAGAGCGGCACCACCACGGAGCCGGCTATCGCTTTTCGTGTGTTCCGGGAGATGGTCAACAAGAAGTACAGCGCAGAGGAGGCGGCAAAGCGCATTTTCTGCACCACCGACCAGTCTAAGGGTACCTTAAAGGCGTTGGCAGATGCAGAGGGCTATGAGACCTTTGTCGTGCCGGATAATGTGGGTGGCCGTTACAGCGTGCTCACCGCCGTGGGTCTGTTGCCCATCGCTGTGGCCGGTATTGATATTGATGCTCTGATGACCGGGGCCAAGACCGCAGAGGATACTCTGTGCGGCCAAACGGTAGACACAAACGATGTGCTGAAATATGCCGCCGCCAGAAATTGCTTCTACAACAAGGGCAAGAGTCTGGAGTGCTTTGTGTCTTATGAGCCGGCAATGACACTGTTCAACGAGTGGCTCAAGCAGCTGTTTGCAGAGAGTGAGGGCAAGGACGGCAAGGGTCTGTTCCCGGTATCCTGCGTGTTTTCCACCGACCTGCACTCCGTAGGTCAGTATATCCAGGAAAGCGGCAGCAAGCTGATGTTTGAGACCGTGATGCAGTTTGCCCGCCCCCAGAGCGATTATATGATCGGTGAGGAAGAAGGCAATATTGACGGTTTGAACTTCCTGGCCGGTAAGGAAATGAGTTATGTGAATGAAAAGGCCCGCCAGGGCACTCTGCTGGCCCACACCGCCGGCGGCGTTGGCAACTTTGTTCTGGAAATCGACGCCATGGACGCAGAAAACATGGGCTATATGATCTATTTCTTTGAGAAAGTATGCGCCGTTTCCGGCTATATGCTGGGGGTCAATCCCTTTAATCAGCCCGGCGTAGAGAGCTACAAAAAGAATATGTTTGCACTCCTTGGCAAACCCGGTTATGAAAGTGAAAAAGAAAACCTTGAAAAACAGTTGGGGTTATGCTAAAATAGAGTTGCAAATAAATCCTATTGGAGGAATAATAAATGATTAAGCTCATTATCGGCAACAAAGGCTCAGGCAAAACCAAAAAACTCATTGACCTGGTGAACACCTGCGTAGAGAAGTCTGACGGCAATGTGGTGTGCATTGAAAAGGAGCCCAAGCTCACTTACGATGTGTCCTCTAAGGCTCGCCTGCTGGAGACCGATACATACCGTGTCAGCGGTTGTAAGGCGTTTTACGGCTTTTTGGCCGGTATCTGCGCCGGCAACTACGACGTGACGGATATTTTGATCGATGCCACCTTTAAGATCGTTGGCAGAGAGTATCAGAAGCTGGTACAGTTCTTTGATATGCTGTCCGAGTTGAGCGAGGCACAGGATGTGGATTTCTACTTCACCATCAGCTGTGACAAAGAGGATCTGCCGGTGGAAGTGTTTGACTACTGCGAAGAGCTGTAAGCAAAAATGCACAAATAAAGAGCCTTTTTCAGGCTCTTTATTTTTTCCGCCGCAAAAATAACTATTGACAAAGCGGCGTCTTGTATATATAATACTTAAAGTGCGATCGTGAGGTGGTTTTGTGAAGTTAGACCTGAAGGCACTTTTCGGCGGCGATACACAGCGTATTGCCATTGAGGAGCAGCTGGACTTCCACGATTTGCAATACGGTTCGTATTGCCCGTTGCGCCAGCCGGTGCGCGTGACCGGACAGGCGTATGCAAAGGCGGATGTATGTTATTTAGATCTGGATCTGTCCTTTGTGTTTGACGGCGTGTGCGACCGCTGCGCCGAGCCCATTCAAAAGCCCATGTCGTTGTCCTTACACAAGATCTTGGTAGAGGATCTCCAAAACCGGGAGGATGCGGACGACGAATATGTTTTGGTACAAGACAGCGCGCTGGATCTTAGCGACCTTTTGCGGGAAGAGCTATTATTGTTCTTTCCCACCAAAATGCTGTGCAAGCCGGACTGTAAGGGCCTTTGCTGCAAGTGCGGCAAGAATTTGAATGACGGACCCTGCGACTGCCAAAAGGATGTGGATCCCAGATTGGAAGCCCTTTTGCAGCTGCTGGATTAAGTGATTATTTTGCATCAAGGATTATAAAGGAGGCAATTCAAATGGCAGTACCTAAGAGAAAAACTTCAAAGGCAAGAAAGAACAAAAGACGTTCCAGCGTTTGGAAGCTGAATGCGCCTACTCTCGTTAAGTGCCCCAACTGCGCCGGCTACACCGTGCCGCACAAAGTGTGCGCCAACTGCGGTTACTACAACGGCAAGGCAGTTGTCAGCAAGGACGAGGCGTAAGCCAAAAACTTCAACACAAAGGCGGACTTGGTCACAGCCGAACAGGCTGCGGGGCTTATGTCCGCCTTTCTTGCTATTTGATTGAAAGGAGGGTCTGTTATGGCGAGACCTGTTGTTGCCATTGTGGGCCGCCCCAACGTGGGCAAATCCACACTTTTTAATAAATTGGTAGGCGCCCGTCTGTCCATTGTGGACGACAAGCCCGGTGTGACCCGGGACCGCATTTACGGCGACTGTGAGTGGTTGGGTCACCGCTTTCTGCTGGTGGATACCGGCGGTATTGAGCCACGGGCGGATGATGTGATCCTCTCTCAAATGCGCGCGCAGGCCAACATTGCCATTGCCACGGCGGATGTGATCGTGCTGGTGACGGATTTGCGCAGCGGCGTGGTGGCTACCGATCAGGATGTGGCCAATATGCTGCAAAAAAGCGGTAAGCCGGTGATTCTGTGCGTCAATAAGTGCGACAGTGTCGGTGCCCCGGATCCGGAGTTCTACGAATTTTATAATTTGGGTATGGGTGACCCGATTGCCGTATCTGCCGTGCACGGTCATGGCACCGGCGATCTGCTGGATGCGGTGATCGCTTACTTTCCCCCGGAAAGTGAGGAGGAAGAGGAGGATGATACCATCAAGGTGGCGGTCATCGGGAAGCCCAATGTGGGCAAGTCCTCATTGATCAACCGGATCAGCGGCCAGGAGCGAGCCATTGTGTCCGATATTGCAGGCACCACGCGGGACGCTACGGACACACGCATCGAAAATCAATACGGCAAGTTCACCTTTATTGACACCGCCGGCATTCGGCGCAAGAGCAAGGTGACAGACGCCATTGAAAAATATAGCATCATCCGCGCCCGTACCGCTGTGGAGCGAGCCAATGTGTGCGTGATTATGATCGATGCTACCGAAGGCTTCACGGAGCAGGACTCCAAGGTGGCCGGTATAGCGCTGGACCAAGGCAAGGGCTGTATTGTGGTGGTTAACAAGTGGGACGCTGTGGAAAAAGACGGCAATACGATGCGGGAATATAAAGAGAAGCTGGCAGTAGACTTTGCCTTTATGAAGTTTGCGCCCTTTGTGTTTATTTCTGCCAAGACCGGCCAGCGTGTGGATCGCCTGTTTGAGCAGATCGCTTATGTGTATGCCCAGAGCACCATGCGCATTTCCACCGGCAAATTGAACGAAATTCTCGGCGATGCCACCGCCCGGGTGCAGCCGCCTACGGATAAGGGCAAGCGGCTGAAGATCTATTATATGACCCAGGCGTCCGTGTGCCCGCCAACCTTTGTGTTTTTTGTGAACAACGCCCAACTGTTCCATTTTTCTTACCAGCGGTATCTGGAGAACCAAATCCGTGAGGTGTTTGGTCTGGAGGGTACGCCGGTGCGCTTTATTATTCGCGAGAGGGGAGAGGGCAAAAAATGATTTTTCGTCTAATCCTGGGTGCGGTTCTGTCTTATTTACTGGGAAGCCTGAATTTTGGTATCATTCTTTCTCGCAAGTTCCAAAAGGAAGATGTGCGCACCCACGGCAGCGGTAACGCCGGTTCCACCAATATGCTGCGAAATTACGGCAAACTGCCGGCAGTTGCAACGATTTTAGGCGATATGGCTAAGGTGGCTGTGGCAATTTTGTTGGTGCGTCTGCTGGTGGGGAATGAGCTATATGCGCAGCAGCCGATTTTCATCAAGTCCTTTGCCGGGCTGTTCTGCGTGCTGGGTCATATCTTTCCTTGCTTTTTCCGGTTTAAGGGCGGCAAGGGTGTGGCTACCTGCGGCGGTATGGTGTTTATGATCGACTGGCGCATTGCCCTGATCCTGCTGGCGGTGTTTGTTGTGGCCGTCCTAATTACCAAATGGGTATCGCTGGGTTCCATCTTAATGGCAATCCTGTACCCGGTGCTGATGGGTTTGTTTTATAAGTCCGTTCCTATTACGCTGATCTCCGTGGTGTTTGCGGCTATTGTGCTGGTTGCCCACCGAGAGAACATCAAGCGGATATTAAACGGTACGGAAAGCAAGATTACCGTTGACGGTAAAAATAAAAAGAATAAGTAAAAGAAAAAGCGCAGCTGACACAATTGTGTGTCAGCTGCGCTTTTGTAGCAGAGTAAAAAAAGAAACCGCTGAACAGTGCAGCGGTTTTATCTCATTACGCTCTTTCGACCTTACCGGAACGAAGACATCTGGTGCAAACATAAACTCTTTTCGGAGAGCCGTTTACAATAGCCTTAACTTTCTTAATGTTGGGTTTCCAGGTTCTGTTGGACCGTCTGTGTGAATGAGAAACCTTGATGCCAAAGGACATTTCTTTCCCGCAGTATTCACATTTTGCCATGTGCGAACACCTCCTTACTAAATTACAACGCCGCTATAATAGCACATATCCCTGCAAAATGCAAGCACTTTTTGCCTAAATTTTCAAAAAAGACCGATTTTACGGTCAGCAAAAACTAAATGTTGATTTTATTTTTTATATATAATATAATAAGAGAGATGATTTTGACGGAGGAATACATATGGCTGCGGATAAAAAAAGTAAGAAACTGGACAAACCCGATAAAGCAACAGACAAGCAGACGGCGCTGGAAAATGCGCTCAAGCAAATTGAAAAGCAGTACGGCGCAGGTGCCATTATGCGCCTGGGTGAGAACAAGCACCTGAATGTGGACGCTATCTCCACCGGATCTCTGTCCTTGGACATTGCTACCGGTATTAACGGCCTGCCCAAGGGCCGTATCGTAGAGATCTACGGCCCGGAGTCCAGCGGTAAGACCACCCTGGCGCTCCACTGTGTGGCAGAGGCGCAAAAGGCCGGCGGCCAAGCTGCGTTTATTGATGCGGAGCACGCATTGGATCCTATTTATGCCGCTAACTTGGGCGTGGATGTGGACTCTCTTTTGGTAGCCCAGCCGGACTACGGTGAGCAAGCGCTGGAGATTGCCGAGCAGTTGGCGCGCTCCGGTGCCATTGACATTATTGTTGTGGACTCTGTGGCGGCACTGGTGCCCAGAACGGAAATTGACGACGATATGGGCGACTCCCATGTGGGTCTGCATGCCCGCTTGATGAGCCAGGCGATGCGTAAATTAGCCGGTGCAATCAACAAATCCAACACCCTGATCATTTTTATCAACCAGCTGCGTGAAAAGGTGGGTGTGGTGTACGGCAACCCGGAGGTGACCACCGGCGGTCGAGCACTGAAGTTCTACGCCTCTATGCGTATTGATGTGCGCAAGGGTGAGCAACTGAAGAATTCCGACAATCAGTTCGTAGGCTCTCGAACGAAAGTGAAGATCGTAAAGAACAAGGTGGCTCCGCCGTTCCGTTCTGCGGAGTTTGATATTATGTACGGCACCGGCATCAGCAAAGAGGGCGAGATCCTGGATCTGGGCGTAGAGTACGGCGTAATCAAGAAAGGCGGCTCCTGGTTCTCTTACGGTGATCGCCGACTTGGACAGGGTCGTGACAATGTAAAGCAGCTTATCAAGGACGAGCCGGAGTTTGCGGCCCAGCTGGAGCAGGAGATTAAAGAAAAGATCGCCGAGGTGCAGGCTGCTTCTGACAAAAAATATCAGCCGAAAGCAGCGCCTAAGGCGGATACGGACGCGGCGCCGACTGAGGAAAACTCAGCCCGCCAGACCCGTGCGGCAGCCCGCGCCAAGTTGGACATTGCCGTAGAGGATGACGACGAGTAATGCGCCTGACCCATCAACTGGGGCGAGGCACCAAGGTGCACCTGCTGTTGGATGATGAATACCAAATCACCACCAGCACCACCTTTTGGGCAGAGCATTACCTGCCGGACGGTACGGAGATCAGCGAGGACGATTGGCAGCGCTTGGTGCAGCAGATCAACGAGCGCAAGGCGCTGAACAAAGCAGTGGAGCTGCTGTCTCACCGGGATCATTCCGCTAAGGAACTGCGGGATAAGCTGCTGCGCACCGCAGACCCGGCCGCTGCGAACAAAGCGGTGGCACAAATGCTGGATGCCGGTTATCTGGACGACGAGAAATATGCGCGACGACTGGTGCGCCACCTGATTGAAGATAAAAAATGCTCGGCCTACCACGCACGGCAGGAGTGCCAAAAGCGGGGGATTGACCGTGAGATTATTGACCGTGCCCTTGCAGAGCAGGCGCCGGACAATGTGCAAACTGCAAAGGACTTGATCCTGCGCAAATACAGCAGAAAATTACAGCAAGAAGACGGACGGCAAAAAGTGATGGCTGCGCTGGCACGGCGCGGGTTCGGCTATCACGATATTCAGGCCGCCTTGGAACAACTGGAAGATGAAGAATACTTATAAAGTCGGCATGATCTCATTGGGCTGCCCAAAGAACCAGGTCGACGGCGAATTGTTATTAGAAAAATTAAGTGAAAACGGATTTCAAATCGTGCAGCGCATTGAAGACAGCGACTTGATGATCATTAACACCTGTGGCTTTATTGAGGACGCGAAGCGAGAGGCCATTGAGGCCATCTTGGAGGTGGCCCAGTATAAGGCCGCCGGCGTGATCTCTGCCATTGTGGTCACAGGCTGCCTGGCTGAGCGCTACCAGGACCAGGTGATGGAGGAGATTCCGGAGGTGGACGCCGTCATTGGTATCGGTGCCAATGCAGATGTTGTTAAGGTGTGCCAAAAGGCGCTGTGTGGCGTTCAGACTAACTTTTTTCCTTGCAAAGAGTTGCTGCCCTTGGAGGGCGAAAGAATGCTTTCCACGCCCGCTCACTGGGCGTATTTGAAGATCAGTGATGGCTGCTCGAACTGCTGTTCCTATTGCGCCATTCCCGGTATTCGCGGACCGTTCCGCTCTCGTCCTATGGAGAGCGTGGTGGCGGAGGCGGAGAGCCTGGCCGGGCGCGGGATCAAGGAGTTGATCTTAATTGCCCAGGATACCACTTTGTATGGCAAGGATCTGTACGGCAAGTATTGCCTGGCAGAGCTGCTGCGTCGGCTGGTACAGATCGACGGGATCCGCTGGATCCGGCTGTACTATTGCTATCCGGATCGGATCACCGATGAACTGATCGATGTAATCGCCAATGAGGACAAAATTTGTCCCTATATTGATATTCCCTTGCAGCACTGCAACGGCGATGTGCTGCGCGCCATGAACCGCTATGGCAATTATGACTCCTTGCGGCAGCTGATTTCCAACATGCGCCGGCGTATTCCCGGTTTGGCACTGCGTACCACCTTTATGGTAGGCTTCCCCGGCGAGACCCAGGCACAGTTTGAAGAACTGTGTCGGTTTGTAAAGGAAATGGAATTTGACAAAATGGGCTGCTTTGCGTACAGTCCTGAGGAGGACACCCCCGCTGCCGAATTCCCAAACCAAGTGCCGGAGGAGGAAAAGACCGCCCGGGCGGACGCGCTGATGGATGTGCAGTTTGATGTGACCGCTGCAGTGAACCAGCGCCGGGTAGGGGAGAACTACACCGCCGTGATCGACGGCCCGGACAGCAAGGAGAACACCTACGCCGGACGGTGCTATTTTGACTCGCCGGAGATCGACAGCAACATTTGGATCCATTCCGCTGTGCCGCTGGAGACCGGCAGCTTTGTGCAGGTGCGTGTAACCGGCACGGAAGAATATGACCTGTTAGGAGAGTATGTAGATGAACCTGCCCAATAAAATTACCGTTTTTCGCTTTGCCTGCATTCCGTTTTTGCTGGCGGCGTCTTTGATCCAATTTCCGTACCACTGGAGCGTGGCGCTGGTGATCTACTTTATCGCCTGTATGAGCGACAAGGCAGACGGTATCATTGCCCGCAAGCAGGGACTGGTTACGGACTTCGGGAAACTGATGGATCCGCTGTCTGATAAGTCGTTAGTGCTGGCTGCTTACCTTGTATTTGTGAATCTGGGCTGGCACACGGAGCTGGTCATTATGCTGATGATGGCTCGGGAGTTCTTGGTAGCCGGTATTCGGATGGCTGCCGCTGCGGAGGGCGAGGTGATCGCCGCCAATAAGTTTGGCAAGGCAAAGACCTTTTTGCAAATGTCCACTACCGGTATGACCTATCTGCTGCTTGCCATCGGTGAGGGCGCAGCGGATATTACCACCTCCACACCCTGGCTGAATGTGTACTGCACCATTGCCTTTTGGGTAGTGGCTGTGGTAACGGTGCTGTCCGGTATTGTCTATGCCAAAGACGGCTGGCACCTGATCCGCACAAAATAAGTGTTGCAAAATTGCATTTTTTTGCTATAATGATAGTAACCTACATGTAAATGCGCAGAATGGGAGAAGTACCTGCACCCCTGGCAGAAAGAGAGCGCGCCGAATGCTGAAAGGCGCGTATGCTAAGCGGCAGCGAAATGCACCCGGGAGCAGTGCGGCGGAAATGAGTATGCCGCAACGGTTTGCCCCGTTACCGGCCAAAGCGTTAGCTTGAGTATAAACAAGAGTGGAACCGCAGTATCGTTTTATTGCCTCTGTCAGATAGACAGGGGCATATTTTTTTGGAGGTTTCTATGTTTGAACGATATAAAGAGGATATTCAGTGCTTCATGGAGCACGACCCGGCTGCCCGCTCTCCTATTGAGATCGTGTTGCTGTACCCGGGTTTTAAGGCCCTGCGCAGTCACCGCAAGGCGCAGTGGTTCTTAAATCACAAAATGCCGTTTATCGCCCGTTATATCAGCCAGCGCACGGCGCATAAGACCGGCATCGAGATTCATCCGGGCGCCAAGATCGGTCGGCGGGTGTGTATTGACCACGGCAATGGGATTGTGATCGGCGAGACCACGGAAGTGGGCGACGATGTGATGATCTACCAGGGGGTGACCCTGGGTGGTACCGGCAAGGACCTGGGCAAGCGCCACCCTACCATTGAGAACGGCGTGATGATCGGCTCCGGTGCTAAGGTGTTGGGTCCCATTACCATTGGCCGCAATGCCAAGGTGGCCGCAGGCGCAGTGGTAGTCAAGGATGTGGAACCCAATTGCACCGTGGTTGGCGTGCCCGGCGAGGTGGTGCGCATTGACGGCGAGCGGGTAGACGATCTGGACCAGATCAATCTGCCGGATCCGGTGATGAATGCCATTCAACAGAATGAAGCCAAAATCAATGCCTTGCAGGCAGAGATTGAAAAATTAAAGGAGCAGCTCAAATGAAGATTTTTAACACACTGACCAGACAAAAAGAGGCGTTCAAACCCATGGACCCTCAGGAAGTGAAAATTTATGCCTGCGGGCCTACGGTGTATAATTTTATTCATATCGGCAACGCTCGGCCGCTGTGCGTGTTTGATGTGCTGCGCCGCTACCTGGAGTATCGGGGCTACGGCGTTAAGTTTGTGCAGAATTTTACGGACATTGACGACAAGATCATTAAGCGTGCCAACGAGGAGGGCAAGACCTATCAGGAGATCTCCGAGACTTATATTAAGGAGTTTTGGACGGACGCCAAGGGCCTCAATGTGCGGGAGGCTTCCGTGCACCCCAGAGCCACGGAAAACATTGACGAGATCATTGATATTATCCGCACATTAGAGGAAAAAGGCTACGCCTACGCAGTCAACGGTGATGTGTATTTCCGTACCCGCAAGGACCAGGGTTACGGCAAGCTGTCTCACCAGCCCATTGAAGACCTGGAGAGCGGCGCTCGCATTGCCGTAGGCGAGCAAAAAGAGGATCCGCTGGACTTTGCGCTGTGGAAAGCAGCCAAGCCAGGCGAGCCGTACTGGGAGTCTCCCTGGGGGCAGGGCAGACCTGGCTGGCATATTGAGTGCTCAGCGATGAACCGCCGGTATTTGGGTCCCACCATTGACCTGCACTGCGGCGGTCAGGACCTGATCTTTCCCCACCATGAAAATGAGATTGCCCAGAGTGAGTGCGCCAATGGCTGCACCTTTGCCAACTACTGGATGCACAACGGCTATATCAATGTGGACAATGTGAAGATGAGCAAGTCTCTGGGTAACTTTAAGACGGTGCGGGAGATTGCCGATGCCTACGGTTATGAGGTGATCCGCTACTTTTTGATCTCTGCCCACTACCGCACGCCCATTAACTATAATTTGGAGATCATTGAGCAGTGCAAGTCTGCTTTGGAGCGGCTGTACACTTGCCGGGACAGTCTGGATTTTGCCCTGAAAAACGCTTCTGTCGATACCCCGGACGATCCGCAACTGCTGGCGGATATTGCCGCTCATCGAGATGCGTTTATTACCGCCATGGATGATGATTTGAATACTGCAGACGGTATTTCCGCTGTGTTTGAGCTGGTGTATGACATTAACACCCGTATTTTGGACAAGACCGTTTCTCCCGCCGTGTGCCAAGCAGCAGCCGATCTGTTTGACGAGCTGTGCGGCGTGTTGGGTATTCTCTATAATCGTAAGTCCAACGATGTGGACGCGGAGATCGAGTCGCTGATTGCCCAGCGTCAGGAAGCCCGGAAGAATAAGGACTTTGCCACCGCGGACCGTATTCGTGACGAACTGAAAGAGCGGGGCATTCTCTTAAAAGACACCCCGCAGGGCGTTACCTGGACCAAGGCGTAAAATTGCATAAAAGAGAGCCTATCCGTAATGGATAGGCTCTTGTCAGTTCTGTTCGGTTTTATTTGATAAACAGCTTTTGGTCCAGCTTTCGCTTGACGATCACCACATACAGCAGCGTGCCCAGCACCAGCATGACCCCTAACTCACCCAAGGCTACTAAGCCCCCTTGGGTCAAAAAGCTGATCCAGTTGAATTTGCCGTCAATGAAGAATACCTCAATCTCCCAGCCGACAATCACGCCGTTCCACAGAGCCGGCATCAGCAGGGACAGGAGGGGATAATTCTTAATTTTTACCTGCCGCAGGGCGTACATACAACCGGTGGCGCCCAGTGTAGCTAGGGAACCGAAGATCATATCCAGCGGCAGCCCGGCGCCGATATTCACCAGGTTGGACAGCACGCAGCCCAGGGTCAGCCCCGGAATGGCGGCAGGAGTGAACAGCGCCAACACATTCAGTGCTTCCGACACACGGAATTGCACCGCCGCGGAGGTGGTGCCCGGCAGCAGCAGGTTTTGGGCGTAGGTCAGCGCCGCGTACATGGCGGCAATGCCTGCGGTTTGGGCAATGAACAGTACTTTTTTGTTCTTCATTCGATTTTGCTCCTTAGTTTTGTTTTTAGAAGACGACGGCCGGCTGCCGTCGCCTGGTCAGGATTTTGCGAACTGACGGTGGTATTATAGCGCAAGGGCAGTTAAATTGCAAGGCGTATTCGCAGAAATTGCTTTTTGCACCGTCTTTGCAGCGAAAAGAATTTACGGTGTACGGCAAAAAAGTATTGACTATTGTTGCTTTGAGTGGTATTATATGTAAGTCATCTTGATTGGTTACGGGCCATTAGCTCAGTTGGTCAGAGCCACCGGCTCATAACCGGTTGGTCCGGGGTTCGAGTCCCTGATGGCCCACCATGGATATAGGGGTATAGCTCAGTTGGTAGAGCAGCGGTCTCCAAAACCGCGTGCCGAGGGTTCAAGTCCTTCTGCCCCTGCCAAAACAAAAAGACACCTGCGGGTGTCTTTTTGTTTTGTCGTTAAAGCAGAAGGACTTGAACCACGAAATTCAAAAGTGCTTGCACTTTTGACAGTAAACAGTCCGGTGGACTGTTTACGCATTGAGTTGATTATAAAGCCCCTGCCAAATAAATATCAGATGGTTCAGCAATTTGACCATTTCTGCCCCATGTGGTCTATTGTCATCTTTTAAGCAGAATGTTATAATACGATTATAAGTATGTAGGTACAAGAGTCGCCATGATTGAAAGGCTTTTTGAGGTGGTCGATTTGGAACGCAATACATTTAAGTTGATACATAGCGAACTCATACAGCAAGTTCAGTGTGTGGAATTTAATCTGAAAAGGATTTACGCAGCGATGTGTCAGGGAGATTTTGACGATAATTTCCATTCTTTAGATAATGCTAATTTGGGAAAAATCGTTCGGAAATTAAAGCGACTGGATCATAGTGATGGCTGCCCAGAATTGACGGACATGAATTATAAAACCATTGATGAGATCAGAATGATCAGGAATTATTGGTGCCATCAATGTTATTTGGATTTTGCATATATTCAAAACGACTCTGAGCGAGAACGCGCGTTTCAAAGAATTGCTGAGCGTTTGCACTATGATGAATTCAGAACTTATGAACTGATGCAAAAAACACAGGCGATTTATACCTATATTATGGACAAATATAGGCGATGAGTTTTTGGCAATGCGTATGGTTGAACGCTGGCGAGACTGATTTGTTTGAAGAATATGAAACTTGATGAAGATTTAATTTACGAGATTTTGTCCGCGGTGGGCGAGATACCTTATGGGCGGGTGGCTACATATGGCCAGATCGCGCGGCTGATCGGGCGGGATAAAAACGCGCGCTTGGTGGGCCGCGTGCTGAGCAGGGCCGAATACTATGGCGACTACCCATGCCACCGAGTGGTCAATCATCAGGGCCGCACCGCACCCGGCTGGCCGGAGCAAAGAGCGCTGCTGTATATGCGCCTGGCAGATGGTGAAAGCAAATGAAAAAATCTGATTTTGATAAAATAGAAAAGTATATGCTGGCATATTGCGGTGAGTCGGTGCATGATCAGCAGCACATATATCGAGTGCTCTTCCACGCACTGGAGATCAACCGGCAAGAGGGCGGTGACCGAGATGTGGTCATTGCTGCCTGTTTGCTGCACGATATTGCCCGAGAGGACCAGCGAATGAATGGCACCATAGACCATGCGCAGCTGGGTGCAGAGCGGGCGCTGGCGTGGCTACATGAGAATGGCTTTGACACGGATTTTGCGAAAAGGGTGGCGGATTGTATTCGTTGCCATCGGTACAGAGGGGACAATGTGCCCCGTACCACGGAAGCCAAGATCCTTTATGACGCGGACAAGATCGATGCTGCCGGGCTGATCGGCATTGCCCGCACGCTGGAATATAAGGGCCTGCTGGGTCAGCCGATCTATACGGTGCAAGACGGCAAGGTGGCGGACGGCACTGGCGGAGCGGCCAGTTTCTTTACAGAATACCGCTATAAGCTGCAAAAAGTCTATGACAAAATGCTCACCGATACCGGGCGCGCCATTGCCGTGCGGTATCGTGCGGAGGCGGAAGATTTTTATGATCGGCTGCTGGGTGATTTGCGGACGCTGTACGCAGACGGAGAACGGCGATTGAACGATAGCTTAACGGAGTGAATAATAAGGAGAAAAGGGTGCCATTTGCAGGGCTGATTGCAAATGGTGCTTTCTTTTTTGCGCGGTTTTTGTTGTTGCTTTTGTGTGACGGGCTTTGTATAATGTAGATACAATGTGCTGCTGTCACCGCAAAAATGCTGGTGATTGTGCACAACATGAAGGGGAAAAAGAAAATGAACATACAGTGGGGTACACTATATTTGATGAACTGTGTAGATATTACTTTGCTGTGCGTTTTCAAAAAATCTTTGAGTAATATCTATGTAACCTTTTTCTTCGAGCGACTTGAGTGTGTTTCTGCAAGTGGTCGGACACATATTACACTTCTTTGCCATCTTCGGAACAGACCAAAAACTTACACCTTTGCTGTCGCCAACCGAAACAAGAAAACAGTAAATCATAAATTCGTGCGGCGAAAAGTTTTCATCAAAGATTTTGTTCGGCATATAGTAAACCTTGCCGTCGGTTTTGTAATTTTTATTTGCGTACATAATTTTTATCCTTTCTCAATTTGTTTTTGAATCCACAACTGGAATTCATCTTTCGGTACAACAATTCTTGTGCCGATTTTTATTTTTGGAAAACCTTTTTCATTGACAAGCTCGTATGACCTTGTGCGAGATATTCCAAGCACCTTTGCAACCTGCGACACCGATATCATCATCGGTAGTTCATTAAAACTTTTGTAGCTTTCTTTCATTGCGCTGCCTCCTTTCGTATTATTCGAGAGATACTTTTTAAAAAAGAAAAGAGAGTAAAACCAAATTTAAAAACAAAAACTCACTCATAAAAAAAGTCCCTCTACTATACGGAGAAAAATTTCAATTTTGTTCGGGTATTTTTCAAAATTCTTTACACCTTGTTTACATTTGATTTCACGATAGCAAAAAATACCCCTCTATAATACGGAGAAAAATTCAAGTTTTGTTGATGTGTTTGAAAGAAAATTTAAAAAAAAATAACCCGCTCTTTTTATTAAATGCAGGCAATAAAAAATGACTTGATTAAATTTGCAAAAATAATTTGTTTCAGTTTGAATTTAAAAAAACAAACTGAAAGATTTTGAATAAGAAATATGTTTATTTGAAATGATATTTATAGAAAGACAAAAAGGTGCAGTCGAATAACTGCACCCTTGTGGTTTACAAATTCAAAAAATCTTTTCTGTAATCAACTCCGAAGAATTCGGCGAGCTGTTGCATTTCGCTGTCCTTTATTGTGTTCATTCTCGGCATGTTGCAGGTGAGCAAATAAATCTGCGCCGCTTTTTCCACGGTTTCGATAAGCCCGAAGGTTTCGTCCATGGTTTTGCCGGCACCGTAAATTCCGTGCATACCCCAGATAACAAGCCTGAATTCTTTCATTTTTTCTGCGGTTGCTTCTCCGATTTCATTTGTTCCGCAAAGCATCCACGGAAGAACGCCTACACCGTCGGGAAATACAACAATGCACTCGGTGCACATTTCCCAAAGGGTGTGCGTTAGCTTCTTTTCGTCAAGCGGATGCACATAGTTCATGGCAAGGGTGTTTGTTGGGTGAGAGTGCATAACAACTCGGTTTTCGGGGTCAACCTTGAGGCGTGCCATATGACTCATAAGGTGAGCAGGAAGCTCTGATGTGAACTTGCCGCCGTCGCTGTAACCCCAAAGAAGTTCTGCTGTTGTGCCGTCCTGCGCAATGCGGATAATGCCAAGATTGTTTTCCGGGTCTTTCTCCACATTTTTGAAATACTTGCCTGTGCCTGTAACAATAAAAATCTTGCCGATAAGCTCCGGTGCGTCAAAACCTGTGGGAATTGTTCTGATTACATGGTTCAGGTCGAGATACTCTGCAACCTCGTTTTCATCAAGCAAGTAGCTGATGTTGCCTCCGTTTCGCTCATCCCAACCAAGACGGTACATATTTGCTGTTGTGTCGCACATTTCCTTGACGAACGGTGCTGTTAAAATGTCTTTCATTGTCTATTCTCCAATACTTCTTTTTCATATTTTTTAGCCTCTGTCAAATAATCGGCAGGGGTGTTTGTTTTTTCCAAATATTCTTCCCACACATCGCCAAACGGCATCGTTTTCAGTTTCTCGTGCATAACCATAAGAGAAGTAAAATCTGCCTTGTTTTGCAATTCTTTCATTGTGTCGCTCGGCTCTAAAAGTGCATAAAGCAGAGCTTTTTCAACGCTTCTGATACCTGTAACCCAAGCGGAAATTCTGTTTATGCTTGCGTCAAAATAATCCGTTGCGATAAACACTCTGTTAAGTGCGTTTGTTCTTACAATCTCCTTCGCAATCTCTTTTGTTTCATCATCAAAAATAACGACATGGTCGCTATCCCAACGAACACCACGAGTAATATGCAAAGCCAATTTTTCGTTGAACAAAAGCATTGAAGATATTTTGTCGCTGACAAGCTCGGTCGGGTGATAATGGCCGTTGTCCATAAGCGGAGTAATGTTGTTATTGGCAACATAATTCATACAAAACTCAGCAGAGCCGACCGTGTAGCTTTCAAGTCCGATACCGAACACCTTTGATTCAAGCGTAACATAGACTTTATTCTTATCATACGGTACAGACAAAATTTCATCAAGTGATTTCTTAAACCTCGCTCTTGGTGCAAGTCTGTCGGCAGGAATATCCTTGTAGCCGTCGGGTATCCAAATGTTCATAACGCAAGGTGTATTTGTTTCATTTGCAAAGTATTCCGCTATTTTAAGGCACCTTTTGCCGTGTTCAACCCAAAAGGCTCTCACATTTTCATCCGGAGAAGAAAGAGTTAAATTGTCTTTAACCATTGGATGTGAAAAGAAGGTTGGGTTGAAGTCAATGCCCATATTCCTTTCCTTTGCAAACTGCACCCACTTTTCAAAATGCTTTGGCTCAAGCTCGTTTCTGTCTGCAAATTCACCATCATTAAAGATAGCATAGCAAGCGTGCAAATTCAACTTCATTTTGCCCGGCACAAGACTGATTACCTTGTCAATATCTGCCATAAGTTCGTCAGGTGTTCTTGCTCTGCCAAGATAATTTCCTGTGGTTTGAATACCGCCCGAAAGTGCGCCTTTTTGGTCGAAACCCACCACATCATCACCTTGCCAGCAATGAAGTGAAATAGGCACATTTTTAAGTGCTTCAATCGCCTTGTCGGTGTCAACTCCGATTTTTGCATATTTTTCTTTTGCTTCAAGATAAGACATTGTCAAAGCTCCTTTATGTCAAATGATTTTTTAACTATTTTTCTTGCTGTGGCAAGAGATATTTTTTTGTCGCTTATAATCTGTGAAATAATGTTGCCTGTTGCGGTTGCTTCAATCGGTCCGGCTGTTACATCTTTGCTTGTATAATCACGAGTGAGAGCGTTCAAATACTCATCTTGACAGCCACCGCCTACAATATGAATTGTATTAAATTGCTTTCCCGTAACATTTTCGATTTCCTTTACCGCTTCGTCATACGATTTCGCAAGGGAATGATAAGCAGAATTAAGAATAAATCCCAAATCATCACTGCCAATCAATTTTCCGATTGCTTCAATCATATTTTTTGGTGCAACAAGCGTCTTGTCGTTCACATAAAAATATTTATATTCACCGCAATTTTTTGCAAGTTCCATCATCTCGTCATAAGTCATCGACTTATTAAGATTTCGCCTGATGTTTTGGAACAGCCACATACCCATATAGTTTTTTAAGAAACGAAAACGGTAATCAATTCCGCCCTCGTTGGTGAAATTGAGTTGTCTTGCATTATCACTCAAAATCGGCTGGGTGATTTCTGTTCCAATCAGCGACCATGTGCCTGAGGATATGTATAAATCATCATCTTGCATAGGGCAGGCACACACGGCACTTGCAGTATCGTGGCTCGGTGCGAAAAGCACGGCACAATTAAAACCGACTGCCTTTTGAATATCCGCACCCAAATCACCCACAAGACTTGACGGAGTATTAAGAGCACCGAAAAGTTCACTCGGTAAATCTAAAGCTGAAAGAATATCGTTATCCCAAGTTTTCGTTTTAGCATTAACCAAACCTGTAGTTGTGGCATTTGTGTATTCGTTTTTGCAAACGCCTGTCAGCTTAAATGAAAGATATTCCGGCATCATCAAAAAGTATTTTGCATTTTGAAGTCTGCCGTTTTTCTTGTCTGCATAAAGCTGATAAATCGTGTTGAAAGTCTGCTTTTGAATCCCTGTTTTTGCATATAGTTCTGCTGACGAAACAAGGCTTTCAACCTCGTCAACAACAGCGTTTGTTCTGTTGTCACGATAGCAGTAGCAAGGCATCATTTCCTTATTGTTTTCATCAAGTAAAACGTAGTCGACGCCCCAAGTGTCTATTGCAATACTTTTAGGAATTTTGCCGATTTCCTTACACTTCTCAATTCCGTTTAACACATTTGAAAACAGGTTTTCTATATCCCAAACAAGTCCGTCTTTGCTTTGCGTAAGATTATTGTCAAAACGATAAATTTCCTCAAGCACAAGCTTCTCGTTTTCAAGGTGAGCAAGTATGTGCCTGCCGCTTGACGCACCGATGTCAATCGCTAAATAATATGTCATTTTACATCAAGCTCCGATACTTCTTTTGGATATTCTCTGATTTCGTTATCCTCGTGAAGCGGTTTCCAAACCTGTGCAAAGAACGGGTCAACCTTTGCACGCTGACCGTAATTCCAACTTTTGCGTTCACATTCATCACACCAATGACCGCCCTCTAAAACAAGTCGAGGGCTTGCCTTGAATGTGTGACCAAATGCACACTTAAATTCAAGCTGTGTTGACCAATCGCCCTTTTTCATCTTTGTTGAAAGACATTCACCGCCACGGAACTCTGCGGCTTTTTTCATATCGTCAAGCGTAAGTTCACTTTCAGGCTTTGATTCGTCATAGCCGTGGTCGAGAATAATCTGCTTATCCCAATCAAAGAAGTGGTTGAAGTCGTTGTAGTTTTCCGGCAGAGCCTCCCAAGCTTTGCGACTGCCCCAATATGCCTCAATTCTGTCCTCCATATCGCAATCTATAAAATGCTTTGTGCCGTGTTCGCCGTCTGCAAGCTTGTTGAACATATTGCCCATAACGGTTGCCATCAGTTTTTCGCCACCGGGAACTTTACACATTACTTTTGCCATAGGTGCTGTTGCACCCAAATCCTTGATGTAGCAATCGTAATAGTATTCCATACTGTCACGCTGAAAATGAACAAAGTTTTCGAGTTTATCACTGTCAAGGTAATAATGTCCGTGAAAGTTGCGTGTTGCCTGCATTTTTGGCTTGAGTATGAGCGATAAATTTTTAATTCCTATGTCGCCGTAAAGTCTTTCAAACATTTCGGCTGTTGATACACGGCACTTTTCACCTCCGCCGATATTGTAGATATGTCCCCAAAACGCATTGTCCATTTTGTCTGTTGCATCTTGATAGGAAAGATTGCGAAGAAGCACACCGCTGTCCCTGTCAGACACATATTCAAGCACATTGTCATAGCAGTTATGGAACATAATGGCGTCACGGATTTTACTCATAGCAGGGCCTATTATTCCTGTTTGACGAAGCGAAACCCAATATTTAAGGCCGCTTTCAATAACATATCTTTCAGCTGCAACCTTTGAAACAGCGTAGTAATCGAACATACTCGGTTTAATCGGGTCGCCGACTCTGCCCCAATGAATAGGAGGCATACGGTCGCCTGTTTCGGCAACTGTTCCGATATATACGAACTTAACTTCGTTTTCTCTGCCTTGCTCCTTAATTGCAGTAATCAAATTTTTTGTTGAGCCATAGTTTACCTGCATTGCCTTTTTCGGATTATAGTTTGCCTGCGGAGAAACAAATGCTGCCACATGCAAAATTAAATCCGATTTTTCAACGCATTTATATACCGTATCATAATCGTTAAGGTCGCCCCAAACAATTTCTAAGTTTTCTTGTGCCATATAAGGCTCAAGCATTTTTCTGTTTTTTTCGCTGTCACGAACAAGCACAAGGGTGCTGTAGTTGTCGCCGTCCTTTAACATTCTTGTAAGCCCCTGAAAGCCCATACCACCGCAAGCGCCTGTTAAAAATACTGTTTTCTTTTCCACATTATTCACCCTTCATTGCTACAATGTTTTTTGCCTTGCCGTCCAAAATATCCACGCAAAGCTTTACACTGTCGCCGATTGCGGAATCTATATCGTCATCTTCAACGCCAAGCAAAACACAACCAAGCTTTTTGTCGATAAACTGATTGGAACATTGAAGCTCTGTAAACTTAATCATATCAAGTCCGCCTTGAATGCCGTCTTTTTTCTGCTGCTTCACAATGCTTTTGCCTGCCATACCGTACATCCAATCGGGAATAGTAATAATCTTTTTATTCGGACAACCAAGGTGTTTATGGCAAATAGCAAGCATTTCTTTCCAAGCGAGATTGTAGTATCCGATAGGATAACAGTTACCGCCTTTATTTCGTTCAATCGCTCCTGCGATTGCTTGACCGACCTGCTTAACAGTCACCATAGTTGAACCGCCCTTTGGCCACATTGTAATGCCCGGCATTTTGCGAATGCTCTCCACAAGGAAAACCCAAACCGGCTTTCTGCCCGTTTGTGTGCCGAATATGTACGGAAGCTCAAGTACAGCAACATCAAAATTGTCATCCGCAAAGCTCATGGCAACCTTTTCTTGGTCGATACGGGAACGGATATATGGGTGATATTCTGTAAGGTGCATTTGCGGTCTTGCCTTCGCAAAATAAGAGAAGTACGAACCGAGAATGACGCAATGCTTCACTCCGCATTCCTTTGCAATTTTGAGCAAATGCTTTACGGGATCAATATTGTATTTCTTATATAAATTATAAATCGGTGCCGGGCCCTCGACTCTTTCGTCAACGCCTGCCGCAAAAACAAAACCCTCGCAACCCTCAAACATTTTCTTTATTTCATTATCGTTCATTTCAAGATAATTGCAGTATTCAATCTCCATTTCAGGCGGCAAAACTGCACCCTGCGGAAGCGGAGGCAGAGCAATGGCTCTAACCTCGTGCCCTCTTGAAATCAATTCGGCAGCACCCTGACTGCCGAGCAGTCCTGTGCCTCCAATCATACATATTTTCATAAACTAATTCTCCTAAAATTTGTATTTTCCTGCCGTTACTGTATATTTTTCATCGTTCGGCAAAACGATTTCTGCCGTGCAGTTTGCAGGAATTTCAATTTCATAAATATATTTATCATTCTGTTTTTTCCAGCCTGATTTTACCGTACCAAATATGCTTTTGTATTCTGCTTTGGCAAAATCAAAATGTCCGCCCGGCTGTGGTTTAATGACAAAATGATTTTCACCATCAACCTTTATGCCGCACATTTCCTTAAACAACCATTCACAAACAGCACCCTTTGAGTAGTGATTGAGAGATGCTATACCGCCCTGTGCCTTTGTGCCTTCCCAGCTCTCCCAAATGGTAGTCGCTCCGTTTTTCGGCATAAAGAGCCATCCTGGCATTTCTTCATTTTCAAGCAGTTTATAGGCATAATCAATATTGATGTCTGCAAGTACATCCAAAATAAACGGCGTTGACAAAAAGCCTGTGCCAAGTCGCCAACCGTAATTATCAAGTGCCTTGACAAGTCGTTTCTTTGCAAATTCCGTACTGCTTTCGTCAAGCAAATTCATAAACAACGGTCTTACCAGCTTTGCTTGTCTGTCTGTGTCAAGCGAATAATCTTTTTTTGTTATCAGCTCTCCGTAAGCCTTTTTGCAACCGTCGGAATATTCTTTGAACAACGGTAAATTAGCATCATCGCCCATATATTTTGCAATCTCGCACATAAGAGCAAGAATATATGAAGTATAAGCGGTTGATTCCTCCGGATTTGGAAGCACGGTGTTTTTCCAATCGTTCGGGAAAACATCCTTTGGCTCTGCCCATTCACCGTAGGACTGACCGAAGTTTACAAAGTATTTTCTGTTTTTGCCTGAAAGCCGAATGTTATGCTTTAGCGGTGTCCACTTTCCGCAACGAGAAATCATAAATTTCGCATATTTCACCATACCGGCGTAATACCTTTTGATTAAGCAATCGTCGTTGTAAATTTTCCAAAAACGATAGGGGAGAAGTACACCCACATCAGACCAACCGACAGAGCCGTTCATCCATGACATGTAGAAATCCACTCCGCCGTACGGAACGATTTGAGGTAATTTTCCGTCTTTCTGTTGCCAATCGTATACATCACAAATGTATTTTTCGCTGAATGTGGCATAGTCAAAAAGATAAGCCGCCGTGTTGAAGAAAATTTGTGCGTCACCCGTCCAACCGTGTCGCTCTCTTGTGGGACAATCGGTAGGCAAATCCACGCTGTTTGATTTTGTGGACCACTTTGTTGCTTTTACAAATTTGTTGAGCAATTCGTTGGAGGAATTGAAAAATCCTGTTTCTTCCATATCCGAATAAACCGCAATCGCTGTGAAATCATCGGCAGATACATCAATTTCGGTGTCTATTTCCATATAAGTAAAACCGAAAATTGCGAAGTTCGGCTTGTATTCGATTACACCGTCCTTGCAAGTGTATTCGATTGTTTGAAGAGGGGTTGTTATTTTTTTATTCTTGCATTGAATGTTTTTAAGTGTTAATTCGCCATTATCGTCAAGCATTTCACCAAAACGAAGGGTGATTTTTTGTCCCTTTTTTGCATTGATTTTGAACGAAACATAGCCTGCCATATTCTGCTTAAAGTTAATAAGCTTTTTACCGCTCGGCGCAGTTGTCATTTCGCCCTTAAAGGTTTCTTTTTCTGCAATCGGCACATTGTTTGAAGCTGACGGAGCAACTGCGTATGAGGTTTCTTTTGCCCTTGATGAATATGTAGGTTTTTTGTTTGCATCAACAATTTCACCGTCCTTATTATCGGCAAAGCGTACAGAACCGTCATTCGACCAAAGCCATGAGCTGTCTGTTGCAACCGTGTCCTTTGTGCCGTCTGCATATTGAATTTCAAGCTGTGCAAGTATTTTTGTTTCGCAACCGTATTGATTCTTTAATCCCCACGCACCGCACGAACCTCTGTACCAGCCGTCCGCAAGGTCAATGTTGATAATGTTATTTTCGTTGATTAAATCGGTGACATCATAAGTTTGATATTGTACTCGCTTACGATAATCGGTTACACCGGGTGCAAGAGGCATGGACACTTTTTTGCCATTGATATATGCCGAATAAATGCCACAGGCAGTTGCATAAAGTCGTGCAGATTTTACATTTTTCTTTGCATCAAATTCCTTTTTGAAGCAGTCAACAGGGAAGCGTTCAGGTTCCGGCTTGTTTGAAGTAGCAAGATAATTTATGCCCGAAAGAAAAAATGATTTTTCAAGTTTTTTCTCTTTTTCATATCCTTTTTTGTCTACCTCATAGTTGCCGGTAATCCACTTTGCCGACCAATTTTTGATGCCGTATTCAAAGAAGTTTTCTTCACTGAACTCGCCCTCGGTGCCGTTTTCGTCCCAAAGCTTGATTTTGAAAGTAACTCTTTTGCCTTTTTCAAATTTTACGGGGATAACGGCACGCATAGAATTTGATTCAACCTTACCGCTGTCCCAATCATCTGTAACGATTTGATATGCAGTTTGAGTTACACCACCCTCACAGTTCCAAATAACACGAGGATTCTCTATGTCAATACCCAACGGATTTTTTAGGTATTCTGTTTTTATGTTAATTGCTTTCATTCTTAATTACCTCTTTAAGTTTGTTTTCAAAAACAGGCGTCCACCACTCCAAATATCCTGCCTGTGTAGGATGAATGGAATCAGCCATATAAAGTGATTTCTGTTCATCGGTTATATTATTAAAATCAACATCGTTCCACATATCAATAATTTCAATATTCCACTTTTTTTGAATTTCCAAAAGCAGATTTACCATTGCCTGATAATTTGCGCTGTCATATTTCGGATTTGTATAAAACACAACAGGACAATCCCATTTATCCTTAGCATAAGCAATTATATATTCAATCGCTCCTGCAACGGTTTTTGTATCAAAATCATTGATGTTTTCTGAATTGTTGATTTCGCCCAATGGTTTTTTCTGTGTTGCATCATTGGTAGATAACTGACACACAAATATATCTGCATTTTGCGTATCAATTTTATTCAGCCTTGATATATAGGAATCAACTCCCTCATCAACAAGGGTTGTGCCTGAAACGGCTTCCTTAATAATATTACAATCATTCATTGCACCTATATAATCTGCAAATGAAACACCCATTGAGGAGGCACCGTAAGTTACCGATGAGCCGAGAAAAACAATATTCTTGTTCTTCAAAGGACTATTTCTTTCTACTTCTATCGTATCAAGTGCATATTGTTCGGCATTTCCCGCAAGCGAGGCGGTTTTATAATCGTGCAGTTTTACAAACGGACCCCAGCTCCATTGATAACCGCAAAAAGCAAGCCATGCTATTATAAATATTAAGATTGAAAAAACAATACTGACAATTTTTTTTCTTTTACTCACTTATTTCGTCCTCGACTTCCGCCAAACCTTTTCTTTCCTTGATTTCTGCCTGCTCTTTGTCGATATGCTTTTCAACATTTATAAATGCAAGAATTACAATAAGAATAATTGCCGTTATAGTTTCAAGTCCTACAAATGAGAATGTGATTGCGTTCTTTGTTGCAACGCTTTGAACTGCCGCTACTGTTGCACCGTTAACAAGTGACGGTGCAACATATCCGCTTTTTGAAAGGAGCATATTGAAAAGACCTGTAACAATACCAACACTTGTAACCGCAATAATGTTATAAATCGACATTGCAATTCCGTCACATCTAAAGTTGTTTTTCCACTCCAAATGGTCAAGAACATCTGCAAACAGCGCCATAAATACATAAGCGCAAGGAAGTCCGCCAATATTTTTGATGAACTGACCAATAAGCACAACCACCATATTTGTTGGGCAAATCCAGCAAATGGCACTGCCGATTGCATAAAGCACAAAGCCTGCCATAGTGAGATTACGCTTGCCGAATTTCTTTGCAAGAGGCCAAACGGCAAAGATACCGATACCCATAGGAATACCGCCGATAACGGAAATCATTGTTTGCGTTTTGCCGTCATTGTAAGTGCCGAGAACATAGTTGCAGAAATATACAAGACCAAGGTTTTTGAACTGTGTGCCGACTGTGTAAATCAAAAAATAGAGCAAAATCAGCACCATATATTTGTCTGTAAAAATTGCCTTGAGAAGATTTTTATACGGGATTTTCTCCTCCTCTTTCTTGTTGATGTCCTCCATTGTGACACGCTCTTTGGTGAAATAATATTCCATCAAAGTCAGCGGTAAAGCAAGACAGGACAAAACACTCATAGTAATAATCCATTTTGATTTGTCAACGCCGAGCTGTGGCATAATGAGCATAGGGAAGATGAGAGCAACTATAATACCGCTCATCATAATTGTTGAAATCTGATTAAATACAGAAAGAGAGCCTCTTTGTTCGGTGTTTCTTGTTGACAAAGGTACCATAAGATTATGGCTCATATTGTAAATTGTGTATGCAAACGAATAGAACAGATTATAGGACAGCATAACCCAAATGACCTGTACGGTTTCGTTGCCTTGTGGCACAACAAACAGCAATACACCGCTGATTAAAAGAAGCGGAGCAGAAAGCAAAATCCACGGACGAGCCTTGCCCTGTACGGTTTTTGTGTGGTCGATTATGTAGCCCATAATCACATTGGTGATTGCGTCAATAACTTTTGAGATAATAGGGAACACGGTCAAAAATGCACCGCCCCAAATTGTTGTCAGTTTTAGTACATCCGTGTAGTAAACATTCAGATATGTTGCAAGCACAGCGTTTAGAAGCAAAGCTCCCGATGGACCTAAAAGGTAACCCAGCCATTTTTCTTTTGCCGTTACATCGTCTTTTGTAACACGGCTGTTTAAGAATGGCGAATTTAATTTATTTGTCATAATGAATACTCCTCCTGAGTGAATTATTTGAATGTAAACGAATAAAGATTAAAGCTGCCTTTGCCAGAGAATTTTAAGGATAACGATTTTCTTCTTAAATCCTGTATATGATATTTTGCACTGACTGTTGTTCTGCCAAAGTTGTTTATAGGCATCCTTGCAATAACTTCATCATCGGCAGTAACAATCATTTCACCTTGTGCATTTGAATCAATATCAAAACCGATTTCACCGTCCCCTTTTATAAAATCAAACCACTTATAGGTAATGGTTGTTTTATTGTCTATATTTGAAATGAATCTTTCATTACCTTTGTGTGTGACCATAGGTATCGATTTTTTACTTTTCTGATTTGACAGATGCGGCATTTTACCGTTTGTAATATTGCAGGCTATTACACTCGGATATTTGCCTTTTGCAATCAACGGCACTCTGTTTAGTCCGCCAGAACTGATTTCCACTTGTTCAATGCTTCCGTCTGTTTTGATTTCAATCGGCTCTGCACAGGCTTGTCGGCTGTAATCGCTGCCGTGGGTGAGTCTGTGATAAAACACATACCATGCACCGTTTATACACTCTATACTGCCATGTGCAGTTCCTGTGGCATTAAGCCTGTCTTTTTCTTTTCTGCCATTGAACCCCACATCCCCATTTGAAACAATTGTTCCGCCGTATTTGAAATTTCTGTCGGGATATTTACTCGTGGCGTAGCACAGCTCATGATTTTTTTGCGAAGAATAAATAAAATAGTATGTATTATTTATTTTCCTGATAGATGAACCTTCAAAAAAAGCATGTTTATCAAACGAAGTATTGCGTGTTTTTTCGGGAATAATTCGTACTGCATCGTTTTTAACAGTCAGCATATCGGCGCAAAGGGTAATCATATTTGCACCCCAAACGCTCGGCTCCGACAAAATTTCTTCCTTGCTCTTGCCGTAAATCTTTTCAAATACAGGTGCGCCAAAAGCTTTTAAGAATTTCGGCAAACACATACCACGAGGCATTGCCGTTCCGTAATAAAGTCGGATTGTTCCGTTGTCGTTCATCACAGCCGGGTCAAAGCAAACATATTTGTTAAACACCGAACCGTCTTGATTTTTGACATAACCGAGATATTCATATTTTCCATCGGGCGTGTCGCAAACCGCAACACTGATAGGACCGTGGTAACCGCCTTTGCCTTGGTAACCAGAAAGACTGTAATACAAATAATATTTTCCGTCATTGCCACACACCACATCGGGCGCATACAAATAAGGTCGTTCTTTGGAATAAAGTGCATCCTGCTTTGCGCTGTAATTTATGCCCTTACTGCTCCAGTCGCTCAAATCGTCAAGCGGGGCAGAAAAGAATTCGTAATCAAGTGCGCAAAAAGTGTCGCCGCCCTCTTTGTCGTGACTGCCAAACAAATATATTCTGTCGCCGAAAATGTGTGGCTCACCGTCGGGAATATATTTATCGAGAGGTAAAAATGGATTAAATACCTGCTTTTTCAAAACATCACCTCTTGACTTTTTCGCTGTGTTAGTTTACACTTTAATTATAGCAACACTGTGTCGTATTAACAATCATCAGTTTGCATAATAGTGGATTTAAAACCAACAAAAGCACAAAAAAGTGGTGGAATAATATGAATACTAAAAATAATCAACGCACAAGATTTTCAAAATTGCTTTTCAAAAATGCGTTGATGGACTTGCTCAAAGAAAAAGGTTCAGTGGCAAAAATCTCAGTAAGAGAACTTTGCGACCGAGCCGAGCTTAATCGTTCTACATTTTATGCACATTATAACGAGCCGAACGATTTGCTTATGGAAGTCGAAACGGAATTGTTGGATGCAACCGAGGAGCATTTGAAAAAAATCGGCGAAGAAAATGACGCCGGAGCGCACAAATACATTTTATCGTTTTTACAATATATCAAGCAAAATGATAAACAATTCAGAACGCTTTTGATTGACTCTGCCGACCCTAAATTTCGTTCACGCTTTATGCAGCAGTCAATCATTCAGTTTGTCGAAAACCTTAGAATTGAACTTCCTAAAGAACTTGAGCAGTACATTTTTTCGTATATTCTAAACGGCAGTACAGGAATTATTATTCAGTGGATACGCTCCGACTATGCAGTAAACGAAAACGAAATAGTTAATCTCTTGTTTTCAATTAACCAAAGTGTACTTGTAAATCTTAATTTGACACCCAAACTGACGGCCACACGATTAGAAAAACAATAAAAAATGAGCCAAGATTTCATCAAAAACCGATTTAAAAATCAATTCAAAAAACTCAAAAGAAAAACGCTGTTTTTTCAATTTTAGGCTTTTAGATTATTTGTCATCAGCTCTTACAGTGGGGTGCATTATATTTGAGTTATGATACTTCTCAATTTCCAAGAGCATCAAAAAAGCATCAATTTTCAACAAAAACTATAAAGACAAAAACGAACAGCACTTTCAAATCCTGAAAGTGCTGTTTTTATGCGGAATTTTAGAGGGACTGTATTTTAACACGCGGCTTAACTGAAAGCGTGCTTTCCGCTCCAAAACCGCGTGCCGAGGGTTCAAGTCCTTCTGCCCCTGCCAAAACAAAAAGACACCTGCGGGTGTCTTTTTGTTTTGTCGTTAAAGCAGAAGGACTTGAACCACGAAATTCAAAAGTGCTTGCACTTTTGACAGTAAACAGTCCGGTGGACTGTTTACGCATTGAGTTGATTATAAAGCCCCTGCCAAAAAAAGCACCGATTTTTCGGTGCTTTTTCCTTTATTTACGCTGTTTTTACTTGCTTTTCTCATATAGATAAAACTACGGCGCACGGTCTTTTCCGTACGCCGCAGAACAGGGGACGGTTCTTTGTAAAGTAACGATGTTTTTGTTTGCTTTACAATTTAGAGCTCACCTGTTTTGATAAAATAAGAATTTTAAGCCAAAGTATCCTTAGGCCAGGATTTTCTTAGTGCCACATAAGAAATGACAAAGTTTGCAAGCCAGCCTGCCGGTACAGCAAGCCAGACAAAGGCAATACCAAAACGCGGTGCACAAATCAATGCTACGGACAAGCGAATGGCAAGGTTAACCATATTTGCAATTAAAAACGGGGGCATATTCCCAAGTCCGCGAAGAACACCGTCTGTTGCCATTTTGATACCCATAAATATGAAAAAGTAGCCGATCCATCGCATATAATCGCCGGATACCTGATACGCGAAAGCCGTTCCGTCTTTGCCTAAGAAAAGCGCAGAAATTTGCGTGTGCATGGTTTCAATGATGATAAATGCAAAAAAGGCAAAGCATACATCTAACAGCAAAGCGGCACGGTAACCTTTTTTAATACGGTCAATTTTTCCGGCGCCAAGATTTTGGGCAACGAAAGGTGACACTGCATTCCCTATGGATACAAATATCAGCGAAAAAACATTCTCCACTCTCATCGTTGCCGCATAGCCGGCGAGGGCTTGCGTGCCAAATGGATTTACAACCGCTTGCACAATCATCATACCGATGGACACGGTGGATTGCTGCAGAACAGAGGGAACGGCGAGTTTTAACATGGAACGCAGTTCGCTTTTGTCAAACCAACGAAAGGGACTTGCGTATTTTCGCATACGATAAAGGAATATCAAAAGAGATAGAACGGCTGAAATGCCCTGCGCAATGAGTGTGGCCAAAGCTGCGCCAAACACGCCCAGTTTAAGACCGCCCACCATCCAAAGGTCCATGATGATGTTCAAAACCGACGAAAATATTAAAAGCCATAACGGAATTTTTGATTCGCCGATGGAAGTAAACATGGTAGACAGAATGTTATACATAAATAAAAACGGGAAGCCTGCAAAATAGATGCGCAAATACAGCACCGCATCTTCCATGATATCAGCAGGTGTTTGCAGTGTGCGCATCATCCAGTGCGCACTGCAAAAACCGAAAATACCGAGAAATATGCTTAAAAGCAAAAAACTGATTAACGAAGTAGAAACGATTGTTTTCATCTTGCCGTAATTTTGGGCGCCAAAATTACGGCTGACCAGTACACCTGCCCCTACGCCTGCACCGAGTGCTATGCAAATAAAAACATTTGTCAGCGCGGCACAAGCACCGACGGCCGCAAGTGCAGAGGAGCCGACAAATTGACCGACGATGATTGAATCGGCCATATTGTACACTTGCTGAAAGAAACTGCCTAAAATCATAGGCATTGCAAAAACAGTCAGCGCTTTTAGGGGTGGGTCTGTTATTAAATATTCGTCCTTTTTCATTTTTATATTCTCCTGCAATTTACATGCTTTAGAACAGGTACGGTTTCTTGTCACAGAACAGGTAAACACATTGTTTTCAGAAAAAAAGACTTTGCATTTCTGCAAAGTCAAATGGTGAAGACGAGTGGACTTGAACCACCGACCCCTTGCATGTCAAGCAAGTACTCTAACCAACTGAGCTACGCCTTCATTTCCTATCGGTGCAATTATTATAACCGTTTTGCCCGTGTTTGTAAAGAGCCTTTTTGTCTTTTTATCTTATCTTGCAACGGCATACGCCTTGTGTTATACTGAAATTAGTGCAGGCGGGTCTTGTCTGCATAGAAAACAGGAGAGAAGTAAATGAAAAAATACAAATTCAAAGCGCCGAATCGTACCTTTCAGCTTTTATTGCCGTTTCTTTGTGCGGCAGATAATTTTGCCATTGTTTTTTTGCTGTGTCGATTAGGCCTGGGTATATTGGGCCGCATTGGCCTGGCGGATTTCCTGTTACAGGATCCTGTTTTAGATTACATAACAAAAGCTGTTTTGATTTTATCGGTTGTTTATTCGCTTTTGCCGCTGGTCATGCCCAAGGGCTGCTTTTTGTACGATGACCAAGTGGTGCTTGCCCGCTATACCATTACCGCTTTGAACTGGAAGAACAAGATCGCTGTACCGTACTATATGATCGAGAACGCCTATGTGCAGTACAGCAGTATCTATTGGACTAAGGATATGTTTTCTGAATTGGTGCCCTATGGCGACTTTAACTATAATGTAGTGCTGCAACTGCGCGATGGCAAGAAATACATTTTCTCAGTTCAAGACGCAGAGGATTGTTGTGCGGAAATTATGGCAAAGGTGGAGCAGTATGCAAACAAGTGATAGAATAGGGGACGGTTCCTTGTTCTATCGGTCATTGTGGGGGTATGATGAGAAAAAAAGCTAAGTTCTTTCTCTTTTCAGAAGAATCAAAATGCAAAAAACTAATCAACAAGGGTGTCGCCTTTATTTATATTGTATTGGGTATAAATGCGTACCTTCTTTTAACGCTAATTGTTTTACCGGCTTTGCACATACCGGTAACAATGCCGGTAAAACTCATTTTCGGTATCATTGTCGCTACGGTTGTGATCATTGCAACCTATCGCTATTATGAATTACCGAAAGGGGTTACGCTGTATAACGACTATATGCAGTTTGATGTTCACGGCGTCCCGGATTCTCGGCATAGAGAAAAAACTAATCCCAAGGTGCCGTATGCCTGTATTCAGAAAATTCAGATCTGCAAGGGTAAGCGACCGCCGAAATCTATATTCAATTCAAAAGACGATGGTTGGTTTGATATGGGCGGTTCCGGAGAGCGCTATATACGGATCACAGCAGAGATTTATGAGGAAGAAATATTTGTATTCTATGTGGACGATCCCGAGGCGTTTGTAGAGGCTCTGCGCGATTATATGATCAACGCCGGTGCAGGCAAAATTTGGGGTGTGTAAAAATTACATTTAACCAAAAGAAAGGAGCAGGTCTCACGACCTGCTCTGGCTACGCTGCCTGGTCATTCACAATAGAACAGTGGATGGTTCCTTGTTTTGTAATGCTGTGTAGCATGACGAATATTAAATATTCAGAGCAGATCATAGGATCTGCTCTGTTTTTATAAAAAAGAGGGGAGTAGATAAAAAATGAGCCTTTTGCATTTGCAAAAGGCTCATGGTGCGGATGACGGGACTTGAACCCACATGAACTTGCATTCACTAGAACCTGAATCTAGCGCGTCTGCCAATTCCGCCACATCCGCATATTCAATTTGCTCTAAATTTTTACACGCCAAGAGCGGGCGAGGCAGAGCCGAAAAGCTTGATCTGCGGCGCTGTCCGAAACAGCATTGACATAATACCACGAGGGGAGTAAAATGTCAATAAGAAATTTTGATTTTTTTGAGGTTTTTATGAAAAAAATTTGGATTTCGCTGATTTCCGCGTTATACTGTGGTTTTACATTAGGGTATATGCACTTTGCGGATCCGCGCACCAACGCCGGGGCGCTTTCCACCATCGGGCTGGACCACCCGGTGCTGTTTGCCCTGTGGGGTGCGGGCACTTACGGGGTGCTTTACCTTTTGCTCTATACCATGTATAATAAGCAAAAACGCAGAGGGCTGTGCCACGGTCTGCTGCTGCCTGCCGGAGTGGGGATGGCACTGACGGTGTGCTGTCCTTTTGACTTTGAGCGGCACACCCTGTGGCTGCTGCACTGCATTGGATCGCTGGCTTTTTCCGTGCTCAGCGGGGTAGCGATCTTTCTGTGCTTTTTGTTTTCATTCAAAAAAGGGCGATTTTGGCAGTACGCCACGGTATTTTGGGCGGCACTGATGATCGGTGATCTGATTTTGTTGCTGATCTATAAAGAGACCGGCTTGATCGAGGCTACGCCTGTGCTCGCCGGTGTGGTGCTGCTGAACATTGCGATTTATCAAAAAGAAAAGGTGACAGCTTATGCGGCTTGATCGAGCGCTGGCGCACTTAGAGCGCTATCCGTTCCATATGCCCGGACACAAGCGCAACCCGGATTTTGGCTTGCCGGGTGCGGAAATTGATATTACGGAAATAGACGGCTACGATGACCTGCACGCCCCCACCGGGGTGTTGGCCCGGCTGCAAGCGGATTTGGCAGCGCTGTATGGTGCGGGGGCGTCTTTTCTCTCTGTTAACGGTTCTACCTGCTGCATTTTGGCGACCATATCCGCCCTGTGCAAGCCGGGAGACGAAATTCTCATTGCCCGCAACTGCCACAAGGCGGTATACAATGCCTGCTTTTTGAACCGACTGCAGGTGCACTATGTAGAGGCTGCATTTGACCCGACTACCGGTTTTTATACCCGTGTGACCCAGGCGGCGCTGGATGAGGCATTGGCTGCCCACCCGGAGGTGGCAGCGGTGGTGGTGACCTCGCCTACATACGAGGGCTATATTTCTCGTCTGCACTGCTCGGTGCCGCTGGTGGTAGACGCTGCCCACGGCGCCCACCTTGGACTGACCCCTTGGCTGCCCGGCCGTATGGAGGGAGACGCGGTGATCTGCTCTTATCACAAGACCCTGCCGGCGTTGACGCAAACTGCCGGTGTGCAGGTATATGACTCCTCTTTGGCGCCGAAGATCAAGCGGTATATGGATATGTACGAGACCAGCTCGCCCAGCTATGTGCTGATGAACAGCGTGGCAAAAATGGCCGATTTGGTGGCGGATCCGGCTGCGTTTGAGACGTTGCAAGGGGGACTTCAAAAGCTATATAAATTGCCTTTGCAGCACCTGCGATTGATCCAGGCGGACGATCCTACCAAGATCAATATTTCCACCCTACATTGCAACATAGACGGCAACGCCTTGGCACACCGGCTGCGTGCGCGTGGGATCGAGCCGGAGATGAGCGACCGTATCCATGTGATCTGTATGGCCACGGTGGGGGACACCGCCGCCGGATTTCATTTGTTGGCCCGTACCCTGACGGAGATTGACCGTACCCTGTCGCCGGGCGACTGGCCGGTGGCGCCGCTGCCCTTGCCGCCCCGGCACCTGCAAAGCTGGCAGGTACCCGCCGGGGAGCCGCTGCCAATCGAGCAGGCAGTGGGGCGTATCGCCTGCGAGACGGTGTTTGCCTATCCGCCCGGGGTGCCGATGATCGTACCCGGTGAGGAGATCACTGCGGCGTTTGTACAGGCAATTCAGGCGGCGAAAAACAGTGGTACGGTGCTCCACGGAACTGCCGGCAGCGGGTCAGAGCGCATTTGCTGCTGCGTATTGACAAAGAACTGAAAGTATTGTAAAATAGAACCAACATATTGAAATGAGGTGCTTTTTATGAAAAGAATTAAAACTTTAAGTTCCAGAAATCTTTGTGCTTCCGCTCAAAAGGGCGGCTGCGGCGAGTGCCAGACTTCTTGTCAGTCTGCCAGCAAGACCTCTTGCTCCGTTGCCAACCAGAAGTGCGAGCAGCTGAAGAAATAAGAATTTTGCAATTAGGGCGGGATGGGCGATTGCCCGGGTCCCGCCTTTTTTGTTTGGAGTAGACTATGATACACGCATACAAACTAAACGGATACAACATTATTCTGGATCAAAACAGTGGCTGCGTCCATTCTGTGGACCCGGTGGCCTATGATATGATCACTATGTACCAGGATCATGATAAAGAGGAGATCCGCCGTTTTATTTTAGAAAAATATAAGGATCAGGCGGATGTAACGAACGCGGATATTGATCTTTGTTTTGAAGACATTGAGGCGCTGATCGCCGACGGACGGCTGTTTGCCGAGGATACTTTTGAGGCGGTTGCCGACCAGTTCAAACGCCGCCAAGGGGTACTGAAGGCCATTTGCCTGCATGTTGCCCACGATTGCAATCTGGCGTGCAAATACTGCTTTGCCGGCAAGGGAGAGTACGACGGCCAGCGTGAGATCATGTCCTATGAAGTGGGCAAGCAGGCACTGGATTATCTCATTGCCAACAGTCCCGGCCGCCGGAATTTGGAAGTGGATTTCTTTGGCGGTGAGCCGCTGCTGAACTGGGATGTGTGCAAGCGGCTGGTGGCCTATGGTCGGGAGCAGGAGAAGCTCCATAATAAGAACTTTCGCTTTACCCTTACCACCAACGGCTTGCTTATCAACGATGATGTGATCGACTTTTCCAACCGGGAGATGGGCAATGTGGTGCTGTCTTTGGACGGGCGCAAGGTTACCCACGATCGACTGCGGGTGGGCCGCAACGGCAAGGGCAGTTATGATCTGATCTTGGATAAATTCAAGCGGCTTGCAGACTCCAGAGGGCAAAAGGACTACTATATGCGGGGCACCTATACCCACTTCAATACGGACTTTGCCGCCGATGTGCTGCACATGGCGGATCTGGGATTTAAGGAGCTGTCTATTGAGCCGGTGGTGTGCGATCCTAAGGAGGATTATGCCTTACAGGAGAGCGACCTGCCTGTGCTTTTGGAGCAATACGAGATATTGGCCAAGGAAATGCTGCACCGTTATCGCAAGGGCGACGGCTTTACTTTTTATCACTATATGATCGACCTGGACGGCGGCCCCTGTATTGTCAAGCGGGTCAGCGGCTGCGGCGTGGGTACGGAGTATATGGCCGTGACTCCCACCGGCGATTTGTACCCCTGTCATCAGTTTGTGGGAGACACGGACTTCTTACTTGGCAATGTGTACGATGGCGTGACCCGACCCCAGGTGCTGGAGCAGTTTGAGCACTGCAATGTGTACAGCCACAAGGAATGCAAGGACTGCTTTGCAAAGTTGTATTGCAGCGGCGGGTGCGCAGCCAATGCGTACCATACCACAGGCAGTGTGAACGGTGTGTATGACTTTGGTTGCCAGCTGCACCGCAAGCGCATTGAGTGCGCCATTATGCTCAAGGTAGCTGAAGCCGAAGAGGGCTTAAAAGTAGAGTATTAAAAAATCAGCGCAAAAAGATAACCGCCGGTCGTTATGACCGACGGTTTTTTATGTGCTTCGTTTTAGTCCAGGTGTACCGCTACCGGCTGGCCGCCGTGGGTGCGACTTTCGTCTGCCAGATACACACACAGGTGACCGGCAACAGAGTCGAAAATAGAGGTGCATGCCAGGCTGGGCTTTTCGCCGCGGACGAACTGCACAAAGTCCGCCGCCAGTCGCTCATCGCCGCCGCCGTGGCCGCCATAAGCGCCAACCATATCGCCCTTCACATTCAGATCCACTTCCTCAATTTGGCACTCGCCGTTGTGGGCGTCCGGGGAGGGGTCGATTTTGGATACATAGAACTTGGACTCCTCAAAGTTGCCGTAGATCTCGCCCTTGGTGCCGATGATGTGAATACGGCGCAGGGGGGCGGAGGAACCGCCTACCATGTTGTGGGTGCCGGTGGCGCCGCTGGCGAACTGTACCATCACGCTCTGGTGGTCCACTACATCGTTGTCGCACTTGTAAATGCAGCGACCGTAAGGGGAGTCACCCTTGAGCAGTTGGATCTTGTCTTCAATGGTGGGGTTCTCAATGCCCTCCAGCTTGTCCCACACATAGAAGGACCAGCGGTCCGGGTGGTCAATGTACAACCGCTTGCAAGAGTAGCGGCAGGTATCTACCAGCGGGCAGTCCACCATACACCGCGTGCCGGCGCCTGCCGGGGCGTTCTCCGGCTTAAACTGGAACTTGCCGCCAAAGGAGCTAACTGCGGTGGGCTTGGTCTCTGCCATCATCCACATCATAATGTCCAGATCGTGGCAGCACTTGGCCAGCAGCATACTGGTGTGGCACTTCTGACTATTGGCCCACTTGCCCCGCACATAAGAGGTGCTTAGGTGGTGGTAAGACACATGTTCCAGGGTTTGAATATTGATAATATCACCGATTTCACCGGCGGCAATGCGCTCTTTAATGCCATAGTAGAACGGTGTGTACCGCAGTACATGGCAGATCATCACTTTGCTGTGGTTCTGCCGAGCGCAGTCCACCAGGGTGCGCATTTCTTCTTCATTCACGGCAAACGGCTTTTCCAGTAGCATATCATACCCGGCGTTCAGCAGGGGCACAGAGGTCTCTATATGTACCTCGTCCATGGTGCCGTTAATGACGGTGTCTGCCAGTCTGCCCTTGGCAGCCAACGCATCTGCATTTTCAAAACACATATCCTCGCCGAATCCGTAAAGCTCGCGGCACTTTTTGCGCCGAATGGGGTCCGGATCTGCCACGCCGACAATCTTCAGCAGCTCCGGGTTGGTCAGCGCCAGTTTGCTGTACACCATAGAGCGGTGCCCGGCACCTACGATAATGGCCGTTACCGGCTTGTTTTCCATTAAGATCACCTCGCATTTTTTATAATCATAGCACCTTGAACGCGTTTGTCAAGTTTTATTGACAGAAAGGCAAATAATATCTATAATAAGTACCAAAATAAGTACCAACTTGTTAAAGATATGCGCTGCCCGAGTGGGCAGACGGGAGGGTGAGAACACTGAAAGACTTGTTGATCTATTTGAAGCATTACAAGAAAGAGTCTTTCTTTGCGCCGCTGTTTAAGCTGCTGGAAGCGACTTTTGAACTGATCGTGCCGCTGGTGGTGGCGCGGATCATTGATAGCGGTATTCGGCCGGGCAACAAGACCGTGATCTACCAAAACTGCGCCTTGTTGGTGGGCTTTGCCGTGGTGGGTATGGTGATGGCGATCACTGCCCAGTTTTTTGCTGCTCGGGCGGCTACCGGCTTTGGCAAGGAGCTGCGCAGCAGCCTGTTTGGGAAGATCCAAAGCCTGAGTTTTTCAGAGCTGGATACCTTAGGTCGCTCCTCGTTGATCACCCGAATGACCAACGATGTGACCCAAGCGCAAAACGGCGTGAACCTGGTGCTGCGTCTGTTTTTGCGTTCGCCCTTTATTGTACTGGGTGCTACGGTGATGGCGTTTACCATTGATGTGCGCTGTGCGTTGATCTTCGTTGTGGTGATTGCCGCGCTGTCCTTGGTGGTATTTGGCATTATGGGACTGACCATGCCCGGGTATAAAAATGTGCAGCGCCAGCTGGACGGCGTGACCCTGACAACCAGAGAGAACTATGCCGGTGCCCGTGTGATCCGCGCCTTTGCGGCGGAAGACGCGGAACAGGCCGGATTTAATAAGCGCAATGAGATGCTTTCTCATTTGCAGCGCAGCGTGGGGCGCCTTTCCGCGCTGTTAAATCCGCTGACTTATATCCTTATTAACATTGGAATTGTGGTGCTGATTCACACCGGCGCCATGCGGGTGAGCTTGGGTGACCTGACGCAGGGTCAAGTCGTGGCGCTTTACAACTATATGAGCCAGATTTTGGTTGAACTGGTGAAGCTGGCGAATATGATCATTACCATTACCAAGGCGCTGGCCTGTGCCTCTCGTATTCAAGGTGTGTTACAGTTGGAGCCTACCTTAAAGCATGCTCGGGACGACCGGGCGGGGGACAGCGACGTGGCTGTCGCCTTTGACGATGTGACCTTGCAGTACAAGAACGCCGGCGAGCCGTCCTTGGAGCACATTTCCTTTACCGTGCCAAAGGGCAGCGTGGTGGGTATTATCGGCGGCACCGGCAGCGGCAAAAGCAGCCTGGTGTCCCTGATCCCGCATTTTTATGATGTTAAGGACGGACAGGTGTCTGTCTTTGGCAAGAATGTTTGCGCTTACGATGACGAGGATCTGCGCCACCGGATCGGCTATGTGCAGCAAAAGGCGGTGCTGTTCCAAGGCACGGTACGCAGCAATTTGCTGTGGGGCGACGACAGCGCTTCTGATGATGATTTGCGCACCGCTCTAAGCACGGCGCAGGTGCTGGACATTGTGGCGGATAAAGGTGGTCTGGACGCGCCTGTGGAGCAAAACGGTGCCAACTTCTCCGGTGGGCAAAAGCAGCGGCTGTCTGTGGCGCGTGCGCTGGTTCGCAAACCGCAAATTTTGGTGCTGGACGACTCGTCCTCTGCACTGGATTATGCAACAGAGGCCGCCATGCGAAAGGCCATTTTGGCGCTGCCTTATAAGCCTACACTGTTTATCGTCTCCCAGCGGGCCAGCTCCGTGATGTGTGCCGATCGGATTTTGGTGTTGGAGGATGGGTGCCTGGTAGGTGACGGGACCCACAAGGCGCTTTTGGCGAATTGCCCGGCATATTGTGAAATCTACCATTCTCAATTCAGCGAGGAGGTGACCGACGCATGAAAAAGAACACCTCTACCTTAAAGAAAATCTTTGGTTATATCGGTCACTATAAGTACCTGCTGTTTTTGTCCGTGCTGCTGGCCGGCGGGTCTGTGGTGCTGACCCTGTATGTGCCCATTCGTATCGGCTACGCCATTGATGCCATCATCGGTCCGGGACAGGTAGACTTTACCGTCGTTGCCCGCCATCTGATCGCTGTGGTGGTGATGCTGCTATGCGTTGGCCTCATGCAGTGGGTGATGAATATGCTCAACAATAAGATCACCTATAATGTGGTGCGAGATATGCGCGCCCGGGCGTTTGATAAATTGCTGGTGCTGCCGTTCTCTTATCTAGACAGCCACTCCCAGGGGGATGTGGTCTCTCGGGTCATCAGTGATGCGGACCAGTTTGCCGACGGACTGCTGATGGGCTTTTCCCAACTGTTTACCGGTGTAGTGACGATTATCGGCACATTGGCTTTTATGCTATCCATCAATGTGTGGATCACCCTGGTGGTGGTTGTTGTCACGCCGCTGTCCTTCTTTATTGCTCGGTTTATTGCGAAGAAGACGTACGCTATGTTTCAAAAGCAAAGTGCCGTTCGCGGCGAGCAGACGGGATTTATTGACGAAATGATCACCAACCAAAAAGTGGTGACCGCTTATTCAAAAGAGGCAGACAATCAAAAGCAGTTTGACGAGATCAATGACCGCTTGGCGAAGTATTCCATGCGAGCCACCTTCTTTTCTTCTATAACGAACCCGGCCACCCGCTTTGTAAACAGCATTGTATATGCGGCGGTGGCGCTGTTTGGCGCCATGATCGCCGTTCGGGGCAATATTTCTGTGGGTATGCTGTCCTGCTTTTTGTCGTATGCCAACCAATACACCAAGCCCTTTAATGACATCAGCTCGGTGGTGACAGAGTTTCAAAATGCTCTGGCCTGCGCCGCGCGTATCATGGAATTCATTGAGGAGGAGCCGGTGCCGGCGGATCCGGCGGGAGCATTGCAGCCTTCGCATTTGGACGGCAAAGTGGAATTGCAGCATATTCGCTTCTCTTATCTGCCGGATCGCAAGTTGATTGAGGATCTGTCTGTGGATGTTAAGCCGGGTATGCGTGTAGCAATCGTTGGTCCTACCGGCTGCGGTAAGACCACGCTGATCAACCTGCTTATGCGCTTTTACGATGTGCAGGGCGGTCAAATTACCATAGACGGCACCCCGGTGCAGCAGATTGGCCGCAAGGCGCTGCGCAAGAATTTTGGTATGGTGCTGCAAGATACTTGGCTCAAGTGCGGCTCTATTTTGGAGAATATCCGCATGGGCAATCCCGGCGCTTCTTATGATGAAGTCGTGGCAGCAGCCAAAAAAGCACACGCCCACAGCTTTATTCAGCGTCTGCCGGAGGGGTATTATACCAAGATCGGTGAGGACGGTGGCAGCCTGTCTCAAGGGCAAAAGCAGCTGCTTTGTATCGCCCGCATTATGCTGTGCGATCCGTCTGTGCTGATCCTGGATGAGGCGACTTCCTCTATTGATACCACCACGGAGATGAGAATTCAGCAGGCATTCCTGACCCTGATGAAGGGGCGCACTTCCTTTATTGTTGCGCATCGATTGTCCACCATTAAGGGCGCCGATTTGATTTTGGTGATGAAGGACGGCACCATTATTGAGCAGGGCACCCACGCCTCATTGTTGTCGGATAAAGGTTTTTATTATCATCTGTACAATTCCCAGTTCCCGGAGACGGATCAGTTGGCATAAAATCGGAATATAAAACCAAAGCCGCCGGAGCACACCGACGGCTTTTTCTTATCCACTCCACACATAAAACAAGCGCTCCGATGGCTCGGAGCGCTGTTTTTAGTTATGTAGGCTTAGTGCTTGATGTCGTCCCACTTCACGCCGTTCACCTGGAACAGGTCGTCGAAGTTGTACACATTGCACTCGTCCTTGGTGTGGTTGGGATACCAAACCTGGGCAAAGAAAGGATTGGTCTTTGCAATGTTGTCGTAATCCCACTTCTTCTGGGGGATGAAGCACTCGGGGCACCAGTGACCACCCAGCAGGATCAGTGCGGGGCTGGCCTCAAACTCGGCGCCGCAGTAGCCGCATTTCCACTTCAGTTTGGTGGCCATGTCACCCTTCTTCATAGAAGTGCTCAGGCACTCACCACCGCGGAACTTAGCAGCCTGCTTCATATCCTCAATATCCAGCTCGGACTCGGGCTTGCTTTCGTCATAGCCGTGATCCAGCTTGTAGTTTTCTGCGTCGCTGGAGTCCTTGTTGAACTTGATGATCTCAAGGTCTTCCCACTTGGTGGGGATCTTGGCCCAATCCTCGTAAGTGCCGTAGTAAGCGGACAGACGGGTCTGGTTCTTGGTCGCTACCCAGTCTAAAGTACCGAAATCCTTGGTGGAAGCGATCTTCTTCATGAAGGGCTTTGCGCAAGCGGCAACCAGGTTCTTAGGCAGGTAGCGGGGAATCTTGAAGTAGAACTCTACATGATCGGCCAGGCGGTTGAAGTAATCCTGGATGGGCAGGTTCTCACGGAAGTGCAGGTACTCCTCCAGCTTGTCGCCGTCAGCATAGAACTGACCGTGGAAGTTCTTGAGAATGAACCAGTTGGGGTCAAACAGCTTCTCCGGACCGGCCAGACCCAGGGTGCCCAGCAGCAGGTGCTCAAACTCATAGTTGGAGATACGGTACTCCTTACCGGAGCCGATGTTGTAGAAGTGGTTCCAGAAGTCGGCGCCCAAATGACCGGCAGCGTCTTCAGTCACCAGGTTGCACATCAGACGACCGCTGTCCTCCACGGTGCACCACTCCAGCACGCCGTTGATCGGTACGTGGAACATAATGGGATCCATATTCTTCAAAATGTTGGGATAGAGAATGCCGCTCTGGCGCATAACAACCCAATTCTTAATGCCGCTCTCAACAAAGGTGCGCTCAGCTACTGCCTTAGATACGGCATAGTGGTCATAGATGGAGATCTTCAGCGGATCACCGCAACGGCCCCAGTGGATGGGATAGTTACGGTCGCCGGTCTCAGCAACGGTGCCGATATAGCAAACTTTAATATCGTCTGCATTAGGCTGTGCCAGCACGGCCTTGCAGATGTTCTGCGCAGCGCCGATATTGGTTTTCTGCGTTCTGTAAGGCTTCCAGTCAGCGGTGGGAGATACCATACCGCCGATGTGCAGCACATAGTCTGCGCCGGTTATGCCTTCCAGGATAGCGTCATAATCACAAAGATCGCCCCAAACCACTTTTACATTGGGTTTAGCCATCAGGCCCTTGAGCTTCTCTTCGTTCTTCGGGCTTTTACGAGCCAGCATTTTGATGTTGATCTCGCTGGGCTTCTTGAGCATTTCCTGCACAGCAGCCCAACCCATGTTACCGGTACCGCCGGTAATAAAGACTGTCTTTTTTGCCATTTGTTTAACCTCCTTAACACATGGACAATTACGACTAATATTATAAACAAAATATAAACAAAAAGCAACGCCCAAACACCACAACCTTTTCTTTCAATGCCAAAAAATGGCGCGCTTTTTTGTGCAATATGACTATATATGCCTTCTTCTAAAATTTGATAAAAAGCGACTGCCGGGTATTGACTTTTTTTAGGGAATGGAGTATAGTATCTCTAAACTCAATATACTTTATCGAGAGTGGTCGAGGGAACAGGCCCGTGGACACCACAGCAACCTGCTTTGGTAAGGTGCTAAAACCTGCGGTTCAAATCCGAGTGATGAGGAGCATGTCGCATACACTCGGTGTATGCCTTTTTATTTTCCTAAGGAGGAAAGAGAAATGTCAAAACACTTATTTACCAGTGAGTCCGTGACGAAGGGTCACCCGGACAAAATCTGCGACCAGATCTCAGACGGTATTCTGGACGCCATGCTGGAGCAGGATCCCATGAGCCGTGTGGCCTGTGAGACCACTTGTACCACCGGTCAGGTTCTGATCATGGGCGAGATCACCACCAATGCACAGGTGGACATTCCCGCCATTGCCCGCAAGATCATTTGCGACATCGGTTATGATGACGACAAGAAAGGCTTTAACGGCAACACCTGCGCCATTCTGACTGCGCTGGATAAGCAGAGTCCGGATATTGCTATGGGCGTGGACAAATCCTTTGAGTTAAAGAACGATGAGGAGGATGCCTATAATCTGAACGGCGCCGGTGACCAGGGTATGATGTTTGGCTATGCCTGCAACGAGACCCCGGAGCTGATGCCTCTGCCCATCAGTTTGGCCAATAAACTGGCTGTGAAGCTGACCCAGGTGCGGGAGGACGGCACCCTGCCGTATCTGTACGCAGACGGCAAGACCCAGGTGACCGTGGAGTATGACGACGGCAAGCCTGTAAAGGTGACCGCCGTGGTTGTATCCAGCCAGCACAGCGCCGATGTGGAATTGGAGACTCTGCGGCAGGATATTATTGACAAAGTGATCAAGACCACCGTTCCTGCGGAATTGATGGACGAAGACACTGTATTTTATGTGAACCCCACCGGGCGCTTTGTTGTGGGCGGTCCTCACGGCGACAGTGGCCTGACCGGGCGCAAGATCATTGTGGATACATACGGCGGCTATGCCCGCCACGGCGGCGGTGCCTTCAGCGGTAAGGACCCGACAAAGGTGGATCGCAGCGCGGCTTATGCTGCCCGCTGGGTGGCCAAAAACCTGGTGGCTGCCGGTTTGGCAGACAAGTGTGAGGTTGAACTGGCTTATGCCATCGGCGTGGCCAAGCCTGTGTCCGTGATGGTGGATACCCAGGGCACCGGTAAGGTCAGCGATGATGTAATCTGCGATGTTATTAACAAGGTGTTTGACCTGCGTCCCTCTGCAATCATTGAGCGACTGAATCTGCGTCGCCCCATTTACCGTCAGGTGGCTGCCTATGGCCACATGGGCCGCGAGGAGCTGAATGTGCCTTGGGAGCAGCTGGATATGGTGGACAAAATCAAAGCCTGCCTGTAAACAAAAGAACAGCGATAATGAAAGCCGTCGGATCTCCGACGGCTTCTCTTTGTACAGAAATGCCCGGTGCATCAAAGCACCGGGCGTTTTTTTATAACTTGCTGTCTTTTTCCACCGCAGCGTCCACGGCGTTTTGCACGGCGGTTTCCAGCCCGTCTGCCTTTAGGGACAGCACACCCTCAATGGTAGTGCCGCCGGGGGAGCACACCCGGTCTATCAGCTCCCAGGGGTGTTCGCTACTCTCGGCGATCATCTTGGCACTGCCCAGCACGCTTTGGGTGGCAATTTGCAGCGCCTGGTCCTTGCGCATACCGTGCTTCACACCGGCTCTGGCAAGGGCGTCAATAAACATATAAACAAAAGCAGGGGAGCAGCCGCCCAGTACACCGAACAAGGGAAACATAGCCTCGTCTAACTCCAGTACCTTACCGGTGCAGGCCATCAGGTCGCATACGGTTTTGGCCTGATCTGCGGTGGCGTTTTTGCCGGCACAAACGGCGCTAACGGCTTCACCCACCAGAGCATTAATATTGGGCATTACGCGTACTACCGGGCAGGGAACTGCCAACTGATCCTCCAGATAGGTCGTGCTTTTGCCTGCCGCGATGGAGATCAGAAGGGGCAGGGCCGTGCGCTCTGCCAAAACCGGACCGATCTCTGCAAGAACAGCTGATAACACATTCGGCTTGACCGCCAAAAAGACAGTGTCACAAAGCGCCGCCACTTCCGTATTGCTCCGGCAGATCTGCACGCCGGTATGACCCAGCCTTTGCCGCAGTGTCTCCAAATTGTGGTCCGCAACATAAATATCGGCAGCCGGTGTGCCGCCTTGTAAAATCCCTTGCAGAATGGCGCCGCCCATATTGCCGCAGCCGATAAATCCGATCTTCATTGCAAGTGTACCTCCGTGCGTTTTTCTTTATAGTACCACTTGCGGGGGATTTTTTCAATCCTTTTTCAACTGCTGGTATTTTTTTCGCGTGGCATTACCGCCGCGAATATGGCGCTCTGCTTTGTTTTCGTCCAGTACAGCTTTAGCGGCAGCGTGTAGCTCCGGGTCAATGTGTTCCAGACGCCGGGTCACATCCATATGTACGGTGGATTTGCTCACCCCAAACACCTTGGCGGTGCTGCGTACAGTGGACTTGGTGTCAACAATATACCGGGCCAGTCGTTGGCAACGGGCAGACTGCTTTGTATACATAGCTTGTCATCTCCTTGCTAATGCCTATGCAGAGGAGTTGCTATGTATGCAAACGGATAAAAAAAGCACTTGCAAATTGCAAGTGCTTTTTGTGTTAAAATGGATCTTTACTGCTGGTCGGCAGCGGATTCACTCTGCTTTTCCGCCTGCTTTTCTTTGGCGTCATTGATCATATCGTTCAGGCTCTTCATGTGCAGCTCATCAACCTGATCAAATTTGGTGACCTGCTGTTCTTCTGCTTCCTTGCCGTCCTCCTCCAGGAGAGTAAGGGTCAGCACCTTGCCAACAATGGAAAAGCGATATACCAATGTCTTTTTTGTATCTGCGTCCTCAATGGTCAGCTTGTTTCCCTTGACAGTGTACTCGCAGTCAAAGTTCCAAGTGGATATATAGCGGTCGCAGGTGCCGTCGGAGTAAAACACAAAGGCCAGCACACCGGGCTTATCCTGGCTGTCCCAGTTGGCACAAATGGCCTGATCACGGGGCGTAAAGAGACCAACAACGGCTTCCTTGGGATTTTGATCCGTTACGCCGCAGTAAATGCCGCCGCCGATGAGCAATAGTCCCAGCAGGGCACAAACAATGCCGATGATCAGCTTCTTTTGCACAGCGGTCAGCTTGGAACTCTTTTCTTTTTTCTCGCTCATATTATTTCTCTTCCTTTAAGCCCTTTTTGATGAGGATTTTCTCGATCTTGTCGGAGCAGTCCAACAAAGAGGATACGGACATATCGTGGTTCAAGGTGTCCAGGAAATACGCGGTGTATTTGGACAGATCCACGCTCTCGTACCAGTCGCGGCTCAGCAGCTCCGGGGTCTGATACACACCGTTGGTGGTGAATACACGATAGAAAGTACCGTTCTTATATGCCTCGTCAAATACTTCCAGGCCGTTGCAGAACAGACCAAAGGTGGTGCAAACGAAAATGCGGCCGGCCTTCAAGCCCTTCAGCTTGGAGCAAACTTCCAGCATAGACTCGCCGGAGGAAATCATATCGTCTACGATAATAATGTCTTTGCCCTCTACGGAGTCGCCCAGGTACTGATGCTCCACAATGGGGTTGCGACCATTGACCACGCGGGTGTAGTCCCGGCGCTTATAGAACATGCCCAGGTTTACACCCAACTGGGTTGCAAAATAAATGCAGCGGTGCAGGGCGCCCTCATCAGGAGAAATGACCATCAAGTGATCCTTATCCACATGTAAATCCTCTACGCTGTTCACCAAAGACTTGATCATCTGATAAGTGGGCATTATGTTCTCAAAGGAGCCGTTGGGAATGGCGTTTTGTACACGCTTATCATGGGCGTCAAAGGTCATAATGTTGTCCACGCCCAGATTGACCAGCTCTTGCAGTGCCAGCGCGCAGTCTAAGGACTCACGGCTGCTTCTCTTATGCTGGCGACCCTCATACAGCATGGGCATCAAAATGGTAATGCGCTTTGCCTTGCCGGAGATGGCAGAGATAACGCGCTTTAAGTCTGCATAGTGATCGTCAGGGGACATGGGTACTTCCATCCCGTGCATATTATATGTGCAGCTGTAATTGAATACATCTGTAATGATATACAGATCAAAGCCGCGCACACTCTCGTTCACTACGCCCTTGGCTTCACCGGAGCCAAAGCGGGGTAATGACACATTCACTTTGTAGGTGTCGCGCTGGTAGCCATAGAACGCAATGTTCTGCTGATGCTCGCTGGCCTGGTTTGCGCGCCATTTGACCAGGTATTTGTCGATCTTGTCGCACAGGGCTTCGCAGCCGGGCATGGCGATGATTCCAAGGGGGCCTACGGGGATTGTTTCTACATTTTCAGCGGTTTTTCTGGGCATATTAACAGCTCCTCCTAAATTTTTACGCCATTATAATACAACAACCATCGGCGAAAGTAAACCGGAAAATGAAAAATTTCAGAGAATTGACAGAATTAACCGGGGCTTTGCTGTTTTTTGCGGCGAATATGAACAAGAATCAGGTAGCCGGCCACGCCTGCAACACAGGTGCCGCTGACGGCTGCACCGATTGCCAACCCCTTGGGGGTATAGCGCAGCTCCACCGTATGCTTACCGGGCTTGACGGTGGTCGTCAGCAGGGCTTCACCCAGCTTAAAGGTTTCCGCTTTTTCGCCGTCAATGTATACGCTCCACCCGGTGTCATAGGGAATGGAGGTGCACAGGTAGCTGTTCTCGCGAACGGTGATGGTGCTGGTAATGTGGGTCTCGCCCCAGTCGGTGACTTGCAGAGCGCTGTCTGCCAACTGGCGATAGCCTTTGGCAAATACGGTCTCGTCCACGCTGTATGCGTAAATAGAAGCGTAGCTCTCTGTGGCGCTCATACTCCCGGCGTCCAGGGATACTTTAATTTCCTCGCCCTTTTTGTGGTAGCCCAGATCCATAATGTACGGCTCTTCAATATTTTGGGACAGGGTGTTCTTTATGCCATCACCACTGAATTCAGCCGTTTTGATTTCCGGCGAGGTCAGGTAGATATACACATTGCCGTCTCGTAGGGGACTGATGGTTACTTCCACCGTGCCGTATTGCTCGTCGCTGCTGGACTTGTTGAACCAAAATGTGCCGTTCTCCGAGCATGTGTCACCGGAGAGATTGTCGTAGCTGCAGTCCGTATAGCCGCAAGGTACAAATACCCCGTCCAGCCCTGTCGCCAGGCGGAAGTAGTCGCCCTGCGCCTTAAAGGGATCGCCCTCATCCGCCGCCCAATCCTTCAAATGGGTTTTGGCTGCATAGGCAATGGGCAGGAAGCAGTCATTCTCATATACGGCGGCGGATTTGTCCTTGTTGCGGTATACTTCCGTAAAATACCGATCGGTGGGGGTAGGATTGGTGGGCGTGGCGATCAGGTATTTGATATTGAACATCATATTGTACACCGGGGTCTGTGGATTGTAGGTGTAGCTGTTGATCCGATTGCCGAACATACCCAGGTTGTATTGCAGTTGGGAGTAGTCCTCATACGCCATGGAGGAAAAGGTGGAAATGCCATTGTAGCCGTAATAGCTGGGGTCCATGCGCCGCTCCAGGTAAGTTAGCTCCGTGCGGTAAAAGTCGTTGTCCTTTTTGTTGATGGCTTCTATGGACTCCCGATAAGCAGCGTAGTTGCTCTTGTAGTCGCTGTTGCCCTGGGTAATGAGAATGGAGGAGCAGTCGGAGACGATCACCTCGCTAAAGCACATGGCGATCACCGCAAAGGCCAGTACGCTCTTTTTGAACCCGGACTTTTGCAGGCACAGCAGCAGCCCGCACCAAAGAATAAGAAAGGCGATGGTCACATAAATGGAGATCTCGCTCATCTTGGTGGTCATAAACTTCTGGGCCACGATCACATACAGCAGCCAGACCAGGCTCACGAATACAATGTCCTTATAGGCAATGTCCCGCATACGGCACAGACCGCGGAACGCCATCACCAGCACCAGGAAACAGTACATATAAGAGAAGCGGAAGGGCAGGTCGTTGGGGAAGTGGAAGGCGTGCCAAATAAAATTCATCGCATTATTGTCAAAGCTGAACAGGAGAAACAGAAGCAGTACAATATACACCGCCTTTTCCCGCAGAGAAATGCGCCTGTTAATGAGGTACAAGGGCACCAGCAGCAGCGGCAGCACGCCGCAGTAGATATTGGGCAACACATCGTCGCCGCTGGAGCGAATGGTGGTCTCCAGGGCGGACAGGTGGGAGGTTAAAAAGTCGAAAATGGTAAAGTAAGACTCAAAAGTGGTGGGGAAGCTGTCTGAGGTAGCGGAGCTGCCCCGCAGCAGGAAATAGGTGGGCAGCAGGGTCACAGCGCACAGCCCGCCGGCCAGCAGAGAGAACCCGGCAAAGCGCACGCACCGATTGAGAAACGGGTGACGCATGAGATTTTTGGCGCTGTACTTCTCTCGAGTGGTGAGCTTTTCGCCGCTCTGTTCCGGTCGGGGTTTGGCGGTCATTAGGAAGTAGGCCAAGAAGTACAGAACAGAGAAAATGCACGCCATATAGCCCATATAGTAATTGGACAGCAGCAGCACTGCCAGCGCACCGGTGTAAAGAGCGCCCTTGCCGGTATCAATCAGCCGCTCAATGCCCAGTACGATCAGTGGCAGCAGAATCATACCGTCGATCCACATAATATTCCAGTAATACGCTAAAAAGTAGGCGCAAAAGGCGTAGAACACACCAAAGGCGGCACTCACATAAGAGTGGCGCTTTTGTGACGCCTTTAAGTAATAGGTAAAAGTGACGGCAGAGGCCATACACTTGACGATCACCAAAGCGGTGATGGCAAAGGAAATATCCGCCTTGTCAAACAGAAAGATCAGCACTGTAAAGGGGCTGGAAAGATAGTTGAAATAGTTGCCGAGGAAGCTGCTGCCGCCGCCGCTCTCCCAGGAGTACAGCAGGCTTTTGCCCTCTACGACCCGGTCATACAGTTCTGCAAACAGGGGACCGTACTGGTGATACAGGTCCATACGCATGACCGTGCCGTCCCCAAACGGGAACACACTGTACACAATGAAAATAAAGAGAATGCCCAGCAGCGCCACAAAGGCGGATACCGCTAAAAAGCGGTTGGCAAAAAACAACTTGTACAGCCGACCGCCGCTTTTAGTCGCTGCCTTGTCCCGGCAGTCAAACACCAGCAGACGGTCAAAGAGGTAGTTAAAAATATAGACCACCGTTACCGTAGCCAGCCATACAAAGGGGGCTTCTCGCTTTAGCAGCGTGGCAAAGAGAAAATACAAGATCTTATAGAACCCAAAGTCCACGGCACAGCGAAAGAGAAAGCCGCCGATCTGTTTGGGAACGGTTGCCATACCCCGGGGAAAGACAAATTTCTTCTCCAGTACAAAGGACAGAAGCGCAGCCACACCGGCACCGATCCCAACAGCCGCACCGGCCCCCAAGCCAAACGCCACCTTGCACAGCTGCTTGACGGCAAAAAGCACCAACAGGCACAGCGTGTAGGCGGCGGTGTAATTCACCGTTTCCGTATTCATCCACTTTGTAGCAAAGCGATGTTTGTTGTTTGCGGTAATGTCCATAAAATGCACCTCTTGCTTTTTGTGCGAATCTGATTTTAACATAACTCTGCCTATTTTATCATAATTATGGGCGGACTGCAACCGAAATAAACCAAGTAGGCATACAAGCCCTGTCTTGGGCATATCTTTTTACAGAAATGAAATGCGGGGTGACCTATGAACAATTTTGACGATGCGGCGCGGCTGCTGGCCCAGCCGATGGGAGATCTGCTGCTGGCACTGCCTGCGCAGACTAAGGAAGAAATTACGGAACTGCGGGTGCGCCGTGGGCGGCCGCTGGTGGTTATGTTGGGCAGTCGGACTTGCTTTCTTACCGATGGTGGTAAGCTGATCAATCACTGTTCGGCCCGGGCGCTTTCTGTCACGGACGCCGCCTTTGACGCGCTGTTTGCTGCGGTGTGCGCCTACTCGGTACATACGCACATGGGCACACTGGTGGAGGGCTTTGTGACCGCACCTAACGGCAATCGGGTAGGTATTGCCGCCACGGCAGTGGAAAAAGATGGCACCGTGACCGCCATTCGGGATGTGCAGTCCCTGAACATTCGAATTGCCCGAGAGGAGCGGGGCTGTGCCCGTGGGGTGCTGAACACACTCTTTGTAGGCAGGCTGCCCAGTATCATTGTGGCAGCGCCGCCGGGGGGCGGTAAGACCACTGTACTGCGGGATCTGGCAAGAGCGCTGTCCGGCGGGTTCGGTGGCCGGTACAGAAAGGTGAGTATCGTAGACGAGCGGGGCGAATTCGGCGGCTTTTCCCCAGGGGTGAACACGGATGTGCTCACCGGTTTTGGCAAGAAAAAAGGAATAGAGATTGCCGTGCGTACCTTGACGCCGGAGCTGATCGTTTGTGACGAGATCGCCGACGATGCCGAGGTGGACGCCATTAAGGCCGGGTTCTCCTCCGGGGTGGCTTTTGCCGTGTCCGTACATATTCGGGATGCGGAGGACCTGGTGCACAAGTCCATTATCAAAAAGCTGTATCTAACCGGCGAATTTGATTATGTGGTGCTGTTGGAAGAATACGGAGATACCTTTTCCGTGGTGGATTTGCGAGGTGGCGGCGATGAAGATCCTTGGACTGTGGATGATCGTACTTTTTTGCGGGGCGATCGGTATTTCACTGGCAGTTGAAGTGGGGCGGCGCTGTGAGCGGGCGCAGCTGCTTTGCCGCTTGGGTGAGCAGGTGCGACTGCTGCTGGATTACAGTATGACGGATACGGGAGCTATTTTTACCCAGTTGGCGTCGGATCCCCGCTTTGCGCCCTTTGGCTTTTTGCAAGGCTGTGACCCGGCCAAGACCGTGACGGTCGCTACCGGGCTGACTGCCCGGGATGACCGAGAGTTGGCAGCCTTTTTGCAAAGGCTGGGCAAAAGTGATTTGCAAAACCAGTTGCGGCTCACCGACGGCTACATTGCCTTTGCCAAAGGCCGGGCAGAGGAATACGCTGCCCGGTGCAAGCGACAAAAACAGTTGTATGTGGCCTTTGGCCTGTCCGGCGGGCTGATTGCCGCCCTGCTGCTGGCCTAAAAAGATCAGGAGGTACAAATGAGCGTGGATTTTATATTCAAAATTGCGGCCATCGGTATGATCGTGGCGGTGCTGAACACCCTTTTGGTGCGCAGCGGACGGGAGGACCAGGCCATGCTCACCACCCTGGCTGGGGTGATTGTGGTTTTGATGATGTTGGTGCCGAAGATCAGCGCGCTTTTCTCCGGTATAAAATCTATGTTTGACCTATGATCCAGATCGCAGGGATCGCCGCCGTTTGCCTGCTGCTGACGGTGCTGCTGAGAAAAGAGAACCCCACCTTTGCTCTGCTGGTCACTGTGGCCGGTGCCGGACTGCTGTTTTATACGGTGTCCAAGTTGGCCGGCAGCGCCTTTGGCATATTGGGCGACTTAAAGACCGCGGCAGGGGACACCGGGGCGTATATTGATCTGATGTTCAAGATCCTGGGCATTTCCATCGTGACCCAGGTGGTGTGCGATGTGTGCCGGGACAACGGCGCGTCCGCATTAGCTTCTCAAACGGAGACAGCAGCCAAAATTCTGGTACTGTCCCTACTGCTACCGCTGTTTCAAACGGTGATCGGAATTGTGACGGGACTTGTAAAATGAAGCGATTTGTATTGACATTTTTACTTTTGCTGGCGTTGCCCGGGGTGTGCTTTGCCGCCCAGCCGGCGCTCTCCGGCGACGGTTATCGCCAGGCGCTGTCCGGGTATGATCTTTCTGCTTTTGAAAAGCTGGGGGACGACGCAAACAGCGTGCTGGAGCAGCTGGGACTGGATGATTTTGACTTTGAGACGGTGACGGCGCTGGACGCTAAGTCCTGCGTGCAGGTGCTGGGGCGGCTGGCGCGCCAAAATATCCAAACGCCGCTGCGGGCACTGCTGTCTGTGCTCAGCTTCACGCTGCTGTCCGCCTTTTTAACCGGTTTTTCCGGCAGCGGACTGCTGGGGCAAAACAGCTCTGTTTATTCCACTGCCTCCGCCTTGGTCATTGCGGCGCTGATTGCTGCCCAGTGTGCGGACACTGTGTCCCTTTGCTGTGCCACCATCGGCATTTGCGCGGACTTTGTGTTTGCGTTCTTTCCGGCATTTTTGGTGATTCTAACCGTGTCCGGCAGCAGCCTAACCGGGGTGTCCACCAACACGCTGCTGCTGGGGCTGGCCCAGGGGCTGAATATTCTGTCAGCCAAGCTGTTTGTGCCCCTGATCAACTGCTTTTTGGCACTGAGTCTGTGCTCCGGCGTGCGCAGTTCGCTGAATATTGACGGTGCGTTGCGGGTGGTGCGTAAGGGCTTGATCTCACTGATCTCCTTTTGCGCCGGGGCATTTGTGACGGTGCTATCCGTGAAGACGGCGGTGGCCTCCCGGGCGGACGCGCTGGGACTGCGTTCTCTGCGCTTTGCCATCAATTCCGTCGTACCGGTAATTGGCAGCGCCATCAGCGAAGGACTGCTGTCTATACAAAGCTATGCCGGGCTGGTGAAGAGCACGGTAGGCGTTGTGGGCATTATTGGGGTCATTGCCCTGTTTTTGCCGGCGCTTATAAATGTGATCGGCTGGCGTGTTAGCATTGCTGTGTCCGTGGCGGTGAGCGAGATCTTTGACGACCGCACCGTGTGCAAAATGCTGCGGGCCTTTGGCGACGCCTTTTTGCTGATGAATGTGGTGCTCATTCTCTCCATGGTCACCACAGTGATCTCCATCGGCATACTGATCGCTGCAAAGGGGGCTGCCGGGTAATGGATGTGGTAAAGCAGTGGACCCTGAACATTTGTTTGACCCTCATCGGGGCAGTTATCCTATCACTGGTATCGCCGAGGGGCAGTATGGGGCGATTTTATAAAACTGTACTGTCGCTTTTTATCATCGCCGGGTTTCTGCTGCCCATCACCGGCGGCGAGAAGGCGGATTTTTCCGCTTATTTCTCCGATGTCACAGCGCAGGCGGCAGACGCAAACAGCGTGTATGAAAGCCAAATCGAGAGCCGTGTTAAACAGACCCTGACTGCTGCTGGGTACAAGGATTGCAGTGTGCAGGCTTCGGTACGGATCAAAGAGCAGGAGATCTATATTCAAAAGCTGGTGGTCTCCGTGCCCGGCGACATGGATCGGGAGGCAGTGGCGGCGCTTCTTAAGGCACAGCTGGGATTGCAGCCAGTGGTAAAAGGACTGGGGGAGTAGAAATGACAGAGAAGTGGAAAGAACTGCTAAAGGCGCCGCAGGGGCAGCGCAAGGTGTTCATTCTTCTGGCAGTGCTGGGGATTGCCCTGGTACTGCTTTCCGGCAATGGAACCGCAGGCAGCAAGAGTAAAAGCGAGACCACCACCGCCAGGGATTACGACGCCTATGTGGCGGATCTGGAGGGGCGGCTGCAAAAAACCGTTGCCAGTATGGACGGGGTGGGCACCTGCAAGGTGATGATCACGTTGGAGAAAAGCGACGAGAATGTGTACGCCACCAACAGCGAAAGCAAGCGAGATGCAGACAGCGGCAGCAGCAAGGAGGACTATGTGCTTTATGACCAGGACAGCGGCGAAAGCCCGCTGCTGCTCAGTGCCTATCTGCCCAATGTGCAGGGGGTGGCGGTGGTGTGCACCGGCGGCAACGATCCGGCTGTTCGAGAGAAGATCACCACCACAGTCGCTTCTCTCTTTGGCATACCCACAAATCGAATATCCGTCTCAAAACTGAAAGGGGAATAGGTGACCGAATATGAAAGAGAAAAAGAAAAAGGAACCGGGGGCTGAGATGCAAGAGGTGCTCACGGAGGAACAGCTGAAAAAGCGAAAGCTGCACAGAGCGCGGGTAAGCCTGGGTTGTATGGTGCTGATTTTGGCTGTCGGCGTAGTGGGCAACTGGTACTGGGAGAACAGCGATATTTCCACAAAAATCAGTACAGTCAGCGCCCAGCGCACGAAGACCCTGGGGGAGGCCACCTTTGTGGATGCTACCACTGAGGCTGCTACGGAGAACAGCTACTTTTCCCAGGCCAAGCTGGATCGGCAAAGCAGTCGGGACGCTGCGCTGGAAAAGCTGCAAAAAATCGTGGATACCGCGGATAAAAGCGCGGCTGCCCATAAAGAAGCGGCACAGAAGATTGCTAAGATTTCCGACGGCATCAATGCGGAAAACAAAATCGAAACACTGGTGACCGCCAAGGGCGTGGGGCAGTGTTTGGCGATCGTGAGCACAGATGGCAAAAAAGTAGACGTGATCGTAGACAGCAAGGACCTGTCTGACGCGCTGATCTTACAGATCAAGGAGATCGCCGTGGAACAGGTTGGCTGTGATTATAAAAATGTGACCATCATTCAGTCTAAATAAATTCCAAAACTGTCTTGTAAGTTGCTTTTACTTATGTTATAATAAACGCACATTTGCAGCGGCATATCCGCTGGCAACAAAGGAGCGTTTTTTACATGGAGATCAATACAAGCACTTCCATGGGCGAGCTGGTCATTTCCGAAGAAGTGATCTCAGCCATCGCCACCAATGCAGCCAAAGATGTGGACGGCATTGCCGGGTTCTCTAACCGCCCGGTGGATGTGGTCAATACCATTAAGAAGGGCAGCCTGAAGGTAATGAGCCCGGTGCGTGTTCTGGCAGACGGTGAGGACTTGAACATCAGCATTTATGTGAACATGCTGCCCGGTAAAAAGATCCGCCAGGTGGCGGAAGAGGTACAGCAGGCGGTCAAGGAGTCTGTGCAGAATATGACCGGTAAGCTGGTGTCTAAAGTCAATGTGATCATCGCCGGACTGGAATTTGACCAGCCGGAGCGTGAAACGGAACCTTGTGAAACTGAAGAGTAAAAACGGATTTTACCGACAAGGCGGCGTTTCTTGTCGGTTTTTTCTTTTGGAGGAAGTTTATGAAGCGGAACGAACAGCGCGAGCAGGCGTTTATCCTGCTGTTTGAGTACCTTTTTTTGCCCCAGGACGACCTGGTGGCGATCTATGACGAAAATATCGGCACGGTAAGCGATTATGCAAAAGAACTTTACACCGGCGTACTTGCCAATTTGGACAAGCTGGACGAGACCCTGGCAAGCTATTCCAAAAAGTGGAAGCTGAACCGTCTGCCCAAGGTGAGCCTGACTGTGCTGCGTCTGGCGCTCTACGAAATGGAGTTTGTGGACGATCTGCCGGACAGCGTGGCGATCAATGAGGCTGTGGAGTTGGCAAAGAAGTACGGCAGCCAGGAAGACGCCAGCTTTATTAACGGCGTGTTGGGTGCTGTGTCTCGGAGTAAGACGGAATGATTCTGGGAATAGACACCAGCAATTACACCACCTCTGCCGCTGTGCTGGACGGTGAAACGCTCACCCAGCAAAAGCAGCTTTTGGAGGTGCGCCCGGGAGAGCGGGGTCTGCGCCAGAGCGACGCCCTGTTTCAGCATACGCGCAATTTGCCGTTGCTGTTTGATAAACTGCCGCCAATGGATGAAGTGACCGCCGTTGGTGTCAGCACCCGACCGCGGAATGTGGAGGGCAGCTATATGCCTTGCTTTTTGGCAGGGATCAGCGCGGCGACTGCTGCTGCTAAGGCTGCCGGTTGCCCTCTTTATACCACCTCTCACCAAGTGGGGCACATTTTGGCGGCACTGTACGGAGCCGGTGCGCTGGAGATGATCCGTGCGCCTTTTGTGGCCTTTCATGTGTCCGGCGGTACAACGGAAGCCCTGCTTGTGGAACCGCACAAGGAAGAATTGATTTCTGCTCGCTGCGTGGCGGCCAGTTCGGACTTAAAGGCCGGACAGCTGATTGACCGTACCGGGGTGCGGCTGGGTCTGCAATTCCCTTGTGGTCCGGCGCTGGAACAGCTGGCGCTGCAAAGCAGGGTAAGTTATAAAATCAAACCCTCAATGCAGGGAGCGAATTGCTCTTTGTCCGGGGTGGAAAATCAAGTGGACAAGCGCTTGCAGGCAGGGGATGCACCGGCCGATATTGCCCGGTTTGTGCTCTCCAGCGTATCTGCTGCATTGCAAGGTATGGTGCAGGCTGTGTTTGCCGAATATGGGCAGCTGCCGCTGCTGTTTGCCGGTGGCGTGATGTCAAACACCATCTTGCGCCGAGAACTGGAAACAGCCTTTGGCGGCGTGTTTGCCCCGCCGGCGCTGAGTTGTGATAATGCGGCCGGTGTGGCCGTGTATGCTGCTCTGTGCAGCAAAGAACTGGAATGATGACTGTACTTTCTGTTTCTAAACTGAATTTTTATTTGCGTGCACTGCTGGAAGGGGACGCGCCGCTGCAAAATCTTTATGTAAGCGGTGAGATCTCCAACTTTAAGCGCTATCCCACCAGCGGACACTGCTACTTTACCCTGCGGGACGAAAAAGCGCAGCTGAAATGCGTACTGTTTGCCGCCCAGGGCGCACATCTGCGATTTGCGCCGGAGAACGGTATGCGGGTGATTTGCCGAGGCCGGGTGAGCGTGTACGAAAGAGACGGCATGTATCAGCTGTATGTGGACGATATGCAGCCCCAGGGCGCCGGTGCACTGGCTGTGGCCTTTGAGCAGTTAAAGTCTCGTTTGGCGGCTGCAGGGCTGTTTGATGAGAGTCACAAACAACCGATACCTAAGTACCCCCGGCGGATTGGCGTAGCCACCTCCGCTTACGGTGCGGCAGTGGCGGATATTAAGCAGATTACCGCTCGGCGCTTTCCTGCGGCGGAACTGGTGATCGCCCCCACCGTGGTGCAGGGCGACGGCGCGCCGGAAAGCATTGCCCGGTCTATTGAACAGCTGGACAAAATGGGGCTGGATGTACTGATTGTTGGCCGTGGCGGCGGGTCTATGGAGGATCTGTGGGCATTTAATACGGAGACGGTGATCAACGCCGTCTATACTTGCAAAACGCCCATCATCTCTGCCGTTGGGCATGAGACGGATTTTACGATTACGGATTTTGTGGCGGATATGCGGGCACCTACCCCCAGTGCGGCGGCTGAGTTGGCTGTGCCGGATCGGGAGGAAGAGCTGCGCCGCATTGCGCAGCTTGAAAGCATTGCTTCCCGCGCGTTGCGCAGTCTTCTGGAACGGGAAAATCAGCGACTGGACAGTTGCTTGGCGCGCAGAGGCAGCGCCGGGGCATATATTTCGACTCGACTGGAACGGTTACAAGCCTTGATGAACGGTAACCGGCAACAAATCCAGCTCCGCTTAGAGCGGGAGAACACCCGTTTGGAACGCGTGCTGGAACAAATTGAAGCTTACAGCCCGCTGGCGGTGTTGCGCCGAGGCTATACACTGGTGCGCCATACAGACGGTTCACCGGTGACCAAAAAAGAAGAATTATCACCGGGTACTGCATTGCGCCTGCAATTTGCAGACGGAAGTGTGCCGGTGCAGGTTTTGGAGGAAAGAGAAGATGAATGAAGAAAACTTGACTTACGCTGATGCAATGCAGCGCCTGGAGGACATCAGCGCCCGCTTAGAGAACGGTTCGGTGCCCTTGGAGGAGAGTATTGCCCTTTATGAGGAGAGTGCCAAACTGGCAGCCTACTGCAAGCAGATCTTGCAGCAGGCGCAGCAAAAAATTACGGAATTGGCTGGTGACGAAAAATGACAAACGATGCATTTCAAAATACCCTTGCCAATGATCAACGGCTGATCGAGAATGCTTTACAGCAGCTTCTGCCTCCCACGGTATTTGACCAGGGTGAGGTGGTGGAAGCCATGCGTTACAGCTTGATGAACGGCGGCAAACGACTGCGCCCGGTGCTTGCGCTGGAGTTTTGTAAGGCATGCGGCGGTGACCGGCACGCCGTTTTGGAGCCGGCCTGCGCTCTGGAATATGTTCACACTTACAGCTTGATCCATGATGATCTGCCCTGTATGGATGATGACGACCTGCGTCGCGGCAGACCCAGCTGTCACAAGGCATATCCGGAGAATATTGCTTTACTGGCCGGTGATGCGCTGCTGACCCATGCTTTTGAGATCATTGCCGACTGTGAACTTTCTGCGGATGCGAAGTGCCAAATGGTTAGTCTACTGGCGGCCAATGCAGGCGTTAGCGGAATGATCGGCGGTCAGGTTCTGGATTTGAAATATGAAGCCGCAGACCCCTCCTTGCAGCAGCTGCTGACAGTGCATAAGTTGAAAACCGGCGCACTGATCTCTGCCGCCTGCATTTTGGGCTGCTTGGCAGCCGGTGCTACGCAGGCGCAGATCGCTGCCGCTTCTGATTTTGCCTATAATCTGGGCATTGCCTTCCAAATCAAAGATGATATTTTGGACATTACCGGCACCAGCGAAATGCTGGGCAAGCCTGTTGGCTCGGACAGTGTCCAGGGCAAGGTGACCTATGCCACTAAGGTAGGGCTAGAAAAGGCGCAGCAAGATGTGGAGTTACTGACGGATAAAGCGTTGGAAAGCCTGCGTGCCTTTGACGATACAGACTTTTTACAGGCACTTGCGCAGTCGTTGATCAGTCGGGATCACTGATTTTTTGCATTATTATACAAATCTTGCATTTTTATTCAGGCTATGGTACAATAGCCTCATGAAAAGAGTTGAGTTATTTGTCTCTTTTAGACAGCATTCAGTCTCCTAAGGACTTGAAAAAAATGAATCGTGATGAGCTGGAACAGTTGTGTTCAGAGATCCGCGATTTGTTGGTGCAGACTGTGTCCCATAACGGCGGGCACTTGGCCTCCAATTTGGGCGTGGTGGAGCTGACCGTGGCGCTGCACCGGGTGTTTAACAGCCCGTCCGATCCCATTATTTTTGATGTGGGTCACCAGTGCTATACCCACAAGATCCTCACCGGACGCAAGGATGATTTCGTTACCCTGCGCACCGAGGGCGGCATCAGCGGCTTTACCCGACCGGACGAGAGCGAGCACGATATTTTTTCCTCCGGCCACAGTTCTACGGCTATTTCCCAAGCCATTGGTTTGGCTAAGGCAAAAGCGCTGCGGGGCGAAAAGGGCAAGGTGATTGCTGTGATCGGCGACGGCGCCATGACCGGCGGTCTGGCCTATGAGGCCCTGAACAACTCCGGCACGGAGAACGATAATTTGATCGTTATTCTCAACGATAACAATATGTCTATCAGCAAAAACGTAGGTGCTTTGGCAAAAAACCTGACCAGTATTCGCACCTCCCGGGCCTATTTCACCTTTAAGAGCAAAGTAGAGCATTTTCTGTCCCGCATTCCAAAGGTGGGCAGCCAGCTTTGTCGTTTTTTTACCAATATGAATTCTGCCATTCGTAAGCGGATCTATAAGGCCACCATGTTTGAGGATATGGGCTTTCGTTACTACGGACCCATTGACGGCCACGACCTGCGAGCATTGACGGATGCCTTGACAGTGGCTAAGGCGCACAAGCACTCGGTACTGATCCACGTTAACACGGTGAAGGGTATGGGTTATCGTCCTGCGGAAAAGAACCCCACCCAGTTCCACGGTATCGGAAAATTCGATATAAACACCGGTGAGCCGCTGAGCAAAGGGGAGACTTTTTCCTCCGTATTCGGTAACACAGTGTGCGACTTTGCCGCCAAGGACGCCCGTATTTGCTGCGTAACAGCGGCTATGGCTGCGGGCACCGGATTAACCCGTTTTGCCGGCGAATATCCCCAGCGTTTTTTTGATGTAGGCATTGCGGAGCAGCACGCAGTTACTTTTTCCGGCGGTTTGGCGCGAGGCGGTATGGTGCCGATTTTTGCGGTGTATTCCACCTTTTTGCAACGCGCTTATGACCAGCTGATTCATGATGTATCCATGCAAGGATTAAAGGTGATCCTGGCAGTGGATCGGGCCGGCTTTGTCGGTGAGGACGGCGAGAGCCACCAGGGGATTTTTGATACATCTTATCTCAATTCCGTGCCCGGCTGGACGGTGTATGCGCCTACATATTATGCGGAGCTGTGCTCCATGCTGTACCAGGCCATTTATGTGGACCCGGGCGCTGTGGCAATTCGTTACCCCAGAGGGGGAGAGCCAACCCCGCCGGAAGGCTATCAGTACGAGAAGGAGCCGTTTCGTATTTTCGGCGATCCGGGCGCCAAGCGCTGCCTGGTGACATACGGGCGGCTGTTTGATACCTGTCTGCAAGCCAGAGGAGAGCTGGACGATACTTTTGTTATTAAACTGAACCGGATTCGCCCCATTGCACAGGAGGCGGTGGCTGCCGCTGCCCAGGCGCAGGTCATTTGGTTCTATGAAGAAGCCACGGTCAGCGGCGGCGTGGGGCAAACCTTTGCCGCTTTGCTGGAAGAGAAAGGCGGAAACGCCCGGTTTTTCCACAAAGCTGTGCCGGATACATTTGTAAAACAGGCGTCTGTGGACAGCCAACTCCGCAAGTTTGGGTTGGACAAGGCGTCCATAGTCAGTGAGGTCAACCATGCAGAAGAAAACCCGGCTTGATGTGGCTGTGTTTGAGGGCGGTTACGCCCCCAGCAGAGAAAAGGCGAAGGCCATTATTATGGCCGGTCAGGTCTATGTAAACAACCAAAAAGTGGACAAGGCCGGTTTTGAATTGAAAGAAGGCGACAAGCTGGAGGTGCGTGGCAAAACGCTGAAATATGTGAGCCGCGGCGGCTTGAAGCTGGAAAAGGCCATGCAGGTCTTTCCCATCACTTTAGCAGACAAAACCTGTATGGATGTGGGAGCGTCCACCGGTGGGTTTACGGATTGTATGTTGCAAAACGGCGCAAAGCGGGTGTATTCCGTTGATGTGGGCTATGGCCAGCTGGCCTGGAGCCTGCGCACGGACGATCGGGTGGTGAACCTGGAGCGCACCAACTTCCGCCATATTACAGAGGAACAGGTGCCGGAAGCCATTGATTTTGCGTCTGTGGATGTATCCTTCATTTCCTTAAAGCATATTTTTCCAAATTTGCATTTACTGCTGCGCCCCTGTGGGCAGGCGGTGTGCCTGATCAAGCCCCAGTTTGAGGCCGGTCGGGATAAAGTGGGCAAAAAAGGTGTGGTGCGGGAAGCCGCCACCCACCTGGAAGTGGTCGAACGGGTAATCGGTATGGCTATCGAGAACGGCTTTTCTGTTCTCGGTCTGGAATTTTCCCCGGTAAAAGGGCCGGAGGGGAATATTGAATACCTGTTGTATGTGGAAAAATCTGAGGCGCCTGCGGTTGCGCCGGAGGTAGACCCGGCCGCGCTGGTGGGTCGCTCCCATGAGGCATTGGTATGATTATTTCTGTTTTTCCTTATATTGAAAATGAGTCGGTACGCCGTCTGACCGGTGATGTGCTCAGCGAGTTGGATCGGCTGAAATGTCATGTATATGTAACCAAGGAGTGCACCGGTCAGCTGCCTGGGCACCATGTGGTATACAGTAAGCCGGACAAGATGATGGAGGACTGCGATCTTGCTATCGCCATCGGCGGCGACGGTACCACGCTGCGGATTGCCAAGAAAGCGGCTTTTTATGACAAGTGCGTGCTGGGCATTAACGGCGGACGACTGGGCTTTATGAGCGGCTTGGAGGCTAACGAACTGTCCTTGCTGGGCAATGTGGTTACCGGCAAATATAAGGTAGACAAACGGATGATGCTCCAGGCGGATATTATCCGTGAAAATCAGGTGACAGAGACTTTTCACTGCCTGAATGACGCAGTGGTCACTCGCGGTGATTATGCTCGGCTGATAGATGTAAATATCCACTGTGAGGAGCGCCCGGTGTGGGATGTGCGGGCGGACGGTGTGATCGTGTCTACCCCAACCGGCTCCACGGCGTACTCAATGGCGGCAGGCGGACCGGTGGTCAGCCCGGAGACGGACTGCTTTGTGGTCACCTCCATTTGCCCGCATTCGCTGATTGACCGCAGCATTGTGTTCCCCAGCAGCAAGGCGCTGTACGTAAAGGTGCAGAATGATGTGGACAACAACTCGATTTTTACGGCGGACGGCAAGCGCCCGGTACAGATTGACGGTCGCACGGTAGTGCGCATTTCCAAATCTCCCTATGTGGCGCGGCTTATTAAAGTGAAGCCGGACAATTTTTACGAAATTCTGCGAAAAAAGATCATTGAAAGGTGATTGGGATGAAGAAAAGACGACAGGCAAAGATCCTGGAGATCATCTCCAAATACGAGACGGAAACCCAGGAGGATTTGCAAAAATATTTGCATGAGGCCGGCTTTGAAGTCACCCAGGCCACCATTTCCAGGGATATTAAAGAGCTGCGGCTGGTGAAGGCACACAGTGCAGACGGCAAATATGTGTACTCCACCGGCAAGCACCCGAAGGAGGAAAGCTTTGGTCGCACGGCAGGTATTGTCAGTGAGGCCATCTTAAAGGTGCAGTATGCCATGAACACCGTGTGTATCAAGTGCTTTTCCGGTATGGCAAACGCTGCCTGTGCCGCCATTGACTCTATGGACTGGGACGGCGTAGTGGGTACCATCGCCGGGGACGATACCATCTTTGTGCTTTGCCGCAGTGAGCGGGAAGCCCAGATCTTTACCGTAAATTTGGAGAAGATGCTCCATGCTTAAAGTGCTGGAAATTGAGAATATTGCCGTGATTGAAAAGGCAGCGGTGCGGTTTGACACCGGGCTGAATGTGCTCACAGGTGAGACCGGCGCCGGTAAGTCCATTGTGGTGGACGCGATCAACGCCATTTTGGGCGAGCGCACATCCCGGGAGTTGGTGCGCCACGGTGCGCCCCAGGCGGTGGTACGCGCCTTCTTTGAGGGGGTGGACCCGGCCGTGCAGGCTGTGATCGGCAATTTGGGTCTGGAGCCGGAGGCGGACGGTTCGCTGGTGCTTTACCGACGGATTTCTGCCGAGGGCAAAAGCAGCTGCAAGATCAACGGTGCGCCCTGTACTGTGACCATGCTGCGCGCAGTGGGTAATGCACTGGTGAATATCCACGGTCAGCACGACTCCCAAACTCTGCTGGACCCGGAGGCACATGTGCACTTTGTGGATATGCTGGCAGAGAGTGACCGCACCTTGACGGCGTATCAATCGGTGTTTCACCAATTTTTGTCTGTGCGGCGGCGGTTAAAGGCGCTGACGGCGGACGAAGAAGACAAAGAAAATAAGCTGGATCTGCTGAATTACCAGATCAAAGAGCTGGAGGACGCGGATATACAGATCGGCGAGACCGAGCGGCTGAACGCCCGCCGCACGGAGCTGAGTGAAGCAGAGGCGGTGCGAGTTGCCCTGCAAGATGTGGCTTATACCATGGGTGGAGACGAGGAATTCTCCGGGGTGTGCGGCTATTTGCGGGCGTTGGCAGCCAAGACGGCACCCTATTCTTCCTTGCAAAGCATCAGCGAGCAACTGTATGCTTTGTGTGACAGCGCCGAGACCTGCAAAGATGACGCGGAACAGAAGCTGGACGCCTTGGACGCTGATCCGGAGGAGCAAGCTCAAATTGAGGAGCGGCTGGATCAATTGTACCGCCTGTCCTTAAAATACGGCGCTACGGAGCAGGAAATGCTGGGCAAGCTGGATGAAATGCGCGCCCAGCGGGAGGAAATCCTCTTTGCCGACCGGGAGTTGGAGACCCTCAGTAAGTCCTATGACGACTTGCTTTTGCAAGTGCAAGCGGCGGCAGAGAATTTGACCGGGGAACGCAAGCAGGTGGCTGCCAAGCTGGAAAAGGAAGTTTGCAGAGAACTGGCATATTTGGATATGCCGGGTATTCGCTTTGTGGTGGACTTTGGCAAAGGTAAGTTGTCCTCTATCGGGCAGGATACGGTGCAGTTTTTGATTTCCACGAACCCGGGCGAGCCGCCCAAGCCCCTGGCTAAAATCGCCAGCGGCGGTGAACTGTCCCGCATAATGCTTGCCATCAAGACCATTTTGGCCCACAAAGATACGGTGGGCACCCTGATTTTTGACGAGATTGACACCGGGGTCAGCGGCCGTGCCAGCCAAAAGATCGGCTTAAAGCTGCGGGCTGTGGCTGAGGACACCCAGGTGATTTGTGTGACGCACTCGGCACAGATTGCATCTCTGGCCGGGGCGCACTTCCTGATCCAAAAGCAGGTGAAAGGGGAGCGCACGTATACGCATGTGCAGCGCCTGGACTTTGACGGTCGAGCAAGAGAACTGGCGCGCATTATGGGCGGACTGGAAATTACACCCGCGCTGCTGTCTACGGCAGAGGAAATGCTGCGTACTGCCTGGGAGGGATAATCGCAATGGGCGTGAATATGGAACAAAAAGTAAAAAACGGCACATGCGCCTTTCGCCTGTGACCGAATAGATAGACTGAATATTGGAGGACAAACAAATGGGAGTTTATGAAGATTTGCAAGCACGGGGGCTGATTGCCCAGGTAACGGACGAGGCGCGGGTACGCGACCTGGTCAATACCGGTAAAGCCGTGTTTTATATTGGCTTTGACCCTACCGCAGACAGTCTGCATGTGGGTCATTTTATGGCACTGTGCCTGATGAAGCGGCTGCAAATGGCCGGCAACAAGCCCATCGCTTTGATCGGCGGCGGTACCGCCATGATCGGCGACCCCAGCGGCCGCAGCGATATGCGCCAGATGATGACCAAGGAGACCATTGACCACAACTGCGCCTGCTTCAAAAAGCAGATGAGCCGCTTTATTGACTTTAGCGAGGGCAAGGCCCTGATGGTGAACAACGCCGACTGGCTGCTGGATTTGAACTACCTGCAAGTGCTGCGGGAAGTGGGCGCCTGCTTTTCCGTGAACCGTATGCTCACTGCCGAGTGCTATAAGCAGCGTATGGAAAAGGGCTTGTCGTTCCTGGAGTTCAACTACATGATCATGCAGAGTTATGACTTCTACACGCTGTTCCAAAAATATGGTTGCAACTTGCAGTTTGGCGGCGACGATCAATGGTCCAATATGTTGGGCGGTACGGAGCTGATCCGCCGCAAGCTGGGGGAGGACGCCTCTGCTATGACCATTACCTTGCTGCTGAATTCCGAGGGCAAGAAGATGGGCAAGACCCAAAAGGGCGCCGTTTGGCTGGATCCGAAAAAGACTTCTCCTTACGAGTTTTACCAGTACTGGCGCAATGTGGACGACGCAGATGTGATCAAGTGCATGAAGTTGCTTACTTTCCTGCCTATGGAGCAGATCAACGAGTATGCAAAGTTGGAGGGTCAGCAGCTGAACACCGCTAAGGAAGTGTTGGCTTACGAGCTGACCAACCTGGTGCACGGCGAGGAAGAAGCCAAGAAAGCCCAGGAAGCAGCCCGCGCCATTTTCAGCGGCGGCGCAAACAGCGCAAATATGCCCACCACCCAGGTGGAGGCAGACAGCCTGACCGACGACAGCATCGGCCTGATGGATCTGATGGTGCTGGGCGGTATGGTCAAGTCCAAGGGTGAGGCCAGACGGCTGATCACCCAGGGCGGCGTGAGCCTGAATGACGAAAAAGTGGGCGATGTGTATGCCACCGTCAGCAAGGCGGATTTAGAAGCCGGCGCTGTGGTGCGTAAGGGCAAGAAAGTATTCCGCAAATTTACCCTGTAACCGAACAAAATCACATTTTGGCACCTGTGGCCCCCGGATCGGTGGCGCAGGTGCCTATTTTTTGTACTCCGGGTAAAAAATGGCGTATAATTGTTGAATACCCGGACAAAAATTGCTATAATGAATAAGATTATAAACAGATAATAAGCAGGTGAAAATGCAGTGACTGTTTTACAGGAGATCGAGGACTTGCGCCAAAAGCTGCGCTACTACTCGGATAAGTATTATAACGACGATGCGCCGGAGATTGAGGACTATCAGTACGATATGATGATGCGTCGGCTGGAGGCGTTGGAGCAAGCCAATCCACGCTACGTCTCCCCGGACAGTCCCACCCAAAAAGTGGGCGGCAAAGCGGACAATTCCTTTGCCCCGGTGACCCATACTGTGCGTATGGAGAGCTTGCAGGATGCGTTTAGTATCGCAGAGCTGCGAGACTTTGACCGGCGGGTGCAGGGAAGTGTGGACCACCCGCGCTATGTGGTGGAGCCGAAGATCGACGGTCTGTCCGTAAGTCTGGAATACCGGGACGGCGTGTTTGTGCGTGGTTCTACCCGAGGCGACGGCGATGTGGGCGAAGATGTGAGCGGCAATTTGCGGGTGATCCGCAGTATTCCGCTAAAAATCAAGGATCCGCTGCCGTACCTGGAGGTGCGGGGCGAGGTGTATATGCCGCACCGCAGCTTTGAGCAGGTGGTGGATCGACAGCAGATTGCCGGAGAAAAGCCATTTAAGAACCCACGAAATGCGGCAGCCGGTTCTCTGCGCCAAAAAGATAGTAGCGTGACTGCTACTCGTGGACTGGATATTTTTGTATTCAACATTCAGCAGATCCGGGGCAAGACCCTGCATTCTCACAAGGAGTCCTTGGATTATCTTAAATATTTGGGCTTTCACACGGTAGATGATTTCCCTTGTTATGCGGATTTTGACAAGGTGCTGGATGAGATCCACGCCATCGGTGAACGCCGGGGCGATTTGGAATACGATATTGACGGCGCTGTCATTAAAGTAGATGATTTTGACCAGCGGCAGGTTCTTGGCTCTACCGCCAAATTCCCCAAGTGGGCCATTGCTTTCAAGTACCCGCCGGAGGAGAAAGAAACAAAGCTGCTGGATATTGAGATCGCCGTAGGTCGTACCGGGGTGCTAACCCCTACCGCTGTGCTGGAAAGTGTTCATCTGGCGGGTACCACCGTCAGCCGCGCCACGCTGCATAATCAGGATTTTATTACGGAAAAAGGCATTGCCATCGGTGATACGGTTACTGTGCGAAAAGCCGGAGATATTATCCCGGAAGTGTTGTGCGTGACCAAACACGGCGGCAATCCCTGCTATACTTTCCCTGCCGTGTGCCCCTCTTGCGGCGCGGCGGTGATTCGGGAGGAGGACGAGGCGGCGATTCGCTGTGTGAACCCGGAGTGCCCGGCACAGCTGCTGCGCAATCTGATCCACTTCTGCTCCCGTGACGCTATGGACATTGAGGGGCTTGGTCCGGCAATCATAGAGACCTTTGTGCAGGCGGGCATGCTCCGCTCTGCCGGTGATATTTATCGGCTGGAGAAAGAGAAGATCGCCGCCCTGGACGGGTTCCAGGAGACCAGCGCCGGGAATATTTTAGCCTCTGTGGAGAAGTCCAAAGAGAACGACCTTTCCCGGTTGCTGTTTGCACTGGGCATTCGCCACATCGGCGCCAAGGCGGGCAAACTGCTGGCGACCCACTTTGGAGAAATGGATAATATTATGACGGCTACTGTGGAGGAGATCGCTGCTATTGACGGCTTTGGTCAAATTATGGCGGAGAGTGTGGCGGACTTCTTTGCTACAGACGGCGCCAAGGCGCTGATCGGGGAGCTGAAAGCCGCCGGCGTGCAGATGGTTAGCAAGACGAAGGTGGAGGATCACCGCTTTGCAGGTATGACCTTTGTGCTTACCGGTACGCTGCCCACCTTAAAGCGCAGCGAAGCGGCGGCCATGATCGAGTCCTTTGGGGGCAAGGCCAGCGGCTCTGTTTCTAAAAAGACCACTTATGTACTGGCAGGCGAGGCTGCCGGCAGCAAACTGGATAAGGCAAACGCTTTGGGGATACCGGTAATCGACGAAGCGCAGTTTATGGAAATGGTGAAATGAGAGAAATTCGAAAAAAGCAGAAAAAGTTATATAAAGCCATGCGCATTTTGCTGTACGCAGCTATTGCAGTGCTGGTGGTGTATATCGGTGCGGAGCCGATGGTAGCAAAGGCCAGTCACATGGCTGCACTGGTGATGAATTATGTGTGTGACGCGCTGGTGATCGCCTCTATGTTCATGCTTTTGATGTACTACTCCAAGTACGGTAAAGTGGACGGGTATCTCAGCCGTATTGAGGACGAACTGGCAGATGCCGGGTATTATTTGTCCGATCGACCGGAGCGGGAGATCCAGCCGCTGACCGCAGCGGTGCTTGCAGACCTGGATCGGTACGGCTACACCGTTGAGCGAGATTTGGAACTATGCGATATGCCCTTTGACGCTCGAGCCATGAAGAAAAAAGAATTCTTTTATGTGGTGGAGACGGAAGCGCTGACCCGGGGCGATATTTTGGCTTATTCCGACGCGGCATTTACCGATCTGACGGTACAGAAGATGAAGCGCAGGGGCAACGGCGTGATCTTGTTTGTAACGGACACGGCCGGGGAAGACGCCATTGACCTGAGCAAATCCATTACCTGCTATGGCAAGCGGGATCAGTTGCAGATCGCCTATGCCATTGCAGAGGCGGACACCGGACGGGTGTACTTCTTGGGCAACAGGGTGAGCAAATGCCAGCAGATGATCGCCAATTATGTAATGGGCTGTGAATTGCCCATTGCCGATGCAAATAAGGGCGAGCGCCTGCCGTTTCAGGATAAGCTGGAGGAAAAGATGAAAACCTTTACTCTGGCAGAATTTAAGAACGGCACATTCTTCGCACACGATTAAGGAGACAGCTATGACAGAAAAGGTAAAAGAATACATTGCGTCCCTGCGGGGTAAGAAGATCGCTTTTGTGGGTATGGGGGTGGCCAACGCGCCGTCTGCGCTGTTTTTGGCTCGCCATGGCTTGCAAGTATATGCCTGCGACAGTAGGGACGAGAGCTATATTGGAAAAAAGACTTGTGAGGAGCTGCGCGCCTGCGGTGTGCAGTTCTCCTTAGGCAAGGATTATTTGCGTATTTTGCCTGAGATGGACATCGTTTTCCGCAGCAACGGCATTTTGCCATTCCAAAATCCTTGGATCGGTGAGTGTATTGAGCGGGGCCAAACGGTGACCAGCGAGATGGAAGAATTCTTCCATTACTGCCCGGCCAAGATCATTGGCATTACCGGCTCCAACGGCAAGACCACAACGACCACCTTGATTTACGAAATGCTGAAAAAGGCTGGCCACTCCGCAGTGATCGGCGGTAATATCGGCAAGGCCATGCTGCCGTATCTGGAGGATCTGACCCCCTCTGATTATGCGGTTTGTGAGCTGTCCTCCTTTCAGCTGCTGACCATGGGCAATCTGGTGCATCAGCCGGATATTGCGGTGGTGACCAATATCGAATCTACCCATTTAGATCACCATATCTCTCTGGACGAATATGTGGACGCCAAGCGAAATGTTTTGATTTATCAAAGTCCCTCCCAGCGTACGGTTCTGAACGCAGACTGTGATTATTCCATCGGCCACCGAGTGTACCACGATATGCGCTACGATGTGCGGGGCAAGTTGGCGGAATTTTCTTTAGAAAAACCGGTCGATACCGGTGCATACTTAGATGAGAACGACAATATCGTCTATGCAGAGGACGGTACGGTGACGCAGATTATGCCCGCTTCCGATATTCGTCTGCCCGGGCGGCACAATATTGCTAATTACTGCACGGCCATCGCGGCGGTGTGGGGACTGGTGCAGCCGGAGCAGATTCGAGAGGTGGCCCGCACCTTTGGCGGCGTGGAGCATCGCATTGAGTTTGTCCGTGAGGCGGACGGGGTGAAGTATTATAACGATTCCATCGCTACTTCTCCCAGTCGAGTGATCAGCGGCGTGCGTGCCTTTAATCAAAAAATCATTGCGATTCAAGGCGGCTCGGATAAGGGCAACGATCTGTCCGTGATGGTGCCTGACCTGTTGAACCATGTGAAAATTTTGATTTTGAACGGTGCAACGGCGGATAAGATTGAACAGGCCGTTTTGGCTGCGCCGGATTATGATCCGGATCAGCTGCAAATTATAAAAGTGAAAGATTTGGCACAGGCGGTAGAAGCAGCACGCAAGGCAGCACAGCCCGGAGATATTGTGTCTCTTTGTCCGGCTTGCCCCGCCTTTGACCAGTTTAAGACATTTGAGTACCGCGGACGGGAATTCAAAAGGTTGGTGAACGCATTTTGAGTACAAACACAGCGGCGCTGTTGCAGGAATTGACGGCAGTTACCGGCACGCCCTTTTCTGATGAGAAAGTGCTGAACCTGCTGACTGCCAAGTTGGCGTCCTTTGGCGATGTGCAGGTGGACGCCATGCACAATATCAGCTGCACCTTCGGCAGCGGTTACCATGTGGTGCTGGAGGCCCACTGGGACGAAATTTGCTTTGTAGTCACAGGTATTAGCGACGACGGCTATGTGCACTTTGCCAAGTGCGGTGGGATCGACCCCCGGATTTTGCCCGGCGCGCGGGTGGTGGTTCATGGCAAGCGGGATCTGCCCGGGGTCATCTCCACTTTGCCACCTCATTTGCAAAAAGGAGAGGACGGCAAAAAAGCGGCACCCATTGACGAGCTTTCCATTGATCTTGGGCTCACCGCCCAGGCGGCCAAGGATTTGGTAGCGGCAGGGGACTGCGTAACCTTTGCGAAGCATTTTACGCCACTGGACGGCACGCGGGTCAGTGCCAACTGTTTGGACGATCGTAGCGGCGTGGCTGCGGTTCTGCTGGCGGCAGAGCAGCTGCAGGATGCGCCATGCCGGGTAACTTTGTTATTCACCGCCCAGGAGGAAGTAGGCACCCGTGGTGCCAAGACGGCACTGTTTGACCGTGGCGTAGATGCCAGCGTTAGCGTAGATGTGTCTTTTGCCTACACACCCGGCTGCAAGGCGCGGGACTGCGGTGTGATGGGCAAGGGACCGATGATTGGCATTTCGCCGATTTTGGATCGGCAGTTCAGCAAGGAGCTGCTGGACCTTGCTAAGGAAAATCAGATACCCTATCAAACGGAAGTGATGGCCGGGCGCACCGGCACCAATGCAGATGCCATTAGCATTTGCGGCAGCGGTGTACGCTGCGCGCTGGTGTCTATCCCGGAAAAATATATGCACACCCCCGCAGAGGTTGTAGATACCGCCGATGTGGAGCAGACGGCGGCACTGCTGGCTGCTTTTGTGCGAATGAAAGCAGGTGAACACCGTGCTTAAAACCTTATGCGATTTGAACGGCACCAGTGGCAATGAAGCGGCGGTGCGTGACTACATTTTAGAGCAGATCCAGCCCTATTGCACCACCTGCACGGTGGACGCTATGGGCTCTGTTATCGCCTTTAAGAAAGGCAAGCGCACCCCGGAAAAGCGGGTCATGCTCTCTGCCCACATGGACGAGGTGGGCTTTATCATCACCGGCGCCACCGAGGAGGGCTACCTGCAATTTGCACCGGTAGGCGGGATTAACCCTTCTGTGGTGCTGGGGCGCCGTTTGGCGCTGGAAAACGGCGGCTTCGGTATGGTCGGCACGGTGCCCATTCACCTGCTCCATGAGGATGCAGGGGAGAAAGTGCCTTCCTTTGATGAATTATTGATAGATGTGGGCGCTGCTGATAAGCAAACAGCGGAAATGATGGCGCCGGTTGGCAGCTTTGCCTATTTCAGCGAGTCGTATGTTGCCTTTGGCGACGGTAAAATTTGTGCCAAAGCTCTGGACGACCGAATCGGCTGCATGCTGATGATCGAACTTTTACAATCGGAGCTGGAGGCAAACACTTGGTTCTGCTTCCAGGTGCAGGAAGAAGTGGGCCTGCGGGGCGCTGCCTGTACCGGCAGTCGGGTCCAGCCGGATCGTGTTTTGGTGCTGGAAGCCACCACCGCAGCGGACTTGGACGGCGTGACCGGCGATAAGCGGGTGTGCGTGCTTGGTGATGGCCCGGTTGTCAGCTTTATGGACGGCGCCACCATTTATGACCGGGCACTATATCGTATGGCCAGAGAAACAGCCGACGAGAACGGTATTCCCAGCCAGACCAAAACCGCCATTGCCGGCGGCAACGATGCCGGCGCTCTGCAACGGGCCGGACAGGGAAGCGCAGCGCTGGCTGTGAGCCTGCCCTGCCGGTATATCCACTCCGGCGCCTCTGTGGTGCAGCAGTCGGATATAGACGCTACCCGGGCGCTACTGGCCGCCCTTTTGCCCAAATTATATGATTGAGTATCAACAGAATTTAGATCTGCTGCGGCAGTACGAACAAACGGATTTGTTTTCCGTACGGGTGCTGGCGCTGGCAGAAAGCTACGGCTGTGATTACAACTTCGCTCGCTTTTATGTGCAAAGAACGGAGAGCGGGCAAATGACTGCGGTTTTATCGTATTTGGATCGGGACTGCACTTTGTCCTTAACGGAAAATGCGGACCGGGAGGAATTGACGGCCTTTTTTGCGGCCATGGGATATGGTACGCTGCTTTGTACGGCGGATTTTTGCATGGATCGGCCTTACAAAGAGGGGCCGATGATGCAGTCTGTGCGGCGCTACGATGTGCAAAGCGGTATGGCTGTGTTTGACAGCTATCCAAAACTAATGGATCTATATAATTTTATTGACTACGACTGCCAGGATTTTGAAAGCTGGTATGTGGATCTGAGCCATCGTATTCGCCACGGCGGCGCCAAGGCGCTGACCTTGCGTATGGACGGCATGATCCTGGCCAGCGGCATATTATCATCCGTAACGGATAAGGGCGCAGTGCTCACCGCCGTGCGAACCCAGCCGGAATTCCGCCGCATGGGCTACGGCTCTATGCTGGTGCGGCGGCTGGTGGCAGACTGCAAAGGCACTGTCTACTTAATGCGTGAGCAAGGGCGCAATGAACAGTTTTACCTGCAAAACGGATTTATCAATCAAGGATTATGGAGACAATATCAATGACCCCCTTTTTTCAACTGGACCCGAAGATCGAGTCCGCGTCTGCCGCTGCGTTGCAGCAGGTGGCACCACGATTTACGGAGATTGACGAGGTAACGGAATACAATCAGCTGAAGGTGCTGCGGGCCTTTATGGACAACGGTATCAGCGAACGGCACTTTGGCAGCAGCACCGGCTACGGCTATGGCGACGAGGGTCGGGAGACCCTGGACAAAGTATGGGCGCAGGTGTTCGGCGCGGAGGATGCACTGGTGCGCCACAATTTTACCTGCGGCACCCACACCCTGGCGGTGGCGCTGTTTGGTGTGCTGCGCCCGGGGGACAAAATGCTGTGCGTCAGCGGTATGCCCTATGACACCCTGCACAGCGTGATCGGGCTTACCGGCGAGAATATGGGGTCGCTGAAGGACTATGGCATTGCTTTTGACTGCGTGCCGCTGAAAGAGGAACATTTAGACTATGAAGCCATTGCCAAAGCGGTGGACGATACGGTGACCATGGTGTATATCCAGCGCAGCCGCGGGTATGAGCTGCGCGCCAGTCTCTCTTTAGAGGAGACGCAAAAGGTGGCAGAGATTGCCAAAGAAAAGAACCCCAACTGCATTGTGATGGTAGACAACTGTTACTGTGAATTTGTCAATAAGCAAGAGCCTACCCAGGTTGGGGCAGATCTGATCGCCGGGTCGCTGATCAAAAACGCCGGCGGCGGTATGGCCCGCACCGGCGGTTACATAGCCGGGCGCCACGATTTGGTGGAAAAGTGCGCCTTTCGACTGACCACCCCCGGACTGGGGCGGGAAGTGGGCGCCACACTGGGAATGAATCGGGAGCTGTATATGGGCCTGTTCTATGCGCCCCATACCGTAGGCGAGGCGCTGAAATCCGCTGTGTATATTGCGGCGCTGTACCAGTCCTTTGGCTACGATGTGACCCCCAAGTGGGATGAACCCCGGCAGGACATTGTGCAGTGTCTGGGACTTGAAAACCCGGACAGTCTGGTTGCATTTTGCCAGGGGGTGCAAAGCGGTAGCCCTATTGACAGCTTTGTGCTGCCGGAGCCGTGGGATATGCCCGGCTATGACAGCCAGGTGGTGATGGCCGCCGGTGCGTTTACGCTGGGTTCGTCTATCGAACTGTCGGCAGACGCCCCAATTCGGCCGCCGTATTACGCTTGGATCCAAGGCGGTCTGCAATTCCATTCCGCCAAGATCTGTGCGGAACTGGCAGCCCAGCAAATGCAAAGCAAAGGACTCTTAAAGCATGACAAATTTTAACGGAATTACCCCAAAAGCCATTGAGCTGCTCAGCGAAAACCGCTTTAACGATTCTAAGGCATTTTATGAAGAACATAAGGAAGAATTAAAGCAGCTGGCCACGATCCCCATGCGGCAAATTGTGCTGGATCTGGCGGAGATGATGACGGAGCTGGACGATAAAATGTACACGGATCCTGTGTACACTGTTTCTCGCATTCGCAGAGACACCCGTCGCTCCAAAAGCAAGATGATGTATCGGGAGAACCTGTGGCTGATGCTGCGGCGACACAAGAAGCAGTACCCCTGCGCACCGTTCTTTTGGTTCGAGTTTTCGCCGGTGTGCTACACCATGGGTCTGGGTTTCTTTGTGCAAAAGCCTGCCCAGTTTGACGAACTGCGCAAGGTGATTTTGGCCCACCCTCGCAAGTGGACGCGTGCAGTCAAACAGGCAGAAGACGCAGGTATGCACTTTGCCTGCTATAACAGTTACAAAAAAGACCGGGTGCCGGATGCACCCAAAGCGCTGCAGCCCTATTTGAACGCAAAGGACATGTCGTTCTCTTATACCGGTTGGAACTTGGAGCACATTGGCTCTACTGCGCTGATCGACGAGTTAAAAGCCGGATTTGCCGCGGCATTTCCGTTATATAAAATCTTTATAGAAGCATACGAAAACATGCTGTCGGAGGGATTGATTGATGATGAATAAAAAAGAATTCTTGCATCTGAAAAGCGGCACAGATGTGCGCGGTACGGCGGTAGAAACGGCGGAGCACGGTGTGCAGCTGACAGACGAGACGGTGCAGAAGATCTGCGTTGGTTTCTATAAGTGGTACTGCCGTAAGGAGCAGGTAGATACCTTTGGCATTGCCGTAGGGCAGGACTGCCGCATTTCTTCCCCCCGTATTGCATCGGCGGCTATGACGGCCTTTTGTGCCTGCGGGTGCAGGGTGTTTGACTGCGGGCTGGCAACTACCCCCTCTATGTTTATGAGTATTGTAGAAAATGAGCCGGTGCAAACGGCGCTGGAAATCACCGCGTCCCATCACCCCTTTGACCGAAACGGGCTGAAATTCTTTACTTCCGGCGGCGGTTTGGAAGGGGAGGATGTAAGCGCCATTTTGGAGCTGGCTTATGACGCGGAAGTGCCGGCAGGTACCGACAATGCACCTGTTGAACTGCCCTTTATGAACGATTATGCCGCCCTTTTGCGCCGGCAGATTGTGGACGGCGTGCAAAATGGTGACCGCCCGCTGGAGGGTCTGCACATTGTGGTGGATGCCGGTAACGGTGTAGGCGGATTTTACGCCGATCAGGTGCTGGCGCCGTTGGGTGCCGATGTAAGCGGCAGTCAATTTCTGGAGCCGGACGGCATGTTCCCCAATCATATTCCAAACCCGGAGAATAAAGGCGCTATTGATGCCGCCTCCAAAATGGTGCTGGACAGCAGCGCCGACCTGGGTCTGATATTTGATACGGATGTGGACCGTATGGGCTGCATTGGCGCCACCGGGCAGGAGATCAACCGTAACACGCTGGTTGCCTTGGCGGCGGCCATTGTGTTGGAGGATCACCCGGGCACCACAGTGGTGACCGACAGCCTGACCTCCGACGGTCTGCGTACCTTTATTGAGCAGGACCTGGGGGGCAAGCAGCTGCGCTATCGTCGCGGCTATAAGAATGTAATCGACAAGAGCATTGAACTGAACAAGAGCGGCGTAGACTCTGCCCTTGCTATTGAGACCAGTGGCCACGCAGCACTAAAGGATAATTATTTCCTGGACGATGGCGCCTATTTGGCAACGAAGATTGTCATTAAGGCAGCCAAACTGCGCCGAGAGGGTAAGACCATTGAGGACCTGACGGCAGCCCTGCACCGCCCGGCAGAGAGTGTGGAGATCCGTGTGCCCATTCTCTTAGAGGACTTTCACGACTATGGGGAAGATGTGATGGCGCAGTTGGCTGCATTCGCGGCTGACCATGAGAATTGGAGCGTGGAGCCGGAGAATTATGAGGGTGTGCGCATTAACATACCCGGCGGCTGGTTTTTGCTGCGCCTGTCTGTGCACGATCCGATCTTGCCTTTGAACATTGAGAACGATGTGGCTGGTACTGCTGCAAAGGTTGCCGATGAGATTGTGCAATTCCTGACCCGCTTTGATAAACTGGATCTTTCCGGCTTCAAAAAATAAAAGGAGACCTGTATGCTGCAACTTGTTTTTGGCAGATCCGGGTATGGCAAAACCGAATATATAAGAAATCGCATTGCAGACAAGATTGACCGGGGAGAAACACAGGTGCTTCTCATCACACCGGAGCAGTACTCATTTATCAGCGAGTACAGTCTGCTGGAGCAACTGGGGGAGGCACGAGCGCACGCCGTTCGATGTCTCTCCTTTTCGCGCCTTTGTGATGAATGCGACCGTTTGTACGGCGCCGACGGCAGAAAACCGCTGACCAAGGGCGGCAAGGCCATTTTGATGAAAACGGCCATTGACCAAGTGCGCCCGGATCTGGAGTTGTTTGAGAAGAAAGGCAGTTCTGCGGCCTTTGTGCAGTCCATGACCGGCATTTATGACGAGATGAAGTCCTGCAATCTGTCCGGTGCGGCGGTATATGCGGCGGCGGACGATCTGGATACGGATATTCTGCGGTGCAAAATGCGGGACTTTTCGCGTATTATGACCGCGTATGAGGCATTGCTTGGAGACCGTTTTGCGGATCCGGCGAACCGACTGACTCGCTTGTACGACCAAATCAAGGATCAAAACTACTTTGCCGGTCAAACCGTGTTTTTAGACGGATTTAACGGCTTTGTAGCCCAGGAATATAAGATTTTGGAGCGGATTATTGCTGAGGCTAAGGCGGTTTATATTGCGCTGGACAGCGACTCCTTTGGTACCGGAGACGGCTACGACCTGTTTGCCTATGTGAATGAGACGGCAGCCATTTTGCAGCGCATTGCCGATAAGGCGGGCGTGCCCACCAACGCGTTGCAGCTCAGCGAAAACTGCCGCACAGATTATGCGGATCTGCGCCGGGTAGAGCAGTATATTTTTGCCGACAAAGCGCCGGAGACGGAGATTCCTACGGAGCACATTCGCCTGTATGCAGCTTCTACCGTGACGGATGCCTGTAATGATTTGGCCTTACAAATAAAGGGTTTGCTGCGCTGCGGCTACCGTGCCGGGGAAATTGCTGTAACTATGCGTGACCGGGAAAAATATGCACCGGTGCTGGCGTCAGCTTTTGAAAAATACGGCGTGCCGTACTATGCAGACGAACGGCAGCCGGTGACCGCCCAGCCGATCTTGGTCTTTCCTATGTATTTGATGCGATCTGTGATCTACGGCTGGCGTAGCGACGATCTGTTCAGTCTGATCAAAACCGGTCTGACCGATGTGTCCGACAGCCAGGATCTGCATCGTACGGAAAATTATGTGTATACCTGGGGCATCAATGGTGCTGCCTGGAAGCGACCGTTTGACAAGTCGCCCAAGGGCTTTGCCGGTGTGCTTAGTGACAGCGACCGGGTGCAGTTGGAACGGATCAACGCCCTGCGGCAAAGCTTGATGGAGCCACTCTTGGCGTTCCAAAAGAAAGTGCACGGCGCCACACCGCGGCAGATCAGCACCGCTTTGTTTGAGGCCATAAAAGCCTACCATGCGGATAAGCATTTGCAACAGCTGGCGGCTGGACTTGCGCAGGACGGCGCGTCTGCGCTGGCAGAGGAACAGGGGCGCACTTGGGATGTGCTGATGCGCATTTTGGACCAGCTGGCAACGGTGCTGCCGGAGGAGCCCATGGCATTGAAGGATTATTGTGCCCTCTATGCGCTGGTGACCCATACGGAGGACCTGGGCGAGATCCCCATGGGGCTTGACAATGTGCAGGTGGGCCAGGCGGATCGTATGCGGTTCAATAATCCGCGGGCGCTGTTTATTCTGGGCGCCAACGAAGGGGAATTTCCTCAAACAGTCACCAGTGCCGGCCTGCTCAGCGACAATGAGCGCAAGCAACTGGCGGCGCATGATTTTAAGCTGTATTCCTTTGGCGAAATCTTGAATTTACAGGAGAGGTATTTTGCCTATAAGGCGGTGAGCGCCCCTCGGGAGCGGCTGTTTGTTACCTATACCGCTACCGGGCGGGCTGACGCACCGTCGGCCATTGTCACCGGCATACAGGCGCTGTTCCCGAATCTGAATGTAGAAAAATGGAACCCGGCAAACGGCCTGAATCTGGTCGATACACCGCAAAATGCCTTTGAACTGATGTCCGGTTTTTATGACAGCACGGATCCGTTCTTCGTGGCGCTGCGTGCTTATTTCAGCGACGAGCCGCAGTATGCGGCGGTACAGGCGCTGGCGGAGAACCGTACACCGACGATCAAAGATACTGCCACTGCACGTAAACTGTTTGGCAAGGATATGGTGCTGTCCGCCTCCCGCATTGAGGATTATTACAACTGCCCCTACCGCTACTTCTGCAAATTCGGGCTGGGGGCACAGCCTCGCCAAAAGGCAGAGATCAATCCTATGGAGCGGGGCACGCTGATCCACTATGTGCTGGAGAAACTGCTGTCTGAGGTGGGCACCAAGCAACTGCCCGACTATGACAGAAAGCAGATTACTGCGCTGGTGGACGGCTATATTGAACAGTATTTTAAGGAGGAAATGGGCGATCCGTCGGATATGCCTTCCCGCTTCCGCTACAACTTCCGCCGCCTGTCCAAAATGCTGGTGGATGTGGTGTGTCGCTTGGCAGGGGAGTTTGCCGAGAGCGATTTTGAGGCCAAGGCCTTTGAACTGCCCATTGATGTGGACGGAGCGGTGCATTCCAAGGTGATCCCGCTCCAGGATGGCGGCAGCCTGCGCATTCGCGGATCTGTGGATCGGGTGGATGTATTGGAGCAGGACGGTCAGCAGTTTGTCCGCGTGGTGGACTACAAGTCCGGCGCCAAGGCCTTTCGTCTGGCAGATATTGTCAACGGGCTGAACCTGCAAATGTTCTTATATTTGTTTAATGTATGCGCCGACGGCAGTAATCCCTATGCGGGTGTGCCTGCCGGGGTACTGTATATGCACGCTGCCCGCAGTGTGATGACAGTGGAGACGAAACGCAGCGCGGAAAAGGACATTGCCGGTCAGGAGGACAAGGCGTTCGGTATGAACGGTATTGTGATTACCAACCCGGATTGCGACATTCCGGCGGCCATGGAGCACGACCTGGCGGGCAAGTACATTCCTGTACGGCTGAAAAAAAGCGGCGTTGGCGGCTCCCTTGCCAGCTTGGAACAGCTGGGGCTGCTTCAGCGCAAGATCGAAGCGCTGGTGGCGGATATGGGCAATGCCCTGCAAAACGGTCAAATCGGCCAGCACCCGGTACAGGCTAAGGACCATGACAAAACCTGCGAATACTGCGATTTTGCCTCGGTCTGCGCGTTCAAAAAGAGCGTAACCCCGCGTACCTATGACGACCAAACGGACAGCGCCGTGCTGGCAGAACTGGAAAAGGAGGGGGAGAGCCATGCCTAAGTGGACAGATGCCCAGCAGGATGCCATTGACGCACGAGGCGGCAATATCTTAGTGAGTGCCGCTGCCGGCAGCGGCAAAACGGCTGTGCTGATTGAGCGGGTCAGCAAGTGTATTACCGACCCGGGGCACCCGGTAGACATTGACCGGCTGCTGATCGTTACCTTTACCAACGCGGCTGCGGCAGAAATGCGTTCTCGTCTTTCCGTGCGGCTGCGCCAAATTTTGGCGGCAGATCCTGGGAATGCCAACGCTAAGCGCCAGCTGTCCCTGCTCAGCGGTGCAGATATTTGCACCATAGACGCATTTTGCCTAAAGCTGGTGCGTGAGAACTTTTTTTCTCTGAATCTGGCGGCGGACTTCCGCCTGCTGGACGAGAATGAAAATGACCGTTTGTTTGAAGAAGCCATTGATACCGTGCTAACGGAATTCTACGAAGAGGCCGATCCGGACTTTCTGCATCTGACAGAGGCATTTACGACACCGGACAAGGACAGGGATCTGTTTGGGCTTATTAAAGAACTGATGCGGTTTATGAATGCCCAAGCCTTTCCCTTTGACTGGTTAGAGCAAGCTGTGGCCGCTTATGATCCGGCAGTGCCGCTGATGGATTCGCCTTGGTATCCTGTGCTAAAGCGCCAGGTGGAGGAAATGCTGGAGACTGCCGCTGCCCTTGTGAAACAGTCGGCAGGGCAACTGCCGCCTGAACCTGCCTACGATAAATATGCAGAGATGCTTGCCGATGATCGGCAACTGATTGCGCACTTGCAAAGTCTGCTGCACAGCGGCTGGGACGCATTTATGAAGCAGGGCTTCCCGGTGGCGTTCACCAATATGCCTCGGGTGCGTAAGGATATCGACCCGGAGGTCAAGGCGGCCTTAGCTGCCAATCGTGATATCTATAAAACGATTATTACCAAGGATATTAAGACCTTTTTGGTGTCTGACAGTGCCGATTACGCCCAGGATACCGCCGATTTGTACCCAATCTACCGGGCGCTGCTCCGTGTTGTGCAGGCGGTGGAGCGCCTGGTGCGAGAGAAAAAGGACGAGTTGGGTGGTTACGCATTCTCAGACATTGAGCATTTTGCGATTGATCTATTGATGGAAAAAGCCGCAGACGGTACGGTGCAGGCAACGGCACTGGGGCGCCAGTTGCAAGGGCGCTATGCGGAGATTTTGGTGGACGAGTATCAGGACACCAACGAGGCGCAGGATCGGCTTTTTGCCTTTCTATCTAACGGTGGCAACCGCTTCATGGTGGGCGATGTGAAGCAGAGCATTTATCGCTTTCGTCTGGCCATGCCCCAGATCTTTATGGCAAAGAAAGACAGCTACACCCCTTACAATCGGCTGCACCCGGCGTTTCCGGCAGCCATTACGCTGGATAAAAACTTCCGCAGCCGCGCCGGTGTGTGCGCTTATGTGAACCAAGTATTCTCTTTGTTTATGACCCGCAGGGTGGGGGAGTTAGACTACTCCCAAAGCGAGTATTTGAACCCCTTTGACAGCACGCCCCCGGACTCTGTGCCCCACGCGGCACTGCATATTTTAGACGCTGCTACCGGCAAGGATCATGGGATGGACGAACCTATGGCGGTGGCGCGCCTGATCGCAGAAAAGGTGCAAAGCGGTGAGACGGTGCAGGACGGCGACAGCCGGCGACCGCTGCGGTATGGAGATTTTGCTATCTTAATGCGCAGCATGCGCGCCCACGCCGGAGATTATGCCCAGGCACTGCAAGACTTGCATATTCCGGTGGTCTGCGACAATGCCACCGGCTTGTTTGAGAATGGCGAAATTCGTCTGCTGCTTTCTTATTTGCAGGTGATTGACAACCCCATGCAGGATATTCCGCTTTTGGCAGTGTTGTCCTCACCCATTTACGGCGCTTCGGAAGATGAGCTGGCAGAGATCAAGCTGACTGCCGGTTACGGTCGGTTCTATTCCGCCGTGTTCCACCCGGACAACAGTTGTCGCTCTTGCTGCGCTGCGTTGCGAAAGGATCTGTCTTTTTACAAAAAGCTGGCGGTGACCATGCCGGTGGAGGCATTTATTCGGCGTCTGATTCGGGATAAGAGTCTGTTTGCTTATATTCGCGCTTTGGGCGACGGTCAGCAGCGGCAGGAGAATGTGGAGACTTTTCTGTCCATTGCCGGGCGCTTCGACCAAAACGGCGGACTGGGATTGGCGGCGTTCTTGCGCTATGTAGACAGTATGATCCGCGGCGACGGCAAAACGGACAGCGCGCCGGTGATCGTTACAGACGAGAACGCAGTCAAAATTATGAGTGTGCACCACTCCAAGGGTCTGGAATTCCCGGTGTGCATTTTGGCAGGTGCCGGGCGCAAGTACAATATGCAGGATCTGACCGGCAAAATGCTGCTACACCCGCAGCTGGGACTGGCAACCAAGTGCCACCAGGAGGAAGGGTATTTTGATTATCCAACCTTGCCGCTGGAAGTGGTCAAGCGAGAGAGCCGCCTGGCTGCTATGAGCGAGAATTTGCGCGTGCTGTATGTGGCCATGACGCGCGCCAAAAGCCAGTTTATCTCCTTTGCCAGCGTGCGTAGCTTGGAAAGCCGAGTCAAGACTCTGGCTGCCTATATGCAACAGGGCAAGCCTTTGCCTCATTTGTGCTCCAAATTGCTGTACGATAGCGATTTTCTCCTGATGTCGGCTCTGTGCCACCCGGACGGCGGCGCCCTTCGAGAGATGGCGACGGTGGAGGTGCCGGTGCACCCGGCAGATTTTGCTCTGCAAGTGGTGTTCCACACCCCGGAGACGGAAGCACCTGTGCAGACGGCAGAAAGGGAAACGGCGGCGGATCCGCGCATCGTTGAGCAGATCCGGGAAAAGCTGGATTATACATATCCTTATGCGGCACTGTCCAAAGTCAGTGGCAAGCGCAACGCTTCCGCACTGGATGAGGCTGTATTCACCGGTGCGTATGTTGCCCGGTCCGTGCCGGCCTTTTTGCAGCCGGACGGCCTGACTCCGGCCGAGAAGGGTACAGCCATGCACACCTTTATGCAGTATTGTGACTACGCCGCCGCGCGCGCCGATTTAGAGCAGGAGATCGCCCGGGTGCAAAGTGCCGGGTATCTGCGACCGGAGGAGGCGCACGCCTTGGATCGGCAAAAGCTGACTGCTTTCTTTACCGGCCCGTTTGGTGCCCGGGTGTTCGGCGCCAAGGCGGTTTACCGAGAGCTGAAAGTGGCGTCATTCCTGCCGGTGCGCGCGCTGGAACAGGTGGACGCAGATGATCCGGTATTTGTACAGGGCATTGCGGACTGTGTGTTTGAGGAGCCGGAGGGCTTGGTGCTGCTGGACTATAAAACCGACCGGGTGAAAACGGAAGAAGAACTGCTGACGCGCTACCGGCAGCAGCTGATGTTTTATAAAACCGCGGTGGCTCGCACCCTGCAAAAACCGGTGCACGCGGTGTATTTGTATTCGTTTTGTTTGTCCAAGCCCTGCGAATATAAATAAATTAAAAAAATGCTTGCATTTTGCTACAAGATGTGGTACTATATCAAAGCATTATGACTAATTGGTAAAGAGGTGACAGTAATGAAGGACGCAATTCATCCCAACTACGATACTTGCACAGTAAAGTGTGCCTGCGGCGCTACTTTTGAGACTAAGAGCACAAAGGGCGATATGAAAGTCGATATCTGTTCCAAATGCCATCCGTTCTATACCGGCAAACAGAAGCTGGTGGACACCGGCGGCCGTGTAGACAGATTCAACAAGAGATTCGCTAAGAAGGGCTAATCAAGTAAAGACGGGCAACGCTTGGGCGTTGCCCTTTTTTCGTAGGTGATGGTATGGAAAAGCCATATAAAACCATATTAGAGCCGGCAGAAGATGAGTTTGTGGAGAAGAAATCCCGCTTTATCGCTTACACTTCGCCGGTGCATACGGTAGAGGAGGCCAACGCTTTTATCGCCGGTATTCGCCAACGGCATTGGGACGCTACCCATAATGTGCCTGCCTTTGTGCTGCGCTCCGGCGTGCAGCGTTCCTCGGATGACGGTGAACCGGGCGGTACTGCCGGTATGCCGGTGCTGGATGTACTCTTGAAAAGCGGTGTGCAGGATGTGTGCGTGGTGGTGACCCGGTATTTTGGCGGCATCCTCCTGGGTGCCGGTGGGCTGGTGCGCGCCTATTCTCACGCCTGTTCTTTGGCGCTGGAGGCTGCCGGTGTGGTGACCATGGCGCCTTGCGCCGCCATGGAGCTGACGGTGGATTATAGCTATTATGAGCGGGTGAACAATCTGCTGGCCGACCACGGCGCGCGGGTGCAAAATGCGGACTTTGGCGCAGCGGTCACCCTGGACTATACCATGGAGAAAACACGCCTCCCGGCCTTTGCAGCGGCTTTGACGGAGCTGTCCGGCGGAAAGTATGCGCCAACGCAGACCGGCAGTCTGTTTGCCCCTGTATAAAAATACCAAAACCTGCCAACACTCTTTTTGAAAGGCAGGTTTTCTTATATGAAAAAACTATACTTATTTTCCGCATTATTTCTCTCTTTTTGCTTGTTTGCCGCCTGTTTTGCCCCGCTGGTGGAGACCGGTGAGCGGGTGAGCGAGGATGTGTTTCGCCTGCATATTTTGGCCAATTCCGACACCAAGGCGGACCAGGACTTAAAGCTGCTGGTGCGGGACGATGTGCTGCAGGCGTGCACTTTCTTCTCCGGCTGCCAATCGGTAACGGAAGCCCAACAGGCGGCGGAGAACAACTTGCAGCGCATTACGGAGATCGCTCGGCAGCGGATTCGGCAGGAGGGCTATAATTACCAAGTCACCGCCCGAGTCGTGCGGGAGTATTTCAATACGCGGGTGTATGAGAATGTGACTTTACCCGCCGGGTATTATAACGCCCTTAAGATTGAGATTGGCGCAGGGGCGGGGCATAACTGGTGGTGTGTGCTGTTCCCGGCAGTGTGCCTGTCTGCTTGTACCAAGGAGGATCTGTCCGCTTATCTTGACGAGGACGAGGTGCGCTTGATTGAGAACAGCGACGGTTATGCCGTGCGGTTCAAAGTGATTGAAATTTACCACAAAATCAAAGAAAATTTGCAATAATACCTTGACATTTTCGGCGGAATATTCTATTATATTAGGGCTATGTGCTGGTATGGCGAAATCGGCAGACGCAAGGGACTTAAAATCCCTCGGTGGCAACACCGTACCGGTTCAAGTCCGGTTACCAGCACCAAGCTGGCCGGTACAGCCCCCGTTTCGGGCTTAATACAATAGAATACGCCGATGTGATGGAATTGGCAGACGTGCTGGACTCAAAATCCAGTGGTAGCGATACCGTGCGGGTTCGACCCCCGCCATCGGCACCAAAGGCTCTTCGCAAAATGCGAGGAGCCTTTTTTCTGCTCTTTTGAATTAACTTTACAGAGCGCCATTTTTCTGTTACAATAGAACCGTAAACTCTGTATTTATTTTGCTATATGTGAGATAGGGCGTATGAGAAATATGAGAAGAGTGTAAAACAGGGAACCGTCCCCTGTTGTAAGGGCTCAATGATACATGTATGCATTTTAGTATAGGATAGGGGATGATTGTTTTGCTAAAAAGAAGTGTATCGTTATTTCTTGTCTTGCTGTTGATCGTTGGGGTCTTCACAGCTTGTACAAAAAAAGACAAAGATGATGAAGCAAATTTAGTCACGGCCACCGTAAAATATAAAGATATTGCCAAGGATAGTGATTTTGCTTGGCAAAAGCGCAATAATGCCTATTCATCTGATGGTATTCCAAAGGTTGAGTTGGAAAAAGACGGGTATTATATGATCAAGATTGTCTGCACAATAAATAATGGCTCTTCCAGAAATTTGGCTTGTTTGAATTTTGTTCCATACAAAGACAGTCAGATTATGTATGAAGAAGATGCCATAGATATTGACCCACCTGCTTTATACACCATTGATCCACATACTTCAGATTCGGTAGAGGCGTACATATTTGTGAACAAGTCACTGGATACTGAACCCAAAATCAACGAAGCGTTAAAGAATGAGAAAATTCTTTTCCGTGCAGTGCTATATACTGATGATGAATCCCCGCAAGTCGAGGGATTGAATATAAATATACAAGGCAAATATGTGGAACAATAGAACAGGGGACTGTGCCCTGTATTTTTATCAAAAATAGGAGAGTAAACTTGCGAAACAAAACAAAAATCTATGGATCTCTACTGTTGATTGTCTCTTTCGTTGTTGTACTTGTGTACTGTATTGGATATCGATTGGGGACATGTGATCCACATTATTCTTGGGATAGACAGCCGTACTTACTTGATGGGATATTGTTTCCAATGCTTGTTATATTTTACCTACTATTTACACATAAAGTAAAAAATAACAAAATCCTTATTGTCATAGCAGTCATGGAAATAATAGTTGTCGCGGTTCTTTACATTGCTTACCATACCAATAAGCTGTATTATGAGCCATACTGGTACATCCACTCGGAAGGAATGTACTCTCGCAAGGCAGCACGTAGTTTGGCACCAGAAATTCACTTCGATTTCTGGAATTATATTGGAAAAAAATGGAATGCGTAGAACAGGGGACGGTTCCTTGTCTTGCAAAAGAAAAGAGCAGGCCATGAGACCTGCTCTTCCCTTGCACCGATCGATGCGGCGGGTGTTTGAATGCGGCGCGCGAAAGAGAGAGAATAAATGAATGAGATAAAACGCGCCGGATACACTGCCCTTTCTTTTTTCATTTCTTTTTGGTGTCGAATAACCGTCCAACCAATCTGTATGTGTATATAATACACTATGTTAAATGAATTGTCAAGGAATAATGTGAAGTTTCTTGGAATTGTTTTAATTCTATTTTTCAGAATAAACATAGAGCATAGAGACAATAAAAAGATAGGAGGTTACAAATGCTTGGACTGAAACGCGGGGCGGTGGCGCTGTACCCCCACGAAAAGGCATGGGAGACGGAGGCGCAGGCGACCATGGCACGTCTGCGTAAAATTCTCGGGTCGGTTGCGGTAGAGATGGCTCATGTAGGCAGCACGGCCATTCCCACGATACAGGCAAAGCCGATTATTGATATTGCCGTTGCGGTGGATGATTTTGACGCGTTCTTGGCCCATGAAAAACAGCTGCGTGCCGCCGGGTTCTATTATCGTCCCAATGCGCAGGCGGGGGTGCGGGGGAAGCTATTGTTTGCCAGTGGTAGTTATTATGACGGCACCGGAGACTTGCAAACCCATTTTATCCATATTGTGCGCACCGGCAGCGTGGACTGGCAGAATTACATTCTGTTTCGGGACTATCTGCGCACCCACCCGGACGCAGCCGGAGCGTATGAGCGCCTAAAGTTGGCGCTGGCGGCCAAGCTGCCTACGGACAGCGGCAGAGAGGACTATGTGCAGGGCAAGCAATCCTTTATCCGGTCTATTTTGCGCCGTGCTTTATCCGATATGCTCCTTGGCAAAACGGTGGATATTCGTATTGATCGACCCCTTGGCAGTCATCACCCAAAGCACACGGATATGATCTACCCGGTGAACTATGGCTATGTGCCGCATGTTTTCAGTGCAGATGGGGAAGAAGTGGACGTATATTTGCTGGGCGTAAGCGAGCCGGTGGAGAAATACAAAGGGCGCGTGATCGCGGTCATTCATCGGCTGGATGATGTGGAGGACAAATGGATTGCTGCGCTGCCCGGTGTCACGTTTACACCGGACGAGATCGAAAAGGCAGTAAATTTCCAAGAGCAGTATTTTCGGCATGAAATTGAAATGCTTGATCCGAATGGGGATCAATAAAACCACGACCCGGTACAGATCTCTGTACCGGGTCGGTTTGCATTTATAGGGGGGTTACGCCAGGGCGGCGCCCAGGTCGCGGCAGGCAGCAAGGGCGGTATCGTCCGGTGTCTCATTGGCAATGACGCTGTTGCTCACCAGGTGGGCACCCAGGTCTTTGCACTGGTCCTCCCAGGTCTGCATCCACTCGCCGTCGCCCCAGCCGTAGGAGCCAAAAAGGGCGATGTCCTTACCGTTCAGTTCCGGCGCGCATTGCAGAAACAGCGGCTCAAATTCAAAGTCCTCCAGCTGCTCTGCGCCCATGGCCGGGCAGCCAAAAGCAATGGCGTCATAGTCCTTGACCTGGGCAGGGGAGAAGTCAGAGGGGGTGAACAAGTTCGCCTGTGCACCGGCAGCGCCTGCGCCCTCTGCCACAGCCTCTGCCATCTGAGCCGTATTGCCTGTGCCGCTCCAATAAACGATCGCGATTTTTTTCATAATAAATTCCTTTCTGTATCTAAAAAAAAAATTAAGCACTTTTTACTGTAAGCTGTTCCACATTCCGCTGCCCGCCAAAGAACAAACGGCGATATACGCTGGTGCATTTGCTGAATTTTCGAAAGGCACCGGCGGCAGCCTCCGGGTTGGTATATACTTTCCAAACCCCGCTGCACAGGCAGTTTTGGCCGTGGTTCTCAATAAAGCCGATCACATCGCCCAGAGGATAGCCTAAAAACAGGCCGATCTCGTGGGGAAAGTCGCTGCTGACTTCCAACTTGTGTCTTAACACATCAAGACAGGCAGCCGGAGCCGTGCCGGCATAGCCGCAGTGGGCGAGAAATGCCGCCACTCCCGGCTGTTGCAGGTCGCGGGCCAGCCGATCCGGACGGTACACATATACCAGCGCCCGATTGCTGCTTTCCCGCAAAAGCAGCAGTTCAACACCCTTTGGCGCCAGCAGCGCCTGCCAGCGGGAAACGGCCGTTTGCAATGCTGTTGGGTTCTCCGCAGTGCAGTTGAACAGATTGGCGGTTTTCAGCGACGCCAAAGTGGGCGCGCAGTGGTTGATGAGGTATTGCTCCAGCATAAATGCTCCTTGTGGTTAGTGAACGCTAACTGCTTCTTCAAATCTTAGCCGACGGTATTGCCCGTCGGCTATAAGTATTTACGATAAATAGGGGATTATTCCACGCCTTTTAGCCAGGTGATCCTATCCAGTATTTGGTCACATTTTGAAATTCAATTTGTGCCATTGTTTTTTTAGCGAACGGTTAGCAGCAACTAACTGATTAGATTTTACCATAGGCTTTATCCGCTGTCAATAGAAAGAGGATAAAAACAAAAAGATTCAATGAAAGAAAATCCCCGTGTAGCAAATGAATCATGGATGAAAGGCTTACGGCAACATATAGCTGTCATTCTTTTACTTTAGAAAATGGCTAAGCGAGAGGAAGATAGGGGTTAACGAGAGAATCTCAGGGAGAAAACAAAAGACTTTTGGCTGATTTCCCTTGCATCTTGGTGTAAAATATGGTATAAAATAAATACGCACTTAGGAAAAGGGCATTGAAAAAGAAAAAAGTTTTACAAAATCCCTTGACAGTTCGCCCCTGTTTGGCTATAATAATGACCGTTGCATCTGCGGGTGTAGTTCAATGGTAGAATCCCAGCCTTCCAAGCTGGTCGTGTGGGTTCGATTCCCATCACCCGCTCCAGCAAGGGATGCTCCAATTTGCGCTTGTAGCTCAGGTGGATAGAGCAACTGCCTTCTAAGCAGTGGGTCAGGGGTTCGAGTCCCTTCAAGCGCGCCAATATATGGTGGGATTAGTTCAGTTGGTTAGAGCGCCAGTTTGTGGCACTGGAGGTCATCGGTTCGAATCCGATATCCCACCCCATTTTTTTTGAATAACGCCCGTAACCATTGGGGTGTCGCCAAGTGGTAAGGCAAGGGACTTTGACTCCCTCACGCGTGGGTTCGAATCCCGCCTCCCCAGCCAGCGCCCCTTAGGGGGCGGATGCGATCCATTAGCTCAGTTGGCAGAGCACTTGACTTTTAATCAAGGTGTCCGGAGTTCGAATCTCCGATGGATCACCAGTAAATTTCCCTTAAAATCGCCGATTTGGCTGTTTTAGGGGATTTTTTATGCCCTTTTTCAATGAACACTTTTGTGCGAATTTTACGCCATATAACAACGATTATTCATCATGCTGTATATAGAACAGGGGACGGTTCTCTGTATTACCCGGTTCGACCCCGCCATCGGCACCAAAGGCTCTTCGCAAGATGCGAGGGGCCTTTTTTCTGCTCTGTCGAATTAACTTTACAGGATACCTTTTATCTGTTAAAATAGAATCGCAAACTCTGTATATATTTTGCTATCTGAGAGATAGGGTGTATGAGAAATATGAGAAACGTGTATGTAATTTATAGTAAAACAGGTGACCGGCCCCTGTTTTATGGAATTAAAAGCCGCAAGAAGTTTTTGAATGTTTCTCTTAGGAGGATATTCAATTCATGATGGTAGCGTTTTTCTCTATTTTTCCGTTTTGCGGATTGATCGTTGGCTGGATTATTTTGCTGCTGTATACACATTTTGTTAGGAAAAAGAATGATACAAGTGATCGTTGGATAGAAATCAATCATCATCAACGTGCATATTTTGGTCTATTCATAATGCTACTGATCATTATAAAAGGTAACTTTGATAAAAATGTTCGTGCTGCTATATTCGTATCGGTGATTTCTGTTCTGAATTTATTGGTGTACTTGCTGTTCTTAATTGCAAATGGATTCGCACATGGCGAGAAAACAAAGAAAAGTTCGTTGCCAAAATGGGAAAAGGCACGTAAATGCTTAGTGATTATTTACTCCGTTATGCTGGTCGTTTCCACCTTGCTGTGTTTCTTCATTTATGTTTTTGCTACTGAATAGAACAGTAAAACAGGGAAAGGTGAAAAAGCTATGAAAGAGAACAAATATATTATCAGCTATAGTATTCAGCTGGTATTGACACTCGCTGTTTTGGGTGCAGTTATTTGGTACGCGCAAATTATGCCCATAAACACACCGCTTGTTTCTGCATTCAATTTTGATCTTGCTCAATTCGGGATAATCATCGGATTAGTCATTATTTGTCTTGTGTATATTTTCATTCTCGTCGGCTTCTTGGTTGCTGCAATTCGACAGAAACAAAAAGGGAGTGATCATTATCTTGTTTCGTCTGCGAGAATCATTCTTCCTATTGTGTTTGTGTTCATTGCTCCATTTGTATTTACATTATCATTTTTGACTACAGAATCGGACAAAACGCTCGCTTCACCGCTAACCGTTACCGCTATATGTGATGCGTTGGAAAAGCAAGGACCGAGTGCCTTAGATGAAGAAGTTGGCCTAAATGACAATGGAGTTGATTTGCCGAACCACATTTCTGATGTGGTTTTAGAACAAAATCGTTTTGGTCGGTTAGGAAATGTTTCAGTTGAATACACACCGGATAACATGAAAGATAGCAGCATTTCGTTTTATTGCTATTATGCAAAGAGTAATGTGGGGTTTGTGCAGAATAAAATTTGTGATCGCTCTGATGATGACTTTACATTAAGCAATCAAGAGAAAATTGGTGCGTATATGTTATATTACGGTCAGCCGGAGGGCGAGGATGACAATGTAATGGCGTATCATTTAGTGCTGCCAAGCAAGAATGATACATATATTTACGCGACTTGTCAGATCCAGCAAGGCAAGAATTATAAAATTCAGTATTCTAAGGAGAATTTCGTTGCCGATGCCACAGCGGTTATTGATACATGGAACAAGTTGTAAAACAGGGAACCGTCCCCTGTTTTACCTGTTAGTCGGAGAAGGGGGAAAGGAAAATGAATAATCACATTTTTTCTTTAAATTGTGATTATACAAGCAATGTAATCACAATTTCTTCAGTTGATGATTACAGTTGTAAAATTGTTGACGGTATAATAAACTGTTTTTTCGATAATAATGCGAAGTTGTATTATGCTTCCGGTTTACCAGATAATATTGATGAAATATATGAAGATATAAAACAGTTTAATCCTTATTATAATGCAGGAGATTCTAAAAAGTTTTACATTCGCAGATATCCGCAAATATGTGCTGATTTATCCGAAGAAAAAATATTAAGCGATCTAGTAAATGATTGGACTTCAGCAATATATGAAACAAGAAAAATCATTATTCTGACTAAAAAGCAAAAACAGGATTTATTGAGCGATTTTATTAATGGTATAAATTTTCAATCTAAATCAGACCGCTATTTTAGGGAGCGCTCTGTTTGTGTTATTGAAAATGCTCCTGAAGCTGAAAATGATAATACATTTATTTTGAAATGCGACAAAGAACACATCAAAGCACTTAACGATTTTATAACACAAAGGTAACGCAAGAGGACGGTTCATCCGTGTTGATGTGAAATCGCATTAACTTAGAACAGGGGACGGTTCCTTGTATTGCAAAAGCTGATCATGCAAAAGTAAAGAGCAGGCCTTACGACCTGCTCTTCCCCGCACCGTTACGGTGTGGGTCGGGTGTACAGAGCGCGCGTTCTAAGAGAATAAACGCACACGGTACGCCGCCCTTTCCTTTTCATTTCTCTTTTCAGGTGTCGAATGACTGCTCAAGCAATCATTCTGTGTATATCTTACACATATTTAGCGAGATTGTCAATACATTTTACACAATTTATTGGAATAAATTCACAAACTGTATCACAATGTTGAAAAGATACAGGAAAATAGAGATAAATATTGAATTGTAGATCCCGATGATATGGGAGGGGCCTATGAAAACCAGAATCAAAATCGGAAAATTATCGCTTATCGTATTTATGGCTGTGATGGCCGTGTGTGTTGCAGGTGTGGCAATTTGGTGCTACGCTGTTGGGTATCAGGTGAAGGAGCACCGGCAAGGCGGCTCGGTGACCTGGGTGGAATACAACGGCAGCACCTACTATCGTATGGACGGTCTCACCGGTGAATACTGCAATTTTATAACCGACCATCGGGTCAGCTACAAGCCGCGGCCGGTGCTTTCCCGTGCCTATTATACGCTGCAGAATGATCCAAACGGCGACTATTTGTACAGTACCGCCTTTCGGGATCACATTTTGTACACGCGGCTTTCCGCTCGGCGCGTGGATCAAATGAGCCGAAATCAGATCACTTCCGTTCTGGTAAGCCCAAGTGGCGGAGAAAGTAGAGGGCAATTCATCCATGACCCGGAGGTTGTGGCTTACTGCGCCGCGTTGAAGGAGGAAAAATATCGCGCACAAGAGGCGAAGGAGGAACGCTCCAATATAGATTATGAGAATCCCATCGCCAAAAAGGAAGAAGACCCGGCGGCAAAGACTTTTCAGAAAAATACCAACAGTGGGTGGTACACACTGTATTATGCCTATGATCACGCACCGATCTGTGGAACGGAATTTGTGATTGTTGCGGAATACGACGGCGTATTTTATGTGGAAAAGGAAATTACAGATCGCGCCTTTACCGGCACGCCTGTGGATTTCCCGCCGCTGGAAAAAGCTTGCCGTTCCTTGCCGCATAACGCTGCGGATGGAAAGTGAAAATAACGCGGTGCAAGCAGAAATAAGAAAAGGACCCGGTGACAGCATTTGATTGTCGCCGGGTCCTTTTCGATTAAATTTGCTTACGGTGAATGGTACGAATTTTCGTAATATCGCCTAGATTGTTTTTAAGTCCCAGCGCAATTTCCTGTATTCGCTTTTTGGTTTCGCTGTCCTCAAATTCCGCCTCAATAATAACAAATGCGTCATTTTCGTACAGTTCTTTTGTTTTGATCAATTCCATCTCTTCCCGATCCTTTCTTTTGAATTTATATAAAACAAAATCTCATCATACATAGTAGTAAAAATGTGAATAGTTGTCAATAGATTCGACAAAAAGTCCCATAAGAATATTGCAAATTGTGATATTTCATCTGCTTAATGATGACGAAAAGAACATTTTCATCTGATCCTGTGTCGATTATTCAAGGATAAGGCGGGGAATTTGGAAAGAAGGGAATGCAAAGATCGTTAGTTCAGGCGGAAAAAGTCAGATCATAAACCGGGCAGGCGGTTGGTTGCTTTCGTGTCACGGTTTTGTCATTTTTTTGATATTTTGGTATTTATTTTGTAACCAAGTTCTGTTATAATAGTTCGGTAAGATATGCGGCGGCGCATATCGTCCAGTAAATCAGAAGCCGGGAGGGCAGCGCGGTGAAAGCGATTAAAATTTTAATTCCGATGTTGTGCATTGCCCTGCTGTTTTCCGGTTGCGGCGGATTTCATTTGGCGTCTTCCATAGATGATCTTATTTCGCCTGTGGCGCCTGCCGGGGCGGACGCCAGCGTCCAAAGTGCTATGGACGCCTATTGTAAAGGCGGCTATTCTGTAAAGATCCCCGCGGCGGGTAAATATACCACTTCTTATATTTTCTATGACTTTGACGATGACGGTCAAAAGGAGGCATTGGCTTTTTATGAGCCCAATGACGCCCTTGGCAAAATCGATATGGCCGTGTTGGAGCAAAGCGGGGAGAATTGGCAGGTAATTGCCAATATTCAAGGCGAAGGCACGGATGTGTACAGCGTGGATTTCTGTGATGTGAACGGCGACGGCAAAACGGAATTTTTGATTTCTTGGAATATGATCAGCTACTCTACCAGCCACTTGATGTCTGTGTACAAAATGACCGGTTCCGGTCAGGAGTCGAAATTGACGGCTTTAGCCGAGCCGATGCAGTATAGTGCATATATTCCTGCGGATCTGAACAATGACGGCGTGCAGGAGGTTCTGTTCTTCTCGGCGGATCAAATGAAGTCCCTTTCCGCCAGCGCGGCGCTGTATTCCTACAAAGGAGACAAGCAGACCCTGCTGGGCGAGACGCGAGTGGACGGGCATGTGAGCGCCTACCGCAAGTTACAGGTGGGCAAGGCAGACGGCAAGCCGGCGGTGTATGCGGACGCGGTAAAATCAGATGGGGCGTCTATGCTCACAGAGCTAATCTGTTGGAGCAATTATTATGACTCCATCGTTTCCCCGTTTTACAGCTACAACACAGGCCTGACGGCGGACACCGGTCGGGATGTGATGGTGCCTTGTGTAGATATGAACGGCGACGGTTTGCTGGAAATTCCTACGGACGCCAAATTGAAAGGTCTGCCGACGCAGGTGCGCGGCGTAGACTGGTGCAAATACAAAAGCTCCGTGCTGGTTCACACCGGGTACTCCCTGGCAGTACAGGAGGACGGCTATCAAATGGTGCTGCCGGATAAGCAATTTAAGTCCGTAACTGTCAGCTATGCTGACAAGAGCCACACATTGACGGTGAAGTCCAAGACGGACAAAAAGACAGCCTTTGAAGTGTTGCCGGTGCTTCAAACGCAGTATGATGCCAACCCGGGCAACTATAAGGATTATACCGAACTCTTGCGAGAGGGCGGTTATGTATATTTGGCAAAGTGCGGCAATTCCGCGGCTTTTGCCGTAACCGCAGACACACTGAAAGACTGGATCATTACCTTTTAACGGGAGGATGTATGAAGAAAGTATTGGTTGCTGAGGACGAGGAGTCCATTCGCGAATTTATTGTCATCAACTTGACGCGCAGCGGTTATACCGTGGAGCAGGCGGAGAACGGCGCCGTGGCGCTGGAAAAATTTGCAAAGGATGAAAGCGGCTTTGATGTAGCGATCCTGGACATTATGATGCCGGAGGTGGACGGTTTGGCTGTGTGCAAGCAGCTGCGCGCCAAATCCTCAGACTTGGGCATCATTATGCTCAGTGCCAAGACACAGGAGATGGACAAAATCACCGGGTTGATGTTCGGCGCCGATGATTATGTGACCAAGCCCTTTTCTCCCAGTGAGCTGATGGCGCGGGTAGATGCAGTCTATCGCCGGGTGGAGATGACCCGGGGCTTTCGCAAGAACGACACCACCGGGGACACGGTTGTGCTGGACGAGTTTGAGCTCAACCTACGCAATCGCACTCTGTCCAAGAACGGTACCAACATTGAGCTGACCCAGGTAGAGTTCCAAATCATTGAATATTTCTTTAAGAACCCCAACGCTGCGCTGACCCGCACGGATATTCTCAAGACCGTATGGGGCAACAACTACTTTGGTGATGACAAGATTGTGGACGTGAACATTCGCCGTCTGCGCATGAAAGTGGAGGACGATCCCTCCAACCCGGTGTATCTGACCACCATTTGGGGCCTGGGTTACAAGTGGGTCACCAAAAATAACTAAGCAACGAGGACAAACGGCGCAATGGAAGAGAAATGGCTGAAAAAATTACATACAGCCGGGAGACTGAAAGAACTGCGGATGCAGGGTATCACAAAGCGGTGGGTGATCAATATTTTAGGCGTGATCGCTCTTTTCTTTGTGATCGTTTTTGTGGTTTCCGCTTTTACCATTCGCGCATACTATTATAATGCAGTTGAGAGTATCTTAAATTCCGGTGCGTCCACCACGGCCACCAATTACTTTTCCGGCCGACTGGACGGCGGCAGTTCCTTAGAGGCATCAGCTGCGGATTTTATTGACAGCTTCAGCTACCGGGACAAGACCACCATTTGGATCATTAACAATGCCGGCGGCGTAGTGACCTCCTCCAGCGGTTTTGCGGTAGACAAGGTGCGTATGCCGGACTATGAGGAGGCCCTGGCCGGTGATACAGGGCGTGCACGATATGTAGGGCACATTACCGATAACGGCGAAAAATGCATGGCCGTCACACGCATTATTTACAGCGGCGACGGCGAGCCGATGGGTGCTGTGCGGGTCATCAGTTCTTTGGAGATGATTGACCGTCAGATCAGCACCATTGTGCTACTGATTTTTCTGGCGTTGGTGCTGATCTTTGCGGTGATTTTGTACTCCAACCTGTTCTTTATCCGTTCCATTATTATCCCGGTGCAGGAGATCAACCAAACCACTAAGAAGATCTCGCAAGGGGACTACACCGTTCGTATTGAGAAGAAATATAATGATGAAATCGGCGATCTGGCGGACTCCATCAACCAAATGGCTGAGGATATTTCTGCAACGGATAAAATGAAAAATGACTTTATCTCCACCATTTCTCACGAACTGCGTACGCCGCTGACCTCCATTAAAGGCTGGGGCGAAACGCTGGCGTTTGCAGAGAATGATAATGAGGACGAGATCACCCGCAAGGGACTGCAAGTGATTGTCCACGAGGCCGGGCGACTGGAGGGATTTGTAGTGGAGTTGCTGGACTTTAGCCGTCTGCAAAGCGGGCGCATGAAGCTGCGCCTGGCGCCTACGGATATCTTTGCCGAGTTGGACGAAACCGTTTTTACCTTCCGTGAGCGCGCCATGCGCGAAGGAATTGAATTAAAATACAGCATTCCCGATCTGCCGGCTCCGGCCAATGCAGACGCCAACCGGTTAAAGCAAGTGTTCATGAACATTTTGGATAACGCTTTAAAGTATTCCAGAGCGCCTGCTAAGATATTTGTAAAGGCGGAATTTGCCAAAAAAGGCGGTCAGGATTATGTTAAAATCGCCGTTGCGGATCAGGGGTGCGGCATTTCCAAGGAAAATCTGCCCCATGTGAAAGAAAAATTCTATAAGGCAAACATGTCCGTGCGTGGATCCGGGATCGGACTGGCGGTCACCAATGAACTGGTGGAGCTGCACGGCGGCACCCTGGAGATCGACAGTGAGGAGGGCACCGGCACGCTGGTGACCATTTACCTGCCCATCAACAGTGCCCCCAGCAAAAAGGACTTAGCTCAGCAGCCCCAAACGGCAGAGACCAGAGAAGTGGATCAAAGTATGGAATTGAGAGGAAACAATGCCAATGCAGGAGAAAAAAACGCATAAAACATCGGTAGGCGGTCAGGCACTGATTGAGGGCATTATGATGCAAGGCCCCAAAGGTATGGCTACTGCCGTGCGCAAGCCGGACGGCGACATATTAACCGAATACCACGAATTCCACCGTCTGCGGGAGAAATATAAGTTTCTTGGTTGGCCGCTGATTCGCGGCGCCGTGAACTTTTTTGAATCTATGGTGATCGGATACAAGACCCTGATGTACTCCGCTGAGGTCTCCGGTATGGAGGAAGTGGAGGAGGAAGAAATGAGCAAGTTTGAGCGCTGGCTGACGGACAAGTTGGGCGACAAACTGATGAAAGTGCTCACCGGTGTAGCGTCCGTGCTGGGCTTTGCGCTGGCATTTTTGATCTTCTTCTATCTGCCGGTATTGCTGTTTAATGTGCTAAACAAACACTTTGACGGCACGCTTACTGCGGCCCAAGGTACCATTGAGGGCGTAACGAAAATTATCATTTTTGTTGTGTATATTGCGCTTGTCAGCCGAATGAAAGACATTCGCCGCACTTTTATGTACCACGGTGCAGAGCACAAAAGCATTGCCTGTTACGAGTCCGGACTGGATCTGACGGTGGAGAATGTGAAGAAAATGACCCGCTTTCACCCTCGGTGCGGCACCTCGTTTATTTTTGTAATGCTGATTTTCAGCGTGATTTTTTATTCTATTTTAGCCAAGTGTTTTCCGGTGATCGCTACCCAGCGGGTGCTGTGGATGCTGCTGAAATTGGTGTTTTTGCCGATTTTAATGGGGCTTGGCTATGAATTTATCCGCTATGCCGGTAAGCACGATAATTTGTTCGTCAAGATTGTCAGCGCACCGGGCCTTTGGATGCAGCGACTGACCACTCGGGAGCCGGACGACTCTATGATGGAGGTGGGCATCGCCGCACTCAAGGCTGTAATCACCGATAACCCGGAGGATGATGAAATCAAGTGACGGTTCAGGAAGCCTATAATTATAGTGTGTATTTTTTAGGCGCCAACGGCGTAGATGAAGAAGAATTCAAGGCCAAGTGCCTGGTGTGCCATTTGGCAAAGATCGCCAATCTGGATTACCACAGCCACCTGGGCGACCTGGTGAGCCAAAAGAAGTTGGCGGACGGCCTGTGGCAACTGAAAAGCGGCACACCGTTGCAATATGTGCTGGGGGAGTGGGACTTTTTAGACAGCACCTTTGCCGTGGGCCCCGGGGTACTGATCCCCCGGCCGGAAACGGAAGAACTGGCGCAGTTGGCTATTGAACAGGTCAAAAACGCCGGGGCTGCACCTGTTGTATGGGACCTTTGCGCCGGCAGCGGCTGCATTGGGATCAGCATTGCCCAGGCCTGTCCAGGCGCACAGGTTTACTGTGTGGAGAAGTCGACAGACGCCTTCGCTTATCTGCAAAAGAACGCCATGTCTGTTGCCAATGTGCGCCCGGTACTGGCAGATATCAGTGGCGATTTGACTGCGCTGCCCAAGCCGCAGGTGCTGGTATCCAACCCGCCGTACATTCCTGCTGCTGTGTTGCCTACCTTGCAGCCGGAGGTGCTAAAGGAACCGATGATGGCACTGGATGGCGGCACGGACGGGCTGGACTTTTACCGCCTGATTGCTGAAAAGATCGTGCCAACACTGGCCAGCGGCACGCAGCTGCTTTTGGAGATCGGCGACGAGCAAGGCAGGGCGGTGCAAAACCTGTTTGCCACCTGCAAAAATGTGCAGGTTAGGCAGGACATTTACGGCAAGGATCGTATATTAATCGCCACCGTTGCGTAATTTTTCTTGACTATTGCGTAGGGATAATGGTATGCTATTCTTATCATTATAATTTAAGGGTGCGCTTATGCTTTCTATTCTTTCTTATTTGCGCCAGGGTGAGTACCTGCTGGCGCTGATTTCTATTCTTTCCAGCTGCTTTGTGGTGTTTTGCTGTTTGCCTGTGCATGAGTTGGCACACGGGTGGGTGGCTTATAAGTTGGGAGATACCACCGCCAAGGACGAGGGCCGGTTGACCTTTAATCCTTTGGCGCACCTAAATCCCATCGGTACCATTATGATTTTTCTATTTGGTATTGGTTATGCTCGCCCGGTACCGGTAAATCCCAATCGTTTTAAGCACCCCAAAAGCGGGATGGCGCTGGTTTCCTTGGCAGGACCCGCTGCCAATTTGCTGATGGGCTTTGTGTTTAATTTCGTTTATATTGCGCTTTACAGTAAGGTGCCTAACGCCAGCGGGTTTTTAGGCGCTGTGGAGTATTTCTTTTATTTTGCCGCCTGGATCAATGTGTCTCTGGCAGTCTTTAATCTGATCCCCATTCCGCCTCTGGACGGTTCCAAAGTGCTGGCGGCTGTGCTGCCTTATAAGGCATACAATAAATATATGCGCTATGAGCAATATATCATGATCGCACTGATGATTCTGCTGTTTGTGGGCGCGCTGGACGGCGTGATCTCCACTTTAAGTACGGCGATGATGAAGTTTATTTCCATTATCCCGGCGCTAATCTTTTTGAGGTAATATGGAACAACCGAGTTATAAACTGGAGATTTTTGAGGGTCCAATGGATTTGCTCCTTCACTTGATCTCTAAGCATAAACTGAATATTAACGACATTCCCATTATTGAGCTTGTAAATCAATATTTGGATTATGTGCGAAAAATGCAGGAGGAGGATTTTGACATCGCCGGCGAATTTCTGGAAATGGCTGCCCGCCTGATTTATATCAAGACCGTATCTCTACTGCCCCGCCACGAGGAGGCAGAAACCTTAAAAAAAGAGCTGACCGGTGAACTGATTGAGTACCGGGATTGCAAGTTGATGGCGAAGGAACTGAGCACACACACCGACGGCTTTGATCGCTATGTGCGCCCGCCTCAGGAGGGATATGTAAATTATGCCTACGAGCGATTCCACGAGGGGGAGGAGCTTTTACAGGCGTATATCAACGCTGCCGGTCGCGCACAGCGCAAGCTGCCGCCGCCGCTGGACAGCTTTAAGGTAATCGTGGCCCGCAAGTTTGTAAATGTGGCTTCTAAGGTACAGACGGTGTTGCGCAAGCTGTGGAATGGCAAAAAAGTACGCTTTCTGTCTCTTTTTCAGGATGCGCAAACCCGCAGTGATATGGTCGCGACCTTTTTAGCGGTGCTGGAACTGGCTAAAACCAAGAAGATCGCCATTGACGGGACCATGGAGGACCCGGATGTGCAAATCATAAACGAGGTAAATACCGTTGAGTGAGAAAAACAACACCATTGCCCAGTTAGAGGCCATGCTTTTTGCCGCCGGCGATCCGGTGGAGCCGGAAAAGTTGGCGGATGTGCTGGAACTGGATATAGAAAATGTGATCAAAATGCTGGGGTATTTGGAGGCCAAATACGACGAGAGCGGCAGCGGACTGCGGCTGATCCGAGTAGACGGCAAGTACCAAATTTGCACCAGAGAAGCCTATGCGGACGGCGTGCGTGCCCTACTGGAGATCAAAAAAAATACGCCTCTCAGCCCGGCCGCATTTGAAGTTTTAGCCATTGTGGCGTATAATAAAGCGGTGACACGCTCCTTTGTGGAGCAGGTGCGTGGCGTGGATTGCTCCGGTCCCATCTCCGGTTTGGTGCAAAAGGGCTTGATTGAGGAGAAGGGGAGACTGGACCTGCCAGGCCGCCCGCTGGTGTACGGCACCACAGATCGGTTTTTGCGCTGCTTTTCCCTGAATTCCCTGGATGATTTGCCGGATCTGCCATCCACAGAGGAAGTGGAGCAGATCGCCAAGGATAACGGCCAAACCTCCCTGTTTGAGAAAGAGGGCGGCAAGGACGACCCGCTGGCTGCAGCGGCAGACGCACTGGAAAGTGCCAATAATGACGATGAAAAAGAGATCTGAGCGGGAGAGGTGAGGATTTGAAAATCTTTTTGATTATAGTGGGTGTGCTGGTGGTGCTCATCGCACTGCTGATGTCTCTGTCTGCCACTCTGACCCTGATCTATGACGGCGGCTGGCATACCAGTGTACAAGTGTTGTTCATTAAGAAAGACATTGTGCTGTCCCAGATTCTTTCCTTTATCCTGTTCCCGGAAAAATCCGCTGAGCAGGCTAAGAAAAAGGGCAAGGAGAAAAAAGAGAACAAGAAAGACACCACAGAGCCTACGCCGAAAAATACGCCCACGGAAGAGGAGAAAACGACCCAGGCGATGCCAGAACAGTCGGAGAGCGAAAAGGCGCCCGCTAAGGCGGAAGAAAAGCCCCAAAAGCCCAACTACTTCCAGCAGCTTTGGGACAAGGACGGCGTGATCGGTTACTTGCTGTTGATCAGCAATTTGGTGGAAACTGCGTCTTCTGCGGTAACAACTTTATTTAGGGGCTTCCATATTTATTCATTATATGTTAAAATGATTGTCGGCGGCGCTGATGCCGCAGATATAGCTGAGAAGTACGGCACCCTCTGTTCGTTCTATTATCCCGTTAAGGGCATGATCTTAAACGGCATGAAGGTGGACCAATACGATGATTACATACAGCCGGATTTTATCGCACCCCGCTCGGAGTACGAGTTCCAGCTCATCGGCAGTCTCAGCGTCGGTCTTTTGGTGCGTATGCTCCTGCGGGCCGGTATCGTCTTTTTGAAAAATTTTATTAAGGATAAGTAAGGAGAAAGTATTATGAAAGAAACTCCGGTAAACAAAATCATGGAAAACACGCTGGAAAAAATGCGTGAAATGGTAGATGTTTCTACCATCATCGGCGACCCGATGGTCACCGGCGACACCACGCTTATTCCGGTATCTAAAGTGACTTACGGCTTTACCAGCGGCGGTACGGATCTGCCCACCAAGCAGCAGAATCAAGAGCTGTTCGGCGGTGGCGGCGGCGGTGGCATCACCATTACCCCGGTGGCCTTTATCGTGATTGAAAAGGGCAAGTGCCGTATGATGCAGATCAACAATTACACTTCCTCTGCGGATCGTGCTGTGTCTATGATTCCGGAGTTGGTAGACAAACTCACCGAGCTGCTGAAAGCCAAGGACGGCAAAGCAGACGAGGCGGAGACCCCCGCGGCCGAATAATGATGTACGGATCACCCGCATATATTTGTGTGGGTGATTCTTTTGTATGTAAAAAAGCGTATTTTTGCCGTTCTCTTATGTTTGTTTTTGCTGGTGCCGATGTCGGCGCTGGCGTCCACCAGCGCTCAAAGCGCCGTGGTGATGGACGCTGCCGGACACACGGTGCTGTATGAACAAAATGCTTATGAAGGACGGCCTATGGCCTCGACCACTAAAATTATGACCGCCTACCTGGCTTGCGCAGCCGGGGACTTGCAGCGAACGGTGCCTATAACAGCCGCTATGCTGAAAGACACAGAGGGCTCGTCCTTGGGATTGCATGTGGGGGATCGGATCACACTGTACGATCTGGTGGTAGGCATGTTGTTGGTCAGCGGCAACGACGCTGCCAATGCGGCTGCAATCTTTCTTTCCGGCAGCACGCAGGCGTTCGTTGCCAAAATGAACAGTACGGCCAAGGAAATGGGTATGCACCACACCCGCTTTGTGACCCCCTCCGGGCTGGATCGGGGCGATCATCATTCCACCGCTTACGACATGGCGCTGTTGACGGCTCACGCCCTTCAGAATAAGACCTTTGCCAAAATCTGCGCCGCGCCCAGAGCCAAAGTGACCATCAACGGTAAATCGAAAACGGTATACAATCACAATCGGCTGCTCACTTCGCTGGATGGTTGTGTAGGCGTAAAAACCGGCTATACGGAACGGGCAGGGCGGTGCCTGGTGAGTGCTGTCAAGTATAAGGGGAACACGCTGATCTGCGTAACCCTATCCGATCCGGACGACTGGGTGGATCACCGCAGGCTGCTGGACGCCTGCAAAAAGCAGTACACCACCTACAAGCTGGACCGCCATGTGCAGGTGCCAGTAGTGGGCGGCATGGAGTCCTATGTGACCGCAGCGTTTCGGTACAGCCAAACGGCGCTGAACGCCACTTATACCGTGCGGCTCTATTACTATCCTTTTATTTATGCGCCGGTGAAGAAAGGCGATGTGATCGGCTACGCTTGTATCAATCAAATAACCGTGCCTATGCGGGCACAGGAGGATATTGAAATTTATGCCACAGAAGAATGAAGAACGACTGCAAAAGTACCTGGCCGAGTGCGGCGTGGCTTCTCGCCGAAAGAGCGAGGAGCTGATCGCTGCCGGTAAGGTGAAGGTCAATGGCCATGTGGCCCAAATCGGCGACAAGATCGACCCGCGCAGAGATCTGGTAACCGTGCGGGGGAAGAAAGTACGCAAAACCCAGCGGAATTACTATATTTTACTGCACAAGCCCCGGGGCTATGTGACCACCGTGTCCGATGAATTGGGCCGTAAAACAGTGATGGATCTGGTGCGGGATATTGACGCCCGCCTGTATCCGGTAGGAAGGCTGGACAAGGACTCAGAGGGTTTGCTGCTGCTCACCAATGACGGTGCGTTTGCCAACGCCCTGACCCACCCCCGTCATGCGTACAGTAAAAAATACCGGGTGACCATTCGCGGCAAGGTAGACGACAGTGCGCTGCTGCAACTGCGAGAAGGGATTGATCTGGACGGCCGTATGACCGCCCCTTGTGATGTGACCGTCCTGACCGCAGAGGAGAACCGTACGGTGCTGGAATTTGTGCTTCATGAGGGGCGCAACCGCCAAATCCGCCGTATGTGCGAGGCAGTGGAATTGGAAGTGATCCGCTTAAAGCGTATTGCCGTAGGCTCCTTAAAGCTGGGTATGCTGCCGGTAGGGAAGTGGCGCGAGCTGACGGACAATGAGGTGCAAAAGCTCATGCGTTCCGGTGCGCTGCAAACGGAGGATACAAAGAAGTGATCTGCCTTGCCAAATCTGCTGAAAATACAGCGGAATTTCTGCGCTTTTTGTATGGAATATGCTATTGCTATTCCGGGGCAACGGTGGTATAATTACAGTAGGTAAGTTTGGACAGAGAATACTGTCGGCATTTGCCGAACTGCGCTTTTGCAATGAGCGAGAGCGCAAATGAGTGTACAGGAGGAACAACAAGTGAGCGAACTTGCAGAGAAGGACAAGCTGGCTGTGGATCGGCTGACTGCCCTGTTTGACGACGGCGCTTTTACTGAGATCGACGGCTACGCCAAATCCGCGTCCGGCGATGTGGAGGCTGCTGCCGGTTTCGGCACGGTGAACGGCAGTCCCGTTTATGCATTTGCACAGAATGTAAATGTAAACGGCGGTGCTATCAGTGTGGCCCAATGCGCAAAATTGAAGAAGATCTATGACCTGGCGACCAAGACCGGTTGTCCGGTAATCGGTATTTATGATTCCAACGGCGTAAAGCTGGACGAGGGCTTTGAAGCACTGTCCGCTTACGGCGAACTGGTGAAGGCTTCTACGGCGATGAGCGGCGTTTGCGCGCAGATTTCCATTATTGCCGGCAGTTGTTTGGGTGCCAGTGCCCTGATGGCCAATATGGCCGATGTGGTGATCGCCGTAAAGGACGCCGATTTCTATGTAACCACCCCCAGTGATGTAACTGCGGATACCTGCTACGAGCAGGGCACGGTGGATATTTTGGCAGACGATTTGGACGGCGCACTGACCGCCGCCAAAGATGTGGTGGCTCTGCTGCCGGGCAACAACCTGTCTCCGGCACCGGTGTATGACTTTACTGCACCGTCTGCGGCTGTGGACACCGGCGCGTCTGCAATGGATGTGATCTGTGCTGTGGCGGATGCTGGCAGCGTGGTAGAACTGAAGGGCGGCTATGCCACCCATTGCGTAACCGCACTGGCAACCGTTGGCGGTACCACCGTCGGCTTTGTGGCCTTTGACGGTGCTGCGGTTTGCCCCGCTTGTGCCTATAAGGCAGAGGCTTTCGTAAAGTTGTGCGACGCCTACAATCTGCCCATCCTCACTGTGGCAGACGCTGACGGCTTTGTAAAAGATGCAGAGAACGCTATGCTTACCGCAGCTACCCGTATGGAGACGGCTTATGCCACTGCCACTTGTCCCAAGATCGCATTGATCACCAGCAAAAGCATTGGCGGTGCGTATATTGCGCTGGCCGGTAAGGGCGCCAATGCGGATTTGACATTTGCTTGGGATACTGCTGTGCTTTCTCCGCTGGACGCAGAAGCTGCCGTTGCATTCCTGTACAGCGACCGCTTAGCAGCAGGGGAGAATCGTGGTTCTCTGGTGAAAGAATATAAAGAGACACTGGCGTCTCCGTATACCGCAGCCGCCAGCGGTGCCATTGACGATGTGATCGTACCTGCTGACAGCCGTGCAAAGGTAATGGCTGCACTGGATATTTTGGCCGGTAAGCGTGAGAATACGCTGCCGAGAAAACATTCTGTTAAATAATCTGGAGGTTTCAATATTATGAAGAACTACACCATTACCGTGAACGGTACAGCTTACAATGTATCCGTAGAGGAGGGGACTTCCGCCGCTCCCGCAGCTGCGCCTGTTGCAGCTGCTCCTGCACCTGCTGCCGCTCCCGCACCCGCAGCAGCGCCTGCGCCTGCTGCCGCACCGGCTCCTGCCGCTGATACCGCAGTCACCGGCGCGGTGACCGTTGAGTCTCCCATGCCCGGTACCATTCTGGATATTAAAGTGGCTTCCGGCGCTGCCGTTAAGAGCGGCGATGTACTCTTTGTTCTGGAGGCTATGAAGATGGAAAACGAGATTGTGGCGCCTCAGGACGGCACGGTCGCCAGCATTAATGTAAACAAGGGTGACAGCGTGGAAGCCGGTCAGACCCTGGCTTCTCTCAACTGATAAAAAAGAGGTACAAGAATGGCTAAAATCGGCATTACGGAAACCGTGCTGCGTGACGCGCATCAGTCCCTGATCGCCACGCGTATGCGCACGGATGAATTTGAAGGCATTTTAGAGAAGATGGACAAGATCGGTTATCATTCTCTGGAGTGCTGGGGCGGTGCCACTTTTGACGCCTGCCTGCGCTTTTTGGATGAGGATCCCTGGGACAGACTGCGCTTGATCCGCAAAAAGTGCCCCAATACGAAGCTGCAAATGCTCTTCCGCGGGCAGAATATGCTGGGCTATCGGCATTATTCCGACGAGCTGGTGGATTACTTTGTAAAGAAGAGTATTGATAACGGTATTGATATTCTGCGTATTTTTGACGCACTCAACGACGTGCGTAATTTGCAGACTGCCATTAACGCAGCCAAGAAATACGGCGGTCATGTACAGGCAGCAATTTCTTACACCACCGGTCCGGTGTTTGACACGGAATACTACTGTCATTACGCTAAGGAGCTGGAGGACGCAGGTGCAGACTCTATCTGCATTAAGGATATGGCCGGTTTGCTGACCCCTTACGGCACCTATGATTTGGTTAAGGCGCTGAAAGAAACAGTAAACATTCCCATTCAGTTGCATTCCCATTACACTTCCGGTTTGGCTTCTATGGTCCACTTAAAGGGTATTGAAGCGGGCGTTGATGTCATTGATACTGCCATGAGCCCCTTGGCTATGGGTACTTCTCACCCGGCTACCGAGTCTATGGTGGCGGCTCTGCAAGGCACCCCGTATGACACCGGCTTGGATTTGAAGGCCTTGTCCGAGGTGCGTGACTTTTTCGTCCCCCTGCGAGAGAAATATCTGGCAGATGGTCTGCTGAACCCGAAAATGCTGGGCGTGGACGCCAACACTCTGCTGTACCAGGTGCCCGGTGGTATGCTTTCCAATCTGCTTGGCCAGTTAAAACAAGCCGGCAAGGAGGACAAACTGGAGGAAGTGCTGGCTGAGGTGCCGCGCGTGCGTAAAGATAGCGGTTATCCGCCGCTGGTGACCCCCACCTCTCAGATCGTGGGCACGCAGTCCGTGTTTAATGTAATTACCGGCGAGCGCTACAAGATGGTTACCAAGGAGTTTAAGGACATGGTTGCCGGCAAGTACGGCAAGACGCCGTGCCCCATTGACCCTGAATTCCAAAAGAAGATCGTAGGTGACGAAGAAATTATCACCTGTCGGCCGGCCGATCTGATCCATGATAAGATCGATGACTTTAAGGCAGACATCGCCGAGTATTATGAGCAGGAGGAGGACGTTCTCTCCTATGCACAATTCGGTCAGGTTGCCGTTAAGTTCTTCCAGAAGAGAAGAGATAAAAAGTACGGCTTGGATGGCAAACACGACGATATGGACAATAAAATCCACGCAGTTTAATTGCAAGGGCGAAGTTTCGGCTTCGCCTTTTTGCCGTTCTTTGCTCACCGGTAACCCGAAAAGTGGAGAAAGATAAAAGGCAATGCCGTACAGATTTTGCGATAAATGCCTATTTACACAAAAAAAGGCTGTTAAGTGTAAGTTTTTGTTGACCTTCATAACAGCCGGTGTTATAATCTATTCAGAAAATTTAACGGAGGGATTTTCATGAACGTATTGATTTTTGGCGGTACCGGTTTGCTGGGCTCCGCCGCAGCACAGATTTTTATCGACAGAGGGCATCATGTAAAGACCATTGCACTGCCCCCGCTGCCGGAAGGCGCACCTATTCCCAAGGAGATGGAGATCGAGTTCGGCAACTTCCTGGAGCTGTCCGATGAGCAGCTGGAAGCCGCTATGACCGGCATGGATGCATTTGTTTATGCTGCCGGTGTGGACGAGCGTGTAGAGTTCCCCGCTCCCGTATATGACGCTTATAAGAAGTACAACATTGATCCTGTGGATCGTTGCCTGGCTATGGCCAAGAAGTGCGGCGTGAAGCGTTGCGTTGTGCTGGGTTCTTATTTCTCCTGGCTGGCTAAGACGCACCCGGAGATGGATCTTTGCGCAAAGCACCCCTATATCCGCTCTCGTATTGATCAGGAGAAAGTGGCTGCAAAGTATGCTGATGAGAACATGGGCGTTGGCGTGCTGGAGCTGCCTTACATCTTTGGTACACAGCCCGGTCGTCGTCCTGTTTGGGTCATTCTGATCGAGCAGCTGCAGCGGTTTGAGAAATTGCCTTTCACTATGTATCCGGCCGGCGGTACGGCTATGCTGACCGTGCGCCAGGTAGGTGAGTGCATCGTTGGCGCTGCGGAGCAGGTACAGGGCTTCCGTGCTTACGGTATCTCCTGCTACAATATGCACTGGAGAGAGTTCCTGAAGATTGTTTACCGTGCCATGGATGGTATTCAGGATCGTAAGATCGTGGATGTACCTAAATGGACTTTCCAGGCCTTTGGTCTGCATATGCGCAAGGAGTATGCAAAGCGCAACGTACAGTCCGGTATTGATCCCGTAGGTCTGGCTGACATTATGGGTATGGACCTGTTCATTCCCACCGATGACACCAAGGAACTGGGTTGCACCCCCGATGATATTGAGGCTGCCATCTTTGATTCCATTGCTCTGTCTAAGGCTTCCTTTGAGGGTAAAGCAAAGCTGCTGGAAATGAAGGGCGAGTAATCCTACATAATAAAAATATGCGCTCCGGAGTATTCCGGAGCGTTGTTTTATGCCTTTAATGAAATAAAGCGGCAACCGTTCGGCTGCCGCTTTTTCTATAACGATACTTTAGATATGGTTTTTCAGGTAAGACAAAATCAGTGGATTGACCTGACTGTCATAGTTTTTACCCATGGGGTAATTCTCACTGTTAAACCCGTGGTTTGCCCCACGAATGCGATACAGGGTAGCGGACTTGTAGGTCTCAACTGCCTTTTCTGAGTATCGGATGGGCACGCGATGGTCCGCCGTGCCGTGAATGATGATCACGTCTTTTTTAAAGTTCTTGATGTTGCCGTAAATATCATAATCGATCAGGGTGGAAATATAATCGTGCCCCACGGTCATCACCAGAAAGTAGGCAGTCTTGGGCACATGGCCTTTATAGTTCTTGGTCATTTCGTCTGCCATATTCAGTCCCGGGTACATCAGGATCAGTCCGCGCACCTTGCTGCTGTTCTTGGAAGCCGTCAGTGCCGACACCAAACCGCCTTGACTGGTGCCCAACAGAAAAATTTTGTTCTTGTCCACCCGCTTGAGCGTGCGCGCCTTACTTAATACGGACTCCAGGTCCTTCACTTCGGTAAAAACGGTCATATCCGTGGTTTTGCCGTCGCTCTTGCTCTTCTTGCTGCCGCCGCAAAAGTCAAAGCAGTAGGCCACATAGCCGTTCTTGGCCAGCATGGCACAGTAAGCGTTCAAGGACTTGTATGTCAGCCCAAAGCTATGGGACAAAATGACTGTGGGTCGGTGATAACCTACGCCGTCCGGTACATAGACCTGACCGTAGATGCGGTTCTTGCCCCGTTTGGCCCAAACTGTCTCTGTGTGGTACGCCTGCTTGGGGATATTGACTTTTACAGTCTTGGTATTACTCCAAGAGCCGTAATACTTCTTTCCGTTTAAGTTCTTATAAGGCCGCAGGTGCACATAATAAGTGCCGCTGTATGGCGCATAGTAGGTGGCCGCCTTGTTGCTGCCGCCCACCAAAATGCTCTCACCGTTTTTGAATTGCTTATTGCGGGCGTAGATCACCTGGTAGCCGCTGGCAGCCACCTTTTTCCAGCTGACGGTGATTTTCGCACCGCTTGCTTTTACAGACTGCAAGGTAACTTTTGCCGGCTTGGTGGCGACGGTCAGCGTTTTAGCTTTTTTGGAATATAATGTTTTCTTTCCGGCCTTTTTGTAGGCGTGGATCTGGAGCTTATAGGTAGTGGCAGGGGACAGCTTTTTGGCTGTGCCTTTGATCGCGCTGCCTTTGGTGGCGGTGAGCACCGTTTTCCATTTTTTGCTCTTGCTGTCATACCGGCGAATGCGGTAGCCGCTGGCACCTTTCACTTTACTCCAGCTTAGGCTGACGGTGCTTGCAGAGCAGCCGCTCATAGAGAATCTAGCTACATTGCCGGGTGCAGAAGCAGCCAGCGCCACTTCACCCGGGAACACCATGGTTAGTACCAAAAAAACGCTGAAAAGGGCACACAAAGCACGTTTATATGCAGATTTTTTCAAGCTGATCACTCTCCTTAGAATTTCCATCGTGTGTTTATCATTTTTTGCAGTAGATCAAAATAGGTCCAACCCGGCGCCCGGGCGGCAATCCTGGTCTAACCGATGGGGCCGTACTGCGCCGGTAAGATTCGGTTTGAAGTTATAAATATCTCCGCTGCCTCTCATCACTTCCTTACGCCCTCATAGTAACACAAACCTTTTCATTTGTAAATAAGTAGACAAATATATTTATGATCGTCTGATAACGGCGGCAAATGGCAGTTGCCATTAGACGAATTTGGTAGTATAATAGCGGGGAAGTTTTAAGACAGGACGATGGTATATGAAAGAACAAATCACCATAGAGGAACTGCTGGCACTGAAACCGGGCAGCTACCTGCTTTATGATATGCGGGACCGCTATTCCTTTGATTACGGTGCCATTCCAGGTGCAGAGCATAAAGAACAGGCGGCGATCTTGGAAGCGGCGGACAGCCTGCCGAAGGACATGCCGGTCATCATCTGCTGCAAAAGCGGTCTCCTTAGTGATGCGGTGGCAGAGGAGCTGCGCACCCATGGGGTGCAAGCCATGAATTTACAGGGCGGCTACTACGGCTACCTGATGCAAAGCCTGCACTTTGAGGCGGATAAAGCGAAACAAGTGCAACACAGTATTCACAAGAAGTTTCATAAGGAAATTTGGAGCCGCTTTACTGCTGCCTTGGACGAATACAGACTGTTGCAGCCGGGTGATAAGGTGGCCGTTTGTATTAGCGGCGGCAAGGACAGTATGCTGATGGCGCTGCTGTTCCAGGAACTGCAAAAGCACAGTCGCTTTCCCTTTGAAGTGGTGTATCTGGTGATGGATCCGGGTTACAGCCCCAAGAACCGGGAAGTGATTGAGCGCAACGCCCGCACCTTAGGACTGCCCATTACCGTGTTTGAGACAGATATTTTCTCATCCGTTTTGCATATTGAAAAGTCGCCCTGCTATATCTGTGCCCGTATGCGCCGTGGACATTTGTATAACAAGGCCAAGGAGCTGGGCTGCAACAAGATCGCCCTTGGTCACCATTACGACGATGTAATTGAGACGATTTTAATGGGCATGCTGTACGGCGGTCAGGTGCAAACCATGATGCCCAAGCTGCACAGCACCAACTTTGCCGGTATGGAACTGATCCGCCCGCTGTACTTGGTGCGGGAAAGCAGCATTGAGCACTGGCGGGATTATAACGGCCTGCAATTTATCCAGTGCGCCTGCAAGTTTACGGACACCTGCACCTCTTGCAATCCGGACAATACTTCCAAGCGTAAGCGTACCAAGGAACTGATCCAAATGCTACATGCAGAAAGTCCGCAGGTGGAAAGCAACATTTTCCGCAGTGTGGAGCATGTGAATATTGACACAGTGATCGGCTACAAGCAGCACGGTCAGCTGCATTCGTTCCTGGACAGTTATGATGAAACCGAATAAGTCTAGATAAAATGAACCCCGGAGTACAAACTCCGGGGTCTTTTGTAACTGATTTGGTTTTAGAAGTTCAGCAGACCTGCGCCGCCGTTGACTGCCATAAAGGCAGAGGAGAACACCAAAGACACAATGGTCATCAACTTAATAAGAATGTTGATAGAGGGGCCGGAGGTGTCCTTAAAGGGATCGCCTACGGTGTCGCCAACCACGGCAGCCTTATGGGCTTCAGAGCCTTTGCCGCCGTCTTTCAGACCCTCAATGTACTTTTTGGCATTGTCCCAGGCACCGCCGCTGTTGGCCATAAAGATTGCCATCATAACGCCGCTGACCAGTGCACCTGCCAACAGACCGCCCAGGCTCTCAACGCCCAGCAGAAAGCCTACCAGTAAGGGAGCCACCACTGCCATAATGCCGGGCAGAATCATCTCTTTCAGTGCTGCGGTAGTGGAGATGGACACGCACTTAGTGTAGTCCGGCTTCTCCGTACCCTTTAAGATGCCGGGTTTCTCCCGGAACTGGCGGCGCACTTCCTCGATCATCTTGTTTGCAGCCTTACCAACGGAACTCATGGTAAAGGCAGAGAACAGGAAGGGGAGCATACCGCCCAGGAACAAGCCTACCACAACTTTGGCATCCAAAATGCTCATACCGCCACTGGTGATATTCGTCGTTTCTGCAAAGGAGGCGAACAGCGCCAGCGCCGTCAAGGCGGCAGAGCCGATGGCAAAGCCTTTGCCGACTGCGGCTGTGGTGTTACCTACGCTGTCCAGCTTATCGGTGATTTTGCGCACAGAGCCATCCAGTTCACTCATCTCGGCAATACCGCCGGCATTGTCTGCAATCGGACCGTAAGCGTCTACCGCCACGGTGATCCCGGTGGTAGACAGCATACCTACGGCAGCAAGTGCGATACCGTAAAGACCTAAGAATTTGTAAGACAGCAGTATGCCCACAGCGATAAACAGCACCGGAATGGCTGTGGAACGCATGCCCACGCTCATACCGCTGATAATGTTGGTTGCAGCGCCGGTTTTGGAGCTTTCTGCAATTTCTTTTACAGATTTATAGTGATCGGAAGTATAAATTTCCGTCAGCTTACCGATGGCAGTGCCCACGATCAGGCCACACAGCACACACCAAAAGCCGTTCATGGTGCCCAGCATAAAGTGGCTCAGCACCCCGGCTGCAAGGATTACCAGCGCCGTTGCCGTATATTCGCCCCGGTTCAAGGCGCGCTGCGGGTCCGTGCCGTCCTTGGCGCGTACAAAGAATGTGGCGATCACGGAACCGAGAATACCCACGCCGCACAGCACCAGCGGGAAGATTGCCGCATACAGCCGACTGCTGACGGTGGTAGCTGCAAATGCCAAGGTGATGGCAGAGATAATGGAGCCAACATAGCTTTCAAACAAATCGGCGCCCATACCGGCTACATCGCCCACATTGTCGCCCACATTGTCTGCAATGGTTGCCGGGTTGCGGGGATCGTCCTCCGGAATACCGGCCTCCACTTTGCCCACCAGATCGGCGCCCACATCCGCAGCCTTGGTATAAATACCGCCGCCGACACGGGCAAACAGAGCGATAGAAGACGCACCCAAACTAAAGCCTGTGAGAATATTCAGCGCAGAGGCATTGCTCACCAGATCGTACTTACTGTTCAGGAACAGGAAGATTAAACCCACGCCGATGACGCCCAGGCCGACCACAGACAAACCCATCACGGCACCGCCGCTAAAGGCAATCTTTAGTGCTTTATTCATGCCTCGCTCCCGGGCAGCATTGGCGGTACGCACATTGGCTTTAGTGGCCACGGTCATACCAAAAAACCCGGCCAGGGTAGAGAACAGAGCGCCCAGCACAAAGCAAACGGCAGTGAGCCAGTTGATCACCAAGCCGATCACTAAAAACAGTACCACGGCAAAAACAATCAGAATTCGATACTCGGCAAACAAAAAGGCGCGAGCGCCGGTGGCGATGGCATCGGCAATCTCTTTCATCTTTGCCGTGCCGGCCTCTTTCTTACCGATATAGCGTGCAGTGAACAGGGCGAACAGCAGCGCCACCAAACCGCACACAGGTACAAGGTACAATAACTTTTCCATAAATTAACCACTCCCGGTCCGAATTCCGGCAAAGCCGAGAATTCTTATACTTTAATCTATTTTTACCATACTTGTAAGAAAAAGTCAACAAAAAAAATAGCCGCCGTTTATTAAGAATTGTTTATGTTAGACAAAAATATGCAAAAAAGGCGATATTAGTGCATAAGATTTCGTATACCGTCCAAAAACAGTCCGGCGTGTGCATAAAAAAACAGTACGGCAGAACCGTACTGTTTTTATCGTTATAAAATAGTATGTAAGACTTAGTCGGCAGTTTTTTCGTTCTGCTCTGCCAAACGGGCAGCGCGCTTCTCCGCCAGTTCCACGATCATCTGCTGCTGCAGGTCGCCGTGAATGTTGTAGAACAGGAAAGACAGACCGTAAAGGCCACGGGCTAAACCGGGCAGAATACAGAATACCGCCCAAATACCGGACAGAATACCGGGATCCGTTTGAGGCACAGCGTTGCCCAGGGAGTCGGTGAGGGGAATGTAGTTAATCCAGGTCAGTACCATACCGGACATCCAAGAAGTAATAGAGGTTGCCAGTTTGGTAAAGTAGCCCTGTACGGTAGTTACCAGCGCTTCGTTACGCAGACCGTGCTTCCATTCCATATAGTCCAGTGCTTCAGCGGTCAAAATGGGGTTAACTACCTGAATGACTTTATTGGGCAGGCCGCAAATGGTCAGGCCAAAGACCACCCAAATGAAGTTGAGAATTCTGTGATCGGCGAAAGTCTGACCAAAGGGGTGGTAACCGATAAAGAACAGGGTAAAGTAGGCCACGCCACCGAACACACCGGCCAAGATTGCCGTTACGCGAGCACCCAGCTTCTTAACCAGTTTGGCAGCCATAGGCACCATCAGGTAGTTGGGAATACCGGTAAATAGACCGCAGATGGTCTGGTTCATAATGGCGCCGGTATTGTTTAGCCAGAAGTACTGCTCAGAGGAGCCGCCTACGGCCTTAAAGTTGTTGAAGAAATCCGACAGAATGATGGCAAACAGGGGACGGTTGGAGAAGATCTCCTTAATGGACTGGAGAACAGAGGTCTCGTTCATCTCCTCGCGGCTCATCAGCGGCACCCGCTCACGCATATTGAAGAACCCGAACACCGAGAACCCGGCGCAAAGGATCAACATACAGTAGGCGAAGCCGGAGTACACACCCTGCATGGTAATGTTCTTATTGACCTTTGGCAGCAGCTGTACAAACACAGGAACAAGTGAGGGCAGCCAGGTGCCGAACAGCTCAAAAAACTTGGTGGTGGTAATTAAGTTATTTCGCTCGTCGTTATTTGGCGTTATGTTATAAACAAGCAGCCAGTAGGCGCCGAAGTAGCTCATACCCAGACCGTACAGTAATATGCCTATGGCGGACCAAACGATCTTTTGTGTGGAATTCAGATCCGGAGCGGTAAACATCATATAACCGCCGATGAGCCACATAGGCAGGGACAGGATCAAGAACGGCCGAATACGCCCCCAACGGGTGCGGGTACGGTCAATGATCAGTCCGCTGATGGTATCGTCCGCCGCATCATAAATAGAGGCAAACAGGTTGATGTTTGCGTAAGCGGTGGTGTTCAGCTTTAAAAACTGGATCATAAAGAATTCCTTGAACGCACTGGTAAACTGGTCCAAGTTCTTCTTACCGAAGTTCACCAGCACAAAGGCGGCGATCTCCTTCGGTGACAAGTAGCGCTTTTTGGTATAAGCCAGCTTTTCCAATTCTTCCAGTTCAGAATCGTTCAGCTGCTGAGACTCGACTTTTTCTGCCAAAACATTCCCTCATTTCAGGGCCGTAGCCCAACAAAATCATAACGATATAATTTTAGCATAATAAGTAGAGCAAATCAACACTTTTTTCTGTACAAAAGTAACAAGATAATGCACGATGAGAAACGGTGTGTAACATTTCTCCCGGCTTTTGATTTTTGCCGGCAATTCTATTGACAAGCGGCGTCAAACATTATAAAATATTTTGGTGAATATGATGGCTGAAACGGACTGATATTCGTTTCCATATTCATTGATAACAGAACCAGCGCAACGGCGCCGAAAGGATGTAGACTATGGCATCGACCTGCCCCAACTGCGGCAAAAAATTACATTTTTGGAACATTAAGGCGGAGTGCTCCGCCTGCGGTGTGAGCATTCCTAATTTTGATTGGGAGGCCAGACTGGAGGAGGACAACCGCAACGCGGAAAAAGCCTTCGGCGTGTTTAACCGCACCCTTAGCCGTATGGCGTATTCCATGTGGGGCACCAAGCTGCGCATTGCTCGCCTGGTGCTGACCTTTTTGCCGGCTGTGGGTTTCATTTTACCTTGGTCCAATATCAAAGGCACCGGCTCCAGCTTTGTGCTGAGTATTCTCGCTTTTGACGGTAGCAAGTCGCTGATTGACTTTTTCAAGGCGTTTTTTGGCGATGTAGGACTGTTTACCACAACTATGGGTATGGAGGGCTACGGCGGTCCGGTGACCCTTGGTGTGATTGGCTACTTCCTGTTCTTACTCAGCGCTTTATTTATTGTGATTGCATTCTTTATGGTACTGATCCGCTGCAAGAATTCCAAGACCAAGACGACCATTGTATTTGATGTGCTGTCTGTTGCGGCTTCTGTCGCCGCCGTTATCTGCTTTACCGTTGGCGGTCAGCGGGGCGCGGATCTGGGCGCATTCAGCTTTGGCGGCAACGCGGCACTGGCACCCAGCGGTTCCATCGGTTGGGGCTACTTTGTAGCACTGCTTTTGCTACTGGTTGCCACCGGTATGAACATTGCCGTTGTTAAAGCGCCGGCCAAGTCTGACGAGCAGTTGGAGAACGAACGTCTGGCACGGGTGGCTGCGAAAGAAGAAAAAGAGCGCCTGGCTGAAGAAAAGCGGGAACTGGAGCGCGTACAGGCTGCCAAGAAAGCCCAGGAAGAAGAAAAAGCTAAGGTGGAAGAAGCCAAGCGAAAGCTGGCTGCCAAAGCAGAAAAGCGTAAGAACAAGAAATAAACCAAAAGGAGCGGCACAGCTGCGGCAAATCGCCGAGCCTGCGGCTCCTTTTTTTGTTGCCTTGACCGGCAAGGCCGGTTTTGGTATAATGTAAAAAGATTATTCGACTATTCGACAACTGGAGTGATATGATGGCAGAGGATAAACAAGAGTTGACCCCAACAGTGGAAAAGAAAGCAAAGAAGAAGCTCAGTGGCAAACAAAAAGGCATAATCGCCGGCGTTGTGGTGGCCGTAGTGATACTGCTGGTGGGCATTGCCGGTTACGTGGTGACCCATGTGAACAGCTACGCCTTTTACAATAAAGTCGTGATCGCGTTGGCACCGGATAAGATAGAGGACTACGGCAAGACCTTTTACCTTAAGACCAACCCGAACTATGACCAGAAGAAGGCACCCAACGAGCCGATGTTTATCTGCTACTATAAAGACGCAAACGGCAAGGAAGTGGATCTGCCCGGCGGCGCATATAAAGAGGATGGCAATAACGGCCAGGTGCTCATCGCATTTTTGGGCAAAGCCGCCGAGAAAGTGATTGCCATTCAAAAGACCGTAACCATTATCTTTTGGGTGTTGGTGGCCGTGGCCGTTTGCGTACTGATCTATATTTGGTATCGGCTGGACGCCCGCTATGAGGAGCGCCAAAAGCTGGCTGCCCACGGTGGCAGAGAGAAAGATAAAAAGAAACACAACAATTAAGTCTGCGATGGCAGTGCGAGGTTTGCTTATGAACTACGATTTATTGTTTTCTCCCGCCAAAATCGGCAATGTGACGGTAAAGAACCGTATTATTATGGAGCCGATGTGCCTTGGCTTCGGTCAATTTGACGGTCGGGCCACAGATACCATGATGGACTATTACGAAGAGCGGGCCAAGGGCGGCGTAGGGCTGATCTTTACGGAGATTACCCGTGTCAACGATATGACCGGTGCGTCCTCCTTCGGTCAACTGGGTATGAGTCATGATTACCAAATTGACTCCTTGCGCACCATGGCACAGCGGGTACACCGTCACGGCACCAAATTGATGGTGGAGTTGCACCATCCGGGGCGGCAAAATCTGGGGCTGATGGTGGGCACACTGCCTATTTGCGTAGCCGGTGACCGCTTTCTCGGGTCCGCTTATGCCAAGCTGCTGTACGGCAGTGTAATCCCTCCCGGCAAAAAGTTGCAGGATAAGGATATTGTGCCACGCACCGTGGCACCCAGCCGATGCGAAAAAAGCAAAATGAGCGAAAGCGTCAACCGTGGTCTGTCCCACCGGGGTGTGCAGCGGCTGATCATGCAGTTTATTGAAGCTGCACAAAGAGTAAAGAAAGCCGGCTGTGACGGTGTGGAACTGCACGCCGCCCATGGCTATCTCATTCAGCAATTCCTGTCACCGAATACCAACCGGAGAACGGACGAATACGGCGGTTCTCTGGAGAACAGAATGCGCTTTTTGACGGAGATCATTGACGGCATTCGCATTACCTGCGGGCGGGATTTTCCCATTGTGGTGCGTCTGTCGGTAGATGAGATGTACGATCGCATCGGCCAGCCCGGCAAGGGTTACGGCTTGGAAGAGGGCCTGCAAATGGCTAAAATTCTGTCTGACAAGCACATTGACGCCATTGACGTGTCTTCTGCGTGCTACGATACATTCAATTACTGGCTGGAGCCGGTAACTTTCCCTTGCGGTTGGCGCAAGCACTTAGCTCAGGCGGTCAAAGAAGTGGTAAACATTCCTGTGATTGCCGCCAATTTGATCCGCACCCCGGAGCAAGCGGAAGAACAGCTTGCACAAGGTATTCAGGACTTTGTAGGCCTTGGCCGCCCCTTGATTGCTGATCCCTACTGGGCAGACAAGGCAGAGCAGGGGAAGGCCGGTGAAATTCGCCACTGTATCAACTGCCTATACTGCTTTGAAAGTATGATGGAGGGTGCCTATAAAGGCGAGCACGGTCATTGCTCCGTGAACCCGTTTGTAGGCCGAGAGCGCACAGTGTTGGTACAAAACGGCAATGGGCGCAAGGTGGTTATTGTCGGTGCCGGGCCTGCAGGTCTGACGGCAGCGGAACTGCTGGCTCGCCGTGGATTTGATGTGACCGTGCTGGAAAAAGCCAAAACCCCCGGCGGTCAGGTACTGTTGGCAGCCAAGCCGCCCCATAAGGAACGCATGACCTGGTGCACGGAGGATTTGACTACCCTCGCGCAGGCTGCGGGTGCGGAAATTCGCACCCAGGTAGAAGCGACAGAAGAAATCATTGCCGCTTATGACCCTTACGCTGTGATCTGTGCCACCGGCGGCAGCGCCGTACACCCAAAAGCTTTCAGCGGCGAAAATGTGTGCACGGTGACGGATATTCTCACCGGCAATGTGAAAGTGAAAGACAAGCAGGTAGCGGTGATCGGCTCCGGCATGACCGGACTGGAAACCTCCGAGCTGCTGGTAAGTCAAGGCAATCATGTGACCATTGTGGAAATGGCGCCCCGCATTGCGCCCGGTGCATACTTCCAGCATGTGGACGACGCTATGCCAAAGTTACAGGCGGCACACACTGTCTTTATGGTGGGGCAAAAACTGCTGGCCGTTCATCAGGACAGCATTGAACTGGAAAATGTGGACACCGGTAGCAAAACCATGGTACCTTGCGACCAGGTGGTGCTCTCTTTGGGCGTGCGCCCGGAGAACGGCTTGTATGAAAGCATTAAAAGCAGCTTCAGCCGTGTATATAACATCGGCGACAGCAACAAAATCGGCCGTATCCACAACGCCACAGAAGCCGCCTACCAATTGGCAATGTCCCTGTAAATCACATAAAAAATGACCCCGAACCACTCCGGTTCGGGGTTTTCTTTGCTTTACAGCACGATAAGTTTTTTGGTCACATTGGATAAGTTCTCTCGGCCGTGGGGGGACAGGTAGAGCACATCTTCAATGCGGATGCCGAATTTGTCCGGCAAATAGATGCCTGGCTCCACAGAGGTCACATTGCCGGTTTGGTACACATCCTCGCTGCGGGGCGAGGCGTTATAACCCTCGTGTATTTCCAGCCCCACGCCGTGCCCCAGGGAGTGGCGGAAATATTGCGCCTTATCCTCCGCTGCCAGTACATCGTAGGCCGCTTGGTACACCTCTTTGCAGGGCACGCCGGCTTGCAGTGCCTGAATACCAGCCAGCTGCGCGCGGAGCACCAGGTCATAAGCCGCCTGCATTTCTGCCGTGGCGCTGCCCACGGCCACAGTGCGGGTCATATCCGAATGGTAGCCCCGGTAGGTGGCGCCAAAGTCAAACAGCACAAAGTCGCCCTTTTGCACTTCCCGATTCTCCGGCACACCGTGGGGCATGGAGGTATGGGCGCCGGTTAGGAGAATGGTGTCAAAACTGACGCCGTCCGAGCCACCCAGCGCCATTAGATAGTCAAACCGGGCAGCCAGTTCCTTTTCCGTTTTGCCGGGCTTTACATCGTTGAGCAGCTCTAAAAACGCCTTTTCCGCAATGCGGTTGGCGGTTTTCATTAGATCGATCTCCCACGGCTCTTTTACATTGCGCAGATCCATCACACCGTTGCCGACAGGGCGCAATTCGCCGCTGAAAATGCCTTGCAGCTGCGTGTACTGCCGGTAAGCAATAGTGCGATCCTCAAACAGCAAAATCTTGCAGTCAATTTTTGCCAGCAGGGCGTCCAGTTCGTCCCAAAAGCCGGTGGTAATCTCTGTCACCTGCACGCCGGTGTCCGCCGCGTGGAGCCGGGCGGTCTCCGTATAGCGAGAGTCCACCAGTTGGTACACAGCCGTCGGCGTCACCAAAATCATGCCCTCGCTGGGGGAGAAGCCGCACACATAGTGCATATCGGCTTCATCCAGCAGCAGCAACGCATCTGCACCGGCCGTTTTTACATAATTCATCATTTTTTCCGTATGCATAATATCACCTACACAATAGGATAGCACAGATTTTTTACTTGTCAATTCCAAATTTCTGTCTTATTTGTTTCTTTAGTATTGACAAGGCGGGCGGGGGTGTGCTATCGTTCCTTTGTAACAAAATCTTATCACTTCCGGGGGTAGTTATGGAAAAATATTTGATCAATCCCAACCAGCGGATTGCCACCATCAGCAAGGACATTTACGGCCATTTCAGCGAGCATCTGGGTCGCTGCATTTATGACGGCATTTTTGTAGGCAAAGACTCTAAAATTCCCAATGTGAACGGTATGCGCACCGATGTGGTTTCGGCGCTGAAAGACATGGGCATTCCTGTGCTGCGGTGGCCCGGCGGCTGTTTTGCCGACGAGTATCACTGGACGGACGGTATCGGCGAACAGAAGGATCGTAAAAAGATGATCAACACCCACTGGGGCGGTGTGGTGGAGGACAACTCCTTTGGCACCCACGAGTATTTTGAGCTCATCCGCCAGCTGGGGTGTGACGCTTATGTAAACGGCAATGTAGGCTCCGGCTCCGTGCGGGAGATGAACGAGTGGGTGGAATATATGACCTTTGACGGCGTATCGCCTATGGCGGACCTGCGGAAAAAGAATGGTGCCGATAAACCCTGGAAGCTGCGCTACTTCGGCGTTGGCAACGAAAGCTGGGGCTGCGGCGGCCACATGAACGGCGATTACTATGCAGACGAGTTCCGCCGCTACAACACTTATGTGCGGGATTATACTGCCGGGAAGCATATTTACCGTGTAGCCTGCGGTCCCAATGCTTTTGACTTCAAATGGACGGAGCAGGTGATGCGCAAGGTGCCCGGCCAGGCGGACGGTCTGTCGCTCCACTACTACACCGTACCTTATAACTGGGATCACAAAGGCTCTGCAACGGAGTTTAATACGAAAGATTATGACCGTACGGTGGCCAAGGCCTACCGTATGGAGGAGCTGGTTCGCCGCCATACAGAGATTATGAATACTCTGGACCCCCAAAAGCGGGTGGATCTGATCGTAGACGAGTGGGGTACCTGGTTTGATGTGGAACCGGGCACCAATCCGGGCTTTCTGTACCAACTAAACACCATGCGAGACGCTATGGTGGCTGCGCTGACTCTAAATATTTTCAACAAACACGCTGACCGGGTACAGATGGCGAATATTGCGCAGACGGTGAATGTACTGCAAGCAGTGATCCTAACCGAAGGGGACAAGATGGTGCTGACCCCCACATACCATGTGTTTAAGATGTATAAGGACCACCAACAGAACACGCTGATTGGCTCCTACCTTACCAACAGCAATACCATAGAGTGCGAGGAGTGCAGTGCACCCCAGATGATCGAGTCCGCCTCTGTGGACGAGAACGGCACCATTTACGCCACGGTCACCAACATCAGCGCCACCAAAAAGGCCAAGATCAAGTGCCAGATCGCCGATACCAAAGTTTCAACCTTACGTGCTGAAATTCTTACCGGAGATATGCACGACAAAAATGACTTTTCCAATCCGGACGCGGTTCAAGTGCGCCCCTTTGACGGTGTACGCAAGCTGTCCGATGGTTTTGTAGCTGAGCTGCCCCCTTGCAGTGTAGTAAAGTTCGTTATAAACGAAAAATAATGGAGGAGCTTTGCAAGCGTTGTCTGCTGTATGAGGCAGGGGAACGAGCGGCCTATACACAGGTGCAAGCATATTTGGAAACAGTGCCACCGGAAGAACTGGCAAGTCCGACTGTGCGAAACAGTCGCCTAGATCAATGCCGTCATTGCGACCAGCTGATCGCCGGTATGTGTCGCAAATGCGGCTGCTATGTGGAGGTTCGCGCAGCACTGAAAGACAGTTCTTGCCCCCATACAGAGGGCAGAATGTGGTGATGAACGCCGACTTGAACGAATTCAGGTCGGCTTTTTCTATGGGCTAATTGTATGAAACGCCTTTTCCTTGACCATACTGTGGGTATGAGATTTTATGAAAAGAGCGGACGATGGCTGCAAGCTCTATGGGGCGCGTTCTGCGTTGTGGCTGTCCTATTGGCCCTTTGCCAGTTGCTGCAGATCAGCGAGGATTTATGGAATCAACCATGGAGCAGGATAGCTGCAACCTTTGCCAGACAGGCGGAAAAAATGGCGCCTTATTTCATTGCCTTTGCTTTGCCGTATCATCTGTTACCAGGGAGTCGCACCAAGTGCGGGGTGTGGAGCGCCCTGAGTTACGGCCTGTTTGCTGCTTTGTTTACCGCTGTTACGAACAGCGATCCGGGATTGCTGTGGCCGATCCTGTTGGGGCTGGGAGCCGTGCTGTGCAAAGACAGAGTAGGGGAGAAGCAAGGGATGTTGCTGCTACCGGTGCTCGCACTGTCACTTGCCGGTCTCTTGGGTGCAACGCACGGTTATTACGAAAGTGCACTGCTGTGGCTGCTGCGTAAGCTGGGCAACAATAACGCCGTTGCCGGCACGATGTTTGGCGTGCTGAATACGCTTTTGCGTCCGCTGTCCGCGGCGTTTGAACAGCCGGTGTATCTGCACAGCGCCGGTGGTGCCGTGTGGTTGGACGGGCAAATTTTAACCGGCGCCAAGACCATTTTTGCCGCCAAGCCGGATCGTTTGGCAACCGCGCTTTTTTTGTCCGGCAACGGGCTGCAACTATTCTTGTTGCCCGGGTTTGCGTTCACTCTGGCAGACTGTGGTAAGGCGCGGAGCAAAGCCGCTCTGGCCTTATTTACCGTCGGGTGTGTACTCAGCGGCCATACGGAACTTTTTACCTTGTTTTTGGCGCTGGAAAGTCCGTTTTTGCTGCTGGCCTTTGCCGGACTGACCGGCGGATGCTATTTGGTGTCTGTGCTGCTGGGTCTCCACTGGGGATTTTTGCAGAATGGGGGAATCGTGGAGTTCCTCCTGCACAACAGCAGCGGCGCACTGCCGTATCTTGTAGGCGTGACATTTTGCGTGCTGGCATATTTTGTCAGCCGGTACACCGTGGTACGCTACGGCATTGCAGAACACAGCTGCATTTGGCTGCCGAAAGATCTGCGCCCACTGGTACAGGAACTGGGCGGTCTTCAAAACATTCTTGCCATTGAAAATGACGGTGTGCAGGTGCGCAATAGCAAGCGAGTAAACACTTTGCTCCTGGAGGGAGAACTGAAGGAAGATCGCTTTATTACCGATGATCCGCAGATACAGACACTAAAAGAATATCTGCCGTAAAGAATTGGTTCTAAACAGAAAACAGCATATAAACGCCTTATGCACAGGAACAAACGCTTTTCATTTGAAAGATCAGTCGGTGGCAGAAGATTCATACGCAAAAAAGATAAAAGCAAAAGGCACCGATGTGGTACCTTTTGCGATTTTTATATCGTTCAGAACAGGGGCTTGCATTTTGCTTTTGAATTTGCTATAATTATACAAAATTAATATTTTGTATAATTTAGGGGAGTTGAAACAGTGAAAAAAGCGGAATTTGGGCAATTACCCATGCCCGTACAGGACTATCTGTTGTATTTGGAGGCCATCAAAGGTCATAGCGAATTATCGGTGATCGAATATGCGTCGGATTTGCGCACCTTCTTTCGCTACCTTGCCAAAGAAAAAAATCTGTATCCGCCTGACACGCCGGACGATCAAATGGATCTACGACAAATCAATATGGAATTCATTAAGACCATTACACTGAGCGACGCCTACCAGTTCTTAATCTACTGCAAGAATCAACGCGGCAACGCAGAAGCCACCCGTGCGCGGCGTGTGATCGCCATACGGCGCTTTTTTATCTATTTGACGGACAACCGACACTTGCTGGAGGAAAATCCAATGAAAGTGCTGGACGCGCCGAAAACAAAAAAAGCCCTTCCGAAGTACATGACCTTGGAAGAAGCACGCCACTTATTATCCGTTGTAGACGGCAAATACAAAGAGCGGGATTACGCCATTTTGACTTTACTTCTGAACTGCGGTATGCGACTGAGCGAGTTGGTGTCCATTGATTATAATGATATAAAATCAAACGATACATTGGTGATCACCGGTAAAGGCAACAAGGAGCGCACCGTATACTTAAACGACGCCTGCAAAGCCGCCGTTTCCGCCTATATGCGGGTGCGGCCGCACGACGGTGTAAAGGACAAAGCTTTATTTCTAAGCAGCCGCAACCAACGGATCAGCCCCAAAACGGTACAACACATGGTGTATGCTTATTTGGACAAGGCCGGGCTGGGCGATCGAGGCCTGTCCGTGCATAAGCTGCGCCATACGGCGGCTACACTGATGTACCAAAATGGACATGTGGATCTGTTGCTACTGAAAGAGATCCTGGGCCATGAAAACCTGGGTACTACGGAAATCTATACCCACATCAGCGACGACGCAGCCAAGGCCGCCATTGAGGCCAATCCCCTTGCCGATCTTGATGCGCCTAAATCGAGATCACAGAACTGAACAAACTGGTCAGCCCTGCATTACATAAGGCGGCCAACGCCACGAAAGCGGCGGAAATCAGATATTTTTTTAAATAATCCCGCACCTGAATTTCAGCAGGGGACTCCCCTGCCGCATCGTCTCGCTTGACGGACAGGTGAAAGATGGACTTGGACATATCGGTGCTGATTTTAATGGTGAGCATGACCACCGTCAGCAAAATAGAGGCCGCCGGAATCACCATCAGCACGCAAAACAGCACACCTTTCAGGCGAAAAGTCATATAATAGTAGCACACCTGCATACCAAAAGCAAAGCCGCAAGTCATGGGCACAAAATGGATCAACGGAAAGCCGATCATACAAAAGCCCAAAAAGACCGTTACCAAAAATATACTGAAATACAAGCAAAAATCATTGAGAAACAGCTGTAAAAAGCGGTTCTCCCCTACTCTCAGCAGCGCATTGACTGTGTCGGAGCGAATTTGACAGTACAGCACGCTGCCCAACGCTAACCCGCAGGTGTAAAATACCAGGGAATAGATGTAAGTTTTATGGGTCTCCCAGCGAAATGCGCGCAGCTCATCCGAAAACGCCGCCGCCAGATCCCGCTTCTCCCGAGGCTCGCTCATAAGTGCACCCGCTTGTTGCTGACGGCTGCCAACGCAGCGCACACCGGCATACCCAACAGGCGCAGTGCCAATAAACCGGCGCCGGAAGGTGCCATACAGTAGTGTGCCACCATTAGTACCATTGCAGGCACAATGGCAGCCAATGCCAATGGCAAACGGCTGTTTTTCACCCCGCGAAGCGCCCATTTTGCAATGAGAAAGGCACAGAGAAAGTCGATCCCCGCACAGATATACGCGATCAGCTTAAAGTCCAGATCCAGTTTATACACCACCAGTGCCCCTACGCCGCAGCAAGCACCAAAGCAGTACACGGTGGCCGCTGTGACACGAAGCAGATAAAGCAGCAATACGGTTTTTGTTTTGCCTATCTGAATTTTTGGCATACCATCACCCTCGCTATACCGTATGCGCCGCAAGTAAAAAATAGAACGAAAAAAGGACTGCTCTATGAGCAGTCCTTTTTATAAGCGTGCTTATTTCTCGATTTTTTCCTCTGCCTCTTTAGCGGTGTCGGATTTCTCAGTCAAAGCGTCGTCCTTATTCTTTTTGTTCTTCTTATTCTTGGCAGCTTCTCTGGCAGCTTCCACTTCCTTCTGGTGCTGCTCGGCTTTGGTCTTGTTGGTATTCACAGCCCAGCGCTGGATCCGCATTTTGTTGCGATCAGCACCGGTCTCAATGATTAGGTCCTCCTCGCGAATGGTGACCACTTTACCCACAATACCGCCGATGGTGATGATCTCATCGCCAATCTCCAAAGAAGAACGCATTTCCTGCTCTTCCTTCTGGCGCTTTTTCTGGGGACGGATCATGGTGAAGTACATCAGTACCACCATCACCAGCATCAAGATAATAAAACTGTACTGGCTGGCGCCGCCCTTACCGGAAGCGCTGGCACCGGCTGCGGCCTGTAACAAAATAAAGTTCATTTTAATTCCTCCTGAACATAGTACGACTATTATATTAAAGTTTTAACCGGATTGCAAGTCCTTTTCTATATTCTGGTGTCCAATTTCACACAATATTCAGATTTGTACTGTGCAAAGCTACCGTTATCCAACGCTTGTCTGATTTCTACCATTAAATTGTTGTAGAAATACAAATTGTGCATCACTGCCAGGCGCATACCCAGCATCTCCCCTGCCTTGAGCAGATGGCGAATGTAACCCCGACTGTACCGGCGGCACACCGGGCAATCGCACTTGGGATCAATAGGCTTGTCGTCCCGGGCATACTTGGCATTGTTCAAATTGATAATGCCGTCCTTGGTAAACAGATGACCGTGGCGGGCGTTGCGAGAAGGCATAACGCAGTCAAACAGGTCAACCCCGCGGCTGACCCCCTCTAAAATGTTGCCGGGCGTGCCGACGCCCATTAAATACCGGGGTTTGTCCGCCGGCATATACGGCTCCACCGCGCTGATAATGCGGTACATATCCTCGGCCGGCTCCCCTACTGCCAGGCCGCCGATGGCGTAGCCGTCGCAGTCCAGTTTAGCGATCTCCTGCATGTGCCATACCCGCAGATCGTCGTAAGTGCAGCCTTGGTTGATGCCAAACAGCAGCTGGTCTTTGTTAATGGTATCCGGCAAGGCGTTCAATCGCTCCATCTCTGCCTTGCAGCGCTCCAACCAGCGCAGCGTGCGCGCGCAGGACTGCTTTGCGTAGTTGTAAGTGGCCGGGTTCTCTACGCACTCGTCAAAAGCCATGGCGATGGTAGATGCCAGATGGGACTGGATCTGCATGCTCTCCTCCGGACCCATAAAGATCTTCTTGCCGTTTACATGGGAATGAAAGGTGACTCCCTCTTCTTTAATCTGGTTCAACTTAGCCAGACTGAATACTTGGAACCCGCCGCTGTCTGTTAAAATCGGCCGCTTCCAGTCTGTAAAGCGGTGCAGACCGCCCATGTCCGCCACCAGATCGTCCCCGGGGCGCACATGCAGATGATAGGTGTTGCACAGCATGACCTGACAACCGATATGCTCCAGATCCTCGGTAGACAGACCGCCTTTAATAGCCGCAGCGGTAGCGACATTCATAAACGCCGGCGTCTGTACCGTGCCGTGCACCGTTTCAAAGGTGCCGCGGCGGGCGTTGCCTTCTTTTTTTAATAAGGTATATTTTGCCATACTTTCTCTCCGTCAGCAGATAAACATTGCGTCGCCAAAGGAGAAGAAGCGGTACTTCTCCGCCACGGCGGTATTGTAAGCGTGCATAATGTGGTCAAATCCGGCAAAAGCACTAACCAGCATGATCAGCGTGCTCTCCGGCAGGTGGAAGTTGGTGATCAGTGCATCCATACACTTGAATTCATACCCGGGATAAATAAAAATGCTGGTGTTATCGTCATCCTCGCAAATACAGCCGTTCTTGGTTGCCACAGACTCAATGGTGCGGCAGGAGGTGGTACCCACAGCAATCACCCGACCGCCGTTTGCCTTGGTCCGGTTGATCAGTTCCGCCGTCTCTGCCGGCATGTGGTAGTGCTCCGTGTGCATTTTGTGCTTGGTTACATCTTCCACCTTAACCGGGCGGAAGGTGCCCAGCCCAACATGCAATGTCACATAGCCGATATTGACGCCCATGGCCTGAATATCCTTTAGCATCTGTGGGGTAAAGTGCAGTCCGGCGGTAGGCGCCGCAGCGGAACCTAACTCCCGGCTGTACACCGTTTGATACCGCTCTTTATCTTGGAGCTTTTCCTTAATATACGGCGGCAGAGGCATTTGACCGATCTGGTCCAGTACCGCATAAATATTCCCCTGGCAGTCGAATTGCACCAACCGGTTGCCGTCCTCTTGGATCTCAATGACTGTGCCGTAGAGTTTGCCCTCGCCGAAGTTAAAGCGGGTGCCCACCTTGGCGCGCTTGCCTGGCTTGCACAGACACTCCCACACATTATTTTCCTTTTGAGTCAGCAGCAGGAATTCCACCACCGCACCGGTCTCTTCCTTAACCCCGAAAATTCGGGCGGGAATAACCCGGGTGTCGTTGAGGATCAGGCAGTCACCGGGGCGCAGATATTCCGGCAAATCCTTAAAGATCCGATGCTCAAGTTCGCCGCTGTCCTTGTGCAAGATCATCAGGCGCGAGCTGTTTCGCGGCTCTACCGGGGTCTGCGCGATCAATTCCTGAGGCAAATCGTAATAAAAATCAGAAGTTTTCATAATTATCTCCGCAAAAGTATTTGACATATATATATAGTAAGTGATATTATATCTAAAAGCAAGCGGTATTTACTCGCCGCAGGCGCTGTAAGATATTATATTGCAAAATGCTGCGTTTTACAAGGCATTTTTTTAAGGAGAGTCACAATGAACAAAAAGTACAAAGTCGGTATCGTCGGCGCAACCGGTATGGTCGGTCAGCGCTTCGCCCTGCTGCTGGAGAATCACCCCTGGTTTGAGGTGGTGTGCCTGGCAGCCTCTGCACGCTCTGCTGGTAAGCCTTACAAAGAGGCGCTGGGCAGCAGATGGTGCATGGATAAACCCATTCCCGCCAACATGGCAGACCTGCCGGTGTATGACGCCCAGGCAGATATAGAAAAGATCACCTCTATGGTAGACTTTGTGTTCTGCGCCGTGGATATGAAAAAGGATGAGATCCGCGCGCTGGAGGAGCAGTATGCCAAGCACGAATGCCCGGTGGTATCTAACAACTCTGCCAACCGGTTCACTCCGGATGTGCCCATGGTGGTGCCGGAGCTGAATCCCCAACATATTGACATTATTCCCGCCCAGCGTAAACGCCTGGGCACCAAGCGCGGCTTTATCGCCGTAAAGTCCAACTGTTCTTTGCAGAGCTATGTGCCCGCCATCTTCCCCCTGCACCTAAAGTACGGCATTAAGCGGGTGCTGGTGTGCACCTACCAGGCCATCAGCGGTGCAGGCAAGACCTTTGAGCGCTGGCCGGAGATGATCGACAATGTGATTCCTTACATCGGCGGCGAGGAAGAAAAGAGCGAGAAAGAGCCGCTGAAGCTGATGGGCCACATTGAGGGCGACCAGATTGTGTCTGCCGATGCACCGGCCTTTACTGCGCAGTGCATTCGCGTGCCGGTGACCAACGGTCACCTGGGCGCCGTATTTATGGACTTTGAGGGTGAGAAGCCCTCTGAGGAAGAGATTATTGAGGTGTGGAAGAACTACGCAGGTCGTGCCCAGGAGCTGAAGCTGCCCAGCGCGCCCAAACAGTTCCTGCACTACTTTACCGAACCGGATCGCCCGCAGATTCACAGCGAGCGTGAGCTGGAGCACGGTATGGCCGTGTCCATCGGCCGTCTGCGCCCGGATACACAGTATGATTACAAGTTTGTATGTCTGTCCCACAACACCCTGCGCGGCGCTGCCGGCGGCGCGGTGCTGCTGGCCGAATTGCTGGCAGCCGAGGGTTATATGGACTGATAACACAGCGAAAAGGAGATTTTTGATATGAAGAAGGATCCTATCTTTACAGGCGCAGCCGTTGCCATTATTACCCCCATGCATGAGGACGGCAGTGTAAATTATGACGAGTTTGCCCGGTTTGTGGACTGGCAGATTGACAACGGTACAGACGCCATCGTTATCTGCGGCACTACCGGCGAAAGCTCTACCCTGGATGTTGACGAGCACCTGGAATGCATTAAGTGGTGCATCGAGTATGTGAACGGTCGAGTGCCGGTGATCGCCGGTACAGGCTCCAACTCCACCGCCAGCGCCATTGAAATGAGCAAGGAAGCCTGCGAATACGGCGCAGACGCTCTGCTTTTGGTAACCCCCTACTACAACAAAACCAGCCAGGCCGGTCTGATCGCCCACTATACTGCGATTCACGATGCAACGGATAAGCCCATTGTTCTTTATAATGTGCCGTCCCGTACCGGGCTGAACCTGCTGCCGGAGACTGCACTGGAGCTGTCCAAGCTGCCCCGCATCAACGGCATTAAGGAAGCCTCCGGCAACCTGGATCAGGTGGCTAAGGTGCACGAGCTGTGCGGCGACGCGTTGAACATTTGGAGCGGCAACGACGACCAGATTGTAGACATTCTGGAGCGCGGCGGTAAGGGTGTAATCAGCGTACTGTCTAATGTATGCCCCCAGGAAACCCACGACATTGTGGCTAAGTACCTGGACGGCGATGTGGACGGCTCCAAAGCACTAATGGATCACTATTTTGAGCTGGCAAAGACCCTGTTCTGCGATGTGAATCCCATTCCGGTTAAGGACGCTGTGAACCGCATCGGTTACGCAGCCGGTCCCTGCCGTATGCCGCTGGTGCCCTTGAGCGAGGCCAATCAGCAGAAGATGCAGGCAACGCTGGAGAAGTATGGCCTGATCAAATAAAAAGCACAGGAAGTTCAAAGCTATGACGAGAATAATTATTACCGGCGCCAACGGCAAAATGGGTCATGTGATCCGCAGCGTTGTAGCCGGTCGGGAGGACTGCACGGTAGTAGCCGGTGTGGATTTTAACACCCAGGCGGCCGACTTCCCTATCTATAAAACGATTGCAGAGGTGCAGGAAGAAGCGGATGTAATTATCGACTTCTCCAACCCTGCCCTCTTAGACGATCTGCTGACCTATTCCGCCGCCAAGTCTATGCCCTTGGTCATCGCCACCACCGGCTACACGGCGGAGCAAAAGGCCAAGATTGAAGCTGCAGCTGAAAAGTGCCCCATCTTTTTCACTTATAATATGAGTATGGGCATTAACCTGCTGGCGACCTTAGCACAGAAAGCGGTCAATGTACTGGGTCCGGATTTTGACATTGAGATTGTGGAGAAGCACCATAATCAGAAGATCGACGCACCCAGCGGCACAGCATTGATGCTGGCAGATGCCATGTGCAAGGAGATCGATCACCCCATGAAGTACGAATATGACCGGCACGCCAAGCGCGAAAAACGCACCCGGGACGAGATCGGCATTCATGCTGTGCGAGGCGGCACCATTGTAGGCGAGCATGAGATCATCTTTGCCGGTCGGGACGAGATCATTACTTTGTCGCACTCTGCACGAAGCAAAGAGATCTTTGCCGTAGGCGCTGTGAACGCCGCCGTCTTTATGTGCGGAAAAGACGCCGGGCTGTACGACATGAGCCAAATGATTCACTAATTCTTGTCCCTATTCTGCGGAATAGGGACTTATTCTTTTTGGAGGACGGTATGAACCAGACAGAACAGGTCTTTCTCTCTCTGCTGCGGGATTATGTTTGCGGACAAAAATTAAAAGCTCTTCCCACCGTAGACTGGCAGGCACTGTATAACTTGGCGCAAAGTCATAATGTGACCGGCCTTGTGGGTCGTATCTTGGCAGATCTTCCTACCGATCATTGCCCTCCAAAAGCCCTTGCAGTGGCCTTTCGCCAAGGGATGGGTCAAACCCTAATGGCTTACGAAAAGCGTATGGTGGCCGTGCAGGTGATGGAGCAAACACTAACGGACGCCCGCATCCCCTACTTAACGGTGAAAGGTGCCTGCACTGCGGCAGCTTACCCGGATCCCTCCTTGCGCACCTGCGGCGATACGGATATTGTGCTGACTCCAGAGCACCAGCGAGAAGCGGTACAGACTTTAGAACAGCGTGGCTTTGCCAAAAAAGTGACCCACGACGATGTGGTGATGCTTACCCTGCATGGGTTTGAATTTGAACTGCACACACGGTTGGAAAGCATTAACGATGGCTCGCGCGCCCTGCTGGCGAACCCTTTTGCGCCGGAAGTGGCATACAATAAATCCAAAAATATCTGGGTGCTGCAACCGGTATATGCCGTTTATTACACCGTGCTGCACTTGCTGCACCACATCAAAACCGGCGGTGCCGGCGTGCGTATGCTGCTAGACACAGACTTGCTCCTTCGCAAGGATCCAACACTTGCACCACAGGTACTGGAATTGGCCGAGCGCAGCGGGCTGGAGCGTTCTTTTGGCTGTATTCTTGCCCTGTGTAAGCAGTGGCTGGATACGCCCCTGCCCTGTTCGGTGCCTGCATTGGATACGGACACGGTAGAGAAGTTCGCTGCCGTGATTTTAGGCGGCGGCGTGTTCGGTCACGGCAACGGCAACACCGGTGCCGTATTCCTGGCCCGGCAAAAGGCCGCAGATGGCTGCAAAACGCCCTTTACCCGTTTCGTCGCATTGTTTCGCTACTGTTTCCCAAAAGCGGATTATATGGCCTACCAGTTCCCTTATTTGATCCGGCGGCCCTGTCTGCTTCCCTTGGCATACCTACACCGATTTTGTCGCGGTCTGTTTCGCAATCGGACCCACTCCGCGGCGGCGTTGCAAGCCATTGCCGGCAAAAATCAAGGTGCTGCTCTGCTGCACCAGGTGTGGGCGGAGCTGGATTTATAATATTAACTATTTGTATAGCATTGTTAGACAGTTCGTATATAATGCCTATTTACATCTCTCCAAAAAGTTGGTAAACTTTTTGAAGAGGTGTATTTTTATGTCGAACGAACAAAATGAAAACAAAAAAGAAAGGCGACCCTTTGCCCCCGGTCTGTGCTTTAGCAAACTGGTATGGGTGTTTTTGATCTCCTGTGTGGTGGGCTTTTTAGTAGAGACCTTGTGGTGCTACATACGCCACGGCTACATTGAAAGCCGACAGTCTTTGGTGTACGGTCCCCTTTCTGTGGCCTATGGTATGGGTGCGGTGGTGCTTACCATGGCGCTGTATAAGTTCCGAAATTCTCCGTGGTGGAAGATCTTTCTGGTGTCTTTTGTGGTAGGCACGGTTACGGAATATATTTGTTCTCTGGGGCAAGAGCTGGTGTTCGGGTCCGTTGCCTGGGATTACAGCAATGTGCCGCTGAATATCAATGGTCGAGTGTGCCTACTGTACTCCGTCTTTTGGGGTATACTGGGGATTGCGTGGATCAAGCTGATCTACCCACCTATGGCTAAGCTGATTGGTAAACTACCTATAAAGCTGGGTAAAGTGCTCACTTGGGCATTTATCATCTTTTTTATTTTTGACGCCATTCTGTCCGCCTCCGCTGCACTGCGTATGGACCAAAGAGACAAAGGCGCAGCGCCTCGTAATGCCTTTGAATGCTATCTGGACGAACACTTTGACGATGCGCGCATGCACAGGATCTATGCGAACTCCGTAAGTACAGACCCGCAAAAGCAAGAAAATAAGTAAGCCGAATCCGCGCAAAAAAGCCACCGTCAGTTACAGACAGTGGCTTCTTGATCGTTTTATAGGCGCTCCAAGTTGGAAGAGTCGAACAGCTCCTTGCTCATGGGAAATGTGTCTTTGACGATTACGCGCAGTTGCACACGCTGGTTCTTCATACCGGAGATGGTCACATGCTGCACATCAACATTCACCTTCATATTGTAAGTTGCCTTGGTGATCTTGCCGCTGGAGGTGTTAATGGTTATGGTGCCGGTGCCGCCGGTGTAATTCATATGCAAGTTCTTTTTGGCATTACCGGTGGTCCATTTGCCGCCATTTTGCTTGAGCATTTGGTCAAAGGTGTCATACATGGGGCCAAGGGTGCTGAAGAACCGGCCCTGGGCGTCTGCACCGGGAGAACTCATTTGCACCGATTTGGGCTTGATAGTCAGGGTGACGGTGCCGTTTTTGTTGTCCTTGATCGACAAGGTTTCTACGTCCGTATCCCGCAGGCGGGAGGTTACCAAAGACTTGCCGTTCAGATCTGTGTCTTCCGACTTATCCACAGCCGTGCAGGGCGGCAGGCCGGTACCGACTTTGGTGTCGCTGATCATGGAGTCCAAATAACTGTCCATAAACTTATTGCGGCTGCCGTTAATGTACACATTGTCTGCGCCAAGAGTCTTAACGCCCAGCAGTTTGTAGTAGGTAAGGATTTCGTCCGTTTCTTTATTCTGATACTTGGCGGTTTCTTTCTTTGTGGCATTATATGCCTTAACGTAGTAGCGCACCGCGTCCGCCGTGGTGTTCAGCTGCACACCGGCGTACTTGCCCTTCTTAAACGGATCCTTGGCGGTGGTAACCGTCTTGGCTGCGCTGTACGCACCGGAAAAAGACTTCTTACCTTGATTCACATAAGCCTGCACCCGCACATAATACTTTTTGCCGCCTTTCAAGCCGGTGATGGTGGCAGAGGAGGCGTTGCCGTTGGTGACTTTCAGCGCTTTGGTCACCTTTTTGTCAAATTTAGAAGAGGTGCTGTACTGCACTCGGTATCCGGAAACAAAAGGCGCCTTACTCCATTTGACTGTAAAGCCCAAACGCTCCGCGGAAACAGACTTAAAGTTCACTTTCGCCACCTTGGTGGTAACAGATTTGGCGCTGCTCCAACTGCTGTACTTTTTCTTTTTACCGCTGGTTTTATAGGTGCGCACACGCACATAATACTTGGTTTTACTTTTCAGACCGCTGACCGTCTTGGCCGTAGTCTTATCTTTCTTGACCGTAGCGGTTTTGCTGGTTTTGGAAGTAAATTTGGAGGAGGTGCTGTACTGCACCTGGTATCCGGTTACGCCGCTGACCTTCTTCCACTTGACGGTAAAGGCAGCTGCACCGGCGCTGACGGAGGACACCGTGGGTTTTTTGGGCGCTGCAGCAAAAGCGGTGGTAGGCACGGCAAAGCAGCTAAGCAGCATCAGCAATGCCAGGCATACGGACAAAGTCTTTTTCATCATTTCTCTCCTTCTAAAATCATTAAAAAGTGTGTGAACTTACAGCTTGATTATAGCATACGACTTTGCCCCTTGCAATAGACAGGGCGAACATTCTATCTAAAAGCAAAAAAAGAGACTCTTATGAGTCTCCTTCTTTATTTCTATTATAGGTAACAGACCAGTTCTCCGCCCCTGGGATCAAAAAGGAGACCTGAGTACCGTTAACTTACCGTTCCGGCGCATATGCGTACATTCTGCCACTTTACGGTTGCGCCGGGGAAATGGACTTAAATCATATACTCAATGGTGTTCTCCGGAGTGAGCATGGTCTCCGTATTATATAGCACCACCGCTTCCCTGCCCTCCTGCTCTGCAAAGGCATACAAGGTCTGCGCCTCTCCGTTGAGCATAGACTGGGGCAATATGCGATTATACGCAAAGGGGTGGTCAACATCAGTCACAACGGACGAATCATTAAAGCCCTCCGTTACATAATATGGATCAAACAGGTAGACCATGCCGTCCCGCTCGCCGGTAAGCAGCACATAGTGCCACTCGTCTAAAAACAAGCGCACCACCACGGCGCCGCCCCGATGGAGGGCGTCTGTTATAGGGCTTTGCTGACCCATATATACCCGATCGCCGGTGTAATACTCGGTGGTGATCGGCAGCCGTCCCGCCTGTCCAAAGCCGGACAGCCAGTTGCTCAGGAACATCATCGCCGTGCAGGAGGTGCCGCTTTTGCCAAAGGCGCCGTCCGGGCTGAATGCGTCCAGAGAAAACAGCATAATATTTCGGATCAGCTCCGGCGGGATCTGCTCCCGCTCAAAGAGGAAGCTCACCGCATTGAGCATAGAGGTAGGGCCGCAGTCATAATCGGAAATCTGATAACGCAAAGGGCTCTTCATCAGTCTTGCTTCTCCATTAGTGCCTGCGCCAGCCGGCCTGCCTTGCACAATTCCTCCACAGTGGTGTATTCGCTTACAGCGTGGCAGTTATTCATAGCCGTAGCCACTACCAAACCCTGTATGCCGTGGGCGGACAGAATATTACAGTCACTGCCGCCGTAAGTGTCCGTAAACCGAGGCACAACTCCCACAGCTGCGCAGGCCCGTTTGAACCGCTGGGCAACAGGTGCGTCCGTGTCTACTCGATAACCGGTAATATGTATGGTATGGTTAAAATTCAGTTTGGCGTCCACCGCCTGTGCCTGCTCTACAAACTCGCTGTGAATTTCGTTGAGTCGATCCAGGGCGTCCTGATGGCACAGGGCACGAATTTCGCCGGTGACGGTGCAACTGTCCGGCACAATGTTGGTGGCGCGACCGCCGGAAATGGTGCCCACATTTACCGTCACATCGCCCCATCGCCCACTGGGAAGATTGGCAACTGCGGCAGCAGCCACCTGAATGGCGTGCACGCCGTCCTCCGGCGCAAAGCCGGCGTGGGCTGCCTTGCCCACCACCTCTGCGGAAAAAGTAATCAGCGTAGGCGCTGCCACAGCACAGTCCCCTACCGGGCCGGATAAATCCATCACATACGCCGTCTTGGACTGCAGGCGCTCTGCATCAAATGCCTTGGCACCCACACAAAAATGCTCCTCTCCGGTGGTAAACAGCAGTTCCAGCGTCGGATGGGTTGCGCCGCTCTCTAGCAGAGAAGCCACACCCTCTAAGATTGCCGATACACCGGCAAAATCATCGGCACCTAATACCGTATCACCACAGGAGGTAATGTGACCGTTCTCGTCCGTGACCGCCTGCTTGCCCCGGGACGGCTCCACCGTGTCCATGTGGGCAGCAAAGAGCACCGGCTCCAGCGATGGATCACCGGGAATGGTTGCCAGCAAGTTGCCGCAGGTACTGCCGGTGGCAGCGGCGGAGTCGTCTTCTACAACCTGCACGCCCAGCGCCGTCAATCGTTCCTTAATGTAACGGCAAACTGCCTGCTCGTCAAAGGAGGGACTGTCCAGTGCTACCAGATCCGTAAATGTCTTCACCAATCGTTCTTTGTTCATCCTATATCACCATTTCCTACAAAAGTTCTATGATTTAATGATACAACCCTGTGGGTTGCCTGTCAATATAAAAAGAGCAGAAAGTCACACTCTCTGCTCTTACCGTTTCATTTACGGATTGATTTGCAGCTGCACGCCATCGTCACCTGCAGTCAATGCAATCGCCTGAATGTCCTGATCCTGATGGAACACCAATGCACTTGCCAGCTGATCCTCCACCTGGCGGCGCACCGCGTCACGCAAACCGCGGGCGTTCTTCTTGGAACCATAGGCGATCTTTGCCAAATACACCGGCACGCTGTCGTCATAGGTCAGGGTAATGCCCTTGTCCTGCATGCCGGGCACCAGTTCATCCACCATCAAGCGAGCGATCCGCTGGAAGTTCTCAAAGGTCAGCTTGTTAAAGACGATCACCTCGTCCACACGACCCAGGAATTCCGGACGCAGGAAGCGCTCCAGGGCTTTCATGGTCACGTCCCGGTTCATATCCCCCTGGGACTTGCCAAAGCCCACAGTGGCAGCGTCGGTAGACCCGGCATTAGAGGTCATCACAATAATGGTATTTTCAAAATTCACCGTGCGGCCCTGTGCATCTGTAATCCGACCCTCGTCCAGAATTTGCAGCAAAATGTTCAGCACATCTTTATGGGCCTTTTCAATCTCGTCAAACAGAATCACGCTGTAAGGCTTACGCCGTACTTTCTCTGTCAACTGCCCGGCATCGTCATAGCCCACATAGCCGGGAGGCGAGCCGATGATACGAGAGACAGAAAACTTCTCCATATACTCGCTCATATCCAGGCGGATCAGGGCGTCCGGGGTGTCAAACATATAGGCGGCCAACTGCTTAACCAGCTCCGTCTTGCCAACGCCGGTGGGACCCACGAAAATAAAGGACTGGGGCCGTTTGCGGGGACTGATTTGTACGCGCCCTCGGCGCACGGCTGCGGCAACTTTTTCAATGGCTTCATCTTGGCCGATGATATGGGCTTTCAGCGCCGGCTCCAAACCGGCCAGTTTTTGAATATCTCCCTGCTCGATTTTTGCAGCGGGGATCCCTGTCCACATGGAGATTGCGCTGGCAATATCCGACTCCAGCACCTGATTGTCTTTGGCCTTTTCCTGCAAAGCAGGCAGCTTTTCGTCAATGGCCATCACTTCAGTTTTCAGTTTGGAGATCAGTTCATAGTCGATCTGCTGGTCCTCCTCTGTGGGTTCAGACAGATTTTCAATATTCTCCTGCAAATTCCGTTTTTTGCCTTCCAGGATCTGCGCCTGGCTGATAGCCGGGTTGCGCAAATTGGCGCAGGTGCAGCTTTCATCCAGCAAGTCAATGGCTTTATCCGGCAGGTAACGGTCTGTTACATACCGCTCGCTCATCAGCACCGCTTTATAAACCAAGGTGTCGGAAATCTGCACCTTGTGGTACTGCTCATAGTAGCCCTTAATGCCCAGCAGCATTTTGTAGGCGTCCTCCACAGATGGCTCCTCGATCTTCACCGGTTGGAACCGGCGCTCCAGGGCGGCATCCTTCTCTATAAACTTACGATACTCGGTAAAGGTCGTAGCGCCGATCACCTGAATTTCGCCGCGAGAGAGCGCAGGCTTCAGGATATTTGCCGCGTTCATGGTACCCTCACTATCGCCGGTGCCCACCAAATTGTGAACCTCGTCAATGAACAGAATAATATTGCCCTGGGCCTTCACCTCGTCCACCAGACCCTTGATCCGGCCCTCAAACTGGCCACGGAACTGGGTGCCGGCCACCAGTGCGGTCAGGTCCAGCAAATAGATCTCTTTGTCTGCCAGGCGCGCAGGCACCTGCCCCTTAGCAATGCGAATGGCCAGCCCCTCGGCAATGGCAGTCTTACCCACGCCCGGCTCGCCGATCAAACAAGGATTGTTCTTGGTACGGCGACACAGGATTTGTACCGTGCGGGAGATCTCCTGCTCTCTGCCGATAATTGTGTCCAGCTTGCCGTCCCGGGCTTTGCCGGTCAGGTTGGTGCAGTAGGTGTTTAGGTACTTTTTGCCGTCGTCTTTTTGGCGTTTGTTGCCTTTTTTTTCACGCTTCTTGCCCTGCTTTTGACCGCTTTCATTCTCATCCACAGCCAGTTCTCCGGCGTCGCCAAAAAGATTGGCAAAGGGCATGGTCTGGGCGCCGTCCATATTCTCCGAGTTGAACATCCCACTCATATCGCCAAAGTTAAAATCGCCCATATTCTCCATAAACTGGCTCATCTGCTCAGACGCCTGCTCTAGTTCTTCGTCAGAGATGCCCAACTTATCAATCATCTGGTTAATAGAGCCGATATTCAGCTCCCGGGCGCACTGAATACAAAGCCCCTCCGGCTTTACCTCATCGCCCTCCATTTTTTGAATATAGATCACCGCCGGGCGTTCACCGCAGCGGGCACACATCTGTTGTTTCATAAATCGATCTCCTGATGAATATTGCTTATTTGGCAGTGTTTTGTGCCTTGTTCTCTTTCAGCTGCTTCAAAAATCCCGGCACATAGCCCAGGAGAGATACCAAGGCAGACACGGCGGACAGCGCCACCAGCACCCAGGTCACCACGGACGGCAGCGTAAAGTGGGCCACATTACACAAAGCGCCGTTCTCGCCAAAGGCTAAAATAATAATCATAGCAATGTAAAACACATTGGTGGCTACCTTGCCCCAGATCTCTGCTGCGGTGGGGCGCATACCCTTGGACAGCAGCAGCGCGCCGCCCAGCAACATCAGCACCTCTTTCACAATAAAGAAGAAAAACAGATACTTGATGGGGTTCTCCCAGTAGGTGTACAATAGCACGATTACAATCGCCATTTGGGACAGCTTATCCGCAATGGGGTCTAAGAGCTTTCCCAAATTACTCACTTGATTAAACTTGCGGGCAATCTTGCCGTCGAACAGGTCGGTTAGCGCAGCGCAAATCATCACGATCACCGCCACCAGTTGATGTCCCTGAACAAACAGCACAGCAAATACCGGGATCAGTGCAATGCGGATAAAGGACAGCCAGTTGGGAATGGTATTCCAGCCGTCAAACAGGTCGTGCACATTTTCTTTTAATGTAGACATAACAGGTCCTCCTATAGTGTGGGAAGCAAAGTTTCCATATATTCTAAAATGGCGCTGTCTGCAAAGAACGCATATACGCCGTTATCTTTCGGCAGCCAGTTGTTACCGGCCAGGTACGCCCAAACGCCGCTGACCAGCACCAAAAACAGACACCCCTTAACCAGCCCAAAGGCACCGCCCAAAAGGCTGTTGGTCTGGGTAAATATCGTCTTTTTGCCCTGCTTCTTCCTTAGCATAGCGGAAAGCAGCCAACAAATCAAGGCAATAATTATGAACGATAATAAAAATAATGCGATTTTTACCAGTAGGCAAGCCACCGGTTCCACCAACTGCTGCATTACAAAATCTGCAGCGGTTTTGGCACTGCCTTTTTTCAGCGCGGCGAAGTCAAAATCCCCTTGCAACGCCTGGGGCAGAGCCTGCATTTTCTCCTGCAAGGCAGCCATAAAGGTGTCCACGCCGGAGGCACCGGCGATTTTCTCCTGCACCTTGGCAAGAGCCTTTGGCTCCACCAGCTTGTCATACACCGCTTGGTAATACTGATGGCTGACGAACAGGGACACCGGCACGCCAACAGCGTACTTGGCTGTGCCGATCAAACCGGACAGCAGCCCCCGTCGAAAGCCCCATACCGCCATAAGTACCACCAGAGCGATCAATATATAATCCAAAATACTCAAGACTTGGTCTCTTCTTTCTCAATCACAGACTGGCGCTGCACAAACACATTGGAGGACATCATGGTGATGGACCGGACTGCGTCCGTACAATCCGCCGTATGTACGACACTGCCGTCTGACAGCTTATAAATTTTGATTTTATCGGCAAAAAGCACGGCCACCCGACTGCCGGAGGCAGACAGATCCTTGATGGCGCCCTGCACGGTAAAGGGCTTTTGCACCTTGCCGCCAGCGGTGATCCGCGCTACGGTATTTTGCGTGGCATTGCTATAAGAACTGTACGCCACCACCAAATCGCCGCTGGCGCTATAATCATAGGCCACCGTTTGCACTTCGCCGTTTTTCAGCACCGTCTCCAGCTTATCTCCGTTTACCACGCTGACAAAGCTGCCGCCCACCACATACAGGCTGCTGCCCCGATAGGCTATGTCCAGCACCTGGGTGCCGGGTAGATCAAAGCTGGCATAAGGCTCCGTGTCCTTTACACGCATCAAATAGAGCTTTGGCTGCAAGCGTGCATCCTTACTGTTCATGGCTACAAAAGCGACTTGACTGCCGTTGTCCCGAATGGCAATGTTGGTTACAAAGCCATAGGACAGGCTGTATTTCATCTTATCCGCGCGGGTCTTGGTGATCACCTGAACATCGCTGCGTTTATCCGCAGACTGAGCGGCGTAGACCACCTTGCCGTCGTCCGCCACATCGGCGCACAACAGGCCGGTCTTGCTCTCAATCTCATACAAATTCTCACCACTGTAATCCAGCCGCAGCTTGGAGCCGCCCTGATCGTATGTAACCAGATACGAGTCAGAAGCGGCGGTAATCGGATTGGCATAACCGTGTACTGCAGTGAATTCCTCCTTGCCGTCTGATGGGTTCAGTACAGTTATGGAGCCGCCGGTGAGCACCGCCAGCTTCGCGCCCTGCTTATGAACCGTAACGCCATCGGAGCCGTCCAGCGCATAAGGAAAATTGCCGGTGAGCACGGACGATGTACCGCTGCCGCCGCTCAGGTTGCCGAAATCCACCTCGCACAGCTTTAGGATCACAATTGCCGCCAACAGCACAGCCAGCACAATCCATACGATCCTGCGTACTTTTTTATCTTTTTGGCGCTTGCGTTCCCGCCGAAGCGCCTGCCGGTCTTCCGCTTCCACAAAAGCACCGCCTTTCTGTTTACATCATTAAGTCTGCCGGGTCGTACTCAACCCGGTTCAGGTACAGTCCCTGGGGCGGCGCCGTCTTACCGGCGCGAATGCGCTCCCCACTTTCAATAATCGCCGGCAAGTCCGCCGGGTCAATCTTGCCCTCACTGACAAAAAGCAGCGTGCCAACGAGAATGCGCACCATATTGTAAAGGAAGCCGTCTGCGCGGACCTTAAACAGCACCATATCTCCCTGACGCTCAACGGTAAAGGCGGTTATGGTGCGCACTGTGTCCTCCACATCGCTGCGTGCACTGCAAAAACCGCGAAAATCGTGGGTGCCCAGAAACGCCTTGGCCCCCTGCTGCATGCGCTCCAACCGAATTGGATAGCGGTACTGGTACGCATAGCGCAGCAAAAACGGATCCCGAATGGCACCGTTGTACAGTTTATACACATATTCTTTCTCTTGGCAGCAGTACCGGGGGTGAAAATCAAGAGGAACCTCTCGACAGTCCAGCACTGCAATATCTTTTGGCAGCACCGTATTCAGCGCCCGCACCACACCGTCACAGGCAATGGACAGCTCTGTTTGGAAACTGACAAAATAACAATTTGCGTGCACACCGCTGTCTGTGCGGGAGCAACCCTTTACCGGCAGCCGCGCGCCAAACACCTTTTCTACCGCGTTTTGGAACACTTCCTGCACGGTAACGGCATTTTTTTGCACCTGCCAGCCGTGGTAGTCTGCGCCGTCATATTCAATGTTTAACAACAAATTCCGCATAATTTAAAGCACCGAGCCTAAAAAGTGATTCACCACAAAAATGCCTGCAATATACAGCACCACCGCCGCCAGCGCAAAAAAGTCACCGGTATGCAGGTGCATTTCTTTCATCTTGGTACGCCCGGCACCGCCACGATAGCAGCGGCACTCCATAGCGTCCGCCAACTCATTGGCGCGGCGAAAAGAGGAGATGAACAAAGGAATCAAGATGGGTACCAATCCTTTGGCTCTGCGAATCAGTCCCCCGCTCTCCATATCGGCGCCCCGAGATTTCTGCGCCGCCATAATTTTGTCGATTTCCTCGATCAAAGTGGGAATAAACCGCAGGGCGATGGTCATGGTCATGGCGATCACATGCACATCGATCTTAAACACCTTTAAGGGCTTCAACAGACGTTCCAGCGCATCTGTCAATTCCGTAGGCGAGGTGGTGTAAGTCAGCAGACTGCCTACAATCACCAACTCGATAATGCGCACCGCCATGAAAACGGCAGTCATTACACCATCCATGGTGATCTTCAGCTTGCCCAGGGTCACCAGCGGCTCACCATCGCCGTAAAACAGGTTGATGACGCCGGTAATGAGAATGATCACGACCAGGGGCTTAATGCTCTTCAAGATGGTTTTAGGCGGTATCTTGGACAGTCCCACCGCCAGGATCATAAAGACGATGGCCAGCCCCAGGGACCAAAAGTTCTTGCACAGAAACACCGCCACCACCATAAGGAAAGTAAGCACGATCTTCATACGAGCGTCCATACGGTGCACCGGGGAATTGCCGGGGAAATACTGACCAATGGTCATACTGGAATTCACAGGCAACCCCCCTCTCTCTTTAGGCGCTGAAATTCGCGCACGCCGTCGTCAACCGTAAAAATATCCGTGCGGCACGGTACGCCACGCCGCCGCAGTTCTAAGAAAATATCCGTTACCTGGGGCACATTCAGTCCCATTTGGCGCAGTTCCTCCGCTTTGGCGTACACATCGGCAACCGGGCCGTAGGCAGCCACCTGCCCTTGGTGCATCACCAGCACGCGGCGGCAAATGCGCGCCACATCTTCCATTGAATGGGAGACGAAGAGCACCGTTGCCCCGGTACGGTCCCGATAACTACGGATCAGATCTAAAATTTGATCCCTTCCGCGGGGGTCCAACCCGGCGCAAGGCTCATCTAAAATCAAAACCTTTGGCTCCATTGCCAAAATGGACGCAATGGCCACACGGCGCTTTTGCCCACCGGACAGATCAAAGGGCGATTGCTCCGCAAAATCACGGGACAGACCCACCAATTCCATAGAATGGAACACCCGGCGGCGAATTTCCTTGCTGTCCAGTCCCATTTGCTTGGGACCGAAAGCGATCTCTTTATATACATCTTCTTCAAAAATTTGGTACTCCGGGTACTGAAAACACAGCCCTACCTGAAAGCGTACACGGCGAATTTGCTTGCGGTTTTGCTTACTCCAAATATCCGCGCCGTCCACATACACTTTGCCGCTTTGGGGCTCTATCAGGCCGTTTAGGTGCTGGATTAGCGTGGATTTTCCGGAGCCGGTGTGACCGATAACGCCGATAATCTCGCCCTCCTCCACAGAGAAAGACACATCCTGCAGCGCCGCCGTCTCAAATGGCGTACCCACACTGTAACGGTAATTGAGTTTTTCACAGGTCAGTACAGCCAAGTTTTTGTTCCTCCAAGTTGGAAATCAATACATCCACGCATTCCGCAGTGTTCAAAACTGCGTGTTCGGCAAAGCCCAGCCGATCCGCCAGTTCCGTTGCCTGGGGCACATCTAAGCCCAGGGCTTTCAGCTCCTCCACATGGGCAAAAACCGCCCGCGGAGTGCCGTCCAGTCGGATCACGCCGTCGTCCATCACCACCACCCGATCGGCTTGCACCGCCTCATCCATATAATGAGTAATGAGCAGAATGGTGATCCCCTCTTCTTTGTTCAGTTTCTTCACGGTGTCCAGCACTTCTCGGCGGCCGCTGGGATCCAGCATCGCCGTGGGTTCGTCCAGTACAATGCACAGAGGTCTCATGGCGATAATGCCTGCCACGGCTACCCGCTGTTTTTGACCGCCGGAAAGCTTGGATGGCGATTTCAGCCGCTCCGCATACATGCCAACTGTCTTCAGCGCAGCGTCCACCCGGCGACGGCATTCCTTTGGCTCCACACCCAGATTTTCCACCCCAAAGGCCACATCCTCCTCTACAATAGAGGAGACGATTTGGTTGTCCGGGTTTTGGAACACCATACCCACCTTACGGCGCGCGTTATAGACCACATCTTCGTCTTGCGTCAGCGGCTTGCCGTCTACGATGACTTGCCCACTTTGGGGAAACAAAATGCCGTTAGAAAGCTTGGCTAATGTGGATTTACCGGAGCCGTTATGCCCCAGCACCGCCACAAAGGAACCCTTCTCAATCTGCAAGTTCAGGTGGTTGAGCACCGGGCGGGGCGCCGGTGTATCCTTAGGGGCATCCGGATCCGCAGGATATGTAAATATTACATCGTTAAATTCAAGAATTGCCATCTTTGCCTTTCCACACAGCGGTGGCACCGCAGGGCAGCACGCCGCCGGTTTCCGTCACCGGCAGGCCAATCTCGTCCGCAGACACAGAACCGCCCATTCGACGCACCAAAACATCTTCCAAAATATATTGCATTACCGAGGCAGACAGGCCGGTGGTATAAGAATTCAACACCACAGCCAGCGCGTCATCGCTGAGCACCTGCTGCACCAGGGTCACAAAATCATATAAATTATCTTCCAGGTGCCAGATCTCACCTTTTGGCCCCCGGCCGTAGCTGGGCGGGTCCAGGATCACAATGTCGTACCGGTTGCCCCGACGAATTTCTCGCTGCACAAACTTGATACAGTCGTCCACGATCCAGCGCACAGCGCCGTCTGCCACGCCGGAGGCGGCCGCGTTCTCCTTGGCCCACTGGACCATACCCTTGGAGGCGTCTACATGGACTACCTGTGCACCGGATTTCAGGCAGGCAACCGTGGCACCGCCGGTATAGGCAAACAGGTTGAGCACCTTTACCGGACGGTCGGCGCCCTCAATCATGCCACGCACCAGATCCCAATTCACAGCCTGTTCCGGAAAGAGGCCGGTGTGCTTAAAGCCCATGGTCTTGATGTTAAAAGTCAAGTCCTTATAGCGCACCTGCCACACAGCAGGAATGCGCTTAAAAGTCTGCCACTTGCCACCGCCGGTGCGGGAGCGCACATAGCGTGCCCCCGGCTGTGCCCACAAGCGGTTCTCCCGCGGGCTATTCCAAATCACCTGGGGGTCCGGACGAATAAGGATTTCTCTGGTCCAACGCTCCAGCTTTTCGCCGGCAGAGCAGTCTATCAGTTCATAATCTTTCCAGTCACTGGCTACACGCATTAACTCAATCTCTCCCGTACCACATCTGCAATTCGATTGCCCAGTCGGGTGATCTTTTCCAGATCTTTGCCCTCTAACATCACCCGCACCAAAGGCTCTGTACCACTGACCCGAACCAGCACGCGGCCGTCGCCCATCAAATCCATCTCAGCCTGTTGAACGGCAGAGATAATATATTCGTCGTTGTTATATTTCTGCTTGCCCTCCGGTGTCACCTTCACATTGATGAGCACCTGCGGATAAACGGTCATAATCTTTGCCAGCTGAGACAGCTTTTTGCCGCTTTTCACCACTGTCTTAAGCAACTGCACACCGCTTAGCTCACCGTCTCCGGTGGTGGCGTAATCCAGGAAAATCACATGCCCGCTTTGCTCGCCGCCGATGTTATAGCCCTTTTGCAGCATACGCTCCAGCACGTAACGGTCACCCACGGCCGTCTTTTCACAGGCAATACCGTTCTCTTCGCAGAACTTAAAGAAGCCCATATTGCTCATCACCGTTACCACGGCGGTGTTCTTAGCCAGAGTGCCCTCGTCCAGCATCCGCTTGGCGCAAATGGCGATCACCTTGTCGCCGTCCACCAATTGGCCGTTTTCGTCCACCGCCAGCATACGGTCTGCGTCGCCATCAAATGCTAACCCTAAGTCCAGCCCATTGTCCGTTACAAACTGCATCAGTTCTTCCGGGTGGGTGGAGCCGCAGTGATCGTTGATATTCACACCGTCCGGCGTGTCGGAAAGCATATAACACCGGGCACCCAGAGCGGTAAAGATCTGTTTGGCACAAACGGAAGCGGAGCCGTTGGCGCAGTCCAGAGCGATATTCAACCCGTCAAAGCGAACATCGGCGGTGTCCACCACATGGCGCACATAATCCTCCACGGCCGTCTTGCAATAGAGCCGATTGCCCACATCGCCGCCCAGCTTCTCCGGGATTTCTTCTGCACCGTCCAGGATAATAGCCTCAATTTCTTCTTCTATGGCGTCATCCAGCTTGTAGCCGGTGGACTGGAAGATCTTAATGCCGTTGTATTCGCAAGGGTTGTGTGAAGCGGAGATCATCACACCGGCGTCACAGCCGTAGCGGCCAATCAGGTAAGCTACCGCCGGGGTAGGCACTACGCCCACAGAGAGCACATTCGCCCCCACGGCGCAAAGCCCGGCGGTAAGTGCCGCCTCCAGCATATCGCCGGACGCCCGGGTGTCTTTACCGATGAGCACCGTGGGTTTTCTGCCCAGCTCACCGGCCAAAACTTTGGCTGCCGCCTTGCCGATCGAGAGCGCCAGCTCGTTGGTTAAATCTTTATTGGCTATGCCACGCACGCCGTCTGTTCCAAACAATCTGCCCATACCATTCTCCTTTGTTGTTAAAAAGAACTGTGTGTTTCCGTCTATACCGGTTTGAATTTCAATTTACGATGGTTAAAGTAAAGTTTGCTGCCCGTCCTGCTGGAATCCCAAATGCCGGTAGGCCGCCGGGGTCACGCAGCGCCCACGGGGGGTGCGGCTAAGAAAGCCGATCTGCATTAAATACGGCTCGTACACATCCTCAATGGTCACCGCCTCTTCACCGATGGCTGCGGCAATGGTCTCCAGTCCCACAGGTCCGCCGTTATAATTTTTGATCATGGTGGTCAGCAAGCGACGGTCAATACCGTCCAGTCCAAGCTGATCGATCTCCATACGAGAGAGGGCATCCTCCGCCGCCTCAGCGTTGATTACGCCGTCGTACTTTACCTGGGCAAAGTCACGGCTGCGCTTGAGCAAACGGTTGGCGATACGCGGGGTGCCTCTAGAGCGGGAAGCGATCTGCAAGGCGCCGTCCTGTTCAATGGGAATATTCAAAATGCCCGCCGAGCGCTTAACGATGGTTGCAAGCTGCTCATCCGTGTAAAGTTCCAGCCGTAAGATCACGCCAAAACGGTCACGCAGTGGCGCCGACAGTTGCCCGGCACGGGTGGTGGCACCTACCAGAGTGAAATTGGGCAGATCCAACCGAATAGAACGGGCGGACGGACCTTTGCCGATGATAATATCCAGCGCACGGTCCTCCATAGCCGGATACAGCACTTCCTCAACGCTGCGGTTCAGACGGTGAATCTCGTCAATAAAGAGCACATCCCCCTCTTGCAGGTTGGTAAGCAGTGCCGCCAGATCGCCCTGCTTCTCAATGGCCGGACCGCTGGTGACGCGAATGTTTACGCCCATCTCATTGGCAATAATGCCCGCCAGCGTGGTCTTGCCCAATCCGGGCGGACCGTACAGCAACACATGATCCAGCGCTTCGCCACGGGTGCGCGCCGCCTCAATGTAAATGGCCAGGTTCTCTTTCACTTTATCTTGCCCAATATAGTCCTCCAGGGTCTTGGGACGCAGGGAATTCTCTATATCCGTATCTGTCTCCGTCAGGCCGGTAGACACAATACGATTTTCCAAATCCATATCTTCCATAGGCAACTCCTAATCTGTTTGAGGCTTACAAATTGGCGGCCAGCTGGCGCAGCCCCCGGCGGATCATCTCGTCCACAGACAGGCCGGGTTCCATCTGACCCACAGCCACAGCGGCGTCGCTTTGACCGTAGCCCAAAGCCACCAGCGCTTCCACCGCCTCTGCCGCAACAGAGCCGGCGGTATTGGCAGCGGCTGCCGCCTGCACCTCTCTGCTGCTGCCCAAATCCAGCACGCCCATTTTATCTTTCAATTCCAGCACAATGCGCTCGGCAATCTTTTTGCCGATACCCGGCGCATGAGTCAGGGACTTGGCGTCCCCGCCGGCAATGCAAACGGCCAATCGATCCGCCGACAGCTCCGACAAGATTGCCAGCGCCGCCTTAGGTCCCACGCCGTTTACAGAGATCAGCAGCTTAAAGCAGTCCAGTTCCGCCGTGGTGGCAAAGCCGTAAAGATCCAGCGCATCCTCCCGCACAGACAAGTAGGTGAAAAGCTGCACCGGCTTGCCCACACCCGGCAGAGACTGTAAGGTCGTCAGAGTGGTGAAGCACTTAAACCCAACGCCACCGCAGCTGACCACCGCAAAATTCTGGTCAAAATAAGTGAGCGTACCGTCCAAACTGTAAATCATAAGTAACTCCTTATCGCAGGTTGCCCAACCGCCCCAGCAGGCTGCCGCTGGCGTGGCCGTGACAGATGGCCATAGCCAGTGCGTCAGCCGTATCGTCCGGCTTGGGTATTTTCTCTAAATTCAAAATCAGGCGGGTCATCTCCTGTACCTGCTTCTTCTCCGCCCGGCCATAGCCCACCACCGACTGTTTCACCTGCAAGGGGGTGTATTCAAAGATGGGCACATTTTTTTGTTGGGCAGACAGGGTGATGACCCCTCTGGCTTGAGCCACATCAATCACGGTCTTGGCATTGTTGTTATAAAACAACTTCTCCATACTCATCACCTCCGGGTGATAGGTGTCAAACAGGCCGATCATATCCGTGTAGATCATTTGCAGCCGCAAAGGAAACGGCGTTTTGGCCTGCGTGGTGATGGCGCCGTAGTCCACCACAGAGAATTTATTGCCTTTATAGTCAAGCACGCCCCAGCCGATAATGGCATACCCGGGGTCAATACCAAGAATACGCATACTGACACTATCCCATAATAAATTTAAATTATTATAACACAAAGACGCACGGCTTGCAATATAATATATAAATTATTATATATATGCAAACAGAAAGATAGGGAGCACCGTAGCGCTCCCCTATTTCCTTATCGTCCGGCGCCCTCGCCCCGCAGCTGATGAATAAATTTTTGCAGTTCAATGTTGTTAAAGGTGTACTGCCCCCGGTCCGTGCCCGGGATATAGTACCGTGCCGTAACCTCTCCATTAAGGACCGTAAAAGACTGGCGCAAGGTGGCAGTCATATAGTCGGCACACTGCCGCGCATTTGAGCCGCTTACGATCACCACGCCTACCCTTTTCGGCTTAGCAATAGGCGGCTTGGCACCCCGTTTGAAGCGGGCGCTGTAATACCGCTGGAACCGGTCGATCACTGCCTTTAGCGGAGCCGGAAAAAAGTTATTATACACCGGCGTAAAGAACGCAATATAGTCCGCGTCTTCAAAGTCCTCAAAAAAAATATCCAGATCTTTATTGGCGCAGCCCGCATGCTGCTCGCAAAAGCGGCAGTCGGTACAGGGCGCCGGTGCCAGCTTGTACGTATTATATTCTACGATCTTACAGTCGATAAAATACGGCTTCACCTGGCGGATCAATTCTTCGCTGACCCCATTTGGCCGAGGCGAACCGCCGATAATCAGTAGTTTCTTCATCTCATCACCGCACCTATTCTACCACACTTTGCCCTTGTTTTGAAGTCGTAATTGTGATAAACTTAAAAATAACACAAAAAAGAGGGCCTCGACTATGACCAAGTTTTTGATACACAAATTCATTCCACGGGATGCAAAGCAAAGCACCAAAGACCGGCAACGCTACGGCGTACTCAGCGGCGTTGTGGGCATTCTCTGCAATCTGCTGCTATGCGTGCTGAAATTTATTTGCGGCACGGTGAGCCACTCGGTGTCTATCACCGCAGACGCCGCCAATAACCTGTCAGACGCTTCCTCCAACATCGTCACTGTAATTGGCGCAAAAATCGCAAGCAAGCCGGTAGATAACGACCACCCATTCGGCCACGGCAGGATGGAATACATCAGTGCCCTGATCGTGGATTTCTTTATTTTCCTAATGGGATTTGAGTTGGGCAAAAGCAGTATTGAAAAGATCATTCATCCCCAAGAGGTGCGGTTCAGTGCCGTGACCGTGGCGGTGCTTGTGCTGTCCATTGGGGTCAAGCTGTGGATGGCTTACTTTAATCAGGCACTGTATAAAGAGAGCAACAATCTCAATCTGAAAGCGGTACGCCAGGACAGCCTGAACGACTGCATTTCCACCGCCGCAGCCGGCGCGGCACTGCTGTTGTCTGCCTTTACCGCCTTTGACCGGGCAGACGGCATCATGGGGCTGCTGGTGGCCGCATTTATCCTCGCCGGAGGTGTGAGCACCTTAAAGGACATTATGGGCCCCCTGCTGGGTCAGGCGCCCAGTAAAGAGCTGGTGGATGAGATTGAGCGCCGTATGCTGGCAGAACCGCTGATTGTAGGCGTGCACGACTTAATTATTCACGACTACGGCCCGGGGCGGGTCATTGCCTCTGCACATGCGGAAGTACCGGCAGATCAGGATATTATGGCGGTACACAACGCCATTGACCGTGTGGAGCACCAAATTAGTAAAGAACTGCAAATTGTTATCTGTATTCACATGGATCCCATTGCAATCCATGACGCCACGGTGGACAAATACCGCAAACTCATGGCGGAAATTCTGCAAGACTACGATCCTGAGCTGCGCTTTCATGACTTTCGGCTGGTGGAGTGCAGTGACCACATGAACCTGATCATGGACATTGTGGTGCCCAAAGAACACAAAAAGCACCGCAGCCAAATTTTGAAGGAAGTACAAGCGGCCGTGCAGCAGCGTGATCCCCGGCTACGAGTCGTGGCGACTATGGAGCACTCCTATATCTGAAAGTTAACATTAAGAAACGCCCGGCAGTTTGGAACTGTCGGGCGTTTTGCTGTTTTGTTAATTCTTTGTATCAAAGGTGTAGTCAATGCCGTTTTCATAGCACCAATCCGCAGCCTTTTTGCGCACATACTCTGTCTGAAATGCGTCAAACTTCTCGGAAAATTCCTTATAGGCATTAAAATATTTCCAAAAAGTCTCAACCACGGCATCATCCGGCGTTTGATCAAACACAGCCTTGATCTTGGCGTTGCCGATAGACTGAACAAACGCGCGCATCACTTCGCCGTCCGTTACATAAAAGTACGGAATATAGCCCAAAGACAGCAGATACGCCGATGTGCCGGTATCCTCCGGGTGATCCAAATCCGCCAACTCCGCCATGCTGTGCACCTGCATATCCTGACGGGAGAACCAGAATTCCGACGCACCGCTCCAGCCTTTTCTTAAATTATCTTCGTTCAAAACAAACTGCTTCATCACTAAACCCTTTGCTGCAATTATTAACCAATGGACTTCATCAAACCGCCGTTTTTGATAATGTTCTGAATGAACGGCGGAAACGGCTGGGCCTGATACACCTTGCCGGTGGTCAGGTCCGTAATCACGCCGCTGTCAAAATCCACCTGCACTTCATCGCCCTGGTTGATCTCGTTGGCAGCCTGGTCGCACTCTAAGATCGCAAGGCCGATATTAATGGCATTGCGGTAAAAAATACGAGCAAAGGTGGAGGCAATCACGCAGCTGATGCCGCTGGCCTTAATGGCAATGGGTGCGTGTTCACGGGAGGAGCCGCAACCAAAGTTCGCCTTGGCCACCATGATGTCACCGGGCTGCACCTTATTTACAAAATCCTTGTCAATATCTTCCATACAATGAGAAGCCAGCCAGGCCTCGTCACTTTTGTTCAGGTAGCGGGCAGGAATGATTACATCCGTGTCCACATTGTCGCCGAACTTATGTACCTTACCTTTTGCTATCATACCGTGACCTCCTTATACCGTAGCCGGGTCGGCAATATAGCCCTTGACCGCAGAGGCGGCAGCCACAGCGGGAGAGGCCAAATAAATCTCAGACTCCGTGTGACCCATACGGCCCACAAAGTTTCGGTTTGAGGTAGAGACCGCCCGCTCACCGGCAGCCAAAATACCCATGTGACCGCCAAGGCAGGGGCCGCAGGTAGGTGTAGACACGACTGCACCGGCCTCAATAAAGATCTGGGTCAGACCCTCCTCAATGCACTGCAAATAAATGCGCTGGGTGGCCGGGATCACGATCACGCGCACATCCCGCGCCACCTTGCGACCTTTCAAAATTGCAGCAGCAGCGCGCATATCTTCCATTCTGCCATTGGTGCAGGAGCCAATCACCACCTGGTCAATCGCGATCTTTTCACCGTCCACCTGATCAATAGTATGGGTATTCTCCGGCAGATGCGGAAATGCCACGGTTGGCTTTAAGGTGCTCAAATCAATTTTTACCGTGCGGGTGTATTCTGCGTCCGGGTCTGCCTCAAAAATCGTATATTCTCGCTCAGCGCGGCCGTTCACATACTGCAAGGTCACATCATCTACCGGGAAGATTCCGTTTTTGGCGCCGCACTCAATGGCCATATTGCTGATGCACAGCCGATCGTCCATAGAAAGCTCCGCAATACCATCGCCGGTAAATTCCAAAGACTGGTAGAGAGCGCCGTCCACACCGATCTCACCGATCAAGTGCAGTACCACATCTTTGCCGCTGATAAAGGGTGCTTTTTTGCCGGTGATCTCAACCTTAATGGCAGAGGGAACCTTAAACCAAGCCTTACCGGTAACCATACCGGCAGCCATATCCGTGGAGCCTACGCCGGTGGAGAACGCACCCAGTGCACCGTAAGTACAGGTGTGGCTGTCTGCGCCGATCACGCAGTCACCACAGGCCACAATCCCCTGCTCCGGCAGCAACGCGTGCTCAATCCCCATATTGCCCACATCAAAATAGTGGGTAATGCCGTGGGCACGGGCAAAAGTACGCACCTGCTTACAGTTCTGCGCGGACTGAATGTCCTTGTTGGGCGTAAAGTGATCCATTACAAGGGCAATGCGGGTCTTATCAAATACGCCGTCCTTGCCAAATTTGTTCATCTCATTGATGGCAACCGGAGAGGTCACATCGTTGCCAAGTACCATATCCAGCTTGGCCTCAATCAATTGACCGGCTACTACATGATCCAAACCGGCGTGCGCCGCCAGGATCTTTTGCGTCATTGTCATTCCCATGATCGTCACCGTCCTTAAATATCGTCCGTAAAGGAACCGGCGCCGCGCTCCAGCGAGGTCACGCCGGTACGCGCCATTTCCACAATGCTAAAGCGTTGCTCCAGTTGCTGAATAAAGGCGTCCAGCATCTCCCCCGCACCGGTGAACTCCAGGGTCACCGTCTCAGCAGAAATATCCAGCACACGAGCACCATAACCGGCGTTGAATGCCAAAAGGGCGTTTTTCTCCGGAATGCCCTGGGCGTGCACCTTCACCAGCAGCAACTCAGAGGACACAGAATTGTCCGGAGTCAGCTCAGATACTTTCTCCACGATCTCCAGCTTTAACAGCTGGCGCTTGATTTGGCGAAAATTCTCCGGCTCCGTGTTGGTCTCAATGGTCATACGGGAAAAGTTCGGGTCCTCCGTCTCACTTACCGTCAGAGAGGAGATGTTGTATGCACGGCGGGAGAACAGGCTGGCCACCCGTTGCAGCACGCCGCTCTCGTTATCCACAAGAACAGATAAAACCAATTTCTCTTTCATCTTCCTTGCCTCCAATCAGTTAAACTGCTCGATAATGTCCGTGTGTGCGCCACCGGGCGGAATCATCGGCAGCACATTGCTGTCCGGTGAAATACGGCAGTCCACCAACACCGGACCGGGATAAGCCAGCGCTTCTGCCAGCACAGCGTCAATATCATCATTGGTATGGATACGCAGGCCCTTTACGCCAAAGGCTTCTGCCACCTTCACAAAATCCGTAACACGGTGGGGATCTGTATCGGAAAAGCGGTTGCCATAAAACAGCTTTTGCCACTGGCGCACCATACCCAGCACAGTGTTGTTCATAATGAACATCTTGACCGGGATATTGTAGGACGCCATGGTTGCCAGCTCAGACAGGTTCATGTGGAAGCCGCCGTCACCGGCAAACATCACCACGGTTTGATCCGGGCAGCCCATAGCCGCGCCAAAGGCAGCGCCCATGGAATAGCCCATGGTGCCCAGTCCGCCGGAGGTCAGCAGGGTGCGGGGTCGGGTGTACTTATAGAACTGTGCCGCCCACAGCTGGTGCTGACCCACATCAGTGACCACAATGGTGTCGTCCGGGGTCTTTTCATCAATTTTTTCAATTAAGACCTGAGGATTTACATAATCCCCGATCTGCAGCTGCTTAAAGGGATGCCGGCTGGCCTCGATCTCCGCTTTCCAGTCGCTGTGATCCATCTGCTCCACATTACGGGTAAGCATGGGCAGAATTTCTGCCAAGTCGCCACGCAGGTGGTAGTTGGAAAAGATGTTTTTGTCCATCTCCGCTGCGTCAATGTCAATATGTAAGATTTCTGCGTTAGGCGCAAACTTCTTGCGGTTGCCGGCCACACGGTCAGAGAAACGGGCGCCGCAAGTGATGAGCACATCGCAGTCATGCGCCGCCTTATTGGCCTCAAAGTGGCCGTGCATACCGATCAGCCCCACGTGCAGCGGATGGCCGTACGGAAATGCACCCAGACCCATAAGAGAGGACACCACCGGTGCGTCCAGTTTCTCGGCAAAAGTAATCAGATCTTCACCCACTTTGGAGAGAATGGCGCCGCCACCAACATAAATCAGCGGTTTCTTGGCGTTTCTCAGCAATTCCAGCGCCCGATCTATGCAAGACTGCTTGGGCATCTTAAACGGCTCAATCTCCACTTTCGGTTCCGCCACATAAGCACAGGTGGCAGAAGTTATATCCTTGGGAATATCAACCAGAACAGGACCTTTGCGCCCGGTCTGGGCAATGCGGAACGCCCGGCGCAGCGTGGGCGCCAGCTCCTCCACAGACTTCACCTGGAAGTTGTGCTTGGTAATGGGCATGGTAATACCGCAAATATCTACCTCCTGGAAGCTGTCTCGCCCCAAGCCGGAGGTGGCATAGTTGCAGGTAATGGCAACCACCGGCACAGAATCCATATAAGCCGTGGCAATACCGGTCACCAGATTGGTGGATCCGGGGCCGGAGGTGGCAAAGCACACGCCCACCTTGCCGGTAGCGCGGGCATAACCGTCTGCCGCGTGGGACGCGCCCTGCTCATGGGCAGTCAAAATATGCTTAAAGGTGTTGCCATATTTATAAAGCTCGTCAAAAATATTCAGGATCGTACCGCCGGGATAACCAAAGATGGTATCTACGCCCTGTTCTTTCAAGACTTCAAGAACGATCTGAGAGCCATTGAGTTCCATTAATTTCCTCTCCTATCACAAAAATTTAATATATATTTTAGGATATTTGCGATACTATGTCAAGAAAAATTTATCCTTGTAAAAACAGCAGCATTGGTATATACTTATATTCACACTAAAAAACGTGTAATTCAGACATCGGAGCTAAAAGAATGAAACTTGGTATCGTAGGTTTGCCAAACGTTGGCAAAAGTACACTTTTTAACGCCATTACAAACGCAGGCGCCCAAAGCGCCAACTACCCCTTTTGCACAATAGAGCCGAATGTGGGTATGGTCAGCGTGCCGGACGAACGGCTGGACAAGCTGGCAGAAATGTACCACCCGGACAAATTCACGCCGGCCACCATTGAGTTTGTGGACATTGCAGGGCTGGTCAAGGGTGCGTCCAAGGGCGAGGGTCTGGGCAACAAATTTCTGTCTCATATCCGGGAGGTAGACGCCATTATCCATGTAGTCCGCTGCTTTGAGAATGACGACATCACACATGTGGACGGCTCTGTGGATCCGGCAAGGGACATTGAGACCATCAATTTGGAGCTGATCCTCTCGGATCTGGATATTCTGAATCGACGAATCGACAGCCGTAAAAAAGCCATGAAGGGCGACAAGACTCTGGCGCCGGAGGTGGCGTTTCTGGAGCGACTGGCCGCGGAGATGGAAGAAGGCAAAACCGCCCGCAGCGTGGAGATCAGTGAGGATGAACAAGAGTACCTGAAAGAAGTATCCCTCCTGACCATCAAACCGGTGATCTATGCCTGCAATATGGGCGAGGACGACTTTAACGCCGGGATTGAGAGCAATCCGTTCTACAAAGCGGTGGAGGAGATCGCTGCCGCAGAGGGAGCGGAAACACTGCCCATCTGCGCAGAAATGGAGGCAGAGATCGCCCAACTGGACGAGGACGAAAAGGCCATGTTCCTTAGTGATATGGGGCTGGAAAAAAGCGGCTTGGATCGGCTGATCAAGAAGAGTTATTCCCTTTTGGGTCTGATTTCCTACCTGACCGCCGGTAAGCCGGAAGTGCGCGCCTGGACCATCAAAAAAGGCACCAAGGCGCCCCAGGCTGCCGGCAAGATCCACACAGACTTTGAGCGGGGCTTTATTCGCGCCGAGGTGGTTTCCTTTGACGATCTGGTGGCCTGCGGCGGTATGACGGCTGCCAAAGAGAAAGGCTTGGTCCGCAGTGAGGGCAAGGACTATGTGATGCAGGACGGCGATGTAGTGCTGTTCCGCTTTAATGTATAAGCATTTTTAATTAATCACCATTTTACGCGTTTTGCACATTATTATCCAAGTTAAATAATAATTTTTTCTTGCAGAATGAAAAATTGTTGACTATGACCAATAACCGTTGTATAATCAATCATAAGGCAGGAAAATTATGTCAGCAACAAAAAGAACAGACATTGAATCGCTGGTTTCCGCCGCTCAAAGCGGCAGCGGAGAAGCCATAAATGCACTGGTCCACGCCATGCGCCCCACTGTGGAGATGATTGCCATGAAGTACATTCACTCTCCGCTGGAGAAGGACGATCTGGTCCAGGAGGGCATGATCGGTCTGCTGGCCGCCCTGCGTGCATACCAACCGAAACGAGGCGCCGCGTTTCGCACTTTTGCCGGTACTTGTATTGAAAATGCAATACAAACCGCGCTACGAAAATTCAGTCGGCGCAAAGATGTTCCGGCGGATAATATGGTTCCCTTGGAGGACTATCTGGATCATGCCGGCACAGCCGTCAGCGCAGAGGACGATTTTTTGGCCGCAGAGAGTGTGGCGCGCCTGAGCCGCGCGCTGGAGCAGCAGCTGTCTCCCATGGAAAACGAGGTGCTACGCCTGCACATCAGCGGTTTTCGGTATGCGGATATTGCCTCCCGACTGAACAAAAGCCCAAAGGCGGTAGACAACGCATTACAGCGTATTCGCAAGAAGTTGACGCTTCTTTTTGAATAAATCTTATGAGAGGTAGTTAAGGTCCAATGTACGAAGACAAAACATTAGTCTGCAAGGATTGTGGGAACGAATTCGTCTTTACAGCCGGTGAACAGGAGTTCTATGCTGAAAAGGGATTTGTCAATGAGCCCCAGCGCTGCAAAGCTTGCCGTAGCGCAAGAAAAGCCGCCGCTCGCGGTCCCCGCGAAATGCACGACGCTGTTTGCGCCAACTGCGGCGCAGCCTGCAAGGTTCCCTTTGAGCCGCGGGAAGACCGTCCGGTTTATTGCAGCGAGTGCTTTGCGAACATGAAAGCAGAGTAACCGGTTATTGATATAAATCTATAAATAGCATCTATTTCAATAGCAAAAAAGAACAGCTATCCGCAAGGATAACTGTTCTTTTTCTTTTGCACTGTTTATTCTTTGCCGTTCCAACAGTAGGTGCAAAGCTGATCCGCAGGAATACCTACGGAAGCGATCATATCGTCCAGTCGATGATAGCGCAAGCTGGTAAAGTGCAGCTTTTCGCCGATTTTTTCCACCATGGCGGCGTATTTTTCGCTGTCCGGGTCGGCATATTCTGCCAGCACTTCCTTTGTCGGATCGCCGCCCTCCAGTTCCTGGATCACACGACGAGTGATCAGTTCCATCTCTGAGGTGGAACGGGAAAAATTCAGGTACTTACAACCAAACAGTAACGGCGGGCACGCCGGCCGGATATGCACTTCTTTTGCGCCGCTGGCGTACAAAAACTCCGTGGTCTCCCGCAGCTGGGTGCCGCGAACGATGGAGTCGTCAATAAGCAGCAGGCTCTTGCCCTCAATCAAATCGTGCACCGGAATCAGCTTCATCTTAGCGATCAGGTTGCGCTTGGTCTGGTTGGGTGGCATAAAAGAGCGGGGCCAGGTAGGCGTGTACTTAACAAATGGACGAGAAAACGGAATGCCGGAGGCGTTGGCATAGCCGATGGCGTGGGCAATGCCGGAGTCCGGCACACCAGCCACAATGTCCGGCTTGGCGTTGTCTCGGCCTGCCAGAAGCTCGCCGCAGTGATAACGCATTTTTTCCACGCTGATCCCCTGATAGGACGAGGACGGATAACCGTAATACACCCATAGGAAGGTGCAAATCTTCATTTTTTTGCCCGGTGCAACCAACTGCTGCACACCGTCCGGGGTTAGCACCACGATCTCGCCGGGGCCAAGTTCTCTGTCATCGGTGTAACCCAAGTTCAAATAGGCAAAGCTTTCAAAGCTGGCGCAGTGACCGTCCGTCTTTTTGCCCAGCACAATGGGCGTGCGCCCCAGCTTGTCCCGGGCAGCATACACCCCTTTTGGGGTCAAAAGCAGCATACTCATAGAGCCGTCGATCACATCTTGCGCGTAACGAATACCCTCTACAAAATTCTCTTTTTGGTCGATCAGCGCTGCCACCAGTTCCGTGGGATTGATCTCGCCATTGTGCATTTCAAAGAAATGGGCGTTCGTCCCGATAATCTCATCCACAATAGCGTCTGCATTATTGATCTTCCCTACCGTTGTTATGGCAAAGGTGCCGTGGTGGGAACGCACCAGTATGGGCTGCGCCTCAAAATCGGAAATGCAGCCGATGCCCATGGTGCCGTGCATCTCCTGGGACTCCTTGGTGAACTTCGTACGAAACGGCGCATTTTCAATATTATGTATGGCTTTGTCAAAACCGGTTTCCGGGTCATACACCGCCATTCCCGCCCGGCGCGTGCCCAGGTGGGAGTGGTAGTCCACCCCGAAAAACAAATCAAATACGCAATCTTCTTTGGATACTGCGGCAAAATATCCGCCCATTACTCCACATCCTCTCCTTGGAATGTGCCTATTATAACAGATGATTCGCAAAATAGAAAGAAAAATTGCAATATTTTTATAAAATTAAGGCCAACGGTTATACCGATGGCCTTGTGGCGAAAAATCGCAGCCGATTTACAAACAGGCAGCAGTCTCCTGCTGCCTTCGATTATTTTGTTTTTGCCGATTTGACCGCGGACCATTTGGAGTAGACTTTTTTGCCTTTTTTGGCAATAAAAAAAGCCCGGTACGCCTAGGCACACCGAGCCCCCGCAGTTAAACCACGGTCAGGGAAACATCGTCCAGAATTACGCTGTCATCCGCGCCGCCGGTTGCTTCCAGATAGACTGTCACTGTGGTCACATTCTCTGGCACCACCATACTGATTACCTGATAATATCCAAAATTCGGCGCCGTCTTAACCATATCCTGAGAACGCACCGACACATCAGCCGCATTTGATTCGCCGCCGGCTGCGTCTGTAAAGATGATCCTGCCAGTCACTGCCGGTTGATCCCCTACCCCTTGGGCATAAAAGGAAAGCCGGTAATAGCTGCCTGGGGCAGCTGCGTGGGTCTGGCTCATTTGCGCACCCGATGCCAGTTGCACCGCTGATAAACCGCTGTGCACCTGACCGGCGCCGGTGGCTTGCCCAGCCAAAGCATCGTTGTTCATGGTCCAGCCGGTGGGGACAGTATTGGTGAACTGCTCCATAGTGCCATTGGTCACCAATTCGCCGGGCAGAACCGTTCCGGCTGCGCCGGTGGCACCCGTAGGTCCGGTAGGACCTGTTGCGCCGGTAGCACCTGTGGCACCGGTAGGTCCTGTTACGCCTGCTGTACCGGCAGGGCCTGTTGCGCCGGTGGCACCCGTAGCACCGGTAGGTCCGGTTGCGCCGGTAGGTCCTGTTGCGCCTGCAAAACCAGCAGCTCCGGTTGCACCGGTTGGACCGGTGGGACCCATTTGTCCGTTGCTACCCGGTGCGCCGGTGGGACCGGTGGGCCCCATTTGGCCGTTGCTGCCGGCCGCACCGGTAGCGCCCGTAGGACCCATAGGACCGGTAGGGCCGGTAGCGCCAACACCCGGACCTGTGGGGCCGGTGGGACCGGTAGGCCCTGTTGGACCGGTAGGCCCAACAACGGTGGGACAGCAGGAACAGGCAGGCTTGCAGCAAGCGTCGCAGCAAGGTTGGTTTTTATAAATCGTTGTATTCATCGGTTTTGCTCCTTATTCTCTCCAGTAGACGACGGGTCGGCAGGGTGCTGCAATGCGGCAAAATAGGCTGCGTTCTGCTGCACGGCGGCATCATCGGGTCGGTACGCTGCGGCTTGGGCATTACAGCGGGCAGCCGCTGCATAATCACCCATACGATCATAACAAACGCAAAGCCGCAGGTACGGCAAGTACCCGGTGTCATCCGTGTTTACAAAGCCGCTATGCAGGTCCTGGGGCAGTTCCAGCGCCCACTTGTACCAACAAATCGCCGCCGGATAGTCCCCTTGTTCCAGTAACAAATCACCGCAACCGCATACCAGGTCCGCCCGAGGTGCTCCCAAGGCAAAGCTCCGGCACAATGCAGCAAACGCACCCTTCCGATCCCCTTGGTCGTGCAGGGCTGCACTCAGATACTTGCAGGCCTCCAACTGATCCGGCAGCCAGCCGTCGCCGGGCGCCAAAAACGCCTGCAATTCCTGTACCGCACGGTCATACTGCCGATGGTAGTATAACTCCCGCCCGTAGTAGAATCGATCTCGGGGCGTAAACGACTCCCCTGCCGCCGCCATCTTTTCATAGATCCGTAGGTTTCGGGTGGTGTACGCTGTCTTGATTGATCGATGCGTCACGGCAATATTCACTGTAATTCTGGTGCCCGGGCACTGAATATATTCGTGTACCCGACCGTGCCAAACCGGTCTCGCCGCACGGCGCACCAACCGCTCTCGATCAAAGAAAAAAGTGGGATTTCCACGACTGTCAAAGCCGGTGTTGTAGCGCATCATGACCACATCCGCCGGGGACTGGTCCAGTCGATTTTTCAGACACAACAACGCATCCAGATCCTCCGGCAACAGCACATCGTCTGCGTCCAGCCACAGGATATAATCCCCGGTGGCCTTGGCAAAGGATGCATTGCGTGCCGCTGCAAAATCATCTACCCAGGCAAAGTCAAAAATCTGATAGGTATAGGCAGCCGCCACCGCCTTGGTGCCGTCCATGCTGCCAGTGTCTACCACAATGATCTCATCCACCGCCGGAGCCACGCTCTCCAGGCACCGTCCCAGTACCGCTTCCTCGTCCCGCACGATCATACAAAGGCTGATACTCGCCACTGTCACCCCTCCTACGAACCTATCTCATTCTATGCAAAAGAGAAAAATCTGTGTTTTTGCATTTTTTGTAAAAATTCTCTTGACTTTCCCATATACGCTATGCTATACTACCAAAGCGAGATAGCTACGGGGCATTAGCGCAGTTGGAGCCCGGTTGAAGTGGTAAACAACCCCCGCACTAATTGAATAAGAAATTACTCAGCGCACCCCTTATATGGGGGTATAGCTCAGCTGGGAGAGCGCTTGACTGGCAGTCAAGAGGTCAGCGGTTCGATCCCGCTTATCTCCACCAATCGGGTGCGCTGAGTATTCTTAATAAATGCTTGCTTTGAAAAAAGCAAGTTTTTTGTTTTATGTCCGCTTCCCTTTTGAAGCGGGCTTTTTTTATGCGGCGATTGCCGAAATGTCCAGCCCAGCGCTGAACTGCTCAAAGTCAATGTTGAAGTCGATATGCAGCCGATAGTCTCGATACACTTCCACACGCCGGATCAGGCAGCTCACAATCATTTTCTTTGACTCCATGCTGGCGCTGTCGTACATATCCGCCCATGAGATAATATCATCGTACTGAGCGTTTAAGGCATCCAGCATGACCTGCCCCTCATCGTAGGCCGCCTGCGCCGCCTCCATAGTATGCTGAATGGTGAGACATTTTTTCTCACCGTCCGCAATTAAGGAACTGAGCAATTCCTGCGAAAAAGCACTTTCGCCCCGGAGGGCTTTAATGACCTCTCCACGGAGTGTATCAAGCTCGGCGGCAGCCTTGGCATAGTCGGATTTTGCGCTTTTGAGAAGCGCTTTCCGTTCTTCCATCTTTTCACGATAGCGAATATTGACGATCTCACTTTTAGGGATTGCTTTCATTCGCTCGAAGATCTGCCGGACCACTTTATCAATGATACCGTCAAGAATATGCGCTGTGTAGCCAGTCTGCCCGTCACATTCGGTTTGCTTGCGTGTCTTGCCGTAGCAGATATACCGCACACGCTTTACAATGCGGTGAGCATTTTCCTTGCATGGATAAGCCTTGCCGTTGGTGGTGAGCGCCAGCCGGGAGCCACAATGCCCGCAAAAGA